>JAESFX010000064.1_pt1 | contig 186915 bp, 190 predicted proteins | sample 9269501 | NCBI WGS metagenome assembly JAESFX01 (sample SAMN14515570, study PRJNA621655) | algae metagenome | isolation source: Desmonostoc geniculatum HA4340-LM1 and co-occurring heterotrophs from cave... | place: USA: Maniniholo cave, Kauai, Hawaii | collected 2009-07-28 | reverse complement strand
GTCATTGCGAGCGCAGCGAAGCAACCCAGGAGGACGTAGCGCTCGACGTCCCCGGGGTTGCTTCGCTGCGCTCGCAATGACGGCACGTTTCCACTGCGTGACTTCTAACTCTCAGGACATTCCATGACCGAAGCCGTCATCGTTTCCACCGCCCGCACGCCGATCGGAAAGGCCTTTCGCGGCGCGTTCAACCTGACCAAGGGCGCCGACATGGCCTCCCACGCGATCCGGCACGCGCTCGAACGCGCCGGCGTCGAGGGCGCTGCCGTCGAGGAGGTCGTGCTGGGCTGCGGCTATCCGGAAGCCGCGACCGGCGGAAACGTCGCGCGCCATGCCGCGCTGGTCGCCGGCATTCCGGTGCAGTCGGCCGGCGTCACGGTCAGCCGCTTCTGCGCCTCGGGGCTGGAGGCGATCGCACATGCGGCGCGGCGCGTGGTGATGGACGGCGTGCCGGTCGCGGTCGGCGGCGGCGTCGAGTCGATCTCGCTGGTGCAGCCGCAGGTCAAGCGCGAACTGACCCAGAACGACTGGCTGATGGCCAACAAGCCGCAGATCTACACCTCGATGATCGAGACCGCCGACATCGTGGCCAGCCGATACGGCATCTCGCGGCAGGCGCAGGATGAATTCTCGCTGGAGAGCCAGCGCCGCACGGCCTCGGCGCAGCAGCGCCAGCTTTTCGCGGACGAGATCGTGCCGATGTCGGCGACGATGGCCGTCACAGACAAGGCCAGCGGCGAGACGCGCATGGAGCAGGTGACGCTCGACAAGGACGAGGGCAACCGGCCCGACACCACGCTCGAAGGGCTGCTGAAGCTCAAGCCCGTGCGCGGCGAGGACCAGTTCATCACGGCCGGCAACGCCAGCCAGCTCTCGGACGGGGCGTCCGCCAGCGTCGTGATGTCGGCTGAAGAAGCGGCGCGGCGCGGGCTGACGCCGCTCGGCGTCTTCCGCGGTTTCGCCTCCGCCGGCTGCGAGCCCGACGAAATGGGCATCGGGCCTGTGTTCGCGGTGCCGCGCCTGCTGGAGCGCAACGGGCTGAAACTGTCCGATATCGATCTGTGGGAGCTGAACGAGGCCTTCGCCTCGCAATCGCTCTATTGCCGCGACACGCTCGGGATCGACCCGGACAAGGTCAACGTCAATGGCGGCGCGATCTCGGTCGGCCACCCGTTCGGCATGAGCGGCGCGCGGCTGGTGGGTCACGCGCTGCTGGAAGGCCGCCGCCGCAAGGCGCGCTACGCCGTGGTGACGATGTGCGTCGCCGGCGGCATGGGCTGCGCCGGGCTGTTCGAGATCAATTCATGAAGCGCATGACCCTTCTCCGTCATTGCGAGGAGCGCAGCGACGAAGCAACCCAGGGGTCGGCGCTTTAAGCCCTCCTGGATTGCTTCGCTACGCTCGCAATGACGGCTTTAGCCGTATGACGAGGATGTAAGACATGGACCTGCGCTTCACCCCCGAGGAGACTGCCTTCCGCGACGAGGTGCGGAATTTCTTCCGGACCGAAATCCCGGCCGAGATCAGGAAAAAGGTCTCGGAAGGGCGCGGCCTCTCTCGCGACGACATGGTCACCTCTCAGCGCATCATGAACGCCAGGGGCTGGGCCGTGCCGCACTGGCCCAAGGAGTGGGGCGGCACGGACTGGAGCGCGATCCAGCGCTACATCTTCACCGAGGAGATGCTGCTGGCGGCCGTGCCGCTGCCGCTGCAGTTCAACTGCTATATGGTCGGCCCGGTGATCGCGGCCTTCGGCAACCAGGCCCAGAAGGAAAAGCACCTCGCCCGCATCGCCAATCTCGACGAGTGGTGGTGCCAGGGCTTTTCCGAGCCCGGCGCCGGCTCCGATCTCGCCTCGCTGAAGACCAAGGCCGTGCGCGAGGGCGACCATTACATCGTCAATGGCCAGAAGACCTGGACGACGCTCGGCCAGCATGCCGACTGGATCTTCTGCCTCGTCCGCACCGACCCCGCCGCCAAGAAGCAGGCGGGCATCTCCTTCATCCTGATCGACATGAAGACGCCGGGCATCACGGTGCGTCCGATCATCACGCTGGAGGGCCGGCACGAGGTCAACGAGGTCTTCTTCGATAATGTGAAGGTGCCGGTCGAGAACCTTGTCGGCGAGGAGAACAAGGGCTGGGACTACGCCAAGTTCCTGCTCGCCAACGAGCGCACCGGCATCGCCCGCATCGGCCTCTCCAAGGAGCGGCTTTCACGGATCAAGCGGCTGGCGAAGGAGATGCCCGCTGGCGAGGGCACGGTCTGGGACGACGCCGCCTTCCGCGAGCGGCTGGCCGAGGTCGAGATCGAACTGAAGGCGCTGGAGATCACGCAGATGCGCGTCGTCGCGGCGCAAGGGCGGCGCGATCCGGGAAAGCCCGATCCCGCTTCCTCGATCCTGAAGATCAAGGGCTCGCAACTCCAGCAGGCGACGACGGAGCTTCTGCTCGAGGTGGCCGGGCCATTCTCGCTGGCGGCGCCCGTGCGCTCCGGCGACCTGACGAACGACTGGCCGTTCGAGCATGACTGGGCGGACGCGGCCGCGGCGAGCTATTTCAACAACCGGAAGGTCTCGATCTATGGCGGCTCGAACGAGATCCAGAAGAACATCATCGCCAAGGCGGTGTTGGGCCTGTGACCGGGCCGTCATTCCGGGGCGCGCCGCAGGCGTGAGCCTGGAACCCATGACCACCGCCCTGAACCGTCATTGCGAGCGTCAGCGAAGCAACCCAGGGGGACTTAGCGCTCCATGTCCCCCTGGGTTGCTTCGTCGCTGACGCTCCTCGCAATGACGGCGAGGGATTGCAGGAATCATCACCGAGGGCTCATCATGGATTTCGACCTCTCTCCTGAACAGACGCAGCTCAAGGACGGCGTCGACAGGCTGATCGCGTCCACCTATGGCTCGCTCGAAGCGCGTCAGAAGCTGGGCAAGGAGCCGCTGGGATTCCCGGAGGCCGGCTGGGCGCAATTCGCCGAGATGGGCCTGCTCGGCATCCCCTTCTCCGAGGAGGAGGGCGGCTTCGGCGGCGGGCCGGTCGAGACGCTGCTGGTGATGGAGGCGCTGGGGCGGGGGCTGGCGCTGGAGCCTTATCTCGCGACGGTCGTTCTGGGCGGCAGCGCGGTCCGGCTCGGCGGTTCGGAAACACTGAAGCAGCGCGTAATCCCCGGCATCGTCGAGGGGAGCTCGAGGCTTGCGCTCGCCTTCATCGAGAAGCAGTCGCGCTATGATTTGCACGACGTCTCGACCACGGCTCGCAAGACGGCCGATGGGTATGTGCTGGAGGGGGCGAAAAGCGTGGTAATCCACGGCGACAGCGCGCAGCAGATCGTGGTCAGCGTCCGCACCGCCGGCAATAGGCGAGATCGCGACGGCATCAGCCTGTTTCTTGTCCCGGCAGATGCGGATGGCGTGAAAATCCACGGCTACCCGACGCAGGATGGGGGGCGCGCCGCCGAGATCGCGCTGTCGGACGTCAAGGTTTCCGCCGATGATATGATCGGCGCGGAAGGCGCGGGCCTTCCGATCCTTGAGCGCGTCGCCGAATTCGCCATCGCGGCGCTGGCCTCCGAGGCTGTCGGCATCATGGCGGCGCTGCACACGCTGACGGTCGACTATCTCAAGACGCGCCAGCAGTTCGGCGCGCCGATCGCGCAGTTCCAGGTGCTGCAGCACCGCGCCGTCGACATGCTGATCGCGCTGGAGCAGGCGCGCTCGATGGCGGCCTATGCGGCGATGATGGTCGACCACGCGGACGCGGCAGAGCGGGCTGCCGCGCTGTCTGCCGTCAAGGTGCAGGTCAACCGCTCCTGCCGGCTGGTCGGGCAGGAGGCGGTGCAGTTGCATGGCGGCATCGGCATGACGATGGAGTATCTCGGCGCGCACTACTTCAAGCGCCTGACGATGATCGAGAGCCTGTTCGGCGATACGACCCATCATTTGCGCCGCGTCAGCGCGGCGGGAGGGCTTGCGGCATGAATGGCGAAGAGCGACTGGCTTCCGGGGCGGCCTTCCTGCTGGCGCAATGGCGCGCCGGCGCCAAATGCGAGACGATGCCGGCAGCCTTGCGGCCCGCCGACCGTCGCGAGGCCTATGCGATGCAGGCGCTTCTGGAGCGCTCCAGCCCCGAGCCGCTGTTCGGCTGGAAGATCGCCGCCACCAGCAAGGCCGGCCAGAGCCATATCGCGGTGGACGGGCCGCTGGCGGGCCGCATCCTGGCCGAGCGCGTTCTCGCGGACGGGGCGACGACCTCGCTTTCCGGCAATGCGATGCGCGTCGCCGAGGTCGAGTTCGCCTTCCGCATGGCGCGGGACCTGGTCCCATCCGAGACGCCCTATGGACAGGACGAGGTCCTCGACGCGGTCGCCTCGCTGCATCCGGCGATCGAGGTGCCCGATAGTCGCTTCGCGGATTTCGTGAGCGCAGGCTATGTCCAGCTCGTCGCCGACAATGCCTGCGCGCATGAATTCGTGCTGGGCGAGAGCACCGGGGCAGACTGGCGCGGGCTCGATCTCGCGGCTTACGCGCCCGTCGCGCGCATGCCGGGGCGACCCGACCAGCCTGGGCTTGGGGCCAATGTGCTGGGCGATCCGCGCATCGCGCTGACTTGGCTCGTCAACGAATTGTCCGGGCTCGGCGTCACGCTCAAGGCTGGCGAGGTGGTGACGACCGGAACCTGTCTCGTGCCGATCGCGATCGCGCCCGGCGACGCGATCGAGGCGGATTTCGGGGCGCTGGGCCGGGTGGCAGTCAGCTTCGCCTGAGCTTCAATCCAGCCAGCGCGTAAATCCCTCCACAGGCTCGCGCTCCGGGACGAGCCGGTTGGCCGGCGCGTCCGGATCGGCCTTGCCGATGGCGACGCCGCAGACGACGACTTCGCTGTCGGGAATGGCGAGTTCGCGCCGCACCACCGGGTGGAAGCGCGCGAAGATCGCCTGCGGGCAGGAATCGAGGCCATGGCCCTGCGCCGCGATCAGCAGCGTCTGCACGAACATGCCGAGATCGAGCCAGGAGCCGATCTCGAGATCGCGGTCGATCGTCACCATCAGCGCGACCGGCGCGCCGAAGAAGCGCAGGTTCGCGGCGCTCTGGCGCTTCATGCCTTCGACATCGCCCCTGGTCACGCCGAGCAGGCCGTAAAGGTCCCAGCCGACTTTTCGCCGGCGCGACTGGTAGGGCTCGCGGAAGGTCTCGGGGTAATAGCGATACTCTTCCGCCGGCGGCAGATCGGGCGAATCCAGCGCGGCGATCAGCGCCGGCTCCAGTCTTGCGCGCGTCCGCGGCCCCAGCACCCGGACCTTCCAGGGCTGCATGTTGGTGCCGCTCGGCGATTGCGCGGCGAGCGCCAGCAGATGCCGGACCAGCGCCGCATCGACCGGGTCCGGCAGGAAGGCGCGCGCGGCCCGGCGGCGGGTGATCGAGGCGTCGACCGGGTTGGCGGCGATGGCGTCGCTCATGCGTTTTTCCCTTCGCGCGCCGCCACGAACGCGGCGTGTTCGCTCACAAGCTCACCCGCCAGCGCCTTGGCGATCAACGCGCGCGTCTCCGGAATGCCGTAGATCGCCACGAAGGAGCCGAAGCGCGGACCCTGATCCTCGCCGAACAGCACCTGATAGATCGCCTTCCACCACTCTCCAGAGACGCCTGGCCGCTCAGGTGTGGCGTTCTTGGCGGCGAGGTTCTGGTAGCGCGGGATCACGCGGGCGACGTCGAGCGCCGCATCCTGGATCGCTTCGGCGCCAGAATCGGCCGGAAGCCCCGCCAGCGCCGCGTCGAGGGCTGCGAAAGCCGCCCGCTCGATTTCGTCGGCAAGGCGATAATCCTTTGCCGGCTTCACGAAGTCGCGGAAATAGGTGATCGCGTAGCCGACCAGCGCGTCGAGACGCGGATGGGTCGCTGGCGAGATCGCCGGGGAGTAGCGCTGCAGGAAGCCCCACAACACCGCCTTGTCCTCGGAGTTAGCCACTGCAACGAGGTTCATCAGCAGGCCGAAGGTGACCTGCGTCCGGACGGCGTTGTCGCCTTCGCCGGAGGCGACGATTTCCGGCTGCGGCGGCTGCCCGCCGTGGATATGCCAGACCGGGTTGCCGAGCCGGTTCTTCCAGTCCTGCCGCTCATAGCCGTTGAGGAACTGCAGATATTCGTCCGCCGCGCGCGGAATGACGTCGAAATGCAGCTTCTTGGCCTCGCGCGGGCGCGAATACATGTAGAGCGACAGGCTCTCCTCGCTGGCATAGGTCAGCCACTGGTCGATGGTCAGGCCGTTGCCCTTCGACTTCGAGATTTTCTGGCCGACCTCGTCGAGGAACAGCTCGTAGACGTAGTGCTGCGGCGCGGGCGCGCCCAGAATTTCGCAGATCCGGTCGTAGATCGGCGCGTTGGTCTGGTGGTCCTTGCCGAACATCTCGAAATCGACGCCGAGCGCATACCAGCGCATGCCGAAATCCGGCTTCCATTGCAGCTTCACATGGCCGCCGGTAACCGGCAGCGTGGTTTCGGTCCCGTCCTCGTCGGCGAAGGTGATCGTCCCCGCTTTTGCGTCGACCGCCTTCATCGGCACGTAGAGCACGCGGCCGGTGGTCGGCGAGATCGGCAGGAACGGCGAATAGGTCGCTTGCCGCTCCGCCCCCAGCGTCGGCAGCATCACCGCCATGATCTGGTCGTAGCATTGCGCGGCGCGGATCAGCGCGGCGTCGAATTTGCCGGATCTGTAGTAATCGGTCGCGCTGGCGAATTCGTAGTCGAAGCCGAAGGTGTCGAGGAAGCGGCGCAGCATCGCGTTGTTGTGGTCGCCGAAGCTGGCATAGTCGCCGCCGAACGGGTTCGGCACCGCGGTCAGCGGCTTGTGCAGATGCGGCTCCAGCAAGGCGCGATCCGGCACGCCGTCCGGGATCTTCCTCATGCCGTCCATGTCGTCGGAGAAGCAGAGCAGCCGCGTGGGGATGGCGTTGTCCGTCAGCACATGGAAGGCGCGGCGCACCATCGAGGTGCGCGCGACCTCGCCGAAGGTCCCGATATGCGGCAGGCCCGAGGGACCGTAGCCGGTCTCGAACAGAACCTCTTTCTTGCCCGATTTCCCGATCCGCGCGACGAGCTTGCGCGCCTCCTCGAACGGCCAGGCGGCCGAACGCTGGGCGGCGTCCACAAGGGCGGGCTCGAAAGCGGGCATGATCGGGGCAGTCCTCTCCAGGCTTTTGCAAGCGGGGCGTCAAAAGAGCGGTCACGGGCTTTGGCAGATCGGCAAGGGGGGCGTCAATGCGCGGACGGGACGCGAGCTATCCGCCGCAGCGGGTTGCCGACAATCATCAGGGGTATAGGCTGCCGCCTGACCAGCCTCAAAGGAACACCGTCTTGGACCGCGACCTGCACGACACATTGACCGGTTGGCGCCGGCATCTGCACGCCCATCCGGAGCTTGGCCGCCATGAGGCTCAGACGAGCGCCTTCGTCCAGCAGAAGCTGACCGAACTCGGCGTGCCCTTCGTCGGCGGGGTCGGCGGCCATGGCGTGGTGGCGACCCTGACGCGGCCGGGCTCGAACCGCTCGGTCGGCCTGCGCGCCGACATGGACGCGCTGCCGATCGCCGAGGCCAACGACCTGCCCTACAAGTCGCGCAACGCCAATGTGATGCATGCCTGCGGCCATGACGGACACACAGTCTCGCTGCTCGGGGCGGCGGCCCTGCTCGCGCGCGACGAGAGCTGGAGCGGCACCGTGCAGCTCGTTTTCCAGCCGGCCGAGGAAGGGGCTGGCGGGGCGCAGGCGATGCTGGCGGACGGCGTGCTGGAGCGCTTTCCGATGGAGCGCATTTTCGCCCTGCACAACTGGCCGGGGCTGGAGGCAGGCGCGATCGCCGTGCATCGCGGGCCGGTGATGTCGGAGCCCGGACGGTTCAGGATCACGCTGGAGGGCACCGCCGGCCATGCCGCGCTGCCGGACCTGACGCGCGATCCGATCGTCGCCATGGGGCATCTCATTGTCGCGCTCCAGACGGTGGTGGCGCGAAACGTCGATCCGATGGATTCCGCCGTCGTCTCGATCGGGCAGGTGCATGGCGGGGCGGCCTCTAACCAGATCCCGACCTCGGTCTTCATCGAAGGCACCTTCCGCACCTTCGCGCCTGCCGTGCGCGACCGGGTGCTGGCGCGGATCAAGGGCATCGCGCAAAACATCGCGGCGACCTTCGAGATGACGGCGCAGGTCGAGACGATGCACGGCTCGGCCACCATCAACACGGTGGCCGAGGAAGACGTCGCCGCCGCGGCCGGCGCTGCGGCCGGGCTGACCGTGCGGCGCGATCTCAGGGCAAGCACCACCGGCGAGGATTTCGCCCATTTCCTGGAGCGCCTGCCCGGCTGTTACATCTGGATCGGCAACGGGCCCGTGAAGGATGGCGGCGAACTGCACAACGACCGCTACGACTTCAACGACGCGATCCTGCCGGCGAGCGCGGGCTGGATGGCGGCGGTGGCGAAGCAGGCGCTGGCGACTGCCGACTAATTTTGTCGCTCAGAATGGGCTCACCGGGAAAAACCGCAGGAAAAGCCGCGCATAGGTTCCGTCGTCGCGCAGCGCCTGCAGGGCGTAATCGAGGCCGCGCTTGAGGGCGGGGTCGTCCTTCCGCAGCAGGAAGGCGACGCCCTCGCCGAAATAGCGGCTCTCGAGAAAAGGGCCGCCGCTGAAGGCGAGGTCGCGACCTGCGCTGCCGGCGAGCTGGAGCGAGAGCGCGACGCCGTCGCCGAAGACGTACTCCGCGTCGCCGCTGCGTAGCGCCGCCAGCGCCGCCGCCGGGTTCGCCGCCTCGCGCCGTTGCACGAAGGGCAGGAGGTTCTCCAGATAGGCCTGATGCGCGGTGCCCGAGACGACCGCGACGCGCTTGCCGCGCAGATTGCCGGCATCGAGTTCGGCCGAGGCGTTGCCGCGCGTCGTGACGAAGCGGGCCGTGCCGCGAAAATAGAGGTGGCTCGCGGCAAAGCGGGTCCGCAAGGGTGGCGTCAGGTTGATCGCGGCGGCGAGCACGTCGCCGCGCCCCTCTGCGAGCGAATCCAGCAGCGTGTCGAAGCGGCGCGCCTGGATGGTGCAGTTCCAGGCCATTTTTTCGCAGACAGCGCGGGCGAGCTCGACCGAGAAGCCCGTCAGCCCGCCATCGGCGGCAGGGAAATGCAGCGGCGGATACTCGTCGTCGGTCAGGAAGCGCACGACGCGCGGGGGGCCGGGCTCGGGCCGGTCGATCCGGATGCGGGGGTCCCAGAAATCGGGCACGGCGATGCGTGTCTGGGCGAGGGCGGGCGCGGCGGTCAGCAGACCAAGGCAAAAGGCAGGGATGGCGAGACGGATCATGCCGGCATCTGGCGGCGGAAAGGCCGTGCAATCAAGAGGTTTCGTCCGGGAGCGGCTACGGTACGGCGACAGCAGGCGCGGGGAACCCTCTCCCGTAGGGAGAGGGCAGGGTGAGGTGAAGGACGTTCTCCGCATATGGCGAGACCTCACCGCAGCGCCGGTGGGGTTTAGCGTCTCGCTGGTTGAGCGTCCTTCACCTCACCCCTGCCCCTCTCCTTACAGGAGAGGGGTTCCTCGCGCTTTTCCTCAAGCCGGCAGCGATGCGGCCGTCGCCTTCGCGCCCTTGTCGAACAGCATTGCCAGATGCCTTTCAACCGACTGCGTGAAACGCTCCTCGCGCGGAAAATCGCTGCCAAAGATGCTCTCGATGCCAAGCAGGGCCGTGCTCAGCGCCTTGGCGTCGCGGCCCGCGCCGGCCGCCCGTTTCGCGAATTCGGCGGCGAGCGGGTCCTTGACGTCGATCGCCGCGCCAGCCTCGTCGACGCCCTGCACATAACGCATCCAGGCGGCGACGCCGAGCGTCAGATGCGCGATCGGAGCGCCGGTCTCGAGCCGGTCGCGGATCGTGCCGAGCAGGCGCTGCGGCAGTTTCTGCGAGCCGTCCATGGCGATCTGCCAGGTGCGGTGGCGGATCGCCGGGTTCTGGAAGCGGGTCAGCAAAGCCGACGCATAGTCCGCGAGCGCGACGCCTCGCGGGGCCGGCACGGTCGGGATGATCTCGCTCCAGAGCCCTTGCAGGAAACGCGCGAAGACCGGGTCGTTGCTCGCTTCCGAGACCGTCTCGTGGCCGGCGAGATAGCCGAGATAGGCCAGAGAGGAATGCGCGCCGTTGAGCAGGCGCAGCTTCATGAACTCGAACGGCGCGACCTCCGACACCATCTGCGCGCCGACATCCTCCCATTTCGGTCGGCCCGCTTCAAAGACGTCCTCGATCGCCCATTGCCGGAAAGGTTCTCCGATGACTGGGGCGGCGTCGCGCAGGCCGAGCAAGCCCTCCACTTCCGCGATGTCGGCATCCGTCGTGGCAGGCACGATCCGGTCGACCATGGTGCAGGGGAATGCGCCATTGGCGGCGATCCACTGGCTCAGCCCGTCATCGGACAAAGCCGCGAAGTCGCGGACCAGCCCGGCCAGCACATGGCCGTTATGGGGGAGGTTGTCGCAGCAGAGCACGGTGAAGGGGCCAAGCCCCGCATCGCGGCGCGCCTTCAGCCCGGCGACGAGCAGGCCGATGGCCGAACGTGGGGCAAGCGGGCTGGCGATGTCGTGGACGATATCGGGGTGGTCGGGTTTGAGCCTGCCGGTCGCGGGATCATGGCAGTAGCCCTTCTCGGTGACGGTGAGCGAGACGATCCTCGTGTCGGCCGAGGCGAGCCGGGCGACCAGCGCGGCGGGGTCCTCGGGCGCGACCAGCACATCGAGCACGGAGCCGATGACGCGCAGTTCCGGTCCGGCCGGGCTGCGCTTCAGCAGCGTGTAGAGCCCGTCCTGCGGCTTAAGCCTGTCGCGCTGGTCCGGCCGCTGCAGGCTCGCGCCGACGATGCCCCAGTCGCCGAACCTGTGTTCCAGCGCGTCGTCGGTGTATTCGGCGAGATGCCCGCGCGCGAAAGCCCCGAGACCGAGATGGACGATGCCAGGCCGCAGCGCCGCGCGGTCATAGGCCGGGCGGCGGATGGTGGCGGGGAGGGCAGACAGCGTCGCGGTCGAAAGGCGGATCATCTGAACAAGGCCGGCAGCCAGAGCGAGAAGGCCGGAACATAGGTCACGAGCATGAGAACGGTAAGGCTCGCGCCGTAGAACGGCCAGATCGAGCGCATCGCCTCCCAGATCGAGATGCGGCCTACCGCGCAGCCGACGAACAGCACTGCCCCGACAGGCGGCGTGCAAAGGCCGATGCCGAGGTTCAGGATCAGGATCGCGCCGAAATGCACCGGGTCCATGCCGAACGCCGTCACCACCGGCAGGAAGATCGGCGTGGTGATGATGATCAGCGGCGACATGTCCATGAATGTGCCGAGGAAGAGCAGCAGAACATTGATCAGCAGGAAGATCACGAGCGGGTCGTTCGAGATCGATCGCATGAAGGCGACCATTGCCGCGGGAACCTGGAAGAAGGCGAGCAGCCAGCCGAAGGACGCCGCGCAGCCGATCACGAGGAGCACCATGGCGGTGGTGCGAACGGCGGCGAAGGTGGCCTCCCTGAACTGCGCGAGGTCCATGCCGCGATAGACGATGATCGTGACCAGCAGGGCGTAGACGGACGCGATGCAGGAGCTTTCAGTGGCCGTGAACACCCCCGAGCGCACGCCGCCGAAGATGATGCCGATCAGGACGATGCCGGGGAAGGCGGCCACGGCGTAGGTCGCGACCTTGGCCCAGCCGGGAAAGGGCTCCGCCGGGTATCCGCGCCTGCGGGCGACGATCCAGGTCGTGATCATCAGCGCGACGGCCAGCATCAGGCCCGGCACGATGCCGGCTGTGAAGAGATCGGCGATCGAGATCGAGCCGCCCGCCGAGAGCGAATAGATGATCATGTTGTGCGAGGGCGGGATCAGCAGCGCGATGATCGCCGACGACACCGTGACATTGACGGCGAAGGCGGTGTCGTAGCCGCGCTTCTGCATCTGCGGGATCATCAGGCCGCCGATGGCCGAGGCGTCCGCCACCGCCGAGCCGGAGATGCCGCCGAACAGCGTCGAGGCGGCGATGTTGACCTGGCCCAGGCCGCCGCGCATGTGGCCGACCAGCGAGCCGGCGAAGCGCACCAGCCGTTCGGCGATGCCGCCCCGGATCATCAGGTCGCCGGCATAGATGAAGAAGGGGATCGCCATCAGCGAGAAGACGCTGATGCCGGAGTTCAGACGCTGGAACACCACCAGCGGCGGAATGCCCATATAGGCGACGGTCGCCAGCGAGGCGGCGCCGAGGCAAAACGCGATCGGCGTGCCGATCAGCAGCAGGACGACGAAGGTCCCGAACAGAATCGTCAGTTCGGGGCTCATGCGCTGTGTCCGTCTTGGCGGCCGGTCGCCAGGTTGTAGAGATGTTCGAGCGTGAAGAACGAGATCAGCGCGCCGCCGCCCAGAAGCGGCATGAAATCGACGCCGCCGGGCCAGCCGAGGATCGGGATGCGGGCCGTCCAGGTTCCGACCACCAGATCCCAGCCATACCAGGTCATCGCCAGGCCGAATGTCAGCACGACGATGTGGCTGACCAGCGCCATGACCTTGGCCGGAAGGCCGGGAAAGGCGATGCGAAGGATATCGAAGCCGAGATGATAGCCCTCTCGCACGCCGACCGCCGAGCCCAGCAGGATGAACCAGCCCATGAGCTGGATCGACAGCGCCTCGGTCCAGGTCGGGGTGCTGTTCAGCACATAGCGGCCGAAGACCTGCCAGGATACGGCGAGCGTCATGCCGATCAGCCCGATAGCCGAGAGCCAGAGCGCTAGCTGGGCCAGCAGTCCGGAGATTCTGTGCAAGGTGGCGCTCATGGCTGCTCGATCGCTGCTGAGAGGTGGCCGCGCCGCCGGAAAGGCGGCGCGGCGTTTGAGATCAGGCGTGGGTCACTTCACCGCCTGGATGGCGGCGACCATCTCCTTGAGCTTCGCATCGGTGACGAACTTGTCGTAAACCGGCTTCATCGCGTCGATGAAGGGCTGCTTCTCCACGCTGTTGACCACCGCGCCGCCGGCCTTGACCTTGGCTTCCGAGGCCTTCTCGCGGGCGTCCCAGAGCTCGCGCATCTTCGCCACCGATTCCTTGGCGGCCGCGCGCACCAGCGCCTGGTCGGCGGCCGGCAGCTTGTCGAAGCTCTTCTTCGACATCACCAGCACCTCGGGCGAAAGCGAATGCTCGGTCTGCGAGTAGAACTTCGAGACCTCGAAGTGCTTGGTCGATTCATAGGACGGCCAGTTGTTCTCGGCGCCGTCGATGACGCCGGTCTGCAGGCCGGAATAGACCTCGCCGAAATTCATCGGCGTGGCGTTGGCCCCGAGCGCCGAGACCAGGCTGACGAACATGTCGGACTGCTGGACGCGGATCTTCAGCCCCTTCATGTCGGCGGGCGTATTGATGGCGCGCTTGGAGTTGTAGAAGGAGCGCGAGCCGGAATCGTAGAAGGCCAGACCCACGAGATCGTGCTTCTCGAACTCCTTCAGCAGCGCGTCGCCGATCGGCCCGTCCATGACCTTCCGCATGTGATCGACCGAGCGGAAGATGAAGGGCAGCGAGGGCACGTTGGTCGCGGGGATCAGGTTGTTGAACGGCGCCATGTTGATGCGGTTCATGTCGATGACGCCGAAGCGGGTCTGTTCGATCGTGTCCTTTTCCTGGCCGAGCTGGGCCGAGTGGAAGACGTTGATCTTGATGCGCCCGCCGGTGCTCTTCTCGAGCTGCTGGCTCATGAAATTGACCGCCTCGATGGTCGGATAGCCGTCCGGATGAATGTCGGTCGAGCGCAGGGTGACGCTCTGGGCTTGCGCCGGCAGGGCGTAAGCCGCCAGCATGGCGACGCCGGCGAGCGCGTAGAATGTGCGTCTGGTGTAGGTCATCAGGGTCTCTCCCGTTGGTTGAGCCGGCTTTTCCCGGTCGTTCTTGTCCCGTGATGGGAGCCCTGCCGGCGGCGGCCGGCAAGACGGTCTCAGACGAATTCCTTCCGCATCGGCGTGAAGGAGTCGATCAGTTGACCTGCCTCCACGGCGACGACGCCATGGACGAGGCCGGACGGAACGAAAAAGGTGTCGCCGGCGACGAGCCGGCGCGTCTTTCCGTCGATGGTGACGTCGAAGACGCCGCTCTCGACATAGGAGGCCTGCCGATGCGGGTGGGTGTGCGCCTTGCCGACCGCGGCGGCCTCGAAGACGACGCGCACGATCATCAGATCCTCGCCATAGGCCATGATCTTCCGCCTGACGCCGGGCTCGGTCGGCTCCCAGGCGAAATCCGCCTCGTGCTGGAAGAAGGAGTTGAGACGGTCGCTCATCGCGCGCACCACCTGTCCCCTTCCCCCCGCTTCAGCCATGTCGGCTGTTGCCGACATGGCCCATGCGCTGCCGAAGTCGGAAACATCCGACTTCGGTGGGGAAGGGTTAGGGATGGGGGGGCGTGCAGAATCTGGCTCGACGACGGTCTAAAGCGACGGCCTGGACTCTCCCCCCCACCCCGGCCCTCCCCACCGCAAGCGGGGGGAGGGGGCAGGTCGAGGCTCGTCGCTCTGGTCGTGCTTGCTTGAACAATCATCTTGCCAGCCAGCCTCCGTCCACGGGAATCACCGCGCCATGCATGTAGGCGGCGGCGTCGCTTGCGAGGAAGACGGCAGCGCCGCCGATGTCGGAAGGCTTGCCCCAGCGCCCGGCCGGGATGCGCGCCAGGATCGCGCTGTTGCGGACGGCGTCGGCGCGCAACGCTTCCGTGTTGTTGCTCTCGACATAGCCAGGCGCGATCGCATTCACATTGATGCCCTTCGCGGCCCATTCGCAGGCGAGCAGCTTCGTCAGCCCTGCGAGCCCGCTCTTGCTGGCGGTGTATGACGCGACCCGGATGCCGCCCTGGAAGGAGAGCAGCGAGGCGATGTTGACGATGCGGCCCGTGCGCCCGGCGCTCAGCGCGGCTTTCGCGAAGGCCTGCGCGAGGAAGAAATTGGCTTTGAGGTTGACGTTCATGACCTCGTCCCAGTCGCTCTCGGAAAAGTCGAGCGCGTCGGCGCGGCGGATGATGCCGGCATTGTTGACGAGGATGTCGAGGGGGCCTGCGAGCGCGGCCGCTTCGGCGATCAGCTTCTCCGCGATGCCGTGTTGCTGGAGGTCGGCGTGCAGCGCATGACCGGTTCCGCCAGCCTCCGCGATCAGCGCCAGCGTCTCGCTCATCTCCGAGCGGCCGGCCGCGACCACGCGCGCGCCGGCCTGCGCCAACGCCAGCGCGATGCCTTGGCCGATGCCGGTATTGGCGCCGGTTACCAGCGCCGTGCGACCCGTCAGGTCGAAGGGCGAGCGGGCAGCCATCAGCGCAGCGTCTCTACCGGGGCGGCGTCCATGTCGGTGAACTCGACATTGTCGCCGGCCATGGCCCAGACGAAGGCGTAGTTCGAGGTGCCGCAGCCGCAATGGATCGACCAGTTCGGCGAGATGATCGCCTGCTCGTTGGCGACCAGCAGATGCCGCGTTTCCCGAGGCTCGCCCATGAAATGGAAGACGCGGTGGGCCGGGTCGAGGCTGAAGTAGAGATAGGCTTCCATTCGCCGCGTATGGGTGTGGCAGGGCATCGAGTTCCAGACCGAGCCCGGCTCCAATGCGGTCATGCCCATCACCAGCTGATTGGTGCCGGTCGTGTTGGGCATGATGTACTGCCGGATGGTGCGCTTGTTGGAGGTTTCGGGTGAGCCGAGATGCAGCGTGTTGGCCTCGTCCTTGCGGATGACCTGATGCGGCGCCTCGCGATGGGCCGGCGCGCTGGTCAGGTAGAATTTCGCCGGCTCGGCAGCGTTCGCGCTCGTGAACGAGACCTCTCTCGCGCCAAGCCCGACATAAAGGGCGTCGAGGGTAGGCAGGTCGAAATGCTGGCCGTCGATCGTCACGGAACCCGCGCCGCCGAGATTGATCACGCCGAGTTCGCGCCGCGCCAGGAAGAAGGGCGTGCCCGCGGGTGGGTAGGGCTGCAGCGTCAGCGCGGCCGCGGCCGGCATCGCGCCGCCCACGATCATGCGGTCGTAATGGCTGTAGGTCAGCGCGATCTCGCCTTGCACGAAGATGCGCTCGATCAGGAAGTCGTCGCGCAGGGCCTGCGTGTCGTAACCCTTCACGTCGCGCGGATGGGCGGCCTGGCGTTCGTCGATTGCTTTGGGCGCGCTGGTCACAGGCGATAGGCCTCCTTGGCCAGGCGGTAGGCGAGATCGTGGGCCACTTCCGCCGCCTCGTCCTCGTCGAGCCGGTGCTCGGCGACAAGTTTCGCGAGGTAGTGGCAGTCGATCCGGCGGACGACGTCGTGGCGCGCGGGGATCGAGAGATAGGCCCGCGTGTCGTCGTTGAAGCCGACGGTGTTGTAGAAGCCGGCGGTTTCGGTGGTCAGTTCGCGAAAGCGCAGCATGGCTTCGGGCGCATCGAGGAACCACCAGCCCGGCCCGAGCTTCAGCGCCGGATAGTGCCCGGCGAGCGGGGCGAGTTCGCGCGAATAGCTGGTCTCGTCGAGCGTGAAGGCGATGACGGTGAGGCCCGGTTCGTTGCCGACCGCGTCGAGCAAAGGCTTCAGCGCCGCGACATACTCGGTCTGGCGCGGAATGTCGGCGCCCATGTCGCGGCCGAACTGCGCGAAAAGCTGCGGGTTGTGGTTGCGGAAGGAGCCGGGATGGATCTGCAGCACGAGCCCGTCATCGAGGCTCATCCTCGCCATCTCGGTCAGCATCTGGCCGCGGAACAGGTCGGCGTCCTCGGCTGAGGCCTTGCCGGCGATGACCTTGGCGAACAGCGCCTCGCACTCGGCCTTTGACAGATTGGCGGTGCGTGCCGAAGCGTGACCGTGGTCCGAAGAGGTCGCGCCGCGCGCCCTGAAATAGTCGCGGCGCTTGCGGTGGGCGGCAAGATAGCCGCTCCAGCCATGGACGTCCTCGCCCGTCAGCGCACTGAGCTGGTCGAGATTGGCGGCGAAGCCTTCGAATTCCGGATCGACGACGCTGTCGGGGCGATAGGCCGTGACGACCTTGCCGGCCCAGCCCGAGGCCTTGATCATGTCGTGCCAGCGCAGATCGTCGAGCGCGCCCTCGGTGGTGGCGATCGCCTCGATGTTGAAGCGCTCGAACAACGCGCGCGGCAGATACTCGGGCTGCGTCAATTTTTCGGCGATGCGGTCGTAGATCGCGTCGGCATTGGCTGGCGAGAGCCGCTCCCCGATGCCGAAGATCGTCGACGCCGCATGCTCGAACCAGAGCCTGGTCGGCGTGCCGCGAAAGAGATGCCAGTGGCTGGCGAAGAGCCGCCAGATCCTGCGCGGATCGCCTTCGACCTCGCTACCGTCCTTGCGCGCGATGCCGAGGTCTTCCAGTCGCACGCCTTGCGAATAGAGCATCCGGAAGATGTAGTGATCGGGCTTGACGAAGAGCGTCGCCGGATCGGGAAACGGCTTGTTCTCGGCGAACCAGCGCGGATCGGTGTGGCCATGCGGAGAGACGATGGGCAGATCGCGGATCGGCGCATAGAGCCGGCGCGCGATCGCGCGCGTCGTGGCCTCGGCCGGAAACAGGCGATCCTCGTGCAACAGCATCCGCAAACCACTCCCTGACCGCTCGCCATTCGCATTGCATCCGATGGCGTTCGAGGCTGAATATACTAATATACTAGTCTGTCAAACAGTCCTGTGCTAGCAGCGTTCCACCGGTCCAGTGCTGAGGCGGCGACGTTCCATCGAGAGCGGCGCGCGAGACCGGATGACGGGTGAGGACAGTCGATGTCGGATAGTTTGATCGCGGGCGAGAGCGGGCGCAGGGAGCGCCGTCCGCAGCGCAATGCCGGCGTGCCGGCGCAACGCTCGACGGCGGCCTCTCTGGTTCAGGACGAGTTGCGCCGCGCCATCCTGGCAATGACGATCCTCCCCGGCTCGGCCTTGCAGGAAAAGGATCTGACCGCCCGCTTCGGCGTCAGCCGGACCCCCGTGCGGGAGGCGCTGATCAAGCTCAAGGAGGAGGGGCTGGTCGAAATCTTCCCGCAGGCCGGCACCTTCGTCTCGCGCATTCCGGTCGAGGCGATCCCCGAGGCGGTGTTCATCCGGCAGGCTCTGGAATGCGCCACGGTGGAACTCGTCGCCGGAATTTCGACAGGCGAGATCGCCGGGCGGCTGGACGCGGTGATCGCGCGCCAGCACGAGGCTTTCGACGAGGGCGACCAGGAGCGCTTCCACCTGCTCGACGAGGAATTCCACGAGACGCTGGCGATCCTGGCCGGATATCCCGGCGCCTGGAAGCTGGCGCAGGCGGCCAAGGGCCAGATCGACCGCTGCCGGCGCATGACGCTGCCCGTGCCCGGCCGCATGGAGATGGTGATCCGCGAGCATCTCAGCATCGTCGATGCGATCCGGCGGCAGGACCCGCCGGCGGCGCAGGCGGCGATGCGGAAGCATCTCGGCACGCTGCTGCCGGACCTCGTGCATCTGCGGCAGGCTCACCCCGGCTACTTTATCTAGGCTCGGCCATTCCGGGCTGGCCACCGCGCCTTGCGCTCGTCACGAGGCGCGGCCATCCTCCGCCCCGAGCGGGCATTCGGAGTGTTGGCATGGCGACGCGGCGTGATCTTCTGGCGGGGGCGGGACTGGCCGCATTGGCGGCGCAGCTTCCCGTGGTCGCGCTGGCGCAGCCGAAGGACGGCGTCACGATCGCGATGACGCTGGAGCCGCCGACGCTCGATCCGACATCGGGGGCCGCGCAGGCGATCCGCGAGGTCACGCTGCAGAACATCTTCGAGGGGCTGGTCAGGATGGACCGGACCGGCAAGATCGTGCCCTGCCTCGCCGAAAGCTGGGAGGTTGCGGCCGACAATGTCAGCTATCGCTTCAAGCTGCGGACCAATGCCAAATTCCATGACGGCGCGCCCTTCACCTCCGAGCTGGTGAAGTTCTCCTTCGAGCGCGCGGTCGCGCCCGATTCGACCAACGCCCAGCGCCAGCTCTTCGCGCCGATCGCCGCCATCGAGACGCCCGATCCGGGAACCGTGGTGATCCGGCTGAAGCAGCCGACCGCGAATTTCCTCTACGGGCTCGCCTGGGGCGACGCGGTCATCGTCGCGCCGGCCAGCGCGGCCAACAACAGGACCAGCCCCGTCGGCACCGGCCCGTTCAGATTCGTGCGCTGGAACAGGGGCGACCGGCTCGAACTGGCGCGCAACGACGACTATTGGGGGCCAAAACCCGCGCTCGCCAAAGCGACATTCCGCTTCATTTCCGATCCGCAGGCGCAGGTCGCCAGCTTGCGCGCCGGCGATGTCGACGCGCAGACCAATCTCGCCGCGCCCGAGGCCGTGGCGCAGCTCAAGGCCGATCCGAAGCTCAAGGTTTCCTTCGGCAAGACCGAGGGCGAGGTCATCCTCGCCACCAACAATGCAAAACCGCCCTTCAACGATCTGCGCGTGCGCCAGGCCATCGCCCATGTGCTCGACCGCAAGACGATCGCGCTCGGGGTTTATGGCTTCGACGTCGATTTGATCGGCAGCCATTTTTCGCCGCTGCATCCCGCCTATGTCGATCTGACCAACACCTATCCGCCCGATCTCGCCAAGGCCAGGGCGCTGCTGGCGCAGGCCGGCCACCCCAACGGCTTCACCTGCACCTTGAGGCTGCCGCCGCCGGCCTATGCGCGGCGCTCGGGCGAGATCATCGCGGCGCTGCTGGCGCAGGTCGGCATCACCGCGAAGATCGAGCCGCTGGAGTTCCCGCAATGGCTGGAGCGGGTTTTCCGGGGCAAGGATTTCGACCTCAGCGTCATCGCCCACACCGAGCCGCTCGACATCGGCAACTATGCCCGCGACGACTACTACTTCCAGTACCGGAACCCGGAATTCAAGGCGCTGATCGAGAGGATCGAGGTTACGCTGCCGGAAGCGGAGCGCAACGAACTCTACAGGCAGGCGCAGCGCATCCTCGCCCGCGACGCGGTCAACGGCTATCTCTTCGTGCTGCCGAAGATCACGGTGACGGCGGCCGGGCTGGACGGAATGTGGACCGACTGGCCGCTGCCGATCACGCCGCTGGCCGAGGTGAGGTGGCGGTGAACCGGATCTACGGCGTGGTTCCGGGATTTCGCGGCCGTCTTTTCCGTCATTGCGAGCGCAGCGAAGCAATCCAGGGGGCTCGCTCGACGTCCTCCTGGATTGCTTCGTCGCTGACGCTCCTCGCAATGACGATGAGCGGCTTAGACACGTGATGCTGGCCTTCGCCGGGCGACGCCTGATCGCCTTCGTGCTGACGCTGATGGCCGCCGCGCTCGTCATCTTCCTGATGCTCGAGGTGCTGCCGGGCGATCCGGCGCAGGTGACGCTCGGCCTCAACGCCGCGCCGGAGGCGCTGGCCGCGCTGCGGGCCGAGATGGGACTCGACCGGCCGGCCCCGATCCGCTTCCTCGCCTGGGTCGGAGGCCTCGTCACCGGCGATCTCGGCCTGAGCTACACCTATCGCGTGCCCGTCTCGCAACTCATCGCCGAGCGGATGGCGGTGACGCTGCCGCTGGCGCTGATGGCGATGACGCTGGCGGCCGCGATCGGCGTGCCGCTCGGCATGCTGGCGGCGGCCAACCACAACCGACCGGCCGATGCAGCCGTCATGGTGTTCGCGCAGGCGGGCCTCGCGATCCCGAATTTCTGGTTCGGGCTGCTGCTGGTGCTGGTCTTCGCGATCGGGCTCGGCTGGCTTCCGGCCGGCGGATTTCCGGGCTGGCAGGCCGGCGCGTTCCCCGCTTTCCGGTCGCTCGCGCTGCCGGCGCTGGCGCTGGCCCTGCCGCAGGCGGCGATCCTGGCGCGCGTGACGCGCTCGGCCATGCTCGACACGCTGCAGGAGGATTTCGTCCGCACCGCCCGCGCCAAGGGCCTGAGCGAGCGCGTAACCCTGCTGCGTCACGCGTTGCGAAACGCGCTGATTCCGGTCGTGACGATTCTGGGCCTGCAGTTCTCGGTGCTGATCGCCGGCGCGATCATCATCGAGAACGTCTTCGCGCTGCCTGGCCTCGGCCGCCTCGTCTTCCAGTCGATCGCGCAGCACGATTTGATCGTGGTCAAGGACCTCGTCATGCTGTTCGCGGCGCTGGCCATCCTGGTCAATTTCATCGTCGATCTTCTCTACGGCGTGATCGATCCGCGCCTGCGCGAGGCGCCATGAGCGCGGTGACCTCGGAGCGCGTCCGCAAGCGGCGCTGGTGGACGAGCCCGTCCTTCCTGATCGGGGCTGCGCTGACGCTGACCGTGGTCGCGGCAGCGCTGGTCTCCTTCGTCTGGACGCCGCATCCGCCGACGCAGATGGCGATCCTCAACCGGCTGAAGCCGCCGTCTTCGGCGAACTGGTTCGGCACCGAACAGTTCGGCCGCGACGTCTTCTCGATGATCATGGTCGGCGCGCGTAACTCGCTCGCGGTGGGGCTCGGCGCGGTCGGCTTCGGCATGGTGGTGGGCACGACGCTCGGCCTGCTGGCCTCGATGCGGCGCGACGGACTGCTCGACAATCTGATCATGCGCGGTGCCGATTTCACGCACGCCTTTCCGGCCGTGCTGACCGCGATCATGATCACGGCCGTGGCCGGTCCCGGCATGCTCAACGCGGTGATCGCGATCGGCGTTTTGAACCTGCCCTATTTCGCGCGGCTGGCGCGCGGATCGGCGTTGCAGGTCTGGACCAGGGATTTCATCCAGGCGGCGCGCGGGCATGGCCTGAGCAATTGGCAGATCACCTTGCGTCATGTCCTGCCCAACATCGCCGGCATCATCACCGTGCAGGCGACGATCCAGTTCGCGCTCGCGGTGCTGGCCGAGGCCGGGCTGTCCTATCTGGGGCTCGGCACGCAGCCGCCCAATCCGTCCTGGGGGCGGATGCTGAACGAGGCGCAAACCTTCATGGCGGTGCAGCCCTGGCTCGCTGTGTTTCCGGGCGCTGCGATCGCCGTCACGGTGCTGGGCTTCAATTTGCTTGGCGACGGCCTGCGCGACGCGCTCGACCCGCGCGTCAGGCGGGCGCGATGACTCCGTCAGCCCTCATCCTGAGGAGCGCCGAAGGCGCGTCTCGAAGGATGCTCCAGATGCCTCCCGAGCGAACTGGAGGCTCCTTCGAGACGCGATCTTCGATTGCTCCTCAGGATGAGGGCCGTGTTGTTCGGAAGGAAGCTGCATGACCGACGTCGCCGATCTCTCCGCCGCCGAGATGCTGGCATCTTTTGCCGACGGCAGTCTGTCGCCGGTCGCGGTGACGCAGGCCGTGATCGTCCGGATCGAGGCGTGGGAGCCGAGGCTCGCCGCGCTCTATGCCTACGACCCCGAGGGCGCGCTGGCGCAGGCTGCGGCTTCCGAGGCGCGCTGGCGCAAGGGCGCGGCGCTGCCGCTCGACGGCGTGCCCTGCACGATCAAGGAGAACATCGCCACGAGAGGCACGCCCGTGCCGCTCGGCACGGCCGCGCGCGCGCTGACGCCAGCGCTGGAGGACGCCCCGCCGGCGGCGCGGCTGCGCGAGGCGGGCTGCGTCATCCTCGCCAAGACGACGATGCCCGATTACGGCATGCTTTCGTCGGGGCTCTCCAGCTTCCACAAGCTGGCGCGCAATCCCTTCGATCTGTCGAAGAATCCCGGCGGCTCCTCGGCTGGGGCGGGCGCGGCGGGCGCCGCCGGCTACGGCCCCTTGCATGTCGGCACCGATATCGGCGGCTCGATCCGGCTGCCGGCCGGCTGGTGCGGCTTGGTCGGGCTCAAGCCCAGCTTCGGCCGCGTGCCGATCGATCCGAGCTATTACGGCCGCGCCGCCGGCCCGATGACGCGCACCGTAAGGGACGCCGCGCTGATGATGCGCGAATTGTCGAAGCCCGATGCGCGCGACGGCATGAGCCTGCCGCCCCACGAGATCGACTGGCTCTCGCTCGACATCGATCTGAAAGGCATGCGGCTGGGATTGCAGATGGAGGCCGGCATCGGCTTGGCTGTCGAGCCGCAGGTGCTTGCGGCCATCGAGGCGGCTGCCAAGGCCTTGGCAGGTGCGGGCGCGATCGTCGAGCCGACGCCCGCCTTCCTGACTCGGGAGATGCTGGACGGACTCGACGATTTCTGGCGGCAGCGCGCCTGGGCCGATATCGGGCCTCTCCCCGAGTCGGCCCGCGCCAAGGTCCTGCCCTATATCCTCGCCTGGGCGCAGCGTGGCGCGAACCTTTCCGGCGAACGGGTCTTTCGCGGCATGAGCCAGATGCTGGCGATCCGCGAGGCGGCGCTGAAGGCGAGCGCGCCCTTCGATTTCGTGCTGTCGCCGGTCTCGCCCGTGCCGAGTTTTTCCGCCGAACTCGCTTCGCCGCTGCATGATCCGGAGCGGCCCTTCGAGCATATCGTCTTTACCGTCGCGGCCAACATGTCGGACCAGCCGTCCATCTCGGTCCATGCCGGGATGACGAGCGAGGGTCTGCCGATCGGTCTGCAGATCACCGGCCGCCGCTTCGACGATCTCGGCGTGCTGAGGATGGCGAGGGCGTGGGAGATCTTGCGCGGGGCGGGGCCGGAGTGGCCGGTCGCCGGTTAGCGCAGGTTCACCTTTGTCAATCCGGGGGTTCGCGAAGCGAAGAACCCGGAATGACAGGGCGCGCGGATTCGATCAGAACAGGAAATGCGGGGCGAACAGCGCGAGCCCCATCATGGCGAGCGCGGCCGCGCCCATTCCGCCGCCGACCAGCGCCAGCGCGGTGACGCCGGTGATGATCGAGGCCGAGGCGACGACGATGCCGATCTGGAGCAGGCCGGACGCGATCTCGAAATTCTCGTCCTTGGCCTTGTAGTCGTCGCGCGCCTTCTCCTTGGCCTTGGCGCGGACGATCAGCTCCTTGCGGCCCTCATTGGTCTCGGGCTCGGATTCGTAGCGCGCGATCGTGGCCTTCCAGCTCTCGATGCGCTTGCCCATGCGCTCCTTGGCGGCGGGGTCGGTCGCGGCGGCGAGATCGACCTCCATCGCCTCGACGGCGGTTCGCAGGGTCGTGCCCCGGATCGTCTTGGCCTGAAAGAAGGCCCAGAGATTGGAGGCGTCGATGTTGCTGGCGATCGATTCGTTCTGCGCCTGCTTGCCGCCGATCTCCGACAAGGCGAGCATCAGCGCCAGCAAGGCGATCAGCAGCGCGATCTTCTTGTTGCCGCCCTCGGGCGGCTCGATATGTCCGGACATGAATCAGCTCCCCAGCCGAGTGGCGGGCTGCTGTCTAGGGCATTGCGCGATGGCGGCAAGCGGTTTCTGCAGGCCGGTCGCGGCTCACGCGCGGGCGCGCGGATGGGCGGAATCATAGGCCGCCATCAGCCTCGCCGAATCGATCCGGGTGTAGATCTGCGTCGTCGAGAGCGAGACGTGGCCGAGCAGTTCCTGGATGGCGCGCAGATCGCCGCCGCGCCCGAGCAGATGCGTCGCGAAGGAATGGCGCAGCGCATGCGGCGTGGCCGAAGCCGGCAGCCCGAGCGCGCCGCGCAGCCCCTCGACCGCGAGCTGGATGATGCGCGGGGACAGCGGCCCGCCCTTGACGCCGACGAAGAGCGGCCCGTCGGGCGCGAGCCGCCAGGGGCAGAGCGCAAGATACGCCGCGATGGCCGTGACGACGATCGGCAGCACCGGGACCATGCGGGTCTTGGCTCCCTTGCCGACCACGGTCAGGCCGTCGCCGGGCGAGGCCGGCGCCTGCGCGCGGGTCAGCGAGAGCGCCTCCGAGATACGCAGGCCGCTGCCATAGAGCAGCGCAAGGACGGCCGCGTCTCGCGCCAGCACCCAGTCCTCGCGGGCCTCGCCGGCCCGGCTGCCGGCTTGCGTCACGGCTTTTGCGGCGCGGGCGTCGAGCGGGCGCGGCAGGGATTTGCCGATGCGCGGGCCGCGCGTCGCCGCGAACGCCGCCGCCGTCAGCGAGCCCGCGCGCTCGCCGAAGCGTGCGAAGGAGCGCAGCGCCGCGAGCTGGCGCATCAGCGTGCGGTTGCCGACGCCCTCGCGCCGTCGCTGGCCGAGAAAGGCGCGCAGGTCGAAAGGCTTCAGTGCGGCGATGTCGGACAGCGAGGCCGGGCCGCCGAGATGGCCATCGAGGAAGCCCGCGAACTGGCGCAGATCGCGCGCATAGGCTTCGAGCGTTTTTGGCGAGAGCCTGCGCTCGGTGGCGAGATGCGAGAGCCAGGCGCGCTGGAGAGCGTCGAGATCGGCTGGGGTCGCGCTCGGGTTCATCGCCCGAGCATGACGCCCCTGCCTTAACAGGTCGCGAATCGATGCTAGACACGCCGCCATGAGCGAACAGCAGGATGGCGCAGGCGAGGGTGGCGGCACGGTCGAGGTGCTGATCCCGCTCGGGCTCGACCATGCCTACAGCTATGCCGTGCCGCCGGGTCTGGTTCTCTTGCCCGGCGACGTGGTGCAGGTGCCGCTCGGGCCGCGCCAGACGGTCGGCGTCGTCTGGGAGGCAGGCTCCGGGCGCGGCGGCAATCTCAAGTCGGTGACGGGCAAGCTCGACATGCCGCCGCTCGACGGCGCGCTGATGAAGCTGGTCGACTGGGTCGCCTGGTATACGCTCGCGCCGAAAGGCTCGGTGCTGGCGCTGGCGCTTCGGCGACCGCCCGACGATACGCCCGAGCGGCCGAAGCTGGGCGTCAGGCTCGTCGGCGCGCCGCCCGCCCGGATGACGCCGGCAAGGGCGCGCGCCATCGCTGCGGCGGAAGGTGGTCTGCTGATCGGCAAATCCGCGCTGGCGGAGGCGGCCTCGGTCAGCGCGGCGGTGATCGACGCGCTCGTCGATGCCGGCGCCTTCGCGGTGGAGGAACTGCCGCGCGCGGCGGTGGCGCCGCGTCCCGATCCGGATTTCGCCCGGCCGGAGCTTTCCGAAGATCAGGCGGCTGCCGCAGCGGCGCTGATCGCGACCGTGCAAGGCGCGGCTTTCGGCGTGACCCTGCTCGAAGGCGTCACCGGCTCGGGCAAGACGGAAGTCTATTTCGAGGCGGTGGCGCAGGCCGTCCGGCAGGGGCGGCAGAGCCTGATCCTGATGCCCGAGATCGCGCTGACGGCGCAGTTCATCGACCGCTTCGAAACACGCTTCGGCGTCAGGCCGGGCCTGTGGCATTCGGGGGTGAGCGGGCGCAGGCGCGAGCGGCTTCAGGCGGCGATCGCCAGCGGCGAGGCGCTGGTGGTGGCCGGCGCGCGCTCGGCGCTGTTCCTGCCCTATCGGACGCTCGGACTGATCGTCGTCGATGAAGAGCACGAGGCCGCCTACAAGCAGGAGGACGGCGTCGCCTACCATGCCCGCGACATGGCGGTCGTGCGCGGCCGCATCGAGGACGCGCCCGTCATCCTGACCTCGGCGACGCCCTCGCTGGAGACGCGCGTCAATGCCGAGCGCGGGCGATACACCCATCTGAAACTGCCCGAGCGCTTTGGCGGGCGCGAATTGCCGGCGCTCGGGCTGGTCGATCTGCGTCAGGACAAGCCGGAGCGCGGGCGCTGGCTTTCGGCTGCGCTCGTCAACGCGATCCGCGTCAATCTTGAGGCGAAGGAGCAGTCGCTGCTGTTCCTCAACCGGCGCGGCTATGCGCCGCTGACGGTCTGCCGCGATTGCGGCCACCGCTTCCAGTGCAAGAACTGCTCGGCCTGGCTGGTCGATCACCGCTTCCGGCGGGCGCTGGTCTGTCACCATTGCGGCCATGTCGAGCGTCGGCCGCATGAATGCCCGCAATGCCATGCGCCCGAGAGCCTGACCGCCTGCGGGCCTGGCGTCGAGCGGCTGGCCGAGGAGGTCGCGACGCTGTTCCCGCAGGCGCGCGCGATCGTGCTGTCGAGCGACTTTCCCGGTGGGACCGAGCGGCTGAAGACGGAGCTGATGGCGGTCGCGTCCGGCGAATTCGACATCGTCATCGGCACGCAGCTCGTCGCCAAGGGCCATAATTTTCCGGGCATGACGCTGGTCGGCGTCGTCGACGCCGATCTTGGCCTGACCTCGGGCGATCCGCGCGCCGCCGAGCGCACGTTTCAGGTTTTGCGGCAGGTCACGGGCCGGGCGGGGCGGGGCGAGCGGCCCGGCCGCGCGCTGCTGCAGACGCGCGATCCCGCCCATCCCGTGCTCAAGGCGCTGATCTCGGGCGATCCGGAGCGGTTTTATGTCGCAGAGACGCAGGCGCGGGAGGCTGCCGGGCTGCCGCCCTTCGGCCGGCTGGCCGGGCTGATCGTCTCCGCCAGCAGCCAGGCCGAGGCCGAAAGCCACGCCCGGGCGCTCGCCCGCTGCGCCGAGGCACCCGACGATGTCGCGGTGCTGGGGCCGGCGGAAGCGCCACTGGCGGTGCTGCGCGGCCGCCACCGCATGCGCCTGATCGTCAGGACCGGGCGCGAGGTCAATCTGCAGGACTACCTGCGGGCTTGGCTGAAACGCGCGCCCAAGCCGAAGGGGTCGGTCAGGGTGGCGGTCGATGTCGATCCGCAGAGTTTTTTGTAGCGCTCGTCAAGGCGGCTGGCGCAGCGACGGGATTGCCATCTACGGATTGCGCGCCCCAAAACCACATGCTAGTGCACCGCCACATTTCGGGCGAAAGATGTGGCCTGCCCACGTTTTCTCCTCTTGGATACATCGCAGCGCCAGGACGACGCACTCCACCCCCGATTGAGCCGGGGGTCGCCGGTGCGGTCCCTTGAACAGAGAGACTTCGACGCGTGGCTGACGGCGGATCGCAGGACAAGACAATGGTCTCGGGCGTCGCCGGGCGCTACGCGACGGCGCTGTTCGAACTGGCCGAGGAGGCCAAGGCCATCGACGCCGTGGCCGCCGACCTGTCCAGCTTCAGCGCCATGCTGACCGAGAGCCCCGATCTGACACGCCTGGTCGAGAGCCCCGCTTTCTCCGCCGAGGATCAGGTCGCCGCCATCAACGCGATCCTCGCCAAGGCCGGCATCTCGGGCATAGCCGCCAACTTCATCGGCTTCGTCGCCAGCAAGCGCCGCCTCTTCGCGCTGCCGGGCATGATCCAGGGCTACCGGAACCTCGTCGCGCAGGCCAAGGGCATCGTCAGCGCCGAGGTCACGCTCGCCGAGCAGCCTAGCCCCAAACGCCTCGACGAAATCCGCGCGGCGCTGAAGGGCGTCGCCGGCAAGGATGTCGACGTCGCCGTGAAGATCGATCCGGCGTTGATCGGCGGGCTCGTCGTCAAGATGGGCTCCCGCATGGTCGACGCCTCGCTGAAAACCAAGCTCAATTCAATTCGTCTTGCCATGAAAGAGGTCGGCTGATGGAAATCCGCCCCGCTGAAATCTCCGCGATCCTGAAGGCCCAGATTTCGAACTTCGGTTCGGAAGCCTCCGTCACCGAGGTCGGCCAGGTTCTCTCCGTCGGCGACGGCATCGCCCGCGTCTACGGCCTCGACAAGGTCCAGGCTGGCGAGATGGTCGAGTTCGAGACCGGCGTGCGCGGCATGGCGCTCAACCTCGAAAGCGACAATGTCGGCGTCGTGATCTTGGGCTCCGACCGCGAGATCAAGGAAGGCCAGACGGTCAAGCGCACCGGCGCGATCGTGGACGTGCCGGTCGGCAAGGAGCTGCTCGGCCGCGTCGTCGACGCGCTCGGCAACCCGATCGACGGCAAGGGCCCGATCAAGGCCGCCCAGCGCTCGCGCGTCGATGTGAAGGCGCCCGGCATCATCCCGCGCAAGTCGGTGCACGAGCCGATGGCGACCGGCCTCAAGGCGATCGACGCCCTGATCCCGATCGGCCGCGGCCAGCGCGAGCTGATCATCGGCGACCGCCAGACCGGCAAGACCGCCGTGGCGCTCGACACGATCCTGAACCAGAAGGCGATCAACGAAGGCACGGACGAGAGCCAGAAGCTCTATTGCGTCTATGTCGCGATCGGCCAGAAGCGCTCCACCGTCGCCCAGTTCGTCAAGGTGCTCGAAGAGCGCGGCGCGCTGGAATACTCGATCATCATCGCCGCGACCGCGTCCGACGCCGCCCCGATGCAGTTCCTGGCGCCCTTCGCCGGCTGCGCCATGGGCGAGTATTTCCGCGACAACGGCATGCACGCGGTCATCATCTATGACGATCTGTCGAAGCAGGCCGTCGCCTACCGCCAGATGTCGCTGCTGCTGCGCCGCCCGCCCGGCCGCGAGGCCTATCCGGGCGACGTGTTCTATCTCCACTCCCGCCTGCTGGAGCGCGCCGCCAAGATGGGCGACGACGCCGGCAACGGTTCGCTGACGGCGCTCCCGGTCATCGAGACGCAGGCCAACGACGTCTCGGCCTATATCCCGACCAATGTGATCTCGATCACCGACGGCCAGATCTTCCTGGAAACCGATCTGTTCTACCAGGGCATCCGGCCTGCGGTGAACGTCGGCCTTTCGGTGTCGCGCGTCGGCTCGGCCGCGCAGACCAAGGCGACGAAGAAGGTCGCCGGCAAGATCAAGGGCGAGCTCGCACAGTATCGCGAGATGGCGGCCTTCGCCCAGTTCGGCTCCGACCTCGACGCGGTCACCCAGCGCCTGCTCAACCGTGGCGCGCGCCTGACCGAGCTTTTGAAGCAGGCGCAGTTCTCGCCGCTGAAGATGGAGGAGCAGACGGTCGTGATCTATGCCGGCGTCAACGGCTATCTCGACCCGCTGCCGGTCAACAAGGTCCGCGCCTTCGAGGACGGCCTGCTCGCGCTGGTGCGCGGCAAGCATGCCGACATGCTGGCCGAGATCGCCAAGACCAAGGATCTTTCGGACGCCAACGCCGCGAAGCTGAAGGAACTGGTCACGGATTACGCCAAGTCGTTCTCGTAAGGCATCCCGTCATGGTCGGCCTTGTGCCGACCATCCACGCCTTGCTCGCTTCGGGCGGGGTGTCGGTGGGATCAAGGTGGCTGAAGACGTGGATGCCCGGGACAAGCCCGAGCATGACGGGGTGAGAGAAACCTATGCCTTCATTGAAGGACCTCAGGAACCGCATCGCCTCCGTGAAGGCGACGCAGAAGATCACCAAGGCCATGCAGATGGTCGCGGCCGCCAAGCTGCGCCGGGCGCAGGCCGCGGCGGAGGCCGCGCGTCCCTATGCCGAGCGCATGGAGACGGTGCTGGCCAATCTTGCGTCCGGCGTTTCGGGATCGAGCGCGCCGCGCCTGATCGCCGGGACCGGCTCCGACAAGGTGCATCTGCTCGTCGTCTGCACCGCTGAGCGCGGCCTTTGCGGCGCATTCAACTCCTCGATCGCGCGGCTGGCGCGCGACAAGGCGAACGCGCTGAAGGCCGAAGGCAAGACGGTCAAGATCATCTGCGTCGGCAAGAAGGGCTACGATCTCCTCAAGCGCCAGTTCGAGAAGGACATCATCGAGCTGATCGACCTGCGCGCCTTCAAGCAGGTCGGCTTCGCCAATGCCGAGACGATCGCGCAGAACATCCTGGCGCGCTTCAACGCCGGCGAGTTCGACGTCGCGACGCTGTTCTTCTCGCGCTTCAAGTCGGTGATCTCGCAGATTCCGACGGCCCAGCGCGTCATCCCGGCCGAGATTCCGGCCGATGCGCCCAAGACCGACGCCGTCTACGACTACGAGCCCGACGAGAGCGAAATCCTTGAGACGCTGCTGCCGCGCAACCTCACGGTGCAGGTGCTTCGCGCTCTGCTGGAGAACGCCGCCTCCGAGCAGGGGGCGCGCATGTCGGCGATGGATTCCGCCACGCGCAACGCCGGCGAGATGATCAAGAAGCAGACGCAGCTCTACAACCGCTCGCGCCAGGCGATGATCACCAAGGAACTGATCGAGATCATCTCCGGCGCGGAAGCGCTCTAACGCCTTAACGGCCGGCGCGGTGCTTTTGCCCGCCGGCCTTCGACAAGCTGAACGCGCATCGAGGTTCTGAACCATGGCCAAAGCCGCAACCAAGACCACCAAGTCCGCCGAGAAGCCCGCCGCCGAGAAGCCCGCCAACACCGGAACCGGCAAGATCGCCCAGGTCATCGGCGCCGTCGTCGACGTGCAGTTCGACGGCGTGCTGCCGGAGATCCTGAACGCGCTTGAGACGACCAATCTCGGCAACCGCCTCGTGCTCGAGGTCGCCCAGCATCTCGGCGAGAACACGGTCCGCACCATCGCGATGGACTCCACCGAAGGGCTCGTGCGCGGCCAGTCGGTCACCGACACCGGTTCCGCGATCATGGTTCCGGTCGGCGACGAGTGCCTCGGCCGCATCATGAACGTCATCGGCGAGCCGATCGACGAGGCCGGCCCGATCATGACGACCGCCACCCGCGGCATCCATCAGCCAGCGCCGTCCTATGCCGAGCAGGCGACGGACGCGCAGATCCTCGTCACCGGCATCAAGGTCGTCGACCTGCTCGCGCCCTACGCCCGCGGCGGCAAGATCGGCCTGTTCGGCGGCGCCGGCGTCGGCAAGACCGTGCTGATCATGGAGCTGATCAACAACGTCGCGAAGGCCCATGGCGGCTATTCGGTGTTCGCCGGCGTCGGCGAGCGCACCCGCGAGGGCAACGACCTCTATCACGAGATGATCGAGTCCGGCGTGAACAAGAAGGGCGGCGGCGACGGCTCGAAATGCGCCCTCGTCTACGGCCAGATGAACGAGCCTCCGGGCGCGCGCATGCGCGTCGCGCTGTCGGGCCTCACCGTCGCGGAAGACTTCCGCGACAAGGGCCAGGACGTGCTGTTCTTCGTCGACAACATCTTCCGCTTCACGCAGGCCGGCTCGGAAGTGTCGGCGCTGCTCGGCCGCATCCCCTCGGCGGTGGGCTACCAGCCGACGCTGGCGACCGACATGGGCAATCTGCAGGAGCGCATCACCACGACCAACAAGGGCTCGATCACCTCGGTGCAGGCGATCTACGTGCCGGCCGACGACCTGACCGACCCGGCGCCCGCGACCTCCTTCGCCCACCTCGACGCCACGACCGTGCTGTCGCGCTCGATCGCGGAAAAGGGCATCTATCCGGCGGTCGATCCGCTCGACTCGACCTCGCGCATGCTCTCGGCCGACATCGTCGGCGAGGAGCATTACGGGATCGCCCGCCAGGTCCAGCAGATTCTCCAGCGCTACAAGGCGCTGCAGGACATCATCGCGATCCTGGGCATGGACGAGCTCTCGGAAGAGGACAAGCTGACGGTGGCGCGCGCCCGCAAGATCGAGCGCTTCCTGTCGCAGCCCTTCTTCGTCGCCGAAATCTTCACCGGCTCGCCAGGCAAGCTCGTCGCGCTTGAAGACACGATCAAGGGCTTCAAGGGTCTGGTCGAGGGCAAATACGACCATCTGCCGGAGGCGGCCTTCTACATGGTCGGCTCGATCGACGAAGCCATCGAGAAGGCCCAGCGCCTGGCGGCGGAAGCGGCCTGATCCGGCTGTAACGAGCGGAAAGAGAGCCGATGGCCACCTTCAAGTTCGAACTCGTCTCGCCCGAGCGCATTCTGTTCTCCGGCGAGGTCGTCAGCGTCATCGTTCCGTCCGTCGAGGGCGAGATGACGGTTCTGGCCGGCCACGCGCCGCTGGTGGCGACGCTGAAGGCGGGCATCGTCTTCGCCCAGACCGACGCCAGCAACGGCAAGGAATTCTTCGTCAATGGCGGGCTGGTCGAAATCAATCAGGTCTCGACGACGATCCTGGCCGAGCAGGGCCGCTTCATCGAGGATGTCGACACCGCCGTGCTCGACGCCGAAATCCTGACCGCTGAAACCCGGCTCGCCGGCACGCAGGATGAGGCCGAGCAAAAGCGCCTGCACGACGTGCTGGTGCAGTTGCGCGAGTTCAAGGGCGTGTTCGAGAGCCGCAGGGCGGCGTGAGCGGCCTGCCTCACTCACCATTCAAAGGGCCGCGCGAGCGGCCCTTTTTCATGCGTAGCTGATGAACTCCATCAGCGAGCCGTCCGGATCGCGGAAATAGACGCTCGCGCCCTTGCCGCCGCGGCCGAAGCGCTGGACGGGACCGAGTTCGATCGCGACGCCGACCTTGCCCAGATGCGCGATCGCCCCGTCGATCGGGCCTGGCCAGGTGAAGCAGAGATCGCTGCCGCCGGGCGGCACCGGGATGCAGGCCTTCGGATCGGGCTGCAGGTCAGGGCCGTGGCAATTCAGTTGCGCCATGCCGATGCGATAGACGAAGCCCGCGCCGTTCGGGACCACTTCCGCGCCGATCACATCGCGATAGAAGGCGTTGGAGCGCTCCCAGTCGGAGACGTGGATGACGCAATGATCGAAGGCGACGAGGCTCATGGCTTGCTCCGTAGATTTGAGCGCGCAGTTTCGCCGCACCCGGCCGTTGCGATCAAGCCTCGGTGCGCCAGCGGCTCAGGGCGGAGGATTCCTGACGCGGTCCTCGAGATCGGACCGCCGCTGCTCGGCGGTCGTCACGCGCCGCCAGATCCGCTCGCCCAGCCACCAGACAGTCCCGGCTCCGGCAAAGCCCGCGAGCAGGCCGCCCGCGCCGCCGATCGCGGCGAACAAAGCGAGGAAGAGCGCGACGCCGGCGAGCGCGGCGACGAGCCTGACGAGGCCGGGCCGGCTCATTCGCCCATCGCGATCAGGCTGGCGTTTCCACCCGCCGCCGCCGTGTTGACTGTCACGGTCTGCTCGGTTGCGAAGCGCATCAGATAGTGCGGTCCGCCGGCCTTGGGTCCCGTGCCCGAGAGCCCGTGCCCGCCGAAGGGCTGCTGGCCCACGACAGCGCCGATGATGTTGCGGTTGATGTAGATGTTGCCGGTGGAGAGCCGCGCCGTCACCTCCTCGACCGTGGTTTCGATGCGCGAGTGCACGCCCAGCGTCAGCCCGTAGCCGGTCGCCTCGATCGCCTCGATGACTTTGCCAAGCTGCCCCGATTTCCAGCGGACGACATGCAGGATCGGGCCGAAATGCTCCTGACTCAGCTCACTGATGCTCTTCAGCGAAACGATATGCGGGGCGACATAGGTTCCGGCGAGCGCCGGGGCGTCGCCCGCGAAGCTCAGCCGGCCGAGCTTTCGCATCGCCGCGACATGGCCGTCGAGCCGCTCCTTGGCGGCGGCGTCGATGACCGGGCCGATATGGGTCTCGATCGCGCGCGGATCGCCGATGGTGAGTTCGCGCGCCGCGCCCTCGATCATCTCGACCATCCGGTCGGCGACGTCCTCCTGCACCACGAGAAGGCGCAGCGCCGAGCAGCGCTGGCCGGCCGAGCGGAAGGCCGACATCACGACATCGTCGGCGACCTGCTCGGGCAGCGCCGTGGCGTCGACGATCATGGCGTTGAGGCCGCCGGTCTCGGCGATCAGCGGCACGATCGGGCCGTCCTTGGCCGCGAGCGCCCGGTTGATGGCGCGGGCCGTCGCGGTCGAGCCGGTGAAGGCGACGCCGGCGACCGCCGGATGGGCGACCAGCGCCGCGCCGAGCGCCCCGTCGCCGGGGACGAGGTGCAGCGCGGAGGCCGGAATGCCGGCCTCGTGCAGCAGGCGAATGGTCACGGCCGCGATCAGGGGCGTCTGTGGAGCAGGCTTGGCGACGACGCTGTTCCCGGCGACGAGCGCAGCCGCGATCTGCCCGGCAAAAATCGCGAGCGGAAAATTCCATGGCGCGATGCAGAGGAATGGGCCGCGCCCGCGCAGGACGAGATGGTTCTCCTCGCCGGTCGGGCCGGGCAGGGCGGCCGGCGTGGCGAATTTGGCTTCGGCCTCGGCGGCGTAATAGCGGCAGAAATCGACCGCCTCGCGCAGCTCGGCGATGGCGTCGTCGAGCGTCTTGCCCGCTTCGGCCTGCAGCAGCGCCAGCAGCAGGCCGCGCCGTCCCTCCATCAGGTCGGCGGCTTTTCGCAAGGCTGCGGCGCGGCTGCGGGCGGGCGTCGCGTTCCAGGCCGGGAAGCCGGCTTTCGCCGCCTTCATGGCGCGGTCGGCGAGCGCCGCGTCGGCCTCGGCGACCGTACCGATCGGCTTGCCGTCGATGGGGGAGAAAACCGGCCGCTTCGCGCCGCCGGCCGGCTTGCCGTCGATGATCGCGCCCGCCTCAGGGAAGGGTTTCGCCGCGGTGGAGGCGACCTCGGCCAGCAGCGCCTCGAGGCTTGTCGCATGGCCCAGCTCGACCCCGGCCGAGTTCTTCCGCGACGGGCCGAAGAGATCGGTCGGGAGCGGAATGCGGCGGTGCCGGGCCGCGCCGGCGTGGCCGATGGCGTCGGCCGGGGGCACGAGCAGTTCGGCGACCGGAAAATCGGGATCGCCCGAGACGCTGACGAAGGAGGAGTTCGCGCCGTTCTCCAGCAGGCGGCGGACGAGATAGGCGAGCAGGTCCTGATGCCCGCCGACGGGGGCGTAGGTCCGGCAGGCATAGCCCGCCTTGTCAGCCAGCAGCCGTTCATAAAGCGCCTCGCCCATGCCGTGCAGGCGCTGGAACTCGAAATTCTCCGCATCGCCTGCCATCTCGGCGACGGTCGCGACCGTCAGCGCGTTGTGCGTGGCGAACTGGGGAATGATGCGTGGCCGCAAGCGCAGCAACTGCGCGGCGCAGGCCTCGTAGTTCAAATCGGTCATCGCCTTGCGGGTGAAGACCGGATAATCGGGCAGCCCGCGCTCCTGGGCGCGCTTCAGCTCGGTGTCCCAATAGGCGCCCTTGACGAGGCGCACCATCAGCCGGCGGTCATGCTGAGCGGCGAGCGCTGCGATCTGGTCGATCACCGCCGAGGCGCGCTTCTGATAGGCCTGGATGGCGAGGCCGAAGCCGTCCCAGCCGGCGAGCGTGTCGTCGGCCATCACGGCGGCGATGACGTCGAGCGATAGCTCGAGCCGGTCGGCCTCCTCGGCGTCGACCGTGAAGTTGAGGTCGTAGCGCTTCGCCTGCCGGGCCAGAGCCACCACCTTCGGCGTCAGCTCGGCCAGCACGCGCGCGCGATTGGTCGCCTCGTAGCGCGGATGCAGCGCCGAGAGCTTTACGGAAATGCCCGGCCGGTTCGGCAAGGGTTCGTTGCCGGCGGAGGCGCCGATCGCGTCGATCGCGGCTGAATAGGAGGCGAGGTAGCGGTCGGCGTCGGCTTGCGTTCGCGCGCCCTCGCCGAGCATGTCGAAGGAATAGCGGTAGAGTTTTCCGCTCTTCGAGCCGGCGCGCTTCAGCGCCTCTTCAATCGTCTGGCCGAGCACGAAATGGCTGCCCATCACGCGCATGGCCTGCCGGGTCGCGGTGCGGACGGTGGGCACGCCGAGCCGCTTTGCGAGGCCGCCGATGATGCCGGTCGGCGTCTCGCCCGGCTGGATCACGCGTGCGGTGATGCCGAGCGCCCAGGCCGAGGCCGAGACCAGGAAGGCGTCCGACTTTGCTTCGTGATGGGCGAAATCGCCCTGGCCGAGCTTGTCCTCGATCAGCCGGTCGGCGGTGGCGGCGTCGGGCACGCGCAGCAGCGCCTCGGCCAGCACCATCAGCGCCAGCCCCTCCTTGGTCGAGAGCGAGTATTCGCGCAGCAACTCCTCGATGCCGCCTAGGCCCACCTTGCGGGTGCGGATCGCCTCGATCAGCGCGGTCGCGCGGGCGTCGATGCGGGCCTTGGCCGCCGGCTCGCGTTTCGCGCCTGCCAGAAGCCGGCCCGCGATCGCGCCGTCGTCTTCCGCGTAGGGCGCGCGGAAGGGCGGAACGGGCGTGGTTTCGGCAAGGCGCGGGGCAGGGGCGGCCATGGCATGCTTCCGGATGAGCGGCGGCGGGATGATCTGAAGCATCATGCTTTCGATGGCGTATATCAACTCGCTATTTTGCTTTGGTAGCTTTATAAATTCCAGCACTACCTTGTTTTGGTGGCGATTAATGAAGCGCGTCATTGCGAGCGCAGCGAAGCAATCCAGGGGTTTGCGCGAGACCTCTGGATTGCTTCGCTGCGCTCGCAATGACGGGGAACGGATCATGCTCGATCGAACCGACCGCCGCATCCTGTCGCTTCTGCAATCCGACGGCCGGATCGCCGGCGTCGAGCTTGCCGACAAGGTCGGGCTTTCTCCCACCGCCGTCGGCGAGCGGCTGAAGCGGCTGACGCGCGAGGGCTTCGTCACCGGTTATCGCGCCACGCTCGATCCGCTGAAGCTCGGCCTCAATCTGCTCGTCTTCGTCGAGGTCTATCTCGACAAGACGACGCCCGACGCCTTCGAGCGTTTCGCGGCGGCCGTGAAGCGCGCGCCGGAGGTGCTGGAGTGCCATATGGTCGCCGGCGGCTTCGACTATCTGGTCAAGACCCGCGTCGCCGACATGAACGCCTATCGCCGCTTTCTGGGCGAGGTGCTTCTCGCCCTGCCGGCCGTGCGCGAGACGCGGACCTATGCGGTGATGGAGGAGGTCAAGACCGATGGCGCGCTGCCGCTTTAGGGCTGCCGCGCGCCGATGCCTCTTTATGGTGCAGGATGCCTGCGGATATGACGCTTTACGCTTGACGTGCCTGCGGTATCGGCCAGTTTGAAACGGTTCTCGCCGGCACGCCGCTTGCTCTTCCCGTCCTCAAATCGCGGCCTTGTCCGCCTCGCCCGGAGTTCACGATGTTCAAGGTTCTGCATGCAGCCGCCGGTTCGCTGTCGCGGCGGAAGCTCGTTCGCCTGGCGGCCGCCGGCGCGCTCGGTCTTTCCGCCTCCCTTGCAGGCCTGCACGGCGCGAGCGCCCAGACGGCGGTGCGCTTCACGCTGGACTGGCGTTTCGAGGGACCGGCCGCCCTGTTCCTGATGGCGCAGGAGAAGGGATTCTTCAAAGCCGAGGGGCTCGACGTCACGATCGACACCGGCAACGGCTCGCGCGAGGCGATCCCGCGCGTGGCGTCGGGCACCTACGACGTCGGGTTCGGCGACGTGAACTCGCTGATCCGCTTCCGCGACGAGAACCCGTCTGTCGATCTCAAGGCCGTGATGATGGTCTACGACAAGCCGCCCTTCTCGATCGTGGGGCGCAAGAGCCGCGGCGTCACCGCCGATGTGAAATCGCTCGAGGGCAAGAAGTTCGGGGCGCCGGCGGCCGACGCCGCTTTCGCGCAATGGCCGATCTTCAAGACGGTTAACAAACTCGACGACAGCAAGATGCGGCTGGAGAATGTCGGCTTTCCGGTGCGCGAGCCGATGCTGGCCTCGGGCGAGGTCGATGCCGTGTTCGGCTTCGCCAACTCGTCCTTCATCAACCTGAAATCGCGCGGCGTGCCGGTCGACGACATCGTCGTCATGCTGATGGCCGATTACGGCGTCGAGCTTTACGGCAACGTCGTCATGGTCTCGCCGAAGTTCATGGCCGAAAAGCCGGAGGCCGTGCGCGGCCTGCTGCGGGCCATCACCAGAAGCGTCAAGGAGACCGTCGCCAATCCCGAACTCGGGGCGCAACTCGTGATCAAGCGCAACGACGTCGCCAAGGTCGAGGTCGAGCTGGAGCGTCTCAGGATGACGCTGGAGCAGAACGTCATGACGCCCTGGGTCAAGGCGAACGGCTTTGGCGGCATCGACAAGGCGCGCTGGGCCCGGGCGCTCGACCAGATCGCCCTGACCTTCACCTTCAAGGACAAGGCGAAGGCGGGCGACGCCTTCGTGGACACGTTCCTGCCGGCTTCGGCGGAGCGCGTGTTCTGACCGCCTTCGTCGAACTCCACGATGTCACCCATGTCTATGGCGGCGGCGCGGGCGCGCCCGCTGTCGAGGGCCTGTCGCTGAAGGTCCGGGAGGGCGAGTTCGCGGCCATCGTCGGGCCGTCGGGTTGCGGCAAATCGACGATGATGAAGCTCGCCACCGGGCTGCAGCGGCCGAAATCCGGCACCGTGATCGTCGCCGGCAAGGAGGTGGCCGAGCCGATCAAGATCACCGGCATGGCCTTCCAGAACCCGGTGATGCTGCCCTGGCGCACGACGCTGGAGAACCTGCTGCTGCCGCTGGAGATCGTCCAGCCGCACCGCTCGCGCCTGCGCGCCAACAGGGCCGAATACGTCGCCCGCGCCGAGGGGCTGCTGGAGACCGTCGGGCTCAAGGGCATGGGCTCGAAATTCCCCTGGCAGCTCTCGGGCGGCATGCAGCAGCGCGCCTCGCTGTGCCGCTCGCTGATCCATGAGCCGAAGCTGCTGATGCTGGACGAGCCGTTCGGCGCGCTCGACGCGTTTACGCGCGAAGAACTCTGGTGCGTGATCCGCGACCTGCACGCGCAGCGCGGCGTGACGGTGATCCTCGTCACGCATGATCTGCGCGAGGCGGTGTTCCTCGCCGACCGGGTGTTCTGCATGTCGGCAAGGCCGGGCCGGATCATCGCCGAGCGCGAGGTTTCGTTTCCGCGCCCGCGCGATCTCGATATCACCTACACGCCGGAGTTCGCAGGCGTCGTGCACGAGCTGCGCGGCCATATCAGCGCGGCGAGGCAGGCGGCATGACACGCTCGACCTGGCTCAAGCTCGCGCCCTATCTCTTCACGCTCGCCTTCTTCCTGATCTGGGAACTGGTCTGCCGCGCGTTCAAGGTCTCGGCCTTCATCCTGCCGCCGCCGAGCGCGATCTGGGCGGCGCTGGTGCAATATCAGCGCCCGCTCTACACCAACGCCTTCCACACGCTCTGGATGACATCCTTCGGCTTTGGCCTGTCGATCGTGTTCGGGCTGGCGCTCGGGCTGCTCGTCGGCTCGTCCCGGCTGATCTATGCAGGCTTGAACCCGCTGCTGGTCGGCTTCAACTCGATCCCGAAGGTCGCGGTGGTGCCGATCCTGGTGATCTGGTTCGGCGTCGGCTGGCAGCCCCCGGTGCTGACCGCCTTCGTGATCTCGTTCTTCCCGATCGTCGTCAATGTCGCCACGGGGCTCGCCACCATCGAGCCAGAGACCGAGGACGTGATGAAGGCGCTCGGCGCGAGCCGGATGGACATCATGCTGAAGGTCGGCATTCCGCGCTCGCTGCCTTATCTGTTCGGCGCGCTGAAGGTTTCGATCACGCTGGCCTATGTCGGCTCGGTGATCGGCGAGCAGAACGCCTCCAACCTCGGCCTCGGAAACCTGATCACCCGCGCCTCGGCCGATTTCAACGTGCCGCTGATCTTCGCGGCGCTGATCGTTCTGGCGGTGCTCGGCGTGTTTCTGGTGGCGATCGTCGATATCGTCGAAAATCGGATGACCGGCTGGGCCAAGCGCTCGCAGATGGGGAATGCTTAGGGTTTTCGTCATTGCGAGCGCAGCGAAGCAATCCAGGAGGACGTAGAGCGAGACGCTGGATTGCTTCGCTGCGCTCGCAATGACGTAGAGGTGACAGACCAAGGCGTCGTGCCTATCGTGCCGCGCCTTTTTCAGCCGGATTTCAAACTCTTGCTCCTGCCCGATCTTCGCGACTACGAGCGCCTGCGCGTGCAATTCCGCTGGGCCATCCCAGAGCGCTACAACATCGCCATCGACATCTGCGACCGCTGGGCGGCGGCCGAGCCAGACCGCACCGCGATCATCGAAGTGTCGCAGGATTGGCGCGCCAGCCCCGTTTCCTTCGGCGATCTCCGCGAAGCCTCCAACCGGCTGGCCAATGCGCTGAGGGCGCGCGGCGTCGCGCGCGGCGACCGGATCGCGATCCTGCTGCCGCAGGGCAGGGCGGTGCTGACGGCTCATCTCGCCGCCTACAAGCTCGGCGCGATCGCCGTGCCGCTGGCGGCGCTGTTCGGCGTCGATGCGCTGGCCTATCGGCTGGGCGATGCGGGCGTGAAAGCGCTGGTGACGGATGCCGCCGGACTCGCCAAGGTCGGCCAGATCGCGGACCCCCTGCCGGATCTGGCGCTGACGATCTCGACCGACGGGGCGCAACATTCAGCGCTCGGCTGGGACAGCCTGCTGGCGTCGGCGAGCCCGGACTTCACCGCCGTCGACACAGGCCCCGACGATCCGGCGCTGATGATCTACACCTCGGGCACGACCGGGAACCCGAAGGGCGCGCTGCATGGGCATCGCGTGCTGCCGGGCCATCTGCCGGGCGTGCAGATGCCGCATGAGTTTTTCCCCCAATCCGGCGACATCGCGTGGACGCCGGCCGACTGGGCCTGGGCCGGCGGTTTGCTCAACATGCTGCTGCCGGCCCTGCATTTCGGCGTCCCCGTCGTGGCGAGGCCGGTGACGCGGTTCGAGCCGGAGGAGGCCTTCCGCCTGTTGGCGGAGATGGGCATCCGCAACGCCTTCGTGCCGCCCACCGCGCTCAGGATGCTGCGGAGCGTAGAGCGGCCGCGCGAGCGCTTCGCCTTCGACCTGCGAACGGTCGCCGCCGCAGGCGAGGCGCTCGGCGCGGAGACGCTGCGCTGGGGCCTTGAGGCGCTGGGGCTGACCATCAACGAGGCCTATGGCCAGACCGAATGCAATCTCGTGCTCGCCTCCTGCGCCGCCATCGGCGTCAGCCGACCAGGCTTCATCGGCAAGGCGGCGCCCGGCCATGAGGTCGCGATCATCCGTCCCGACGGCTCCATCTGCGACGCAGACGAGGAAGGCCAGATCGCGGTCAGACGGCCCGATCCGGTGATGTTCCTCGGCTACTGGAACAACCCGAAGGCGACGGCGGAAAAGTTCGTCGGAGAGTGGATGACGACCGGCGACCAGGGCGTGCGCGACAGCGATGCTTATGTCCGCTTCATCGGCCGCGACGACGACGTCATCACCTCCTCGGGCTATCGCATCGGGCCCGGCGAGATCGAGGATTGTCTTCTCAAGCACGAGGCGGTGGCGCTGGCCGCCGTGGTCGGCAAGCCCGACGCGCTGAGGACCGAGATCGTCAAGGCCTTCGTCGTGCTCAAGGCCGGGCGCGCGCCGTCGGACGCGCTGGCGGCCGAGCTTCAGGCCTTCGTCCGGCGAAGGCTCTCGGCGCATGAATATCCGCGCGAGATCGCCTTTCGCGACGAACTGCCGCTGACGACGACCGGCAAGATCATCAGGCGGCTCCTTCGTGCGGAAACCTTGCGCGCGGAAGCCTGAAGAGGGAGCGACGAAGGGCGTCGCGGGCGCGGGCAGCGAGATCGCGCGGCTTCATGGCGTCGCGCGGCGTCAGACGAATCTCGCCCTGTGTCGCCGGCGCGGCGCCGAAGGCCGCCTCGCCGTCAGGCAGCAGGATGCGGCGGCTGGGCAATGCTTCGTCCAGCATCGCCATCAAGACCAGTTCGGGTTCGAATGGCGCATAGACGTCGTCCTGCGCCGAGGCGAAGAGCCAGCGCTTCTCGCCGCGTCCGAGCAGAATCGCGCCGGCGATCGGCTTTTCGTCGAGCTTCAGCAGCGCCACCCGGCATTGCCGGGCGCGCGCCAGGCCGCGCGTCATCGCGCGGACGAAACCCGCCTCGCGGGTGTTCTGCAGCATGGCCTCGCCGGCACGGGCGCGCGAACCCGAAGCCTCCATCGCCAGCACAAGCTCGACCGCATCGCGCAGCTTGATGCGCGCGCCGCTTTCCAGCAGCGTGACCTTGCCCTGCCGGGCGAGCGCCCCGGCGCGCGCCTCAGCCTTGTCGCGGCTGGCCCCGGCCAGCCGCGAGCCCGCGGTCGGCTTGGCGGGCTGCAGCGTCGCCGCGAGGCCAAGCCGCTCGGCGGCGCTCAGCAGGGCCGTGGTCAGCGGGCCCTCGAGCGCGATCCGCCGCAGGATCAGCCCACGGCCTTCCAGCCGCCAGCCGGCCCGAAGGCTCAGCACGGCCTCGATCACGGCCTGCGCCTGCAGCCGGTCGAGCAGCGGCGCGCCGTCCAGCACGCGCCTGTCGGAGAAGCCGATCAACTCGTCGGGCACGAACAGCCGGTTGCGCGGAAAGCACGGGATCAGACCGATCAGGCGGCGTTGTGGCTCGTGGGGCTCGCCCTGCCAGGCCAGGATCGCGACCGCGTCGCGGAAGGCGATGAGGTGCTGGGAGGCGGCAAGCGCGAAATCGGGTTCGAAGAACAGGTTGGATTCGATGGCCCGGCCGGCGAGATCGGCCCAGGCGGCGCGGATGTCGGCGCAGGCCTGCAGCGGCTTGATCTCGATCCTGATCGGCGCCTCGGGCCGGTGACGCGAGGGCGCCGGCGCGGCGAAGGGGCTCGCTCCCGAGGATGCGCTCCTGAAGGCGACGATTGCGTTCATCTGACCCCGCCTGTGGTCCTGCTGCGTCGCCACGGCGCGGGCTTGTGCCAAAACGGCAAGCCGATGCGCCGGTCGCGACCGATGGCAAGGCAGGGTTCAAGATCAGGGCCAGCGCGGCCGGATTCAGGCCCGGGCGGCCTGCCTTTCCGTCTGGCCGAGGAAAGCGGCCCAGAGGCGTTCGACCATGGCCGGCTCGATGTCCCTGACGATCAGCACGAGGCGCGAGCGCCGGTCGGCATCGGGCCAGCCGTCGAGAGGGACTGGCGCATGCAGGATCTGCTGCACGGCATGGACCAGAAGCGGCCGGTCGGGATCCTCCTTCAGGCAGACCAGCCCCTTGAGCCGGAGCAGCTTCGAGCCATGGGTCGAGCGCAGCAGGGTCCAGAACAGGTCGAAGGTCGCCTGCGCGACCGGCTGGTCGGCCGTCAGCGTGAAGGCGCGGATCGCCTCGTCATGGCGGTTCACGTCATGGTGGTGGGCGTGGTCGTGGTGGTGATCGCCGTGCCCATGGCCGTGGTGGTGATGATGCGCGTGCGGGGCGGCCAGCGCTTCGGCGGCCAGCCAGCGCTTCAGATCGGCAGGCCGCGCGGCGATGTCGTAGAGGCCCGCGCCGACCAGATCGGCGGCCGGGGCATCGGGGCCAAGCAGGGCGATGCCGGGATTGAGCGCCGCGAGCCGCCGGCGCAGGGCCTCGACCGCGCCCGTGTCCGTGGCGAGGTCTGCCTTGGTCAGGACGATGCGGTCGGCCGCGATCACCTGCTTGCGGGCTTCCTCGTGTCCGTCGAGCGTCGCCCAGCCATTGACGGCATCGACCAGGGTCACGACGCCGTCGAGCCGGAAGCGCAGGGCGAGATAGGGGTGGTTGATCAGCACGTTGAGAATCGGCGCGGGGTCCGCGAGGCCTGTCGTCTCGATGACGACGCGCTTGAACGGCGTGATCCGGCCATTGTCGTGCCGGCGCAGCAGGTCTTCCAAGGTCACGATCAGGTCGTCGCGGATGGTGCAGCACAGGCAGCCCGAGGCGAGCAGGATCATGCTCTCCTCGACGCCCTCGATCAGCAAATGGTCGAGCCCGATCTCACCGAATTCGTTGACGATGACGACCGTGTCCGAGAGCGCTGGATCCTTGAGCAGGCGGTTCAGCAGCGTCGTCTTGCCCGCGCCGAGGAAGCCGGTCAGCAAGGTCAGAGGAATGGGCTCGGGGCGTTTCGCGTCTGCCATAACGGTGGTCCGAAGGGTGTCAGGCCGCTGCCGGCCGGCGAAACTTTTGTTCCAGTATTACATTGGCCATGATCGCGGCGACGACAAGGCCGCCGCCGGCATATTGCAGCCCGCCGACACGCTCGGCCAGCACCGCTGCCGCCACCGCGACCGCGAAGACAGGCTCGGCGCAGAAGGCGAGCCCGGCGGCGCCGGGCGCGATTCGCGCCAGCGCCATGACCTGCAGCAGGAATCCGACCAGATAGCCGCCGATCGTCACCGCCACGGCCAGCGGCGCGAGCGCGAGGCTGCCGGGCGGCAGCAGGCCGCTGGTCGCCAGCACGATCGCCAGCGTCACCGGCAGGATCAGGAGATGCGACCAGAACAGCTTCGGCAGCAGCGACGTCGTCGCGCAGGACGCCGCCGCGAAGAACTGGGTCGCGGCGAAGACGCTGGCGGCCATGGCCAGCGCCAGCCCGCGCGGATCCAGCCCATCGATGTCGGGACCGACGACCATGGCGACGCCGGCGAAAGCGACGAGCGCGACGGCGAGCCGGTCGAGGCTGAAGCGCGCCGTCGTCACCAGCGGCTCGGCCAGCACGATCAGCACCGGGAATGTGTAGAACACCACCGCCGCGACCGTGACCGGCAGGAAGGCGACCGACGACAGATAAGCGCAGCCGACCAGCGCGCTCATCAGGCCAAACAGCGCCAGCGCCCCGCGCTCGCGCGCCGGGACCTTGAGCGAGGCGCGCCAGACCAGCGTCGCCGCCAGCACGAGCGCCAGCATGATGAAGACGCGGTAGAACACCAGCAGCGGGCCGGCGAGACCGGCCTGGCCGGCGATCTGCGCGCTGACGATGTTGGTGCCGAAGCCGGCGGCCGAGCCGAGCGCCAGCAACAGGCCCTGCTGCGTTGCAGCCAGCTTACGTCCGGCGATCACGCGCTCATGCTCAGGCGTCGGGCTTCGTCTTGGCTTTCGTCTTCGCCCTGGCCTGCGGCGCGGACGCCTTGGCGGGCTCGGTCCTGGCGGGTTCCGCCTTGGCTTTCGGCTTGGCCAGAAGCGGTCTGGCAGGCGCGGGCCTGGCCTTGATGCCGGCCGCGGCGCCGGGGCGCAGGCTGGTCGCCGTCGCGGCGCCGGGCTGGATCGCGCCTTGCAGGCGAAGCGGACCCGACTGGGGCGCGGCCGCCTCGGTCGCAGGCGCGAAGGCGGAGGTCGCGCCCGGAATGCCGCCATTCTCCGAAGCGGTTCGCGCCGACGCCGCGCCGAGCAGGCTGGCGGCAGCCGGCGCGCCTGGCGTGATGGTCGGGACCGCGCCGCGCGCGATCAGGCTGTCGGGGCGGCCGGCGACATTGGCTGCCAGCGGCGCCGTCGCCGAGCCCGGCGTGCGGCCGAAGGAGACCTCGACCGGGATCGCCTGGGCGCGTGGGCCGAGCACGATGCGGCCAGACGGCGCGCGGGTCAGCACGGCGCTGGCGGCGGCGGGCTGGGGCGAGAAGACCGGAAAGCGATCTGAAGTGCCCTCGGCATTGCCGCCGAGGCCGAGAACCGGCTGCGCGCTGATCGGCCCGGCCATGTCGGCGTCGTCGGCGAGCGCGCCGCCACCCCTGCGGACATCGGCGCAGATGCTCTGGGCGCGGCCGCCATTGCCCGACGGCAGGGTCGCCACCGTGTAGCCGAAGCCGCCCCATTTGCCGAAGCCGTCATCGAGCAGTTGCGCCGCCTTCACGGTGCGCTCCGAGCCCGAGAGCGCGCCGAGCACGACCGCGATCAGAGTGCGCCCGCCGCGCGACGCGGTCGCCACGACGTTGAAGCCCGAGGCGCAGACGAAGCCCGTCTTCATGCCGCCGATGCCGTGATAGCGGCCGACCAGGCCGTTGGTGTTGTTGAGCACCTGCTTGCCGAGCTGGACGGCGGCCGTGTTCCAGTAATCGGCATAGTCCGGGAATTCGCGCATCAGGGCCATGGCCAGGATTGCGAGGTCGCGCGCGCTGGTCTGCTGGTCGGGATGGTGCCAGCCATTGGGATTGACGAAGTTGGTGTCGCGCATGCCGAGCCGCTGGGCCTCGGCGTTCATCATCGCGACGAAGGTCGGGACATCGCCGCCGACGCCCTCGGCGATGACATAGGAAATGTCGTTGGCCGATTTGACCATCATGATGCGGAGCGCGTTGTCGAGCGTCACCTCCTGGCCGGCGCGGATATAGACCTTCACGCGCGGCTGGCCAGCGGCCAGCTTCGAGGCCGGGATCGCTGTCTCCAGCCCGATGCGGCGCTCGCGCACGGCCTTCAGCGCCAGATAGGCGGTCATCATCTTGGTCGTCGAGGCCGGATGCCAGGCCTGGCCCGGGTTCTCGCTGGAAAGGACCTCGCCGCTCGAGGCGTCGATCACGAGGCTGGTGCCGGCGCTGGCCGGCAAGGACAATGCGAGACCGAGCGAGACGGCGGCGGCGAGGCGGAAAGCGATCATCGGCTGGTCTTGAACCTGTCTGGACGTGGGTCGAGGCTGGAGGCTTCAACGCGACGCGTGCGGCATTTTCGAGACGGCTGACGCCGAAGCGCCGGCTTACCGACGCATACCTACCCCCAGCGCAGCGATTTGCCTAGCCGCCAAAGCCGGTTCACAAGGCGTCGTCAACCGGAACCCGCGCCGGTCCGAACTGCGCCAGAAGACAAGCCCGCCCGTGAGCCTCACCCTTCTCTGGATTCCGGCGACGATCGCGGCTTCGCTGCTGCAGACCGCGCGCAACCTGACGCAGCGCTCGCTGACCGACGCGATCGGCGTCGTCGGGGCCACGCAGGTGCGCTTCCTCTACGGCCTGCCTTTCGCGCTCGTTTTCCTCGCGGGCGTCTGCCTCGTCAGCGGGCGGATGCCGCCCGCGGCGGATGGCCGCTTCCTGCTGTTCGCGCTCTGGGGCTCGCTGACGCAGATCGCGGCGACAGGCCTGATGCTGGCTGCGATGCGCGAGCGCTCCTTCGCCGTCACCACCGCCTACACCAAGACCGAGCCGGTGCAGGTCGCGATCTTCGGCGCGCTGCTGCTCGGCGACGCGCTGACGATCTGGAAGTTCGCGGCGATCGTCGTGGCGACCGCCGGCGTCGTGATCATGTCGTGGAAGCCCGGCGAAAAACTGAGCGCGGCGGGTCTGCGGCCGGCCGTGTTCGGCATCGCGGCGGGCGCGTGCTTCGCGCTGTCGGCTCTGGGCTTTCGCGCCGCGATCCTGGCGCTGCCGGACGGCAATTTCGTGCTCCGCGCGACCACGACGCTGACCTGGGGGCTCGCCTTCAGCACGCTGGTGCTTGTCGCCTACATGCTGGCCGCCGATCGCGGGGCGCTTGTCCGCTCGCTGCGGATCTGGCGGCGCTCGTTGACTGCGGGCTTTCTGGGCGCGGCGGCCTCGCAGTTCTGGTTCATCGGCTTCTCGCTGACCAGCGCCGCCAATGTCCGCACGCTCGGCCTGCTCGAAGTGCCGCTGGCGCAGATCGCGTCGAGGCGGGTCTTTTCGGAGGGGACGAGCATGCGCGAACTCGTCGGCATGGCGCTGATCGTGCTCGGCGTCGGGCTGGTGCTTCTGCTGTCGTTTTGAGCGAGTCGAAGTAAGTCAGTCTTTGACGACGGCCGTGAAATCGGACCATTGCTCGACGCGGAATGCGCGCACATCGCGAACGGACGCTGGAAACCATGGCAACATCTTTAATGCCGTGATCGCCGCGAAGAGCTTTGCCAAATCCTCGGACTTGCTTACATAGAGACTGCCCTGAACCCAGTCGAAGCCGTGTCCAGACAGCAGATTGCGTATGTCTGCGTAAGCTTGCGTTACGCCCCTCGGATGCCTCGTCTGCGTTTCCGAAACGGTCAGATCGAAGGCAATCGCGAACATCAGCGCTCCCGGGGGTCGTCTAGGATTTCGAGCAATCGATAGTCCAGCTCTTCGCCCGTCTCGACGATCCGCACGCGCATGCGCTGTTCGCCTCCTTCTCCGGGTTCGCCGACTGCGATGACCTCGTAGACCGGGCCGACAAGCCCAAAGCGTCGCCATGTGCCGATGAGGGCCTTGGCGAAATCGGTATCGACGCTGTGATCGGTCGGGAAAGACAGCATAGCATCAATCTAGCAGAAATTTGGATATGAGGTAAGCCGTTCCGCATCGTGGTCCCTCTTTCCACGCACGCCGGAAATGCGCTTGTGCCGGCTTGCGGGGCGGCCTTCGGCGGAGCAATTAGGGGTCAAAAGCGGATCATCGGGAGAGAACGCCATGTGCGCTGCAATCGTCGGCTGGGCCCATACGCCGTTCGGCAAGCAGGACGCCGAGACCATCGAAAGCCTGATCGTGCGCGTCGCGACCGATGCGCTGGTCGACGCCGGAATCACCGCCGACCAGGTCGACGAGATCGTGCTCGGGCATTACAACGCCGGCTTTTCCGCGCAGGACTTCACCGCCTCTCTGGTGCTGCAGGCCGACCCGGCCCTGCGCTTCAAGCCGACGACGCGGGTCGAGAACGCCTGCGCGACCGGTTCCGCGGCCGTCCATCAGGGCGCGCGCGCGATCAAGGCGGGAGCCGCGAAGATCGTGCTCGTCGTCGGCGTCGAGCAGATGACGAAGACGCCTTCGGCCGATATCGGCAAGTTCCTGCTGAAAGCGTCCTATCTGGCGGAAGACGCCGACACGCCATCGGGCTTCGCCGGCGTGTTCGGCAACATCGCCGCCTCCTATTTCCAGCGCCATGGCGACCAGTCGGACGCGCTCGCGATGATCGCGGCCAAGAACCACAGGAACGGCGTCGAAAATCCCTATGCCCAGATGCGAAAGGATCTCGGCTTCGATTTCTGCCGCGAGGAGAGCGAGAAGAACCCATATGTGGCCGGGCCGCTGAAGCGCACCGACTGCTCGCTGGTCTCGGACGGGGCGGCGGCGCTGGTGCTTGCCGACGAGGAAACCGCGATGGGCATGCGCCGCGCGGTCGGCTTCCGCGGCATGGCCCATGTCCAGGATTTCCTGCCGATGTCGAAGCGCGACATCCTGAAGTTCGACGGCTGCGCGCTGGCCTGGAAGCAGGCGCTCAGTCAGGCGGGCGTCACGCTCGACGATCTCTCCTTCGTCGAGACGCATGACTGCTTCACCATCGCCGAACTGATCGAATACGAGGCGATGGGGCTGACGAAAGAGGGCGACGGCGCGCGCGCCATCAGGGAGGGCTGGACGCTCAAGGGCGGCAAGCTGCCGGTCAACGTCTCCGGCGGGCTCAAGGCCAAGGGCCATCCGATCGGCGCGACCGGCGTCTCGATGCATGTGCTCAGCGCCATGCAACTCACCGGCGAGGCCCCGGAGGGAATGCAGGTGCAGGACGCCCGCCTCGGCGGCATCTTCAACATGGGGGGCGCAGCGGTCGCCAACTACGTCTCGGTGCTCGAGCGGATCAAGTGACCCACTGGGCATGCGGGCGGACGGCGTGACGTGACCATCTTCCTGGCGCTGCTGCCGGCCTATTTCCTGTCGATCTTCTATCGCTCCTTCCTGAGCGTGATCGCCCAGCCGGTGATGGCCGATCTCGCGATCGGCCCGCGCGAGTTCGGTTTTCTCGGCGCGGCCTGGTTCGTGACCTTCGCCATCGCGCAGTTCCCGGTCGGCTGGGCGCTCGACCGGCTCGGCCCGCGCCGGACGGTGGCGGCGACGATGGCGCTGGGCACGGCCGGGGCCTTCCTGTTCGCGCTGGCGGGCGATGCGCCGAGCGCGACGCTCGCCATGGCGCTGATCGGCATCGGCTGCGCGCCCATCTTCATGGCGACCCTGTTCCTGTTCGCGCGGACGCAGGCCCCGGCGCGCTTCGCCTTCCTGACCTCGATCTTCATCGGCATCGGCTCGCTCGGCAATCTCGTCGGCGCGGGGCCGCTGGCGATCGCCGCCGAGCGCTATGGCTGGCGGCCCTCCATGCTGGCGATGGCGTGCGCCTTCGGCGTCGCCGCGCTGATGGCGGCGCTGCTGATCAAGGATCCGCCGCGCGCCGAACAGGCTTCGGGCAAGGCGGAAGGGCTGATCGAGGGGCTGGCCAGCATCCTGAAAATCAGGGCCCTGCGCTATCTCGCGCTGCTGACGCTGACCGGCTACGCTATCGTCGCGACGGCGCGAGGCCTGTGGATCGCGCCCTTCATGCGCGACGTCCATGGTTTCGACGCCGTCACGGCCGGCCATGCCGCAACGGCGATGGCGCTCGCCATGGTCGGCGGGGCTTTTCTCTATGGGGCGCTGGAAAAGCGCGTCGGCCGGGTCAAGCCGTTGGCGCTATGGGGCACGGTCGCGACGGCGGGGCTGTTTGGCCTGCTGGCGCTGAGCGGGGCCGCGTCATGGCTGGCGGCCGTCGCGCTGTTTTCCGCCGTCGGAGCGATCGGCTTCACTTATGCGATCCTGATGGCGCATGCGCGCATTTTCTTCCCGGCCCATCTGATCGGGCGCGGCATGACGGCGGTGAACTTCCTGTTCATCTCGGGCGCGGCGCTGATCCAGTCCGGCTCGGGCTGGTTCATCGCGGTCCAGCGCGAGGCGGGGCTGGGGGCGGCGGCGACCTTCGCCAATCTGCATTGGGTCTTTGCGGGACTGCTTCTGGTCTCGGCTGCGGTCTATGCGCTGACGCCGGAGAAGGCGGCCGGCTGAGGTTGCCGTCGCACGCGTTCGGTATTACTTTTACATCGTCAGGTAATACGGAGACGGCGATGGCGAACACGGTGACGAGCAAGGGTCAGGTGACCATCCCCAAAGACATCCGCAGCGCTTTCGGCATCGAGGCTGGAAGCGCCGTCGCATTTTCAGTCGCTGGCGATGGGCGGATCGTCGTCGAGAAGGTGCCGGATCGCAGTTTTGCGGCGAGCATCGAGAAGCTCCGCGGGATAGCCGGGCCGGGCATGAGTACGGACGAGATCATGGCTATGACGAGGGGCGAGGACTGAGTGATCCTTGTCGACAGTAATGTTTTACTCGACATCGTCACGAACGATCCCGTTTGGTCGTCTTGGTCAGCCGCGCAGATCGAGGCATTTGCCGAGGACGGTCAGTCGATCGTCAACGGTGTGGTTTACGCGGAACTCTCGGTCCGCTTTCCGACATGGGAGGCGGTGGACGAGGTCCTCAGGCAAGCTCGTCTCACCTTGGAAAACACGCCTCGCTCGGCTCTTTTTCTCGCAGGCAAGGTCTACCGGCAGTATCGTGCTTCCGGCGGAACGCGTACAGGCGTCCTGCCCGATTTCTTCATCGGAGCGCACGCAACCGTCGAAGGCCTGTCATTGCTGACCCGCGACCCGCGCCACTACCGGACCTATTTTCCGAATGTCACGCTGATCGCGCCCTGAAGCGGCTCAGCCCTCGCCCGGCCCGCGCGCGACGATCGCCAGCGCGTGGACGCCATCGGCCAGTTCCTGCGCCAGCGCCGCGTTGACCAGCCGGTGACGTTCCAGCCGGCTCTTGCCGGCGAAGGCCTGCGATACGATATCGACCCTGAAATGGGTTTCGCCGCCTTCGCGCCAACCGCCATGGCCCTGATGCTGGTGGGATTCGTCGATCACGTTCAGGCGCTGCGGCGCGAGAGCGTCCGTCAGCTTCTTGGTGATCCGTTCAGCCATTCCGGTCATGATCGCGACATCATCCTGCTCGCCAGTGCGGCGCATGTTGCGCCGCACTTGCCGCCTTCCCCGTTGAGTCTCATAACCGTTCGACCATGAACTTCAACTCGCGCCTGTTCGACAGCATCAGGATCGGCCCTTCCGAGGCGGAGGCGGTCGACGAGCCCGTCGCCACGCCCTGCGACCATCCCGGCTGCCGCCGCGCCGGGGATTTTCGCGCGCCCAAGGGGCGGGGCCGGGAAGGTCAGTTCTTCCTGTTCTGCATGGAGCATGTGAAGGCCTATAACGCGACCTATAACTACTTCCAGGGCATGAACGACGAGGCGCTGCAGGCCTACGCCAAGCAGGAGGAGATCGGCCACCGGCCGACCTGGAAGCTCGGCGTCAATTCGCGCGCGGCGCGTATGGCGCAGCGCGGCCATGTGGCGGGGGGGCAGGCGGGGCCTGATGTCGCCGACGCCTTCAACCTGTTCGGCGCGCGCCGGGCGCAGGCTGCGGCGCAGCCGGAGACGCGCGTCGGCGTGGTGGCGCGCAAGGCGCTGGAGACGCTCGGGCTCGACGACACAGCCGACGCGGTGGCGATCAAGGCGCGCTACAAGGAGCTGGTGAAGCGGTTCCACCCGGATGCGAATGGCGGCGACCGCTCGAGGGAAGGGACGCTGCAGGAGATCCTGAAGGCGTATCAGACGCTGAAGACGACCGGGATGGTGTGAGCGGCTTCATGACGTGGCGCTGGAAGAACCCCTCTCCTGTAAGGAGAGGGGCAGGGGTGAGGTGAAGGACGTTGGACCATTAAGTCGATAACTCAACGCCGCTGCGGTGAGGTCGGGCTTCATGCGGAGAAGGACCGACCCCTCACCCTGCCCTCTCCCTCCGGGAGAGGGTTCTGCGTCGGGCTTCCTCTCTCCACATCGACAGCGCGCTACCGCTCCTTCGCGGCCAGCCCCGCAACATCCGCGATGATCCCGTCCAGCTCGAAATTCTTCGGCGTGTAGACGCGGGCGACGCCCATGTTCCTCAGCGCGTTCTCGTCGTCGGGCGGGATGATGCCGCCGACCACCACTGGTACATCCATCCCCGCCACCCGCAGCCGCGCCGTCACGTCGCGCACCAGCGGCAGATGCGAGCCCGACAGGATCGACAGGCCGATGATGTCGGCTTTGGTCTCCTGCGCCTGCGTCACGATCTCGTCGGGCGTCTGGCGGATGCCGCCATAGCTCACCGCCATGCCGGCATCGCGGGCGCGCACCGCGATCTGCTCGGCGCCGTTGGAGTGGCCGTCGAGACCGGGCTTGCCGACGAGGAAGCGCGGCGGCCGGCCGAGCGTCTCGGTCGCCTTCGCTACGGCCGCCTTGACGGTGGCGAGGTCGGAATTGTCGCCGAGTTTCGAGGTGTCGACGCCGGTCGGGGCGCGGTACTCGCCGAAAATCTCGCGCAGCTCTTTAGCCCATTCGCCGGTGGTGACGCCGGCCTTGGCGCAGGCGATCGAGGCCGGCATGACGTTTCGCGCCTCCCTCGCGCAGGATGCCAGTTCGGCGAGCGCAGCCTCGGCCGCCTTGGCGTCGCGCGCCGAGCGCCAGGCCTTGAGCCGGCCGATCGCCTCCAGCTCGACCGAGTCCGGCACGGTCACGACATTGCCTTCGCCGGCAGAGAGCGGGGAGGGCTCGCTGTTGGTGAACTTGTTGACTCCGATGACGATCTGCTCGCCGCGCTCGATCGCCTCGATCCGGCGCGCGCCGTTCTCGACCAGCGCCTGCTTCATGTAGCCCGTCTCGATCGCGGCCAGCGCGCCGCCCATGTCGTCGATCTTCGCCAGTTCCTCCAGAGCCGCCGCCTTCAACTCGGCGACCTTCGCGTCGATCGCGGTCGAGCCATCGAAGATGTCGCCGAATTCGAGCAGGTCGGTCTCATAGGCCAGCACCTGCTGCATCCTCAGCGACCATTGCTGGTCGAAGGGACGCGGCAGGCCGAGCGCCTCGTTCCAGGCCGGGAGCTGCACGGCCCGCGCGCGCGCCTTCTTCGACAGCGTCACGGCCAGCATCTCGATCAGGATGCGGTAGACGTTGTTCTCCGGCTGCGGCTCGGTGAGGCCCAGCGAATTGACTTGCACGCCATAGCGGAAGCGGCGCATCGCCTCGTCGGCGACGCCATAGCGGCCGAGCGTGATCTCGTCCCAGAGATCGACGAACGCCCGCATCTTGCAGAGCTCGGTGACGAAACGCATGCCGGCATTGACGAAGAAGGAGATGCGCCCGACGACCTCGGGAAACTCTTCCGCCGAGACTTCCGGCCGGGCACGGATCGAATCCAGCAAGGCAATCGCGGTCGCAAGGGCGAAGGAGAGCTCCTGCACCGGCGAGGCGCCAGCCTCCTGCAGATGGTAGGAGCAGACATTGGTCGGGTTCCATTTCGGCAGCTCGCGGGCCGTGAACACGACGATATCGGTGGTCAGCGCCATCGAAGGGCGCGGCGGGAAGACGTAGGTGCCGCGCGACAGGTATTCCTTGACGAGGTCGTTCTGGGTGGTGCCCTGCAGCGCCTTGCGGTCGCAGCCCTGCTCGTCGGCGACGGCGATATAGAGCGAGAGCAGCCAGGCCGCCGTCGCGTTGATCGTCATCGAGGTGTTCATCTGCGCCAGCGGGATGTCGGCGAAGAGCGCGCGCATGTCGCCGAGATGGCTGACCGGCACGCCGACCTTGCCGACCTCGCCGCGCGACAGCACATGGTCGGGGTCGTAGCCGGTCTGCGTCGGCAGATCGAAGGCGACCGAGAGGCCGGTCTGCCCCTTGGCGAGGTTGTTGCGGTAGAGCTTGTTGGATTCGGCCGCGTCGGAATGGCCGGCATAGGTCCTAAAGATCCAGGGTTTGTCGCGCGGCGCGGGAATCTCGCGCGCAGCCGGCTTGTCGCTGACGGGGCCGATCGCGTTCATGGCGTGCCACCCTCTTCCTGGAGCAATCTCGATGTTGCACTGCGGCGAAGAATAACGCCAGAGGTGGGCGAAAGTCGCTTGAGACGTTAGGCGCAGGCGTCGTCAGGCCGCCCATGCCGCGGTCGCGGGTTCCGCCGGTTGGTTCCGCGCGCTAGCGTGAGCGTCGCAACGCCATCACAGAGCCCTCCGCATGCCCGCCTCCGCACCAAAAGCGCCTGAACGGCCAAAACCCGCGCGCTGGCTCTCGTCCGGCAACAGCATCACGCAGCAGTTCCTCAGCCTGGGCGGGCGGGCCGACATCGTCAGTCTCGCCGGCGGGTTGCCTGCGGCCGAGCTTTACCCGGTCGCGGAGATCGCTGCGGCGAGTGCGCGGGCGCTCTCGCGCTGGGGCTCGGTCGCGCTCGAATATGGTCCGGTCGAGGGCTTGCCGGCGCTGCGGGCGGCGATTGCTGCGCGGGTCTCGACGGCAGCGGGGCGGCCCTTCGGACCCGAGAACGTGCTGCTGACTACTGGCGCGATGCAGGGGCTCGACCTGCTCGGCAAGGCGCTGATCGACGAAGGCGACCTGATTGTCGCGCAATTCCCGACCTATCTCGGCGCGCTCGACGCCTGGCGGCCGCGCCAGCCGCGCTATCGTCGGCTCGACTGGACGCTTGCCGAGCCCGGCTTCGACGCCGCTTTGCGAAAGGCTAAGTTCGTCTACGCCGTGCCGAACTACTCCAACCCGACCGGGGTGCTGGTGCCGCAGGCCCAGCGCGAGGCGCTGCTCGACGCCGTTATGGCGGCGGGAGCTTGGCTGGTCGAGGACGACCCGTATCTGCCGCTCCAGCTCGACGGGCCGGCTCCGCCGAGCATTCTGGCGAGCCATGCCGCGCGCCATCCCGACGGCCCTTATGACGGGCCGGTGATCTATCTCGGCACGCTGTCCAAGAGCCTCGTGCCGGGTCTGCGCGTCGGCTGGGTCGTGGCGGAGGCCGGCATGATCGCGACCTTGGCGCTGGCCAAGCAATCGACCGATCTCAGCTCCAGCATGCTGACTCAGGCCGTCGCGCTCGACCTGATCGAGAGCGGCTTCGAGGCACGGCATGTGCCGCCGATGCTCGCAGCCTATCGCGAGCGGCGAGATGCGCTTTGCGCCGCCTTGTCGAGCCATCTCGCCGAATGGTTCACCTGGGATGTCCCGCCCGGCGGCATGTTCGTCTGGGCGACCGCGCGTGACGTTTCCCTCGACACCAACGCGCTTTATGCCCATGCGCTGGCCGAGAAGGTCGCCTTCGTGCCGAGCAGCGTCTTCGATCCCGAGGGTGGGCTGACCAATGCGATGCGGCTGAACTTCACCCGCTCCTCGCCCGAGCTTCTGAGCGAGGGCGTGCGCCGGCTGGAGCGCGCCGTGCGCCGTTATCTCGCGACGCGGCCCGGCCGCGCCGCCTGACAACAAGAACCGAGGACCACCCGCCATGCCGACCCGTCTCGCCATGCCAGCCCATCCCCGCCTGCCGCATGCGCTGATCGAGGCTTGGAATTTGGTGCCGAGCTCGGTCGTCGCCGACCAGCTCTGCGGCACAGGGCATGCCGATCCGCGCATCCGGCCGATCCGGCCCTTCGCGCCGGGCCAGCGTCTCGTCGGCTCGGCGGTGACGGCCTGGTGCGAGCCGGCCGATTACGGCCCGGTGCATCACGCGATCTCGGTGGCGCAGGCGGGCGACGTCATCGTCGTCGCGGCCGGCGGGCGGCGCGATGCCGCGATGATCGGCGATCTGCTGAGCGGCGCGGCCCGGCTGAAGGGCCTCAGTGGCGTCGTCGTCGACGGCGCGGTGCGCGATGTCGGCGTCGTGGCGCAATGGCCCGACTTCATGATGTTCTCGCGCTGGGTGATGCCGCGCGGCCCGTCTTCGATGGAGCGCGGCGTCGTCAACGGTCCGATCGTCTTCGGAGGCGTTTCGGTCTCGCCCCATGACCTCGTCGTCGGCGACGATGACGGGCTCGTCTTCGTGCCGCATGGGCTGGCGGAGGCGAAGCTGGAGCCGTGCCTGGCGCGTGTTAAGGCGGAGGTCGGTTGGGAGAAGGTGCTGGCGGGCGGCGCGAGCACGGTCGAGACGTTCGGCGTGCCGGCGATGGAGCCGTTCTGACGTTCAGTTTCGCGCGCCGGGCAGCCTCGGCAGCGGCATGAAGGCCACGCCCTCTTCCTGCAGCATCCGCGCGTCCTCGGCGGTCGCCTCGCCATAGATCGGGCGGTCGTCGCTTTCGCCGTGATGGATCTTCAGCGCCTCTTCCGCAAACCCCTTGCCGACATTCTCGGCGTTTTCGGCGACATGGGCGTGCAATGCCGTCAGCATCTGGCGGAAGGCGATCTCCTTCTCGCCCATCAGCGCCAGCGGCGCCGGCGTCTCGGCGGGGGCCGGCGCGCTCGGGGCCACCGCTGCCGTTCCCACGGATGCCGACTCGGCAACCGCCTCGATCGTCCGTGGTCCACGGTCGCTGCGGGCTACGTTCGGAGCCATGATCGCGCGCTCGACTTTTGCGCTGCCGCAGGAAGGGCAGGTCACGAAGCCGCGCTTCGCCTGCTGCTCGAAGCCGGCCGAGGACGGGAACCAGCTTTCGAACTCGTGAGCGTTGTCGCAGATCAGGGCGTAGCGGATCATCGCGCGCCGGCTCTCGCGGAGACGGGCGTCATGCCGCCAGAAGCCTGTCGAGTTCGCCGCGCGCATCCAGCGCGTGGATGTCGTCGGAGCCGCCGACATGCTTTTCGCCGATGAAGATCTGCGGCACCGAAGTGCGCCCGCCGGCCTTGGCCGTCATCGCCTGGCGCAGCTCGGGCCTGCCATCGACGTCGATCTCGTCATAGGCGACGGCTTTGCTGTCGAGCAGGGACTTGGCCGCCCTGCAATAGGGGCACCAGGGGGTGGTGTAGATCGTGACCGGAGGCATGGTAGTTCCGTCTTTTTGCGCGTTATGCCGAGTGGAGTTGTCACGCATATAGTGTGCCGTCACGTCTCCGTCACGACCCGGGCGAAGGTCAGAATATCGACTTTCTGCGCGCCGCCGCGCAGCAGGGCGCGGGCCGCCGCATTGGCGGTCGCGCCGGTGGTCAGCACGTCGTCGATCAGCAGGACGCGCCGTCCTTCCAGACGGGGCCTTGCCGATGGCGGCGCCTTGAAAGCGCCTTGCAGATTGTCGGCGCGCTGCGCCCGTGTCAGGCCCACCTGCTGGCGCGTGCGCTTGACCCGGACTAGCACATCATGGGCAAGCGGGGCGTGGCCCTGCCGCGCGAGCACCGCGGCGAGCGCGGCGGCCTGGTTGAAGCGCCGCGTCCAGAGCCTGAACCGATGGAGCGGCACGGGCACGATCAGCTCGGCATCCGCCAGCAATTCGCGGCCCGCCTGCGCCATCATCGCGCCCAGCGTCAGGGCCAGCTCGGAGCGGTCTCCGTATTTCAGCTTGTGGACTAGGTCGCGCGCCGCGCCGTCGAAGCGGCAGACGGCGCGCGCCCGGCCGAAGACCGGCGGATCGGCGATGGCCGCCGGAGAGAGCAGGTCCGTCCCGAGATCGACCGCGAACGGCGTGCCGAGCCGCTCGCAATAGGGCCGCTCGATGAAACCGATGCCGGCCCAACAGCGCGGGCAGAGCGCCTGCGCCTGCGCGGTGGCGGCCTGGCAGGCGATGCAGCTCGGCGGATAGACGATGCCGACCGCCGCATTCCAGCCCGCGCTCACCGCATGGCGGCCGCGCGCCGCAAGTCCGCCGAGGATGGATGATCTCCGCAGCGTGCTGTCGGCAGGGTCGTTCATCGCCTGTCGCGGGTTTGAGGAGGCATTCCGTCCACGCCGGTCGCCCAAGGCCGAAACCGCCCTGCCAATCGAGACTGACATGCCTATCTGAGCCTTGTCGAATGGCGATCAGCCTCGACCACGGTTTCAATGCCCGGCCGCTTCGGCCTCCGAAGGATATCTCCATGAGCACTTCCGACGATACGCTTCCCGCCCTGTTCACCCCGGTCCGCATCGGCGAGATCGAACTGAAGAACCGCGTCGTCATGGCGCCGCTGACGCGCAACCGCGCCTCGCGCGGCAGCGACGCGCCCAACGACCTCAACGTCGAATATTACCGCCAGCGCGCCAGCGCGGGCCTGATCATCACCGAGGGCACTCAGGTGTCCCGGCAGGGCCAGGGCTATGTCTGGACGCCGGGCCTTTATTCGGACGCGCAGACCGCCGGCTGGAAGGCGATCACCGATGCGGTTCATGCGGAGGGCGGCAAGATCGCGGCCCAGCTCTGGCATGTCGGCCGCGTCAGCCATGTCTCGCTGCAGCCCGGCAATGGCGCGCCTGTCGCGCCGTCGCCGCTGCAAGCCAACACCAAGACCTATATCGAGAGCGGTTTTGCCGAGGTCTCGACGCCGCGCGAACTCTCGCTCGACGAGATTCCCGCTATCATCGGCGAGTTCGTTGCGGCTGCCGAGAACGCAAAGAAAGCCGGTTTCGACGGCGTCGAGCTGCACGGCGCCCATGGCTATCTGATCGACCAGTTCCTGCGCGACGATTCCAACAAGCGCACGGACCAGTATGGCGGCTCGATCGAGAACCGCGTGCGCTTTGCGCTGGAGGTGGTCGAGGCGGTGTCCGAGGTATTTGGTAAGGGCCGGGTCGGCATCCGCCTGTCGCCGGTGAGCCCAGCCAATGACGCGCGCGACTCCAACCCGCAGGCACTGTTCGAGCATCTCGTCGAAAGGCTCTCGGAGGCCGGCATCGCCTTCATCCATGTCGTCGAGGGCGCGACCCGGGACGACCGCAACTACCTGCCCTTCGACTACGGCGCGCTACGCACGGCTTTCAAGGGCGCCTACATCGCCAACAACCTCTACACGCGCGATCTGGCGATCGATGCGGTGGAGAGCGGCGCGGCCGACGCCATCGCCTTCGGCCGGCTCTTCATCGCCAATCCCGACCTCGTCGAGCGGCTGAAGGCGAATGCGCCGCTGAACACGCCGGTGGTCGAGACTTTCTACGGCGGCGACGCCGTGGGCTATACCGACTATCCGGCGCTTGCCGGCAAAGCTGCCTGAGCCTGACGGCTCCGATCGCGGAGCTCCCGCCGGGCCGGACGGCGTTCAGCCGTCCGGCCCGGTTTTGCATCCATGCCTTGCAAAAACAGTTGCGGAGCGGCGAGCGGCTGACTAAACAGACCTCCTCTGCCGCGCTGCTCCCATCGTCTAGCGGTCAGGACGTCGCCCTCTCACGGCGAAAACTGGGGTTCGATTCCCCATGGGAGCGCCATCCATCACGTAACCGCCAGGTTGGCGCAGCGATGGTTCCCGCCCGGTTCAGCCTTTTTCGCAGCAGATGATGCACGCCGTTTCGCGCCGGTCTCTTGCCGCTCGGGCCGGGCTCGGCGTTCGGTGGCGCATCTGCTGCAAAGTCCGGACGGCGCGAAGCCTCGAACGATGTGGCACATAAAGCGGATTTGTCTTGGACCGATTTGCCTGGGCGCAGTCTAATCCTCCTGCCGGCTTTGGCCGGAGAGGGAGGCGTCAATGCCGCTGATCCGTATCGAGCCGGTCGAGGATCGCCAGTCGGGGCGCTTCGCGATCGAGATTTACTGCCCCGCCGACGCCGAGAGGCCGCTGGTGACGACCGCGCCGCGCTACAAGAGCGCGGCGGCGGCCGAGCAGGATATGATGGCCATCCTGGCAGCCGCCGCCAACAATCCGCCACCTGAGGAGCCGCCCGACCGGCGTTAGCCGATACTGGCCGCCACCTGATGCCGGAGCCGAACCTCCGCGCCGGTCCGCGCCGATTCGAGGATGGCAAGGCAGACCTCCAGCGTCGCCATGCCCCATTCGCCGCAATGCAGCGGCGCGACGTTTCGCCTGACCGCCGCATGCAGCTCGTCGATCACCTCGGCGCGCGGCACTTTCGGCGCGGGCAGGGGATCGAGCCAGCGCCGCTCGTCCTCGTAGATCATCACGCCGTCGGCCAGCGGCCGCAGATCGGCCCTGTCGCAGGAGACGAGGACCGGGCCGAAATGATTGTGCGCGGCAGGCGCCGTGGTGGGCGCGACCCTGGCCAACCCATAGGCGCGGGTGTTCTTGAGCGCGGCCTCTTCTTCGGGCGTCGCGACGGCGGCGAGCGCGCGCCGGGCCGCGCCGTAGCTGTCGGGATCGCGCCGCTGGCCGAGTTCTCCGATCCAGCCGAGTTGCTCGTCGCTGTCGTAGCGGCCATAGCCGCTATAGGTCAGCGCTGCGCTTGCCCCGTTCTCGAAGGTCAGGAAGGCCTGATAGGCGCCCTCGGTCGGACGCGCCGGGTCGAACTGGCCGGTGACGGCGCGCACCGTCTTGGCCATGCCGCCGGCCAGCAGCCGCGCCACATCGACCTGATGCGCGCCCTGGCTGAAGACGACGCCGCCACCCTGGGCGGTGTCGAGTTCCTCCTGCCGGCGCGGCCGGTAGAGGAAGTCCGTGTAGTTCGCTGCGGTGATCATGCGCGGCTGACCGAACCGGCCGCCGCGGATCAGCGCGGCGGCATGAAGATAGGGCAGGTCGTAGGAATGGCTGTGCCCAACCATCAGATGGACGCCGCCTTCGCGCGCGACCGCGATCATCGCCTCGCAATCGGCGAGCGTCAGCGCCATCGGCTTCTCGACGAGGATGTGCTTGCGATGCTGTGCCGCCAGCCGGACATGCGCGACATGGAACTGGTGCGGCGAGGCGATGTAGAGCGCTTCGACGGCCTCGTCGGCGCAGAGAGCCTCGACGCCTTCATAGGTTTTCGCTGCCTGCTCCGGCGTCGAGAAATCCTGAACGAACTGCCGGCGCGCCTCCTCGCGCGGGTCGGAGGCCGCGACCAGGCGCGCCAGCGGATGCCGGGCCAGCGTCGGCAGCATCAGCATGAAGGCGCGGCCGAGGCCGACCACCCCAAGCCGCAGCGGCTCTCCGACGATGCTCGTCACAGGTCCAGCGCCAGTTCGGGCGATTTCGCCCGCGAGACGCAGATCATGATGTTGCGCGTCCGCTCATGCTCGGCCAGCGCCAGGTCGCGATGGTCGGCCTCGCCCGAGACCAGCCTGGTCTTGCAGGTGCCGCAGGTGCCGCTCTCGCAGGAACTCGGCAGGACCTTGCCTGCGGCGCGCAAAACCTCGAGGATCGACTTGTCGACAGGCACCTCATGGCGCTCTCCGCTCTTGGCCAATGTCACCGCGAAGGGCGTGTTGTCCTCCGGCTTCGCGCGGGCCGCGCCGAAATCCTCGAAATGCACGGCAGCCGAGGACCAGTGCCCGGTCATGTCGCGCACCGCCTCCATCAGCCCGCGCGGCCCGCAGCAATAGAGATGCGCGCCCTTGGGTTCCTCCAGCACCGGCCAGAGGTCGTAGGCCTTGTCGGGATCGCCGCCATCATGATGGATCACCACCTTTCCGCGAAATTCCGGCGCGGAGAACTCGTCGCGAAAGGCCATCAGCTCGGGCGTGCGGGTGAAGTAATACAGCTTGAACGGCTTGGCGCGGGTGGCCAGCAGATGCTTGATCATGGCGCGGATCGGCGTGATTCCGATGCCGCCTGCGATGAAGATGTAGCTCGCGGGGCCCGGCTTCAACTCGAAATCGTTGCGCGGCGTGGTGATCGCGATCTCGTCGCCTTCATCGGCCTCGTCGATCAGGCTGACCGAGCCGCCGCGCCCGCCATGCTCCTTCTTGACCGCGATGACGTAGCGGTCGCTTTCGTCGGGATCGTTGCAGAGCGAGTATTTCCGCATCTCGCCATTGGGCGCGCGCACGCCCAGATGCGCGCCAGGCGTGAAGGCTGAGAGCGGCCCGCCATCGGGCAGGCGCAGCTCGAACAGGCAGATATCCTCCGCCACCATCCGCTTTTCGGTGATCTTCACCGAAACGGTCGCCGCATCCTCTGTCATCGCTGCCTCCGCCGGCCTCTCTCGACAAGCGTTTCGAACCGGATTAATCTAAGGATTAGATAACTAAGTAATTGGCCGCTGGCTAGTCCCGGCCGATCCGAGGGAGGAAACGAACATGCTCACTCATGCGGAGAACGAACTGCTCTGCCGGGTCGAGGGCGACGCCCCGATGGGCGCGCTGATGCGCCGCCACTGGGTGCCGGCGCTGCTCTCGGAGCAACTGGTCGAGAGCGACGGCGCGCCGGTCAGGGTCCGGCTGTTCGGCGAGGATCTGGTCGCCTTCCGCGACACCGATGGGCGCATCGGCGTGCTCGGCGAGTTCTGCCCGCATCGCAAGGCCTCGCTGTTCTTCGGCCGCAACGAGGAGTGCGGATTGCGCTGCCTCTATCATGGCTGGAAGTTCGACGTGGACGGCAAGGTGCTGGAGATGGTCTCCGAGCCGGCCGAGAGCGGTTTCGCCGACAAGGTCGAGCACAAGGCCTATCCGACGCAGGAAGCCGGCGGCTTCATCTGGGTCTATATGGGGCCAAAGGCGCTGATGCCGGCGTTCGAGCAGCCGGCCTGGGCCCCGACGCCGGAGGCGAAGGTCTCGATCGTCAAGATCGATCTCCCCGTCAACTGGGCGCAGATCATGGAGGGGCAGATCGATTCCGCCCATTCCTCCAGCCTGCATTCCTCCGACATGAAGCCCGCCCGCGTCGCCACCGCCGGCGCCAACGCGACGCACTGGACGCGGCCCTCGACCGACAAGAACCCGCGCATCCAGGTGCAACTGACGAATTACGGCTTCCGCTACGCCGCGATCCGCCGGCCGATCACCAACGCGCAGACGCATGACTATGTCCGGCTGACCGTCTTCGTCGCGCCCTTCACGGCGCTGATCCCGCCCAACGCGTCCTACAATGTCGCCACCGTGATCGTGCCCAGGGACGATGTCTCGAGCTATTTTCACTTCATCGCCTGGGGCAATGACGACTGCATCGACCAGGAGAGCTGGCGCAAGTTCTGCGTCGCCCAGGTCGGCATCGACCTCGACAAGACCTACAGGCCGATGCTGCGGAACAAGGCCAACAACTACCTGCAGGACCGCAAGGCGATGAAGCTGGGGGATTTCACCGGCGTGCCCGGCATTCCCAACCAGGACATCATGATGTGGGAATCGATGGGTCCGATCGCCGACCGCACCAGCGAACGGCTCGGCGCCAGCGACATCGCCATCGTGCAATTCCGCCGCGTGATGATCGACGCCGCGCGCAAGCACGCCGGCGGCGGCGAGCCGCTCGGGCTGATCGAGCCGCATCTGCCGCAGGCAAGCTTGCGCTCCTATCAGGGCATCGTCCCCAAGAGCGAGGACTGGCGCAAGCTCGGGGCATCGACCGAGGAGGTCGCGCTGCTCGACGGCATGGAGCAGGACGAGACCGAGGCCGAGATGGCTGCGGCGCGGGGGTAGGGGCAGGTTGGCTAAATCGAAGATGTGAGCCGAATATAGCTCTTCCCCTCCCCCTTGTGGGGAGGGGACAGGAGTGGGGGGCGACCGACCGGGTGAACCAATCTGAAAGCGGGCAATGCCGTTCGAGCGAAACAAAATTAAAGTCGCCTCGACTGCCGCCAAACGGAACGCGCCGACCCTGCGCAAGACGCCGACCGCTCCGGAAAAGCGCCTGTGGATGCTGCTTCGCCAACGACTTCCGCTGGAACGCACGCATTTTCGCCGGCAGATGGCGCTGGGCTCCTATGTCGTCGATTTCGTCTGCCTTTCGAGCAAGCTGATCATCGAGGTGGATGGGGAGCAACATGGGACAGACGCCGGCCAACGCTACGATCTCGCGCGGACCAACTGGCTTGAAACGCAGGGTTTTCGCGTGCTCCGCTTCACGAACGCTCAGGTGATGACCGAGCCGGATATGGTGGTCGATACGATCTATGCCGCTCTGATAATCGGCGATGAACCCGGTCGTTCGCCCCCCACCCCTATCCCCTCCCCACAAGGGGGAGGGGAAGAGCCTTTCCTTTAGAGCGCGTCGCTACAGCGTGCCCCGCTCCCGCAAGCCATTTCGGCTTCGGTGCTCAACGGCGAAAGTCTTGGAAAGATCGGCTCGTCCACGACAAGGTCTCGCGTGAGGGGCCAGGCAAAGAGCCCTCCGGAAACGCGACCGAGGTCTCCCATGCCCGCCACAGCCCCGATCGGCCGCAGCCTCCATTATGGCGGCGGCTGGCATCATCCGAAATCGGGCCGCTATGTCGCGACATTCAACCCCGGCCTGAACGAGCCGATCTGCGAGGTTGCCGAGGCCAGCGCCGCGGATGTCGATGCCGCCGTCGCGGCGGCGCGCGAGGCCTTCAAGGTCTGGCGCAAAATCGTCCCGCTGGAGCGTGGCCGCATCCTCAAGGCGATAGCCGGGGTTGTCCGCGGGAACGCGCGCGAACTCGCGGCGCTCGACGCCGCCAATTGCGGCAACCCGGTCACGGAGATGATGGGCGACGCCAATATCGCCGCCGCCCAGCTCGAATTCTTCGGCGGGCTCGTCACCGAGATGAAGGGCGACACCATCCCGATGGGGCCCGACGCGCTGAACCTCACCGTTCGCCAGCCGCTCGGCGTGGTCGCGCGCATCCTCGCCTTCAACCACCCCTTCATGTTCTGCGCCGGCAAGATGGCGGCGCCTCTGGCCGCGGGCAACGCCATCATCATAAAGCCGCCGGAGCAGGCGCCGCTATCGTCGCTGCGTCTGGCCGAACTGGTCGAGGGCCTGCTGCCGCCGGGCGTCTTCAGCGTCGTGCCGGGCGGGCGCGAGGCCGGCGCCGCGCTCGCATCCCATCCCGGCGTCGACAAGGTCGCGCTGATCGGCAGCGTCGGGGCGGGACGCGCCGTGATGAAGGCGGCGAGCGACACGATCAAGCCGGTGCTGCTGGAACTCGGCGGCAAGAACGCGCTGATCGCCTTCGCCGACGCCAACCCCGACGCTGTCGCCAGCGCGATGGTCGCCGGCATGAACTTTACATGGTGCGGGCAATCCTGCGGCTCGACCAGCCGCGCCTTCCTGCATCGCGACATCTACGAGAACGTGCTGGCGCGGCTGCCGGCAAAAGTCGCGCGCTTTGTCCCCGGCATCCCGACCGACGACGCGACAACCATGGGCGCGATCATCAGCGGCGCGCAGCATGACAGGATCATGGGCTTCATCGCCTCCGCGAAGGCCGAGGGCGCGCGGCTCGTCTGCGGCGGCGGCGCGCCCTCCGATCCCAAGCTCGGCAAGGGTTTCTATGTCGAGCCGACGATCTTCGCCGACGTGACGCCCGCCATGCGGATCGCGCGCGAGGAGATTTTCGGACCGGTGCTGGCCGTCGCGCCCTGGAACGACGAGGCCGCCATGCTGGCGCAGGTCAACAGCGTCGAATACGGCCTGACCTGCTCGATCTGGACCAACGATTTGACCCGCGCGCACCGCGCCGCGATGGAGGTCGAGGCCGGCTTCGTCTGGATCAACGAGGTCTCGAAACATTTCCTCGGCGCGCCCTTCGGCGGCTGGAAGCAGTCTGGCATCGGCCGCGAGGAATGCCTCGGCGAACTGATCGCCTTCACGCAGGAAAAGAACATCCACATCAGCCTGAAGCAGGCATGAGGCCCGACATGACCGACATGCCTCTCGCCGGCATCGACACTCCCGTTTCCTCCTCCGACAACGGCGTCTGGGGCAGCGACGTCGTCGCGCAGATGCTGCGGAAGCTCGAAATCCCGTATCTTGCGCTCAACCCCGGCTCCAGCTTTCGCGGACTGCACGACAGCCTCGTCAACCATCTCGGCAACCAGGACCCGCAGATGCTGCTCTGCCTGCACGAAGAGCATGCGGTGGCTCTGGCGCATGGCTACGCCAAGGTGACGGGCACGCCGATGGGCGTGATCCTGCACAGCAATGTCGGGCTGATGCATGGGACGATGGCGATCTACAACGCCTGGTGCGACCGCGTGCCGATGCTGATTCTGGGCGCGACAGGCCCTGTCGACGCCCATGAGCGCCGCCCCTGGATCGACTGGCTCCACACCGCCAAGGACCAGGGCGCGCTGATCCGGCCCTATGTCAAATGGGACGACCAGCCGGTCTCTGTGCCCGCCGCGATCGACTCGCTGATCCGGGCCTCGAACCTGACGCGGATGGCCCCGCAGGCTCCGGTCTATGTCTGCCTCGACGTCTCGATGCAGGAGAAGCGGCTGGACGAGATGCCGGCGCTGCCGGACCCGAAGCGCTTCGCGCCGGCCTCGCCCGCGATCCCGTCCGCCGCCGACGTCGAGAAAGCGGCGACGCTGCTCCGCGATGCCCAAAGCCCGTTGATCCTGTTCGGCCGGGTCTCGCGCAAGCCGTCGGACTGGGCCCGCCGCGTCGCGCTGGCCGAGCATCTGCGCGCAGCGGTTCTGACCGACATCAAGGTCGGCGCGGCCTTCCCGACGAACCATGCGCTCCATGCCGCCAAGCCCGGCTACTTCCTCGACGAGACGGCGGCGAACGCGATCCGCGCCGCCGATGTCGTGCTGGCGCTGGACTGGGTCGATCTCGGCGGCACGATGCGTCAGGCCGGCGGGGCTGCGGCGACCATCGTCAACGTCTCGCTCGACCACGGCCTCCATAATGGCTGGAGCATGGACCATCAGGCTCTGGCCCCGGCGGATCTGCATCTGGCGAGCGATCCGGACCTCGCTTTGCACCTGATCGCCGACGTGCTCGGCGTCACGGCGGGCGTCGAGCCGACCGCGCTGCCGGCGCTGCCGGGTTTTGCTCTCGATGCGGACCGGCCGCTCGACGTCGTCTCGCTCGCCGGCGCGATGGGGGAGGCGCTGCGCGACGAGGTCATCAGCCTGATCCGCTTGCCGCTCGGCTGGGCCGGCGACGCCTGGCATTTCCGTCATCCGCTCGACTATCTCGGCATCGACGGCGGCGGCGGCATCGCGTCGGGGCCGGGCATGCTCGTCGGCGCGGCGCTGGCGCTGAAGGGCTCAGGCCGGCTCCCCGTCGCGGTGCTGGGCGACGGCGACACCATGATGGGCGTCTCGGCGCTGTGGACGGCGGCGCATTACAGGCTGCCCTTCGTGGCGATCGTCTCCAACAACCGCTCCTTCTTCAACGACGAGGTCCATCAGGAGCGCGTCGCCAAGCAGCGCCAGCGCCCGGTCGAGAACAAGTGGATCGGCCAGCGCATCGACGAGCCCGACATCGACATCGCCGCGATCGCCCGGGCGCAGGGGCTGGTCGGCATCGGCCCGGTGCTGACCGTGCAGGCGCTGGCCGACGCGGTCGCGGAAGCGGTGACGGCGGCAAAGGCCGGGGCTTCTGTCGTGATCGACGCCCGCGTCCTGCCCGGTTACAACCCGGCCATGGCGGCGGGCATGACCCGGCATGGCGGCGAGACGGCCAAGGGCTGATCGGCTCGGATCAGTCGTCGGGGCCGGCGTCGGGCGGCAGGTCGGACAGGTTGCGCTGCACGGCGGCGAGATAACCGAGAAAGCGCTCCCGGTCCTCCGGCGTGAAGCCGGACGTCGCTTGCTCGACGACCTCGCGCGCCAGAGGCAGCAGATCCTGCTTCAGCGCGCGGCCCTTCTCGGTCAGGCGCACGCTCAGCTTGCGCCGGTCCAGCGCGTCGCGCTCGCGCGTGATCAGCCCGGCCTTTTCCATCGCCGCCAGCGCCGTCAGCGTCGTCGGCTCCATGGTGCCGATCCGGCGGGAAAGCTCGCGCTGCGTCAGCCCGTCCTCCTGCCAGAGCGCGCGCAGGAAATACCACATGCCGGGCGTCACGCCATGCGGCTCGATCCGGACCTGCAGATAGCGCTGCGTCGCGCGGTTGGCCATGCGAAGCTGGTAGCCGACGCTGCTCCCGAACGGGAGTTCCGGCTTCGGCTCGCGCGGGGAGGGGGCAGGGGACTTCTCTGTCCCGGACATGGCGTTTCCGATTCGGCCGGTCGCTGCGAAGAGCCGATCATAGCCTGAACGCCGTCCGGGAGCGCGCCCATCCCGAAAAGTTTGACAGGCCAAGCAAGAAAGCCTTGGACCTTCACGGCGTCGAGCCCGTAATTTCAGCGTCAAGCTGGCCGCGGCGCGAAGAAGAACGGCCGCATTGGGGATGAAACACATGTCGCCGCCTGCAGACGACGCTGTCCTGGAGACAAGCATTTGCCCCGCCGCGAACGCTTGCCTTGAGGAGAATGCTTGCCGGCCCGCGCGCGCCTGCGCCGATCCGGCCGCGGACGGGACGGTCGGATGACCGGCGACACGCCAGAGGACGACAGCCACATGGCCGCTTCGACCGCCAAACTGCGACTTGCGGCGTCCAGCGCCGCCGAGCCCGATCTCGTCATCGACGACGTCTCGATGCATTTCGACACCCGCGAGGGGCGGATCACCGCCGTCGACGGGGTTTCCTTTTCGGTGGAGCGAGGCGAGTTCGTCTCGATCATCGGCCCGTCGGGCTGCGGCAAGTCGACCGTGTTCAACATCCTGGGCGGGCTGATCGGCGGCTATGAGGGCAAGGTCAGCGTCGGCGGCGAGACCGTGACCGGGCCTCATCCGTCGATCGGCATGGTGTTCCAGGAGGAATCGACCTTCCCCTGGCGGACGGTCATCGACAACGTCGCCTTCCCGCTCGAGGTCAAGGGCGTCGCGAAGGCGCAGCGCCACGAGATCGCCCGCAGATTCATCGACATGGTCGGCCTCGCCGGCTTCGAGCAGCGTTACCCGTCAGAACTGTCGGGCGGCATGCGCCAGCGCGTCGCGATCGCGCGGACGCTCGTCTTCGAGCCCAAGATCCTGCTGATGGACGAGCCCTTCGCCTCGCTTGACGAGCAGACGCGGCTGCTGCTCGGCGACAAGGTGCTGAAGATCCAGCAGGACCTGAAGCAGACCACGCTGCTGATCACCCACAACATCACCGAAGCGGTTCAGCTCTCGGACAGGGTCGTGATCATGACGTTCCGGCCCGGCCGGGTGAAGCGCATCGTCGACATCCGCCTGCCGCGCCCTCGCAATGGCGACGTCATCGGCAGCGATGCGTTCGGTCGCTACGTCGCCGAAATCTGGAATGATCTCCGCGAGGAGGCCTCGCGCGGCATGGCGGAGTCCGAAGCCGGCGCGCGCAAGGGCCGGAGCTAGAGCCATGAAGGCCCGGAGCATGAAGGGACTGGGCGTTCCGCCCCTGCTGATCGGCCTCGGCAGCGTGGCGCTGGTCTTCGTCGCCGTCGAGATCCTGCTGCTGCTCGGGCTTCTGAACCGCTTCGTCATCCCGTTCCCCTCGGCGGTGCTGGGCAGCTTCGGCCGGCTTTTCGCGGAGGAGGAACTGTTCTCCCGGCTGATGCAGACCGGCGCCGAGGCTCTGGTGGCGAGCGTGCTGGTGGCGGGTTTCGGCATCACCATCGGCGTGATGCTGCACAGGTTCAGAATCGTGCGGCTGGCGACCGAGCCGTGGATCGCGGCGGTGGCCGCCGCGCCGATCGTGCTGGCCTATCCGCTGTTCCTCGTCATCTTCGGCCGCAGCGCGGCGACGATCGTCGCCATGGGCTTTGCCGCCGGACTCGCGCCGGTCATTCTCAAGACGCTGGAGGGGCTGGCGGGCGTCAAGGCGAGCCTGATCAATGTCGGTCGCAGCTACAACCTCACCCCGTCGCAACTGTTCTGGAAGATCCAGCTCCCGGCCGCGGTGCCGACCATCTTTGTCGGAGTCCGCCTGGGCCTCGTCTTCGCGCTGATCAACCTGATCGGGGTCGAGTTCCTGATCAATTTCGGTGGACTTGGGCAGCTCATCAACGATCTGGCCGAGCGCTACGACCTGCCCGGCATGTTCGCGACGATCATCTTCGTGATTCTCGTCAGCGTCGTCATCTTCGCCGCGCTGGAGCGCATGGAACGGTTCTTCCGCCCGGCCCGATAGCGCGCGCGGCGACCGGCCGCATGGCGGCCGACCTGCAAGCCTTGCCGCGCGCGCGGCCGCGCCGCAAGATCGCGACCCAACCAGGAAAGCCGCCCGGGAGGCAGCGATCAACCTTCGACAATTGCGCTATTTCGTCCGGATCGCCGAGGTCGGCAACATCACCCGGGCGGCCGAGCAACTCAATGTCGCCCAGCCGGCGCTCGGACTGCAGATCCGCCAGCTCGAACAGGATCTCCGCACGGAACTGCTTTTGCGGCACTCGCGCGGCGTCGTGCTGACCGAGGCCGGCCGGCTGCTGCTCGAGCGCGCCCGCCGCATCCTGCAGGACGTCGACGATGCGAAGCGCGACATCCGGGCGCTGACAGGCAGCGACCAGGAGATGCTGTCGCTGGGGCTGACGCCGAGCATCATGCTGCAGATCGGCCCGGACCTGCTGCTCGACGCCAAGGACGTCATCCCCAGCGTCTCGCTCAGCCTCGTCGAGGAGCTGAGCAACGGCCTCGTCCTGGCGCTGGAACGCGGCGAGGTGCAGGCCGCCTTCGCCTATGGCGTCGACGAGCCGCGCCCGGGCATCGAGCGGCAGGCGCTGTTCGAGGAGGAACTGCTGTTCGTCCGGCCAAAGACAGAGGAAAAGCTGCCGCCGACGATCACCCTGGCCGAGGCGCTGAGCCATGATCTCGTCCAGGCCGGGGAGCGCGACATGGTGCAAAGGCTCCTGAAGGCGGCGGCGGAGAAGTTCTCGATGCCCCTGCGCGTGGTCTACGAGGCGCAGTCGATCCCCGCCATGCGGACGCTGGTTGTCCGGGGCGCGGCCTCGAGCATGATGCCCTACGGCACGGCGATCGAGGAGCTGAGGGCTGGAAAGCTGGTGAGCCAGCGGATATCCGACCTGCCGCTGAAGCGCACGCTTTTCCTGATCAGGCCGAGCAATCCGCCGTCATTCCGGCAGCAGGAGGCGATCGACCGCTTTCTCGACACGGTCGCCGACCGCTTGCTCGACTCGCTGGGTTCGCTGGCGCGCCGGGTCGGTCCGTGACTGACGCCGCCAGACAGCGTGCGTCTCACTGTCATTTCGCGGAAGTCTTTGTCCTCGAAGGGGGCCGGGGCCATCATCTTTCTCAAAATCGCATGGCGCGCGCGATCGTCGCCAGCCGGGAGGAATGATTGTCCAATCTGCGCCTGTCCATCGCCATCGGCGACTACGATCGCAACCGGCCGCTGATCGACGGCGCAGTCCAGATCGACGGCGTCGATCCGGTCTTCATGAAGCTCGTTCCGGAAGAGATCTTCTTTCGCGCCTTCCGCCATGCCGAGTTCGACGTCTGCGAGGCGTCGTTTTCCAGCTTCGCGGTGAAGACGGCGCAGGGCGCCAACCCCTATGTCGGCGTGCCGGCGTTCCTGTCGCGCGCCTTTCGCCATACCGGCATCTATATCCGGACCGATCGTGGGATCGCGCGGCCGGAAGACCTCAGCGGCAAGCGCATCGGCCTGCCGGAATACCAGCTCACCGCCTGCGTCTGGATCAGGGCGATGCTGGAGGAGGACTATGGCGTCAGGCCGACCGACGTCGTCTGGGTCCGGGGCGGGCTGGAGCAGCCCGGCCGCGCCGAGAAAATCACCATCGAGCTGCCGGCCGACATCCGGCTCGAGCAGGCGCCGGCCGATCGTTCGCTGAACCAGATGCTTCTGGACGGCGACATCGACGCCTATATCGGGCCGCGCTCGCCGCCGGCCTTCGAGGCCGGTCATCCGCTGGTCGCGCGGCTCTTCCCGGAGCCGACCGCGGCGGCGGCGGAGTATTACGGCCGGACCGGGCTGTTCCCGATCATGCATGTGGTCGGCGTCCGGCGGACGATCGTCGAGGAGCAGCCCTGGCTTCCGGCGGCGCTGCTGAAGGCCTTCGAGCAGTCCAAGGCCATGGCGCTCTGCAAACTCAGCGACACCTCGGCGACGAAGGTGACGCTGCCCTTCATCGAGGAGCAGCTTCAGGCCGCGCGCAAGCTGATGGGGGCCGATTTCTGGTCCTATGGCGTCGGCCCGAACCGGCATGTGCTCGACGCCTTCCTGAAGGCTCATCACAGCCAGGGCCTGTCGCCGCGGCAGCTTCGCATCGACGAGCTGTTCCATGCCTCGACGCTGGAGGGCTTCAAGATCTAGCCTGCAGGGGACGACGAGACGACGCTGACGCCGGCCATGAGAAGCAGGCGCGCGATCACGACACAAGCCCGCCGGAAAGGCGGGCGCAACGGGAGGATGACATGACGGGATACAAGACGATCGGACTGGCCCTCGCGGCCATCGGCATGGTTCTGTCGGCGGCGCCGGCCGCGCTGGCCCAGGACAAGCTCAAGCTGGCCATCGGCCAGCGCGGCAACTGGGACACCTCGGTGTCGGAGGTCGGCACGCGGCTCGGCATCTTCAAGAAGCACAATCTCGAACTCGAGATGCTCTACACCCAGGGCGGCGGCGAGACGCAGCAGGCCGTGCTGTCCAACAGCGTCGATCTGGGCATCGCGGTCGGCATCATGGGAGCGCTTTCCGCCTATTCGAAAGGGGCCCCGATCCGCATCATCGGCGCGGAAACGACCGGCGGGCAGGACCTGTTCTGGTATGTGAAGGCGGATTCGCCGATCAAGACGCTGAAGGATTTCGACGGAAAGACCGTCGCCTATTCGACCAACGGCTCCTCGACCCATGGCGTGGTCAACGCCTACATCAAGGAGAACGGCATCAAGCCGCGCGCCACCGCGACCGGCGGGCCCGCCCCGACGCTGACCCAGGTCATGTCGGGACAGATCGACGTCGGCTGGTCGGCGCCGCCCTTCGGGCTGCAACAGCTCGACAAGAAGGAAATCCGCGTCATCGCCACTGGCAACGATACGCAAGCCTTCAAGAGCCAGACGGTGCGGCTGCTCGTCACCAACACGGCGACGCTTGAGGCGAAGAAGCCGGTGATCGAGCGCTACATGGCTGCCTATCGCGAAACGCTCGACGCGATGTATTCGAGCGAGGAAGCGATCAAGGCCTATGCCGCCTTCGTCGGGATTCCGGAAGCCATCGCGCGGCGCACGCGCGACGATTTCTTCCCGAAGGCCGCTCTCGATCCCGACCGTGTCGTGGGCCTCGAGACGATCGTGCCCGACGCGGTGACGCTGAAATACACGACGCAACCGTTGACCAAGGAACAGCTTGCCGAGCTGATCCAGATTCCGCCGCGCAAATGAGCCGCGCAACCGCTTAGGCTTGATCCACAGGAGTGGCGTCGCGATGACGACAACAACCCTCGAGAGCCGGGCGGCGATCCGCCCGGCCGCGACGAGCGAGGCCCGGGCGGTGCTGCTGACGCGGCTCGCCATCGTCGCGGGCGTCCTGCTGCTGTGGGAATCGCTGGCGCGCTCGGGGCTGCTCTATCGCGACGTCGTGCCCTCGCTCGTGCTGATCCTGCGCGAGTTCGGACTGCTCCTCACCGAGAGGGCGTTCTACGCCAATCTCGGCGTCACGGTCGGCGAGGTGCTGTTTGCGATCTCGATCGGCGGCGTCGCCGGCATCGCGGTCGGAATCCTGCTCGGCCGCAGCCGCTTCCTGCAGCGCGCCTACGAGCCGCTCCTGCACTATCTCGGCCCGACGCCGAAGATCATCTTCTTCCCGATCATGATCATGTGGTTCGGCGTCGGGCCCGGCTCGAAGGTCGCCATGGGCGCGTTGTCGTCCTTCTTCCCGGTGGCGATCAGCGTCGCGGCGGCGATGCGGGAGATCGACGCCGTGCTGATCCGCGTCGGCCTGAGTTTCCGCCTCAACAACGCGCAGATGGTGCGGATGATCTACCTGCCGGCGATGCGCGCGCCTGTCATCAACGGCATCCGCATCGGGCTCGGCGTCGCCATCATCGGCACGTTGCTGGCCGAGACCAAACTCGCCAATCAGGGGCTGGGCTACGCCGTGATCCAGACCTATGCGACCTTCAACATGCCGCGCATGTATGCGCTGCTGATCGTCGTGTTCCTGCTCGCGGTCGGCGTCAACACGGTGCTCGGGCGCTACACGGAACTGCGCGCGACCCGCCGCTCCGCCGATGGCTGAGCCGGATCGGGTCGCTCGGGGCCTGCCCGGTTCCTTGCGCCAGCCTGCCGCGACGCCGGCGCTCGCCTATCTGGTCGCGGCCCTGCCGCCTTTGTTCTGGTCGGGCAATTTCCTGGTCGCCAGGCTGATGCGCGATCAGATCCCGCCGATCCAGATGTCGTTCTGGCGCTGGGTTCTGGCCCTGCTCATCCTGCTGCCGTTCTGCCTGGGGCATCTGCGCCGCGAATGGCCGAGATTGCGCGCGAACCTGCCGTTCCTGGCGCTGCTCGGCGGCGTCGGCGTCACGGCGTTCAACTGTTTCGTCTACGCGGCGCTGCATCACACCACCGTGGTCAACGCGTCGCTGGTGAACTCGCTGCTGCCCGTCGTCACCTTCACGCTCGCCTATCTGATCCTGAGACAGAGCCTGTCGCCGCGACAGGTCGCAGGGCTCGCCGTCTCGCTGATCGGCGCGGCGATCGTTATCTGCCGGGGCGATCTCCGCCAGATCGTCGAGGTCGCGCCCAATCGCGGCGATCTGCTCGTCTTCGTCGGGATGAGCTTCTGGGCGCTCTACACCGTTCTGCTCCGCTGGCGGCCGCTCGGCCTGCATCCGATGGCCTTTCTCGGCGCGACCGTGGCGTTCGGCGCGCTGTTCCACATCCCCTTCGTGGCATGGGAACTGGGCGCGCGCGGCGGCTTCGCGGTCACGTCCGAGGCGGTGGCTGCGTTGGTCTATCTCGCGATCTTCCCGTCGATCCTGGCCTACATCTTCTGGAATCGCTCGGTCGTCCGGCTCGGGCCTGGCAAGGTCGGCATCTTCATGCACCTGCTGCCGATCTTCAGCGCGGTCCTCGCCGTGCTGGTGCTCGGCGAGCGGCTCGGCCTCTATCACCTCGTCGGCTTCGCGATCATCGTCTCCGGCATCCTGCTGGTGACGCTGCCGCAGCGAGCGGCGCGCTGACGCGGCCGCATTCTTGCAGGCCAGGTCTGGCGCGGGCCGGCCGGGGTCGGAGCGCCCAGATGGGAGACAAGCGCGATGCCGGGCCTGTCGGTGCATGTCGTGGATGTGACACGTGGCGTTCCGGCGCAAGGCATGGCGGTCGCGATCCATGCGCTTTCGCCGGCGCGGCGGCTGCTGGCGGAGGGCCTGCTGTCGGCGTCGGGCGTGCTCGACGATGCGATCACGAGCGAGACGCTGCCGGTCGGCGTCTACGAGGTTGTGTTCCAGGCGGGCGCGTTTTTCGCCGCAGCGGGCGTGACGCAGTCGGACCCGCCCTTTCTCGATGAGGTGCCGTTCCGGTTTTCGGTCGCCGATCCGCGGCAGCATCTGCATCTGCCGCTGAAGATCACGCCCTGGGGCTTCTCGATCTATCGCGGCGCCTGAGGTCAGCGCATCCGGCGCGAGAACCCAGCGACGCGCTCCATCACCAGCATCAGCGTGATCGTGAAGACGATCATCACGCCGGCAATCGCGGCGATGCGGACGTCCAGCGTCGATTCCATCATGCCCCACATCCGGATCGGCAGCATCCCGGTGCGGGCGTTGGAGAGGAACAGCGAGACCGGGACGTTGTCCATCGACGAGATGAAGGCGAGGAAGCAGCCCGCTGCGACGCCCGGCGCGATCAGCGGCAGGGTGACGCGCCGGAAGCCGTAGAATTTGCTCGCGCCGAGATTGGCCGAGGCTTCGAGCAGCGCGGGATCGAGTTGCGTCAGGCTCGCCAGCGTGGTGCGGAAGATGAAGGGCGCGATCACGACGAGATGGCCTGCGATCAGCAGGTTGAGCGAGGGCCTTATGCCGAGCACCGAGAAGAACATCAGCGCCGCCAGCCCGTAGGAGAGCGTCGGCAGCACCAGCGGCGACAGGAAGCTCGCCTCCAGCAGTTTGGCGGACGGCCGGCTGACGCGGGTGATGGCGAGCGCCGCCAGCACCGAGAGCACCATGCCGACCAGCGTCGCGATGGCGGCGACCCAGAGGCTGTTGCCGGCGGCGACATGGATCTGGGCGGAGCGGGTCGTGTCGAACAGTTCGCGATACCAGCGCAGCGACAGGTCCGGCGGCGGGAAGCGCAGCGTCTGCGAGGTGGTGAAGGAGGTCGCGATCACGATCACGACCGGCGCGACCAGGATCAGGATGGCGATCCCGGCGAGCAGGCCGATCACCCAGTTGTAGGTCACGTCCGAGAAGGTCGAGCGCTGCATGGCGTCACCGCGTCCTGGCGAAGCGGCCGAGCCAGCCAAGCGCGCTGATGCCGGCCAGCACCGTGAAGAGCAGCGTCAGCGAGGCGACGGCGGCGAAGGGCCAGTTATAGACCACCGTGACCTGCTGGTAGATCAGCGCCGGCAGGTAGACCAGCCGCGCCCCGCCGATCACCGATTGCGAGATGAAGGCGGTCGTCGCAGAGGCGAAGACGAGCGTCGCGCCGGCGATCCAGCCGGGCAGGGTCAGCGGCAGCACGACGCGGAAGAAGGTCCGCCATTTCGACGCGCCTAGCGCCCTCGAGGCGTCGATCAGGTTCTGGTCGAGCCTCGTCATGTTGGTGAGCAGCGGCAGCAGCATCAGCGGCATCTCGATCTGCGTCAGCGCAAGCACGAGGCCGAGTTCGGTCTGGAGCAGGTTGAGCGGGGTCGCGGCGAGGCCCAGGGCCAGCAATGTCTGGTTGATGACGCCCTCGCGCGCCAGGATCACGATCCAGGCGAAGGTGCGGATCACGACCGAGGTCAGCAGCGGCATCAGGATGATGAAAATCAGGATTTTTTGCGCGCGCGGGCCTGCGGCGCGGAACACCAGCGCCAGCGGATAGGCGACCAGCGTCGTCGCCAGCACGGCGAAGACGCCGAGCTTCAGCGTGTCGAAGATCACCTTGAGATAGAAGGCGTCGCCGTAGAATTTCGTCCAGGAGTCGAAGCCCAGCCGCGTCTGCTCGGCATCGGCGTAGAAGCTGACGCCGAGCAGGATCAGGAACGGCGCGGCGAAGAAGGCGATATAGACCAAGCCGAGCGGGGCCGCGAGACGCCAGTCGACCTTGTCCATGCCAGCGCTCGCAGGCGCAGCGGCGGCGATGCCGGCCATCGCTCTTTGCTCTCGAATATCCGGCGCCTTACTTGGTGATCTCCTTGTTGAAGCGCTCAATCCAGGCGGCGCGGACCGGGTTTATCTTGGTCCAGTCATGGGTGACCATCGTCGCAAGTTCGTCGAGCTTCTTGATGTCGAGCGTATCGACCAGCGTCACGTCCTTGTTGATCGGGATCATGTTGTAGGGCTGCTTCTGGAGCTGCGCCTGCACCTCGGCCGAGATCGCCGTGTCGATGTATTTGTAGGCCGAGGCGACATTGTCGGCCCCCTTCACGATATGAAGCGTGGTCTGAAAGGTGATCGCGCCCGTCTCGGGCTTGAGGAACTCGATGTCGACGCCGCGGCCCTTGAGGATCGCGACGGTGTTGGTGTTGGTGTACATGATGTCGATCTGGCCCTGCTGGAAAAGGCCGGGCATGGCCGCGGGCGCGGCGACCGCGGCGGCCTTGGCGACGGCCTTCTTCAATTCCGCGAAGACCGGCTCGATATTGTCGACCGAGCCGCCGAAGACCTTGGCCATCTCGATGATCGAGACCGTGCCGAAGGTGGTCTGGAAACCGGTCAGGCCGAGCCGCTCGACATAAGGCGACTTGAACAGGTCGGCCCAGCCCTTGGGCGGCGTGGCGAATTTCTTGGGGTTGTAGGCGATGCCGACGACCTGCGCGTTGCAGGTCACGCCATGCGACTTGATCAGCCCGTCGGGCACCTTGGCGGCGTTGGCGAGCTTGGCGGCGTCGATCGGCTCGAACAGCCCCGCCGCCTGGGCGGCGGCTGCCGGTCCGGGGTCGAGCACGAAGCAGTCGAAGGGCGGCACGCCGCGCGCGGCGCGGACCTTGGCGACCTGATCGACGGCGAACAGCGAATCGAAGGCGACATCGACGTTGGCGGCCCTCTTCAGCGCCGGGGCGACGACGCCGCGATAGGCCTCCTCCCAGGTGCCGGGATAGATCGCGGCGGTCATCGTGCCATTGGCGCGGGCGATGGAGGGAAGGCCGGCCGACAGCGCGGCAGCGCCGAGGCCGGTGAGAAGCATGCGGCGGTCGAGAGTGCTCATCGGGAACGTCTCCTTGTCACGGTGCTGGAAACAGGGTCGGGCGGGCATGGCCGGCCAGCCCGCAGAAGGCGGCATCGGCCGCATTGAAAGCGCTGCCCGGCATGCGCGGCGCGGCGATCTTGAGCGACGCGCCGTCGCTGGTGGCGACGTCATGAATCAGCTCGCCGCCGACCGGCAGGCTGAATTTGGGCGCGACCGGGAAGCTCGCCTCGCCGCCGGCGGATGCGAGCACGAGCTGTTCGGGGCGCACCGAAACCAGCACCTTGTCGCCGGCCGAAAAGCGTTCCGCCGAGGCGATGCGCCATTGCGCGCCGTGGTCGAGAGCAACGCCGTAACCCTCGGGCGAGGCGTTTGCGATGGTGCCCGGCAGGAGATTGCTCGAGCCGATGAAGCTGTTGACGAAAAGCGTGGCGGGGTTGTCGTAGATATCGACCGGCGCGCCCAGCTGCTCGATCCTGCCGCCGCGCATCACCGCGATCCGGTCGGCGATCGCCATGGCCTCGTCCTGATCATGCGTGACCATGATCGCGGTGAGGCCGAACTGGCGCTGCAGCCGCTTGATCTCGATCTGCATGTCGAGGCGCAGATTCTTGTCGAGCGCCGCGAAGGGCTCGTCGAGCAGCAGGATGCGCGGGCGCATGGCGAGCGCGCGGGCCAGCGCGACGCGCTGCTGCTGTCCGCCCGAGAGCTGGCTCGGCCTGCGCTCGGCAAAGGCGGCCATCTGGACGATGCCGAGCATCTCGCGCACGCGCTCGTCCTGGACCTCCCGGCTCTCAGCCCGCGCCGCGAGCCCATAGGCGATGTTCTGCGCCACGGTCATGTGCGGGAACAGGGCGTAATTCTGAAAGACGATGCCGATCTCGCGGCGGTTCGGCGGCAGCGTGTCGATCGATCGGCCGCCGATCACGACCTTGCCGTTGTCCTGCTGGATGAAGCCGGCGATGACGCGCAGCAGCGTGGTCTTGCCGCAGCCCGACGGGCCGAGAAGCGCGACGAGCTCGCCGCCCCTGATCTCCAGCGTGACGTTGTCGACCGCCAGCATCGCGCCGTAGCGATGGGTGATGCCGTCGAGCGTCAGGGGCTGGCCGGCGGGGGCAGGCGTCATTCGCAAAGGCTCCGTCGCGTTCCGGCGCGACGTAGCAACCTTGATGCCAATCCGGGCGGCGTCGCGCCTCAGAGCGCGAAGATGCGGCCCCAGCCCTCGACGGCGCGCGTGTCGGCGCCGGCCGCCTTCAGCACGGCCCAGACCCCGGCCGCCGCCGAATCGACCACGGGCAGGCCGGTCTCGGCCTCGAGCGACGCCGCGATCGGCGCGCCATTGAAATTGGTGCAGAAGACGACGATGGCCTGGGCCGGCCCGTCGGCGAGCGCAGCGCGCGCCATCGCCGCGATCTCGGTCGGCGGGACCGCGCCATAGGACAGGTTGTCGGACAGGCCGGAATGGCGCTCGCCGGTGACGGAAAAGCCCTTGGCGGCGAAACTGGCGAGGCCGCGCGCCTGCGCCGTGGTCGTATAGGGCGTCACCAGCGCGATGCGAGTCACATCGAGCACGCGCAGCAATTGGAGCGTGGCGAGCGCCGCCGTCACGGCGGGAACGCCAGCCGCCGCGCTCATCTCGGCGCAGAGCCGCTCGTCGATGTCGAAGCCGTAGTCGCCGCCCTTCGACCCGTTCCAGCAGATCGCGGCAGGCTTGGCGTGGCCGAGCAGTTCGGCAGCCGCCCGCATGGTCGGCCAGTCATAGGGGCCGGCCGCGATCTCGTCGGGGCTGGTATTGCCGAAGACCGGGATGCGCGTGAAAAGCGGCACGACGCCGGGAAGCCCGGCGCAGATGGCCTGCGTGACACGCTCGACCGTGCGGTTGCCGGAGGGGGTGATGGCGCCGATCGTGATTTCGCTGGTCATGGCCACAGGCTCGGGCAGGAACGCTTGCGACTCAAGATCGCTTTGCAGGCAGCGCAGGCCCCATATGGCGCGCAAAGCGCCATTTCCCGCTCAGGCCGGCGGAGCGATGCCGCAGGTCTGGCCGCCATCGACCGGCAGGCAGACTCCGGTGATGAACTTCGCCTCGTCGGAGGCGAGGAAGACGGCCGCATTGGCGATGTCCCAGGCGGTGCCCATCCTGCCCATCGGCACCAGCGCGTGGCGCGCCGCGACCATGTCCTCGGGCGAGGCGTACTGCCCGGAAATCTGCTTGTAGATCATCGGCGTGTCGATCAGGCCGGGCATGATGCAGTTCGCGCGGATGCCCTGCCGCGCATATTGCATGGCGATGGCGACCGTCGCCTGGTTCACGGCGGCCTTGGTGGCGTAATAGGCGAAATAGGGATAGCCGACCCAGCGGATCGCCGCGATCGACGAGATGTTGACGATCGCGCCGCCGCCGCCCTTGAGCATGTGCGGGATCACGGCTTTCGAGCAGCGATAGACCGGGCCGAGATTGAGGTCGATCGCCGCCCGGAACTGCTCCTCGGAAAGCTCCACCGGCCCGCCCATATGGGTCACGCCGACATTGTTGTGCAGGATGTCGATGCGCCCGAAACGGGTCATGCAGGCGGCGACGCAGGCGTCTATCGAGGCCTGATCGGTGACGTCCGCCGCCAGCGCAAGGGCGATGCCGCCTTCCTTCGCAATGATGTCGGCGGTTTCGTCGGCCGCCTGCTGGCTGATGTCGATGCAGGCGACGCGCGCGCCCTCGCGGGCGAAGGCGACGGCGGCCGCCTTGCCGTTGCCCCAGCCCGGCCCCGAGGAGCCTGCGCCGAAGACGAGCGCGATCTTTTTCTTCAGGCGGTCGGCCATGGCTCGTCTCGGGCTTCGGTCGAAAATACTCAGTCCTCATCCTGAGGAGAAGACGCAGGCTTCGTCTCGAAGGATGCTCCAGAGCGCGCTGGACGATCCTGCGAGACGCCGCGGAGTTTATCCTTGGGCCGGCCAAAGGCCGGACCCGAGGGCGGCTCCTCATGGTGAGGGCTGAATGTGGTTCAAGTTCTCAGCTCAGCGTGCTGCCGACGGCCTTCTCCAGGATGGCCCAGGCCTCGTCGCCGTATTTCTTCTTCCACTCGGAGTAGAAGCCGGCCTTGCGAAGCGCCTCGCGGAAGGAGGCCGACGGAGCGTCGTTGAAGACCATGCCCTTCGACTCCAGCTCGGCCTTGAGCCCGGCGTTGAGCTTGGCGACGTCGGCGCGCTGTAGCACCGCGCCCTCGTTGAGGTGCTTGGCGGCGATGGCGCGCATGTTCTCGGGCAGGCGCTCCCAGGCGCGGCGGTTGCCGAGGAACCAGAAGCCGTCCCACATATGGTTCGTCATCGAGCAGAACTTCTGCACCTCGAAGAGCTTGGCGGTGGCGATGATGGCGAGCGGATTCTCCTGCGCGTCGACGACCTTTGTTTGCAAAGCGGTGTAGACCTCGGCGAAGTTGATCGAAGCGGGAGCCGACTGGAAGGCCTGGAACATCGAGGTCCAGAGCGGCGAGACCGGCACGCGGATCTTGAGGCTCCTGAGGTCGTCGGCGGTGGCGATCGGGCCCTTGGACGAGGTCATCTGGCGGTAGCCATTGTCCCAGATCTTGTCCATCACGACGAGGTTCGCCTTGGCGATCTGGCCGCGCACATAGGCGCCGAGATCGCCGTCCATGGCCGGCCAGACCTGCTCGTAGCCGGGGAAGGCGAAGCCGATGCCGCTGACCGAGGCGTTCGGCACCAGCGTCGAGAGGATCAGAGGCGAGAGCGTGAAGAACTCGATGCCGCCGGAGCGGACCTGGCTCAGCATGTCGGTGTCGGTGCCGAGCTGGCTCGACGGGAATATCTGGATGACGAGGCGGCCGCCCGATTCCTGCTTGATCTTCTCGACCGCTTCGGTGGCGCGGATGTGAAGCGGGTGCGAGACCTGCAGGTTATGGGCGTATTTGTAGGTGAACTCGGCGGTCTGCGCGTCCGCGCGGCCGATATGGAACGTTCCGATCGCGGATGCGGCGACCGTGCCCTGCAGCAATTTGCGGCGTGACATCGTCATGGTGTCGTCTCCCTTTGGCTTTTGTGGTTGGCGTCAGTCTCGGTTGTTGATCTCAGTCTTGGCGCTTGCGGCGATGCGCGACAAACGCGGAATCGCAGTGGCTGCCCTGTCTCCCGCTCACAGCAAGATGGTCGAGATCGCCGGGACCGCCGCGATCACCAGCAGGCCGATGAAGAGCGCGACGAGATAGGGCCAGATCGCGCCCATCGCCTCGTCGGGCGAGACGTTGCCGATCTTGCAGGCGATGTAGAAGCCGATGCCGATGGGGGGCATCATCAGGCCGATATTCATCGAGGTGACGACGACCATGGCGTAATGGACGTCGTTGATGGCGAGCTTCCTGGCGATCGGAAACATCAGCGGCGCCATCAGCACGAGAGCGGGCAGGCCCTCCAGAACGCAGCCGAGGATGATGAAGGTGACGATGGTGATGCCCATGAAGCTGAGCCAGCCGCCCGGCAGGCTCGACATCCACTGCGCGAGCTGGTTGGCGAAGCCGGTCTGGGTGAGCGCCCAGGCCATGGCGCTCGCGGCGCCCAGGATCATCAGGATCGCGCCCGAGAGGGCGGCGGTCTCGACCAGCATGGCGTAAAACTTCCGACCGCTGATGCCGCCATAGAGCACGACGCCGACGATCATCGCGTAGAGGACGGCGATGGTGGAGACTTCCGTGGCGGTGGCGACGCCGCCACCGACCGCGCTGCGGATGACGAAGGGAAGCACGAGGGCAGGCGCGGCGATCAGCGCGGTCTTCCAGATCAGTTGGAAGGGCGCGCGCCTGACGCCACGCAGGCTCTCGACGCCGGCCTTCCAGCGCGCCAGCACGGCCAGCACCAGAAGCAGCACCATCGCGACGAGGAAGCCCGAGGTGAACAGCCCCGCGATCGAGACGCCGGCGACCGAGCCGAGCACGATCAGGACGATCGATGGCGGCACCGTCTCGGCCATCGCCGCGCCAGTGGCCAGCAGGGCGATCAGCTCCTTTGGCTTGTAGCCGCGCCGTTTCATCTCCGGGAACAGGGCAGGGGCGACGGTCGCCATGTCGGAGACTTTCGAGCCCGAGATGCCCGAGACGAGAAATAGCGAGCCGAGCAGCACATAGGACATGCCGGCGCGGACATGGCCGAGCAGCGAGGCCAGGAAATCGACGATCGCCTTGCCCATGCCAGTGGCGTCCAGCACGCAGCCGAGCAGGACGAAGATCGGCACCGAGAGCAGGATGAGCGAGGACATGCCCTCGTCCATGCGCCCGACCATCACCAGGGTCGGCACGCTGGTCGAGAACAGGATGAAGCAAAGCGTGCCCATGCCGAAGCAGAAGGCGATCGGCACGCCGGCCAGCAGGCAGATGGCGACGACGATGACGAGGAAAACCAGGATGTTGCCGTAGCCCAGCCCTTTGAAGACCGGCGTGAGCAGCCAGAAGGCGAGGGCGAGCCCGGCGACCAGCGCCGCCGCGAGGAGGAGGTCCGACAGCCGCGAGGCGCGGATCGCGTGGCGCAGGGCGAGCGCGAACATCAGGACGATGCCAACGCAGATCGCCGAGACGCGCCAGCTCAGGGGGATGTTCAGCGCCGCCGAGGTGACGAAGCTCTCCTCATAGGCATAGTCGTAGGCCGGATAGATCATCGCCGCGAGAAACGCCGCGACGACCAGCATGGCGAAGGTCTCGACGAAGCCGCGCAGCCGCTGCGGCATCATGCCGGTGAACAGGCTCAGCCTCAGATGCTCGTTGCGGTCGATCGCGATGGCCGAGCCCAGCATGGCGAGCCAGAGGAAGGAGATCGAGGCGACCTCGTCGATCCAGATCACCGGCAGAGAGAAGACATAGCGCGAGGTCACGCCGAGCAGCAGGACGCAGATGATAACGACGATCAGCGTCGCGGCCACGAACTCGATCGGCCGCATGAAGCGCGAGCCCGGCCGCAGGCCCGTCGCCAGCAGCGGGTCGTCGGGCAGCGTCAGGCTGGTGGCGACATCGACCATGGCGCCGGGTCAGAGAGCGTTTGTGGCGAAGAGCGGCCGGAGGCCACGGCCCGGCATGCGGGCGCCCTGCAACGACATGGTTTGTTCCTCCCAATCGCGCCGATCTTGTGCTTGTTCAATCAGCTTTCGGCGCGGTCCACATCATGGATTAAATCCAGGCGGATGAGGCGGAGATTACACAAGAGAACCGGCATTGCAATCATGAATGGCCGCATCTAGGCTCTCTCTACAAAGAACAAGGTCCATATCATGGATCGTCTGGTGAGGGTCGCCGGAGTGGAACAGGCTTCAGGACCGCGCGCGGATCTGTCCGGCTCGCAGAGCGTCGATCGCGCTCTGCGGTTGCTCGCGCTGATTGGCCGCGAGCCTGCGGGAGGTTTGCCGCTGAGCGAGATCGTCGGCGAGAGCGGGCTCAACAAGCCGACCGCGCGGCGGCTGCTGCTGGCGCTGATGCGGGCGGGCCTCGTCGAGCAGGAGCCGCGGACGCGGCACTATTGCCTGGGCGAGGAGGCCTTCGTGCTCGGCGTGCTGGCCGGGCGGCGGCACGGCCTGCTCGAACTCGCCATGGAAAGCCTGCGTCGCCTCTCCGACCTGACGCTCGACACCAGCTTCCTGACCGTGCGGCGCGAGCGCTACGCCGTCTGCCTGCATCGGGAGGAGGGCACCTATCCGGTCAGGACGCATGCGCTCCAGGCCGGCGACCAGCATCCGCTCGGCGTCGGGGCCGGTTCGCTCGCGATGCTGGCGGCGATGCCCGACGGCGAGGTCGAGGCGATCCTGCAGGCGAGCGAGCGCAGCCTCCTGACGCGCTATCCGGGTTTTGCGCCCGAGGTCGTGCGCGCCGATCTCGCCCTGGCGCGGCGTCAGGGCTTTGCGCTCAATCCGGGTCGGCTCGTCGCCAGTTCCTGGGGAGTCGGCGTCGCCTTCCGCTATCCGGACGGGCGCGTCGCTGGGGCGCTCAGCATCGCCGCCATCGACAGCCGCATGCATGCCGACCGGCAGGCGGAACTCGCGGGCCATCTGACCGCCGAGGCGCGGCGGATGGAGCGCCTGCTGGGGACGATGTTCCAACCGAGGAGCGGTATCGCAGCCGCGCCGCCACCCATGCGGGCCGAGCCAGCAACAGCCAGGAGCCTTTGACGTGACAGGCCAGCAAGCGCCGGAGGGCGGCGTCGCGCCGATGACGCGGCGGGTGATGAACCTCGCCCATATCATGACGCATAACGCCCGCCGCCATGCCGATCGACCGGGCTTCGTCTGGGGCGAGCGTCAGTGGAACTGGGCGCAGCTCGACGCGCAGGTTTCGGCGCTCGCCTTCGGCCTCAAGACGCGCGGCATTGGCAAGGGCGACCGGCTGCTGGTTCATTCGAAGAACTGCGACGCGATGTTCGTCTCGATGTTCGCGGCGTTCCGGCTGGGGGCTGTCTGGGTGCCGACGAATTTCCGCCTGCTGCCTGACGAGGTCTCCTATCTCGCGACCTCCTCGGGCGCGAAGGCCTTCCTCTGCCATGGCGATTTTCCCGACCATGCGGCCGCCGTCGCGGCCGCGATGCCGGACCTCGCCTTCCTGTGGCGGATCGGGCCGGGCGCCTTCGGCGACGAGGATGTCGAGCAGGTGATCGCGCGGCATGACGGGCAACGCGTCGCCAATGCAGCCGTAGAGCATGACGATCCGTGCTGGTTCTTCTTCACCTCGGGCACGACGGGCCGCTCCAAGGCCGCCGTGCTGACGCATGGCCAGATGGGTTTCGTGGTGACGAACCACCTCGCCGATCTGGTGCCGGGAGCGACCGAGGCCGACGCCTCGCTCGTGGTCGCGCCGCTCTCGCATGGCGCGGGCGTGCATCAGCTCGTGATCTCGGCGCGCGGCGCTCCGTCGATCCTGCTGCCGACCGAGCGCTTCGACATCGACGAGGCCTACCGGCTGATCGAAAAATACCGCGTCACCAACATCTTCACCGTGCCGACGATCCTGAAGATGCTGGTCGAGCATCCTGCCGTCGACGCCCACGACCATTCCAGCCTGAAATACATCATCTATGCCGGCGCGCCGATGTATCGCGAGGACCAGAAGGCGGCGCTGGCCAAGCTCGGCAAGGTCATCGTGCAATACTTCGGGCTGGGCGAGGTGACCGGAAACATCACCGTGCTGCCGCCTGCGCTTCACACCGCCGAGGACGGACCAGAGGCGCGGATCGGAACCTGCGGCTACGAGCGCAGCGCGATGGAGGTCCAGATCCAGGACGACGAGGGCAACGAGGCCGCGACGGGCCAGCAGGGCGAGATCTGCGTGATCGGGCCGGCCGTGTTCGCCGGCTATTACGACAACCCCGAGGCCAATGCGAAGTCGTTCCGAAACGGCTGGTTCCGCACCGGCGATCTCGGCCATATGGACGAGCAGGGTTTCGTCTACATCACCGGCCGCGCCTCGGACATGTACATCTCCGGCGGCTCCAACATCTATCCGCGCGAGATCGAGGAGAAGATCCTGACCCATCCCGCCATCGCCGAGGTCGCGGTGCTGGGCCTGCCCGATCCGGTCTGGGGCGAGATCGGCGTCGCGGTCTGCGTGGCGCGCCCGGGCGCGAGCGCGTCGGAAGGCGAGATCGCGGAATTCCTCAGCGCCAAGATCGCGCGCTACAAGATGCCCAAGCGCTTCTTCTTCTGGGAGGCGCTGCCGAAATCCGGCTATGGCAAAGTGCCAAAGCGCCTCGTCAGGGACGAGCTGGAGGCGCGCGGCGAGCTCGAGTGGCTGCGAGGGAAGGTGTCGTGAGGCGCATCACGCAGCCCGGTCCGGAGACGGGCGAGCGGGTCGAATGGGTCGAGTGCCATGGCCGGCGCTTCGACCTCATCCTGGAGCCGGGGCTGACGCTGCTGGAAGCGATGCGGCGCGGGTTTGCGGCGGCCGGGTTTACCTCCGGCGTCGTGCGCGTGGACGGCGTCGCGCTCGATGCCTTCGCCTATGTCATGCCGGCGCTGTCGCAAACGCCCGAGCATGCCGCCTTCTACAGCGAGATCTTCCGGCCCGCCGGCGTCGCGCGGCTGGAGAGCGGTGCGATGACCTTCGGCCGGCGCGACGGGGCTGCGTTCTTCCATTGCCACGCGCTTTGGCGCGAGGCCGACGGCAAGCGCAGCGGCGGCCATATCCTGCCCGACGAGACGATGGTCGCGGAGGCGATCACGCTGCCGGCGATCGGGCTCGATGGCGCGGGTTTTGCTGCCTATGTCGACCCCGAGACCAACTTCAAGCTGTTTGGCCCGGCTCCCGCCGAATTGCTCGGCGCGACGCGGGAAGGGCGCTTCTTCGCCATCAGGGTGCGGCCGAACGTCGAGCTGTTCGAGGCGCTGGAGGCCTTCTGCGCGCAGCACGGCGTGGCCGACGCCACGATCCATGGCGGCGTCGGCTCGACCATCGGCGCGCGTTTTGCCGACGGTCGCGTGGTCGAGAACTTCGCCACCGAGGTCGCGATCACGTCAGGCCGCATCACGGCGGACGGCGCGGGCTCGGCGATCGACGTGGCGCTGGTCGATTATACCGGGGCGATGGCGGAGGGGGCGTTGAAGCGCGGCGACAACCCGGTGTTGATGACTTTCGAACTGGTTCTGGAGGCTGGGTAGGGCGTTTTCCTGGTCGCTTGCCGTCATTGCGAGCGCAGCGAAGCAATCCAGGGGGCGGCGCGAGACGCTGGATTGCTTCGCTGCGCTCGCAATGACGATCAATCCCCGCGCTTCCGCGCTGCCTCCGCGTCCCGCAGCGTCTTACGCATGATCTTGCCGGTCGCGGTCATCGGCAGTTCGGTGACGAATTCGATTTCGCGCGGATACTGGTAGGCGGCCAGCCGCTCCCTGACGAAGCCCTGGATTTCGGCGGCGAGCGCGTCCGACGGCGCGATACCCGGCTTAGGCAGGATGAAGGCCTTGACCACCTCGGTCCGCATCGGATCGGGGCTGCCGACGACCGCGACCATCAGCACGGCCGGATGGCGGATGACGCAGTCCTCGATGTCGCCCGGCCCGATGCGGTAGGAGCCCGAGGAGATGATGTCGTCGTCGCGGCCCTGGAACCAGAAATGGCCCTGCCCGTCGCGCGCGCCGGCATCGCCGGTGACGAACCAGTCGCCGATGAATTTTTGCGCCGTCGCCTCGGGCTGACGCCAGTATTCCAGCATCATCACGGGGTCGGGCCGCGCCACCGCGATCAGCCCCTGCTCGCCGGGCGGCAGTTCCTCGCCGTCGGACGAAATCACCGCGACCTTGTGGCCCGGCACCGCGCGGCCCATCGAGCCGGGCACGACCGGGAAGAGGCTCGCGCAGTTGGAGACGATCAGGTTGGCCTCGGTCTGGCCATAGAACTCGTTGAGGTCGAAGCCGAACGTGGCGCGGCCCCAGGCCAGCATGTCGGCCCCCAGCGTCTCGCCGCCGGTTCCGATCGAGCGCATCGCGTATCCCTGCCGTTGCGGATTCTCGACCTGCCGCATCAGCTTCAGCGCGGTCGGTGGCAGGAAGGCGTTTCGCACCTTGTGCCGCGCCATCAGCGCGAAGGCGGCCTCCGGATCGAATTTCCTGGCGCGCGAGGCCAGCACCGGCACGCCGAAACAGAGGCTTGGCAGCAAGACGTCGAGCAGCCCCCCGGCCCAGGCCCAGTCGGCCGGCGTCCAGAACAGATCGCCGGCCTGCGGGAAGAACTCCTGCGGCAGTTGCACGCCCGGCAGATGGCCGAGCAGGACGCGGTGGGCATGCAGCGCGCCCTTCGGCTTTCCGGTTGTGCCCGAGGTGTAGATGATCAGCGCCGGGTCGTCGGCGCGGGTGTCGCGCGGCGTGAAAGCGTCGGAGGCCTTTGCCATCTCCGTGTCGAGATCGGCATGGCCGTGGCCGCCGATGATGAGAAGGCGCTTCAGCTCGGGCAGGGCGTCGCGGATCGCCTCGACCTTGGCGAGGTTCTCGCCATCGGTGATCAGCACGCTGGCGCCCGAATGCTGCAGCCGGTGTTCCAGAGCGTCCGGCCCGAACTGCGTGAACAGCGGCAGCGCGATCGCGCCCATCTTGTAGATGCCGATATGGGCGATCGCCGTCTCGGGCCGCTGCGGCAGCAGGATGCCGACGCGGTCTCCGGGCCCGACGCCATGGGCGGCGAGCGCGTTGGCGAGGCGGTTCGAGCGGCGCTTCAGTTCGTCGAAGCTCGTCGTGGCGACATGGCCATCGGCCTCGTAGATCAGCGCCGGCCGGCCCGTGCCGTCGGCATGGGCGTCGCAACAGGCGACGCCCATGTTGAAGCGCTCAGGGACCTGCCAGGCGAAGCGCGCGACGGTGTCGTCATAGCTGCCGTGCCGGACCAGCATCAGGCCGATCCTGCTTCGCGGCGCTTCATCAAGAGCTTCATATGGCCGGTCTGGACCTGCTCGCCGCGCTGGTTGAAGACGTCGAGCCGAAGCGTGACCACGCCGCGATCGGGTTTTCGCGAGGGCTTCCGGTCCACCATCGTGACGACGGCATGGACCGTGTCGCCGATCCGGACCGGGCCGGCGAAACTCCAGTGCAGGTCGAGCAGGCCCATGGTGGTGGCGTCGATCAGGTTCTGCTGCGACATCAGGCCGATCGCCATCGAAAGCGTCAGCGGGCCATGGGCTATCCGCTCCTCGAAGGACGCGCCGGCGCAGTATTCGGCATCGACATGGAGGGGGTTGAAATCGCCCGACAACCCCGAGAACAGCGTGATGTCGCCCTCGCCGACGGTGCGACCGCGCGTGACGACGCGCAGATCGTCGGTGAACTCCTCGAAATACAGGCCCATCCGCCGTTTCCGTCCCGCCGCTTGTTGTCGTTGCGCCATTAGGCGCGCTGCCGGGTGGCGCTGGCAAGCGGGTCGGGCCGGGCATTTGGTCAAGGCGGGCTTGCGGCAACCACGCGGGCTCGCCCGTGCTCACATTCGCGTCAGCCGATCCGGAAGCAAGGAACAACGGCGCGGCGCTTACGTTAGGTCGCCGCTCTTGCCGATCCATCCAGGAAAATTCCCTTGTCCCTGACAGCTCTGAACTCGCTCAACTTCTTCATGGCCGATGTCCGCGACGGGCTCGGCCCCTTCCTCGGCGTCTTTCTGCAGGAGAAGGGTTGGGGGCCGCAGGATATCGGCCTGATCATGACCGCAGGCGGTCTCGCCGGCATGCTGGCCACCACGCCGCTGGGCGCCTTCGTCGATGCGACGAAGGCCAAGCGCGCGGTGATGATCGCCGCCTCGCTGGCGATCATCGCGGCGACGCTGACCATGCTCTACGTCCCCAATCTCAGCGTCGTCATCGGCGCGCAGATCGTTCAGGGCGTCGCCGGCGCGGTGATCGCGCCGGCCATCGCCGCGATCACGCTGGGGCTGGTCAGGCAGGCGGGCTTCGCCCACCAGCTCGGGCGCAACGAAGCCTTCAACCATGGCGGCAACGCTTTCGCGGCGGTGATGGGCGGCGCGCTCGGCTATGTCTTCGGGCTGCAGGCGGTGTTCTGGTTCATGACGGCGATGGCGGTCGGCGCGATCGCCTCGACGCTGCTGATCCGGGGCGATGCGATCGACCATGAGGCGGCGCGGGGCGCGGAAAAGAGCGCGGACCAGGCCGAAAGCGGCACGAGCTGGGCGCTGCTGTTCAGATCGGCGCCGCTCGTCGTTCTGGCGCTGGTGCTGATGCTGTTCCATCTCGGCAACGCCGCGATGCTGCCCCTGCTCGGCCAGGCGATCGTCGCGCGCGGCGACGGCGATCCCAGCGCGGCGACGGCGATGACCGTGGTCGTGGCCCAGATCACCATGATCCCGATGGCGCTGCTGGCGGCGAAGCTGGCGCAATCGCGCGGCTACTGGATCGTTTTCGTGCTGGCGCTCGCGGCCCTGCCGATCCGCGGCCTGATCGCGTCCTCGTTCGGCGGCTTCTGGGTGCTGATTCCGGTGCAGATACTGGATGGCGTCGGCGCCGGCCTGCTCGGCGTCGCGGTTCCCGGCCTGGTGGCGCGCATCCTGCGCGGCTCCGGTCATTTCAATGTCGGCCTGGGCGCGGTGATGACGCTGCAGGGCGTCGGCGCCTCGTTCAGCGCGACTCTCGGCGGCACGGTGGCCCAGGCCTATGGCTACTCGGCCGCCTTCATGGCGCTGGGCGGCGTCGCGCTTCTGGCGCTGGCGCTCTGGCTGGTCGCGACGCTGGCGTTCGACGGGTCGTGGGCGGGGAACGGCATGGCTCGCCGGGCAAAAGCGGCCTAATCCGAGGCGGCATCATCGGCTGGTGTCGGCTCTCAAAAAATGTTATAACGCCTGTATAACATATCGGGGATGTCGCCATGAACGAACTCGTCAAACTCGAAACGGACAAGTCCGTCCTTCAGATCCGCAAGATCGGCAACTCTCTCGGCCTCATCCTGCCGAGAGATCTGCTGGCGAGTCTCAAGCTCAAAGAGGGTGACGCCCTGCATGTCGTCGCGGCGCCGGGCGGCGGATTTCGCCTGGTCAAGCAGAAGCCGGATTTCGACAAGGCGATGGCCGCAGCGAGACGCGGCATGAAGATCTATCATAACGCCTTGGCGGAACTTGCAAAATGACGGAGCCGAACTGGCTCTCGGTCGAGATCGTGACGGCGATCCACGACGAGCAACTGGTGATACATGGCGGAGGGCAGGGCTTGCGCGACGAAGGCATGCTGGTGTCAGCGCTGGAGCGACCGGTCAACAAATGGGCTTACGAGCAGGCAGATCTGCCCGAATTGGCCGCCGCCTATGCTTTCGGTCTTGCGAAGAACCATCCCTTCATCGACGGCAACAAACGGACTGCACTGCTGGCGCTCTACACCTTCCTGTCCATCAATGACGTCGAGTTCGTGTTGCCGGAGGAAAAGGCCGCCGCCGCCATTCTTGCGCTCGCCGCCGGCGAGGTCGACGAGGAGGGGCTGACGCGCTGGATTCGCGACAACTGGCCGAAGGACGCTCCGGCGTGACCACGCCGATCTGGATCGAAGCCGCGATCAACGGTCCCTGGGGCGTCGAGCGCCAGCCGGGCATTCCGATCACGATTCCCGACATCGTCGCGGACGGCATCGCCGCTGTGGAGGCCGGCGCCGCGATCGTCCATCTCCACGTCTACGACGTCGAGACCGGCCGGCAGCGCGACGATTGGGCGCTTTACGCGCAGGCGATCGAGGGCATCCGCGCGAAAGTCGACGCCATCGTCTATCCGACCATCCCGATCCTCGGCTCGTCCTATGCCGGCGATCTGATCGGCTCGGGCCGCTACACCCATCTCGAGGAGCTGGCGAAGCGCGGGCTCGTCGAATGGGGCGTGCTCGATCCCGGCTCCTGCAACTGGACGACATTCGTCGGCATTCCCGGCCGCGAGGGCGGCTTCATCTACCAGAACCCCGAGGAGCATATCCGCGAGGGCATGGCGGTGGCGCAGACGCACAAGGTCCATCCGAGCTTCGCCATCTACGAGCCGGGCTTTACGCGCTTGGGCGCGGCGCTGGCGAAAGCCTATCCCGGCATGCCGACGCCGATCTACAGGCTGATGTTCTCCGACCATTTCGCCTGGGGCTTTCCGCCGCGCGAATACGCGCTCGACGCGCATCTTGCGCTGCTGGCCGAGGATGCGCCGAGCGCGCCCGCCATGATCGCGGGGCTCGGCGTCGATCTCGGCGGGCTGATCGGACCTGCGGTCGCGCGCGGGGTCCATGTCCGGGCCGGGCTGGAGGATGCGCCGTTCGGCTGCGGCGTCTCGAATGCGGCGCTGGTGGCGGCGACGGTGCGGCTGGTCGAAGCCGCGGGTGGCAGGCCTGCGAGCGTGGCGGAGGTGAGGGCCGATCTCGCGGCGCGCGGCTGAGCCATTCGCCGCACTGGCGTTCCGTCCGCGCCGGCCTACATCAGAGCGGCCGGAAAATCCGCAACCCCGTGAGCCCCATGCCCGACCGCGATACCGAAGCCAACCGCTTTTCAGCCCGCGCGGCGCGCTATGCCCGCGTCGGAGCCAGTGTCGGCGGGGTGGCGGCGCGGATGGCCGGCGCGCGGCTATTCAATGTCGACAACCGCAACCTCTCCAATGCCGAGGCGCTGGCCAAGGCGCTGGGCGGGCTCAAGGGGCCGATCATGAAGGTGGCGCAGCTGGTCGCCACCATCCCCGACGTGGTGCCGCCGGAATACGCCGCCGAACTGCAGAAGCTGCAGTCGCAGGCGCCGCCGATGGGCGCCGCCTTCGTCAAGCGCCGGATGATGGCGGAACTCGGGGCGAACTGGCGCGAGCGCTTCGGCGAGTTCGACCTGAAGCCGGCGGCGGCCGCTTCGCTCGGACAGGTGCATCGCGCGACGACGCGCGATGGCGTTGGCCTCGCCTGCAAGCTGCAATATCCCGACATGGAATCGGCGGTCGAGGCCGACATCTCCCAGCTCGACATCCTGTTCGCGCTGCACCGGCGCATGGACCCGGTGATCGACACGACGGAGATCGCCAAGGAGATCGGCGCAAGGGTGCGCGAGGAACTGGATTACGTCCGCGAGGCCAGGCACATCGCGCTCTACCAAGGGATCCTGAAGGACACGCCCGAGGTGCGCGTGCCGGCGCTGGAGGCGTCGCTTTCGACCAAGCGCCTGCTGACGATGCACTGGCTCGAAGGCGACCGCATCCTCGACCACAAGCAGGACTCGCAGGCGGCGCGCGACCGCATCTCGACGGCGATGTTCAAGGCCTGGTGGCGGCCCTTCAGCCATCACGGCGTCATCCACGGCGATCCTCATCTGGGCAACTACACGGTCTTTTCGGAGGATGGCGCGGCGCAGGGCATCAACCTGCTCGACTATGGCTGCATCCGCATTTTTCCGCCGAGCTTCGTCGGCGGCGTGGTCGATCTCTATCGCGGCATTCTTGAAAGCGACGATGCGCGCGTCGTCCACGCCTACGAAACCTGGGGCTTCAAGGGCCTGACGAAAGACCTGGTCGACACGCTCAACATCTGGGCGAAGTTCATCTACGGCCCGCTGCTGGAGGACCGGGTGCGGCGCATCGCGGAGGATGTCAGCCCGGCCGAGTATGGCCGCAAGCAGGCCTTCCAGGTGCATCAGGCGCTCAAGGCAAAGGGCCCGGTGACGGTGCCGCGCGAATTCGTCTTCATGGACCGCGCCGCGATCGGGCTGGGCGGCGTGTTCCTGCACCTTGACGCGGAGCTGAATTTCCACCGGCTTTTCGAGGCGGAGATCGAGGGGTTCGAGACGGCGGCCGTGGCGCGACAGCAGGCGGAGGCGCTCGCGAAAAGCGGCCTGTCTCGGCCCGAATGACGAATGATTATGCTATCCAACCCGATTAACACGGCAGTCGTCCCGGCCTAGCCTCAGATATGCCTTGCCTTGCGGCAATGCGCCGTCGAGGCTCTTCGGCGCGCTGCGTTGCCGACCCGGCCATGGTGCGCTACAGGGCTTGGAAACCAACCGCATCCAGGACGCTTTCATGGCCGACCACGGACACCACGCCGGCGACATACCGCAGATGGACTATGTCGAGCACGAGCGCACCTATAACGGCTTCGTTCATTTCACCGAGGTCGGCACCGTCGCCTGCCTCGCCATCGTGGCTGCTCTCGCCGTGGGCGGCGCGAAGGGGGCCTGGGGCTTCGCCATCTTCGGCGCGCTCTTGACGCTGGTCGGCGCCGGTGTCGGAATTGCCTCGAAGTCACTGGGCTGGAAGGCGCCGATGGTGCCCTTCGTCCTGCTGATGCTCGCGCTCGTGCTGCTGCCCGCAGCGCGATAGTCACAAACGTCAGGTCCGAGAGGTTCCGCCCGCCATGCGCATCGCCGTGCCAGTCGAAACGCAAGGGTCGGAGACCCGGGTCGCCGCCACGCCGGAAACCATCCGCAAGTTCATCGGCCTCGGCGCCGAGGTCGCGGTCGAGACCGGCGCGGGCACGGCGTCGGGCATCAGCGACGCCGATTACGAGGCGGCCGGCGCGACCATCGCGAAATCGGCCAAGGACGCGCTGGCCGGGGCCGCCATCGTGCTGAAAGTGCGCCGACCGGGCGAGAACGAGATCTCAGGGCTGCCGGCGGGCGCGCTCGTCGTCGGCATCATGGACCCCTATGGCAGCGAGGTGGCGGTCGCCGCGCTGGCCAAGGCCAAGGTCGCGGCCTTCGCCATGGAGTTCATGCCGCGCATCACACGCGCGCAGGTGATGGACGTGCTCTCGTCGCAGGCGAACCTCGCCGGCTACCGCGCGGTCGTCGACGGCGCGGCCGAATATGGCCGGGCTTTGCCGATGATGATGACGGCGGCGGGCACCGTGCCGGCCGCGCGCATCTTCATCATGGGCGTCGGCGTCGCCGGCCTGCAGGCGATCGCGACCGCGCGCCGCATGGGCGCGATCGTGACCGCGACCGATGTGCGCCCCGCCACCAAGGAGCAGGTCGAATCGCTGGGCGCGAAGTTCCTGGCTGTCGAGGACGACGAGTTCAGGCAGGCGCAGACCGCCGGCGGCTACGCCAAGGAAATGTCGAAAGAGTATCAGGCCAAGCAGGCCGAGCTGACCGCGAGCCACATCGCCAAGCAGGACATCGTCATCACCACGGCGCTGATCCCCGGCCGGCCCGCGCCGAAGCTGATCTCGGCCGCGATGGTCGAGAGCATGAAGGCGGGTTCGGTCATCGTCGACCTCGCGGTCGAACGCGGCGGCAATTGCGAACTGGCCAGGCCCGGCGAGGTTTTCGTCACCCCCAACGGCGTCAGGATCGTCGGCCATCTCAACGTGCCCGGCCGCCTGCCCGCGACCTCGTCCTCGCTCTACGCCAAGAACCTCTACGCCTTCGTCGAGACGCTGATCGACAAATCGGCCAAGGCGCTGGCGGTGAACTGGGACGACGAGCTGGTCAAGGCCACCGCCCTGACCAGGGACGGCCTCGTGATCCATCCGAATTTCGCAGCCAAGGCCGCTCCTGTGGCGGTCGAGCCTGCGCCTACTGAGTCTGCGCCTGTCGAGGGGAGCGTCACCAATGGCTAATCCGACACCCGAACAGGCGCTCGAGCAGGCCCGAAACGCGGCGACGCTGGCGCGCCAGGCGGCGGACCTCGCCGAGAAATATGCCGAGCAGGCGGCGCTCGCCGCCAGCGTCGCCACCGGCGGCGTCGATCCCACCGTGTTCCGGCTCGCGATCTTCGTCCTGGCCTGTTTCGTCGGCTATTACGTCGTCTGGTCGGTGACGCCGGCGCTGCACACGCCGCTGATGTCGGTCACCAACGCCATCTCCTCGGTCATCGTCGTCGGCGCGCTGCTGGCGGTGGGCGTCTCGACGGCGGATCAGCTCGGCGACGGGCCGCTCTGGGCCAAGGTCTTCGGTTTCATCGCGCTGATCCTTGCGTCCGTGAACATTTTTGGCGGCTTCCTCGTCACCGAGCGGATGCTGTCGATGTACAAGAAGAAGGGCTGACCGCGTCATGGCCGCGAATCTCTCAGCGCTTCTCTACGTCGTCGCAGGCGTCCTGTTCATCATGGCCCTGCGCGGCCTGTCGCACCCGACGAGCTCGCGCCAGGGCAACCTCTACGGCATGGTCGGCATGGCCATCGCCGTGCTGACGACGGTGCTGTTCTTCCCGCCCGCAGGCTTTTCCGGCTGGTTCCTGACCATCCTCGGCATCGGCATCGGCGGCGGCATCGGCGCGGTCATGGCCAGGCGCGTGCAGATGACGCAGATGCCGCAGCTCGTGGCGTTCTTCCACTCGCTGGTCGGTCTCGCCGCCGTGCTGGTGGCGGCGGCCGCGCTCTATGCGCCCGAGGCCTTCGGGATCGGCAAGATCGGCCGGATCAGCGGCGCCAGCCTGTTCGAGATGGGCCTTGGCGTCGCCATCGGCGCGATCACCTTCACCGGCTCGATCATCGCCTTCCTCAAGCTCGACGGCCGGATGAGCGGCAAGCCGATCATGCTGCCGCAGCGCCACGGCATCAATATCGGTCTCGGCATCGCGCTGTTCGTGCTGCTGCTGATCTTCCTCAGGACCGAGAGCCATGTCGTCTTCTGGCTGATCGTGCTGGTCTCGTTCGCGCTCGGCGTGCTGCTGATCATCCCGATCGGCGGGGCGGACATGCCCGTCGTCGTCTCGATGCTGAACTCCTATTCGGGCTGGGCGGCCGCCGGCATCGGTTTCACGCTCGGCAACATGGCGCTGATCATCACCGGCGCGCTGGTCGGCTCTTCGGGCGCGATCCTGTCCTACATCATGTGCAAGGCGATGAACCGGAGCTTCATCTCCGTCATCCTCGGCGGCTTCGGCGGCGACGACGCTGCGGCGGGCGCAGGTGGCGCGGTCGAGGCGCGCCCGGTCAAGCAGGGCTCGGCGGACGACGCCGCCTATATCATGAAGAACGCCGGCAAGGTGCTGATCGTGCCGGGTTACGGCATGGCGGTGGCGCAGGCCCAGCACGCGCTGCGCGAGATGTGCGACATCCTCAAGAAAGAGGGCGTCGAGGTGAAATACGCCATCCACCCGGTCGCGGGCCGCATGCCGGGCCACATGAACGTGCTGCTGGCGGAAGCCAACGTGCCCTATGACGAGGTGTTCGAGCTCGAGGACATCAATTCGGAGTTCGGCCAGGCGGACGTCGCCTTCGTCATCGGCGCCAACGACGTGACGAACCCGGCCGCCAAGACCGACAAGGCCTCGCCGATCTACGGCATGCCGATCCTCGACGTCGAGAAGGCCAAGACCGTGCTCTTCATCAAGCGCGGCATGGCGGCGGGCTATGCCGGCGTCGAGAACGAGCTGTTCTTCCGCCCCAACACGATGATGCTGTTCGGCGACGCCAAGAAGGTCACCGACGATATCGTGAAAGCGATGGCTCATTAAAGGTGTTTGTTCCATTTATGTTCTTGCGTTTGAGCTTTATCGTTGCGAGTATGTGAATCCCTCGCTGGGATGGGATGGCTCGACGGAACATGAAAGCGCTTCGGATCGAAAAACCGCCGTTGCTCCGGCTGGATGAGTCGATGATCTTTGAAGGAGACGCCCTCTCGATCTTACGGCGGCTACCGGATGAAAGCGTCCAATGTGCTGTAACCTCGCCGCCCTATTGGGGGCTTCGCGATTATAACAGCATTGACCAGATAGGGCTTGAGGCGACGCTGCCGCAATTCCTCAACCGATTGACAGCAGTCTTCCGGGAGGTGCGACGTGTTTTGAAAGCCGATGGAGTCCTTTGGCTCAATATCGGCGACGGTTACACAAGCGGGAACCGGCGATGGCGAGCGCCTGACAAGAAGAATCCGGCGCGTGCTATGGATATGCGTCCGGACACTCCGGATGGTTTGAAACCCAAGGATCTTATGGGAATTCCATGGCGGCTTGCATTCGCTCTTCAAGATGACGGTTGGTATCTGCGTAGTGACATAATTTGGAACAAACCTAACGCCATGCCAGAAAGCGTCAAGGATCGTCCGACGCGGTCGCATGAATATATTTTTATGCTGAGCAAATCAGAGCGCTATTTTTACAATAATGATGCAATCCGTGACCCTAACGGCCGAAATCGGCGAAGCGTATGGGATGTTCATACACAACCCTTCTCAGGTGCACATTTTGCGACATTTCCGCCTCTACTTATTGAGCCTTGCGTTGTGTCATCGACGCGACAGGGAGATATGATCCTCGATCCCTTCTTCGGTTCGGGAACCGTTGGCCTTGTGGCGGATCAACTGGGGCGGCGCTATGCCGGAATCGAGATCAACCCTAACTATGCGCTGTTGGCTGCGCGAAGGCTTTCGGCCGAAAGTCGGGTTGTTCGCGTTGCAGCGTGATGGTGGCCATTCCAGAGCCTAGGTTGCAAGTAAATTTTGCCAGAAAACTTGGCGAAGTCCGGGGAACTATGCTTCAGGAAGCTCTCGGTGAAACTATCAGAAGGCTTCAAATCTCGGAATTGGATAGGGAATTAGCTGGTTTTGTGCCGGCCGGAAGCCTTGCAGCTTTAGCTGGGCATGGGCTGAGGGGTGAGTTGATGTTCGCAGTGCCAATGGTGCTCGCGGCAAATCCGAAATTGCTGGGATATTATAGACTGCTTTATGGCTACAGCCAGAAGGAATTCTATGCAAATAATGTCGCCGGTAAGTTCAAATCTCTTGAAGAGAGAGGCTTTCTCGCTGAGAAGAATATTGCCGGATTGGATATTCTCTGTCGAGAGATGGCAGTCGCAGGAGCCTTACTCTTGGCTGGAATCAACAACAACGCCATTAATGTGGGCTTTCTCGACGATCTCACGCTTCTGACGCTTGGCCCACAGCTTCGTGGTGGTGCCAATGTAAGAATTGGAAGCGCCGCGATTGCCGCAGTTTTCGGTGTCATAGAGTCCATAGTCAGCGGGTCGGTTTCCGTCTCGGGCAGTGCTGCTATCGAGTTGAAGAACGCGGCTGGTCGTAAAGTTTTAATCGAGTTCGCTCCCGACCCTGACATCATCATTCGTGAAGAGATGAGGTCTGGCGTCTACCGGCAGTTGATTGCCATAGAAATCAAAGGTGGCCGTGACTTCTCCAATATCCACAATAGGATAGGCGAAGCGGAGAAGAGTCATCAGAAGGCGCGCGCTGCGGGTTATGTCGAGTGCTGGACAGTTGTCAATGTCAACAACATCGACTTGGAAATGGCTCGACGCGAAAGTCCATCGACCAATCGGTTCTACCGAATGTCTGACCTTATCGCAGCATCCGGTCCGGATTATCAGGACTTCTGGGATAGACTAGTTTCCCTAACCGGAGTGCCAGTGAAACTCCTTGATTGACGGTCGTACTGCCGCCTTTCTGACGGGTCTGCGGCATGAAATGGCTCTGGATGCGGGAGGGCGACCTATGGCCCGACGCCTGCCGGCGTCCGGGCCGGACGGCTCATTCCGGCAGGATGCGGCAGCCGAAGCGCCAGCCCTCCGACCAGCGGACCTCGGCGCGCACCGCGCCGCGACCGGGCAGTTCGACGGCGACGATCGAGCCGATGAGGACCGGCTCCTCGGCTTCGGCCATGAAGCCCATATCCGAGATGTTGCCGAGTCTGGCGAACAGCTCACGCCCGCCATGGTCGGTGATCGAGATGTCGGCGTCGCAGACCCAGCGGGCGGGACGGCTGACGCGCTTGCGCTCGGTTGCGGGCATCATCGCTTCGGACTCCGTGACGATCCAGCGTTAAGATAGGCGAGGCAGGTTGCATTTATCCTTCGAGAATCGCGACAATCATCGCGGTCCAGCGCCGCGCCGCCTCCGTGATTGTCCCGTCGCGGAGGCCGAGCGCTTCGCCCGCATGGTAGGCCGCAAGATGTTTCGGCTCGGCGTCCTGCCGGGCAATATGTCGGCTCTCGCAGCCTGTCGCCGCGCCGGCTTTGCCGAGCAGTCGATCGAGATGGTCAGGCTGCTCGACTGAATGTCGCGCCGCCGCCATGCTGATGGGCGAGGGTCAGTCATGAGATGGATCGGTCGCCTGCTCCTTGCCGCCATCGCGGTCTATGCCGCCCTGCTCGGCCTTCTCTTCGTCAAGCAGCGCGAGCTGATGTATCCGCGCAATCCGGCCCGCGCCGAGACGGCCGGCGTCGATCTGCCGGCGCTGGAAGAAATCACGCTGACGGCGTCGGATGGCGAGCGGCTCGTCGCCTGGGTCGTGCCGCCGCGCGTCGGCAAGCCCGTGCTGCTGTTCTTCCATGGCAATGCCGGCAATTTCGCCCGGAGCTGGCGGCAGGCGCGCTTCAGGGCCCTGACCGAGGACGGGACCGGCCTGTTCGCCGTGAACTATCGCGGCTATGGCGGCTCGACCGGCAGTCCGACGGAAGCCGGGCTGCTTCTCGACGCGCGGGCGGCCTATGGCGCGGCGGTGGCGCGCTTCGGCGCGGCCAAGCTGATCGGCTATGGCGAATCACTGGGCACCGGCGTCGTGCTCAAGCTCGCGGCCGAGGCTCCGCTGGCTGCCGTGATCCTCGAGGCGCCCTATCTCTCGACGGCCACGGTGGCGCAAGGCGTCTACCCGTTCGTGCCCGTCTCGCTGCTTATGCTCGACCAGTTCCGCTCGAACGAGGTCATCGAGCGTGTGCGCGTGCCGCTTCTCGTGCTGCACGGCGAGCACGACGGCGTCATCCCGTTCGCGCAGGGGCTGGCTCTCCACGCGCTGGCGAACGAGCCCAAGCGCTTCGTCCGGTTCCCGACGGGTGGCCATGAGAACCTGCCGGCGAAAGGGTCCGGGCCGGAGATCAGACGCTTTATCGAGGACGTCGGCGCCGGACGGCTGGCCGGCGCGGAGACGATCGTCGTTCGCTGAGCGCCGTCGGGCCGGATCAACTCCGGAACAGCCCGCCGCCACCGCCTATGCGGGCCTGCCCGGCGCGGGCGGTCGCGTTGCTGCCGTCGAGGCTGATGGCCCGGGAATAGTTCTCGGTCGCCTCGTTCCGCTTGCCGAGCTTTTCGTTGGCGAAGCCGCGCCCGGCCCAGGCCTCGGCGTTGCGATTGTCGACATTCAGCGCGGCGGTGAAGTCCTCCAGCGCCGAGTCGTGGCGTCCGAGCGCGTTCAGGCTCTGGCCGCGCGCGATGTAGGGCGGGGCTGTGTAGGGGTTGCGGTCGATCACCGAGTCGAAATCGGTCACCGCGAACTGATGCTGGCCTTCCTTCTGGTAGACGAGGCCGCGCGCATGGAAGGCTTCCGCCGATTCCGGGTTGAGCCGGATCGCGGTGTTGAGGTCGGCCAGCGCCTGCGGGCTGTTGTTCTGCGCGCGCAGCAGGTTGGCTCGGCCGATATAGGCCGGCGCGTAGTTCGGGTTGGCCGCCGTGGCGCGGCTGAAGTCGGCGAGCGCGGCATCGTTGCGGCCGCTCTGGCGCAAGGCGAGCGCCCTGTTGGTGTAGGCGGCCGCCATATTGGGGTCGAGCTGCACCGCCTTGGTGAAATCGCCGATCGCATCGGAAAACCGGCCGATCCGGGCATAGGCCGCCCCACGCGTGTTGTAGGCGTTCGGGTCGTTGGGATTGCGGCTGATGACGTCCGACAGAGAGCCGATATTGACGCTGGCGTTCTCTGCCGACGACGTGTCGATCTCGGCGACGGCCGGGCCGGATCCCAGATTGGAGACCGTGTCGCAGCCCGCCAGCGCAACGGCGAGGCCGATCGCGGCCAGCCAGTTCTTGCTTGCGTCCATGCCATTCCTCATCGGTTTCGTGCCTCGGTCGTCGCGGCTGGATCGTTCGACCCGCGCGACCTGCCGCTTCGCCCAACCGGCGACGCCTGCATCCGAGAGCGCCATCATCCCGCCAGAAGCTGGATAATGAACAAGACTTGGTTAACGGCGCCGCAAAAACAACGGCTCGCCCACCTGCTCAGGACCGATTCATAGCCCAGGCGATCCTGAAATGCGAATGCGCCCGGAGGATGCCCCAGGCGCACGACATGTCTAGCGAGGCGCGGACCGCGGCCCCGGAGGGACCGGCGTCGGGCTCAGGGGCGCTTCGGCTTCACCGGGGCCGGCAGCAGGCCTTCGCGCTGGAGCTTCTTACGCATCAGCTTGCGGGCGCGGCGAACCGCCTCGGCCTTCTCGCGCGCCTTCTTCTCCGAGGGCTTCTCGAAGTGGCCGCGGAGTTTCATCTCGCGGAAGATGCCCTCGCGCTGCATCTTTTTCTTGAGTGCGCGAAGAGCCTGGTCGACGTTGTTGTCGCGAACGAGAACCTGCACGTGAAGTGTCCGTCTTTAGCGGGTTGGTCTAAGAAGGTAGGTCCAACGGCGCGTGAAACACGCGCCTCGGAAGAATTCTGCGCGTAACAGAAAAGCCGAGGGCTGTCCATGTCGGCAGGCCTGAAAAAAGCAAGGGGGAACGATCGCTTGGACGACAATCTCGACCTGGAGACGCAACGGCGCATCATCCTGGCCGCCAACGACATCGCCGGCCCGGTCTGGCTCAGCGTCGAGAAGGCCTATGCGAAGGGTCAGACGTTGGCGCAGGCCAAGCAGAGCGTCCTCGACGAGGAGGTTACCCGGCTGGCGTCGACCACCGAGGAGGTCGTGCTGGACCGGCTGGTGCAACTCGTGATGCAGACGCCCGGCTCGGCGCTGAGCCCATACGCCAGGCAGCGTCATCGCAAGATCGTGCTGGAGCGACTGCTCGAACCGTACCGGCAGGCCGGGGGCGCAGAGCCCGGTGGCTGGGCGATGTGGCTCTATCGTCGCTTCGGCATCGTTCCCTCTGCCGTGAAGGCCTTCTGGGCGGCGCGGGGCGAGCGACCGGGCCGCGTTCTCTGACGTCAGCCCGCCTCGGGCCTGATCCGCGTCACATGTCCCATCTTGCGGCCAGGCCTTGCGTCGCGCTTGCCGTAGAGATGCAGATGCGCGCCGGGTTCCGCCAGCAAGGCGCCCCAGCGCAGGGCGGCGGCGCCGATCAGGTTCTCCATCTCGATCCTGCCGCGCCGCGCGGCCGCGCCGAGCGGAAAGCCGCAAACGGCCCGCACATGCTGATGGAACTGCGAGGTCTCAGCCCCTTCGCTGGTCCAGTGCCCTGAATTATGCACGCGCGGGGCGATCTCGTTGACGATGACGCTCTCGTTCGCGCCGTCGCCGACGACGAACATTTCGACCGCGAAGACGCCGACATAGCCCAGCGCCGCGCCGATCTTACGCGCCGCCTCGCTGGCGGCCTCGGCAGCCGAAGTGGAGACCTGCGCCGGCACGCGGGTGAAGGCGAGGATGTGGTCGCGATGCTCGTTCTCGCAGAGGTCGAAGGCGGCGAACGCGCCGTCGATGCCGCGTGCCGCCACGACAGACACCTCGCGCGTGAACGGCACGAAGCCTTCGAGGATCGCCGGAAAATGGCCGATCGCCTCATAGGCCTCGGCGAGGTTCGTGTCCGCCGTGATCTTGACCTGGCCCTTGCCGTCATAGCCGAAGCGTCGGGTCTTGAGGATGCTGGGTCTGCCGAGCGCTTCGACCGCCGCTAGCAGATCGGCGAGCGAATCGACGGCGCGGAAGGGGGCGACCGCGAGACCCAGACCCGCGACGAAGGTCTTCTCGCTGAGCCGGTCCTGCGTCAGGCCGAGCGCGCGGGCGCCGGGATGCAGCGGCGTGCGCGCGGCCAAAAATGCGGCCGTCGCGGCCGGCACGTTCTCGAATTCGTAGGTCACGACGTCGACGGCATCGGCGAAGCGGGCGAGCGCCGCCTCGTCCTCGTAATCGCCGACGGTGTGGCGCGCCGCGACATCGAAGGCCGGGCTGTCGGGCTCGGGCGCGAAGATATGGGCGCGCACGCCGAGATCGGCGGCCGCCAGCGCGATCATGCGGGCGAGCTGTCCGCCGCCCAGGATGCCGAGCACGGCGCCGGGCGCGAGCCCCGTCGGGTCCGGCGTGCTCATGCCTCGTTCCTGTTCGGGCGCTCGGCGATCGCCGCGCTCTGCTTCGCCCGGTAGGCGTCGAGCCGGGCGGCCAGCGCCTCGTCGGACAGGGCGAGCACGGCGGCGGCCAGCAGGGCGGCATTGACCGCGCCGGCGCGGCCGATGGCCAGCGTGCCGACCGGGATGCCGGCCGGCATCTGCACGATCGAGAGCAGGCTGTCCTGGCCCGACAGCGCCTTCGACTCGACCGGCACGCCGAAGACGGGCAGCGGCGTCAGCGAGGCGACCATGCCCGGCAGATGGGCCGCGCCGCCCGCGCCCGCGATCACGACCTTGAATCCCTCGGCCTTCGCGCCCTTGGCGAAGCTCACCATGCGGTCGGGCGTGCGATGGGCCGAGACGATGCGGGCGTCGTAAGGGACGCCCAGCGCATCGAGCGTCTCGGCGGCATGGCGCATCGTCGCCCAGTCGGACTGGCTGCCCATGACGATGGCGACGACAGGATGGTTAGGCGGAGAGGCTTGGGCCATGAAACGGAACGCTTCCGCAGCTTGGGAGAGGAAGCGCGCGATCTAGACCGGGCAACGCTGCGGAAGCAAGCGGGGAATCAGACGCTGCCGACGTTACGGTGCATCGCTCCCTGTCAGGCTGCCTTGACCGCGCGCTCGACGACATCGGGCGCATGGTCGATGGCCTTGAGCAGGGCTCTTGCCGTACGATCCATTCTCCGGCGGCCCTGCTCCCAGTCTCTGAGAGTCGCCGGACTCAACGCGAATCGTTGCGCGAACGCCTCCTGGGACAGTCCGAGGCGTTTGCGGATGGCTGCGACATCGACGGTCTCGACCTTGATCGTGCGAGCAGGCTCGGCATCTCCCCGTGCAATGGCGAGAGCCTCCGTCGCGCTATCAATCAGGTCCTGGCCAAATTTCGTCATGTCATCGGCCTTTCGTCTTGCCGGCCCGGTAGACTTCTACGATGTTTGGCAGAAGTCCGGCGAGTTGGTTTCGTTCCGCCTTGGTCAGATTGGCCTTTTCGCCCTTGTCGATGAGCGCGAGCAGGAAGATCGGTACGTCGTTTCCGCCGAAATAGTGGATCGTGCGATAGCCGCCGCTCTTGCCGCCGCCTCGCCCGGCATGCCGAAGTTTGCGGGCGCCTCCCGTGCCGACCATGCGATCTCCGCTTTCGGGCGCATTTGCGATCGTTGCTGCGATGTCCTGAATCTCGTCGTCGTCAAGTCCAGCCGCCTTGGCCTGTCGTTCGAATACGGATGTCAGCAAGACGGCATGCATGGCGACTGATACGGCATTGCCGTAGTTTGATCAATGCGGGACTGGCTCAATCGTCGTCCTTAGAAGGCCGCGAGCCTCCCTCACGCGATGATGTCCGGCGTCAGCGCGTCCTCGATCTGGGCGATGCGGTCCTTCAGATAGAGCTTGCGCTTCTTCAGCCTCTGGACCTGGATCTGGTTGATGCTGCCGACGCGTTCGAGCGCGTCGATGGCCGAATCGAGATCGCGATGCTCCTCGCGCAGCCTTGCCAGTTCGTTGGTGAAGGTCTCGACCTCCTCCGGGCTGAGCTCGAATCCCATGAAGCCATCTCATCATCGCCGCGATTGGGCCGGACTATGCGAAGCCGCCGCATGCACCGCAAGAGCGCGACGCGCTGCGGGGCGCCGTGGCTCATATTCGCGCCTTCGGAGAAAGGAGCCGGTGAGGATCACGGAAAGTCATGGTGCGGCGCGAGACAGGCCCGCAGACGTGAAGCCGGCTCTGTGCCAGACTGTCCTGCGTCAACCGCTCATCAGGAGGATCCAGATGTCGCTGCAGACCCATCTCGTCGAACTCGAACGCAAGCATCGCCAGCTCGAAGAGGCGATAGCGCAAGCCGTGGCCAGTCCGTCATCGGACGATCTCAGCGTAACCGAGTTGAAGCGAAAGAAGCTGCTGCTGAAGGAAGAGATCGAGCGGGTGCGGCAGACCATGCCGGATCGCACACTGCATTAGGAAAGTCGTCGCAGCGGACGCGTCCAGGCCGATGCGGGCCCGGCATTGCGTTTCGTTTCCGGGATTCGCCGGCCCCGCGAGGGGCCGGCTTTTTAGTGGCCGGCGCCGCGCCCGCCGGGCAGCGTTCCCGCCGCCACGGTGTGGTCGACGCAGGCCTCGACATGCACCGCCAGCACCTGCGCCGCGCGCGCCTTGTCGCGGCGCAGCGCGCAGTCCAGCAGAACCTCGTGCTCGCGGGCGGCGATCTCGCCCCGGAACATCACGGCCACCATCTGGTAGCGCAGATAACGGTCGTAGATCGCGGCGTGGCTTTCCATCAGAACCTGCGATCCGCAGGCCGAGACCAGCGCGTGATGGAACTCCCAGTCGTAGCGCTTCCAGAGTTCCGGGTCGGCGCGGTCGCGCGTCAGCATGCGTTTTTCCATCTGGGCGAGCTTGTGATGGGCAGCGACGACACGGCCCTCCCACTCCATGTCGCCGGCGTCGAAGGACTGAGCCAGCGCATGGCCCTCCAGCAGAAGCCGCATCGCCGCGATCTCGCGCAGATTGGTCGCGGAGACCGGGCTGACCATGAAGCCCTTCTGCCCCTCCGCCTCGACCAGCCCTTCCGACGAGAGCCGGTTGAGCAGTTCGCGCAGCGTGCTGACGCTGGTTCCGTAGGTCTCGCGCAGCACCTCCAGTCTCAGCTTCTGCGCCGGCGCAAGCCGCCCGAAGATGATGTCCGACCGGATGCGGCGATATGCCAATTCGCCGATCGAGGCGGCCGGCGGAGTGATCGTGAGCATGGCGGCGAAGCCTTTCCGGCGCGACGCGGTATCGCGCCATCCCGCATGGCGATGACAATAGCCAAACCGCGCACGAGATCAATATCGCTGAGATAATCAGAAATCTCATACGAAACGGTATTTGCCTGTTGCCATATCGTTCGCCATGCCGATACTGCTGCGATCAGGCGGGACCATAACCCGCGCTCAGGGAGGATCGTCATGACTCATCGGATCGACAGGCGCGCGCTCATCGTCGGCGGCGCGGCGGCGGCTGCCGCCAGCGGCTTCGCCGGACAAGCCTTTGCCCAGGCCAAGCCCAATCTGCGCTTCTCGGCGGTGTTTTCCGAGCAGGACATCCGCGCCGAGATGATGAAGCGCTTCGGCGAGGCGATCAAAGAGGACTTCACGCTGCAGCCCTATTACGGCGGCAACCTGTTCAAGCAGGGCACCGAACTGGTGGCGATGCAGCGCAACAACCTCGAGATGGGCAACATCGCCCCGCAGGACGTCTCGAACCAGATCCCCGCCTGGTCGATCCTGACATCGGGCTATCTGCTGCGCGACGCCGATCATCTCAAGAAGGTCTTCGCCAGCGATGTCGGCGCCGAACTCAAGAAGATGGCCGAGGAGAAGCTCAACATCCGCATTCTCGGGCCGACCTATTTCGGCGCGCGCCATGTCGGGCTGAAACCGAAGAAGAAGATCGCGACGCCTGCCGACATGGCCGGCGTCAAGTTGCGGATGCCGGGCGGCGACGCCTGGCAGTTCCTCGGCCAGTCGCTCGGCGCCAACCCGACGCCGATGGCCTATGCCGAGGTCTATACCGGCCTGCAGAGCGGCGCGATCGACGGCCAAGACAACCCGCTGCCCAACGTCCAGAACATGAAGTTCTACGAGGTCTCCTCGCAGATCGTGCTGACTTCGCATCTGGTCGGGTTCGACCTGCTTTGCGTCACCGACCGGGTCTGGAAGGCGATGTCGGCGGAGAAGCAGAAGGCCTTCCAGGCCGCCGCCGACGCCGCGATCGACTGGAGCACCAAGGAGCACGTCAGCAAGGAGGCCGAACTGGTCGACTTCTTCAAGAAGCAGGGCCTCGAGGTCTATGCGCCGGACGTGGCCGCCTTCCGCGACTTCGCCCAGAAGAAGTACCTCGCCTCCGACCTCGCCAAGAGCTGGCCGGCCGGCATGGTCGCGAAGATCAACGCGCTCTGAGCGGCGCGCGCTGAAGCCGGATGCGCCGGGCCGGGCCCGGCGTATTCCGCGATCTAAGGAAGGAAAGCGCGGTGAAGGATCGGATTGCCGTGATCGGCGGCTGGCTCGCCCGCCGCGCCGAGAACGTGCTCGCGCTGATGCTCGGGGCGATGTTTTGCGTCTTCATCGTGCAGATCGTCTTTCGCTACCTGCTCAACCTGCCGATCGGCTGGACGCATGAGATCAGCGTGCTGCTCTGGCTTTGGCTGGTGCTGTTCGGCGCGGCCTTCGTGACGCGCGAGAGCGAGGAAATCCGCTTCGACATCATCTACGGCGCCGTCGGGCCGCGGGCGCGGCGCGTCATGGCGCTGGTCACGGCGGTCGCGCTCGTGGCGCTCTACGTCGTCTCGCTGCCGGCGATGGCCGACTATGTCAGCTTCATGAAGGTCGAGCGCACGGCCTATCTGAAGATCCCCTTCAACTGGGTCTATGCGATCTATCTCGCCTTCGCGGTGGCGGCGATCGCGCGGTATCTCTGGCTCGGCTGGCGGGCGCTGCGTGGGGCGGCTCCGGAGGCCTTCGATCCGACCAAGGCCGGATCGGGCGTATGACCAGCCCCTTCGGCCTCTGCATCCTCGCCATCCTCACGCTGTCGCTGCTCGGCCTGCCGATCGGCCACGCGATGATCGCGGGCTCGATCTTCTACCTGCTGCTGGCGGGTCAGGATCTCAGCATCGCCGCCGAGCAATTGCTCAACGGCATGTACACCAACTACGTCATCCTCGCCGTGCCGCTCTTCATCCTCGCCGCCGAGTTGATGAATATCGGCTCGATGACCGAGCGGCTGCTGCGCTTCTGCGATGCGCTGGTCGGGCGTTTCCGGGGCGGCCTGGCCCAGGTCAACGTCGTCCAGAGCCTGATCTTCGCCGGCATGTCGGGCTCGGCCATCGCCGACGCCGCGGGCACGGGCCGCATGATGCAGGCGATGATGACGAAGGACGGCAAGTATCCGGCGAGCTTCGCAGCCGCGCTGACCGCCGTCACCTCGGTGGTGGGGCCGATCATTCCGCCCTCGATCCCGATGGTCCTGTATGCGCTGGTGTCGGACGCCTCGATCGGCTTCCTGTTCCTCGCTGGCGTCGTTCCGGGCGTGCTGATGGCGTCCGCGCAGATGATCATCGTCGCCCGGGCCGCGCGCCGGCGGAACTTCCCGGTCGAGGCGCCGGTCCCGTTGCGGCAATTGCCGGGCATCACCTGGCGGGCCTTTCCGGCGCTGATGATGCCCGTCGTGCTGCTCGGCGGCATCTATGGCGGCGCGACGACGCCGACGGAGGCGGCGGCCGTCGCCGCAGCCTATGCTCTGGCGATTTCCGCGCTGCTCTATCGCAGCGTTTCGTTCCGCAATCTCTACACGGCGCTTGCCTACAGCGCCCGCACCACGGCCTCGATCGGGATGCTGATCGCCGGCGCGCTGGTGTTCAATTACGTCGTCACGATCGAGAACATCCCCGAGACCGTGAAGGCCCTGCTGTCGGGGTGGAACCTGACGCCCCTGACCTTCCTGCTGCTGGTCAATGTGATCCTGCTGGTGCTCGGCTGCCTGCTGGAAGGCACCGCGATCCTGCTAATCGTCGTGCCCGTCCTCATCCCGACCGCCAAGGCGCTCGGCATCGACATGGTGCATTTCGGCGTGGTCGTGGTCGTCAATATCATGATGGGGCTGATCACGCCGCCTTACGGGCTGCTGCTCTTCATCATGACCAACATCGCCGGCGTGCCGCTGCGCGACATCGTGCGCGAATGCATGCCGTTCCTCTTCGCGATGATCGCCGCGCTGGCGCTGATCACGCTCGTGCCCGAGCTGACGCTTTGGCTGCCGCGTCTGCTCGGTTATCAGGGCTGAGGCTGTCGACATGACCGCAGGTGGCCCCGTGACCAAGCCGATCTACGTCCTCAACGGCCCCAATCTCAACCGGCTGGGCACGCGCGAGCCGCAGATCTACGGCAGCACGACGCTGTCGCAGGTCGAGGCGATCTGCCGCGAGGCCGCCGACGGCCATCCGCTGGAGTTCAGGCAGTCCAACCGCGAATACGAGGTGATCGACTGGATTCACGAGGCGATCGACCATGGCAGCGCGATCGTGATCAACCCGGCCGCCTTCACCTTCACCTCGATGGCTATCCTCGACGCGCTGAAGATGTTTCCCGGCCCGATCGTCGAGCTGCACATCTCCAACATCCACCGCCGCGAGCCGATCTACCACAAGTCGCTGATGTCGCAGGCGGCGACGGCGGTGATCGCGGGGCTCGGCGCGCAGGGTTATGGGGTCGCGGTGAGGGCGGTGCTGGAGATGGCGACGCAAGGCTAGACGAGGTCGCTTTTGCCGCCGCTCACAGCGCCCGCGCCATCTCCCGTAGCCTGAATTTCTGGATCTTGCCGGTCGAGGTCTTGGGAAGCTCGGCGAACACCACCGTCCGCGGGCATTTGAACGAGGCAAGCAGGCCTTTGCACCAGGCCGTGATCTCGGCCTCGGTCGCGCTCCGGCCGGGCTTGAGCTCGACGAAGGCGCAAGGCGTCTCGCCCCATTTCTCGTCAGGCCGGGCCACCACGGCCGCTGCCTGCACGGCCGGGTGCTTGTAGAGGGCGTCCTCGACCTCGATCGAGGAAATGTTCTCGCCGCCGGAGATGATGATGTCCTTGGAGCGGTCCTTGAGCTGGATGTAGCCGTCGGGATAGCGCACGCCGAGATCGCCGGAATGAAACCAGCCGCCTGCGAAGGCGGCCTGCGTCGCCTTTGGGTTCTTGAGATAGCCCTTCATCACGACATTGCCGCGCATCATCACCTCGCCCATGCTCGCGCCGTCGCACGGCACGGGTTCGAGCGTGTCGGGGTCGAGCACTTCGAGCCCTTCCAGCGCCGGATAGCGGACGCCCTGGCGAGCCTTCAGAGCGGCTTGCTCAGGGGCTGGAAGGGCGTCCCAGTTGCTGTTCCAGTCGTTGACGACGGCGGGGCCGTAGATCTCGGTCAGGCCGTAGAGATGCGTCACCCCGAAGCCGGCCTGCGCCATCGCGGCGAGCACGGCCTCGGGCGGCGGGGCTGCGGCGGTGAAGAAGGAGACCTTCTGCGAGAAGTCGCGGCGCTCCTCGGGGCTGGCGTTCAGCAGCGTCGACATCACGATCGGCGCGCCGCACATATGGGTCACGCCATGGTCGGCGAGCGCGTCATACATCGCCTTGGCCCGGACCTGCCGCAGGCAGACATGGGTTCCCGCCAGGATCGAGATCGACCACGGGAAGCACCAGCCGTTGCAGTGGAACATCGGCAGCGTCCAGAGATAGACCGGATGCTTGGCCATGCCGCAGGTCACGACATTGGAGGTCGCGAGCAGGCTCGCGCCGCGATGATGGTAGACCACGCCCTTCGGGTCGCCCGTGGTGCCCGAGGTGTAGTTGAGCGAGATCGCGTCCCATTCGTCGGCCGGCATCGCCCAAGCGAAATGGGCGTCGCCCTGCACAAGGAAATCCTCGTATTCGACGCCGCCCAGCCGCTCGCCGGGCCCGTCATAGACCGGATCGTCATAGTCGATGACCAGCGGCTTCACCGCGCAGAGCGCCAGCGCGTCGCGCATCGTCTTCGAGAACTCGCGGTCGGTGATCACGACCCTGGCCTCGCCATGGTCGAGCGAGAAGGCGATGATCGCCGCATCCAGCCGCGTGTTCAGCGTGTTCAGAACCGCGCCGCACATCGGCACGCCATAATGGCATTCGAGCATGGCCGGCGTATTCGGGAGCATCGCCGCGACGGTGTCGTTCTTGCCGATGCCGTGCTTGCTGAGCGCCGAGGCGAGGCGGCGGGCGCGGGCGTAAAACTCGGCATAGGAGCGCCGCAGCTTGCCGTGGACGATCGCGATGCGGTCCGGATAGACGCCGGCCGCCCGTTCCAGAAAGGTCAGCGGCGTCAGCGGCTGGAAATTCGCCGGGTTGCGGTCGAGGTCGCGATCATAGGCGCTGGTCATGGCGGCGTTGTTTCCCCTCTATGGCGCGCAAGCCATAACCACTGCGGGCTCTGCCCGTAATCCATCCCGTTTTACGGGAGCGCGCAATCGCCTGCCTCTCAAAGCAGCCCGCGCAGGCCGTCGAACAGGAGCTTCGCGCCCACCGCCAGCAGCAGCCAGTAGATGATCGTGTAGAAGCGCTCCGGCGGCACGCGGCGCACGAGCCAGACTCCGGCGAGCGTCGCGGCGATCGCGACGGGGAAGAGCGCGGCCGAGGCGCTGAGATTCGCCGCGCTGAACTGGCCGAGCGCGAGATAGGGCGCGACCTTGATCAGGTTCATGGCGGCGAAGAAGATCGCGTTGGTGCCGACATAGATGGCCGGCGGCAGGCGCTGCGGCAGGACGTAGATCTGGAAAGGCGGGCCGCCGGCATGGGCGATCATGCTGGTGAAGCCGCTGATCGCGCCCCAGAATGTCGCCGGCGCGAGCGCTGCGGGTTTGGCTGGCGCGCTCGCCAGGCTGGCTCCGAGCAGCCGGCGCAGCGAAAAGCCGATCGAGATCACCCCGACCGCGAGGCCGACGGCGGCGTCCGAGACCCGCGCCGCCAGCAGATACCCCGCCAGAATGCCGAGCATGGCGCCCGGCATCATCATCGCGAGATTGCGCCGGTCGAATTCGCGCCGGTAGGACCAGACGGTGACGACATCCTGCGCGATCAGCAGCGGCAGCATGATCGCGGCCGCCTGCACCGGCGAGACCACCAGAGCCATCAGCGGCAGGGAGAGCAGGCCGAGCCCGGAAAAGCCGCCCTTGGCCAAGCCCATCAGGATCACGGCTGGCGCCATGGCGGCGAAGAAGGCGGTGTCGAAGGTCATGTGTCGAACATCATGGGATCACTGCACGGCCGCTCTGCGAAAGTCTGACATGGCAGGCGCTTGCGCGGAGCAAGGCTTGCTGTGCACGATCCGCGCAAAATCAGCCTTCCCCGCCGCCGTCTCGCGAGGGTCTAGGCCAGAACGCCGCGAAGAGGAACGCGCCCGAATGAATGTCCCGCATGCAAACAGCTATGCCGAGACTTACGCGCGCTGGCAGGCCGACCCGCATGGCTTCTGGGCGCAGGTCGCGCAGGGGCTCGACTGGATCGATCCGCCGAAGACGATCTTCGATCCGAATTCCGGCCCCTATGGCCGCTGGTTCCCGGACGCGACCTGCAACACCTGCTTCAACGCGCTGGACCGGCATGTCCGCGACGGACGCGCCGAACAGACCGCGCTGATCCATGACAGCCCCGTCACCGGGACCAAGGCGTCCTGGACCTATGCCCAGATGCTCGACGAGGTCGCGACGCTTGCCGCCGTGCTTGCCGATCTCGGCGTCGGCAAGGGCGACCGCGTCATCGTCTACATGCCGATGGTGCCCGAGGCCGCCTTCGCCATGCTCGCCTGCGCGCGCATCGGGGCGGTCCATTCGGTCGTGTTCGGCGGCTTCGCGGCCAAGGAACTGGCGACGCGGATCGACGATGCGCGTCCCAAAGTCATCATGACCGCGACCTGCGGCATCGAGCCCGCGCGCATCGTCGAATACAAGCCGCTGCTCGACGCCGCGATCGATCTCGCAAGCCACAAGCCGCAGACCTGCATCGTGCTGCAGCGCCCGCAGGCGGACTGCTCGATGCATGTCAGCCGCGACAGGAACTGGCGCACGCTGCTCGCCGCCGCGCGCGCCAGTGGCCGCAAGGCGGAGTGCGTTCCGGTCGCGGCGACCGATCCGCTTTATGTGCTCTACACCTCCGGCACGACCGGACGCCCCAAGGGCGTGGTGCGCGACAATGGCGGCCACATGGTCGCGCTGAAATGGACCATGGACAATCTCTACGGCGTGAAGCCGGGCGAGGTGATGTTCACCGCTTCGGATGTCGGCTGGGTCGTCGGCCACAGCTACATCGTCTACGGGCCGCTGATCCAGGGCGCGACCTCGGTGCTCTACGAGGGCAAGCCGGTCGGAACGCCCGATGCCGGCGCGTTCTGGCGCGTCGTCGCCGAGCACAGGGCCGTGGTGATGTTCACCGCGCCGACGGCGTTCCGCGCCATCCGCAAGGAGGACCCGCAGGCGAAGCTGCTGACCGGGCACGATCTCTCGCAATTCCGGGCGCTCTTTCTTGCCGGCGAGCGGGCCGATCCCGATACGCTGAAATGGGCCGAGGAGGTGCTGAAGGCGCCGGTCATCGACCATTGGTGGCAGACAGAAACCGGCTACTGCATCGCCGGCAACCCGATGGGGCTGGAACTGCTGCCGATCAAGCACGGCTCGCCGACGGTGCCGCTGCCCGGCTTCGCGGTCGAATGCCTCGACGATTCCGGCAAGCCCGTGCCGGCCGGCACCATGGGCGCGATCGTGCTCAGGCTGCCCCTGCCACCGGGCGCGCTGCCGACGCTGTGGCAGGACGACGCCCGCTTCCGCGAGGCGTATCTCACTGCCTATCCCGGCTACTACAACACCTCGGACGCCGGCTATATCGACGAAGACGGCTACATCTTCATCATGGGCCGCACCGACGACATCATCAACGTCGCCGGCCACCGCCTCTCGACCGGCGGCATGGAGGAGGTGCTGGCGAGCCATCCCGCCGTGGCGGAATGCGCCGTCGTCGGCATCCGCGACGCGCTCAAGGGCGAGCAGCCCTGCGGCTTCGTCGTGCTGAAATCGGGCGTGACGCAGGAGCCCGCCGAGATCGAGCGCGAGCTGGTGGCGCTGGTGCGCGACAGGATCGGGCCCGTAGCCGCGTTCAAGCTCGCGCTGACGGTCAACCGGCTGCCGAAGACGCGCTCCGGAAAGATCCTGCGCGCGACCATGAAGAAGATCGCCGATGGCGAAGAGTATGCGATGCCGGCGACGATCGAGGACCCGGCCGTGCTGGGCGAGATCGGCGTCGCGCTGAAGGGCAGGGGGATAGGATAGGCGCCTGTCGTTCCGGGCTCTTCGCAGCACGAAGCCCCGGAACGACAGCTCAAAACCCGATCGTCGCGCCGTTCCAGCCGAGCAGACGGTCCGGCAGCGAGACCCGCATCAGGTCTTCGCCGACGATCAGCGAGCCGTCGTAGCCCGCCGCCCTGATCTCGCAGGCAAGCGCTGCCGTATCGGCGGCGGGCGGGACGAGATGGGTCAGCGCCAGCGCTTTCGCACCCGCGCGCACAGCCATTCCGGCCACGACCGAAGGCGTCATGTGATAGCTCGCGACCGAGGCCACCGTCTCCGCCGATCGGATGCCGGCGACGGCTGGCATCTGGGCCTCGATGAAGACCTCGCAGACGAGCAGGTCGCAAGCCTGCGCCGCATGCTCCAGCGAGGGCGTCAGACGGGTGTCGCCCGAGAAGACGATGCGGTTGTCGCCGCAGGAGAGGGTAAGCCCGAAGGCTGGTTCGACAGGCCTGTGATCGACCAGAAAAGCCTCGACGGCGAGGTCGCCCAAGCCGGCGACGACACCCTCGCGCAACTCCTCGAAGATCACCTCCAGCCCGGTCGCGTCCGGCCGCTTCTCGAACGCGATCCGGAGCGCGCGTTCCCGGGCGAAGGTCCCGTATTGCGCGCGCATGTTGGCCAGCGCCGGTTCCGGAGCGAGCACGCGCCAGGGCCGGCCGCGGCCCTGATGCCAGGACGAGATCACGAGCTGGTAGAAGTCGACGAGATGGTCGGAGTGCTCATGGGTGACGATGAGCGCGTCGATATCGGCCCCGCGCGTTCCCGCCGCGACAAGCCGCTGGCTGACGCCCGATCCGCAATCGATCAGGAGCTTGCAGCCCGCGGTCTCGACGAGATGGGCGGGGCCGGCGCGACGCAGGCTGACGGGCGGCGCGCCGGTGCCCAGGAATGTGAAAGCGAGCGTGGCGTCCGGCATCAAAGCTGGCCCCAACGAGAAAGGGCCGCTGCAAGGCGGCGGCCCTTCGATCCTCAATCCTCGTCCTCGTCGGCCGGGCGCTTCATCTGCTTGAGCTTGGAGAAGACCGAATCGACGTCGATCGCAGCCTCTTCCTCGCGCCTGGGCTTGCCCATGTCGGCGAAGGTCTGGTTGAGCGCCGGGGCGGGCGCCGGCGCGGTCGTCTCCTCGGCCGAAAGCAGCGTCGAGCCGACCTCGGCCGCGACGGCGGGACGGTCCTTGGCGGCGCGGCCGACCTCGAAATCGAGATCGATCTGCGTGCAGAGGCCGAGGCTGACGGGATCGATCGGCGTCAGCGTCTGGGCGTTCCAGTGGGTCCGGTCGCGGATCTGCGCGATGGTCGACTTGGTCGTTCCGACCAGGCGGATGATCTGCGCGTCCTTCAGTTCGGGGTGGTTCCGCAGCAGCCACAGGATGGCGTTGGGCCGGTCCTGGCGCTTGGACACCGGGGTGTAGCGCGGGCCCTTCGCCTTCTTCATCTCGGGCACCTTCACCTTGCGCTCGGCGAGCTTGAGGTGATGGGCCGGGTTGGCGGCGGCGCGCTCGAGTTCCTCGCGGGTAAGCTGCCCGGAATTGATCGGGTCGAGACCCTTGATGCCTGCGGCGACCTCGCCATCGGCGATGCCGCGCACCTCCAGCGGGTGCAGTCTGCAGAACTCGGCGATCTGCTCGAAGGTCAGCGATGTGTTCTCGACGAGCCAGACCGCGGTGGCCTTCGGCATCAGCGGGGGTTGTGACACGGGACGTCTCCAGAATCTCGGCATCCGGTCTCGCACCGGATCAGCGTCGCGGACAATAGCTCTCAGGCGCCGACCGGCCTTCGCGGCCGGCCATCCAAATCATCTGCGATGAGCGGGATGGCCGGCTTATAGGCGAGGGCGGGCGCGCTGTCCATGGAAAGCGTGGCCCGGTTCACACCGTCAGAACGATCTTTCCGATATGGGCGTTGCTTTCCATCAGCGCATGCGCGGCCGCAGCCTCCGCCAAGGGAAAGGTCTTGAACATAACCGGCTTGCAGCGCCCGGCCTCGATCAGCGGCCAGACCTTCGCGCGCAACTCCGCGGCGATCGCCGCCTTCTCGGCGATTGTGCGCGGGCGCAGGGTCGAGCCGGTATGGGTCAGGCGCTTCATCATCAGGCGGCGGAAGTCGACCTGCGCCTTCGGGCCGTTGAGGAAGGCGATCTGCACGATGCGCCCGCTCTCGGCCGCCGCCTCGTAGTTGCGGTTGATATAGTCGCCGCCGACCATGTCGAGGATCAGGTCGACGCCGCGTCCTCCGGTCGCCTCGCGGCTGGTGGCGACGAAATCCTCGCTCCGGTAGTTGACGGCGTGGTCGGCCCCGAGTTCGAGGCAGGCCTGGCACTTTTCGGCCGAACCGGCTGTCGCGATCACCGTCGCGCCAAAGGCCTTGGCGAGCTGGATCGCCGTGGTGCCGATGCCCGACGTGCCGCCGTGGATCATCAGCGTCTCGCCGGACTGGAGCCGGCCGCGCTGGAAGACGTTGGTCCAGACGGTGAAATAGGTCTCCGGGATCGCCGCAGCCTCGGTGAGCGAGAGACCGGCCGGCACGGACAGCGCGTTGCTTTCATGCACGGTGGCGTATTCCGCATAGCCGCCGCCGGCGACGAGCCCGCAAAGTGTGTCGCCAAGCTTGAAACCGCCCGCGCCCTCGCCCAGCGCCACGACCGTTCCCGCGATCTCGAGCCCTGGAATATCGGAGGCGCCCGGCGGAGGCGCGTAGCCGCCCGTGCGCTGGAGCACGTCGGGGCGGTTGATGCCGGCCGCGGCGACCTTGACCAGCACTTCGCCTGCTCCCGGCTTCGGCACTGGCCGCGTCCGCGGGCGCAGGACTTCGGGGCCGCCAGGCGTGTCGAAGCCGATCGCGGTCATGGTGGTGGGCAAGGTGGTCATGTCGGGATGGTCCTGTCGGCAAAGGCATCGGGTGGAGTTGACGGCGACAAGGGGATACGACTTGCCGACGAGCGATGCATGCGAATGTGAGGCAGCCATGTCGATCTTTCCAGAGGACGACCGCCCGAAGCCGAAATCGGTCCACGAAATCGGGCAGGACCTGTCCATGCTCTCGCTGGGCGACATCGACGAACGCGTCGCGGCGCTGCAGGCCGAGATCGAGCGGCTCATGCTAGCGCGGGCGAAGAAGGACGCCTCACGCTCGGCGGCGGATGCGTTCTTCCGAAAAACTGATTGAAAACGCGCCGCTGCCGCTGCGTCATTAACGTCGTCTTAACGATTCCAAAGTATGAATCGCATCATCCAGTTTGTCTGGATGTCGAGTGGCTCCTGCCCACTCTGTTTGACGCCTCCCTGTTGACCTTCGAGCCGCCTTCGGGCGGCTCTTTTTTTGGCCGGCGTGGCGCTTGCGCGCCAAACCGTCCCATGACGAAGTTCTGGCGTGCCTGGAGATTTTCGCGCCGTTAAGGTTAACCCGACCTTACCGCAGCCTGCGACCGTCATCGGCGCTATCCTTGCGGAGTTGGCGGCACGAGCCGTGTTCGCGTCCCAGACGCGCACGCATCCGTGCCGAGGGGAGACACCGCGATGAACGACGTGCTGATGCTGGACAGGGGACAGGACGACGGCGCGATCCCGTTTGCGCGGGGCTTCGTCAAATCCGACGCCTTCATGCAGTTGTTCCGCGAGGGCATGGGTCTTGTCGAGCAGACCGCCTCCTATCTCGATGGCGAGGGGCGGGCCGAGTCGGCCGCGCTGCCGCGCGAGGTCTCGCTGACCTACGCCACCGAGAGCATGCGGCTTACAACGCGCCTGATGCAGATCGCGTCCTGGCTCCTGGTGCAGCGCGCCGTGGCCGAAGGCGAGATGACGGCCGAACAGGCTCGCGCCGAGAACAACAAGGTCCGGATTTCGGAGTCGATGATCCAGCCGGCGCATCAGGATTTCGCCCGTCTGCCCCAGAACCTGCGCGACCTGATGGCGCATTCGGTGCGCCTGCAGGACCGCATCCGCCATCTCGAAGGCCAGATGTCGGGGGCCGCCCCGGCTCGCGAGAAGGCCAATCCGGTGCAGGACCAGCTCGCCAGCCTGCAGGCGCGGCTTGGGCTTCGGAACTGAACGACGTTTCGCGGCGCGACCAAACGCCGCCAGACAGCAAAAGGCCCGGCCATCGCTGGCCGGGCCTTTTGCTGTTGGTCTATCGCGCGACCGGAGCCGATCGCGGCGATTTCACTTCTTGCCGAGAGCGCCGAGGCCGGCAAAGCGCGTATTGAAGCGCGACACGCGGCCGCCGCGATCGAGCATGTGCTGCGAGCCGCCGGTCCAGGCCGGATGCGTCGTGGGGTCGATGTCGAGATTGAGGGTGTCGCCCTCCTTGCCGAGCGTCGAACGGGTGAAGTATTCGGTGCCATTGGTCATGACGACCTTGATGGTGTGATAGTCGGGATGGATGCCGGTCTTCATGGCGAAATCCTCAAGTAACGAAAAACGGGCCTGCGACGATCCGCGGGCATGGGTGGCCGGCCCGTCGAAGAATTCGTATGAGCCTGTCTGTGAAGTCGCGTGCCCATAACGCAGACGCGCCGACAGCGCAAGCATGACAGGACCACGCGTGGCGCAAGCAGACAAAGACGACACGAAGCCACGGCCCGATTTCCGATCGCTTTCGTCCTTCTGGCCCTATGCGCTGCGGCAGAAGGGCCGGATCGCGCTGGCGCTGCTGGCTCTCGTCATCGCCTCGGGCGCGACGCTGACCCTGCCGCTGGCGTTGCGCCGCGTCATCGACGCCGGCTTTTCCGGCGGCGAACAGCAGATGGCCAACAGCTATTTCATCCTGCTGATCGGCGTGGTCGCGGTGCTGGCGCTGGCGAGCTCGGCGCGGTTCTACCTCGTCATGACGGTCGGCGAGCGCATCGTCGCCGATCTGCGCGCCGACGTCTTCGCGCATCTGACGAAGCTCGAGCCCGCCTTCTTCGATTCGAGTCGCGCCGGCGATCTCGTCTCGCGGCTGACCGCCGACACCACCCAGATCAAGTCGACCTTCGGCTCGACGGCCTCGATCGCGCTTCGCAACGGCATCATGGTGGTCGGCGCCCTGACGCTGATGGTGATCACAAGCCCGCAGCTCTCGGCGATCGTGATCGGCGCGATCCCTCTGATCGTGCTGCCGCTGGTGCTGTCGGGCCGGTCGGTGCGCCGGCGCGCGCGGGCCGCGCAGGACAGGCTCGCCGACGCATCCGCCTTCGCCTCGGAGGCGGTCGGCGCGATCCGGACCATGCAGTCCTTCGGTGCAGCCCGGCAGACGGCGCAACGCTTCGCCTGCGCCTCCGACGAAGCCTATGGCGCGTCGCGCGCGGCCACCGCCTCCCGGGCGCTGCTGTCGGGCGTCGCGATCTTCCTGGTCAGCGCCAGCGTCGTCTGGGTGCTCTGGACCGGCGCGACCGAGGTGTTCGAGGGCCGCATGACCGGCGGGCGGCTGTCGCAGTTCATCCTCTACGCCGTGCTGGCTGCGAGTTCGCTCGGCCAGCTTTCCGAGGTCTATGGCGAGATTTCCGCCGCTGCGGGGGCTGCCGGCCGGCTGGGCGAAATCCTCGCGACGAAGCCCGCCATCGCCGCGCCGCCGAACCCAAGGCCGATGCCGCGGCCCCCGCGCGGCGAACTCGCCTTCGAAGTCGTCTCGTTTTCCTATCCCGGCCGCAGCATCTCCGCGCTGGACGGGCTGAGCCTGAGCGTCCGCCCGGGAGAGCGCGTCGCGCTGGTCGGCCCCTCGGGGGCCGGCAAGAGCACGGTGCTGCAACTGGCGCTGCGCTTCTACGATCCGGCTTCGGGCCGCGTCGTCGTCGATGGCGTCGGCGCGCCGGAGGCCGATCCGGAAGCCTGGCGAGAGCGCTTCGCGCTGGTCCCGCAGGAGCCCACGGTGTTCGGCGTCTCGGTGCGAGACAACATCGCCTATGGCCGGCCGGGCGCGTCGCAATCCGAGATCGAGGAGGCCGCGCGGCTGGCCGCCGCGGATGGCTTCATCAGGGCGCTGCCGGATGGCTACGAGACGATCATCGGCGAGCGCGGCGTGACGCTGTCGGGCGGCCAGCGTCAGAGGTTGGCGATCGCGCGCGCCGTGCTGAAGGACGCGCCGATCCTGCTGCTCGACGAGGCGACGAGCGCGCTCGATTCAGAAAGCGAGCGGGCGGTGCAGGACGCGCTCGACGCGCTGATGCAGGGCCGAACCACGCTGGTGGTGGCGCACCGCCTCGCCACCATCCTGTCTGCCGACCGTATCCTCGTCATGGACGAGGGACGGGTGGTCGAGGAGGGCAGCCATGCCGAGCTCAAGGCGCGCGGCGGGCTCTATGCCCGGCTGGCCGCGCTGCAGTTCGGGCTCGCCGCAGCGTAGATGCGAGCTCGGATCTAGGCGCGCATCAGCATATCGGCTGCTGGCGTGGCCCAGCCAAGGGCCTCCTGCGGGGGCACCGCTTTCGAGAACAGGAAACCCTGGCCGAGCGGACAGCCCAGCGCGACGAGCGCGGCATGTTGCTCCGGAGTCTCGATGCCCTCGGCGACGACATCCATGCCAAGGCTTGCTCCCAGCTTCAGGATGGTTTCCAGAATGGCCCGATCCTGCCGCGAGTCGAGGAAGCGCCGGACAAAGGCGCGGTCGATCTTGATGACGTCGATCGGATAGCTTCGCAGATGCACCAGCGAGGCGTATCCCGTGCCGAAATCATCGAGCGAGACGCGCACGCCGCTGCGTTTCAGCCGCTCCAGAATGCGCTTCACCGGCCCGATCTCGTGATCGAGGAACACACCCTCGGTGATCTCGACCTCGACCGCTCCCGGTGCGAGCCCGAGTTCGGCGATGCGTTCGCAGAAGGCGTCCGCGAAACGGTGGTCGTGCAACTGGGCGGCGCTGAGGTTGATCGCGACGTGGCCGAACGCCTGGCCGGAATGCTGCCACAGAGCCGCCTGCCGCAGCGCAGTCTCGACGACGAAATGCCCGAGCCTCGCAGACAGCGCGGGATCGGCGAAAGCCGCCTGAAAGGCCCCGGCGTTGACGACGCCGCCATCGGGCATGACCCAGCGAAGCAGCGCCTCGAAGCCGGCATGGCTGCAATCGGCCAGACGCAGCTTCGGCTGGTAATGCAGCGCGAGCTGGTTGCCCGCGAGCGCCAACGCGATGCTACGCACCGTCTCGAAGCGCTGGTCGCTCTCGAGCTTCATGCGCGGGTCGAACAGACGCCAGGTGTTCTTGCCGGCGGCCTTGGCGGCGTAGAGCGCGATGTCGGCGCAGGCGAAGACATCGTCCTCGCCATGCGCGCCCGGCACCGCGATGCCGATCGACGCGCCGAGCTGGAAGGCGTGCTCGCCCCACAAAATCGGCTGGCGCAGCTCCGCCAGGATCATCTGCGCCAGCGCCTTGACGTCGTCCAACTCGGCGCCGCCATCCATCAGAACCGCGAATTCGTCGCCGCCGACGCGCGCGACCAGACGGGCTTGCGTGCAGGCGCCGCGCAGGCGCTGGGCGATCTGGCGCAGGCATTCGTCGCCGAGGCCGTGGCCGAAGGTGTCGTTGACCTGCTTGAAGCCGTCGAGGTCGAGCAGGATCATCGCCCCGGCGGCCGACGGCTCCAGCTCGGCAAGCGCCGCCTGGAAGCAGCTGCGATTGGCGAGGCCGGTCATCACGTCGCGTTCCGCGAGGTAGCGGGTGCGCTCCAGCAGCGCCTTCTCCTCGGTGACGTCCTGCTTCATCCCGAAGATGCGGACGGCGACGCCGTTCTCGGACTCCACGTCGGCCGTCAGCCGCATCCAGCGCTCCTTGCCCAGAGCGGTCCTGATCCTGGCGTCGAGCGTGAAGCCGGTGCGTTCTCGGATGGCCTTCGAGCGCAGCGCCTCCATCTGCATGCGCGACTCGGGGTCGTACAGAGCCAGCGTCTTGGGACGGTCGATCGGCGACTGGCGCGGCAGTTCGAACAGGTCGTAGACAGCGTCGGTCCAGCGCAGCGTGTCGGCGCAGGCGAGATCGCATTCCCAGACGCCGATCCTGGCCGCCTGCGAGGCGCGGTTGAAGATCTTGCGGCTATGCGCGAGTTCGGCGGAGCGCGCCTCCAGAGCCAGCGCCTGCTGCTCCATCTCCCCTTCCAGCCGGTCCGCGCGCTCGGCGTCGTCGCGCTGCCGGAGCAGGGACGAGACGAGCCCGGCGAGCACGCCGATCCGGACATGCTCCGCCTCGCTCAGGGATCGGGGCTTGTCGTCGCTGAGCGACAGCGTGCCGGACCGGCGGCCCGGTTCGGGGCCGATCGCCGTCTTCACCTCGAAGCCGATCGTGGACGGAGGCGCGCCCGAGACGATCGGCTCTGCGCCGTCCACCTCCAGCACCGCCAGCGAAACCGCGAGATCCTGCCGGATCAGTGAGAGCAGGCAGTCGAGTTCGGGGTCCTGCAAGCGCTGATCGAGCAAGATCGACCTCTCCTGAGCCGGATGCGACATGTGTCGCGCAAGCTTAGGCCGCCTCGACTTAACCGATTGTAAACCATGGCCCGCCGCGAAGGCTCCGGCGGGGCCGTGGTCTTCGCGGCCCGACGGCGCCCTTCGCTCAGCGGCAGATGCGCTTGTGGCCGACGACGACGCGCTCGCCGTAATGGGGGCTCCAGCGCATGATCGGCCGGTCGAAGCAGTCGCGTGCCGGATGCGAGACGCGGGAATAGCCGCCATAACCGTGCTTGCGGTGTTCGCGGTGCGGGCGGTAGCCATGCGGGCGCGCGGCGACGGAGCCGGCGATCAGCGCGCCGGAGAGACCGACGATGGCGCCGACGACGGCGGCCTTGTTGCGGCCGGCCCTGGCGGAGGCTTCGGTGGGGGCGGCGAGCGTGGAGCCCGCGACGATTGCGACGGCGAGGGCGGTGGCGACGGTCCTGATGAACATGATGATCTCGCTTGGGGTTAGCGGCGAACCGTTTCGCCGATGAATTCACCCTAGCCAGCGGTCCCGGGGGCGGCTGTTCCCGAGGGAACAGGCTGGCGGCGGACATGACCGGACGCCGCTGGCATGGGTTGACTTAAGGGCAGGCATCCCCGCGACTAGCAGCTATGGTGCAAGGGAAGCTTGGGCAGGAGAGTGCGTCATGGCCGCGCCAGGGGATGATGCTGATCGCGACGGAGCCCGTCTGCCCCTGCCTTGCCGGCGCGCCGCCGCTGCCTTCTGCCTCGCCCTGACATGGCTGCCGACGCTGACGGCCAGCCCTGCTTTCGCGGAGGACCGCGCCGGTCTCGTCGCGGCGCTGAGGGGCAGCGTCAGCGCCCAGCAGGGGACCGCCCGGCGCAGCCTAGCGGCGTCCGATCCGGTCTTCGTCGGGGATCGCGTCGTCACGGGCGCCGGCGCGCGCGCCAATCTCAGTCTCGGCGCCCTGACCCAGCTCCGGCTGGGCGAGAAGGCCCGCGTCACCATCGATCGCTTCGTCACCGAGGCGGGCGGCACGATCACGCTGGGCGACGGCGCGCTGCTGCTCGACCGCGAGCCCGCCTCCGGCAACGGACCGGTGAGCATCCAGTCGTCCTACGCTCTGATCGCGGTGCGCGGGACGCGGGTTTTCGCCGGCCCCAGCAACGGGGTGTTCGGCGTCTTCGTGGCGCGCGGGACGGTCACCGTGCGGGCCGCCGGCCGCGAGGTCTCGCTGGGCGCGGGGCAGGGCACCGATATTCCGCGTCGCGGCGCGCCGCCCGGACCGGTTCGGGCCTGGGGACAGGCGCGCATCGACGCCGCCCTGGCGCAGGTGAACTGAATGGACGAGGCGTCGACCCTTCCGCCGACCCTCGCTGCGATGCTCGCGCGCGCGACTTTGTTCGAGACGCTCGCCCCCGATGCGCGCGAGGCCTGCGCCGCGGCGTTCCGCCCGGCGCGGTTCAGCCAGGGACAGACCCTGTTCAGCCGCGGCGACCCGGGCGACCACCTGCTGCTCGTCGGCGAGGGGCGGATCCGGCTGGCGGTGACGACGGAGGACGGGCGCGAACTCAGCGTGCGCCACGCCGCCGCCGGCGATCTGCTCGGCGAGATCGCGATGCTCGACGAAGGACTGCGCTCGGCCGACGCGGTCGCGCTGGTTCCCAGCCTCGTGCATGTGCTCAGGCGCAGCCAGTTCCTGACGCTGCTGGCGCGCTATCCCGAGCTTGGCCTGGGCGCGATCGCGTTGCTCTGCCGCCGCCTGCGCGAGACGACCGACCAGCTTGAGGGCATCGCGCTGTTTCCGATCGACGTCAGGCTTGCGCGCTTCCTGCTGGTCAGCCTCAAGGGCCGCGAGGCCGCGCCCGGAAAGCGCGTGCCGCTCGACATGGCGATGTCGCAGGGCGAGCTGGCCCAGTTGCTCGGCGCCAGCCGGCCGAAGGTCAATGCGGCGCTCGGCGCTCTGGAGGCGGCGGGCGCGATCCGCCGCACTTCCGACCGCCTGTTTTGCGACCCGGCGCTGCTCGCCAGGTTCGCGGGGCTGGCTGATGGCTGAGAGGCGGCCCGCGCCGGCCGCGATCGCCGGGTTCTGCGCGGGCCTTGCGTTCATGCTGCTGGGGATGGCGACGCCGTCGAGCTGGCGCGAACGCATCTTCGACCTGATGCTCGCCACCGTTTCGCATGTCAGGCCGGCGGCGGCCGAGGCTCGCTTCGTCTTCGTCGACATCGACACGGCAAGTCTGGATTCCGTTGGGCCGTGGCCATGGCCGCGCGAAACGCTGGCGCGGCTGGTCGGCGGGGTGGCGCAGGCCGGCCCCCGCGCCATCGCGCTGGACATGCTGCTGGCCGAGCCGGATTCGCGGTCTCCGGCGGCGCTCGCGCGCCAGCTCGCGGCGCAGACCGGCCGCGCCGATCTCGCCGCGCTGGCGGAGACCCTGGTCGATGGCGACAGGACGCTGATCGCGGTGCTGGAGGCAGCTCCCATCGCGCTGGGCTGGGTGCTCGATCCGCGTGGCGACAGCGCGATCGCGCCCGCGCAGATCCTAATCCGCGATGGCGCGAGACTGGGCCGGCTGTGGAACCAGGACCGCGCCGCCGGCCCGCCAGCCGCCCTGGCCGATGCTGCGTCGGGGGCCGGCACGATCTCTCTTCCCGGCGACGAGGACGGGCTGGTGCGGCGCGTGCCGCTGTTCGTCTCGGTCGGCGGCAGGGTCGCGCCGGGCCTGGCGCTGGAGGCGCTCAGGCTGGCGTCCGGCGCGTCGGGCTATCTGATCGCAGGCGAGCCGCCGCTGCTGCGGCTCGGCGAGATCGAGCGGCCGCTGCCCGGCGAGGGCTTCCTGCGGCTCGCGCCGACGCGGGCGAAGCCAAAGGCGACGATCGCCGCGGAGACGCTGCTGGCTGGCCGGCACGATCCGGCGGCGCTCAGGGACGCGATCGTCTTCATCGGCGGGTCAGGGCCGGAACTCGGCGCGCTCCGTCCAAGCCTGAGCGGACCGCTGACCGCTTCGACCGTGATCCAGATCGACGCGGCGCGCCAGCTTCTGGCCGGCATCGTGCCGCTGCGGCCGGCTTGGGCTCTTGCGCCGGAGCTGGGCGTCGCGCTCGTCCTGATCCTGGCCGCAACGGGCCTGACGCTGCGGCTGCGGCCCCTGCAGGGCGCGCTCGCGCTGGCGGCGCTGCTGGCGACGCCGGTGCTTGGGGCGCTGATCGCGGCCTCCCAGGACCGGCTGCTCGACCCGTCGGGGCCGGTGACGGCCGGCGCCGCGGCCTGGCTCGCCAGCGCGCTGTGGAGCTTCTCCGAGACGCGGCTGCGCGAGGCGCGGCTGCGGCGGCGCTTCGAGCAGCATCTCGCTCCCGGCGTGGTCGAGCGCATCGTCGCAAATCCGGGAAGCGTGAAGCTGTCGGGCGAGCGCCGCGCGGTGACGGCTCTGTTCACCGATATCGAGGGCTTCACCGCGATGACCCGGCGGATCGAACCGGAGCGACTCGTCAGCGTGCTCGACGGTTACTTCGAGGGGGTCGTCGGCATCGTCAACGCGCATGGCGGCATGGTCGACAAGTTCGTCGGGGATGCGGTGCATGCGCTGTTCAACGTCCCGCTCGACCTGCCGGAGCATCCGCGCCGGGCTGTCGCATGCGCCGTCGCCCTGCAGGCCTGGACGGACGCACATCGCCACCGGGGCATGGCGGGCGAGATCGGGTTCGGACGGACACGGATCGGGATCGAAACCGGGGAGGCCATCGTCGGCGATGTCGGCGTCGGATCGAAGCTCGACTACACAGCGTATGGCGAGGCGGTGAACATGGCGGCGCGGCTCGAGGCGCTGAACAAGCAGCTCGGCACCTCGATCTGCATCGGGCCGGGCGCGGCGGCGTTCTGCGGTCCCTCGGAGGTGCGGAAGCTGGCGCTGGTCGAGATCGCCGGCGTCGGGCCTGTCGAGGTCTTCGCGCCGCAGGCCGCCGCTGTGGCGCAGTGATCCCAAGCGCTCAGCGCTCGGTGATCTTGAACTCGATCCGGCGGTTGCGGCGATAGGCCTCGTCGTTGTTGGCGACGTCGAGCGGCTGGAACTCGCCGAATCCGGTGGCGGCGATGCGGTCGCTCGGAATGCCCTTGGTGATCAGATATTCGACCACGGAGACGGCGCGCGCGGTCGAGAGATTCCAGTTCGACTGGAATTGCGCCGTCCGGATCGGGCGGTTGTCGGTGTGGCCGTCGACGCGCAGGATCCATGGGATGTCGGGCGGCATCTCGCGGCCGAGATCGGCGATGATCGCGCCCAGCTTGTCGAGCTCGCCGCGACCGTCGGGCTTCAGCACGGCCTGGCTGGCGTCGAAGAAGACCTCCGACTGGAAGACGAAACGGTCGCCGACGACGCGGATGTCGGGGCGCGTGCCGAGCACCTGGCGCAGGCGGCCGAAGAAATCGGAACGGTAGCGCGCCAGTTCCTGCACACGCTGGGCGAGCGCGACGTTGAGCCGCGAGCCGAGCTCGGAAATGCGCGCCTGCGATTCCTTGTCCTTCGCCTCGGAGGCGCCGAGCGCCTCCTCCAGCGCCGCAAGCTGGCGGCGCATCGCGATGATCTGCTGGTTGACCAGCTCGACGGTGGCCAAAGCGCGGGCGGAGAGCTGCTTTTCGGTTTCCAGCGACTTCCGGCTCTCGGCAAGCTGGGCCGGGGCGTTGCTGTTCTGCTGCTCCAGCAGGCCCTGGATGCGGCCGCGCTCGCCCTGTTCGCGGGTCAGCGTCGACTGCAGCAGCGCCAGATTCTCCTGCGTCTGCCTGTTGTTAGAGCGCTCCAGCGCGAGCAGGTCGGTCAGTTCGGAGATCTGGCGGTTGAGGCGCTCCAGCGCGGTGTCCTTGCCGGTCAGCTCCTGCGACAGGAAGAACTGCCCGAGGACGAAGACCGAGAGCAGGAAGACGATGCCGATCAGCATGGTCGAGAGCGCGTCGACGAAGCCGGGCCAGAAATTGACCTCGTCGCGGCGGTGCGAACGGGAAAGGGCCATGCGGTCGGCTCCTGCGGATCAGTGCGTCATGACAGCAGCGGGATGCGGCGCCATCATGGCTCCATCATGCGCTCGGCCGTCAGCCGTTCAATCAGGCGCTTGAGATCTTTCTCGCGCGCCGCCTGCGCCTCGACCCAGTCGCGGATCAGCTGCTGCTCGGAGCGCATGTGCTGGACCAGCCCCTGGATGCCCTCGGCGAGGCTCGCCAGCGCCTGCGTCGCGGCGCGGTTGTTGGCGCCGCCCTCGTTCATCGCCGCGCCGAGCCTGTCGAGGCGCTCGGCCAGACCGTCGCCGCCGCCGCGCGTGAGGGCGGCGATGGCGGGAACCGGCGCGGTCGCCGTCGATGTCCGCGTGCCGAGCCAGCTTTCGACCTCGTTGCGGAAGCGGCGCTGCGACTGAGCGACCTGCAGTTCGAGAAAGCCGAGGATCAGCGAGCCGGCGATGCCGAAGAGCGAGGACGAGAACGACAGGCCCATGCCGGCAAGCGGGGCGGCGAGGCCGGTCTTGAGCTCGTCGAACAGGACGCCGGCTTCCGCGCCCGTCCGCAACGAGCGGATAACGTTTCCGACCGAGGAGACGGTGTCCAGCAGACCCCAGAACGTGCCGAGCAGGCCGAGGAAGACGAGCAGTCCACCGAGATAGCGCAGCACCTCGCGCCCGTCATCGAGCCGGACCGCGATCGATTCCAGCAGGGTCGTCGCCTGCGCGGGCGCAAGGCTGCCGCCTTCCAGCGCCGGCAGCACGCCGCCGAGCGGCGCGATCACCTGGCGGCGGTCGATCCGCGCGCCGGCAGGGTCGGCGGCGAGCCGGCTGGCGGCGCCGGCTTCCGAATGGATGCGCCAGAGTTCGCGCAGCGCGATCAGGCAGCCGACCGCGAGCGCGCCGAGAATCAGGCCGTTCAGGCCCGGATTGGTCATGAAGGCGGAAACCAGCCCGGCTTGCAGGATGAAGCCGAGAAAGCCGATCAGCGCCAGAAACAGGATCGCGCGGATCGCATAGCGCAGCGGGCGCGAGAACCGTATCTGGTCCCGCTCGGCCACCTGCCGCCCAGCCACCTGCCGCTCAGCCACCTGCCGCTCAGCCTCTTCCCGCTCGGCGGCCTGCCGCTCAGCCTCTTCCCGCCCAGCCTCCTGGCGTCCCGTCGCCTCCCGCATCGGTGCGACGGCGGCCGGCTGGGCCGCCAAGTCCTCATTCGCCATGCTTCTGGATCCATCCAGCTTTTTCGTCGCGGCCGCGACTGTCGCCTCCCGTGCCGCCAGGATCAAGCATCAAACAACAAAGATATATGTCAGCCTGCCGCCTTGAGAGCGGCGCGCAGAGCCTGTTCGCCGGCCTCGTTGCCGCAGATGATGTCCTTCGCGCTCGTCGGCTGCTTGCCGTCGAGGGCGCCGAAGGTTCCGCCCGCCTCGCGGATCATCACGGCGGCCGCAGCGAAATCCCAGGTGTTGAGACCGCGCTCCCAATAGGCGTCCATGCGGCCCGCCGCGACATAGGCGATGTCGAGCGCGGCCGAGCCCATGCGCCGGACATTGGCGAAGCGCGGCATCACGGCGGCGAGTTCGCGCAGGAAGAGCGGATGGCCGCCCTTGCCGATATGGGGCACACCCATGCCGATCAGCATCTCGGCCGGCTCGCGCCGCCCCGAGACGCGCATGCGGCGGTTGTTGACATAGGCTCCCTTGCCCTTCTCGGCCATGAACATCTCGTCCTTGGCGGCGTCGTAGACCACGCCGGCGATGAACTGGTTGTCGCGCTCGAGCGCGACCGAGATGTTCCAGTGCGGGATGCCGCGCAGGAAGTTGTGCGTTCCGTCGAGCGGATCGATGTGCCAGCGGTTGCTCTCGTCCGTTCCGGCGACGACGCCGCTCTCCTCCATCACGAAGCCGTAGCCGGGGCGCGCCTTCTCCAGCGCGGCGCGGATGATCTCCTCGGCCTTGGTGTCGGCCTTCGAGACGAAGTCGCCCGGCCCCTTGGCGAGAACCTGCAGGTTCTCGATCTCGCCGAAATCGCGCTTCAGCGAGCGCGACGCCTTCATCACGGCGTCCGTCATCACGGTCATCAGGGGGGAGCGGATCATGAATACCTCTTGCGCGCCGATCAGGCGCGACTTTGGCCCGGTGGCCGTCTGGTGTGGGAATTTGAGCCGGTCACTTGCTCGCCTGGCTGGACGACGTCAAGGCCGCGCCCTCGATGCGCGTCGCCGCCAGCGCCGCGGCGCGGCCCTGCTGTTCGGGGTTGAGCCGGTCGAAGAGCTGGTCCAGTTGCGGGTCGTCGAGGCCGCGCGCGCGGGCCGCGAGGTGCCAGGCCGCGGCCTCGATCGAGTCGGGCGGGATGCCGCGCCCGGCCTGGTAGAGCCGCGCCAGCCGGTTCTGCGCGATCGGGTTGCCCTTGCCGGCGGCCCGCAGGAACAGACGCGCGGCGGCCGCCTCGTCCTTGGCCACTCCCGTGCCGTTGAACAGCATGATCGCGTATTCGACTTCGCCTGGAAGGTAGCCGGCGGCCGCCGCGCGGGCCATCCACCCCGCGGCCGCGGCGTCGCTTTGCGGCATGCCCCGGCCCTGCTTCGCCAGGATTCCGAGCGCATGGAGCGCCTCGCCGATATCCGAGCCCGCCGCGATCTCGAGGCAGGCGATGGCGCGGGCCTCGTCCTGCGGTTCGCCCGTGGCCAGCAAAGTCAGCGCCAGATTGTAGTTGGCGGCGGGGTGGCCGGCGGCCGCTGCTTGCTCCAGCAGGCGCCCGGCGCGGGCCGGATCGGCAGCGACCTTGTCGGAGCCGGCATTGCCGAGCAGCGCGATGGCGAGCGCGTAGACCGCATTGATGTCGCCCCGCTCGGCGGCGCGGGCATACCACTCGGTCGCCGCGACCGGATCCTCGGGCACGCCGAGCCCCTGCCGGTAGATCTCGCCGAGCAGCGTCATCGCGGCGGCGTCTGTGCTGTCGGCCTCGATCCGCTTCAGCGCCTCCTGAACGGCGCGCCGGTAGTGGCCGGTCTGATAGGCCCCATAGGCGAGGTCGGGCGTCCGGGCGAAGGCTCCCGATGCGGCGACGAGAGCGATGCCGGCCGCCAGCGCGAGGCTGCGCGCGGGCCTGCTCTTGGGCCTGCTCATGGTCCGGCCTTGCGCGCGGCGGTCGCCGCGATCACGGCGTTCGCCTCGCCCACCAGCGTGCGGATGTCGCGGCCGTGATCGAAGGCCCAGTCGCCCAGCGCGACGAATTCCGCGCGGGTCTCGACCAGCGCGGCGACCGAACCGGCATCGGGCGCATAGGCGACGCAGGGCGTCTCGAAAATCTCGGCCCACCAGCCGGCGCGCTCGATCACGGCCGGAAGCGGCGGCATGGAGCCGTCCGGGCGCGGCTCGCCGAACATGACGTAGTCGACGCCGGCCTCGCCGATATCCATCGCGTCGTGCCGGGCGCGCAGATGCCCAGCGCCGATGATGCGCTCGCTCTTCAGGCTGGAGCGCGCCTCGGCGACGGCCTCGGGGCCTTGCGTCAGATGGACGCCGTCGGCGCCGCCGCGCGCGGCGACCAGCGCCGAGGCCTCGACGATCAGCGCGACGTTCTGCGCCTGCACGGGGGCTGCGAGGCGCTTGACCGCCTCGATCCGGCTGCGATCGTCGCCCAGGGCCAGGCGCAGCAGCACGGCCGCGACATCGCCGCCACTGAGCGCCTGCATCAGGCGGAAGGCCATCGCCTCGGGGTCGGTGACAATGGGCGTCACCAGCATCAGGCGGGTCTGGGGAGATTGCATGGTCATGATCTGCGCCGCAAACGGCCTGCGAGAGCGTCCAATGTCAAGACGCCAAGCCCCGCGACCAGGCTCCAGAAGGCCGAGCCGACGCCGAAGAGCGACAGGCTGGACGCCGCCACGGCGAAGGTGACGACCGCGGCGAAGCGCTGCCTCTCGGCGATCATCGCCTGCCCGAGAGCGCCCGTCAGCGAGCCGACGAGGCCGAGCCCGGCGACCGCGACGATCAGCGCCTTGGGCATCGCGACGATCAGCGCCAGCAACAATCCGGCGAAGCCGGCGATGGCGAGCCAACTGAGCCCGTAGAGCACGCCGGCCTTCCAGCGTTGGGCCGGATCGGGATGGGTGTCGGGACCGGTGCAGATCGAGGCGCTGATCGCCGCCATGTTGACCATATGCGCGCCGAAGGGCGCGGTCAGGGCCGACATCAGTCCCGTGACGAAGAGCGCGGCCGAGGTCGGCGGATTGTAGCCGTCGGCGCGCAGCACGGCGAAGCCCGGCAGGTTCTGCGAGGCCATGGTGACGAGATAGAGCGGCACCCCTAGGCCCAGGATCGCGGCGATGTCGAAACGCGGCGTCACCCATTCCAGAGTGGTCAGGGCTGCAGGCGCGGCGGACCAGTCGGCGAGGCCCGTGGCGAAGGAGATCGCGATGCCCGCCAGCAGCGCCGCGATGACGCCGAGGAACGGGTTGACCAGCCGCGCCAGCAAAAAGACCGCCAGAAGCGGCAGCACCAGCGCCGGTGAAAGCCGCATCTCGTCGAAGACGGCGACGACGAAGCGGAAGATGACGCCCGCCAGCATGGCCGAGGCGATGCTCATCGGAATCCGCTCGGTCAGCCGCCCGAGCGGACCGAAACCGGCCGTCAGCATGGTCAGCGCGGCAGCCGCGAGGAAGGCGCCGACGGCGGCGGGAAGGTCGATGCCTGTCGTCGCCGCGATCAGCGCCGCGCCCGAGGTCGACCAGGCGCAGATGATCGGCAGCCGGTAGCGCCAGGACAGCCAGAGGCTCGACAGCCCCTTGGCGATGCCCAGGCCCGCAATCCATGAGACGGTCTGCGCCGGCGTCGCGCCGACTGCCTGGGCCGCGGCCAGCACCACGGCGACCGACGCCGCGAAACCGACGAATGACGCGACCAGCGCGGAGAAGACGATCGACATGGGCGCTCGTGTCGTGGCGGCGGGTGGGAAGGGGAGGCGACCGCGCCCTTCAATCAGAAATCGGCATCGCCCGGAAGCGCTTGCACGGCGGATGGCCATACGGACGGCGCTTGTCATGGAGCCGTCAAGCGCGCTCCCTAGCATTCGTCCAGTTTGAATCCATCGTCGCCTGAGCAGAGCGGGAGCCAACGACATGACCGACGATACCCGGTTCGAAGACACATTCGGCGCGAGCATGCTGGAGCATGACGACGCGACGCCGCTGAACCCGACGCAGAACCCGACCATGGGAGAGCTGATCTCGCTGCGCTTCTCCCGTCGCGGGCTGCTCAAGGGCGCTCTTGCCGTCTCGGCGATTTCGGCCACCGTTGGTGCGACGGCGCTGATCGCCGCCGACGAGGCGAAGGCCCAGGCCAAGGGTTCGGCCTTCTCCTTCAAGGAGGTCGAGGCCGGCGTCGACGCCAACCACCACGTCGCCGAGGGCTACGACGCCGACGTTCTGCTGCGCTGGGGCGACGGGCTCTTCCCGGATTCGCCCGAGTTCAATCCGGCGGCCCAGACCCCCGAGGCGCAGGCGAAGCAGTTCGGCTACAACAACGACTATGTCGGCTACACGCCGATGCCTGGGGCGGCGGACCCGTCGTCGCACGGCCTGCTCTTCGTCAACCACGAATACACCAACCCGCATCTGATGTTCCCGGGCGTCGTCACGATCAAGGACGGCAAGGCCGTGATGGCGAACGCCACAAAGGAGCGCGCCGCCATCGAGATGATGGCGCACGGGGCGACGGTCGCCGAGATCCGCAAGTCCAGCGGCAAATGGTCGCTGGTGAAGGATTCGAAATACAACCGCCGCATCACGGTCGCGACCGAGATGCAGCTCACCGGCCCCGTCGCCGGCCATGACCGCGCCAAGACCAATGCCGACCCGACCGGCCGCAAGGTCTTCGGCACGATCAACAACTGCGCCGGCGGCCTGACGCCCTGGGGCACCTTCGTCTCCGGCGAGGAGAACTTCCACGGCTACTTCTCCGGCACGCTGCCGGCCGACAGCAAGGAGGCGGCCAATTACAAGCGCCTCGCGCTGCCCTCGCCGCCCTATGCCTGGGGCCGGTTCGAGGAGCGCTTCGACATCGGCAAGGAGCCGAACGAGCCCAACCGCTTCGGCTGGATCGTCGAGGTCGATCCGTTCGATCCGAACTCCGTGCCGAAGAAGCGCACCGCGCTCGGCCGTTTCAAGCATGAGGGCGCCGAAAGCATCGTCTCGCGCGACGGCCGCGTCGTGTTTTATCTCGGCGACGACGAGCGCTTCGACTATGCCTACAAGTTCGTCACCACCGGCCGGTTCGACCCCAACAACCGCGCGGCGAACATGGACCTGATGGATTCCGGCACGCTCTATGTCGCAAAATTCAGCGCTGATGGGACGGTCGAATGGCTGCCTCTGGTCTTCGGTCAGGGCCCGCTGACCGTCGCCAACGGCTTCCAGAGCCAGGCCGACGTGCTGATCGAGACCCGGCGCGCCGGCGATCTGCTCGGCGCGACCAAGATGGACCGGCCCGAAGACATTCAGCCCAACGGCGTAACGGGCCGCGTCTATGTCATGCTGACCAACAATACGAGCCGCACCGACGCCCAAGTCGATGCCGCCAATCCGCGCGCCAAGAACGCGTTCGGCCACATCATCGAGATCGTCGAGGATGGCGGCGACTTCGCCGCGACCAAGGGCAAGTGGGAAATCCTGCTGAAATGCGGGGACCACACGGTGGCCGCCGTCGGCGCGACCTTCTCGACCGAAACCACCAAGAATGGCTGGTTTGGCATGCCCGACATTTGCGCTGTCGACGGTTCCGGGCGTCTTTGGGTCTCGACCGATGGCAACGGGCCGGATGTGACTGGGCGCACCGACGGCATTTGGGCGGTCGATACGCAAGGCGAGGCGCGCAAGACCTCGAAGCTGTTCTACCGCGTGCCGCACGGCGCCGAACTCTGCGGCCCGTGCTTCACGCCGGATGACCAGACGCTGTTCGCCGCCGTCCAGCACCCGGGCGACGACGGCCCGGACTGGCCGGCCTTCGGGCGGCGCTCCCACTATGAGGATCTGTCGACGCGCTGGCCGGACTTCAAGCCCGATATGCCGACGAGGCCATCCGTGGTGGCGATCACCCGGCGCGGTGGCGGCAAGATCGGGGTTTGAGGCGGTTTTCCTTCCCCCTTTGCGGAGAAGGCGGCTCGGCGAAGCAGAGCCGGATGAGGGGGCGCGCGCTGATCGTGCGGCCCCTCAAACATGCTGCTCTTTGCCGCCTCTCAATCATTTCCTCTACGGTGGATAGCGGCGCGACCCCTCATCCGTCGCTTCGCGCCACCTTCTCCCGCAAGAGTTGAAGGTTAATCAAGCCGCCTTCTGCGCGCCGAAAGTCGGGTCGAGCTCGCCCTTGGCGTAGCGCTTGGCCATCTCGGCGGTGGTCGCGACGCGCTTGATCTTGCTCGCCTGGCCGGCGGTGTTGAACTCCTGCAGGCGCAGCTTGCACAGCGCCGTCATCGCCTCCATGGCGGGCTTCAGATATTTGCGCGGATCGAACTCGCCGGGGTTCTCCGAGAGGATCTTCCGGATCTGCCCGGTCATCGCCATGCGGTTGTCGGTGTCGATGTTGATCTTGCGGACGCCGTGCTTGATGCCGCGCTGGATCTCGGCGACCGGCACGCCCCAGGTCGGCTTCATCTGTCCGCCATACCGGTTGATGATGTCCTGCAGATCCTGCGGCACCGAGGACGAGCCGTGCATGACGAGATGCGTGTTCGGCAGCTTGGCGTGAATCTCCTCGATGACATGCATCGCCAGGATCGCGCCGTCGGGCTTGCGCGTGAACTTGTAGGCGCCGTGCGAGGTGCCCATGGCGATGGCGAGCGCATCGACCTTGGTCTGCGCGACGAACTTCACCGCCTCGTCGGGGTCAGTCAGCAACTGGTCGTGGCTGAGCTTGCCCTCGAAGCCGTGGCCGTCCTCGGCCTCGCCCTCGCCGCTCTCGAGCGAGCCCAACACGCCGAGCTCGCCCTCGACCGAGATGCCGCCGAGATGGGCCATCTCGGTGACCTGCCGGGTCACGCCGACATTGTAGTCCCAGTCGCCCGGCGTCTTGCCGTCGGCCTTGAGGGAACCGTCCATCATCACCGAGGTGAAGCCGGCCTGGATCGCGGTCATGCAGGTCGCGGCCTCGTTGCCATGGTCGAGATGCACGCAGACCGGGATGTGCGGATAGATCTCGGTGACCGCGTCCATCATGTGCTTGAGCATGATGTCGTTCGCGTAGGAGCGCGCGCCGCGCGAGGCCTGGATGATGACGGGAGCGTCGGTGGCGTCGGCCGCCGCCATGATCGCCAGCGCCTGCTCCATGTTGTTGATGTTGAAGGCGGGCACGCCGTAGTCGTTCTCGGCGGCATGGTCGAGCAATTGGCGGAGCGTGATGCGGGCCAAGGTATCCTCCCGGTGTGGCGTCAGAGTTCCGGGAGGATTTAGAGCGGATGAGCGGTCAAGGCAAAGCGAAAGCGGCCGACAGGGTGAAGGGCTAGCGGCCGCGCGCCTCCAGAGCCGCGACGCGTTCCTCGACGGCAGCGAGGTCTTCGGCGAATTGCCCGGTGGTGGCCTTGGCCATTACGAGCAGGCCGGCGGTGTCGCGGCGCTGCTTGCGGACAAGGTCCTTCAAGCGCTCGAAGCGCTCGTTGGATTCAGCACGAAACGCTGACACGTCTGACTGAACTTTCTTGAGAATATCGAACATCGCGGATTGCATGTTGTCGCTCATCGACCTCTCCGACTTCAGCGCTCGGCATTCACGCGCCAATACATTATCGAACGAGAACATAGCAGAAACATAACATGCCGCAAGGGCAATCGTGATTGTATTCAACGCCTCCGCAGCGCCTCCACGCCCGGCAGCGGCTTGCCTTCCATCCACTCCAGGAACGCCCCGCCCGCCGTCGAGACATAGGTCAGGTCGTCGGCGACGCCGGCATGGTTCATCGCCGCGACGGTGTCGCCGCCGCCCGCCACCGCGACCAGCTTGCCGGTCCTGACGCGCTGCGCCGCCGCCTTAGCGACCGTCACCGTCGCCGTGTCGAAGGGCGGCAATTCGAACGCCCCGAACGGCCCGTTCCAGACCAGCGTCTTGACGGAATCGAGCTTCAGCACGACCTCGGCGACGCTGAGCGGCCCTGCGTCGAGGATCATCTCGTCGGCCGCGATCTCGTCGACCGGCACGACGCGATGGCCCGGATTGGCCTTGAACTCGCGCGCTGCCAGCGCATCGACAGGGAGCAGGATCTCGCAGCCGGCGGCCTTCGCCTTCGTCTCGATCTCGCGTGCGGTGGCGACGAGGTCGTGCTCGCAGAGCGATTTGCCGACACTCACGCCACGGGCCGCAAGAAACGTGTTGGCCATGCCGCCGCCGATGGCCAGCACATCGACCTTCTTCACGAGATTGCCGAGCAGATCGAGCTTGGTCGAGACTTTCGCCCCGCCGACGATCGCCATCACCGGCTTCGCCGGATTGTCGAGACCGGCAGACAGGGCTTCCAGTTCGGCCTGCATGGTGCGGCCTGCGAAGGCCGGCAGGACATGGGCAAGTCCCTCGGTCGAGGCATGGGCGCGGTGCGCGGCCGAAAACGCATCGTTGACGAACAGGTCGCCGTTTGCGGCCAGCGCCTTGACGAAATCCGGGTCGTTCTTTTCGTCGCCCGCATGGAAGCGGGTGTTTTCCAGCAGCAGCACGTCGCCGTTCTTGGCCGCCGACACCGCTTTCGCGACATCCTCGCCGACGCAGTCCTCGACAAAGGTTACCGGCTGGCCGAGCGCATGCGCCAGCGCAGGCACGACCTGCTTCAGGCTGTCCTTGGCGTCGCGGCCCTTGGGCCGGCCGAAATGCGCCAGCAGCACGACCTTGCCGCCCTTCTCCGAAATCTCGCGGATCGTCGGCAGGATGCGGTCGATGCGGGTCGTGTCGCTGACCGCGCCGTTCTCCATCGGCACGTTGAGATCGACACGGACGAGCGCGCGCCTGCCCGCGAGATCGGCGTCGTCGAGCGTCTTGAAGCCCGTCACGGCAGCAGCTTCGGCATGATGCCCGGAACGCCGAACTTCAGCACCAGGACGGTGAGGACCACCGTCAGCACGGCGGTGACGATGGCGGTGGTGAAAAGGGTCGCGGCGCGGGGAGTGGCATCGACGCGGTCGCGCAGGGCCGCGATCTCGCCGCGAATGCCGGCGAAATCCATCGTCCCGGCGGCGGCGTCGACCTTGTGGGCGCTGCGCTCGAGCGAGGCTTCGGCCCGGGTCAGCACCGCTTCGTAGCGGGCGAACTTCTCCTCGATGCGCGCCGCCTTCTCCTCGATGCGGGAAAGCTGGTCGAGTTGGCGCGGCTCGACCGCGGGGGCGGGAATCGCGGGTTTGTCACTGACGGGCGCGACCATGGCTGGCGCGGGCGCAACGGGTTTGCCGGTTGTGCTGGCGGCGGGCAGGTTGGTGTGCATTTCCACATGCGGCTCGGTGCGAGCCACGGTCTTGACGTCAGACATTGTCAGTTCCCGCCGAAACGAAGGATGGAGAAAACGATCGCAGCCCCGAAAACGAGGAACTGACGGTCATGGTAAGCAACTGCCGCATCGTCGGAATGTTCGACAGCTTGCCGTCGATACGGGCGACATCCGCCTGCAATGTGGCGAAATCGACCATTCCCGGCAATTGCCTGATTCCGGCCACGATGACGTCCGGACGCGTTTCGATCCGCGCAGGGACGTCATCGCGCATCATGGCTAGGCCTCAGATCAGCTTGGCCATCGCGACCGCCGTGTCGCTCATGCGGTTCGAGAAGCCCCACTCGTTGTCATACCACGAAAGCACGCGGACGAACTTGTCGTCCATGACCTTGGTCTGGTCGAGCGCGAAGGTCGAGGAGGCCGGGTCGTGGTTGAAGTCCATCGAGACATTGGGCTGGTCGGTGACAGCAAGGATGCCCTTGAGCGGGCCGCGCCTGCTCGCCTTGAGGATCGCCTCGTTGACCTTCTCGACCGTGGTCTTGCGCCTGGCGATGAACTTGAAGTCGACGACCGAGACATTGGGGGTCGGCACGCGGATCGAGGTGCCGTCGAGACGGCCCTTGAGTTCCGGGATGACGAGGCCGATCGCCTTGGCGGCGCCGGTCGAGGTCGGGATCATCGAGAGCGCGGCGGCGCGGCCGCGATAGAGATCCTTGTGCATGGTGTCGAGCGTCGGCTGGTCGCCGGTATAGGCGTGGATCGTGGTCATGAAGCCCTTGTCGATGCCGACCGCGTCCTGCAGCACCTTCACCACCGGCGCGAGGCAGTTCGTGGTGCACGATGCATTCGAGACGACGAGGTGGTCGGCGGTCAGCGCCTGATGGTTGACGCCGAAGACGACGGTCAGGTCGGCCCCGTCGCAGGGGGCCGAGACCAGCACGCGCCTGGCCCCGGCCGCGAGATGGGCGGCGGCCTTGTCGCGGGTGGTGAAGATGCCGGTGCATTCGAAGGCGATGTCGACGCCGAGCGCCTTGTGCGGCAGCTCCTTGGGATCGCGGATCGCGGTGACCTTGATCGGGCCGCGACCGACATCGATCGTGTCGCCGGACACCGTCACCGTGCCGGGGAAGCGGCCATGCACGCTGTCGAAGCGGAAGAGATGGGCGTTGGTCTCGACCGGGCCGAGATCGTTGATCGCGACGACCTCGATGTCCTTGCGCTTCGACTCGATGATCGCGCGCAGAACGTTGCGCCCGATGCGGCCGAAGCCGTTGATCGCCACCTTGACCGTCATCTCAATCCTCTCCTTCGCCGATCCACGGCGCGCGAGCGCCATTCAAGCGGGCAAATCGGCCAAAGCATGGCCGAACGCAAGTCAAAATCGTCATTGCGAGCGAAGCGAAGCAATCCAGGGGACGTCGAGCGCTGAGGCTCTGGATTGCTTCGCTTCGCTCGCAATGACGGCGTCAGCCGTTATGCCGCTTCATGGCGGCCTCGGCGACTGCCTCGGGCGTGATGCCGAAATGCCTGTAGACGTCCTTGTAGGGGCCGCTCGCCCCGAAGGAGGACATGCCGACGAAGCCGCCGTCCTGGCCGATCACCGCATCCCAGCCGAAACGCACGCCCGCTTCCACCGCGACGTTGATCGGCGCCGCGCCGATGATCGCGTCTTTCGTCGCCTCGTCCTGCTCCAGCAGCAGCTCCAGCGACGGCACCGAGACGACGCGCGCCCGCACGCCCTTGTCCGACAACAGCTTGCGCGCAGCGACTGCAAGCTCGACCTCCGAACCCGTGGCGAAGAGCGAGACCTGCGCCTTGCCGCCCTCGGCCGCCAGCAACTCGTAGCCGCCGGTCGCGCTGCGGTTTCTCGCGGTCGCGTCGGTACGCAGTTGCGGCAGGTTCTGGCGCGAGAGCGCCAGCACCGTCGGCCCGTCGGCGCGCTCCAGCGCGAGCTGCCAGGCTTCGGCCGTCTCGATCGCGTCGGCCGGGCGGAAGACGCGCATCTTCGGCATCGAGCGCAGCGAGGCGAGATGCTCGACCGGCTGGTGCGTCGGCCCGTCCTCGCCCAGTCCGATCGAATCATGGGTCATGACGTAGACCACCGGCAGGCCCATCAGCGCGGCGAGCCGCATCGAGGGCCGCGCATAGTCGGCGAAGACGAGGAAGGTTCCGCCGGCGGCGCGGAAGCCGCCATGCAGGGTGATGCCGTTCATCGCGGCGGCCATGCCGTGCTCGCGGATGCCGTAGCGGACATAACGGCCCCTCGGCGTCTTCGGCGTGAAATCCTCGGCGGCCTTGGTGCGGGTGTTGTTCGATGGCGTCAGGTCGGCCGAACCCATCACCAGTTCCGGCATGACCGGCGTGATGGCTTCGAGCGCCAGTTCCGAGGCCTTGCGGGTCGCGACCGCCTGCGGGGCAGCGATCAGCGCTTTCTTGTGGGCGAGGATCGCCTTGTCGAGCCTGACCGGAACGCGATGGGTCTGGCGGCGATCGAACTCTGCGCGCTTGCGCTCGGAGAGCGCGCCGAAGCGCCCCTTCCACTCGCTGTGCGCCCCGGCCCCCGCCGCGCCATGGCCGCGCCAGGCCTTGAGCACATCGGCCGCGACCTCGAACGGCCCACCAGTGATGCCGAGCTTCTGCTTGGCCGCGGCGAGTTCCTCCGCCCCCAGCGCCTCGCCATGGGCTTTCGATGTGCCCTGCTTCTTCGGCGCGCCGAAACCGATGATCGTCTTGCAGGCGATCATGGTCGGCTTGCCGGATTTCCGCGCCCGGCGGATCGCGGCCTCGACAGCGTCCGGATCATGCCCGTCGACGCGCTCGGCGCGCCAGCCGCAGGCCTTGAAGCGCGCCACCTGATCGACCGAATCGGAGATCGAGAGCGGCCCGTCGATCGAGATGCCGTTGTCGTCCCAGAGCACGACCAGCTTGTCGAGCTTCTGGTGGCCCGCGAGCGCGATCGCCTCATGGCTGATGCCCTCCATCAGGTCCCCGTCGGAGGCCAGCACATAGGTGTGGTGGTCGACGATCTTCCTGCCGAACTCGGCTGCGAGCATGCGCTCGGCCATCGCCATGCCGACGGCGGTCGCCAGACCCTGGCCGAGCGGGCCGGTGGTGGTCTCGATGCCCGCCGTCATGAAGTTCTCGGGGTGGCCCGGCGTTTTCGATTCGAGCTGGCGGAACTTCTTCAGGTCGGAGAGCTCCATGCCGGGCGCGCCGGTGAGATAGAGCAGCGCGTAGAGCAGCATCGAGCCGTGACCGGCCGAGAGCACGAAGCGGTCGCGGTCGGGCCAGCGCGGATCGGCCGCGTCATAGCGCATGATCCGCGTGAACAAAACGGTCGCGACGTCGGCCGCGCCCATCGGCAGGCCGGGATGGCCGGACTTGGCCTGCTCGACGCCGTCCATGGCGAGCGAACGGATGGCGTTGGCAAGCTGGTCGTGCTGCTTGCGGTCGATCGTGGTCATGTTTCCGGGCTCCGTCTTGCGGATGGGGCTTGAGCTGCGGCGGACGATTCTGCGCGGCGGGGCGGCGACGGTTCGATTCAAGCGACCGGTGCATCGTATCGGGTCGGGTGGCCCGATTAGGCCGCCGGCTCTCCCCGAGTCAATTCGCGCCGGAGGGCGTTCCGGTTCGCGGCGGCCGCCGCGTCGCATGCCGCAACTCAGCAATCGCAGCCAAGTCCTTGGTTTCGGAGCGCTCCTTGGCCATCCGATTCCCGCTTTCGATCAGGATGCGCTAGGCTGCGTCCGAATCGTGTGAGCCGGCTTTGATCGGACAGGGGGAAACGGCCGTGGCGAGCCTGATGCTGGACAATGCGCTGGCCCGCCTCGATGGCGCGCTCGGTCAACTGGAAGCCGCCGCCCGCCGCCGGATCGAGGCCGAGCGCGGCCGCGCCCATCTCGAGACCGAACTCACCCTGATGCAGGACGACCGGGCGCGGCTCGCCTCGGAACTCGACGGCGCGATGGCCCGCGTCGCGCAGGTCGAAGGCGCGGCGCGCGAGGTCGAGCAGCGGCTGGAGCGGGCGATGAACGTGGTCGGCGCCGTGGTGGCGCGGGCGCAGGACCATTCGCACACACAACAACCCCATCTGGAGCATTGAGCAGGAAACCCTATGCCGCAGGTCAACGTCACCATCGCCGGCAAAGCCTACCGCATGGCCTGCGGCGAGGGCGAGGAGCCGCATCTGGAGGGCCTTGCCCGGCTCTATGACGGCAAGATCGAGGAGATGCGCCAGTCCTTCGGCGAGATCGGCGACATGCGGTTGCATGTGATGGCGGCGCTGATGGTCGCCGACGAGGTCTCCGAGCTGAGGCAGCGCGTCGCGGCGCTGGAGACGCGGCTGACCGACCTGCATGGCGACGCTGGCGCGGCCGATCAGCGCCTCGCCGAAGTCGAGGACAAGGCGGCTCATGCCCTGGTGGCGGCGGCCGAGCGGATCGAGACCGTGGCGAAGAGCCTGATCGCAACCCCCGCCGGCTAAAAGCAGCGGAACTCCACTGGCGCTTTGCCGGCCTCGCGCCTAGATTGAGTGGGCTGGGCTGCCTGGTGCGTGCGAGAAACTGTATTCCCGGGCCCATACGACTCCCTAGGGAGCTGTCCCTGACCGGGTCCCTGGACCCGGACACACGGCGCCCACCTACTTTAGTAGGTGTCCCGGGATCGAAATCTCCACGGCCGAGGTGGCTCAGCACTTGTCGATATGACGACGCCCTCCCCCGACAATTCGACCAGCCGCAAATCCGCCCTGCGCGAGGCCGCGCTCGCGCGCCGGGACACGCTCGAAATCGACGACCGCCTGATCTGGGACGAGGCGATCTGCGAGCGGGCTCTGGCGCTCCTTCATCACATCCTCGCCCCTCATCCTGAGGAGACGCGGCCTTCGGCCGCTCCTCAGGATGAGGGCGCTGGGGGTGGAGAAGACATCCCCATCGTCTCAGCCTATTGGCCGATGCGCTCGGAGGCCGATCCGAGGCCGATCCTGGAGGGGCTGCATGAGCGCGGCATCTCCCTCTGCCTACCGGCGATCGTCGACAGGCGCATGATTTTCCGGCGCTGGGCGCCTTACGAGCCGATCGTGCCCGGCGGCTTCGGCACGCTCGTCCCGCAGCCCGAGCAGCCGCTCGCGACCCCGACGATCCTGCTGGTGCCGCTTGCCGCCTTCGACCGGCGCGGCTACCGCATCGGCTATGGCAAGGGCCATTTCGACGCCAAGCTCGCCGAACTCGGTCCTGTCACCGCGATCGGCATCGCCTATGCCGCGCAGGAGATCGCCGCCGTGCCCGATGAGAGCCATGACAGATGTCTCGACTGGGTGGTGACCGAAGCCGAGGCGATTCGCTGCGGTTGATTCCCGACGCCATTCGCGCGACGGAGACTGGCCTGAAGCCTCTGGACACCTCCTCATGCGTTTTCTCTTTCTCGGCGACGTCGTCGGCCGCCCCGGGCGCGTCGCGGTGCAGGAACGCCTGCCGTCCCTGCGCCAGCGCTGGAGCCTCGATTGCGTCGTGATCAACGGCGAGAACGCGGCCGGCGGCTTCGGCATCACTGAGGCGATCTGCGACGAGTTGCTGGCGGCGGGAGCCGACGCCGTGACACTGGGCAACCATTCCTGGGACCAGCGCGAGGCGCTGGTCTTCATAGAGCGGCAGGACCGGCTGATCCGCCCGGCGAACTATCCGTCGGGCACGCCCGGCCGTGGCGCGACAGTCGTTGAAGCCCGCAACGGCGCGCGCGTGCTCGTCGTCAACGTGATGGGGCGCATCTTCATGGACGCGCTGGACGATCCCTTCACGGCGGTCGAGCGCGAACTCGCCGCATGCCCGCTCGGCGAGGTCGCCGACGCCGTCATCATCGACGTCCATGCCGAGGCGACCAGCGAGAAGCAGGCGATGGCCTGGTTCGTCGATGGCCGCGCCAGCCTCGTCGTCGGCACGCACACCCATACGCCGACCGCCGACACGCGCATCCTGCCCGGCGGCACCGCCTACCAGTCCGACGCCGGCATGTGCGGCGACTATGATTCGGTTCTCGGCATGCAGAAGGAGGAGCCGATCAGGCGCTTCCTGCAGAAGACGCCGGGCGCGCGCATGGAGCCCGCGACCGGGCCAGGCACATTGTCGGGGATCGCGGTGGAGATCGACGACGCGACGGGCCTGGCGAAGGCGGTCTGGCCGGTCCGCATCGGGCCGCATCTGTCGGAGGCGTTTCCGGGTTGGGAGCTGGGCTAAGCTTTCAAGCGGCGTCGCTCTGGCGCATCAGGCTGTCGAAGGCCTCGGTCAGGGCGGAGGCCTGCCGCGCCAAGGTTCCCGCGACGCCGACCACCTCGGTGACGCCAGCGCCCGCCTGCTGGACCATGTCGCTGACGCCGCAGATGGTCTGCGCCACCTCCTGCGTGCCGAGCGCAGCGCGGCTGACGCTCTGGGCGATCTCCTGCGTCGCCAGGCGTTGCTGGGCGATGCCGCTGGCGACCACGGCCGTGGTCTCGTTCATCCGCTGGACGAAGGCGACGATGCGCTCGATCGCCGTCACCGCCTCGCGGGTCGCCGCCTGCATCGCCGGCACCTGGGCGGCGATGTCGTCGGTGGCCTGCGCGGTGCGCGCCGAGAGCTGCTTCACCTCGGTGGCGACCACGGCGAAGCCGCGCCCGCTCTCGCCGGCGCGCGCCGCCTCGATCGTGGCGTTCAGCGCCAGCATGTTGGTCTGGCTGGCGATGGCGCGGATGATCTCGACCATCGAGCCGATCGTCTCGGCCGAGCGAGCGAGGCTCTTGACGATGACGTCCGTCTTCAGCGCGGCGGCGTCGGCGTCTTCGGCCATGTCGGCCGCATGCGTGACCTCGCGGGCGACCTGATCGAGCGAGATCGAGAGCTCCTCGGTGGCGCTGGCGACGCTCTGGACCGAGGTCGAGGCCTCGTCGGAGGCATGCGCCGCGACCACCGCCTGCGAGCCCGTGTCCTGCACGACGCCGTTCATCGTCCGCGCCAGGCTTTCGACTGCGCCGGCCCCGTCATTGACCGCGCCGACGACGCCGCGCACCGTGACCGCGAAGGCGGCGATCTCGCCCCGCGTCTGATCCCGGCTGCGGCGCTGGACCTCGGCATAGGTCTCCAGCAGCAGTTCCAGATCGAACTGGACCACCTTGTTGAGCGCGGCGCGCAGCGCGATGCGCCGGATGAATTCCTTGCGCTGCCAGAACCCGCTCATCTTCTGCAGCGCGTCGCGGTCGAGCCCCATCTCCTTGCCGATGCGGTTGGTCACGATGGCGTGGCAGATCGCGACCGCATAGGCCGGCACGCCGTTGCGATGAAACGCATGGGCCAGTCGCTCGGCCGATTCCGTGAAACCGTCGGTGAGTTCGCCCGATGCGAGCCTGATCCAGTGCGCCAGCCGCAGATCATGCACCTCAGGCACGGAAAAGGCGCGACGGATCTCGGGCCACGGCTCGAACTGGTCGTCGAGTTGCGGCAGCAGGGTCGGCAGGCGCGTGCGCGCGAACTCGCTCTGCTTGCGAAGCAGGGCGAGATCCACGGGACCGATCTGGAATGCGCGAAAGCGCAGCTCCTGTTCCGCGATCGGGGAGTGAGGCACGGTTTCCATGCAGCCTGGGGCGGCGCCGGAGCGCCGGGTTCGTCGTCGCCCCGTCAGGCTGTCCGAGATTGGCGAAGAATGCCTTAACGGCAGGATCACGAACGCGCGGGGTTGGCGGCGAACCGATCGGCCGGCGGCCGCCGGGCGCGGCGCCTGGCCACGGCTTGCCTGCCGCCAAACGAGCCGCCTATAAGGCCGCTCCGGCCACCAACCGCCATAAGTCGCGGGTCGGCCGACTGAATCGACCGCCAGCGCAGAGGCTCTCCCAATGGCCGGGCATTCCCAGTTCAAGAACATCATGCACCGCAAGGGCAAGCAGGACGCGGTGCGCGCCAAGCTGTTCTCGAAGCTCGGCCGCGAGATCACCGTCGCCGCGAAGATGGGCATGCCCGATCCGGCGATGAACCCGCGCCTGCGGATGGCTGTTCTCGCCGCGCGCGCCGAAAACATGCCGAAGGACAACATCCAGCGCGCCATCAACAAGGCCGCCGGCGGCGAGGGCGACAACTATGACGAGGTCCGCTACGAGGGTTACGGGCCGGGCGGGGCGGCCGTCATCGTCGAGGCGCTGACCGACAACCGCAACCGCACGGCCTCGGCCGTCCGCTCCTATTTCACCAAGGCGGGCGGAGCGATGGGCGAGAGCAACTCGGTTTCGTTCATGTTCTCCCGCGTCGGCGAGATCAGCTATCCGGTGGACGTCGGCGACGCCGACACGGTGATGGAGGCCGCGATCGAGGCCGGCGCGGACGACGTCGTCTCGGACGAGAACGGCCACGTCATCCTGTGCGCCTTCGACGCGCTGAACGAGGTCTCGAAGGCGCTGGAGGCGGCGCTGGGCGCGCCGGCCTCGGCCAAGCCGGTCTGGCGGCCGAACACCTCGGCGCCGCTCGACGAGGAGAAGGCGGCCTCGATGATGCGGCTGATGGAGGCGCTCGACAATGACGACGACGTGCAGAACGTCTTCGCCAATTTCGAGATCGCCGACGACGTGATGGCGAAGCTCGGTGCGGGCTGACGCTCAGCGCCCGACCAGCGCGTCCCACAGCGGCAAGCTGACGATCGCGCTCAGGAAGATCACCAGGAAGGCGATGCGCCGGAAGGTGCTCTCCGACGCCAGGCCGAAGGCATGCGTGCCGGCCCAAAGCCCCACGCCATAGACCAGCATGAGCGGCGCCGCCATCACCGCCGCCGCCGGCGTCAGGATGCCGGTCAGCCACAGCGTCAGGCCGCTGATCACGGTCGATATGCCGAAGAAGGTCAGCAGGTTGGCGCGGGTCTTGTGGCGGTCATTGCGCTGCGCGCCGAGCCAGAACACCGCCAGCGGCATGCCGCCGAGGCTCGCCATGCCGTTGAACAGGCCAGACAGCACGCCGACGCCGAGCGAGAGCGGCACGCCCGGCCGGCCGTGATAGCGCCAGCCGGAGGCCATCAGCGCCACCGCCGTCAGCACCAGCGCCGCCAGCGTCCAGCGCATGGTCTCGCGGTCGAGCCAGATCAGCAGCCAGATTCCGGCCGGGAGCGCCAGCGTCGCGGTCGCCAGCAGCGGCAGCACCTCGCGCCACTCCGCCTGGCGCGCGGCGCGCGCGGCGATCGGCACGGCGAAGAACACGTCGATGAACCAGATCAGGCCCAGCGCCGCGACAGGGCCGATCACCAGGCTGGCCAGCGGCATGAACACCATGGCGAAGCCGAAGCCGGTGAAGCCGCGCACGAGCCCGCCGAGCAGCGTCGCCAGCAGCAGCGTGGCGAGCCCTGACGGAGCGATGCCGGGAAAGAAGGTGGCGAGAAACTGGGTCATGGAGCGGAGGCTTGCGGGCGTTACCCGCACCAACAGCCATCGGCAGCCGGCGACAACCCCCGATCCTGTGATGCGACCGATGCGCGCCGGTCATCGATCGTTAGGGGAAGGCATGGAACAAAGCATGTCCACAAGCTAGCCTGACGCGACATGAACCCTCCGATTCGCATCCTCGGCATCGACCCCGGCCTCCGCAAAACCGGCTGGGGCGTCATCGTCAGCGAGGGCAGCAAATTGTCGTTCCTCGCCTGCGGCTGCATCGAGAGCGATCAGCGCCTGCCGCTGGCGCAGCGCCTGCGGCAATTGCATGAGGGTATCGACGGCGTGATCGCCACCTGGACGCCCGACGAGGTCGCGGTGGAGGAAACCTTCGTCAACCGCGACCCGCAATCGGCGCTGAAGCTCGGCCAGGCGCGCGGCGTCGCGCTGGTCGTGCCGGCGCTGGCGGGGCTGAGCGTCGCCGAATACGCCGCCAACCTCGTCAAGAAAACCGTGGTCGGCGTCGGCCATGCCGAGAAGAAGCAGGTGCAGGCGATGATCCGCGTGCTGCTGCCCAGGGCCGAGGCGAAGAGCGCGGACGCGGCCGACGCGCTGGCGGTGGCGATCTGCCACGCGCAGCATCGCGGCATGCGGACGCTCGCCGCGCAGATGCGCGCAAGCGCCTGACGCGATACAGTGACAGAGATGGGGCGCAGGCGGCGATGATCGGCAAGCTCAAGGGGCTGATCGATTCCTATGGCGAGGATTTCGTCATCCTCGATGTGCAGGGCGTCGGCTATGTCGTGCAGTGCTCGTCGCGCACGCTGCAGCGCCTGCCCAAGGCCGGGGAGGCCGCCGCGCTCTCGATCGAGACCCATGTCCGCGAGGACGCGATCAGGCTCTACGGCTTTCTCTCCGACAATGAGCGCGACTGGTTCCGTCTGATGCAGATGGTGCAGGGGGTCGGCGCCAAGGTCGCGCTCGCGATCCTCTCGACGCTGGAGCCCGGGGCGCTGGCGACCGCGATCGCGACCGGTGACAAGGCTTCCGTCGCGCGCGCGCCCGGCGTCGGCCCCAAGCTCGCCCAGCGCATCTGCGCCGAGCTCAAGGACAAGGCCCCGGCCTTCGGCCATATCGATCCCGGCGTCGCGCAGCTAGCCGGGGCGCTGGAGGATCGCAAGCTGCCGCAGCCGGTGGCCGACGCCGTCTCGGCGCTGGCCAATCTGGGCTATCCGCAGGCGCAGGCGGTGGCGGCGGTGGCTGCGGCCTCGCGCGCGGCGGGCGAGGGGGCCGGCACGGCGCAACTGATCAGGCTGGGCTTGAAGGAACTGGCGAAGTGAGCCTGGTTGATAACGCGGTCATCCGCGAGATCGAAGACAAGACGGTGTTCCTCGCGCTGATGATGCGGCATTGGGGCTCCCATCGCATGATGATCGGGCTGCGGGTCTATGACTGCGCCGAGTTGCCGCTGCTTGGTCTGTTCTCGCCATCAGGCGAGACGCTGGCGGTGGCGAGCTGGGCCATCGATGGCGAGGTCGCCGTGCTGTGCGCGCTTCATGCCCTGTCGCCGGGGCAGGGCGCGGCGATCCGGCTGCTCGACGCGGTCAAGGCGGCCGCGAAGGCAAGGGGCGCGCTCAGGCTGCGCGCCATGCTGACCAACGACAACCTGCCGGCGATGGCCTTCTACCAGAAGCAGGGCTTCCGCTTCTCCGGCCTCTACATCGAGGCGATCGATCACTACCGCTCGGTGATCCCGACGATCATCAGGACGGGGCATCAGGACATCCCGGTTCGGGATGCGCTCGAGTTGGAGATCAGGTTGTGAGGGCCGCGCCGGCTCAATCGCTCTCGTAAAGCTCGGACAGCGGGATCGACAGCCCGAGAGCGGCAAGCTCGACCGAAGCGTCGCGCCCCTCCACGCGCCGCGACGTCCAACTTCGCTCGTCGATGCGGTCGATCACGTCGACCGCCGGCCGGTCGCGGTCGAGCATGAGGCAATGCCGCAGGCTGGGAAGACGCTTGTAGAGTTCCGCTTTCTCGCTGCGGTCACGTCCATGGCTGCCCGGCGAGACCACTTCGGCCAAGACGAGCGGATCGTTCAAGGACACCGCGTCGAGATCGAGACGGGGACCGCAGCGGATCATCAGGTCCGGAAACACCGCCAGATCCATGAAGCGCTCCTTGAGCCAGAATGTCTCGGTGAAGACGTCGCAGTTAGATTTTTTCGCGCGAAACCGCGTCTCGAAGGCAAAAGAGAGGTTCCGCACGAGCCGGTGATGCGAAAAGCGCGCCCCGACCATCAGCTTGACGACGCGTCCGCCGATCAGCTCCCATTTCTCATGCTCGGGCTTGTCGGCGAGGTATTCCTCGAAATCGTCGAGGTCCATATACTCGAAACCCGGCCGCTGGACGAAGCTCATGGCTTCCTTCTCCCTTCGTGACTTGCAGCCTAGCACAGGCTAGGACCGGCTGCGATGACCATGCCGAATCCCCGTCCCGGACTGCTCTCGGCCGAACGCCGCGACGACGACAGCGAAACCTCGCTGCGGCCGCTCTCGCTCGCCGATTTCACCGGACAGGCGGCGGCGCGGGCCAACCTGCAGGTCTTCATCAACGCCGCCAGGACGCGCGGCGACGCGCTCGACCATGTCCTTTTCGTCGGGCCGCCGGGCTTGGGCAAGACGACGCTGGCGCAGATCGTGGCGCGCGAACTCGGCGTCAATTTCCGCTCGACCTCGGGGCCCGTAATCGCCAAGGCCGGCGATCTCGCGGCGCAGCTCACCAATCTCGAGGAGCGCGACGTGCTCTTCATCGACGAGATCCACCGGCTCAACCCGGCGGTCGAGGAGATCCTCTATCCGGCGATGGAGGATTACCAGCTCGACCTGATCATCGGCGAGGGGCCGGCGGCGCGCTCGGTCAAGATCGACCTGCCGAAGTTCACGCTGGTCGGCGCGACGACCCGGCAGGGCCTGCTGACGACGCCGCTGCGCGACCGCTTCGGCATCCCGATCCGGCTGCAGTTTTATACGGTTGAGGAGCTGCAGGGCATCGTGGCGCGCGGCGCCCGCGTGCTCGGCGTCGGCATGTCCGAGGACGGGGCGAACGAGATCGCGCGGCGTTCACGTGGCACGCCGCGCATCGCCGGCCGGTTGCTGCGGCGCGTGCGCGACTTCGCCATCGTCGATGGCGACCCGGTCGTGACGCGCGGCGTCGCGGACAAGGCATTGTCGCTGCTCGATGTCGATGCGATCGGCCTCGACACCATGGACCGGCGCTACCTGACCACCGTCGCGATCAATTTCGGCGGCGGGCCGGTCGGGATCGAGACCATCGCCGCCTCCTTGTCGGAGCCGCGCGACGCGATCGAGGAGATCATCGAGCCCTTTCTGCTGCAGCAGGGCTTCATCCAGCGCACGCCGCGCGGGAGGCTTTTGACGCCGCACGCCTTCCGGCATCTGGGCATGCCCGAACCGAGCCGGGACGCGGCGCAGTTCGGGCTGTTCGGGGATGGCGAGGAGGGGTGAAGCGGTAACGCGTTATTGCCGCGCGAATTTCGAGCGCTGCATCGCCGGATGCTGGCCGGCATGGTCGAGAGCGCCAGACGGGGCGGTCTTCCCGTTCTCGATCGGCTGCATGCCCTCGTCGGCATGGCGGGTTTCGGGGCGCTCCTGCTCGGGTGCTTCGGCCTTCAGCTTCTCGGCCTTGCGGGCGAGGTCGGTCTGGCTCGGCTGGGGCTTGGTCATGACGTCCTCCATCTCGGCTTTCCCGTGACCAACCCTTTGCCGCAGGCGCGGTTCCCTCAGAGCCCGTCCCGAAACTCTACTCCGGCGTCCGTCTGACGCGTCGTTCCGCGCTTCCGGTGCTCACGGACAATAAGTCCGCTCCGGTTCTCGAACGCCACGCCAGCCGACTCGCCAGAGCGAGTTTCGAGACGGGCTCTCAGCGGCAGATGCGGAACGGCCCGTTGTCGAAATGGAAATGGTCGGCGTGGGCCGCGTTGTAGTCCGGCCCGAGCACGCCGCTGAACAGGCCGCAGGCGCCGTCGCGCAGAGCGCGCAGGAAGGCCGCCTCGCGATCTGTCCCGGCCCAGTCGCGCAGCAGGGTGACGCGGCTGCCATCGGCCAGCACGAAGCCCGAAATGTCGATCGCATTGGCGGTGGCGTGCTGGCTCCAGCGGGTTTCGGAGCCGGCGATGCGCCGGCAGGCATAGGTTCCCAGATGCTCGGCGCGGCGGACCTCCTGGCCGAGATGGACCCTGGCCGCCGGCTGCAGCACCTCCCGCTCGAACAGCAGCCAGCTCGCCGCGACCCGGCAGGTCGTGGTGATGCGCGCGCCGAGCTCCGTCGCGTTCGCCGCCAGATCGACCGCGTCGGTCAGGCCGCAGCCGTCGGGTCCCTCGCGGTCGGGCAGGCGGCGGTGCGACACCCCGGCGCTTTCGAGGCTTGCGAGGCAGACGCCGCCATCCGCCTTCAGCCGCGCCAGCCGGAAGCCCGTCAGCCAGTCGCGGTTCGCCTTCAGGTCGAGCGGCGCGAAGGGGTCGTAACGATAGGGCAGCACGATATGCCCGCTGGCGACGAGCGCGCCCGCGACGGCGAGCGCGAGCAGGCAAAGCAAGGCAAGCTGGCGCAGGACGAGGCCGCCGAGGGATCGACGCGGGGCCATCAGGCGGCCAGAGATGCGGGAAGCGATGCGGGCATGGCCGCATAATCATCGTCCGCGCCGGTTGTTCCAGCAGGCCGCGCAGGGCTAAAGGTCGCGGCGACGACGCCATCCGCCCTGCTTCACCGGATAGTCATACGCATGACCGCTTCCCACCGCCTCCCCGTCCGCGTCTATTACGAGGACACCGACTTTTCCGGCGTGGTCTACCACGCCTCCTATCTGCGCTTCATGGAGCGCGGCCGCACCGAATTGATCCGCTCGCTCGGCGTCGAGCAGCGCGAACTCTTCGACGGCGACACGGCGCTGGGCTTCGCCGTCCGCAGGATGACGATCGAGTTTCTCCGCCCCGCCGTGATGGACGACCTGCTGACGATCGAGACGCGGTCGGTCGCGGCTCGCGGCGCGACCATGGATGTCGAGCAGCGGGTGCTGCGCGGGGAGGATGTTCTGGTGACCGCGCAGGTGCTGGTCGCCTGCGTCGGCGGCGGGCGGGCGCGGCGGATTCCCGATGGATTGCGGCAAAGGCTGATGCTGCCGGATTGAATGCGCCAAAGGCTGGCGGTCGACGCGGCCCGGCCGCCATGTTAGCGCTCGTTACATGAGCTGGAAGCGCACCCCTCCCGATCCGTCCCGCGGCTATCACCATGGCAACCTCAAGGAGGAGCTGGTGCGCGCGGCGCTCGGGCTGATCGGCGAGAAGGGCCCCAACGGCTTCACCTTCGCCGAGGCGGCGCGCGTCGCCGGCGTCAGCCCGGCGGCGCCCTACCGGCACTATCGCGACAAGGACGCGCTGATCGCCGATGTCGCGACGCGCGGCTTCCAGGCGTTCGAACTGGCGCTTGCGCTCGCCTGGGATCAGGGCCGGCCCGATCCGGAGACGGCGTTTCACCGGCTCGGCCGCGCCTATCTCGCCTTCGCCCATGACGAGCCGGCCTATTACTCGGCGATGTTCGAGGCGGGCGTCCCGCTCGACGCCAGCCCCGAACTGCGCGCCGCCGCCGACCGGGCGTTTCAAGGCCTGCGCGCTGCCTCGGAGGCGCTGATTGCTCTCCTCCCGGCAGGCAAGCGTCCGCCGGCGCTGATGATGGCGCTGCATGTCTGGGCGATGTCGCATGGCGTCGCCGCCCTGTTCGGCCGGGCCGATGGCGGCAGGCGGCCGCTGCCGATGTCGGCGGCCGAACTGCTGGAAGCGGGCATGCTGGTCTATCTGCAGGGGCTGGGGCTCGGTCGCGACAAGGGCTGAGCCACATCTTCCGCCCTCATCCTGAGGGGCCGCGCAGCGGCGTCTCGAAGGATGCTCCAGCGAGATCCGGAAGCATCTGGACGATCCTTCGAGACGCGCCCTGCGGGCGCTGCTCGGGATGAGGTCGGTGGGAGGTCCGAGCGATTTTTCTGGGCGAAGCGCCACCGATCTTGACAACCACCCCCACCGCATCCATTTATGTAAATGTGATTTACATTCACGCTGGAGAGGGATCGATGCCGATCGTCGCGAAGCTGGACGAGTTAGGGAGAGGGGCCTGGATCGCGTTCGCGGTCCTCGGCTTCATCGTGTGGTGGCCTCTGGGTCTGGCGACCCTGGGCTTTGTCATCTGGAGCGGACGCATGGGATGCGGATATGCCGGCGCTGGGCGCCATGAATACAAGATGAGCCGTCTGCAGGAGAAGATGGATCGCCTGCGCCAGCGCATGGGCGGCGGGGAAGGCGGCGGCGGCTGGCATCGCGGCCCGTCGAGCGGCAACCGCGCCTTCGACGAGTACCGTCAGGAGACGCTGCGCCGTCTCGAGGACGAGCAGCGCGAGTTCCAGGATTTCCTGGGCAGGCTGCGGATGGCGCGCGACAAGGCGGAGTTCGACCAGTTCATGGCCGACCGCAGGGCGGGCGACGCCGCCCAGCCGCCGGCCGCCTGAGCCTCCACGCCGATCCGCTCGGCCGAACATCGACGCCCGCTCCGGGAGACCGGGGCGGGCGCTTTTGCATCTCGCCGATTCGTCGGCGCGGTGTCGCGGATGCGTGATGTATACCCGGCATTAACCTTGCTGGAGGCTTAACTCGATCGGAAACATGCGTTTCGCAGGAAACCCCCGCTCGCGCCCATCTTTCGCCGGATTCCCAAGCGATTGAGGGCCCTGTCAGTTTCCCGGAAGCGCAGATCGGGCGGCGGCGCGGGGTCATCCTGCGACGCGTGCGGCGGGACATGGCCTCGCCGCGATGCAAGAAGGAAGACCAGATGAACCCGGCCGATGTCGCGCTGGCGGCTCCGCAGATCGACATGTCGTTCTGGTCGCTGTTCTGGCATGCCCATATCGTGGTCAAGCTGGTGATGATCGGGCTGATCGCGGCTTCAGTCTGGTGCTGGTCGATCATCGTCGACAAGACGCTGCTCTATCGCCGCACCCGCCGCGACATGGACGCCTTCGAGGAGGTGTTCTGGTCGGGCCGCTCGCTGGAAGAGCTCTACCGCGATCTCTCGGGCAAGCCGGTCAACGATATGGCGGCCGTCTTCGTCGCCGCGATGCGCGAATGGAAGCGCTCCTTCGAGAATGGCGGGCGCTCGGTCGCCAGCCTGTCTCAGCGCATCGACAAGGTTCTCGACGTCACGATCCAGCGCGAGACCGAGCGGCTGGAAGGCAAGCTGCTGGTGCTCTCGACCATCGCCTCGGCTTCGCCCTTCATCGGCCTGTTCGGCACGGTCTGGGGCATCATGAACTCTTTTGCGGCCATCGCGGTCTCGAAGAACGCCTCGCTCGCGGTCGTCGCGCCGGGCATCGCCGAGGCGCTTTTCGCGACCGCGATCGGCCTGTTCGCCGCGATTCCGGCGCTGATGGCCTACAACAAGCTCCAGTCCGAGGTGGCCAAGGCGACAAGCCGGCTGGAAGCCTTCGCCGACGAGTTCTCCGCGATCCTGTCGCGGCAGATCGACGAGCGGCTGGCGGCCTGAGGGGATAGCGCAATGGGAATGTCCGCAGCATCCGGCGCAAGGTCCGGCGGGCGACGGGGCCGGCGCGGCCGCCGTCATGGCGCGATCGCCGAGATCAACATGACGCCGTTCATCGACGTGATGCTGGTGCTGCTGATCATCTTCATGGTCGCGGCCCCATTGATCGCGACCGGCGTGCCGATCGACCTGCCGCAGACCGGCGCCAAGCCGATCAATGTCGACCAGAAGCCGATCACCATCGCGATCGACGGCAAGGGCCAGATCTTCCTGCAGGACCAGGCGACGCTGGAGCCCGATCTCGTCGGCAAGCTCCAGACGCTGACCAACCAGGGTTACGAGCAGCGCATCTATGTGCGCGGCGACCGCTTGGTCGATTACGGGCGCGTCGCCTCGGTGATGTCGACCATCACCTCGGCCGGCTTCAAGAGGGTCGCGCTGGTCACCGAGCCGGCGCGTTGAGTTTGTAGCGAGCGAGGATGTTCAGGGCGTGAAGCTGTCGACCTCCGAACCGGGCATGGTGGTGTCCGCGCTGGGCCACGCGACGTTTCTCGTCGCGGGGCTCCTGGCGTTTTCATCGCCGACGCCGCTACCGGAGAACGAGGAGGCGATCGCCGTCGAGGTGGTCGATCCCAGCGCGCTGAACCAGGTCACGCGCGGCGAGCGCCAGGCGCAGAAGGTCGAGGCGCAGCCGATCCAGCGCGCCGAGCGCCAGGCCGAGATCGTCGAGCGCAAGGAGGCGGGAGAGGCCAAGGTCGACGCGCCCGCGCCGCCGAGCCGTCCGGTCGAGCTCAAGACAGCCGACGACAATGCGGCGGCGCCGCTACCGCCCTCGCGCTCGACGCTGCTGCCGAAGACAGAGCCGCAGGTGACGCCGCCGGAGCCCGCGAAGCAGCCGCCGCAGAAAAGCGAGGCGCAGGCCCAGGCCGAGGCGCAGCAGCGCCGCGACGAGTTGGCGAAGCTCGCCGAGGAGGCCGAACTGGCCTCGAAGGCGCGCAAGGCCGAGGAAGACGCCAAGGCTGCGGCCAAGGCGAAGACCGAGGCCGAAGCGCAGGCGCGCGCCGAGGCGCAGACCAAGGCCAAGGCGGAAGCCCAGGCCAGGGCCGAGGCCGCCCAGGCGGCGAAGGACAAGGCCGAGGCCGCGGCGAAAGCCAAGGAAGAGGCGGAGCAGAAAGCCAGGATCGCCGCGGCGGCCAAGGCCAAGCGCGAGGCCGAGGCCAAGGCGAAGCGCGAGGCCGAGATCGCCAAGAGCTTCAATCCGACGGACATTGCCAGGCTGCTTCAGTCCAAGGAGCAGGCGCAGTCCTCGGGCTCGGCCGCGCCGCAGATCAACCGCACGGCCTCGCTCGGCACCGAGCGCGGGGCGGCGCAGAAGCTCAGCCCCTCGCTGCGGGCGCAGCTGATCGGCATCATCCAGGACCAGCTTCTGAAGTGCTGGAACGTGCCGATCGCGCTCGCCAACGCCAAGGGCCAGGTGGTGCCGCAGGTCCGCATGAAGCTCAACACGGACGGTTCGCTGGTCGGCGTTCCCGGCGTCGTCAACTCCTCGCCGGACCCGCTGTTCAGGGTCGCCGCCGATTCCGCCCTGACCGCCACCCGCCGCTGCGCGCCTTTACGCATTCCGGCTCAATTCGCCTCCTATTACGACGATTGGCGCGACGTCATCGTCAATTTCGACGCAAGGGACATCCTATGACCCTCATCTCGGCCAAAGCCCCGTCACCGGGCCTGACACGCCGCCGGGCGCTCGCGCTCGCCTCCGCCTCGCTGCTGGTCCCCACCATGGCGAAAGCCGAACTCGTGATCGATCTGAGGGGCGGAACGTTCCAGCCCCTGCCGATCGCGATCGCCGATTTCGCGGGCGAGGGCGGCGTGCTGGTCTCGGGCGTCATCACCAACAACCTGAGGCGTTGCGGCTATTTCTCCCCGATCGACAAGGGCCGTCACCCGGAAAAGAATCCGCCCTTCGATTCGGCGCCGCAATTCGAGTCCTGGAAGGCCGCCGGCGTCCAGGCGCTGGTGACGGGCAGGGTCTCGCGCGACGGCTCGGGCCGGATCAAGGCCGAGTTCCGGCTCTGGGACGTGACCACCGGCACGCAGACCGACGGGCAGCAGTATTTCACCGATCCGAGCAACAACCGCCGCGTCGGCCACATCATCTCGGATGCGATATTCAGCAAGATCACCGGCGTCGGCGGCTTCTTCGACACGCGCGTCGTCTTCGTCGACGAATCCGGACCGAAGGAGAATCGCCGCAAGCGCCTAGCGATCATGGACCAGGATGGCGCGAATGTGCGCTATCTGACCGACGGTTCGGTCTCCGTGGTGACGCCGCGCTATTCGCCGGTCTCGCAGGAGGTGACCTACATGTCGCAGCGGCTCGGCGAGCAGCCGCGCGTGCATGTCCTCAACATCGAGACCGGCCAGCGCCAGATCGTCGGCAATTTCCCGGATATGACCTCGAGCCCGCGCTTCTCGCCGAACGGCGCGCGCATCGCGCTTTCGCTGCAGCAGGGCGGCAACGCCAATCTCTACGCCATGGACATCGGCTCGCGCTCGACGACGCGGCTGACCTCGACGGGCGCGATCGACACCTCGCCGTCCTATTCGCCGGACGGGGCGCAGATCGTGTTCGAGAGCGATCGCGGCGGCTCGCAGCAGCTTTACATGATGCCGTCCAGCGGCGGCGAGGGCAAGCGGCTCTCCTTCGCGCAGGGCTCCTATTCGCAGCCCTCCTGGTCGCCGCGCGGCGACCTGATCGCCTTCACCAAGCGCGCCAGCGGCGGCTTCGCCATTGGCGTGATGCGGCCCGATGGCACCGGCGAGCGGCTGCTCACCGAGGGCTTCCACAACGAGGCGCCGAACTGGGCCCCGAACGGACAATACATCATGTTCTTCCGCGATCCGGGCGGGCAGTCCGGCGGCAAGCTCTACATGGTCGACATCACCGGAAGGGTCGAGGTTCCGGTGCCGACGCCGGCCTTCGCATCGGACCCGACCTGGTCTCCGCTGCTGACGGCGGCGCGCTAAGGGCCCTTCGGCCGCCCCGCTGCAGCCGCGTCGGCGGAACTTTCGCTGCGCCCCGCCGTCTTCTCGTCACAGGCCTTCGTCACTGAAGACCGGAGCGATGCGAACAGGACCGCGATGCCCCAACCCATGACCGACGATGCTTATGAAAGCGTCGAGCGGCCCCGCAGGCGTTACGGGCTGTTCGCGGGGCTCGTAGCGGCCCTGTTGCTCGTCGGCTACTGGGCCTCGCCCTATGTCGCGGCGACGCGCTTCGCGCTCGCGGTCCAGTCAGGCGACAGCGCCGGCGCGATTTCGCGGATGGACGTGGTCGGCCTGCGTAACAGCTTCGCCCGGCAGATCGTGCAGGCCTATCTCGCGCGCAACCCGCAGCTTCGCAATCTCGATCCTCTGAAACGTCAGATCATCGGCGGCGTCGCCACCAGCTATGTCGCGGCGATCGTCGCAGACTATCTGACTCCCGAGGCGCTGGCGGAACTGCTCGCCCAGGGGCGCACCCGCTCGGCGGCGGGCGCGCTGGTCGGCGACAGCGCCGCATTGCCCCGGCTCGACGGTCTCGGGCGTGCGTTTGCGCTGTTCATGGCGTCGGGCTTCACCGGGCTCGACAGTTTCGCGGTCCAGCCTGAGATGACCGGGTACAAACTCAATTTCGCTTTGCGCGGCTGGCGCTGGCAATTGCGCTCGGTCGTGCTGCCCGAGGCGATGATCAACCGGCTGGCCGACGAACTCACGGCGCGCGCGGCGACGCAGCCTTGACTGGCGCCTGTCCGAGGCGAGGTTTTGGGGCAACACCCGCCGAAATGCCGCATTCCGCTGCAATTGCTTAACCATATGCCGCAATGCCGCCATTTCGCCTTGCTTTGGCAAGTTGTCGTTTAGGTTGACGCTTCATTGCTGATGGCCTGTCGCAGTCTTCGTGAGCCAAGCCTCGCATCACGCCTCGCATTCCCGGAGTCATACCCCATGCTCGCCACCTTCCTCGCAGGCGGTCGCGCCGTCCGCTTCGCCGCCGCCATCGCCGCCTCGCTCGCGCTAGGCGCCTGCGCCAACACCAACCAGACCGCCGACGGCTTCGGCGCAGGCGGAGCCGCCTCGCCGGGCAGCGCCCAGGATTTCGTCGTCAATGTCGGCGACCGCGTCTTCTTCGAGACCGATTCGACGGACCTGACCCCGACCGCGACCGCCACGCTCGACAAGCAGGCGGCCTGGCTGCAGCGCTATCCGCGCTACACTTTCGTGGTCGAGGGCCATGCCGACGAGCGCGGCACGCGCGAGTACAACTTCTCGCTCTCGGCAAGGCGCGGCCAGACGGTGCGCGACTATCTCGCCTCGCGCGGCATCCAGGCCAACCGCATGCGGATCGTCTCCTATGGCAAGGAGCGCCCGGTCGCGGTCTGCAACGACATCTCGTGCTGGTCGCAGAACCGCCGCGGCGTGACCCTGCTCGACGGCGCCGGCGGCGTCTGAGCCTCTCCCGTTCTGGCGAAGGCCGGCGCTTCCTTTGAGGAAATGCCGGCCTTTTCATATTTTGGCCGTGGTGAGAGCGTGTGATACTGCACATGCGAAACGCGAACTGGTCCAAGACGATGCTTCGGAACTCCTTCATCGGTCGCGCGCTTCTGGCTGCGCTTGCCGGCGTCCTGCTCTGCGTCGCCGCCACGACATCGGCTTCGGCGCAGGATGCGGCCGACCTGCTGGTCCGCACGACGCGGCTGGAAAACCAGTTGCGCCAGCTCTCGGGCCAGATCGAGCAGCTCCAGTTCGAGAACCGGCGGCTGACCGACCAGTTGAGCAAGTTCCAGCAGGACGTCGATTTCCGCCTGAACGAGCGCGGCGGCGCGCGGCCGGGTTCGGCCAGTCCGCCAGCCGCCCAGCCGGCCCCGCGCCAGCCCGCGCCGCAGCGGCGCGGCGACGCCTTCGATCCGAGCCAGCAGCAGGGCGCGGCCGGCGCGCCGCGTCCGCTCGGCGGCGGGACGATCGGCGGCATCATCGAAGAGGATTTCGGCGACGCGCGGGGTCAGGGCGGGCAGGGCCCGCTGGACCTGCAGGGCGTCGGCCGCGGCGTGCCGCAGGGCGCGCTGCCGCCGGCCGGGCGCAGCGCCGGTCCGAGCGTGGCCGCCACCGGCCCGGCTTCCGCGAAGGATGCCTATGACGTCGCCTACGCCTCGATCCTCCGGAAGGAATACGAGCAGGCCGAGATGGGCTTCCGCCAGTTCCTGCAGAGCTTCCCGCGCGACCGGCTCGCCATCGACGCGACCTACTGGCTCGGCGAGACCTATTTCCAGCGCCAGCGCTATCGCGAGGCGGCCGAGCAGTTCCTGAAGATTTCGCGTGACTCGCCGCGCGCCAGCAAGGCGCCCGAGAGCCTGCTCAAGCTCGGCATGGCGCTGAACGGACTCGGCGCGCGCGACCAGGCCTGCGCCACCTACGCCAAGGTCGGGGTCGACTATCCGAGCGCCTCCAACGCCGTGCGCCAGGGCGTCGAGCGCGAGCGCCGCCGCTCCGGCTGCGCTTGAGCGGGCGCACGCCGCCAGCCAAGGCCGCCGCGGCGATCGAGGCCGACGAGGCGGCTGCGTTGTTTGCCGAACTCGTCTCCATTCCGCGCCTGCTGATCGCCGTCTCCGGCGGTCCCGATTCCGTTGCGCTGCTCGGGCTGCTGAGCGAATGGGCCGCTGCATCCGGCCGGCCCGCGCTTGCCGCGGCGACGGTCGATCACGGGATGCGGGTGGAGGCCGCCGCCGAGGCGAGACATGTCGCCAGTCTCTGCCAGCAGTTCGGCGTGCCGCATGCCATGCTGGAGTGGGCGGGGCCGAAACCGCGCACGGGGCTGCAGGCGCAGGCGCGCGCCGCGCGCTATCGTCTGCTCGCCGACGAGGCGGAGCGTCTTGGCGGGGCGGCGCTGGTCACCGCCCATACCGCCGACGACCAGGCCGAGACCATCCTGATGCGGATGGCGCATGGCTCGGGCCCGGCGGGGCTGGTCGGCATGAAGGCGCGCAGCGAGCGGGACGGGCTCGTCCTGCTGCGGCCGCTGCTTCACATCGCCAAGGCGCGGCTCGTCGCGACCGCGCAGGCGCGCGGGCTTCTCTTCGTCACCGATCCGAGCAATGCCGAGCCGCGCTTCGAGCGCGTGCGCTGGCGCGCGCTGCTGCCGGCCCTTGCAGGGGAGGGGCTCGACGCCGCGCGTCTTTCGGTGCTGTCGCGGCGGCTGGCCCGCATGGAGGCGGCGCTCGACGCGCAGGCCAGCCGGCTGGGCCGGGATGTTGCTTTGCCTACGGCCGCGACGGATGGGGCGAAACTCGCCTTCGCAGCGCTTGCAGACGCGCCGGAGGAGATTGGTCTGCGGGTGCTGGCGGCGACAGTCCGCGATGTCGCCGCGCCTGGGCCGATGCGGCTCGAACGGCTTGAAACCTGTCTCGATGCGCTGCTCCGCGCGTCCCGCGACGGCCGCGCCATCACCCGGACATTATCGGGGTGCGTGCTGTCGCTCGACCGAAAAGGCGTGCTGACGATCCGCCGCGAGGCGTCCCGCCGGAGGGGCGTTCACCCTGCGGCATCGTAATGCGTGACGGCCCGGCCTGTTTCCCTTGGCAAGGGCGTGCGCCGCACCTAGATTAGCTCTGCAAACCCTTGGCCTCTTCCGACTTTTTCGGCAGGCCCGATCGGACTGGTGATGAATCCGAACTTCCGCAATTTCGCCCTCTGGGTGGTGATCTTTCTGCTGGTCCTTGCGCTCGTCACGCTGTTCCAAAGCCCAAGCCAGCGCGCCAGCACGAACGAGATCCCCTACAGCCAGCTCATCAACGAGTCCGAGGCCGGGCGCATCGCCAATGTCGTGGTGGCGGGACAGGAGATCACAGGCACCTTCTCGGATGGCCGCAGCTTCGTGACCTACGCGCCCTATGGCGATCCGCAACTGCTCAAGACGCTGGCGCTGAAGGGCGTGCAGGTTTCGGCCCGCGCCCCCTCCGAGGGCACGCCCTGGTTCATGGCGCTGCTGGTCAACTCGCTGCCCTTCGTCATCTTCATCGGCCTGTGGATATTCATGTCCCGGCAGATGCAGAACGGCGCCGGCCGCGCCATGGGATTCGGCAAGTCGAAGGCCAAGCTCCTGACCGAGGCGCATGGCCGCGTCACCTTCGAGGACGTCGCCGGCATCGACGAGGCCAAGGAAGACCTGCAGGAGATCGTCGAGTTCCTGCGCGATCCGCAGAAGTTCCAGCGGCTGGGCGGGCGCATTCCGCGCGGCGTGCTGCTGGTCGGCCCTCCCGGCACCGGCAAGACCCTGACCGCGCGCGCCGTCGCCGGCGAGGCCAACGTGCCGTTCTTCACGATTTCGGGCTCGGATTTCGTCGAGATGTTCGTCGGCGTCGGCGCCAGCCGCGTGCGCGACATGTTCGAGCAGGCCAAGAAGAATGCGCCCTGCATCATCTTCATCGATGAGATCGACGCGGTCGGCCGCCATCGCGGCGCGGGCCTCGGCGGCGGCAATGACGAGCGCGAGCAGACGCTGAACCAGCTGCTGGTCGAGATGGACGGCTTCGAGCCGAACGAGGGCGTCATCATCATCGCCGCGACCAACCGTCCCGACGTGCTCGATCCAGCGCTGCTGCGTCCGGGCCGGTTTGATCGCCAGATCGTGGTGCCGAACCCCGACGTTGCGGGGCGCGAAAAAATCCTGCGCGTCCATGTCCGCAAGGTGCCGCTGGCGCCCGATGTCGATCTCAAGATCCTGGCGCGCGGCACGCCCGGCTTCTCCGGCGCGGATCTGATGAACCTCGTCAACGAGGCCGCTCTGCTGGCGGCGCGGCGCGCCAAGCGCATGGTCACCCATGCCGAGTTCGAGGACGCCAAGGACAAGGTCATGATGGGCGCCGAGCGCAAATCCATGGCCATGTCGGAGGAAGAGAAGAAGCTGACCGCCTATCACGAGGCAGGGCACGCCATCGTCGGCCTCTACGTCCCGGCCGGCATCCCCGTCCACAAGGCGACGATCATTCCGCGCGGCCGCGCGCTCGGCATGGTCAAGTTCCTGCCGGAGGGCGACCGCTACTCGATGAAGTTCAAGGAGTTCACCTCGCAGCTCGCGGTCGCCATGGGCGGGCGCGTGGCCGAAGAGATGACCTTCGGCATGGAGAACGTCACCTCGGGCGCGACAGGCGACATCCAGCAGGCGACCAAGATGGCGCGGGCCATGGTGACCCAGATGGGCTACTCCAAGGAACTCGGCATGGTCGCCTATGGCGACAACCAGGAGGAGGTCTTCCTCGGCATGTCGATGGGCCGGCAGCAGAGCCTGTCGGAGGCGACGGCGCAGAAGATCGATTCCGAGGTTCGCAACCTCGTGCATCAGGGCTATCTCGACGCCCAGGCGATCCTGACCGAGCACCACGACCAGTTCGTCGCGGTGGCCGAGGCGCTGCTCGAATTCGAGACGCTGACCGGCGACGAGATCCGCGACCTGATCGCCGGCAAGCGCCCGGTGCGCGACGACGCCGACACGCCGTCGACGCCGCGCGGCTCGGCGGTGCCCAGCGCCGGCCGCGGCCGCAAGCGCGGCGAGCCCGACGCGCCGCTGGAGCCGCAGCCGCAGGCGTGAGGCAGGCCCGGTTCGCGACAGGATCGAGGCGGCCCGCAGGGGCCGCCTTTTTCTGTCGCTGATAGGACTGCGTCTTGCGGTCAGCGACAATCTTTGATTGGCGTCCGCTTCAGCCGGAAGACGTCGTCGCCCGCGCCCCGGTTGAGACTGCGGTCAGGGCCGCCGGCGCAGCCGCCCGAAACGGTGAAACGCTGGTTGCCGCCCTTCTTGCCGATCAGGATGGTGTCGGCGTCCTCGCTGGTTAGGGTGAAGCCGCCGCCGTCGCAGCTTCCGGCCGAGCAGTGGATCTCGCCGCCCTCGCGGATCGCGCAGTTCGGCCCGCCGACGAAACGCCTAGCCCCGCTGTCGCGATAGGTCACGATCAGCGTCGCATAGGCGGTGCGGCCGTCCTTCGCCCGATAGCGCCGGTTCCAGTCGGCATCGAGCCTCAGGCTCGGGAAATCGCGCAGGAGCCTGACCGAGGTGACGCTCTGGCGCGGGTTGGCGCGCAGATGCGCGGCGTCGTAGCGGCGGGCGTAGCAGAGCGGCTCGCCCGGCGGAAAGACCGCGTCGAGCGGGCCGGAGGCCGGCTGCGCGTGCGCGGGCGCCAGGGCGGCGGCGAGGAGCGGCGCGGCGGTGAGCCAGAGCAGCCTGTGCATCAGCGGCACTCCCTCACCGGCGCCCTGTCGAGCACGAAGAGCCTGTCGCCTGTCGCGTCGCCGAGCCAGTAGACGCCGACGTCGCTGTCGCAACGCCGGCCGATCCCGGCCGCCTCGGGGACGAAGCGGCCATCGACCGGCCCGCCGATGCGGATCGTCAGCCGGCCGCCGCTCCCGGGCACGACGTCGATCGAGCCCCGGCCGCAGACCGAGACGCATTGCAGGAAGGCCTTGCCGTCGCCGCTCTCGTCGGCGTCGCGGGAGTTGCAGTCGAACGCTTCCGGGCCGGCGCGCGCGCCGCTTCTGAGGCGCAGGGTGAGGCGCAGCGCGGTCTCCGGCGCTTCGGGCCCATCGACATTCTCGCGCGCCAACTCGGCGCTGCCGCGCAGCAGGTTCAGCTCGGCGACGCCCTGGCCCCGGTTGCGGGCGAGATGCCCGGAATCATAGGCGCGGCGGAAGCAGCCCTGCTCGCCTTGGGGGAAAGCGCGGGCCTTGTCGTCGTTTCGCGCAGCGGCGGGCGGCGCGGCCCAGATCAGGATGGCGGCCGCCAGCAAGACCGTCGCAAGGCATCGGATTATGCTCGCATTGACCATGTCGGCTCCCCGTCTGGCGGGAGGATACGCTTCGTCACAATTCGTGAGAAGGCGGAAACCAATTCCGGCTATAGAACGGGCGCAAATCACGCGGTTTTCCGCGCCCGGACCTGACGAGCATGACACGCAAATATTTCGGCACCGACGGCATTCGCGGCCGCGCCAACGGCGTCATCACCGCCGATCTCGCCCTCAAGGTCGGCCAGGCGACCGGCATCGCCTTCCGCCGGGGCGAGCACCGCCACCGTGTCGTGATCGGCAAGGACACGCGGCTCTCGGGCTACATGATCGAATACGCCATGGTCGCCGGATTCACCTCGGTGGGCATGGACGTGATGCTGCTCGGGCCGATGCCGACGCCGGCGGTGGCCATGCTGACCCGCTCGATGCGGGCCGATCTCGGCGTGATGATCTCGGCCTCGCACAACCCCTATGAGGATAACGGCATCAAGCTGTTCGGCCCCGACGGCTACAAGCTCAGCGACGAGGTCGAAGCCGAGATTGCTGCGCTGCTCGATTCCGACCTGTCGAAAAAGCTCTCGACCTCGCCGACGCTCGGCCGCGCCAAGCGCATCGATTCGGTCCATGCCCGCTATATCGAGTTCGCCAAGCGCACTTTGCCGCGCAATATGAGCCTTGAGGGCCTGCGGATCGTCGTCGATTGCGCCAATGGCGCGGCCTACAAGGTCGCCCCCGAAGCGCTCTGGGAGCTCGGCGCGGAGGTGATCGCGATCGGCGTCGAGCCGGACGGCTTCAACATCAACAAGGATGTCGGCTCGACCCATCCCGAGGCTCTGGCGCAGAAGGTGCGCGAATTGCGCGCCGATGTCGGCATCGCGCTCGATGGCGACGCCGACCGCGTGCTGATCGTCGACGAGCAGGGCCAGGTCGTCGATGGCGACCAGCTCATGGCGGTGATCGCGCGGTCCTGGCAGGAGGACGGCCGGCTGTCGCAGCCCGGCATCGTCGCGACCGTGATGTCCAATCTCGGCCTCGAGCGCTATCTCGCGGGGCTGGGCCTCAGCATGGCCCGCACGGCGGTCGGCGATCGCTACGTGCTGGAACACATGCGCGCGCATGGCTTCAATCTCGGCGGCGAGCAGTCCGGTCACATCATCCTGTCGGATTACGCCACCACCGGCGACGGGCTGGTCGCGGCGTTGCAGCTCCTCGCCGTGGTGAAGCGGCAGGACAAGCCGGTTTCCGAAGTCTGCCACTGCTTCGAGCCGCTGCCGCAGATCCTGAAGAACGTGCGCTACAAGCAGGGCCAGCCGCTCAAGGAACAGCCGGTCGTGCATGCGATCGAGGCCGCGCGGCTGATGCTCGGCGCGGCCGGCCGCCTCGTGATCCGTCCGTCGGGGACCGAGCCGGTGATCCGCGTCATGGCCGAGGGCGATGACCGCGACCTGGTCGAGCGCGCCGTCGACGATGTGGTCGATGCGGTGACGAAGGCAGCCGCCTGAGGATCAGGCGGAGAGCGGACCTCCCCACCCCCGCAGCCCTCATGGTTCGGGACGCGCCTTGAGCGCTTCGCGGGCTGAGGGCAAATGATCAGTCAGCGTTAACGTGTCGGTAAGCATAGTTATCGGGCTTCAGACTTTCTTGAGGTTAATTCCTAAGGTTAAGTCTCGTTTAAGAAATCGCTGTCATCGTCCTCTTCGTCGGTAACTCGCGCGGGCTTTGAGTCTCTTGCGCCGTGCAAACACGAAGGACACTGCCATGGGCAGCCTGAAAACCCTCGCTTTGGCAGGCGCGATGGCCGTCAGCGCTTCCGCGCTCGCCAGCGCTGCCGATTATCCCTATGCCCCGCCGCCGCCGCCCCCGCCGCATGAGCCGCTCGGCCTGAAGGGCTCGATCTCGAGCGGCATCTACCTGCGCGGCGATGTCGGCGTCGGACAGCTCAAGGTCAAGAAATACGACCAGCTCGAGGTCCGCAACGCGGGCGGCACATTCTTCGGCGAAACCGATAACCACTCCGTCTTCGCCGGCGCCGGCGTCGGCTACCGCTTCAACAACTGGTTCCGCGTCGACGGCACCTTCGAGTATCGCGGCGCGTCTTCGATCGGCGTCAACGACCTCGTCCGGTTCCAGACCGGCTTCGGCCCCGCGGTGCAGACCAACACCTACAAGGGCAACCTCTCGTCCTATGTGGCGATGTTCAACGGCTATGTCGATCTCGGCACCTGGCACTGCCTGACGCCCTATATCGGCGCCGGCATCGGCTACGCCACCAACCGGATCTCCGGCCTGACGGACCAGGGCGTCCAGAGCATCGCCGGCGGCGCGGGCACGGGCACGCTCGGCTACGCGACAAGCGGCGACAAGTCCGGCCTGGCCTGGGCCCTGATGGCCGGCGTGGGCTACGAGGTGAACAAGAACCTGACCCTCGAAGTCGGCTATCGCTATCTGAACCTCGGCGAGGCGCAGTCCGGCCGCATCCAGAACGCCTTCATCGCACAGAACCTGTCGCCGCTGAAAGCCAAGGAAATCGACAGCCACGACATCAAGATCGGCATGCGCTGGAACTTCGGCGAGCCGGAGTGCTGCGGCCCGGTCGAGCGCCCGGTCTCCTATGCGCCGGCCCCGCATGTGGTCCGCAAATACTGATCCTTCAGGACGATCCTGAAACTGGCGGCGCGGGCTTTGGTCCGCGCCGTTTTCGTTTCGGGTTCAGCGCAGCAGCGAGGCACCGGTCATCTCGGCCGGCTGCATCACGCCGAGCAGGGCCAGAAGCGTCGGCGCGACATCGGCGAGGCGGCCGTCGGCAAGCGCCCGGGCCGGACTGCCGATCAGCATGGCGGGCACAGGGTTGGTGGTGTGGGCGGTGTGCGGCGCGCCGGTGAGCGGATCGACCATCAGCTCGGCATTGCCATGGTCGGCGGTGACGAGCATCGCGCCGCCGGCCTGTTCGATCGCCGCCGCGATCCGCCCTAGGCCGGCATCGACCGCCTCGCAGGCCCTGATCGCGGCCGACAGCACGCCGGTGTGCCCGACCATGTCGGGATTGGCGAAATTGAGCACGATCAGGTCGAAGCGGCCGGATCCGATCGCCTCGACGGCGCGGTCGGTCAATTCGCCCGCCGACATCTCGGGCTTCAGGTCGTAGGTCGCGACCTTGGGGGAGGGCGCCATGACGCGCTCCTCGTCGGGGTTGGGGACCTCTTCGCCGCCATTGAAGAAATAGGTGACGTGCGGGTACTTCTCGGTCTCGGCCAGCCTGATCTGGCGCAGGCCGGCGCTGGCGACGGTTTCGCCCAAGCCTTGGGCCAGGCTCTGCGGCTGGAAGAGCTGCGGCATCAGCGCGTCGAGTTCGTCGCCATAGGAGGTCATGCTGACGGCGGAGATCAGCTTTGGCATGCGGGCCCGCGCAAAGGCGGCGAAATCAGGCTCCAGCAGGGGGGCGAGGATTTCGCGGATGCGGTCCGACCGGAAGTTGAACGAGAGCAGACCGTCGCCGTCGATCATGCCGGCATAGGAGCCGATCGCGGCCGGCGTGATGAATTCGTCGGTGATTCCTTCCGCATAGGCGCTGGCGATCGCCGCCTGCGCGTCGGCGAAACGCCTGCCGCCACCGAGCGCGATCGCGCTCCAGGCCTGCTGGACGCGCTCCCAGCGATGGTCGCGGTCCATCGCGAAATAGCGGCCGCTGACGGTGGCGATGCGCGCGCCTTCGGGCAGTCCCGCGGCGAAGCTCGCCAGATAACCTGCCGCCGATCGAGGCGGCGTGTCGCGTCCGTCGACGAAGACATGGATCGCGACCGGTATGCCTGCGTCCGCCAGCACGCGCGCCAGCGCCAGCGCATGGTCCTGATGGGCATGGACGCCGCCGGGCGAGACCAGCCCGATCAGATGACAGGTTCCGCCGCTGGCCCGCAGCCTGTCGACCAGGCCGGTGGCCTGGAGCTTGCCCGCGATCGAGCCATCGGTGATCGCGGCGTTGATCCGGGGCAGGTGCTGCATGACGACGCGGCCGGCCCCGAGATTGAGATGGCCGACCTCGGAATTGCCCATCTGGCCGTCCGGCAGGCCGACATCGAGCCCGGAGGTCCTGAGGAAGGCATGGGGAGACGCGGCCCAGAGCCGGTCGAAATGCGGCGTATGCGCCAGCCTGACCGCGTTGTTCTCGGTTTCCTCGCGCCAGCCCCAGCCGTCGAGAATCATCAACATCACAGGGCGGATCGGCATGGCGGACCTTTGGCGCGGCGCATTTCAGAGCAGGCGCGCGATAGCACAGCCCTCCGGCTCATGCGAGACTGGCGCGGATTGCGTTGCCGGCATGGCAGCCAACGCATTCTTGATGGGCGCGAGCGGCTGCCGCTGCCTATGCTGCGCGCCGATCCGGCCGGATGGCGCCGGGCATGGGAGACGACGCTCGTGATCACGCTCTATTACCACCCCTCGCCGAACCCCGCGAAGATCGCCCTGTTCCTCGAGGAGACGGGCACGCCCTACGAACTCGTGCCGGTCGATACGCGCAAGGGCGACCAGTTCAAGCCGGAGTTCGTGGCGCTCAACCCCAACGCCAAGACCCCGGTGCTGACCGATGGCGACGCGACCATCTTCGACAGCAACGCGATCCTGCTCTATCTCGCCGAAAAGACCGGCCAGTTCCTGCCGGAGAACACGCCCAAGGCGCGCGGCGACATGCTGTCCTGGCTGATGTTCGTCGCCACCGGCATCGGGCCCTATTGCGGGCAGGCGGTGCATTTCTCCCGCTTCGCGCCGGAGAAGCTACCTTACGCGATCAATCGCTACGCCCGCGAGGCCGAGCGGCACTGGGGCATCATCGACGCGCAACTGGCCAAGCACCGCTACATGCTGGGCGACGCCTACACGCTGATCGACATGTCGGTCTGGGGCTGGGCGACGCGGCTGGGCTTCGCCGTCGGCGACGACTGGGCCACGATGTTCCCGCATGTGAAGCGCCATCTCGACGAGATTTCTGCGCGGCCCGCGGCTCAGCGCGCGACCGCGCTGAAGGATCGCTTCGCCTTCAAGACCGAGTTCGACGACGAGGCCCGGAAGATTCTCTTCCCGCAGAACGCGCATCTCGTCGCCTGACGCGTCATCCCTCGCGCCGCCTGCCGCGAACCCCTTGCGTCAGGCGGCGATGACGAAGTCGAAGCGGCCGAGCCTGCCCCCTTCGGCCCGGCTCATCCGCATCAGCAGGCTGCGGTCGAAGATGCCGTCACGGGCATTGGCGGCCTCGTCTGGAAAATAGAGCTGGGTCGTCAGCACCGGCCCGTTTCCGGCCCTGACCTTGACGTGGAAATGCCGCGTGCGGCCGGGATAGAGCCCGGGCACGCGGGTGATGAACTGGTAGCGACCCTGCGAATCGCTGAACTGGCGCCCGCGAAAGCGGAAGCCGGAATTGTCGTATTCTCCGGCGCTGTCGGCGTGCCAGAGATCCAGCAGCGCGCCCGGCACGGGCCGGCACGCCCTTGTCAGCACGAAGCCCGAGAGGACCAGCGCATCGCCGGGTCCGTCGCCGCGCAGATCGGCCTTCGCGGGAGAGGACGGCGTGAAAAAGGGACCTTCGGTTTGACGCCTCGTGGCGGCGGCGGGGGCTCCGCAGGACGGGGTCAGCGGAAGGGCGCCGGTCTGCGCCGCCGCGCCGCGCGGCAGCGCCAGCGCCGCCATCCCGGCGGCCGAAAGACTGGCGATCAGGCGTCTGCGGTCCGGATTGTCCTGGGCCATCTTTCTGGTCTCCACAATTGGGTTAGCGCGCCTAGCCGGCGGCGACGCGCCGTCGGCAAGAGTTCGCCAACATCAGGCAGGTCGGCTTGGCCAGGCGCGGGCCAGATCATGTCAAAATCGTGGCAAAGCCTGTAGCCTAAACTTAACCGTTTCTTAGAAATTGGCTCTAGCCGGGCTTATCCCGGCGCTTCACGCATCCGTGATCTCATCGAATGGCTCAAAATCGGCGCATTTGCCTCCGGGTGTTGCATGAATGCGATAGCGCCCGCGACGTGGCTGCGTCATTAGATGATCACGCGACAACCACCGCCTGACAAGCGACCAGCCGTTCTTCGGAGTTCCCATGACCAAAGGTATCCTCGCCACTCTGGCGCTCGTTGCTCTCGGCGGCACCGCCTTCGCTGCCGATCTGCCTGCGCGCAAGGGCCCGGTCTTCGCCCCCGTCGCCCCGATTTTCACCTGGACCGGCTTCTATGTCGGCGTGAACGCCGGCGTCCTCTTCACCGACAACGACGTCCGCACAAGCGGAAACGCCGCCAACACAATCTCCAACGTCGCGCTTAACCGTCGGCCGGGCAGCCTGTCGATCAGCGACGAGGCCTTCACCATCGGCGGCCAGCTGGGCTACAACTACCAGATCGGCAGCATCGTTCTCGGCGCCGAGGCCGACCTGAACTATGTCGATCTCAGGACCAGCTCGAGCTTCCTCAGCACGGTCGGCGACCCGAGCACCTATCGTCAGGAGCTCGATTATCTCGGCACCGTGCGGCTGCGTATCGGCTACGCCTTCGACCGCGCCCTGATCTACGCCACCGGTGGTCTCGCCTATGGCGACGCCAAGAACAGCGTCAATTTCTTCGCCAACACGCCGGGCAATCCGCTGCAGTTCGCCGGTTCCAAGAGCGATGTCGAAGTCGGCTACACCGTCGGCGCGGGCGTCGAGTACGCCTTCACCAACAACATCTCGCTCAAGGCTGAATATCTCTATTACGACCTCGGCAAGTCGAACGTTATCGTCAACGCCATCCCCGGCGTGGGCATGAACTCCTATACGGCCCGTTTCCGCAACGATGGCCACATCGTCCGCGCCGGCCTGAACTACCGCTTCAGCACCTTCTGAGACCTGGCGTCCCAGGAATGCCATCAGGCCCCCGCCTCGGCGGGGGCCTTTTTCGTTCCGGGACGTGTCGTTGGCCGTCTCAGCCGCGATCTTCCGCGTCGCCTTCGCGCAGGGTGTCGAGCGGCGCATCGAGCGTGAACAGCAGCCCGTCGGCCAGATAGGCGGTCTCGGTCAGGCAGCGCGTCGAGGGAAATGAGCGCTCGATGAGGCGCGAGCCGAATCCGCGCCGCGTCGGCTGCTCCACGCGTGGCCCGCCGGTTTCCTGCCAGCGCAGCCTGAACTGCGGCTCGCCCTCGATGTGGTCGATCCGCCAGAACAGCCGGATGACGCCTGTCGTATTCGACAACGCGCCGTATTTGACGGCGTTCGTCGCCAGTTCGTGCAGTATCAGGGTCAGGCCGAGCGCCGCCTTCGAGCTGAGCGCGATGTCGGGCCCCCCGGTGGAGAAACGCTCGGGCTCGCCCTGGATCCCGATGACGCTTTCGACGATCGCTGCCAGCGAGGCATTGGCCCAGTTGCCGCCGACGAGGAGATCATGCGCGCGCGACAACGCGGCCAGCCTCGCGCCGAAGGTTTCGCGCGCCACCTCGAGCGACGACGCATTGCGAAGGGTCTGCGAGGCGATGGCCTGAACCATGGCAAGCGAGTTCTTCACGCGATGGGCCAGCTCCTGCATCAGCAGCGCCTGGCGGGCTTCGGCCTCCTTGCGCTCGGTCACGTCGAGATGGGCGCCGACCAGCCTGATCGCCTGACCGGCCGCGTCGCGCTCGATCTGCGCCAGCGCCGAAATCCAGCGCAACTCTCCGTCGCTGGGCCGCAGAATGCGGTACTCGGCCTGGTAGTCGAGGGATTGACCCAGCACGCTCTCGCGAAAATGCGCCTCCGTCGCCGCGCGGTCCTGCGGGTGGATGCGCGCGACCCAGTCCTCGTGACTTTCCTGCGCCGCATCGGGCGGCAGGCCGTGGATCAGAAGATACTCAGGCGAACGTCGGTTGCGGAAGCCGTTCCTCAGATCGACCTCGAGCCCGCCGACCTTGCCGATCTTCTACGCCTGCGCCAGTTCCTGTTCGCGGCGGCGCAGCGCCTGTTCGGCGGCCTCGCGCTCCTGCCGCGCCCGGATGACGTCCGTCGTCTCGAACACCACCGCCAATACGCCGAGAACCTCGCCGGCCTCGGCGAATATCGGGCTGTAGTCGACATTCAGCCAGACATCCTCGGCGACGCCGTTACGATGAAGCACGACCGCAAGATCGCGGTAGGACAGCGGCTTGCCGCCACGATAGACGGTGTCCATCACGGTCCTGTGCAGTTCGATCACCTCTGGCCAGGCGTCGAACAGGCCGCGGCCGAGAATCAGCGGATGCCTGGCGCCGGCGATCACGGCATAGGCGTCGTTGTAGAGCAGGCTTCCCGTCTCGCCCCAGAACATCACCATCGGGGCCGGCGAAGACAGGACGAGCTGCAGGGAGGATTTCAGGGACTGCGGCCAATCCGCCGGCGCGCCGTGCGGGCACTCCGAGCCGCTCCAGCCGCGCAGAATAGCGCCGACCTCGCCGCCGGCCACCGGCCAACCCGCCTTCTCCATGGCCGCTATCCCCCGCGCCCGTGACGAACAGTGACGCCATGCATCGTCCCGGGTAAACTGGTCCGTGACAAAATGCGAAGACTTGCACGAGCCGCGAGGCTCGGTGCCTGCCTCACATCTAGCAGCCGCGATCGGCGGCCGAACGATCAAAAGATATTCCAGCCTGCGGGAAATGCACGGAAACGATTGCCGGTCGTGGGACTTTCGCGGCAGTGTCGCGTCAACGAATCCGCGCTGGCCCTCTTGGCCAAAGCGTCGTCGAGGGACCCGAATGCCGACCGATATCGAAATCGCGCGCGCGGCGACGCTGCAGCCGATCGCAGCCATCGCCGAGACGGCAGGCATCGACCAGGGCGCGCTCAACCCCTATGGCAAGCACATCGCCAAGGTCGACACCACGGCCATCCCCGGCTTCGCCGAGAAGCCCGATGGCCGGCTGATTCTCGTCACCGCGATCAACCCGACGCCGGCCGGCGAGGGCAAGACCACCACCACGGTCGGCCTCGGCGACGGGCTCTCCCGTATCGGCAAACGCACCATGATCGCGCTGCGCGAGCCCTCGCTCGGGCCCTGCTTCGGGGTCAAGGGCGGCGCGGCCGGCGGCGGTTATGCCCAGATCGTGCCGATGGAGCAGATCAACCTGCACTTCACCGGTGACTTCCACGCCATCACTTCGGCGCACAACCTGCTCGCCGCGCTGATCGACAACCATGTCTACTGGGGCAACGCGCTCGGGCTCGACACCCGCCATATCGCCTGGCGGCGCGTCATGGACATGAACGACCGGGCGCTGCGCTCCACGGTCTCCTCGCTCGGCGGGGCGAGCAACGGTTTTCCGCGCGAGGACGGTTTCGACATCACGGTCGCCTCCGAGGTGATGGCGATCTTCTGCCTCGCGACGGACCTTGCCGATCTGGAGGCGCGGCTCGGCCGCATCGTCGTCGGCCGCACGCGGGACAAGCGCCCCGTCACCGCCGCCGATCTCAAGGCGACGGGCGCGATGAGCGTGCTGCTCAAGGATGCGGTGATGCCGAACCTCGTGCAGACGCTGGAAGGCACGCCGGCCTTCGTCCATGGCGGGCCCTTCGCCAACATCGCCCATGGCTGCAATTCGGTGATCGCGACCAGGGCCGCGCTCAAATTAGCCGACTATGTCGTCACCGAAGCCGGCTTCGGGGCCGATCTCGGGGCCGAAAAATTCTTCGACATCAAATGCCGCAAGGCCGGGCTGAAACCGGCGGCGGCCGTCATCGTCGCCACCGTGCGCGCGCTCAAGATGCATGGCGGGCTCGCCAAGGATGCGCTCGGCCAGGAAAACCTGAAGGCGCTCGAAGCCGGCCTCGCCAATCTGGCCCGCCATGTCGAGAACATCCGCAAGTTCGGCGTGCCGCCGATCGTGGCGATCAACAATTTCACCAGCGACACGGCGGCCGAGCACGCGCTGATCGCGAGCTTCTGCCGCAACCATCTCGGCGTCGAGGCGGTGATCTGCCGGCACTGGGCGGACGGTTCGGCCGGCACGGAGGAACTCGCGCACAAGGTCGTGGCGCTGGCCGAGGGCGGCGAAGCGGATTTCGCGCCGCTCTATCCCGACGCGATGCCGCTGCGCGACAAGCTCGGCACGGTCGCGCGCGAGATCTATGGCGCGGCCGGCATCGCGGCGGACGCAAAGGTGAGCGCTCGCTTCGCCGAACTGGAGGCCGCCGGCCATGGGGCGCTCCCGATTTGCGTCGCAAAGACGCAATATTCCTTTTCGGCCGATCCGACTTTGCGCGGCGCGCCCTCGGGCCATACCGTCAATGTCCGCGAGCTCAGGCTCTCGGCCGGCGCTGGCTTCGTCGTGGCGATTTGCGGGGACATCATGACGATGCCCGGCCTGCCACGCGAGCCGGCGGCCGAGCGCATCCATATCGACGCGGAGGGCCGGATCGAGGGGTTGTTCTGAAGACGGCGGGCGTCACTGGAGAATCGGCCCATGTGGATCGACCACATTCCCTATGCGGCGGCGGACGGCCGGCTCAGGCAACTCTACGACCGCGTCAAGGGGCCCGACGACAATGTCGACAACATCATGCTGGCGCACAGCCTGCGGCCGCACAGCATGGAGGGCCACATGGCCCTCTACAAATATGTGCTGCACCATTCCGGCAACCGCGTGCCGAAATGGTTCCTGGAAACGCTCGGCGTGCAGGTCAGCCTGCTGAATGGCTGCCATTACTGCGTCGAGCATCATTTCGCCGGACTGCGCCGGCTGCTGGGCGACGATGCACGCGCGGGAGCGATTCGCGCGGCGCTTGAAAGCGGCGGCTTTGGCGATGTCTTCAGCGCCGATCAGGCTGCAGCTCTGGCTTATGCAGAGGTTCTGACGCGTTCGCCGCAGGCGGATGCCGCGTTGAAACAGAGATTCGAGGCGATGCAGGCCGCCGGGCTCGACGACGGGCGCATCCTCGAGATCAATCAGGTCGTCGCCTATTTCTCTTACGCCAACAGAACGGTGCTCGGTCTCGGCGTCACGACCGACGGCGACGTGCTGGGGTTGTCTCCCGGAAATTCGGACAAGCCGGACGACTGGACGCATCGCTGAGCCTGACGGCCGCGCCTACCCGAAGGCGAGCTGGACCTTCATCGCCTTGCTCTTGTCCGCCGCCAGTTCGAACGCCTCGACCGCCCGCTCGACGGGGATCGACGCCGTCAGCAGCGGCGACAGGTCGATCGCGCCCGAGCCGATCATCGCCACCGCCCAGTCGAATTCCTCATGGAAGCGGAAGGAACCGCGCAGGTCGAATTCCTTGGCGACGAGGACGTTCATCGGCAGCGTGAACTGGCCCCCGACGCCAATCTGGACGATGACCCCGCCCGGCTTCACGACATCGAAGGCTCCGGTCAGCGCATGCTGGTTGCCGGACGCCTCGAACATCACGTCGAAGGCGCCTTTTTCGGCTCCATAGTCTGACTTCAGCCGGTCCGGCTGCGCCATCACGTTGATCGCCTCGCTCGCTCCCATCTGCAAAGCGGTCGGCAAAGGCCCGTCGACCACGTCCGTCGCGACGATCTCGGCCGCTCCGGCCGCCTTCGCCGCGACCATGGCGAGGATGCCGATCGGGCCCGAGCCCGTCACCAGCACGCGCTTGCCGAGCAGGGGTCCGGCGCGCCTGGCGGCGTGCAGGCAGACTGAAAGCGGCTCGGCGAAGGCCGCCATCGCCGCGCTGACGCCGGCCGCCACCTTCAGCGCCTGGCGCTCCTCGATGACGAGGATGTCGCGGAAACCGCCCTGAACATGGGGAAAGCGCATTGCCGAGCCGTAGAACAGCATGTCGGTGCAGTGCTGCTGCTGGCCGCTCTGGCAATAGCGACAGCGCCCGCAGGAGCGGCTCGGATTGACCGCGACGCGGTCGCCCGGTTTTACGCGCGAGACCTCGCCGCCGACGGCGTCCACGGTTCCGGCGATCTCGTGGCCGAGGATCATCGGCTCGCGCACGCGGATCGTCCCGAATCCGCCATGCAGGTAGTAGTGCAGGTCGGAGCCGCAGATGCCGCCGGCCTCGATCCGCACGCGGACATCGAGCGGGCCGAGGTCCGGCGCGGTCGTCTCCTCGACGCGCAGATCCTTTTCGGCATGGATGACGATGGCGCGCATGGCGGTTCTCCCGGCGCAAGGGTTGGCGGGAGCCGCCGGTCCTGCGATTGTCTAATCGATTGAACGATGCTTACCGAAGCCGACCCCGACCGGGCAAACCCAAACTGGCCGGCGAGACGAAAACGAGGAACCGCCATGTCGTTGTCGCTGTTCAGCCTTGAGGGCAAGGTCGCGCTGGTCACGGGCTCGGGTCAGGGTATCGGGCTCGCCATCGCCGAAGGATTCTCGGAAGCCGGCGCGCATGTCGTGCTGAACGGGCGCGACAAGGGCAAGCTGGAGGCGGCGCAAAAGGCGATCGCGGCGGCCGGCCGCATGGTCTCGATCGCGCCCTTCGACGTCACCGATCAGACGGCCGTCGAGGCGGGCGTCGCGGCGGTGGAGGCTGAGGCCGGCCCGATCGACATCCTGATCAACAATGCCGGCATGCAGAAGCGCGGAGCCTTCACCGAGTTTCCCTCCGAAGACTGGCATCAGGTCATGGCGACCAACCTGCATTCGGTGTTCTACGTCACGCAGGCCGTGACGAAGCGAATGGTCCCGCGCAAGCGCGGCAAGATCGTCAATATCGGCTCGGTGATGAGCGAACTCGGCCGTGCCACCATCGTGCCCTACACCGCCAGCAAGGGCGCGGTGAAGCTGATGACGCGCGGGCTCGCCGCCGAGCTGGGCAAGCACAACATCCAGATCAACGCGATCGGCCCCGGTTACTTCGCGACCGAGATCAACAAGGCCCTGCTCGCCGACGAGGCTTTCACCGCCTGGGTCGCGAGCCGCACGCCGGCCGGCCGCTGGGGCGAGACGAAGGAACTGGTCGGCGCGGCGATCTTCTTGTCCTCGGCGGCGTCGGACTATGTCAACGGCCATCTGCTGATGGTCGATGGCGGGATGACGGCCGTGGTGTGAGGCAGGTGCTTTGAAAACGGCCCTCCGTCTCGTATAGTCGGGAAGCATCAGGACAGCACGAATGGCCGACAGCAATCCCGCCCGGCAATACGACGCCTTTGTCATGCTCGATACGATGATCGAGATGCAGAAGCGCGTCGTGTCGTCGCTCGACCGGACCGCGACGCGGATTTCAGAGCTGACGTCCGAAAGTGACCGCCACGCCCGGATGAATATCCAGACACGGGAGGATATCGGCACCCTGCGTTCGGATATCGGCACCCTGCGCTCGGATATGAGAACGGAATTCGGCGAAATTCGCGGCGAGATCACCGGGCTTCGTCAAGATGTCGGCGGGCTGCGCGTCGACATGCTGTCGCGTTTCGAGGCTGTCGGCGCGCGTTTCGATGAGAACGACCGCGCGCATGAGCGCATGGAGCAAGCAATACAGAACGCGCTTTCCGATATCGTCTCCCAGAACAACGATACGCTGAACGCCGTGCAGAGCGCGCTTCAGGTCCGGATGCAATTCGTCGAGATGATCGCGCGTATCGAGGCGCTGGAGCGGAAGGGCGGCTGAGGGGAGCGTCGTCGGGCGGCAGTCATTGCGCTGCTCAGCCGCGCGACCGCCCCTCGCGCGCCTTGCGGGCGCGGGCCTCGAATTCGGCGCGGATCGCCTCGATCTTGTCCTCGTCGAGCTCCTCCAGATCCATCAGCTCCTCGCGCGCGCCCTCGACCTTGGCGAGGAGTTCGTCGAGCTTGATCTGCATCGCGGCGGTGTCGCGGTTCTGGCTGTTCTGGATGATGAAGACCATCAGGAAGGTGACGATGGTGGTCGAGGTGTTGATCACGAGCTGCCAGGTGTCGCCGAAGCCGAAGAACGGTCCCGACAATCCCCAGACGAGGATGATCGCGACGGCGATGACGAAGGTCTGCGGCCGGCCGGCCCAGCGCGCCGTAGCCTGCGAGAGGCGGGTGAAGAGCGAGCGGTCGGTGATCGGGTCGGTCGGCGAGGGCATGGCGCGCTATCCGTGGCGGGGCTGGGCGACTATCGCGCTTCAATCACGCGCAATTCAACTGGGGCGACGGTCACGGCGCTGCGCCAGGAAGGCCCGCACCGCCGGATCGTCGGCGAGCCCGATCGCGCGGTCGAAGGCGGAGCGCGCTTCGTCGTCCCGGCCGAGGCTGCGACGGAGATGCGCGGTCAACGCCCAGAACGGCTGGTAGGAGGCGATCTCCGTCTCAGGCAGTTCCGCCAGAAGCGCAAGCCCGCGTTCCGGCCCGAAGGCCTCGGCGAAGGCCGCCGCGCGGCTGACCAGCACGCCCGTCGTCGGCGCGAGTCGGGCAAGCCCCTCATGCAGATGCGCCAGCGCCCGCCAGTCGGTGCGGCCGGTCGCGGCGCGGGCGGCATGGACCGACTGGATCGCGGCCTCGAGCTGGAACGGGCCGATGCGGCCGAGCTTCGAAGCCGCGGCAAGCGATGTCTCCGCCTGTCCGATCATGGCCTTCGACCAGAGCGCGACATCCTGCTCGGCGAGAGGCACGAACGCGCCGCCGGGGTCGCGCCTTGCGCTTCGCCGCGCCTCGCAATGCAGCATCAGCGCCAGCAGGCCGTGGGCTTCGGGCTCGCGCGGCAGCAGGCCGACGATCAGTCTGCCGAGCCAGATCGCCTCGCTGGCAAGGCCGCGCCGCTTCGGATCGGCGCCGGCGACATCCTCCCAGCCGCTGCCATAGGCGGCATAGACCGCCTGCAGCACAGCATCGAGGCGTGACGCGAGTTCGGCCTGCTCCGGCACGGCGAAGGCGATGCCTGCGTCGCGGATCTTCGCCTTGGCCCGGACCAGCCGCTGGCCGAGCGCCGCCGCCGAGGTCAGGAAGGCCGAGGCGATGCGGACGGCGTCGAGCCCCAGCACCGTCTGCAACATAAGCGGCGTCCGGGCCGCAGCGTCGATCGCCGGATGGGCGCAGACGAAGAGCAGCTTCAGCCGGTCGTCGGGAAAAAGCGCGGGTTCGGTCATGGCGAACTGGTCCGAGAGAAGGGCAAGCGTCGGATCGGCGTCGGCGCGAACGGATTGCGCGCGCGCGCGGTCGATCAGGACGCGGCGCGCGGCGGTGAGCAGCCAGGCTTCCGGCCGCGCCGGCACGCCGGCCCTCGGCCAGTGTTCCAGCGCGGCGCGGAACGCGTCGGCGAGCGCGTCCTCGGCCGCCGCGAGATCGCGCCATTGCCGCGCCAGCAGCGCGAGGAGCCGGCCATAGGAGGCGCGGGCGGCGAGTTCGGCCGCCGCGCGCGCCGCCTCCGTGGCGCTGGCTTGCTCAGCCATCAGGCCGGTGGCTGAGCCGGAGGCGGCAGCACCGGGCGCACCTCGGTCGAGCCATAGGCCGCCGAGGGGCTGCGCGCCGCCCAGTCCAGAGCCTCGTCGAGGCCTGGAACCTCGATGACGAAATAGCCGCCGAGCTGCTCCTTGGTGTCGGCATGGGGGCCGTCCTGGACCTGGCGCTGGCCGTCGCGGACGCGCACCGTCGTCGCGGTCGAAGGCGGCTGCAGGCCGTTGCCGCTGACGACGACGCCGGCCTGGTTGAGCGCGCCGATATAAGCCATCCAGGAACCCCAATAGGCCGGGGCTTTCTCGGGGTCGTCGCGCAGGTCGAATTCGGCCGCGTTCTCGCGGAAGATCAGCATGTATTGCATGGGGTAGCCTCGTCATGGACGCCGGAGGACCATCCCCCGGCTGTCATGATGACGTCCAGTCCGCTGCGATTTCGACAGGCGCCCGAAAAATTCTGGCGCGGTCTGCTCAATCGTCATTGCGAGCGCAGCGAAGCAATCCAGCGTCTCGCGCCGCCCTCTGGATTGCTTCGCTGCGCTCGCAATGACGGGACGATGTCAGGCCTTCAGCTTCCCGGCATGCCAGGCGATGTGCTGGGCCATGAAGGTCGAAACGAAGTTGTAGGAGTGGTCGTAGCCCTCGCGCATCGTCAGCGTCAGCGGGATGCCGGCCGTGGCGCAGGCGATCTCCAGCAATTGCGGGCGCAGGCCCTCCTCGAGGAAGCCGTCCGCCGTGCCCTGGTCGACCAGCAGATCGGGCAGGCGATGGCCGTCGGCGATCAGCAGCGTCGAGTCGTAAGCGCGCCAGGTCGCCTCGTCGGGGCCAAGATATTTCTCGAAGGACGGCCGCGACCAGCCGGCGGTCGAGGGCTGGCTGATCGGCGCGAAGGCCGAGACCGAGACGTAGCGCCGAGGGTTCTTCAGCGCGAGCGTGATCGCGCCATGGCCGCCCATGGAATGACCGAAGATGCCTTGCCGGCCCATGTCGAGCGGGAAATGCTGCGAGGCCAGCGCCGGCAACTCGTCGCGGACATAGCTCTCCATCCGGTAGTTCTTCGCCCAGGGCGCCTGCGTCGCGTCGAGATAGAAACCCGCGCCCGAGCCGAACTGCCAGTTCTCCGGCTCGTCGGGCACGTCCTCGCCGCGCGGAGAGGTGTCGGGGCAGATGATGGCGACGCCGTTGGCGGCCGCGGCCGCGCGGTACTCGCCCTTGTCCACGACGTTCTGGTGCGAGCAGGTCAGCCCCGAGAGATACCACAGCACCGGAACCGGCCCGTCCTCCGCCTGCGGCGGCAGGAAGATCGCGAACGTCATCGGGGAGGCGCAGCTCTCGCTCTGGTGGCGATAAACCCGCTGCGAGCCGCCGAAGGCTTTTGACGAGGAGAGGAGGTCCATGCGGTGTCCTTTCGGCCGGTTTGGCCTTGCCGCCGCCGAGGGCGCGGCGACTGCCCTTTCCGTCATGGTCGGGCTTGTCCCGACCATCCACGTTTACCGTCGTCGAGCGCTATGCCCAAGACGTGGATGGTCGCCACAAAGGGCGATCTTGACGGGTGACGCTGTCAGTCCAGTATCGCGACGCGTCTAGGACGCGATGGCGGCGGAAGAACGACCGCTCAGTAAACCACCACGCTCCTGATCGACTTGCCCTCATGCATCAGGTCGAAGCCGTGGTTGATCTCGTCGAGGCTCAACTTGTGGGTGATCAGGTCGTCGATGTTGATCTTGCCCTCCATGTACCAGTCGACGATTTTCGGCACATCGGTGCGCCCGCGCGCGCCGCCGAAGGCCGTGCCCTTCCAGACGCGGCCGGTGACCAGCTGGAAAGGCCGTGTCGCGATCTCCTTGCCGGCCTCGGCGACGCCGATGACGATCGATTCGCCCCAGCCGCGATGGCAGCATTCGAGCGCCTGACGCATGACGTTGGTGTTGCCGGTCGCGTCGAAGGAGAAATCCGCGCCGCCGCCGGTCAGGTCGACGATCGCCTGCACGACCTTGTCGTTGCCGATGTCCTTGGGGTTGATGAAGTCGGTCATGCCGAACTTGCGCGCCATCTCCTGCTTGACCGGGTTGATGTCGACGCCGATGATCTTGTCGGCGCCGACCATGCGCGCGCCCTGGATGACGTTGAGCCCGATGCCGCCGAGTCCGAAGACCACGACATTCGCGCCCGGCCAGACCTTGGCCGTGTAGATCACCGCGCCGATGCCGGTCGTGACGCCGCAGCCAATATAGCAGATCTTGTCGAACGGCGCGTCCTCGCGGACCTTGGCCAGCGCGATCTCGGGCAGGATTGTGAAGTTCGCGAAGGTCGAGCAGCCCATGTAGTGGAAGATCTCGCCGCTATCGCAGGAGAAGCGGCTCGTGCCGTCCGGCATCACGCCCTGGCCTTGCGTCGCGCGGATCGAGGTGCAGAGATTGGTGCGCCGCGAGAGGCAGCTTTTGCAGGCCCGGCATTCCGGCGTGTAAAGCGGGATGACGTGGTCGCCGACCTTGAGGGAGGTCACGCCCGCGCCGATCTCGCGCACGATCCCTGCGCCCTCATGTCCGAGGATCGCCGGGAATTTTCCTTCCGAATCCATGCCAGACAGGGTGTAGGCGTCGGTGTGGCAGATGCCGGTCGCCATGACCTCGACCAGAACCTCGCCGGGCTTCGGCCCGCCGATCTCGATTGTCTCGATGGTCAGCGGCTTGCCCGCCTCCCAGGCGACGGCGGCGCGTGTCTTCATCGGTCTTCGTCCTCGCTAGCGGCCTGACGAGAGCGAAGCGCTGCCGGCCTTAGCGTCAACTAGGGCCGGCTGGCACGGAAGTTGTCAACGCGCGATGCCGTCGCAAGACGCCATGTTTGCGACATCCACCGTCATTCCGGGGCGGGCCGAAGGCCTGAACCCGGACCCCATAACAGGGGTCAGAAACTGTACGCCGCCTTCATCTTCACCAGATGCTGGCTGAAATTCACCAGGTCGAGATCGCCCGGCTGGCCCTTGGCCTTGCCGGCGAGCTGGACATTGTAGGCGGCCGAGAGCGCGAGCTGCTTGGTCGCCTGCCAGTAGACGCCGGGGCCTGCGAAGGTGGCGTGGCCGGCCTCGTTGCCGAAGCCGAGATCGTTGTAGCGGCGCTGATGGCGGACCTCGCCCGAGAGATAGACGCCCTCGACGAGCTGCCAGGCCAGCGAGCCGCCGAGCGAGAAGGTCGAGGAGCGCGCGTAAGGCGAGGGCCCGGTCCAGCTCAGGTCGTGCGAGACGTTCAGCGCCGCATAGAGCTTGCCGGGGATCAGCGTCTTGTCGGCGAAGATGCGGAAGCCCGTATTGTAGCCCGTAAAGGGGCCGCCAAAGGACGGATCGGTGCGGTTGACGCTCGGGTCGATCACCAGCGTCAGGCCGATGCCGTGCACGTCGCGGCCGAGGATCTTGTATTTGGTTTCGACGCCCGCGCCCCAGCCGCGCGCATCGACATCGAAGCCGCCGACCGATGCGTCGGCATAGCCGCCGAGCAGATAGGGCCCGACCTCGAGGCAGGGCGCGAGCCCATAGGAACCCTGCAACTGGCCGAGATGGCTGGCGAAGCGGCCGCCGCGAGTGCCGAACGTGCCGAAATAGCTCAGGCTCGGGCTGAAGGAGCCCTTCTCGGCCACGTCCGAGCCGGTGGTGAAGCCGAAGGCGTCGGTCGGGATGCCCTCGCTTTCCGAGCAGACCGAGAGCGGCGGCGGCGCGGCGGCGAGCCCCTTGCGCGACGGGAGATCAGCGGCGGATGCGGCTGTTACGGCAAACAGGCCGCAGCCGGCGAGACAGACGGCGCTCAGGCCGCGCGAAGCGTAAGACATGGCAAATTCCCCAGCACGATGCGTCGACATTATGCAACTGCGAATGATTTGCAAGTAGAATGTCGAAGCGATCCTGCCATGACGATGCCCGATCCGATCCGCGCTGACGAGGGAGTGCGCGTAGCCTTCATATGTAATATTGTTACATGTTGCGGCGCGGTGACAGTCTGGCTCACGGCAGCCGCACGCCGGCGAGCCTCGCCGCCGCCATGGGCGCGATGCCCGCCAGTTCCGCGACCGGTTTCCAGGCGGCGGCATGGACCTCCTCGATCTGCGCGACCAGCGGCAAGGCAGGATCGGCGAGGAAGAGATATTGCAGGTCGTGGTGGATATGGGCGGGCTCGTGTCGCGCCGGCTTGCCCGGCACGTCATGACTGTCGATGGCGAAGGGCGTATCGCCGTCCCGGTGCCAGGGGTGGAGGATCAGGCCCTGCACGCCGGTCTCCTCCAGCGCTTCGCGCGCGGCCGAGGCATGGAAGCTGTCGGCCTCCTCCCAATGCCCGCCGGGCTGGAGCCAGCGCCCGATCACGACATGGTCGATCAGCAGGATGTTCGCGTGGTCGGGCGAGAGCACGATCGCGCTGGTGGTGAGGTGCCCGGGGAAGGTGTCGCGGGAGTCGAGCGCGTGCCGCTGCGCGATCTGCCAGCGCAGGAGGGCGAGATGCTCGCGGGGAGAGGCGACCTCGGCGCGGTAGCGGGCGATGGCGGCCTCAATGCGGGGGAGGAAGGGCTGGGGCATGGGGATGCGTAGCTGATTCGAGGTAGTCTCGCACTGCGGCCCAGTTCCTTCTCCCGGATGGGAGAAGGTGGCCCGGAGGGCAGGGATGAGGGCCTGCCTGTCCAGAAAGAAGGCGCGACGGCTCCGTCTCGTTTCAGCCATCAGCGGCAGGCCCTCATCCCTGCCCTTCTCCCATCCGGGAGAAGGGTTCTTCCAGCGCCTCGTCCTGCGAAGCAAGCGTCCTTACCCGCCCACGCTCGCGCGCGCCGGGTGCTAATGAGGGGCAGCGGAGCGCCGCGAGGCGCGAGGATGTAAATCCGCAACCATTGAGCCAGGTCGCGGCGCGGGCAGATTGAGCCACTGCCCGCACGCCCCGTGGCGCTCCGCTCGTCGGCGTCCTTTCAGTCTCCGGGCCGCGCTTATCGGGTCTGTGGCCATCCTTCGCCGCGAGCCCTTTCGACGCCAGTTCGGCTCATCGCCTCGTCGCGTCTACTCAGG
>JAESFX010000063.1_pt1 | contig 188768 bp, 184 predicted proteins | sample 9269501 | NCBI WGS metagenome assembly JAESFX01 (sample SAMN14515570, study PRJNA621655) | algae metagenome | isolation source: Desmonostoc geniculatum HA4340-LM1 and co-occurring heterotrophs from cave... | place: USA: Maniniholo cave, Kauai, Hawaii | collected 2009-07-28 | reverse complement strand
GGGGGGGGGGGCGACGGGCAGGAGCGATCGGCCAAAAGGTTCGATCGCCGCCCATGCAAGAGCCGTTCTTCGGCTTGGCCCGCCCAGTCGTTCGCCCCCCACCCCTATCCCCTCCCCACGAGGGGGAGGGGAAGAGCCATTCTGCCAACGATCCGAGGCCGGCTCTGGCGCGTGCATGGATCATCATCAGCGCCTCCTGCCGAAGACGGATGAGAAGCGGACCGCGCCGTGCTGCGTCTGTGTCGGAGTTGCAGGCGCTGGCGTGGGCGGGGCGGGGGGCGGCTGGTAGGGTGGAGGTTGCTGACCGCTCACCGGCTGGTAGGGCGAAGGCGCGGACGAGTAGGGTGAGGCCGACGGCGAAGCGGCTGCCGGCCTTGCCGCCTCGTAGCGCGGAACCTGCGCCGGCGCGGCGCGGCCGTCGCGCGCGCCTTCCATCACCGGCTGCTTGCTGAGCGGGATGCGCGCCACGCCGGCCGGCAGAGTCTGCGTCGAGCCGGAATTGCGCGTATCCGGCTTGCCGATCTGCCCGCGCGCATCGAGCGCGGTCGCCGGGATCTGGCCGCGCTCGCCGACGCCGCCGCCGGTCAGCGAGGACTGCCGCTTGCCTTGTTCGGAGATCGGCCAGTTGGCCTTTTCGGCCGCGACCTGCACGCATTCGATGAGGGCGGTGTTCTTGGCCTCGCGCCGATGCGGCTTCATGTCCCCGTCGCGATAGGCGTTGAGGATGCGGAACTCCATCGGGTCCATGGCGGCTGCTTCGGCCAACCGGTCCATCTGGACCTCCAGCGCGAAATCCACCGCCGTGATGCCAAAGCCGCGCATGGCGGTGGAGGGGCAGCGATTGGTGTAGGCGACATGGACGTCCGACGCGACGTTGGGGATCCAGTAGGGGCCCGGCAGATGCGCCGTGCATTTGATCGCGGCGTAGCTGGAAAGCCGCGTATAGGCGCCGGCGTCGAAATAGCTGCGGATATGGCGGGCGACGATGCGTCCGTCCCGCATCAGCCCGTCCTTGATGTAGATGCGCTCGGCCCCGCGCGGCGAGCCGTAGAGCATCTCCTCCTCGCGATCGAGCACGAAGCGGACGGGCTTGCCCGTCACCATCGCGCCGAGCACGGCGAGCGGCTCGGTCAGGGAATCGACCTTGCCGCCGAACCCGCCACCGACCGTCCCGCCGATGAAATGCAGCCGGTTGGATTCGAGCGCGACGATCTTCGCCGCAGTGCCCAGCGCGAAGAACAGACCCTGCGCGCAGGAATGCACGACGAAGCGGCCGTTCTGCTCGGGCGCGGCGATCGAGCCGTTGGTCTCGGTCGGCGCGTGCTCGATCGGCGACATCTGGTAGCGGTGCTCCAGCACCATGTCGGCTGAGGCGAGGGCCCGCTCGACATCGCCGAAGCGCAGCTTCTGGTGGTCGAAGCGCTCGTGATACTCGAAATAGTTAGCCGGATAGGTGTCGTTGACCACCGGCGCGCCGGGCTTCAGCGCCTCCTCGACGTCGAACACCGCCGGCAGCGGCTCGTAGTCGATCCGCACCAGCTTGCGGGCGGCCAGCGCCTGCGCCTCGCTGTCGGCGATGATCGCGACGACCGGCTCGCCCTTGTAGTGGACCTTGTCGACCGCCAGCGACGGCTCGTCATCCTTGCCGAAACCGATCAGGCTCAGCAGCGTGTTCCTGTTGACCGGCACGTCGGCTGCGCGCAGCACGCGCCGGACGCCGGGCGCGCGCGTCGCCGCCGCGACGTCGATCGCGCGGATGCGCGCGCTCGCATGGGGACTGCGGACAACCTTGAGATGCAGCATGCCGTCAAAGGCATGGTCGTCGAAATAGCGCGTCAGCCCGGTGACGTGGCCTGGCATGTCCTGACGCTGGAGGCCCTTGCCGACGACGTTGAGATTGTCGTCGCGCTCGTCGGCGAAGAGGTCCTTGCGGAGTTCAAGCATGACGGCCTCCCTCGATGCGACGCAGGCCGGGCGAGGCGGCCGCCGCCAGGATCGCCGCGACGATCGGCTCGTAGCCGGTGCAGCGGCAGATATTGCCGCTGATCGCCTCGATCACCTCGTCGCGGCTGGGGTTCGGGTTCTTGTCCAGAAGCGCGCGCGCGACCGTCAGCATGCCGGGCGTGCAGAAGCCGCATTGGGCCGCGAAATGCTCCATGAATTGCGCCTGCAAGGGGTGGAGATCGGGGCCGTCCGCCATGCCGGACGCCGTCTCGATCAGCTTGCCTTCGCAGGCGACCGACAGCGTCAGGCAGGAGAGATGCGGCTCGCCATCGATCAGCACGGCGCAGACGCCGCAGGCGCCCTGGCCGCAGCCATATTTCGGCGCGAAATCGCCCAAGCCCCGCCGCAGCGTGTTGAGCAGCGTCTCGGGCGCATCGACGAAGGCGGCGCGGTCTGAGCCGTTGAGGCGGAACTGGACGGGAATCTTCGCCATCTTTGCCCTCCTCAGCGGTTCTCGCCGGCGAGCAGCCGGCCGAGATGGACGGGCAGCACCTCGCGGCGATACCACTCGCTGGCGATCGCATCCGTGGCCGGGCGGCAGCCTTCGAGCGCGGCCTGCCTCGCGGCCTGGATCGCGCCCGCGTCGAGGCTCTTGCCTTCGAGCGCGCGCTCGACGCCGCGCGCGCGGATCGGCGTCGGGGCCATCGCGCCATAGGCGACGCGAACCTGCGCCATGCGGCCGCCGGACTGCGGCAGATGCGCCGCGATCGACAGAACCGAGATTCCCTTGGGCCTGACCCGGCTGATCTTGCGGAAATGGAACTCGCCGGGGTTCGGCGGCCTCGAGAACTGCACAGCGGTCACCAGCCCGGGCCCCGAGCGCTCGCGCGCGGCGAGGAATTCCTCGAGAGGCGCCGCGCGCCCGGAGCCGAACCCGCCCTGCACGACCACCTGCGCGTCGAGCGCCAGCAGCGCGACCGTGAAGTCGCCATAGGGCGAGGCCGCGAACAGATTGCCGCCGATGCTGGCCATGTTTCGCACGGCCGGGCCGCCGATGGCGCGCGCCGCCGCATGCAGAAAGGCGAGGTCGCGGTTCGCCAGGACCATGCCCATCGTCACGCCCGCGCCGAGCTCGATGCGGCCGCCGCCGGCCTCGATGCGCCGGAACGCAGGATCAGTGACGCGCAGCAGCGTGCCCTCCGTCAGGCAGCCCTCGTTGACGTCGCGCATCACCAGCGTGCCGCCGCCGAGCAGCACGGCCTGCCGGTCGCCGGAGACGATCCCGGCCGCCTCGGCAAGCGTCGCGCAATGTCTCACATCGAGCATGTCAGACGGCCTCCCTCGCCAGTTCGGGCAGGCGGCGCACCGCCTCGATGCCGTTGGTGTAGACCTCGTCTCCGACGATCCGGGCGAGTTCGTCCTCGCGGCCGCGCGGCGTGGTGAAGCGGCTCTCCCAGTGCCAGAAGGCGCGGTTGCCGTCGGTCACCGGCAGCAGCCGGACATGGGCGACGTAGTTGAACAGCGGGATCGGCGTATCAAGCAGGCAGTAGCTGAAGGTCATTTCGAGGTCGGACAGCGTGAGGAGCTGCTCGCGCAATTCGCTGCCGTCCTGCAGCGTGAAGCGTCGCACGCAGCCGATCCTGTCGGAGGGATGTCCGCGCTCGATCTCGCTGCGCGCCACGATCGGGTGCCAGCGGTCATGGCCGTTGAAGTCGCGCAGCACCGACCAGAGCAGGTCGACCGGCGCGTCGATGATCGTGCTGCGGACGACATGCGGCATGGCTTCATCCCCCGAATGCGCGCTTGAGCGCATCAAAACCACCCTGGAAGACGTTTGTGCCGATGCCGTCGATCAGCTCCGCCTCGCGCTCCGGCGCGCAGTCGAAATCGGCCGACCATTCGATGAAGGTCCGCTCCTGGTCGGTGATCGGCGTCAGCCGCAGCGTCGCGACGTAGTTCGTCAGAGGCATCGGCGAATCCAGGATCGAATAGGTGCAGAACATGTCGTAGTCGGAGAGGCCGAGAAGCTGCTCGCGCAGCCGGTCGCCGCTGCGGAGCGAGAAGGCGCGGATGCAGCCGACCTTGTCGGACGGCTCGCCGTTCTCGATCCGGCTTTCGGCGATGCGCGGGTGCCAGTTCGGCAGTCCGTTGAAATCGCGCACGCGGGCCCAGACCCTGGCGGCGGGGGCGGCGATGACGCTGGAGACGTAGACGCGGGCCATGATGTCAGCGCCTCACGACTTCTTGCGGGCGCTGGGACGCGACGCAGGCGCCGGACCTGGCCCCGCGCCGCCGTCTCCGCCGCCTTCGCCGGCATCCTTCGGCCTGGCCGGTTGCGCCTCCTTGGCGACGCGCTGCATGTCGGAGGCCTCGCGCATCAGCCCGCCCATCCTGGCGAGATTGCCGCCCTCGATGCCGATCTCCTTCAGCACCTGGTCGATCATCGGCGCCTGCACGCGGTAGCGCAGCGCCGACTCGATGACCTCGTCGGTCGGCGAGCGCGCCGCGCCGCCGGAGCCGCTGCTCCCGCCGACGCCGCCGAGCCCGTCGACATGCAGGATGCGGATGCCCTCGATCTTCTCCATCGGCTTGACGCTCTCGCGCACGATGCCCTCGATCCTGTCGAGCAGCCTGCGCCGGAACAGCCCGTAGCGGGCCCCGTCGCTGAGCACGTTCTCGGCCTCGTAGAGCAGCTTCTGCGCCTCGGCCTCGACCGCGCGGCGGACCTTGTCGGCTGCCGCGGCGATGTTGGATTCCTCGGCCGCCTTCTGCGCGAGCAGCACCTCGACGGTCTTGCGGCGTCTCGCGCTCTCGCTTTCGCGCACCGTCTTGACCTGCTCCTCTGCCTCGACCGCCTTGGCGCGGGCGACCTCGGCGCTGGCCTGCGCCGCCGATTCCTCCAGCGACTTGGTGTAGAGCGCGATCGCCTTGTCCATGGCGGCGGACTCGACATCGCGCTCGCGGGCGATCTCCAGCTTGCGTAGCTCGCGCTGACGCCCGATCCGGGCCTCGTCCAACCCGCGATCCGACGAGATGCGGGCCCGCTCGACCTCCTCGTTGGAGGCGATCTGGGCCTCCTGCAGCGCCTGCGTGCGCGCGATCTCGAGCTGCTCCAGCGCGCGGCGGCGCTCGATGCGCGTCGCCTCCAGTGCCTGTTCGCGGGCTATGTCGACAGTCTCGACCTGTTGGCGGGCCGTGATCTCGGCCTGACGCAGCGTGGTGTCGGCGTCGGTGCGCTCGACCTTCTTGGCGGCGAGCACGATGGCGCGGTCTTCTTCCGCGACCTCGACCGCCTTCTTCTGGGCGATCTGCAGCATCTCGCGCGATTTCGCCGCGTCGATGCGCTCCTCGTCGAGCCCGAGTTCGGTGGCGATGCGCCGGCGCTCGACCGTGTCGCGGCGTTTCAGCTCGGCTGCGTCGAGATCGGCGTTGCGCTTGATCTCCAGTTCCCTGGTCGAGAGTTCGGCGGCGATGCGCTCGCCGGCGACGACGCGCTCCTGGCTGATGCGCGCCTTCTCGACCGTCTCGCGAGACGTGATCCCGGCCGCTTCGACGGTCTCCATGCGCCCGATCTCGAGCAGGCTCTTGCGCTGCTCGAGCGCGATCCGGTCGGCGGTGATGGCGTCGTCCTGCGCGATGCGGGCCTTCTCGACCGCCTCGCGGGCCGCGATCTCGGCCTCGTCGAGAGCGCGGTTGCGGGCGATGCCGAGCGCGCGCACGCGCTCCTCCTGCGCGATGCGGGCGGTGTCGACCGCCTCGCGCGCCGCGATATCCTCCTGCTCCAGCACCCGCGTCCGCTCGATCTCGCGGTTGCGGACCTCCTGCTCGCTGGCGATGCGGGCGGCGCTGATCGTGCTTTCCTGGCTGATGCGCGCCCTCTCGGTCGCCTCGCGGGCCGCGATTTCGGCCGCTTCCAGAACCTTGGTGCGCTCGATCTCCTTCTGGCGGATGTCGCGCTCCGAGGCGATGCGCGCGACGTTGATCGCCTGGTCGTTGGCGATGCGGGCCTTCTCGATCAGTTCGCGCGAGCTGATCTCGGCCTCCTCGACGGCCTGGGTCCGCGCGATCTCCTGCTGGCGGATGTCGCGGTCGGAGGCGATGCGCGCCTCGCTGATCGCGCGCTCATTGGCGATGCGCGACTTCTCGATCTCCTCGCGGGAGAGGATCAGCGCCTGCTCCGCCTCGGTGTCCCGCGCCGCCCGCTCGCGCGCCACTTCGGCGCGTTGCACGGCGCGCTTGATCTCGATCTCGCGCTGCTGTTCCAGCCGCGCCGCCTCGCTGTCGCGCTCGATGTCGAGCGCCTGCCGTTCCGCTTCGAGATTGCGGGTGCGGATGCGGATCATCGCATCCTGCTCGATGTCGTTACGCAGCTTCCGCTTGTCCTCGATCTCCTCGATGATCCGCGTCAGGCCGGCCGCGTCGAAGCGGTTGGACGGGTTGAAATACTGCAGATCGGTCTGGTCGAGATCGGTCAGCGCCACCGACTCCAGCACGAGGCCGTTCTGGTCGAGCGCCTCGGCGGCGGCGTCCTTGACGCGCTGGACGTAACTGCCGCGCTGCTCGTGCATCTCCTCCATCGTCATCTCGGAGGCGACTGTCCGGAGAGCGGAGATGAACTTGCCGGACAGCAGCGCGTGGAGCTGGTCGGGCTGCAGCGTGCGCCGGCCCAGCGTCGCGGCGGCGACCGAGACGGAGTCCCGCTCCGGCTTCACCCGGACATAGAACTCCGCGTCGATGTCGACGCGCATCCGGTCGCGGGTGATCAGCGCGTCGTTGCTGGCCCGCGTCACGGCGAGCTGCAGCACGTTCATGTTGACGGGCGTGACGTCGTGGATGATCGGCAGCACGAAGGCGCCGCCATTGATCACCACCTTTTCGCCGAACAGGCCGGTGCGGACGAAGGAGACCTCCTTCGACGAGCGGCGATAAAGCCAGTTCACCAGATAGACGACGATGGCGATGACGATCACCGCCACGATCAGCCAGAGGATCAGCGATCCGATCAGTTGGCCCGTCATGTCCTCATCCTCCCACCCATCGATCGGGTCATTTCGCTTTGCCGGCCTTGCCGGCCGGCTTCTTGACAGCCTTGCCGCGCCCGATCCGCTTGAAGGCGCGGGTCTGGTCGCGGATCGCCGTCTCCACCGGCAGGCGCTCCATCGAGGACGCGCCGTAGAAGCCGTGGCAGTGCTTCGTGTTCTTCATGATGAAATCGGCGTCTGCGGGCTCCGCGACCGGACCGCCATGGACAAGGATCAGCGCATCCTTCTTCACCGCCAGCGCGGCCGCCGCCCAGGAATCGACCAGCGCCGGACAGTCGGCGAGCGTCAGCGCCGTTTCCGCGCCGATCGCGCCGCCCGTCGTCAGGCCCAGATGACAGACGATGATGTCGGCCCCGGCCTTGGCCATGGCGCGCGCATCGGCCTCGCGGAAGACGTATGGCGTCGTCAGCAGGCCCTTCGCATTGGCGCGCGCGATCATCTCGACCTCGAGGCCGTAGCCCATGCCGGTCTCTTCGAGATTCTTGCGGAAGACGCCGTCGATCAGCCCGACGGTCGGAAAATTCTGCACGCCGGAGAAGCCGACGCGCTTCACCTCGTCGAGGAAGACGTCCATGCGGCGGAATGGATCGGTGCCGCACACGCCGGCGAGGACCGGCGTAGCCTTCACCACAGGCAGGACCTCCGCCGCCATCTCCATGACGATGGCGTTGGCGTCGCCATAGGGCATCATCCCCGAAAGCGAGCCGCGTCCGGCCATGCGGTAGCGGCCGGAGTTGTAGATCACGATGAGGTCGATGCCCCCTAGCTCCTCGCACTTTGCCGAAAGCCCGGTCCCGGCCCCGCCGCCGACGATGGGTTCGCCCTTCGCGGCCATGGCGCGGAAGCGCTTCAGCAGGGCCTTCTTGTCGAACGCGGTCATGCCCGCCCTCCTGCGCGCTCGCGCCGCCGTCCGGCATGAAGCGCGCGGAAATGCTGCACGAGCGCCGCCGCGAAAGCCGGGTCGTTGATGTGATGGGGCAGGCGGACAAGCTGCCTCGTCTGCGTGCGCCGCACCGTCTGCTCCAGCGCCTGGAACAGGGCGGCGTCCGCCGCGGGGTCGTGGAAGGGCTTTCCGGGCGCATCCAGCGCCGAGACGCCGAGTTCGGGGAGGAGGAAGCGCACCGGCCCCTCCATCTCGTTCAGCCGCTCGCCGATCCAGCGCCCCATCCGGGCGTTCTCCTCGGCCGTCGTCCGCATCAGCGTGATTTGCGGATTGTGCGGATAGAGTTTGCGGCCGCGATAGCGCTCCGGCACCGTCTCGGGCGCGAAGAAATTGACCATGTCGAGCGCGCCCACCGAGCCGACATAAGGAATGCGCGTTCGGATGATCGCCCCGAAGCGGTCCTCGGTCGCGGGCAGCAGGCCGCCCATCATCATGTCGCAGATCTCGGTGGTCGAGACGTCGATCACGGCCCCGACGAGCCCCGACTCGACCAGCTTCTCCATCGCGCGGCCGCCCGTGCCGGTGGCGTGGAAGACGAGCGGCTCCCACTCGTTCTCCAGCAGTTTCGAGACCTGCTGGACGCAAGGGGTGGTGACGCCGAACATGGTCAGCCCGACAAGCGGTTTCTCCGGTTCGCCGCCCCGCGCCGGGGCTGGCTTCGCGAAATCGGCGATTCTGGCCCTGGCCATGGCCGCGATGGCGCGCGCGCCGTTGCCCAGCACCAGCCGCGAGACGCGGTTGAGCCCCTGCACATCGGTGACGGCATGCATCATCGCGATGTCGGCCGCGCCGACATAGGCGCGCACGTCGCCGGACGCCATGGTCGAGATCATCAGCTTGGGCAGCCCGATCGGCAGCGCCTGCATCGCCGGCGTCACCATCGCGGTCGCGCCCGAGCCGCCGGCCGAGATCACGCCGAAGATGCCCTGCTGGCGCGGCAGCCAGGCCTTGAACGCCTCGGTCATCGCCGCGACAGCCATGCCGCGATCGCCCGAGGCGATGCCGGCCGAGCCGCGCGGATGGGCGAGCGCGATCTCCTGCGGCGTGACGTCGCCGCCGGCGCTGCGCCCGGAGGTCGAGATGTCGACCAGACGCGCCCGCACGCCCTCGGCCCGGATCAAATCGCGGATATGGCGCAACTCGTCGCCCTTGGTGTCGAGCGTGCCGACGACGATCACATGAGGCTCGGCGCTCACGGAAGGCGCGCCGCGCCGGTCGCCGACCGAGCGGCCGTCCAGCGTCGCCAGCGTCGGGCGCGAGATCGTGCGCGCCTGCGCCTCGATGCGCGCGGCCGGCACGGGCTGCGACCAGCGCGTCGGGATGACGGGATTGGCGTTGTAGACCCGTGTCGGGCCTGTGCTCGCAGCGGGAGCTGGCGAGGGCGCGCCCGTCTCCGCGCCGCCCGACGCGCCATCCGTCTCGTCATGGCCGTGGCGGCCGACGCCGAGCAGGCGCTGCTGCAATTCGCGGTCGCCCGCCAGCGTCGCCGAGGCGATGATCCGGTTGATCCGGCCGTTGACCATGATCGCGACGGGGTCCGACATCTCGGTCGCGACGCCGATATTCTGCTCGATGACGAGGATCGCGACGTCGCCCTGCTCGGCGAGGCGCACCAGCATCTCCTCGACATGGGCGACGATGACGGGCGCGAGGCCTTCCGTCGGCTCGTCCATGATCAGCAGGCGCGGGTTCATCAGGAGCGCGCGGCTGATCGCCAGCATCTGCTGCTCGCCGCCCGAGAGCTGCGCGCCGCCATTGCTGCGCCGCTCGGCGAGCCTCGGGAAGACTTCGTAGATGCGCTCGGGCGTCCAGGCTCCACGCTTGCCCCGCTGCATCAGGCGCAAATGCTCGTCCACGGTCAGCGAGCGCCACAGCCTGCGGCCCTGCGGCACATAGCCGATGCCGAGCCTGGCGATCTCGGCGGGTGCGCGCCCTCCGATCTCCTCGCCGAAGAAGCGGATCGAGCCCGAGGCGATCGGGACCAGCCCCATGACCGCCTTGCACATGGTCGTCTTGCCCATGCCGTTGCGGCCGACCACCGAGAGCACGCCGCTCTGCAGCGTGAGATCGACGCCCTGCACCGCGTGCGAGCGCCCGTAGAAGACGTTGAGCCCCGCGATCTGCAGGATCGGGATGCCGGCGCCGGGCGGGGCCTTGAGGCGTTCAGCCATGACCGCCCCCGACATGACCGCCGCCGAGATAAAGCTCCTGGACCTCCGGGTCGCTCTCGATCTCCTGTGGGGCGCCTTCCTTGAAGATGCGGCCATTGTGCATCATCGTCACGCTCTCGACGACGCGCAGCGCCACGTCCATGTCGTGCTCGATGATGATGTAGCCGATATGGCCGGGCAGCGAGGTCAGGATATGGACCAGGTCGCGCCGCTCTGTCGGCGAGAGGCCCGCCGCCGGCTCGTCGAAGAGGATGAAGCGCGGCGCGCCCGAGAGCGCGAGCGCGATCTCGAGCTGGCGCTGCTGGCCATAGGCCAGTTCGCCGACGAGCCTGTCCCTGACGGGCGAGAGATGGACGGCTTCCACCAGCGTCTGCGCGGCATGGACGAGCGTATCGTCCCGGCGCGGCCTGATCAGCGAGAAGCGGTTCCGCGAGACGCCCCGGCAGGCGAGATAGACATTGTCGAGCACCGACAGGCCGGCGAAGAGCGACGAGATCTGGTAGGTGCGGCGCAGGCCTCGCCTGATCCGCTCCTGCGGCGGAAACGCGGTCACATCCTCGCCGAAGAAGCGGATGACGCCCGAGCTCGGCGCGAAATCGCCGGTGATGCAATTGAACAGGGTGGTCTTGCCGGCCCCGTTCGAGCCCAGCACGGCGCGCCGCTCGCCGGGCCGGACCGAGAGCGTGACGTCCGAGAGCGCCGCCAGCGCGCCGAACAACCGCGAGACGCCGCGCAGTTCCAGCGCGTTGGCCGAGCCCGCCGCCGTCAGGCGCTCGCGGGTCGCGGCCGTGGTCATCGCGTTGGCGACCGCGCTCATGGCGAGCCCCCGCCGATCCGCATCTGCGTCTCGCGTGCGTCGCCGCTGCGGCGGTAGCGCTCGCGCAGCCGCTGCCAGATGCCGATCAGCCCATCGGGCGAGAACAGCACGATGACGAGGAAGCCAAGCCCGATCATAAGCTGGTAACGCCGGCCGTCGAGGCCCAGCCCCTCGAGCACGTCCAGCGAGAAGGTCCGCAGCAAGACATAGACCAGCGCGCCGATGAAGGGGCCTATCGGACGGCTCAGGCCGCCGACGACCGCGATGATGAGCATGTCGACGACGGGCCCGACGCCGGCGGTGCCCGGCGAGATCTGGCGCTGGTACCAGACCAGCAGCACGCCCGCGCAGGCGGCGATCAGCGAGGCGAAGGCATAAGCCGCGATGCGGTGGGCGGCGACGTCGAAGCCCAGCGCCGCCATGCGTCGCGGATTGTCGCGCGTGCCCTGCAGGGCCAGCCCGAAGGGCGCGCGCGAGACATAGATCACGGCGCCATAGGCCAGCGTCGCGCAGGCCAGCGTCAGATAGTAGAAGGGCAGGTTCTGGCCCCAGTCGACGCCGAGGAAGACCGGCGGCAGGATGCCGTTGAACCCGCTGAACCCGTTGAAAATCGTGTAGTTCTGCAGCGTCAGGTAATAGAACGCCGAGGCGATCGCGAGCGTGATCATGATCGTGTAGATGCCCTCGGTGCGGACCGAGAGCGCGCCGCCCAGCGTGCCGAACAGGGTCGCGATCAGGATCGCGACCGGCGCTGCCATCCACCACGGCCAGTGCAGGCTGATCTGCGCGATGGCGCTGTCGCCCAGGATCGCGACCAGATAGCCGGCGAAGCCCGCCACCGTCATCTGGATCAGGCTGACGATGCCGCCATAGCCGGCCAGGAACATCAGGCTCAGCGCCACCATGCCCAGGATCATCGCATAGGCGAGGATCTGGACGAGCCAGAAGGAGCTTGCGATCGCGGGCATGACCAGAAGCAGCCCGGCCGTGATCCAGAAGGCCGTGCCCCGGCGTCCGATCCAGTCGGCGAGGCTCTCCCGGGGGCGGGCGCGCTGCTCGAGGTTGAGGTCCGCGATCGCCATCGTCAGCGCCGCGCCGCCAGGCCCTGCGGCCGCACCGCCAGAACCGCGACCATGATGACGAAGGTCAGCATCACGGCATAGGTCGGCATGTAGACCGAGCCGAACTGCTCGGCGAGGCCGACGATCAGCGCGCCGATCGCAGCGCCCGGGATCGAGCCCATGCCGCCGACGATGACCACGACGAGCGACGACAGCAGGATCTTCGTGTCTTCGCCGGGCTGCAGCGACTGGAAGGTCCCGCCGACGACGCCGGCCAGCCCCGCCAGCCCCGCCCCGAAGGCGAAGACCATGACGAAGACGAGCTGAACGCGCACGCCGGTCGCCGACAGCATGTCCCGGTCGTCGACGCCCGCGCGCACCAGCATGCCGACGCGCGTCCGGTTGAGCGCGAGCCACATCGCGACGCCGACGATGACCGCCCCGACGAGGATGGCGATCCGCACCAGCGGATAGGTCATCAGCACCGCCTCGCCGTTGCTGCGGAGCGCGACGGCCAAAGGCAGCGTCACGGGTCCCGACAGCCAGTCGGGCGTCGTCACCTGAAAGGTGTCGCCGCCATAGTTCCACAGCAGCAGATCGGCGAAGATGATCGACAGGCCGATCGTGACAAGCGTCTGCCGCAGATCCTGCCCCTCCATCCAGCGGAAGAGGAAGACCTGCATCAGCACTCCGACGAGGCCGACGACGATGAAGGCGACGAGCAGCGCCACCAGCCAGGAGCCGGTCAGCTCGCCGACGCTGTAGCCGAGATAGCCGCCGAACAGATACAGCGAGCCGTGCGCCAGGTTGACGTTCCGCATCAGCCCGAAGATCAGCGTGAAGCCGCTCGCCACGAGGAAATACAGCGCGCCGAGCGTGATCCCGTTGAACAGCGCGCTCAGGAAGACGCGCTTGCGGCCGAGCGCGGCTTCCATGCCCGGCGACCAGATGGAGAAGACGAGCCAGAGCAGGATCGCGACCGCGACGAGGATGACCAACGACCAGACCGGGCGGCGAGCGATGAAATCAGACATGGCGGACCTGCGGCAAAGCCTGGCCCTGAGACGGCATCTGGCCGAGCGCCGGAATCGGGCCGACCCTCCGCAGGACCCGGCGATAGTCGCGCGGCGCCATGCCCATATGCGCGGTGAAGAACCGCGTGAACACGCTCTGGCAGGAAAAGCCCAGCGCATGGCTGATCCGCGTCACCGGATCGCCCGAGAGCACGAGGCGGTCGAGCGCGGCGTCGAGCCGAACGGTGTTGGCGAACACGGTCGGCGTGACGCCGATCTGCTCGCGGAAGAGCTTGAAGAAATGCGCCCGCGACAGGCCCGCCTCGCGGGCGACGCGCTCGAGCGCGCCCTCATGGCTCGGCTGGTCCTCGATCAGGCGGCGCGCGCGCAGCACGCGGCGGTCGAGCATGCCGTCCGCCGCGACATGGATCAGCGCGGAAGCGAGATTCTGGCCGATCGGCTCGCTCGACGCCTGCGCCAGCGCCATCAGCACGGGCTCCAGGTTGAGTTCGCGATGCGAGGACAGGAGCATCCCGACGGCCTCGTCGCGCCATGAGGCGAGTTCGCGTGTGATGACAAGTTCGGAGGCGGGAAACGCCAGCGCCCCGGCCGGCGTCATGGTCTGCGCCGCGAGCCATTCCGGCTTCAGATAGACGACGAGGAAGAGGCCGAAGGAGCCGGCGCGCTCGGGCTGGAAATTATGCGGCTCCCAGGGGTTGATCGCGACGCCCATGAAGGGATCGACCAGCGTCGAGCGGCCGTTGATGGTCACGAGCCCGCGCGACCCCTCCAGGAAGAAGATCAGATGCGCCTCGCGATGGGCATGCAGCACCAGCGGGCGGTCGAGATCGTAGATCGAGACCCGGCCGAAGGGCCCGTGGCACACCGCAACTGCGCGACTCATGTTTCCTCGCCAAGGCAGGTCCGGCGGCGCGGGCTTGGCCCGGTCGGGCAAGCCGCGATCCTTGCGCCGCGATGGTCGATCGCGGGCGTCCGGAGCCGGGACGTGAGGGGAGCGAAGGGGGCGCGCATCTCGCGTTTCTCCCCCTCCGCCATACGCTCAGACGCCTATTTCTTGCATTCCGGGTTGGTGCGCGAGGGCAGCCCCACCGCCTTGAACGCGTCGAGCGAGAGCCCGAGCGTCTGCGTCACGTCGGGGACCGCGCGAACGAACTTGTTGGTCAGCTCGCCGTTGGGCAGTTCCGCGACTTCCGTGATGAAGGTCGTGGCGATCGCCTGCCGGTTGTCGTCGAGCTTGATCTTGCCGTTGGGCGCGTCGAGCTCGACCTTGGCGAGTTCGGCGCGCAGCTTGACGCCGCCATCCGAAATGTCGCCCTTGACCTTGTCCATCGCGATCGCCAGCGCCTTGACGGCGTTGTAGTAGTTGGTCGCGAAGAGCGAGGGGCTGGCGAAGCGCTTGTCGGCCGGGAAGCTCTCCTGGTAGAGCTTGACCCATTCCTTCCACTTCGGATTGTCCCAGGCGTCGGCGACGCCGCCGGACGAGGGCGTGCCGACCAGCAGCTTCTTGGCGGCGCCCTTCGACGACAGCACGGTCTGGTCGACCATGATCGAGCCGCCGATGAACTTCGCCTTGCCGCCGGTCTGGCTGTACTGGTTCAGGAAGTTGACCGAGTCGCCGCCGCCGAGGCCGAGGAACACGGCGTCGACATCGTCGGGGATATTGGCGATCACGGAGCCGAAATCCTTGGTGCCGAGCGGCACCCACTGGCGCTGCGTGATCTCGCCGCCGGCGCGGCAATAGCCGAGCGCGAAGCCGAAGACCTGCGTATAGGGGAACGAGTAGTCCTCGGCGATGACCGAGATCTTCTTGTAGCCCTTGTCCTTGAGCACGTATTCGCCGAGGCCCGCCATCCACATCGCGCCGTCGCTGTTGAAGCGGAAGAAGTTCGGCGAGGGATTGACGAAGGTGGTTTCCAGCGCGCCCGACGAACCGTTGATCATCACGAGGTTGGGCACGGTCTTGCTGTAGTCGCGCATAGCGATGCCCTCGGAGCCGGAGAGCGGCCCGATGATGAGCTGCGCCTTGTCCTGCTCGACGAGCTTGCGGGCGGCGCGCAGCGCGGAATCCGGGCTGGCGTCGGTCGCGACGATGATGAGCTCGAACTCCTTCCCTGCCATCTTGTTGCCGAGTTCCTTGGCCGCGATCTGGACGCCGCGAACGCCGTCCTCGCCGCCGGACGTCAGGGCGCCCGACAGGGTCGCCATCACGCCGATCTTGAGTTTCTCCTGGGCATTGGCGACGGACGAAGCCGCCACGAGACTGCAAGCCGCGACCGCGGCCATAAGCGCCTTACGCATCGTATCCTCCCTGCGTGCTGGCCGCGCCGAAGGTTCTTACGGCGAAGCCGATGGCGGCTTTTTGATCCGCTCTAAGGCGCACGGTAACATAGAGTCCGGCACTGCCAAGCCTTCGGATGTTGCGCTGGGTCTGCTTTTTCGGCTGCGACGATCCCAGATCGCGCCACGATCCGGCGAGCGGGAGCGCGACCCGCCAGCGCGCCCGCGTTCGCCGGAGCGCCCTTGCGCGGACCAGGGCCCGATCCTGCGCCGAGCCGATGGGCGGGTCCGCGTCGTCGCGAGCAAAAGCCAATTCTAGTAGAAATAGCCGCGTGTCAGCATAATTTAGAATAGTTACAGTTCTATTGTAATGATAAGCATTGCGTGACCTCTCGATCTACTGTTAAGCGGCCGCCTGGCGGACGATGACAGTCTGCCCCGAATATGGTGGCGCGCCTGTCGCGCGAGACATGCGATGGCTACGAAGGGTTGCGACAATGGGCTGCGTCTGGCGGAAGAATTCTCACGATAACCTCGGTCGCGGCGCAATCCGCGCCGCTTTCGTCTCAGGCCTGAGCCATTCCGCCATGGCCGTGCATCTGGCCGGCGGCGTCCTCGCGGGCGCATTCCTTTCCGGCCCCGCCATGGCCCATGTCGCCGTCGACGAAATCGCCGTCGCCGCCGTCGGGCTGCTGCCGCCGTCAGGGCAGCGCGATCGGGATCGCGTCGCGCCGACGCCCCGTCACCGGTATGCACAGGCCGCGGGGGCGACCCCCGCGGGACGGCCGACCTCCGACGTCATCGACCTGCAGACCATCGAGGTGTCGGGCGAGCGCCGTCCGGGCGAGTTGCCGGCGCCCTACGCCGGCGGGCAGGTCGCGCGAGGCGGATCGCTCGGCATCCTCGGCACAAGGGACGTGCTCAACACGCCGTTCAGCACCGTCAGTTTCACCGAGAAGCTGATCCAAGACCAGCAGGCGAGGACGGCGGCGGACACGCTCATCAACGATTCCTCGGTGCGCCTGACGACGGGCGGCAACGGGTTCGACGACACGTTCCAGATCCGCGGCTTTCAGGTCAATGCGCCCGACACCGGCTTCAACGGCCTCTATGGGCTGATCTCATCCAACCGGGCCGCGGCGCAGTACATCGCGCGGATCGAGCTGCTGAAGGGGCCGGGCGCCCTGGCCTACGGCATCCCGCCGGGCGGCAGCATCGGCGGCGCCATCAACATCGTCACCAAGCGGGCCCCCGACGAGGCCTTCATGCGCGTGACGCCGACCTTCATCGGCAGCGGCAATTTCGGCACCCATATCGACGCCAGCCGCCGCTTCGGCGACAACAAGGAGTGGGGCGTGCGGGTCAATGGCCTGGTCCGCGGCGGCGAAGTCTCGATCGATGACGGCAATCTTCGCACCGGACTCGGCTCCGTGGCGCTCGACTATCGCGGCGAGCGCCTGCGCTGGTCGCTCGACGCGATCACCCAGAACGACGACACCAAGAATTTCCGCCCGCAGATAACGCTGCAACCGACCATTCCGTTCGTCCCCCGCCCCCCTGATGCGCGCGGCAACTGGTATCCGGGCACGAACCTCAAGCAGCGGGACCATACCATTGCGTCCTTCGTCGAATACGACCTGACCGACTGGCTGACCGCCTATGGCGGCATCGGCTATCGCAAGGGCGCCAACGACCAGACCTTCCCGGATTCGCGCGTCGCGGGCTTCACCAGCGGCGCGGATGCCTTCGGGAATTTCCGGCTGATCAACGCCTATTTCGATTCCTACAGCGAGACCGTCAGCGGCAATGTCGGACTGCGGGCGCGCTTCGACACCGGCCCGGTCAAGCACTCGCTGAGCCTCGGCTTCACCGGCTACGGCCAGGAAGCCGGGAACGCCTATGTCGCCAACATGCCGGCGCAGTCGGCGCCATCCAACATCTACAATCCGTCGCCACTCCCGACCGTGACAGGCCTGCGCCAGGACCCGCGCAAGGCGTCCTACCAGACGCTGACCAGCTTCGCCGCCGCCGACACGATGTCGTTTCTCGACGAAACGGTGCTGCTGACCGTCGGCGTCCGCTATCAGAAGGTGACGACGCAAGGCTACAGCACCGCCACGGGAGCGCGGACGACCCGCTACGAGGGCGACGCGACGACGCCGCTCGCCGGCATCGTCGTCAAGCCCTGGCAGAACGTCTCGCTTTACGCGAACTACGCCGAGGGCCTGACGGCTGGCACGATCGTGGGCGCCGGCTTCAGCAACAGCGGCGCGGTTCTGGCCCCCTTCAAGTCGGATCAGCAGGAGATCGGCGTCAAGGTCGACTGGGGCAGCATCACGACGACCGCGGCGCTGTTCCAGATCTCGCGCCCGAGCCAGGTCCGGACCGCCGCCAACGCGCTGGCCTATGACGGCGAGCAGCGCAATCGCGGCCTCGAGCTGTCGGCCTATGGCGAGATCGTGCCTGGCCTGCGCGGGCTGGCCAGCGCGACCTTCCTGAAGCCGGAGCTGACCTCGCCGGCCAACCCGCTCGAGCGCGGCAACGACGCCGCCGGCGTGCCGAATTTCACGGCCTCCGCCGGTCTGGAATGGGATGCGCCCTGGCTGCGCGGCCTGAGCCTCAACGGGCGTGTCATCTACACATCGGGTTCGTATCTCACCACCGCCAACACGGTCGAGTTTCCGGACTGGACGCGGTTCGATCTCGGAGTCCGGTACGCGACGACGATCTATGAGCGCCCGGTCACGTTCCGGTTCAACGTCGAGAACGTTTTCGACAGGCGCTACTGGCTGACGACCGGCAATTTCGTGACGGTCGCCTCGCCGCGGACTTTCGTCGGGTCGGCCACCGTCCAGTTCTGAGCAAAGGCCGCAGGGCGGCGGCTGGCGCGCCTTTCGATGGCGAGCTTGCGGCGTCGGCCAGCCAATTGGAGCGCCGCGCGACAATGCGGGGCTTAGACATCGAACCCTTTCCGGCAGGAGCCTTCGCCATGCTGAAATTCTGGGCCGCCATCCGATTGGCCGTCATCGCTCTTGCAATCGCCGCCGCGACCGGCGCGGCGGCGCAGGAGGCGACGTCCTACCCCATCACCATCAAGCATGCGCTCGGCACGACGGTGATCGGGAAGAAGCCGGAGCGCATCGCGACGGTCGCCTGGGCGAACCACGAGGTGCCGCTCGCGCTCGGCGTCGTCCCGGTCGGATTCGCCCGGGCCAATTTCGGCGATGACGACGGCGACGGTCTGCTGCCCTGGGTCGCCGCGAGGCTGAAGGAACTGCCCGCCGCCAAGCCGGTCCTGTTCAACGAAGGCGACGGCATCGATTTCGAGGCGGTCGCGGCGAGCAGGCCCGATGTCATTCTCGCCTCCTATTCCGGCCTGACCCGGAAGGATTACGCCACCCTGAGCCAGATCGCCCCCGTCGTCGCCTATCCCGAGGCGGCGTGGTCGACCGGATGGCGCGACATGATCCGCTTCAACAGCATGGGGATGGGCATGGCCGCGCAAGGCACGGCGCTGATCGCCAAAATCGAGGTGGAGATCGCCGCGGTTGCTGCCCGACACCCGGAACTGGCCGGGAAGTCGGCGATGTTCGTCACGCATCTGGCCGCGCGGGATCTGAGCACGGTCAATTTCTACACGACCAACGACACCCGCGTGCGCTTCTTCGCCGATCTAGGCCTGAAATCGCCCCAAAGCGTCGTCCAGGCGTCCTCGCCGGGCAAGTTCTCCGGCTCCGTCAGTTCGGAGCGGATCGACATGTTCGGGGATGTCGACATCCTGGTGACCTATGGCGGCCCGAGCCTGCTGGATGCGCTCGCGAAGAACCCGCTGACGTCGAAGATGCCCGCCGTCTCGAACGGCGCGCTGGTCCTGCTGGGACGCAACCCGGTCGGGACGGCGGCGAACCCCACCCCGCTTTCGATCTCCTGGGTCCTGAAGGACTACGTCGCCCTGCTGGCCGAGGCGGCCCGCAAGTCCAGATGACCGCCAGGATCAAATGACCGCCAAGTCCACATGACCGTATCGAACGCGCACAACCCGTCCCGGCGGGACCGGCTTGCTCATCGTAAGGCGCTTCGCGGCCTCTGCCTGCTCGGATTGCTGGTGGCGCTCGCCGTGCTGGCGGCGCTCTCGGTCACGGTGGGGGCGCGCGAGGTCGGACCCGACGACATTCTCGCGGCGATCGCGGGTCGCTCCGACACCATCGGGCAGGCCGCGGTCGCGGTCCGCATCCCGCGCACGCTGCTGGCGCTCCTGGCCGGAGCGTCGCTGGCGCTCGCCGGCGCCGTCATGCAGGGCGTCACCTGCAACCCGCTCGCCGATCCCGGCATCCTGGGCGTCAACGCCGGCGCGTCGCTGGCCGTCGTCGTCGGCGTCGCCTGGTTCGACATCGCGTCGCCCGAAGCCTACCTCTGGTCGGCGCTTCTGGGAGCGGGGGCCGCGACCCTGTTCGTCTACAGGGTCGGGTCACTCGGCCCCGGCGGCGCGACGCCCCTCAAGCTCACGCTGGCCGGCGCCGCCACGGCCGTCGCATGCGCCTCGCTCGTCATCGCGGTCGTGCTCCCCCGCAACGATATCGCCGGCGGCGTCCAGGCGTGGCAGGTCGGCGGCGTCGGCGGCGCGACCTTCGATCGGCTTGTCCCGGCGCTGCCATTCCTCACGGCCGGCTTCGTCATCAGCCTGCTTTCGGCGCGGAGGTTGAATTCGCTCGCGCTCGGGGACGATCTGGCGACCGGCCTGGGCGAGAATGTCGCCATTTCGCGCGTGATCGCCTCGCTGGGAGGCATCCTGCTCTGCGGCGCGACGACGGCCATATGCGGGCCGATCGGCTTTCTGGGCCTGGTCGTGCCCCATCTGTGCCGATTGCTGATCGGCGTCGACTACCGCTGGCTGCTGCCCTTCTGCGCGGTGGGAGGGGCCTGCCTGTTGCTGGCGGCCGACATCGTCGGGCGTGTCGTGGCGCGGCCGGCCGAGATCGAGGTCGGCATCGTCATGGCCCTGATCGGCGCGCCCGTCTTCATCTGGATCGTCCGGCGCCAGCGGGTGCGCGAACTGTGACCGGCCTCGCATCCTCCATCGACGCGGCCGCTATGAACGCCGTCGCCGCCGGCCGGTTTCGGCGGCTTGCCCGCCAGCGCCTGACGATCGGCGTTCTGGCGACGCTGGTCCTGCTCGTCTTCGCCCTGACGCTCACGCTGGGGCAATCCTTCACTCCCCCTTTCACCGTTCTGCGCGTCCTGATCGGCGAGCATGTCGAAGGCGCCAGCTTTCTGGTGGGGACGCTTCGCCTGCCGCGAGCGGTCCTGTCGGTGCTGGCTGGCCTGAGCTTCGGGCTTGGCGGGGTGGTCTTCCAGATCATGCTCCGCAATCCGCTCGCCAGTCCCGACATCATCGGGATCACGTCGGGCGCCAGCGCGGCCGCCGTCTTCGCCATCACCATCCTGTCGCTCGATGGCCCGGTGGTCTCGCTCCTCGCCGTCGCGGCGGGGCTTGGCGTCGCGCTGCTGATCTATGCTCTGGCTGTCCGCAACGGCTTGGCCGGGACGCGGCTCATCCTGGTCGGGATCGGCGTCTCCGCCATGCTCAACAGCGTGATCGCCTATATCCTGTCGACCGCGCCCGCCTGGAACCTCCAGGAGGCGATGCGCTGGCTGACGGGCAGCGTCAACGGCGCGCAGCTCGGCGAGGCCTGGCTTCTGCTGCTCGCCGTCATCGTGTTCGGGGCCATCCTGCTCGCCCAGCGCCGCGACCTCGAGGCGCTGCGGCTCGGCGACGACATGGCCGCCGGTCTTGGCGTGAATGTCGCGAGGACGCGGATCGCCGTCATCTTCGCCGCCGTCGGCATGATCGCGATCGCGACGGCGGTCACGGGCCCGATCGCCTTCATATCCTTCCTGTCGGGTCCGATCGCCGCCCGGCTCGTCGGCGGCGGCGCGTCCCTGCTCGTCCCCTCGGCGCTGATCGGGGCCTTGCTGGCGCTCGCGGGAGACTATGCCGGGCAGTTCCTGCTGCCGAGCCGCTATCCCGTCGGGGTGGTCACCGGCGCTCTCGGCGCGCCGTACCTGCTCTACCTGATCGCGCGCATCAACCGCAGTGGAAGATCGCTATGACCGTCCCCCCAGGCCACGCCATGACCGTAAGCCGGCTCTCGGTCGGCTATGGCGAGACAGAGATCCTTCACGGGCTCGATCTCGACGTGCCGCCGGGCCGGATCACAGTGATCGTCGGGGCCAACGCGTCGGGAAAGTCCACGCTGCTGCGCGCCATGTCGCGGTTGCTGACGCCGGGGCGGGGACAGGTGCTGCTCGACGGCAAGTCGATCCACCGGACGCCGACCCGCGAACTCGCCCGCATCGTCGGGTTGTTGCCGCAATCGCCGATCGCGCCCGAGGGCATCACGGTCGACGATCTCGTCAGGCGCGGACGGCACCCGCATAATTCGCTGTTCTCGCGCTGGACGGCCGCCGATGAAGCGGCGGTCGGCCGCGCGCTGACCGCGACCCGGACGGTCGATCTCGCCGAGCGGCCGGTCGACGAGTTGTCCGGCGGACAGCGCCAGCGCGTCTGGATGGCCATGGCACTGGCGCAGGAGACGAGCATCCTGCTTCTGGACGAGCCGACCACGTTCCTCGACATCAACCATCAGGTCGAGATTCTCGATCTCCTGGTCGATCTCAATCGCGCGCGCGGCACCACGGTGGTCATGGTGCTGCACGATCTCAATCTCGGCGCCCGCTACGCCGACCATCTCGTTGCTCTGGCGGATGGCCGGATCCATGTCTCGGGTCCGCCGGAGGAGGTGCTGAGCGAAGCCACCGTGCAAGCCGTCTTCGGCCTCCGGAGCCGCATCCTGACCGATCCGACCTCGGGCCGGCCGATCATGCTGCCAATCGGCCGTCACCGCATGCAGACATCCCCGAATGAGGGCCAACGGCCATGAATCAGGCGCAGAAATTCAAGCGAGACGAATTCAAGCGGGACGAATTCAAGCTGGATGGCGTGGCGCTGGCGACCGACGCCGCGCGCATGCTCGACCAGATCTGCGAGCACTTCGTGGAGCATGCCGAGGTCGAGCGGACGGGCGATCTCGCCATGCTGACGAGCAGGTTCGGCACCGCGCGGATCCGCCTGCGCGAACCAAGGCTGCTGATCGACCTGGCCTGCCCGTCGGAGGCGGCGCTCCAGGTCGCCCGCAACAGCATCGCCGAGCACATGTTCTTCTTCGCCGGCGCCGATCCGCTGGAACTCGTCTGGTCGCGGACGGATGCGCTCGCCAGGCTTCCCAATCTTCACGAGGTCACGGTCGTCGGGGCGCAGGACATCACGCCCCATATGCGGCGCGTCAGGTTTTCCTGCGCCGACGTCGACCCCTTCGTCGGCGGGGACATGCATGTCCGCATCCTCGTTCCGCCCAGAGGCAGGCAGCCCGTCTGGCCGGGCTATCGTCGCGACGGCCGGATCGCATGGCCCGACGGCCAGGACACTTTGCTGGTGCGCCCCTATACGATCCGCGCCGTCGACGCCGATCGCCGGGAGCTCTGGATCGATTTCTTTCAGCATCCGGATGCGGGCGTCGCCACGCCGGGCGGCGACTTCGCCCGCGATGCGCGGCCAGGCGACGTGGCGGCGCTGATCGGGCCGGGAAGCGGGAGCCTTCCGAAGGCGGCCTCGATCCTGCTGATCGGCGACGAAAGCGCTCTGCCGGCGATCGCCCGCATCGCGGCGGAGGCTCCGGCCGGGACCGAGATTCGCGCGATCATCGAGGTGCTCGACGCGCGGGAGGAACAGCCGCTTCCCTCGGCTGGCGGCCTCGACATTCGCTGGCTGCATCGCAGGCATTATCCTGCAGGCGCGACAGGCGTGCTGGTCGACGAGGCGCGCAGGGCGATCGCCTCGTCCGGAGCCGCCGCCTTCATCTGGATCGCATGCGAGAAGCAGGACGTGCGCGCGCTTCGCTCGGTCCTCAAGCAGCGCGGTCACGACAAGCGCAACGTCTACGCCGCGTGGTACTGGGAAAAGCAATGATGCGGACCGGCTCGAGACAGGGTCGCCGGCGCTGACCGACATCACCAACATCCGCGCGCATGAGGGCCTCTCATGCCCGGCCGTCGTGCTCGACCTCTTCTGGCGTCGCCCGTCGCCGTTGACCCTGACCGCGACGAATTCCTCCTCGCAGCCACCGCCCAGGACCTCAGGAAAATGGCGAAGCTGATGCCGCTGGGAGCGTTGCCCCTGGCGGCATGAGGGCGAACGCCCCTCTCACAATGCCGTCCAGCCCAGGTCAGGAGCCAGGCCGCAGCCAACTTCTTCAACACAACCGGCCCATCTCGGACTCCAACAATGTCCGCTCAGGAGCGGCTCGGTTCACGAGCCAATCCACGGGGAGGCCATGATTCACGTCGCAACGGCCAGCCTGTTGCTTCGTGTCAGCCTCCGAGCCCGATCTCAGGCTGATCCTGAGGCGGCCGGGGCGGCCTGTCGTCAGCGAAGACCGTTCGGGGGCAGCGGCGGCTCCGCATCGAGCAGCGTGATCGTCACCCGTCGGTTCGGCGGGAGGTAGGGATTGTCGGGGAAAACCGGCTCGGTGTCGGCGCGTCCCACCACCGAAAAGAAGTTGTCGTTGGGGAGCCCGGCGCCCGACAGGATCTCGCGCACGGCGAGCGCGCGCCCGGCGGTGAGGCTCCAGGGATCGACGGCCTCCACCGAGCCTGGGCGCGCGGCGGCCGTGTGGCCGCTGACAGTCAAGCGGCTGGACAATTGGCGCATGGTGGGCGCGAGCGCCTCCAGCACGCGACGGGTGCGCTCGTGGGGGGCGACCGAGCCTTCTGGGAACATGGAGCGGCCGTCCTGGTCCACGAGGGAAACGTCCACCCCCTCCTTGGTCGGCTCGATCAGGATGTTGCGCGATATCTCGGAAATTTCGGGCATCTTCTGAAGCGCCTGCCGGAGGCTGGCTATGGCGCTGTGCTTGGCCTGCTCGACGGCAGCCGCGCGGCTGACATCGCGCGCGCTGGCGCGGCCCAAATCGGTCCGGCGCGCTCTCTCCTCCTGCCTGGTGGCGCCTATCGTCGAGTCGCGCGGCGCCAACGGCTTGGCGCCCGACGTGTCCAGGGCGGTGCCCATCAGCATGCCACCAGCGCCACTGTTGCTGGGACTCACAGCCGGCGGCGCGAAGTATTCCGCCAGGCCGATCTTCTGCTCCTGCGTCGTCATGCTGATCAGCCACATCAGGAGAAAGAACGCCATCATGGCGGTCACGAAGTCCGCATAGGCGATCTTCCAGGCCCCGCCATGGTGCGCGTGAGCGGCCTTCTTGACCTTCTTGATGATAATCGGCTGGACTGGCTTGGTCATCGAGTCCCTGCTGCGGATCGGGTCGGACCTAGGCGGGCAGAGCGGCGGTCGCCGCTTCCACTTCGCTGAAGGTCGGGCGGACGTCGCTCATCAGAGCCTTGCGGGCGAATTCGATCGCCATCACCGGCGGCTGGCCGCTGATATGGGCGAGGAGCCCCGCCTTGAGTGAAACGTAGTATTTGGATTCCGCCTCGAAGGTGCTCTTGAGCGACTGCGCCATGGGCCCGAAGAAGCCGTAGGCGACGAAGACGCCGAAAAAGGTGCCGACGAGCGCGCCACCGATCAGATGTCCCAGCACCTCCGGCGGCTCGGTGATCGCACCCATCGTCTTGATCACGCCGAGCACGGCGGCGACGATGCCGAGCGCCGGCGTTCCGTCGGCGACAGACTGCATGGCCGAAACGATACGCTCCCGCTCCTGGTGGTGCGTCTCCAGTTCCTCGTCCATGAGAGCGTCGATCTCGTGGACGTTGTTGGCGCCGAGCGTCACCATCCGCATGTAGTCACAGACGAACTCGACCGCATGATGGTTCGCCGCAAAAGTCGGGAAGGCGTTGAACAGCGTCGACTCGCTCGGATTTTCAATGTGCTGCTCGACCGCGAGCAGGCCCTTCTGCTTCACAAGCTTGTACAGGGAATACTGCATCCCCAGCAGTTCGACATAGCATTCCTGCTTGTATTTGGAGCCCTTCATCAACGTACCGAACATGGCGGGCACGGCCCTGAGCACCGGCGCGGGGTTGCCGATGACGAAGGCGCCGATCGCTGCGCCGAGGATGATGACGAACTCGAACGGCTGCCAAAGGACGATCAGGTAGCCACCCATCGCCGCGTAGCCGCCGAAGACGCAGACGCAGACGATGATTATGCCGACGATCAGCCGCATGGTTTGCCACTCTCACGCCGCGGCAGGGCACAGTCCCGCGCGAAGCCACAACTGGTCCGAGAGATCGCCGATCGGGGTTAAGGGCGAGTTACGAGCCATGGGGCCGCAGCGTTGTGAGTGTCTTCTTCCGGCCTCGGCTTTGCGGGTTTGCGGCTGCAACGCGGGCCCCGGAGGGCGCCTTCGCCTGCGAGCGCGGCAAGTTCGGCGCCAATCCGGCAATGTCAGTTTTCTGTTTCGACATCAAAGCCAGTTGTTGGCGCAAACCGGAATTCGCGGCTGCCTGCTGCAAAAGGCCAAACGCCAAAACGACCGCATCCGTTGGGGCGATCTTTGGGCTTCGCAACCTCAAAGATCAAAATATAGAAGCGATATCAATCTCATAACTGGTAGAAACTGGCGGACAGGGAGGCCGTCAAGCATCGATCACAGCGTTAGTTACGCGCCGCCGGTCTGGACTGCGTCCGGTCCGTTAGACACCGCCGACCTATCCTTAGAGCATAGGAGGTTGGTCATGGGTTCGCAGAGATCTGCACCGGAGCTCAAGGAGGCGGCGGTCAGGCAGGGTCGTCGAACGGGGCTGCTCCATACCCGATGTCGTGTTACGGCTGGGTGTCTCGGAACACAGCCTGTCCAAGTGGGTCTGGCGGTTTTGCCCGACAGATCCGAGCAGCCGTCGACGGAGTGGTTGGAGGTCTGGAGTGAGATCGTTCGCCTGGGGGCTGAGATGCGTCGGGTGGAAAAAGAACGCGGCGTCCTAAAAATGGGTGACTGCCTCGCTCCGGCGAGCCCGGCGACGTTTGCGCCGGAGGACCACAAGCCGCCCCAGCACCGCTGAACGAAATCGCGGCGGCTGCTTACCCAATGCTTACCCCGATAGCAGCTCGGCTCTTGCTGCTCTAGTCTAACTATTTGATTTAATTGGCGCCCCAGCGTAGACGAAACTGATAACTACGTGTCCGCGGGAGCGCTATGAGATTGCGCGCTGCTCTACGCTAACACCGTCCGCAATAGGGCGCAGCCCACCGCGGCGCTACGAACTCCAGAATCAGGTGCCCGTCTTCGTGTTTTTGCAGTATCCAAATAGATTCGCGGCAAGAGTATCTCTTTGCCGCGAATCTCTTTTCAGGCAGGTTAGGCTCGCGCCGAGTCGAGCTGCTCGTGTTTTGTCACGACCTCCTGCGCCTTGGTATAGCTTTCGATCAGCAGTGCATAAGGCGGGAAAATTTTCGTATAGACCTCCGCCCATTCCTGTGCGTCCGACCGGTTCCATGTCTTCTGCAGTTCGGACGCGACGGCGGCGGTGTCCATCGGAATGACGCCGGCCTGCACCACGCGCGCAAGCGTGATTTCCTGCGCCATCTTAGAATAGGTGCCGGAGGCATCGATCACCGCAAACACTTTGTAACCCTCATGAACGGCGGCGATCGCGGGAAACGCCATGCAGACGCTGGTGATCGTGCCGGCGATGATCAGCGTCTTGCGGCCGGTCGCCTTCACGGCGGCGACGAAGTCAGGATTGTCCCAGGCATTGATCTCACCCTTGCGCGCCACGTACTTCGCGTGGGGCGCGTTGGCGTGAATCTCGGGGATCAGCGGTCCATTCGGTCCCTGCGGCACCGACGCCGTCGTGATCACGGGGATTTTGCAAAGCGAAGCCATCTTAGCGAGGGCGGATGCGTGCGCGCGCAGTTCCGGCATCGGCATGTCGCCGACGGTCTGGAACAGGCCGCTCTGATGGTCGATCAGCAGCATGACCGAGTCGTCGGGATCGATGACCGGCTTCTTTCCGTCGAAATTGGCGATGGTGTTCGGCGTGCTCATGTCTTCCTCCTGGGCTATTGGCGGGATTCAGAAGTGACCGGAATGCGCCGGCCACGCTTGGGCTGCCGGCTCGGCCGAAGCCGAGCCAGCGGTTGTTCAGGCGGCGATCTCGCCGAAGCGGCCGCTCTGGAAGTCGGCCATCGCTTGCCGGATCTCGTCATGCGTGTTCATGACGAAGGGACCGTGCATCACGACGGGCTCGTCGATCGGCTCGCCGCTCAGGATCAAAAGCGACGCATCGCCGTTCGCCTCGAGCGCGATCTCTCCACCTTTGCGGTCGAGCAAAACGAACTGCGCCTCGCGGGCGATGGCATCGCCATTCACTTGCACCGTGCCCTTCAGCACGACGACCGCGACAGTGCGGCCTTCCGGCAGGTCAAGGGCGGTAGCGCCGCCTCGATTGAGCCTAACGTCCCACACATCGATCGGCGTGAAGGTGTGTGCGGGACCGCGCTTGCCGGCATACTCGCCGGCAATGACGCGCAGCGTGCCCGTATTGTCCGGCAAAGCGACAGCCGGAATATCCCAGTCGAGCAGCGTCTGGTAGCCGGGCTCGCTGTTCTTATCCTTGGCCGGCAGGTTGACCCAGAGTTGCACCATCTCGAGCGTCCCGCCCCTGCGTGTGAACGCCTGAGAATGAAACTCCTTGTGTAGAATGCCGCCGGCGGCAGTCATCCACTGCACGTCGCCAGGGCCGATGACGCCGCCCTTGCCGCTGGAATCCCGGTGCTCGACATCGCCCTTGTAGACGATGGTCACGGTCTCAAAGCCGCGATGCGGGTGGACGTCGACGCCGCGCGGCGTGTCGGCCGGCGCGAATTCGGCCGGGCCGGCATAGTCGAGCAGCAGGAACGGACTGATGTGCGCGCCATGGCTCGCATGCGAGAACAGCGAGCGGACGGGAAAGCCGTCGCCGACCCAGTGCGGCCGGGGGGCGCTGTAGACCCCAAGAACCTTCCTCATGATGTTTCTCCTTGCGTTGCGCCGGAAAGCGCGTTGCGTTGATAGTAACATACGGACGGGACAAATCTGGCAGCAGCCACCGATATCGCGCTACAATGTCCTGAGAATAGGACAATGAGCGCCATGCAAGACCTCAACGACCTGCGCTTCTTCGCCGAGGTGGTGGAGCACAGCGGCTTCGCCGCCGCCGCCCGCAAGCTCGGAATGCCGCGATCCCGGCTGAGCCGCCGGATTGGCCTGCTCGAGGATCGGCTCGGCGTGCGGCTGATCCATCGCTCGACCCGCCGCTTCACCGTCACCGAGATCGGCCGGGAATATTATCGCCATTGCGTGGCGATGATGGTGGAGGCGGACGCCGCGCAGGAGACGATCGACCGCATGCGCTCCGAGCCGCAGGGTGTCGTGCGGGTGAGCTGTCCGTCCTCGGTGATCTACTTCCAGATCGGCGAGATGATTGCGCGATTCATGGAGGAGTGTCCGAAGGTCGAAGTGCTGCTCGAAAGCACCAACCGCCGGGTCGACGTGCTGCGCGAAGGATTCGACTTGGCGATCCGGGTGCGCTTTCCGCCGCTCGAAGACAGCGATCTCGTCGTCCGTAAACTCGCTGACAGTCCGCAGCGCCTGATCGCGAGTCCGACAATATTGAAGGCGCTTTCGCGACCGCTTCTTCCGGCCGATCTCGCAGTGTTGCCAAGCCTCGCATGGGATACGGCCAGGCTCGAACACGATTGGCTACTCGACGGTCCGGACGGAGCAACCACAACCATCCGTCACCGGCCACGCCTGGTCACCGAAGACATGGTCGCGTTGCGCCTAGCCGCGCTCCGAGGCGCCGGTGTTTGTCAGTTTCCGACCTTCGTTGTTGCAGACGACATCAAGACAGGACGGCTCTTCGACCTGCTTCCGGACTGGTCGCCGAAAGCCGGCATCATTCACGCGGTGTTTCCAACACGGCGGGGCTTGCTGCCGTCCGTGCGAGCGCTCTTGGATTTCCTTGCAAAGGAGTATGCTGCTCTCTCCGGATAGGTAACCTTGTTATTCATCCCGAAACGATTCGAACGCTTTCGCCCTCCAGAACCGCCGGCTCTACGATGCTGGACATATTTCGATTTCCTTCGGTGTATGCGATGCGGCTTTGGCGTAGGTGTAGCGGCTTACGACGGTGAAATGGCGCGCCCGACACGATTCGAACGTGTGACCTTTGCCTTCGGAGGGCAACGCTCTATCCAGCTGAGCTACGGGCGCATTCCGTGAGTGGTGGATAGCCGATCGGCGGGCTGTCGGCAACAGCGGCTTTCGCAGCCCATATGGCCGCCGCTTCGCGGCAGCGCCGCGCCGTTAACGTCCCCTTGGGCCATGCCGGGTGATTCTGATGGCCCGATTCGCTCGAGCGTTCAGTGCCATGGGTCAAGTCCTTCAGTTTCGCCTTCCCGCCGTCGACAGCGAGGACGCGCTCCCCGAGATCGACCTCGTCACGGCGGTCGAGGTCGCGCTTCGCGATCTCGCCGATATCGCGCCCTTCGTCACGCTCGCCTCGGCGCGCGCGCAGCTCCTCGCCTGCCGCGAAGTCCTGCAGGCCGGATTGAACGCCACGCTCGAGCCGGCCTGACGCCGCCGTCCGGGCGCCGCCTCGGAACCGCGAAAACCCGTCGGCGTTCCCTCGGCAGGACAATCTGCGAAGGAGAAACGCCATGCCGCGCGGAGACAAGTCAGCCTATACCGACAAGCAGAAGCGCAAGGCGGCTCACATTGCCGAGGGCTATCTCGAGCAGGGCCGGCCGGAGGACGAGGCCGAGGCGATCGCCTGGGCGACCGTCAACATGGAAAGCGGCGGCGGCAACCTGTCGGGTTCCGGGCGCGGCAAGCCGGACACGAAAGTCGCGGCCAAGCGCGGCGGCGCGATCGGCGGGCCGAAGGGCGGCAACGCGTCCGCCGCGCGCACCCCGGAGCAGCGCTCGGCCTCGGCCAGAAAAGCAGCCGAGACGCGCAAGCGGCAATCCTCCTGACCAGACCGCCTCCTGACGAAACCGGCTCCTGACTTAAACCGCCTCCTGACCAGTCGCGCCACGCGCGCGCCTGGCGAGGCCGGCGTCACCCACCGATGTTGAACGCCGCCAGCGCCGCCATGTTGACGATGTCGGAATCCTTCGAGCCCAGCGGCACGATCTGCACCGGCTTGTCGAGGCCGACGATCAGCGGGCCGATCACGGTCGAGCCGCCGAGCTCCTGCAGCATCTTGGTCGAGATCGAGGCCGAGTGGAACGCCGGCATCACCAGCACGTTGGCCGGCCCGGTCAGGCGGCAGAACGGATACTGGCTCATCAGGTCGCGGTTGAGCGCGACGTCGGCGGCCATCTCGCCGTCATACTCGAAATCGACGCGCTGGCCGTCCAGAAGCTTGACTGCCTCGCGCACCTTTTCCGAGCGCTCGCCAGGCGGATGGCCGAAGCTGGAGAAGGCGAGCATCCCGACCTTGGGCTCGTAGCCGAGACGGCGCGCCACGCCGGCGGCCTCGATCGCGATCTCCGACAATTGCTGCGCCGTCGGCATCTCGGTGATCGCCGTGTCGGCGACGAGCACGGTCCGGTCGCGCGAGAGCACGATCGAGACGCCGATCAGCCGGTGGCCGGGCCGGTCGTCGATGACGCGGCGGACCTCCTCCAGCGCGATCGAGTAGTTGCGGGTGACGCCGGTGACCATGGCGTCGGCGTCGCCCAGCGCCACCATGGCGGCGGCGAAATGGTTGCGGTCCTGGTTGATCAGGCGCTGGCAGTCGCGGAACAGATAGCCCTGACGCTGCAGCCTTTCGTAGAGATACTGGGCATAGGCCGAATTGCGGTGCGAGAGGCGCGCATTGGCGATGGTGATGCCCCTCGCCGCGAGATCGACGCCGAGCCCGGCCGCGGTCTCGTTGATGCGCTCCTCGCGGCCGACCAGAATGGCGTGGCCGAGTTCCTGGCCGACGAAGGACATCGCGGCGCGGATCACCTGCTCCTCCTCGCCCTCGGCGAAGACGACGCGCTTGGGATAGCGCCTGACGCGCTCGAAGATGCGGTTCAGCGTGCCCGCGACAGGGTCGCGCCGCGCCGAGAGCTGGGCCTTGTAGGCGGGAATGTCGACGATCGGCTTGCCGGCCACGCCGGTCTCCATCGCGGCCTTCGCGACCGCCACGGGCACGACATGGATCAGCCTCGGGTCGAACGGGACCGGGATGATGTAGTCCCGGCCGTAGCGCGGGCGCGCGCCCTGATAGGCGGCGGCGACCTCGTCGGGCACGTCCTCCCGCGCCAGCATGGCGAGCGCCTCCGCCGCGGCGATCTTCATCTCCATGTTGATGGTCGTGGCGCGGCAGTCGAGCGCGCCCCGGAAGATGAAGGGGAAGCCCAGGACGTTGTTGACCTGGTTGGGATAGTCGGAGCGGCCCGTCGCCATGATGGCGTCGTCGCGCACGGCGGCGACCTCCTCGGGCGTGATCTCGGGATCGGGATTGGCCATCGCGAAGATGATCGGGTTGGGAGCCATGGACGCGACCATGGCCGGCGTCACGGCTCCCTTCTGCGACAGGCCGAAGAAGGCGTCGGCCCCGTCCATCGCCTGCGCCAGCGTGCGCCGGTCGGTGATCACGGCATGGCCCGACTTCCACTGGTTCATGCCCTCGCCGCGACCCTGGTAGATCACGCCCTTGGTGTCGCAGAGGATGACGTTGTCGGGCTTGAAGCCCATCGCCTTGAGCAGTTCGGTGCAGGCGATCGAGGCCGCGCCCGCGCCGTTGATGACGAGACGGGTCGTCGTCACGTCGCGGTTGGTCAGGTCGAGCGCGTTGATCAGGCCGGCGGCGGCGATGATCGCGGTGCCGTGCTGGTCATCATGGAAGACCGGGATGTCCATCAGTTCGCGCAGGCGCTGCTCGATGATGAAGCAGTCCGGCGCCTTGATGTCCTCCAGATTGATCCCGCCGAAGGAAGGGCCGAGATAGCGCACGGCGTCGATGAACTTGTCGGCGTCGTCGGTGTCGATCTCGAGGTCGATCGAATCGACGTCGGCGAAGCGCTTGAACAGGACGGACTTGCCCTCCATCACCGGCTTGGAGGCGAGAGCGCCGAGATTGCCCAGGCCCAGGATCGCAGTGCCGTTGGTGATGACCGCGACGAGATTGGCGCGCGCCGTGTAGTCATAGGCGCGGCTCGGATCCTCCGCGATCGCCAGCACCGGCACCGCGACGCCCGGCGAATAGGCCAGCGACAGGTCGCGCTGCGTCGCCATCGGGACAGTGGCGACGATCTCGAGCTTGCCCGGGCGTCCTTCCGAATGAAACAGCAGGGCTTCCTGGTCGGTGAAGGTCGGGCGGGCGCGTCGGATCGGCGGCTGGTCTGACATGGGATTGTTCTTTTGAGCGTTTCCTGAAGGACGCGGACCATAGGCAAGCGCCAGCGCGCTCACAAGGCGTGCCGGCTGCGGGAGGGCCTGTATTTTCCGAACGGCGCGGGTCGCTTCGCCGGCGTCGGCGCGGTCAGAGCCGTCCGCGCACGCTCTTGACGAAATCGCCGACATAGCGGTCGAGCGCCACGGTCTGGGTTTCGACCCGTCCGGCGGCCTCGACCACGCGCGTCGCGGCCGCGCCCGTCAGCCTGGCCTCGTCGCCGACCGTGCCGACGCTGGTGGTGACGGCGCTGGTGCTGCCGGCCACGGCCTGAGCGTCGGCGGCGATCGTCGAGGCGATGTCGGCCTGGCGCGCGACGACGCCGGCGATTATGCCCGAGGTCTGCTCGATCGTCGTCATCGTGCCCTCGATATGGGCGACGGCGTCCGACGCCATGGTCGCCGCGCCGCGAATGTCCTGCAGCGTGTCGGCGATGTCGCGCGTTGCTTTCTGGGTCTGCTCGGCGAGATTCTTGACTTCGCCCGCGACCACCGCGAAGCCCCGCCCAGCGGCGCCCGCGCGCGCGGCCTCGATCGTCGCGTTCAGCGCCAGCAGATTGGTGCGCGCGGCGATGTCCTCGATGAAATCGAGCACGGCGCTGACCTTGTCGGCCGCGTCGACCAGCCCCGTGACGTCGCGGCGGGTGCTGCGGACATAGCGGGCGGCCTCGCGCGCCGTCTCGTCGGCATGGGCGGTCTGGCGGGTGAGCTCGCGGATCGATGCATCGATCTCCTCGGCGGCGACGGCGACGCCGCCGACCCGTTGGGACGCGCTTTCGGCCTGTCTCGTGGCCTCGATCGCGCGCGATGTCGTCTTGTCGGCGCTGCCTTCCATGGCTCCGGCCGCCTCGTGCATCGCCCGCACGGACTGCCCGACCTCTGCGAGAGCCTTGCCGACGGTCACTTCCAGTTGCTGCGCCAGCGCTTCCAGCGCCGTCTTGCGGTCGTCCTCGATGTCGCGCCGCCGGTCGTCGAGGGTGCGTTCCGCCGTGACGTCGGTCAGGATGCCGTCCCACGAGATCGAACCGTCCGGGAGATGGCGCGCGGCGGCGTCGGTTCGCAGCCAGACCATGGACCCATCGTCGCGCCGGTGTCGCGCCTCGAAGCGCCACGGAGCGAGCGAGCGTTCCCGCGCCAGTTCCGCATTCGCCTGAGCGAGCCTTTCGCGATCCTCCGGCAGCATCCAGCGCAGCCAGCTCGACGGATCACGCTCGACCTCCTCGCGCGTGACGTCGAGCATCTTCTCGATGCCTGTGCTGGCGAACCTGTAGGCGATCGTTCCATCGGGCCGGACGATCTTCTGGTAGAGCACGCCGGGCGTATTGGCCGTGAAAGCCTCGAGCCGCTGCATCGCCTCGACGCGGTCGCGGTCGCTGCAGACGATGAAGCCGACGAAGATCGAAGCGAGCGCGCTGATGACGACGCCGATCGGCAGGGCGGAGGATGTCGCGAGCCGCCAGGCGAGCGCCGTGTCGGTGAGCAGGCTCAAAGTCAGGACCGGCGTCAGGCCGACGGCGGCGCCCAGCGCAAGGAGGTGGCCGAACCTGATGGAGCGGTTGCCGCGCTTCAGCCAGCCGAGATAGGCAAGCCCGACCATCGTCGACAGCAGGATGCCGACGATCCCGGCCAGCGCGCCGACGCCACCGATCCAGAAGCGCAGGGCGGTCAGCCCCGAAAATGTGATCGCCGCCGTGACCGGCCCGCCCAGCGGCGCTGCGAGAACGGCCACGACATTGCGCGAATCGAGGAAGACTCCGGGCGCGACAAAAAAGGGATCGAGCATGCTGGCGCTGCCGCCGGCGACGAAGATCAGGCCGATCACGGTCTGTCTCAGCAGGCGGCGGTTTCCCAGCCGCTGCGAGGCGAGCGGCACCAGCACGGCCGCGATCAGCAGGTAGGACAGGCTTCGCAGCAGTTCGAAGATCATGATGCGCGCAACCGGAGGCCGGACAGGATGGGACTGCGTTCGCCGCAGATTGCCTTGAGCGCCGTTGATAAATCATAAAGCTTGACGAATTCGCTGCGGTTTCCCCGGCCTCCGTCGGGCGTCGCGGTTTGCGAGCCCATGCCCACCCGCCAGATCACGTCGACATGGGTTGGAGCATGGCTTGCGCGAAAAACCGGTTCCCACTTTCTCGCGCCATGCTCTAGCGTGCGCCGCGCATGCCGACTTCGATTCAGCTTTCCCCCGCTTATCCTGCGACCGGCCCCGCGCCCGCGCCCGCGATGCGGGACGACGCCAGCCGCGTCACGCCGATGATGGCGCAGTACATCGAGATCAAGGCCGCCAATCCGGGCAGCCTGCTGTTCTACCGCATGGGCGATTTCTACGAGCTGTTCTTCGGCGACGCCGAGATCGCCTCGCGCACGCTCGGCATCGTGCTGACGAAGCGCGGCAAGCATCTTGGCGAGGACATCGCGATGTGCGGCGTGCCGGTCGAGCGCGCCGACGACTATCTCCAGCGCCTGATCGCGGCCGGCCACCGCGTCGCCGTCTGCGAGCAGACCGAGGACCCGGCCGAGGCGAAGAAGCGCGGGGCCAAATCGGTGGTGAAGCGAGACGTGGTGCGCCTCGTCACGCCCGGCACCATCACCGAGGAGCGCCTGCTCGAACCCGGCCGCGCCAGCCTGCTGGTCGCGGTGGCGCGCCGCCGCCTGAGCGACCAGACCGCGCTCTACGGCCTGGCCGCCATCGACATCTCGACCGGCCGCTTCAGCGTGATGGAGGTGGCCCAGGACTGTCTGGCGATCGAGTTCGCGAGGCTTGAGCCGCGCGAGATCGTCTGCCCCGATGCGATCCACGAGGACCCGGAACTCAAGACCTTCTGGCGCGAGATCGCAATTCCGGTGACGCCGCTGGCCCGCGAGGGGCTGGACACCGCATCCGCCGAGCGCCGCCTGCGCGATTTCTTCGGCGTCGCGACGCTTGACGCCTTCGGGGCCTTCACCCGCGCCGAGATCGCGGCGGCGGGCGCGGCGCTCGCCTATGTCGAGCGCACCCAGTTCGGCGCCCGCCCGCCGCTGTCGCCGCCGGTGCGCGACGGCGGCGGCTCGGCCATGCTGATCGACGCGGCGACGCGGGCCAATCTCGAACTCACGCGCACGCTGTCGGGCGAGCGCACGGGTAGCCTTCTCGCTGCGATCGACCGCACGGTGACGCCGGGCGGCGCGCGCCTGCTCGCCGAGCGGCTGGCCGGCCCGCTGACCGAGATCGCCGCGATCGGTCGACGGCACGATGCGCTTGGCGCATTGGTGGACGATCCCAGTCTGCGCGACGATCTGCGCCGCGCGCTGGCCAAGGCGCCCGACATCGCGCGCGCGCTCTCGCGGCTGAGCCTCGATCGCGGCGGCCCGCGCGACCTCGCTGCGTTGGGCGCGGGGCTGAGCGCCGCTCGGGAGATCGCGAACAGGCTCGCGCGCCGCGCCGATCTACCCGCGGCGCTCGACGAGGCCGCGCAGGCGCTCGCCGCCAGCGACCCTGCCCTGCCCCCGCGCCTGACCGACGCGCTGGCCGACGAATTGCCGCTGCACCGTCGCGACGGCCGCTTCGTGCGCGAGGGACATGACGCGGCGCTCGACGAATTGCGGCTCCTGCAGGTGGATTCGCGCAAGGTCATCGCGCAACTGCAGGCGCGCTACGTCGCCGAGACCGGCTGCCGGACGCTCCGGATCAAGCACAACTCCATGCTCGGATATTTCGTCGAGGTTCCCCAAGCCGCCGGCGAGGATTTCCTGAAGGAGCCGTGGCGGGCGGTCTTCGTCCACCGCCAGACCATGTCGGACGCGATGCGCTTCTCCTCGGTCGAACTCGGCGGGCTGGAGGCCAGGATCGCCTCGGCCGCCGACCGGGCGCTGCGGCTGGAGCTTTCCGTCTTCGCGGCGTTGAGCGAGGCGGTTCAGGGGCAGGCCGAGGCGATCAAGCAGGTCGCCCACGCCTTGGCCGAGATCGACGTGACGGCGGCGCTGGCCGAGCTTGCCGCGAGCGAGGGCTGGCGTCGCCCGCGGATCGACGACGGCGCGGCCTTCTCGATCACGGGCGGACGCCACCCGGTCGTCGAGGCGGCGCTCAAGCGCGACGGAAAGCCGTTCGTCGCCAACGACACCGAGCTTTCGCCGCCTCAGGGCGACGGCGGCGGCCGCATCTGCTTGATCACCGGCCCCAACATGGCCGGCAAATCGACCTTCCTGCGCCAGAACGCGCTGATCGCGGTGCTGGCGCAGATGGGCTCCTTCGTGCCGGCGTCGAGCGCCCATATCGGCATCGTCGACCGGCTGTTTTCGCGTGTCGGCGCGGCCGACGATCTTGCGCGCGGGCGCTCGACCTTCATGGTCGAGATGGTCGAGACCGCCGCGATCCTGAACCAGGCCGGCCCGCGCGCGCTCGTCATCCTCGACGAGATCGGGCGCGGCACCGCGACTTTCGACGGGCTCTCGATCGCCTGGGCGGCGATCGAGCATCTGCACGAGATCAACCGCTGCAGGGGCCTGTTCGCGACGCATTACCACGAGCTGACCGCGCTCGGGGACCGGCTGGCGCGCGTCGCCAACGCGACCGTGCGCGTCACCGAATGGAACGGCGAAGTCATCTTCCTGCACGAGGTCGTGCCCGGCGCGGCCGACCGCTCCTACGGCATCCAGGTCGCCAAGCTGGCGGGCCTGCCGCCGGCCGTCGTCGAGCGGGCACGGGCCATTCTGGGCGAACTGGAAAAGACCGAGCGCGAGAAGCCCGTCGCCTCGCTGGTCGACGACCTGCCGCTGTTTTCCGCTCCTGTCAGGCGGGCCGCCGCGCCTCTGCCGGCCGCCCTTGAAAGCGACCCGCTGCGCGAGGCGCTTGCGGGGCTCGATCTCGACGAGATGACGCCGCGCGCCGCGCTGGAGGCGCTCTATCGGCTGAAGGGGCTGCAGTAAGCGAGAACCACCCCAACCGTCTTTGCGAGCGCAGCGAAGCAATCCAGAATGGCAGCGTGAGACGCTGGATTGTTGCGCTGCGCTCGCAAAGACGGCAATGGCCGGGCTCAGCCCAGCACGGCGTAAGCCACGAGCGCAGCAATCACCCAGAGCGCCCAATTGCCCCAGCGGTTACGCTGCGCCTCGGCCCGGCCGATCGCCGCGACCGAGCGCTCGTCCAGCGCAAAACCGTGTCGCGAGCTGTCCTCGAGCTGCCCGAGCACCCGCTCGGCCCGGCCGACCGTCTCCGGCAGGCTCGCCAGACTGAACGCCAGCGAGCGCGCGCCGCGCCCGGCATCCTCCAGCTTGCCGAGCGGCCCGAGATTGCGCGTGATCCAGTCGCGCACCACGGGCTCCGCCGTCGTCCACATGTCGAGATGCGGATCGAGCGTGCGGGCCACGCCCTCGACGACCACCATCGTCTTCTGCAGCATGACGAGTTCGGTCCGCGTCGCCATGTCGAACAGGCCGGTGATCTCGAAAAGAAGCGTCAAAACCTTCGCCATCGAGATCTGGTCGGCGCTCTTGTCGTGGATCGGCTCGCCGACGGCGCGGATGGCCTGCGCGAAATCGGCGACCGCGTGATGGGCCGGCACATAGCCGGCCTCGAAATGCACTTCGGCCACGCGGGTATAGTCGCGGGTGATGAAGCCGAGCAGGATCTCGGCGAGGAAACGCCGCTCCTTCGGGCCAAGCCTGCCCATGATGCCGCCATCGACCGCGACCAGCCGCCCTGCCGAGTCCACGAACAGATTGCCGGGATGCATGTCGGCATGGAAGAAGCCGTCGCGGATCGCATGCTTCAGGAAGGACTGGATCACGGTCTTGCCGAGCGTCGGCAGATCGTGCCCCGCCGCGATCAGCGCGTCCGTGTCCGAGAGCCTGACGCCGTCGATCCATTCGTCGACCAGCATTTCGCGCGCGGTGAGCTGCCAGTCGGGCTCCGGCACGCGGAAATCGGCATCGTCCTTCGTGTTCTCGGCGAATTCCGACAGCGCAGCCGCCTCCAGCCGCAGATCCATCTCCATGGTGACGGAGCGCGCGAGCGTCTCGACCACGCCGGAAAAGCGCAGGCGGCGCGCCTCGGCCGAGCGGCTTTCGGCCATCTCCGCGCCGAAGCGCATGGCGGCGAGGTCGCGGTGGAAGCGGTCGCGGATGCCGGGCCTGAGCACCTTGACCGCGACTTCCGAGCCATCATGCAGTCGCGCCCGATGCACCTGCGCGATCGAGGCAGCCGCGACCGGCGGGCCGAACTCCGCGAAGATCGCCTCGACCGGCCGGCCATGGGCGGCTTCGATCGCCGCCCGCGCCTGCTCCGTCGGGAACGGCGCCATCCGGTCCTGCAGCGCCGAGAGATCGGCGGCGATCCTCATGCCGACGACGTCCGGCCGTGTCGCCAGGAACTGGCCGAACTTGACGTAGGATGGCCCGAGCCGCGTCAGCGCCGCCGCCAGCCGCGTCGCCGAGGAGCCCGCGCCCTTGCGCTCGATCAACCGCCCGACCCGGATCGCGCCCCGCGCCAACGGCGGCAGCGCGGAGGGGTCGATCAGGGCGAGCGCGCCCTCGCGCGCCAACACGAAGCCGACGCGCGCCGTTCGCGCGAGGTGGAAGAGCGAGGAGATCATGGAGAGGGCGCTGCTCTCACAGCTTCCAGCCGGAATGCAACGCCACGACCCCGCCGGTCATCGGCGTGAATGTCGCCCGGCGGAAGCCGGCATCCTCGATCATGCCCGCGAAGACCCGAGGCTTCGGGAATTTCCGGATCGATTCGACGAGATACTGGTAGGGCTCGGCCTCGCCGGTCACCATGCGCCCCATCGGCGGGATGAGGTTGAAGGAATAGGCCTCGTAGACGCGGTCGAGCAGCGGCACGTCGACATGGCTGAACTCGAGGCACAGGAACCGCCCGCCGCGCTTCAGGACGCGATAGGCCTGCGCCAGCGCCGCGTCGATGCGCGGCACGTTGCGGATGCCGAAGGCGATCGTATAGGCGTCGAAATGGTTGTCGGGCAGGCCGGCAAGTTCCTCGGCATTGCCCTGCACGAAACGGATGCGCCCGTCGCCCGGAAAGCGCTTTTCGGCGCGCTCGCGCCCGACGGCCAGCATCTCGGCATTGATATCGAGCACGGTGACGTCGGTCTGCGGCCCGCCTGCCTCCAGAACGGCAAAGGCCACGTCGCCCGTGCCGCCCGCGACATCGAGATGGCGAAAGGGCCGGTCCTTCGCAGGCTTGAGCGCGGTGATCAGCGCGCTCTTCCAGGCACGGTGCAGGCCCGCCGACATCAAATCGTTCATCAGGTCGTAGCGGCCCGCGACCTTGTGGAAGACGTCGTCGACCTTGGCCTGCTTCTCGGCGAGCGGCACGGTCTCGTAGCCGAAATGGGTGGTGTCGGACGCTGCTGTCACGGCTGGGCTGCTCTTGTGCTTTGCTGAAGCGATGCATAGCCAAACGCGCGGGCCTTGTCGCGGCCCGTCTCGACGCATGCTGAAGAGTGAAGCGCGATGCCCGAACTGCCCGAAGTCGAGACCGTTCGCCGCGGGCTGGAGCCGGCCATGCTCGGCCAGGTCTTTGCCCGCGTCGAGCAGAACCGGCCGGATCTGCGCTTTCCGCTGCCCGAGCGCTTCGCCGCGCGGCTGACCGGCCGGCGCGTCGAGGCCCTGTCGCGTCGGGCGAAATACCTCATCGCCGATCTCGACGATGGGCAGGCGCTGATCATGCATCTGGGCATGAGCGGCCGCTTCGTCGTCGAGGCCCCGGGCACGCCGCCGCATGAGCCCGGCGCCTATTACAACGAGATCGGCCGGCATCTCCAGCACGACCATGTCGTCTTCCATCTCGGCAGCGGCGCGCGCGTCACCTATAACGATGTCCGCCGTTTCGGCTTCATGGACCTCGTTCCGCGCGCCGACCTCGCCAGCTCGAAACATTTCGCCGGCATGGGCATCGAGCCGCTCGGCAACGAACTCTCGGGCGAGACGCTGGCAAAGCTCTTCACCGGAAAGTTCGCGCCGCTGAAGGCCGCCCTGCTCGACCAGCGGCTCGTCGCGGGGCTGGGCAACATCTATGTCTGCGAGGCGCTGTTTCGCGCGGGCCTGCATCCCGAGGCCGAAGCCGGCTCGATCGCGACCGCGACGGGCCGTCCGCGACCGGCGGCGCTGCGTCTCGCCCAGAACATCCGCGAGGTGCTGGAGGAGGCGATCCTGTCTGGCGGCTCGACCCTGCGCGACTTCGCTCATGCGGACGGCTCGCTCGGTTATTTCCAGCACCGTTTCAGGGTCTATGACCGCGAAGGACAACCCTGCACGGCGCCTGGCTGCGGGACCATGGTCAGCCGGCTGGTGCAATCCGGCCGCTCGACCTTCCTTTGCGAGAGCTGCCAGCCGAGACGATAGCGACGGGTCTTTCGGGGCCAATTCCAACGAAGGCGTCAGACGATCGGAAGCATCGGCCCCTCCTGATGCATGACTGTTCCCTGCGATACAGCGCCGACCCGCGCGATGTTGTTTGCTTCCCGAACCGAGACGCGCATTATTCACTGGGGATCGGCAAGGGGGGCTGGGCCATGAGCCTGAACGTGAACGGCCAGATCGTGGCCGACGACATCTTCGCGGCGACCAAGCTCGATCCGCACCGGCCGGTCTATCTTCTGGTCGGCGCGGTCGAGAAGATCGTGGTCAAGCGCGACAACACCAGCCAGGCGAACGATCCGCGCAACATGGCCCATGCGCTGCGAAACATGAAGGCGATCGACCGCACCATGGCGACCCGGCAGTTGACGCCTGTCGAACTGCGGGAAATCGCCAGCTTCGTCGAAGGCGAGAAGCGCGACGGAGAGGCCTTCGGCGGCCAGGTCTCCCCCGATATTCTGGCGTTCGAGCAGGATCTGCGGGGCGCTGGCGGGGTGAGCTGGGTCAAGACGGCCTTTTTCGAGGGCCTGATCAATCTGGAAAGCGCGGCCGCGAAGGCGCGCGAACAGGGCAACAAGAGCGGGGTCAGGGCGATCGCTGCGGCATTGCGCGCGCCGGGCGGTCTCGAGAAGCTCGGCGCGATCCTGGCGGTCGACGCCTTCAACGGCAATGACGACCGGTTCGACTTCAGCGACCAGCCTGTCGTCAACGGCGGCCTGAACCGCCTGACCAATCCTGGCAACGTCGCCGTCTGCCTGCAGCACAACGTGATGCGGCCCGTCGGCATGGACGCCTATGCCGGCCTGGCCGAGTTCCGCTCCCTCGACCAGGCCGGGCAGCCCCCGCGTCGGTGGTCCGGATACCGCCTCAAGGACGACCAGCGCGGCTGGCGTCAGCGCTTCTGCGAGGAGGTCGCGGCCGATATCGAGACGACATTGGGCCCGCGCAACCGCAAGCTCCTGTTCGTCGCGACCAACCGCCTGCCCAAGAACGCCGGCCAGCGGCTCGCCACCGGCATGGACCAGGGCATCGCGAAGCTGAAGGCCACGCTCCAGACCATACGCGACCCGCGCCAGGCCCCGCCCGGCCTGATCGGCCGCATGGTCGCGCTCGGCTGGGCTAGGCCCGCCCCGCCGCCCGGCCTGCCGCGCCGGTAGGCCTCGAGGCACGCCGCACACGGCGCGAGCCGCCAATCGCGCCGTGCGCCGCCGCGCATGGACCGCATGGCTGCGTCTCGCTAAAGCTGCCTCAACAGCATCCGGGAGGCCGCCATGGCTTATGAGACCATTCTCGTCGAGGTGAAGGGCAAGGTCGGCGTCATCACGCTGAACCGCCCGCAGGCGCTGAACGCGCTGAACAGCCAGCTCATCGGCGAGGTCAACGCGGCGATCGACGGCTTCGAGACGGATGCCGGCATCGGCTGCATGGTCATCACCGGCTCGGAGAAGGCGTTTGCAGCCGGGGCCGACATCAAGGAGATGCAGAGCCGCACCTTCCCCGAGACCTATCTCGACGACCGCTTCGCCGACTGGGACCGCATCGGCCAGCGCCGCAAGCCGATCATCGCCGCGGTCGCGGGCTTCGCGCTCGGCGGCGGTTGCGAACTCGCCATGATGTGCGACTTCATCATCGCCGCCGACAACGCCAGGTTCGGCCAGCCCGAGATCAATCTCGGCGTGATCCCCGGCGCGGGTGGCACGCAGCGCCTGACCAAGGCGGTCGGCAAGGCCAAGGCGATGGACATGTGCCTCACCGGCCGGATGATGGATGTCAACGAGGCAGAGCGCGCCGGGCTTGTGGCCCGCATCGTACCGCTGGCCGAGCTGATGGCCGAGGCGATGAAGGCGGCCGACGGCATCGCCGCCAAGTCGCTGCCGTCCGTGGTGATGACCAAGGAGGCGGTCAACCGCGCCTTCGAGGTGACGCTAGGCGAGGGCCTGCGCTTCGAGCGCCGCATCTTCTCGGCGCTGTTCGCCACGGAGGACCAGAAAGAGGGCATGGCCGCCTTCGTCGAGAAGCGGAAGCCCGATTTCAGGAACCGCTGAGGGCGCCGATACCGGCGGCTTCGCGCTCGGCCGCGGCCTTCTCGGCGGCGGCCTTGGCCTTGAGCCGCCGCAGATCCCAGAGCTGGTGAAAGCCGAAGCCGAGCGCCACGCCGAGCGTGAGGGTGATCTCGGCGATGAACATCGCGGTGGACGACATCGTGTCTGCCTCCGGTTTACGGGCCGCGCATCGCAGACCGCTCGATCCGCCCCAGCCGCTCGAACATCTCGATCACGGTTTTGGTGCGGCCGGTCAGGTTCCACCACGGCACATCGACGATACGAGCGGTCTGGCGCGCCGGATGCAGCGTCTCGACGGCCGCGACGAGCCAGGCGTTGGCCGGCAGCGGCGGCAGGCTGAGTCGCTTGGCGTCCGGTGGGCTTGCGATCAGCGCGCGCGCCAGCAGGACGAGCTTGCGGCGCTTGCCGACTACCGCGCGGCGCGAGACCGAGTCGAAGCCAGCGCGCGCGACCTCATGGCCGATCCCGGCATAGATCAGCCGCGCCGCGCGGATGCCGGCGCGGCAGCCGGCGGGCAGTCGACCGATGCCCGAATCGGCGCGGGCATAAAGCGTCTCGGCCTCGGCCAGCAGCCGCGCGACAAGCCCGCCCAGCGCCGGCGTGAAGACGGGGTTGGCCAGAAACGCCTCGGGCTCGATCCCGGCTTCGCGCAGCCAGGCGAGCGGCAGATAGAGCCGGCCCCTTCGCGCATCCTCGCCGACATCGCGGGCGATGTTGGTGAGCTGCATGGCGACGCCGAGATCGGCCGCGCGCGCCAGCACATCGGGCGCGCGCCGGTCCATCACCGTCGTCATCATCACGCCGACCGAACCGGCGACGCGGGCGGCATAGTCGCACAGCTCCTCGAAGGTCTCGTAGCGGCGTAGCCTTGCGTCCCAGGCGAAGCCTTCGATTAGCGCCAGCGGCACGGCCGCCGGCAGGGAAAAGCGCCGCACCGTGGCGGAGAAGGCTCGGTCGGCGGCGTCATCCTGTGGGCGACCGGCATAGGCGGCCGCGATCCGCGCCCTGAGCGCGTCGATGGTCGCAGCATCGCCCGGGCCGTCATCGATCGCGTCGTCGGCGAGCCGGCAGAAGGCATAGAGCGCGGTTGCGGGTCCACGCGTCGCGCGCGGCAGCAGCAGCGAGGCGGCATAGAAGGATTTCGAGCCTGCCTTGAGCAGGCGGTCGCAGGCGGCGAGATCGGCGGCGGCGGGCTCAGGCCAGTTCGGTCGCATGGGGCACCACCGTGTCGAGGATCCTTGCCGAGGAGAGCACGCCGGGCAGGCCCGCGCCGGGATGCGTCCCCGCGCCGACCAGATAGAGCCGGTCGATCTCCTCGCTGAGATTATGCGGGCGAAACCAGGCGCTTTGCAGCAGGCGTGGCTCCAGTCCGAAGGCCGCGCCATGGACCGAGAGATAGTCGTCGCGGAAATCGGGCGGCGTCATCAGCCGCGAGGTGAGAATGCGCTCTCCGAGACCCGGCAGCAATGTCGCCTCCAGCCGCTGCTGGATGCGCTGGCGGAACGGTTCGGCCTGCGCCTGCCAGTCGGTCGCGCCTTGCAGGTTCGGCACGGGGACGAGCGCGTAGAAGGCGTCGCAACCCGGCGGCGCGAGCGTCGGATCGGTCGCGGTCGGACGGTGCAGATAGAGGCTGAAATCCTTCGAGAGCACCTTCTTCTCAAAGATGTCGTCGATCAGCCCGCGATAGCGCGGCCCGAACAGGATGGTGTGATGCGGCACGTCCGCGTAGCGCTCTTTCGTGCCGAAATACCAGACCACGACGCTCATCGAATAACGCGCTTTGGCGAGTTTTCGGTCGCTCCAGCGCCTGCGATGGGCGGCCGGCAGCAGCGCGCCATAGGTGTGGGCCGCGTCGGCGTTGGAGACGACGATGTCGGCTGCGATCGTCTCGCCATCGGAAAGCCTGACGCCGGTGGCCGCCTTGCCCTCGACCGTGATCTCAGCCACCTCCGCGCCATGGCGAATCGCGCCGCCTTGTCCCTCGATCAGCCCGACAAGCCCCTCGACCAGCGCGCCCGTGCCGCCATGGGCGAAATGCACGCCGTATTTGCGTTCGAGATGGATGACGAGCGCATAGATCGCCGTCACCGCGAAGGGGTTGCCGCCGATGAAGAGCGGATGGAAGCTCAGCGCCGTCCGCAGCCGCTCGTCTTTCACATGGCGGGCGGCGAGCCCATGGACGCTCCGGTCGGCGCGCAGCCTCGCCATGGCGGGCAGCGCCCTGAGCATGTCGGCGAGCGTGCCGAAGGGCACGTCCGCCAGTTGCTCGAAACCGACCTTGTAGATCGCCTCGGCCTCCTTCAGGAACGACTCGTAGCCGGCGAGATCGCCCGGCGCCAAGGACGCGATCCGCGCCCGCATCGCCGCGTCGTCGTCGCTGCAGTCCAGCGTCGAGCCGTCGTCGAAGATCAGCCGGTAGAACGGGTCGAGCGCGGTGAGCCTGACGTCGTCAGCCATGCGCCGCCCGCAAAGGGTCCAGAGTTCCTCGAACAGGAAGGGCGCGGTGACGATGGTCGGGCCGGCGTCGAAAGTGAAGCCGTCCTGCCGGAACACGCGCGCCCGGCCGCCGGGCTGGTCGAGCCGCTCCAGGACGGTGACGCGGTAACCGCGGGCGCCGAGCCGGATCGCCGCCGCGAGCCCGCCGAAGCCAGCGCCGATGACGAGCGCATGCGGGCGCGGATCGCGCTGCGCCTGACGGGCTGATCGGGACACCAGATCGGGAGGGGCCATATCCGTCAACATAGACTGACATGGTATATGTCATTCAACTGGACGCAAGCGGGATATGCTCTTGCGCCACGCGCAGGATCATCGCCGCCACCTCGGCCGGCTTCTCCTCATGGGCAAGGTGGCCGGCCGCGGGAATCGTCTCGATGCGGGCGTTTGGCAGCCGCCTTGCGACCTCGGCCGCGTCAGCCGGCGGCACGGCCTTGTCATTGGCTGCGACCGCAAGGACCACCGGCAGATCGAGCTTGCCGAATTGCCGCCCCAGCGCATCGAGATCCCAGTTCGCCATCATCGCCAGCGTCGCCGCGACGTGAACGCGGTTCGAGAACAGCCGCTGGTAGAGCGCAAGCCCGCGCTGATCGAGCCGCGAGCCGGTGCCCTGCAAGAGCGAATCGACCGCGCCCGCGCTGCCGGCCCGCCAGGCGAAGAGGCGCGGCACGAAGGGGTTGAGCACGAGGAGCCGCGCCAGGGAGGGGAAAAGTTGCGAGGCCACGCCGCGAAACGGCAGCAATGCGCCGTTCAGGCTGACCAGCGCCCGGGGCGCGATGCTCCCGTCGACCGTCATGCGGAGGCCGATCGCGGCGCCTGCGGAATGGCCGACGACGAGGTGAGGCGCGAACTCCAGCGCCTTGAGCAAAGCGGCGGTCGCGCGCGCCATAGCCGGCAGCGAAAGCTGGTCGCTATGGGGGGATTGCGTGAAACCATGACCGGGGAGGTCCGGCGCGACAACGGTGAAATCGGACGCCAGCAAAGGCGCGAGATCGCGCCAGGAATGCGTCGACGCGCCCGTGCCATGGAGCAGCAGAAGGATCGGGCCGGAGCCCATCACCTGCACATGCCAGCGCAGGCCGCCGGCGGAGAGAAAGCGGCTCGTCTCGCGGTTGGGCCAGTCGCGCCCGTCGCTCGGCCAGGAGAGGGCGGTCATGGCTCTGCCCCATGCAGGAAAAGCACGAGGAACCCCTCTCCCGGAGGGAGAGGGGCAGGGGTGAGGGGAAGGCCCGTCAACCAGTGAAACACCCAGCTATCCGCTGCCTTATTCTGAGCCGTCCGGCCCTCACCCCTGCCCCTCTCCCACTCGGGAGAGGGGTTCCTCGTGCTTGACCTTGCAGTCTCGCGGAGCACGGGCATCGCCATCCCTACCGCCCCGGCAGCAGCGCGTTCACCGCCCGGCTCACGCCCGCCGCGTCCGCATGCGGCAGCGGCACGTAACGCGCGCCCATCGCGGCCGAAAGTTCGGCCGCCTGCGGCTGGGCCTGAGGCGAGGTGTCGATCAGCAGCGTGCTGACGCCCTCGGCGCGCAGCGCTCGCGCAGCCGTCATCGCGTCGGATTGCGCCTTGATGCGGCCCGGCTTGCCGTCGCGGTCGATATTGGCGCGGCCGTCGGTCATGAACACGATCGCCGGCGTGCGGCCCTTGCGGCGCACGACGTCCGCGAGCGCCGCCGCCGCCCCGATCGCGGTCGCGAGCGGCGTCGCGCCGCCGCCGGGCAGCGCCGCCAGCGCGCGCTCGGCCGCGACCAGCGAGCGCGTCGGCGGCAGCACGAGTTCTGCCTCGGATTTGCGAAACGCGATCAGCGCGACCTCGTCGCGGCGGATATAGCATTCGGCGAGCAGCAGCCTGACCGCGCCCTTGGCCTCAGCCAGCCGCTGCAAGGCCGAGGAGCCCGAGGCGTCGACCACGAACAGCGTCGCGGTCTCGGCGCGCTGCTTGTAGCGCGCGATCCGGAAATCGTCGCGGCGGACGATGATGCCGACGCGGCCGGCCATGCCCGGCTCGCGCCGGCGCAGCACCTGCCAGGGCGCGGCGGCGCGCAGGGTCTCGACCACGTCGAGCCTCGCCCCGCCGCGCAACTCCCCGGCTTTGGAGCCGATGATGCGCCCGCGCGTCGCCGCCTTCTGGAGCTGGCCGGCCTTGCCGGAGCCACGTGCCCGCATGCGTCCGCTTTGCGCCAGCAATTGCGCCAGAAGCCCCGCCGGGATCGCCGCCTTGGCCGCCTCCAGCACGAGGTCGTCGAGATCGGCGGGCTGGTCCTTGTCTTGCGCCTGCTGATCGGAGGGCGGCGGATCGTCAGGTTGTTCCGGCGGGGGAAGAGGCGTCTCCTCCTCGCTTGCAGCGGGCATCCGGGTCCCGCGCGGCGCGAGCACGAGCGCGGCGGCGAGCGCCGCATCCTCCTGCGCGACCGCGTCACGGCCCATCAGCGCCGCCACCATCCGCGCGATGCGGACCGCATGCAACGCCGCTCGCGCGGAGCCGATGCCGAGCGCCAGCGCCGCCGCGCAGAGGGCCTCGATGGCCGCCTCTTCGATCGTCACATCGGGCAGCCGCCGCCGTGCATCGGCAATATCTTCGTTCATGAATATAGCCGGCTCTATATCGCGATGCGACAGCTCTCCGAGATCGAGCAGCAGCGCCAGACGCTCGGCCAACGCCTCCGGTGGGCGCTCTTCGGGCGTGATGCCTTCGTCGAAGGCGACGACACCGAAGCGGCTTGGGGCGGCATCGGTCAGCCCGTCGCGCGAGACCGAAACTTCCCCTGAATCCATTATGAGGCCGATCCGTGCAGCGGTCGCGGCGCTCATCCGCTCCGCCATCGCCGCCAACACAACGCCGCCATCGGCCTGCGCCAGCAGGCCGCGCTCCGCGACGGGCTTGCCCGAGGCCAGCGTGGCGGTCAGATCGAGACCGCCGAGCAGGCGCGCATCGCCGATGCCGGCCGGCATCCGCACAAGCCTGTCGCCCAACAAGGTCGTTAGCCGGATAAACCATGCGTCGCGTAACGGCCCGGCCGGCGCGCGCAGGATCACGCCGCCGATCCCGACCGGATCGAGCGCGACCAGCGCCGCAGCCAGTTCCGCCATCCGCCAGGGCGAAGGCGCGGCGCCCGGCGCGCTGTCGCCGGGTTCGCTCATGGTCCGAATATCTCCTCGAGCGCGCGGTCGACGCGAACGGTCGAGCGCGCCTCGTCGAGCGGATTGCGCCGCAGGCGGTGGCGCAGCGCCATCGGGGCGACCGTTCGGATATGGCTGTCCAGCACCTCAGACCGGCCCTCCAGCGCCGCCAGCGCCCGCGCCGCCCGGATCAGCGTCAGTTCGCCGCGCAGCCCGTCGGTGCCGAGATGCAGGCAGAGCTGCGCCGCCCGCGTCAGCGCGGCTTCCGAGGTCACGATGGTCGCGAGCTTCCTGCGGCCGGCGATGAGCTTCTTGGCCGTCGCCTCGTCCTTGCCGCGCCAGAGCGCCGCGAACGCGTCCGGGTCGCGGTCGAAAGCGTCGCGGCGCTTCACCACCTCGATGCGGCTGGGCAGGTCCGACGGCGTCGTCACCTCGACCGAAAGCCCGAAGCGGTCGAGCAGTTGCGGCCTGAGTTCGCCCTCTTCCGGGTTGCCGCTGCCGACCAGCACGAAGCGGGCCGGGTGGCGGATGCTCAGCCCCTCGCGCTCGACGACGTTCTCCCCCGAGGCCGCCACGTCCAGCAGCACGTCGACGAGATGGTCCTCGAGCAGGTTCGCCTCGTCGATATAGAGGAAACCGCGATTGGCCCGCGCCAGCAGTCCGGGCTGGAAGGCTTTTTCGCCGCTCGCCAGCGCCTTCTCCAGATCGAGCGCGCCTACGACGCGGTCCTCGGTCGCGCCCAGCGGCAGATCGACCACCGGCACGGAAATGAGATGCGTTTTTTGACCCTTGATCGCGGCGTCCGGCGCGCGGTTATAGGGATCCCCAATGACCGCCTTCATCTTCGGCAGCAGGGCCGCCAGCGCCCGAATCGCGGTCGATTTGCCGGTGCCGCGATCCCCGAAGATCAGCACGCCGCCGATGGTCGGGTCGATCGCCGCCAGCAGCAGCGCCCGTTTCATCTCCTCCTGTCCGACGATGGCCGAGAACGGAAAAGGCGTAGCCATGCGCGGACCTTGGGCGGCGGAGCGGGCGCTCAGATGATCAGGACGCGACCGCCTCGGCAAGGCGCTGCGGCAAGCGGAAGACGACCTCCTCCTCCGTGCCGTCGAGCTCGCGCACGCTGACAGCGCGAAACCGGCGCAGCCGGTCGATCGTTTCCTGGATCAGCCGCTCGGGCGCAGACGCCCCGGCCGAGAAGCCGACGGTCTCGACCTCGTCGAACCAGCGCTCGTCGATGGCGTCCGGCCCCTCGATCAGATGGCTCTCGACACCGGCGAGTTCGCCGACCTCGCGCAGTCGGCTCGAATTCGAGGAGGAGCGCGAGCCGATGACGAGGATCAGGTCGCAGAGGGGCGCCATGGCCTGCACGGCGGCCTGCCGGTTCTGCGTGGCGTAGCAGATGTTGCGCGTGTCCGGCCCGACGATGTCGGGAAAGCGCCGCTTCAGCGCCGCGATCACGTCGCGGGTGTCCTGCACGGAGAGCGTCGTCTGGGTGATGTAGGCGACCTTGCCGTCGTCGCGCACCAGCAGGTCGGCGACTTCCGATGCGCTGGCGATGACATGCAGCCGGCCCTGAATCTGGCCGCGCGTGCCCTCGACCTCGGCATGGCCGTCATGGCCGATCAGCACGACATCGTAGCCCATCTCGGCATAGCGCCGGCCCTGGTTGTGGACCTTCTGGACGAGCGGACAGGTCGCGTCGATCACGTCGAGATGTCGCGCCGCGGCGGCCGCCTCGACCGCCTTCGACACGCCATGGGCCGAGAAGATCGTGGTCGCGCCCCGCGGGATCTGGTCGACCTCGCCGACGAAGACCGCGCCCTGCGCCCGCAGCCCCTCCACGACATGGGTGTTGTGGACGATCTCGTGGCGGACATAGACTGGCGCGCCGTGCTGCTGGACCGCCCGCTCGACGATCTCGACCGCGCGGACCACGCCGGCGCAAAATCCGCGCGGCTTCGCCAACAGCACGGCGAGCGGGCGTCTCACGGGCGACATCGCGTTCATGTCGAGGCTCCATGCAGGGCGGCTGTTCCGGCATGGTGCGAGGGCAGTAGCCTCAGCCCGCTCGCTCCGGCCGCGCGCAGAACGGCCCCGCCCGGGCGGCACAGGCTGATCGCGGTCGCCGCGATCGCGTCCGCGTCGAGCCCGGCCTGGGCATACATCCGGGCTTGCGTGTCGTGGTCCTGGAACAGGTCCGGCAGATGCAGCGTCTTCACCTTCAGCCCGTTCTCGAACAGCCCGTCATCGGCGAGCGCATGCAGCACGAAGGAGCCGAAGCCGCCGACGGAGCCCTCCTCTACGGTGATCAACACCTCGTGATGGCGCGCGAGTCGCCGGACCAGCGCCCGGTCGAGCGGCTTGGCGAAGCGCGCGTCGGCGACCGTGGTCGAGAGCCCGCAAGCGTCGAGCGCCTCGGCCGCCCGCAGGCATTCCGCCAGCCTCGTGCCGTAGGACAGAAGCGCCACCCGCGTTCCCTCCTTGACGATGCGGCCCCGGCCGATCTCGAGCGGAACGCCCATTTCCGGCATCTCGACGCCGACGCCGTCGCCGCGCGGGTAGCGGAAGGCGATCGGACCCTCGTCATGGGCGCGCGCGGTCGCGACCATGTGGACGAGTTCGGCCTCGTCGCCGGCGGCCATCAGCACGAAGCCCGGCAAGCAGCCGAGATAGGCGGTGTCGAAGGCGCCCGCATGGGTCGGCCCGTCGGCGCCGACGAGCCCGGCCCGATCGAGCCCGAAGCGGACGGGCAGTTTTTGCAGCGCCACGTCATGCACGATCTGGTCGTAGGCGCGCTGCAGGAAGGTCGAATAGATCGCGCAGAACGGCTTGAAACCCTGGCAGGCGAGGCCGGCCGCGAAGGTGACGCCATGTTGCTCGGCGATGCCGACATCGAAGAAGCGGGAGGGATGCGTCCTGGCGAAGAGGTCGAGCCCGGTGCCTGACGGCATGGCGGCCGTGATCGCGACAATCCTGTCGTCGGCCGTCGCTTCCTTCACCAGCGCGTTGGCGAAGACTTTTGTGTAGGAAGGCGCGTTGGATGGTGCCTTCTCCTGCGCTCCGGTCAGGACGTTGAACTTGACGACGCCGTGGTATTTGTCGGCGCTGGCTTCGGCGGGCGCGTAACCCTTGCCCTTCTGCGTCACGACATGGACGAGGATGGGACCGTTGGCGGCGTCCCGGACATTTCGCAGCACGGGCAGCAGATGGTCGAGGTTATGACCGTCGACCGGGCCGACATAATAAAAGCCGAGCTGGTCGAACAGCGTCCCGCCCGTGAGATAGCCGCGCGCATGCTCGATCGCCCGCGTCACCGTCTTGTCGATCCGCTTGCCGAGCTTCTTCGTCATCTGCCGGCCATGGTCGCGCAGCGACAGATAGGTTTTTCCCGAGAGCAGCTTGGCGAGATGGGCCGAGAGCGCGCCGACCGGGGGGGCGATCGACATGTCGTTGTCGTTCAGGATGACGATCAGGCGCTTGCCGAGCGCGCCGGCGTTGTTCATCGCCTCATAGGCCATGCCCGCCGACATCGCCCCGTCGCCGATCACGGCGACCACATGGCCGTCCTTTCCGTCGAGGTCGCGCGCCACCGCGAAACCGAGCGCCGAAGAGATCGAGGTCGAGGTGTGGGCCGCGCCGAACGGGTCGTATTCGCTCTCCTCGCGCTTGGTGAAGCCCGAGAGCCCGCCACCCTGGCGCAATGTGCGGATGCGGTCGCGCCGGCCGGTCAGAATCTTGTGCGGGTAGGCCTGGTGGCCGACATCCCAGATCAGCGTGTCGCGCGGCGTGTCGAAGAGATGATGCAGCGCGACCGTCAGCTCGACCACGCCGAGACCCGCTCCGAGATGGCCGCCGGTGACCGAGACCGCGTCGATCATTTCGGCGCGTAATTCGTCGGCGAGCTGCTTCAGTTGCTCCGGTCGGAAGCGCCGCATGTCGGCAGGGACCGAGACGGTGTCGAGAAGGGGGGTCTCCAGCATTCCGCATCCCCGTCGCTAGGCTCATGTGTCAAGTTGGATTAACACATTGCTGTCAACTGATCGATACACTACGAAGGAGTCGCGGGAGATGCAATCGCTTTGGCCATCCCGATTGGTCGGAGGGATGGCGCCCGCGAGAGGCGGACTCGCGAGGCCGTGATGGCTGCCCGAGCGGACGTGACCCGATTGCCGGTCGCGAGGCTTGCGCGGAACCTGCGACGCTCTAGTTGATTTAGACGAAGTCTACGGAGGATGCTCACCATGAAACATCTTGCCTACGCAGTCGCCGCCGGTTTCCTCGGCCTGACGCCCATCACGGCGCAGGCACAGGACGCAGCCGCGGGCGAAAAGACCTTCCTGCAGTGCAGAGCCTGCCATCAGGTCGGCGAGACCGCCAAGAACGGCGTCGGCCCGGTGCTCAACGGCCTGTTCGACGGCCGCAAGGCCGGAACGCATGCAGGATACACCTATTCGGCGGCCTACAAGGGCCTCGACAAGACCTGGGACGAAGCCAACTTCACCACGTATATCAAGGACCCTCGCGGCGTGACGCCGGGCACCAAGATGGTCTATCCGGGCCTGAAGGACGAGGCGCAGATCGCCAACCTCATCGCCTATCTGAAGCAGTTCGGCCCGGACGGGAAGAAGAAATAGGCGGGACCGCGCTCGGGCGCGGCGAGCGACCGCGCGAGCCGGACTGACTCCCCGGCCTCGGCCAGGGAACGAAATCGCTCCCATCCTGTTTGGCTCTTCAAGCCGGCATGGGGGATGATTTGGCGACGCGTTTTCTCTGGTTCATCGCCCGGATCGGCAGGCGACTCTGGTTCCGCGTGGCGCTTTTTGCGCTGCTCGGGATCGCAAGCGCGCTGTTGTCGATCTGGCTGGCCCCGCTGGTCCCCGCCGACATCTCGGCCCGCATCGGCGCGGAAGCGGTGGATGCGGTCCTGGGCATCATCGCGTCGTCGATGCTGACGGTGACGATCTTCTCGCTGTCGACAATGGTCTCCGCCTACAGCGCGGCGGCATCGGCGGCCACTCCGCGCGCGACCCAGTTGCTCCAGCAGGATTCCAGCGCCCTGAACGCGTTGGGCACGTTCATCGGGGCCTTCCTGTTCAGCCTCGTCGGCATCATCGCGTTGAGCACGGGCGTCTACGGTTCCAGCGGCAGGCTCATCCTGTTCGTCGTGACGATCGGCGTCGTCATCGCCGTCGTCATCACCTTCATCGGCTGGATCGACCGGCTGTCCAGCCTTGGCCGGATGGGAGAAACCATCGACTGCGTGGCGGATGCCGCTTCGGACGCTGTCGCCGCCCGCCGGGCCGCGCCGTCTCTCGGCGCCGCCGCGGCAAGAGCGATCCCGCCGAACGCCCATCCGGTTCGGGCCCGGGTCATCGGCTATGTCCAGCATGTCGATCTCGCGGCGCTGGAGGCGGCGGCATGCGACGGAGCGATCGACGTGGCGGCGGTCCCGGGCAGCTTCGTCAGCGACGGCCGGCCTCTCGTCTTTCTGGAGACCGAGCCGGACGAGACGACCGCGAAAGCCATACGGGACGCCTTCATCGTCGAGGCGCGCCGCTCCTTCGACCAGGATCCGCGCTTCGGCGTCATCGTCCTGTCCGAGATCGCCTCGCGAGCCCTTTCGCCGGCGGTGAACGATCCGGGCACCGCGATCGATGTCATGGCGGCCCTCACGCGCGTGCTGGCGTCAGGACGCGACGATGAACCCCAACCGGTGCGTTTTCCCCGAATCCACCTGCCTGCGATCGATCCAGCGGAGGTCCTCGAGGACTGCATCATGCCGATCGCGCGTGACGGGGCGGGTCTTGTCGAAGTCGGCCTGCGGCTGCAACGAACGCTCAGGGCGATCGCCGACCTGCCGCATTATGCCGTTCCCGCAAGGCTGCAGGCCCGCGGAGCGCTGGCCCGCGGGCTCGCGGCCTTGTCGTCGGAAGAGGATCGGGCCCGCCTTCGCGGGGAAGCGCTGTGGCTGGAGGCCTGATGGGCGCTAGGGCCTGAGCGCCCGATCTCGCATCCCGCTCGTCGGCAGCCCAGCGCCACGGCTGCCGAGGCCCAGCCTCCTGACGCATTCTGACCGGTGCCCGGTCGATCGGCCTGCGCTGACGATGGACCGCGTTCCGCGCGCGCCTTATGGTCCGCGCCATGAGCGAAGCAACCAGCCCGTCCACCGCCCCCGATCTCAAGCCGGGCGACCACCTCTTCCTGGTCGACGGCTCCAATTTCATCTTCCGGGCCTATTTCCAATCGATTAATCAGGACCGGAAATACAATGCCCGCTCGGACGGCCTGCCCTCCGGCGCGGTCAGGCTCTTCGCCACGAAACTGTTCCAGTTCGTCAGGGACGGCGTGCTCGGCGTGAAGCCGACCCATCTCGCCATCGTCTTCGACAAATCGGAGAACTCCTTCCGCAAGGAGATCTACCCGGCCTACAAGGGCAACCGCTCCGACCCGCCGCCCGACCTGATCCCGCAATTTCCGCTGATGCGCGAGGCCGTGCGCGCCTTCGGGCTGATCCCGGTCGAGCAGGATGTCTACGAGGCCGACGACCTGATCGCGACCTATGCGCGGCAGGCGCGCGAGGCCGGCGCGGACGTGCTGATCGTCTCGGCCGACAAGGATCTGATGCAGCTCGTGGGGCCGGGCGTGGCGATGTACGATCCGGCCTCCGGAGACGCGAAGAAGGGGGCCGGCTTTCGCGCCGAACGGAAAATCGGCGAACCCGAGGTCGTCGAGTATTTCGGCGTGATGCCGAACCGCGTCGTCGATGTGCAGTCCCTGGCCGGCGATGCGACCGACAATGTGCCCGGCGCGCCGGGCATCGGCATCAAGACGGCCGCGCAACTGATCGGGGAATATGGCGATCTCGATACGCTGCTGGCGCGCGCCTCCGAGATCAAGCAGCCCAAGCGCCGCGAGACGCTGACCAATCCCGAGGTGGTCGAGAAGGTCCGCATCTCGCACCGGCTGGTGACGCTGGTCGACGACGTCACGGTCGAGACGCCGCTCTCGCATCTCACCCTCAGCGAACCCGAGCCGGCGAAGCTGATCGCCTTCCTCAAGGCGATGGAGTTCACCACCATCACCAAGCGCGTCGCGGAAGCCTATGGCGCGGAGGTCTCGGCGATCGATGCTGACGAGGCGCTGGCCCCGGGCGGCGCGCGCGCCGCCGAACTCAAGGCGCTTTATGTCGGAGGCGATGCGACGGACGGCCTGTCCGCCTCTGCCGTTGCCGGCGACCCGTCCGGGACTGTCGAGCCGACGCCGCCCGCCGCCGCCGATGGCTGGCTGAGGCCCGCCGACCTCGCGGCCGCGCGCAAGGCCGAGGCCGCCAATGCCAGGATCGACCGCGCTGCTTACGAATGCGTCCGCACGCTGGCCGATCTCGAACGCTGGATCGGCTGGGCCTGCGAGGCCGGCGCAGTCGCGCTCGACACCGAGACCAGCGCGCTCGATCCGATGCAGGCCGATCTCGTCGGCGTCTCGCTCGCGGTCGCGCCCGGAAAGGCCTGCTACATTCCGCTCCAGCATCGCGGCGGAACGGACCTGTTCGGCGGCGGCATGCTGGAAGGCCAGATCCCGCTCGATCAGGCCATCGCGGCGCTCAAGCCCCTGCTCGCCGATCCGGGCGTGCTGAAGATCGGCCAGAACCTCAAATACGACCTCGTCCTGCTCCGGCGCTACGGCCTCGACGTCGCGCCGATCGACGACACCATGCTGATTTCCTACGCGCTCGACGCCGGAAACAACAACCACGGCATGGACAGGCTCTCCGAGCTGCATCTCGGCCACGAGACGATCTCGTTCGCGCAGGTCGCCGGCGCCGGCAAGGCGCAGGTGAGCTTCGACAGGGTCGCGCTCGACAAGGCGACGGATTACGCGGCCGAGGACGCCGACGTGACGCTGCGGCTCTGGCGGGTGCTCAAACCGAGGCTCGCCGCGGAAGGCCGCGCCACCGTCTACGAGACGCTGGAGCGCCCTCTGGTCGATGTGCTGGCGAAGATGGAGGCGCGCGGCATCAGCATCGACCGCCAGATCCTGTCGCGGCTATCGGGCGAGTTCGCCCAGTCGCTGGCGCGGCTGGAGGACGAGATTTACGAGATCGCCGGCGAAAAATTCACCATCGGCTCGCCAAAACAGCTCGGCGACATCCTGTTCGGCAAGATGGGATTGTCCGGCGCGAAGAAAACCGCGACCGGGCAATGGGCGACGGGCGCGGGCGTGCTGGAGGAGCTTGCCGAGCAGGGCCACCCACTGCCCGCGAAGATTCTCGAATGGCGGCAACTCGCCAAGCTGAAATCGACCTATACCGACTCGCTGCCGGCCTATGTGAACCCGCGGACCAACCGGGTTCACACCTCGTTCGCGCTGGCGGCCACCACCACAGGGCGGCTTTCCTCGTCGGAGCCCAACCTGCAGAACATCCCGATCCGCACGGAAGCCGGGCGAAAAATCCGCACCGCCTTCGTCGCCGAGAAGGGCCACAAGCTGATCTCGGCCGACTACAGCCAGATCGAATTGCGGATCCTCGCCCATATCGCCGACATCCCGCAGTTGCGGCAGGCCTTCGCCGACGGCGTCGACATCCATGCGATGACGGCGTCGGAGATGTTCGGCGTGCCGGTTCAGGGCATGCCGAGCGAGGTCCGCCGCCGCGCCAAGGCGATCAATTTCGGCATCATCTACGGTATCTCGGCCTTTGGGCTGGCCAATCAGCTCGGCATCGGCCGCGAGGAGGCCGGCGCCTATATCCGGAAGTATTTCGAGCGCTTTCCCGGCATCCGCGACTATATGGACCAGACCAAGACCTTCGTGCGGGCCAACGGCCATGTCACGACGATCTTCGGCCGGGTCTGTCATTTCCCCGCTGTCGCCTCGAAGAACCCCTCCGAGCGCGCCTTCGTCGAGCGGCAGGCGATCAACGCGCCGATCCAGGGCTCGGCCGCCGACATCATCCGCCGCGCCATGATCCGGATGGACGCGGCGCTGGCGGCGGCGAAGCTCGACGCGCGCATGCTGCTGCAGGTCCATGACGAACTGGTTTTCGAGGTCCCGGACGCGCAGGTCGAGGCGGCGCTTCCGGTCATCGCCGGCGTGATGGTCGACGCGCCGCACCCGGCGCAGTCCCTGCGCGTGCCGCTGCAGGTCGATGCGCGGGCGGCCGGAAACTGGGACGAGGCGCATTGAGCGCGCGACGCCGAAAAGGGGACGCCGCTTTCAGGCTGCCATGCTGCTCCCGCTGTTTGTCGTAAGCTGGAACTTTCCCTTCCAATCCAACGTTGTATGGTCTGACGCGCCGGGGGGCGCGGTTCGCGCGCGTTGGAACCGACATCATGCTCTCTTCATCCGCCTGGAAGCCATTTCCGATCTATCGGGAAGAGGTCGAGGTCGCAGCCGTCGATGAGTTGCACAACGACGTCACGCCGCAAGAGCACGATCTCATCGTCCGCTATGCGATCATCGGCATCTTCATCATCCTGGCGACGGCCACGCTCCATCTGACCAAGGTCATCGCCATGCCGATCGTGGCGGGCGTGATCTTCGGGCTGGTGCTCGGACCGCTTGTCGACTGGCTCGTGCGCCGCAACGTTCCGCAGCATCTGGCGGCGGCCATCGTGGTGCTCTTCGGGCTCGGGGTGATCATGGTCGCGCTGACGCTGCTCGCCGTGCCGATCGCCGCGTGGAGCGATCAGGGCCCAAAGATGGCCGCCGCGCTTCAGAACAAGCTGCGGCCGGTCGTCGACCTGATCGATCAGCTCAAAAGCGCGGCGGCCGCGATGACCGGACGGAGCGGCGCGGAACTCGAGCTCTCGCAGGGCGACCCACTCATGGCGATCGCGCTGTCGTCCTCGGCCGCGGCGGGCGGCCTGCTCGTTTTCGTGGCGACGGTCTATTTCTGGCTGGCGACCCGCCGGCATTTCAAGGCCCGCATCCTGCGGCTCTGCCTCGGCCGGGGCGCGCGCAAATCAGCGGGCTCCTTCTTCGAGAAGATCGAGAAGAGGACCGCGCGCTATTTCGGCCTCGTCACGCTGATCAATATCGGCATGGGCGTGGTCACCGCCTTCATCGCCTGGCTCGCCGGCATGCCCTATCCGGTGTTCTGGGGCGCGCTCGCATTCCTGCTGAACTATCTGGCCTTCATCGGGCCGATCATCGTCACGGTGACGATGTTCGCCGGCGCGCTGCTCGACTCGCCGACCCTGCTGGCCGCGATCGCCCCGGCTGCGGCCTATTTCATCGTGCATCTGATCGAGGGCAACGCCGTCACGCCGGTCTTTGTCGGCCGCAGCCTGACCGTGTCGCCCTTCCTGGTCTTCATCGGCTTCATTTTCTGGCTCTGGCTGTGGGGGCCGATCGGGGCGGTGCTCTCGACTCCGATCCTGCTCGTCGCCATGGTGGCGCAGGAGGAGTTCGCAGCCTACCGGCAGGCGCAGCTCGAAGAGGAAACCAGCGAGAGCGAGCCTGCGCTCCAGCCGAAGGCCGCCTGACCCCGGCGAAACAGGCGGCAAGCCGGCGGAAGGCGGAACTGCCAAGCCGCAGGCGCGTTCAGCCCGAGCATTCCCGGCATGAGGGCGAAAGCCCCGCGCCAGATCGACGACCGACATCACGACGAGCGACAAGGAACGAACCGACATGGCCACCACCACCGCTTCCGCCAAAAGCCAGGCCGCCTCGGCGGGCAAGCGCGCCAAGGACGAGATCGAGACGGGCGCCGAGCAGGTCGCGACAAAGGCCAAATCGACGGCCCGCACCGCGGCGCGGCGCGTCAAGCGCGAGGCCGGCGAGATCGAGGCGAGCCTGACGCGCGGGGCCGAGGAACTGGCCGCGACCGTCTCCGGCAGGCTGCGTTCGGCCGGAGTCGACACCGACAAGCTCGTGGAGGTCGCGCGCGAGCAGGCGACCGACCTGCAGCAGCTTATCGAGGACGAGATCCGCGAGCGTCCGCTGCGGGCGCTTGGCGTCGCCGCGGCGATCGGCCTGTTCGTCGGCTTCCTGTCGGCGCGATAAGCGATGTTCGGGGGGATCGCAGCCTTTCTCACAGCGGAGATTTCCGGCGTGGTGAAGCGCAACCTGACGGTGCTGGGGCTTTACGGCTTCGGCGCCTTCCTCATCCTCTGCGCCGGGGGTTATGCGCTCGCGGCTCTGCACACCGTCCTGATGCTGCGTTATGGCGCGGCCGCGGCCAGCCTGTGGATCGCGGGCGGCCTGTTCGTGGCGGGTCTGATCGCTTTCGGCGTCGCGGCTTATGTCAAGAGCCGTCGCCGTCCGCCGCGGCCCATCGCGCAGACGGCGCTGGTGGCGGCGCCGATCGCCGCGAGGCTGCTGGGCTCCCGCATCGGCTGGAAGGCGGGATTGGCCGGCGTCGCGGTCGTGCTGGCGGCGGTGCTCGGCAAGCAGGCCTTGAGCGGCGATGGCGACGAGGGCGAAAGCTGAAGGCCCTTCAGCGGGCTGCCTCGACCGGGATACCAACCCTTTGGTGCATGGTCGGCAGGTGTCTTTTTACATAGGGATTGTGGATTCCGTCCTGTAACACGGTCCCCATGGCTGCTCAGATCAGGTCCCTAATTCGGTTGGCGCTGCCCGGCATGCCCGCTCTCGGGGCACGGCTTCGCTCCGCGACGACGACCATCACGGCGATCGCCGTCGTCGGCATCGCGATCGTGCTGGCGGTCTGGATCAACGCCGGCGCGCGCGATGCGGCTGCGCGCGTCTCGCATTCGATCGAGGTGCGCGAACGCGCGGAACGCTTCCTCGGCCATATGCGCGATGCCGAAACCGGACAGCGCGGCTATCTCCTGACCAGGAACGCCGCCTATCTCGCGCCCTTCACGGCGGGGCAGGCCGCCGCGCTGCCGGAACTCGACGCCCTCGAAAGCCTTATCGCCGGCGACGCCGATCAGCGTCGGCGCGTTGCCGCGGCTCGCGAAGAGACGAGGCGCAAGCTCCTCGAACTCGACACGACCATCCTGCTCGCGCGGGAGGGCCGCTTGTCCGAAGCGGTGGCCAAGGTCAACGATGGATTTGGCGTCGCCGCGATGAACGCGCTGCGCGACACCGTCCGCGAGATCCAGCTCGCCGAGAATTTGCGGCTGGTGGAGCTCAACCGCAGCGAGGAGCAGCGTCGGCTGCTCGCCAGCGCCGGAATCGTCGTGGCGCTGGCCGGGCTCGCTTTCGCCGCATGGTCGCAACTGCGCCAGCGCCAGCGGCGCAGCAGCGTTCTTGCGATGTCTAATGCCCAACTCGAGCAGATCGTCGGCGAACGGACCCGGCAACTGGAGAACGAGCGCCTCCGCATCGAGGCGCTGCTGCGCGACGTCAGTCACCGTGTCGGCAACAATCTCGCGATGATCTCGGCGCTGCTCAATGTCCAGAGCCGGCAGAGCAAGGACCCGGCGGTGACGACGGCGCTCGCCCAGGCGCAGTCCCGCATTCAGGCGATCGCGGCCGGGCAACGCCGCCTCAGGCTCGATCTGGAGACCGACGAGATCGACGCGCGTCCCTATATGGAGGATCTGCTGGAGGAGATCGGCAAAGCCGTCGATAACCGCCCGATCTCGATCGAACTGGCAATGGACGACATCCGGCTGCCGGGCCGCGATGCGGTTTCCTATGTCGTGATCGTCAACGAGATGGTCACGAACGCGATCAAGCACGCGTTTGCCGAGGGCATGGCCGGGACGATTACCGTTCGTCTCGCCGCCACGGAGGTCGATGGCTCGGAGGGCCTGACGCTTTCGGTGGAAGACGATGGAGTCGGGATGCCCGCGACGGTCGAGACCAAGGGGCTTGGCCAGACTGTGATCGCCAGTCTTCTGCGGAGCATGCGCGGCGTCATGGCGAGCGCGCCGCTGGCGCCGGGAACAGAAAGACCCGGCCTCAGGATCACGGTCACCTTCCCCAAAAGGGACTGATCCTCGCAACCTTAGCCGATTCGGTCCGGCCAAAAAGCCAAGCCGGCTCAGCGCGCCGGAATTGCGCTCGAGACGAAGCTCGCGATCTCGCGCGTCGAAAACGGCTTTCGCAGGAAACGCACGTCACGCAACAGACGCGGCACGTCGTTGGGAGTCGAGCCCGAGACAAACGCGAAGGGCGTGCCGCTTGCCAGCAAGCTCTCGGCGACGCCGAAGGTCTTGCCGCCAACGACGTCGATGTCGAGCAGGGCGCAGGACAGGGGCGTCGACGCCGCGGCGCGCGCGCCCTCGATGGACTCGACGATGATCAACTCGGCCATGCCGCCGAACTGGTCGGAGACGGCGAACTCGATATCCATCGCGATGAACGGATCATCCTCAACGATCAGGATTCGGATATCAGTCATGTATCCACCTCCCTTTCCTCAACTTGTAGCGGTTTGATGGTCGGACAACGTCGCAGCGTCCCCCAGGTTCCCGCAGTGCAACTAACGGTTTGGGCGCATTCAGTCGAATTCGACTAAACTTGCGAGAACAGGGTTAGCGAAACGTGAGCGACGCTCCTCATCGCCGCACCCGGCCGCGGGCGAGACTGAGCTCGAAGCCGGTCACGCCGAGCGCCACGTTGATGCCGCGCGCCGACTGCAGCGCAAGCGGCTGAAGCCGGATCTCGTCATCGGCGCCGCCGATCAGGATCGTTCCGGTCGTTCCCGTCCCGAGCGCGGCTCCGGCCTGGGCTCCGGCATAGCGGCCGTTCAGCGCCCCGAGTGGCGCGCGCGCGTAGGGACCGTAGACCCGCCACGTCATGGTGCTGCCGCGGATCGTTCCGAGATCGAGCCCGAAGCTGCGTACGGTTCCGACATAACGCTGCACCGGACCGCGCCGGGGCGTGAAGCGACAGTCCATCGAGCGCCGTGACGTGACGACGAGGCCGATCGCCGGTCCAACGGCGCAGTTGAGGCGGCCGGCCGGCGCGTCCGACTGAGCCATCGCCGGCGCAGGCGGCATCATCGTCCAGGCAACAAGGCCTGCTGCGACGAGGGCCGCTGAGCGGGCTCTGTCTGGCGGGTTCGACATCGCGATTCTCCTGTCACTCTGGCTACCAGAAAACGCCGCATTGGCTCCACAGTTCCTGCGCTAACTCGGAACCCGGACAAAGCTGTGGCGTTTGTCACTCGAACGCGCGGGACCGACATGCTTCTTGACCATGGCCATTTGCACCACAGTCATGCGGATTGCATCCCCGACGCGCGTTTTCACGACTTCGGGATGGTTTCGCATCGGGCAAGCACCATGCCTCCATTCTGGGAACTCGAGGCCCTGATCGCGGCGGGGTGCGATCTGTCGGAAGCATGCCTTGTGCTCGCCGCCCGGCGCGAGGCGCGGATGATCGGCGGAGCGCCGCCACATCGGCGCGGCCACGCCGCAGGCCGCCGCTAGATCGGACGCACTCACTGGCAGAACCGGCTTGCGCCCGATCGGCGCGCCTGGATGTCGAGATGAATATGGTTGGCGTGCGCGGCGTCCGAGCCCGGGCCCAGCACGGTCATGAACGCTCCGCAAGCCGATTGCCGGACCGCTTCCAGAAAGGCGAGTTGCGCCGGTCCCGTCGGACGCTCGACGCTGATCGTGGTCGTGGCGATCGTCTTGCCAGAGACGGCGGCCTTGCCCGGCCCGCCACGAGACCGCTCCCCCTGCGCGTCGTCGGCCAGCACGAAGGCGAATATGTCGAGCGCCCGGCCCGTCGCATGTTCGCTGAGCGGACCTGCCGAGGAGCGGTTCCGGCGGCGGCATTCATGGCCGCCGCCGACGCGCAGCCTTGTCAGCGTCCGGCCGAAATGGCCTTGCGCGAGTGGCTGGAGACCCGTCTCGGCCCAACGCGCCAGCGCTGCGGCGAGCGAGCAGGCGACCGTCGCGGGCGGATCGAAAGCAAGTTTCTGCATGGTTTCGCCCTGGCGTATGGTCAGGTTCCGGACGATGACCGGCTCGTCGACATGGCAGCCCGGCTCGAGGCGGGCATGAAGCCCGGCTGCGTCGACAGGCGAAATGCCGTCGCCATGGCTGGCGGAGAGGCCGGCGGTGCAGAGCAGAGGATCGGGAAGAGCGGGAAGGGCAACGCCGCCAGCCTCGCCGGTTTCGCCGCGTTCGTTCTTGCCCGGGCCGATCTTGCTCGCCTGGCTCTTGCTCGGCTCGGTCGGTTTGTCGGGGATGGGGGGCGCAGACGGTGTTTTCCTCCCGGCGTCACCGGGTTGCGCGGCGGCCGGACGCGGCAGATCGTCGGGTCTGCGGGGTGGCAGCACGGTCGGAGCCGGAACCGCCGGCTTTCGGGTTACGGGTGCCGGCCGGGTCGAATTCTGCGACTGGGGCAGCGCCGGCAGCGCAACAAATACTGCCGCCAACGCAAGGGCGCAGGCGGTAAGGCTGTCTCCGCGCGCGTGTCCTGTCATCCGGCGCGACGTCAAGCGAGAGGCCTGTGGCGCCGCTCAACCATCGAGCGCGGCGGCCCCTGCGACGGCTGTCGCTGTCACGCCGGCCAGCATCACCGAAAGAGCGTCGTCGAGCAGAATATCGGCCGAGACCAACCCGCCGAACAGAGCGCCCGCGATGGACGCGCCCGCGATGACCGTGGCGACGAACGTCATGACCATGGGCCTGTCTCCTGGCGAATACCCGGCTTCTTCTCCCGAACATGAGCCGTAACGGCCGCCGCAGGCGTTTGTTCCGCGCGCCCGCCCTGCACCTTGCAAAAACTCGCTCCGCGCAGAAAAAAGCCCGCGTCGCTGGCGCGATGCGGGCTTCCGGCCTTTCAGCGCTGCTGAAGGGTTCAGGCGGCCTTGCGGCCGGCGCGGCGGTCGAAGAACAGCGCCTGGCTGATCGCGGCCTTCACGGCCTCGGGCTGGAACGGCTTGGTGATGAGGAAGGCCGGTTCTGGCCGGTCGCCGGTGAGCAAACGCTCTGGATAGGCGGTGATGAAGATCACGGGCACGTCGATGGAGGCCAGGATCTCGTTGACGGCGTCGAGACCCGAGCTGCCATCGGCAAGCTGGATGTCGGCCAGCACCAGACCGGGGCGCTTCTTGGCGACCAGCGCGATCGCCTCGCGATGGGTCCGGGCGACGCCGGTGACGGTATGGCCGAGTTCCTCGACCATGGTCTCGATGTCGAGCGCGATGATCGGCTCGTCCTCGATGATCAGCACATCGGTCGCAACCTGTTCGGCGATCTCCTGACCCGCGGTCTGCACGAGGGCCGCGGCGTCGGCTGAGCCGATGTCCATGATCTGTCCGACCTCCTCGATCGAGAAGCCTTCGACCGTCCGCAGAAGAAAGGCCTGGCGCGGCCGGGGCGTCAGAGCCTCCAGATTGCGCTCCGCCGAGGACCGGTCGAGTTCGGGCTGGCCGCTCGCTGTGGTGTTGAGGCCGACCGAGGACCACAGCTTGAGGAAGGTGCGGTAGAGCCCGACGCGCGGATTGAGATCGCGCGGAAACTCGGACGGGTCGAGGATCAGCGCCTCGAGCATCGCCACGACATAGGCGTCGCCGCCGGCCTGGGTGCCGCTGAGCGCGCGCGCAAAGCGGCGCAAATAGGGGAGATGAGGCGCAATTTCTTTCGCGATCGACATAAAACGGTCCTTTGTCACGTGCGCGGAAATGAGCACTGCCGACGCACCCCTGACAAGAGATTTATTTTACGTCCGTTCTGGAACCTTTGCCGGCGGACGCCGTTCATGTGCCGTATGCGTGCAAGCTCGTTGGATGATTCGCGGCGGCGGAAAGCAGTCCATCCTTCGGGCCCGGTAATGACAATCGGCGCGACCCGCTGGAAAAGCGGGCGCGCCATGGGCGCGAGGGCGACAATGAACGGTATCGAGACAGGAATGACGGATCCCGCCGGGGGGCATGACGAAACCGAGATTTTTCTCGATCCGAAGGTCCAGGAATCGATCGGACGCTCGCTGAAGGCGCATTACGACGACATCGTCAACGCGCCGGTGCCCGACAAGTTTCTCGTTCTGCTGGCGCAACTCGAGGCGCAGGAAGACCGCGCCGCCGGGGATTCGACCGATGAGCGGCACTGAGTTCAAGGACGGCCTGATCAAGGAAATTCCGAATCTGCGCGCCTTCGCCGCGTCGCTGTCGGGGTCGATGCATCTGGCCGACGACCTGGTCCAGGACACGCTGTTGAAGGCATGGGGCAACTCGGAGAAGTTCGAGCCCGGCACCAGCCTGCGCGCCTGGCTCTTCACCATCCTTCGCAACACCTATTACTCGCTCTACCGCAAGCGCGGGCGCGAAGTGCAGGACAGCGAGGGAACCTATGCCGAGCGCCTGGCCGTTCGCGGCAACCAGGAAAGTCATCTCGATCTCGCCGATTTCCGATCGGCGCTGGCAAAGCTGCCTGAAGAGCAGCGCGAGGTGCTGATCATGGTCGGGGCGACGGGCCTGTCCTACGAGGAGACGGCGGAGATCTGCGGCGTCGCCATCGGGACGATCAAGAGCCGGGTGAACCGCGCGCGGACGAAGCTCGCCGAGCTTCTTTCGATCGGCGGCATCGACGATATCGGACCCGATCGGCAAAGCGCGGCTGCTCTCCAGCGGGTCGGTTCGGAAATCGTCAACATCTGATGCGTTTGACGCGCTTCAGAACGGTGAGGGGGCGATTGCTGGCGCTACTGGTCGCGATCGCCTTTCCAATCGCATGCCTGACCGCGATCGCCGCCTTCACCACTTATCGGACCGTCAACTCGGCGATCGAGCTGTCGCAGGCGCGCGCCGCCGATGATTTCGCCGTCCGCACCCGCGTCTGGTATCGCGGCGCGCTGCGCTCGCTGCTCGCCGCCGGGGCCGCCGTGCGCGATGGCGAAGGCCTGGCACCGGATTGCGAGCCGATGGCGCGCGACGTGCTCGAGCGGATCCAGGGCTTCGAGGCGCTGCGCGTGACCGCGCCCGGCGCTTCCTGCGCCGCCTCGCGGGTCGAAGGCCTCACGGAGGCCGAACTGGCCAAGGCGGCTACGGAGATCGAGAAGGCGCCGCCAATCGCTTCCTGGGGCGGGTCGGAAGCCGCCGATGTCCGCTATGGCCAGGCCCTGATCGCAGGCCGGCCGTATCTGGTTGTGAGCGCGCGCGATGCGCGTGGCGCGGGCGGGTTCATCGCCATCGACCCAGCCCTGCTCGACCAGGTCTACGATCTCGGCATGGCCGGGGAGGGAATGAACGTCGCGCTCGTCTCGCGGGCCGGGAACATCGTCGTGTCCAGAGGGGCCAGCGATGCCGACGCGTCATGGCTGCCGGCGCAGGCCCGGATACCGGAGGCTCAGGCGCGCTGGTCGGCGAACAGCCGGGCCGGCCCCGCGCGGGTCTACGCCGCGCGCATGGTGGCCGAGCCGGATCTCTATGTCATCGCCAGCTTCGACGGCGCGCCGGAGCGCGCGGCCTATATCCAGTTCCTGACGCTTCTGATCGCGCCGCTGCTGACGCTTGGCCTGCTCTGCCTCGTCTATCTGAAGGCGATCGACCAGCATTGCGTGCGCTGGCTGCGCGGCATCGAGGCGGCGGCCCGGGCGCGCTCGACGCTGAACAGCGCGCGCGCGGTCGTCGCCGACGACATGCCCTCCGACATCCGCAGCGTGGCCGAGGCGTTCAACGGCATGGTCGACGAGCAGGAGGTGCGCCAGCGCCGGCTGCAGACCGCGCTCGACGACAACCGCTTCCTCGTTCGCGAACTGCACCACCGGGTCAAGAACAGCCTCCAGGTCGTGCAGAGCTATATCGGCCTGACCAAGCGCGACTATCGTGGCGAGGCGAGGCTCGCCTTGTCCGACGCCGAGATCCGCGTCCATGTCCTCTCGGCCGCCTACCGGTTCACCCTTGCCGATGGCGAGATGCAGCCCGTTCGGGTCGATCTCTTCCTCGACGACGTCGTCACGATGATCTCGAACCTGTTGCGTAGCCGCGACCAGTGGATCGCGAGCACGCTCGAGACGCAGGCTACGCTCTCCGTCGACCGCATCATCCCGCTCGGTTTCCTGATCGTCGACGTGGTTTCGCGCGCGCTGCGCGACGCGCCCAATGTGAGCATCGCCGTGGCGGCCCGCGACCATGCCGAAGGCGGTATCGAAGTCGAGATCACGGCCGATCGCGACCTGCCCAAAAGCCAGCCGCCCAAGCTCTTCGCCGGCCTGGTGGCGCAGATCGAGGCCGTTCAGACGGTCGAGGCGCAAGGCCGAGCGCTCGGCGCATGGCGGATCGCGATCGCCGGCTGAGGCTCAGACCGGAGCGTCGATCATGTCGATCGATACGCCGACGCTCAGCCCGAGGAACGACCCGGTCAGTCCGGTGAAGCTGCCCGACACCGGCGAGGCGTCCTCCGGCACGCGCGCCACCGCGACCCGCAGGAGTTGGCGATCCGCGACGAGATCGTTGGTCGGGTCGAACTCGACCCAGCCATCTCCGGGGATGAAGACATCGGCCCATGCATGGGTCAAGCCGATCGAGGAGACGAGCCCCGCCGCATCCGGCGAGCGGTCATGGATATAGCCGGTGACGAAGCGCGCTGCGAAACCCATCCTGCGCGCGAGTTCGATGAACAGCCAGGCATAATCGCGGCAGGAGCCGGCCGCCTGGCGGATCGTGTCGGCCGGATGCTGGGTGCCCTCGTCATAGCGCAGCGCATAGCTCAGGCTGGTGTAGATCGCATGCGCCAGATCGCGCAGCAGATGCCCGGAGCCCTGCCCGATCCGGGCGCGGAAATCCGCCAGCCACTGGTCGAGCATCCCGTCCGGATCGGCTGCCGCAAGGTCGAGATAGGGCTGGAGCACGGCGCGCTCCGCCTCGCTGTAGACCACGCCGGTGATCGCGCCGGTCGTCTCGATCTCGGTCCGCGGCAGGGCCGAGCCGAAGCGCTGGATCACGAGTTCGCTGACGATGTCGAGCGCATCGGCGGCGCCTGTGAAATTCGCCACCGCGACGGAGTTGCCATAGGCGTCGTGCATCCAGCGCAGCCTGGCCTGCGGCGAGATCGTCAGCGCCGTGTCGACGACGCGCAGATCGAAGGAATCGCGTGGTCTCAGCATCAGCCGGTGGGGGCCGAACTGGACCGGGCCGGCATAGCGATAGGTCGTCGCATGACGAATACGCAGATACATCGAGAATCCTGCAAGCGGACGCGCCGGCCGGTGAGAGCGCCGTCCGCGACCGGCCAAAAAACAAGCCGCCCGAAGGCGGCTTTTGAAAGTGTCGCGCGAGGGGCGCGCCGAAGTAAAGTCGCGAGGGCTTCATAAAGTTCCCTGCCGCGATCAGGAAAATCAACGGACGACGATATCCGATCCGGCGAGCTGGGCCTGCTGCGAATAGGGGATCGCCCGCTTGCTGGCGTCCACCGCCTTCTGGCCGGGATCGACCGCCGCGAAACGCGCGTCGGGAGCCAGATTGCGCTCGATCTTCGTCTGCGCGACGGTCGTCGAACTCTGGTCGGTGGGAGCCTGGAGGCCGGCGCCGATGGTCAGGGCCGCAACAGCAACGCCCATGAAGCCGAAGAACAGGCCCGCGCGCTTGATGGGGGCTAGGCTGTTGGTCAACATCTGTCTCTCCCGTCGCCGTGGACCGACTGCCGAGCCGGTTTCATGGCGGATAAACCTCGCTCCAGGCCGCAAGTTCCACAAAAAGACGCAGGTCTTTACGAGATGCCGATTTCGTGAAGCGCCGGTCAGGCCGCCGGGTCGTTGGCGGCCTGCTTCGTTCGGAAGAGCCTCCACAGGGATTTCCCCAGCCGCCGCGATGTCAACTGCGCCCCCGCATGGCGCTTCTCCAGCGTGATCTTGCGGTCGTGATATTCCTCCAGGCCGGGCCGGTGGCCGACGCTGATCACGGTCGCATGCGCCAGTTCGCCTTCGAGCAGCCCCAGCATTGAATTCTGGCTGTCCTCGTCGAGGGCGGACGTCGCCTCGTCCATGATGATGATGTCGGGCCGCTGGATCACGAGGCGGGCAAAGGCCACGCGCTGACGCTCGCCGCCGGACAGGATGCGATCCCACGCATCGGCCTCGTCCAGGCGCCTGGCCATGTAGCCCAGCCCGCATCGCTTCAGCGCGGCGACGATCGTCTCGTCCTTCACCGGCAATTCCGCCTCCGGATAGAGCAGCACCGTCCGCAGCGATCCGATCGGCAGATAGGGCTTCTGCGGCACGAAGGCGATCGACTTGCCCTTCGGCACGGTGATCGAACCCGAGCCCCATGGCCACAATCCCGCCAAAGCGCGGATCAGCGTGCTTTTTCCGGTGCCGCTTTCGCCGACGATGAGAACCTTCTCGCCGGGCGCGATCACGGTCGAGGCGTCGGTGATGACGGCCCGGCCATTGCTGTGGGCGATCGAGAGGTTCTCCAGATGGATCGCTCCGTCCTCGCTTTCGCCGAGCTGGATGCGGGTGTCGCCTTCCATGATCGTGCCGAGGTCGAGCGCCTCCAGCGCTTCCTGCAATTCGTCGACGCGGCTCACCGAGGCGAACCATTCGGCCAGCCTGACGAAATTGTCGACGAACCAGATCAGCGCCGCCTGCACGGCGCTGAAGGCGGCGACCACCTGCATCACCGCGCCCAAAGTCACATCGCCCGACAGATATTTCGGCGCGATGAGCAGCAGCGGCACGATCGGAAACAGCGCGCCGTTCGTGTTGAGCACCAGCGCGATCACGCCCTGCTGCCGTATGACCCGCAGCCAGGCGGAGACGACACGGCCGTAATTCTCGCCGACCGAGGCGCGTTCGTCGGCGTCGCCCTTGATCAGCGCGATGCTTTCAGCATTCTCGCGCAGCCGCGTCATCTCGGCCCTGAACTGCGCCTCGGCCTCGTTCTTGGCCGAAATCCGCCCGACCAGCGGCCGACCGGCGAAATAGGCCGCAAGCGAGGCGATGACGGCGTAGAGGATCGCCGCGAACGCCATATAGCTTGGAATCACGATCACCATGCCGGCGAGCGTGAACGTCGCCGAGCCCGCGACATGCCACAGGATCGCGGCGAAGGTGACCGCCGTGACCAGGGCGCTGATCAGGCCGATCGCAAATTCGACGAGCGGCTCGATCGCGAGCCGAACGTCCTCGGCGATGCGGAATTCGGGCGCGGTCTGTTCCCTGGCGATGAACTGCAGCCGGTAATAGCGCTGGTCGGCGATCCACCAGCCGGCGAGACGGCGGGTCAGATATTCGCGCCAGCGCGTCTGCAGCAGCATCCGGCTGATCACCAGCGCCGACAAAGTCAGCGACGAGACGACGACGAGCAGCGGCAGCCATGCGACCACGCTCCAGACGGTGGCCGCGCTGCGCGTCTCCAGCGCGTCGAAGAACAGCCGGTTCCAGGCGTTGACCCCGACCGCGGTCGCGATCTGCGCCGCGACGAAGACCAGCACGGTCAGCGTCAGGAACCAGGCGCGCCAGCGCGTCTGCCCGGTCCAGAACGGCAGGGCGACGGCAAAGAAACGGCGCATGCGCGAGCGCGCCGGTGCGGTGGTCTGGTCGGTCATGCGCGCGGGGCTCCGGAGCGTGTCGGGACGGATGGCGATGACGGCGGCGTCCGACGCATCACGAGAACGGCGGTCGCGGCCCCAGGTTCCTTGCTGTGCAAGGCTTGCTCGCGTCCTTGCTCGCGACCTTGCTCACAAGCACCATCTGCGACGCACAAGCAGCGGCAATACGTCATTTGACCTTGAGCCCGATGCATGAACGCTGGCAATCTGGCGGCCGGTCGGGGGAAAGCATCAGGCGATGACGGCAAGCGTGAAAGAGGGCCGCCTCGGCGTGCCGTGCCTGGCCTGCCCGCTGCGGCTGAAGCCGGCTTTCAAGGACAAGCCGGACGAGGAAGTGCGCTTCATCCAGGCGATGAAGGTCGATCATCGTCAGGTGCCGGCCGGCGGCGACATCATCCATCCCGGCCAGGAGGATGCGGAGCTTTACACGCTCTTCTCCGGCTGGGCCTTCCGCTACAAGTCGCTGCCCGACGGCCGCCGCCAGATCCTCAACTTCCTGCTGCCGGGAGACCTCGTCGGCCTGCAGGCCTCGCTGCTCAGCGCCGCCCAGCACGGCATCGAGGCGCTGACCGATGTCGAGCTCTGCGTCTTTCCGCGCAAGCGCGTCTGGGATCTGTTCGTGCGGATGCCGAGCCTGTCCTACGAGATCGCCTGGCTCGGGTCGCGCGAGGAGAGCCTGATCGACGAGAACCTGACCTCGGTCGGCCAGCGCAGCGCCAGCGAGCGCATCGCCGCCATGGTGATCTCGCTCTATCGCCGCGCCGATGCGCTCGGCCTCGTCACCGACGGCAGCTTCGCCTTTCCCCTGGCCCAGCAGCAATTGGCCGACGCGCTCGGCCTGTCCCTGGTCCATACCAGCAAGACCTGGTCCCGACTGCGCCGATCGGGCCTGTTCTCGATCGCGAATGGCAGGCTGACATTGCTCAATCCCCGCCTGACCGCCCGCATGGCCTCGCTGTTCGAGCAGGAATTCCGGCCTCGCCCGCTGATTTGAGCGTGGATGTGATCCGCCCACGCGGAACCTACTGGACCGCAAAGCGTCTTGACCCCATATGACGGGGCGGTAACGTCATGTTTCCGTCATGGTTGCTGCCGTCGCAGCGGCGTCAGAGGTCAGATGTCCCAGCTTGTCAGGCGCTCGCGCCCCCCCTCGTTCGCAGCGCGGCTCGGCCAGTCCAGCATGGCCACGCGCATCGAGGACGAGATGCGCGTCACGGCGGCCGATCTCGTCGACAGCGTCGCCGAGGCCAGGCTGAAGGTCGCCGCCGCGCGCTACAAGGTCGAGGACGAGGTGCGCCACACGGCCGGCCGGTTGAAGACCCGCGTCAGCAGGGCTGCCGGCGAGGCCAGGACCAAGCTCGGCGACGAGGCCCGCTTCATCCGCTCCTGGCTCGACGCGCCGATGCGAACCGGCTCCGTCACGCCGTCAGGCCCGGCGCTGGCGCGCCGCATGGCGTCCTTCGTCGATCCCGACATTCCCGGCCCCGTGATCGAGATCGGCCCTGGGACGGGCCCGGTCACCGAGGCGCTGCTCGAGCGCGGCGTCGACGAGGCGCGTCTCGTTCTGGTCGAATACAGCCCGGAATTCTGCGCGCTGCTCCGTCAGCGCTTCCCCCGCGCCACCGTGGTCGAGGGCGACGCCTACGCCCTGTCGACGACTCTGGCCGAGCGCCTCCACGAGAAAGCCGTGGCCGTGGTTTCGAGCCTGCCTCTGTTCTCCCGCCCGCCCGCGATGCGGACCGCGTTCGCCAGCGACGTCTTCACGCTGCTGGCCGATGGCGCGCCGCTGATCCAGTTCACCTATTCGGTGATCTCGCCGGTGCCGCGCAAGGGCTCTGGGCTCAAGGCCTTCGTCTCCGACTGGGTCTTGCGTAACATCCCGCCGGCCCGCGTCTGGGTCTATCGCCGCGCCAACTGACGCCGCGTTTCGCCCGGCCTGGCAGGACGCCCGATCCCGCATCGCAAACTCGCCCGGAGCGTGGTTCCTTGTCCGCACCCATGATTCTCGTCCTCTCCGGCTCCGACAGGCCCGGCTCGCTCAACGCCAGGCTCGCAGCGCTCGCGGCGCGCAAGCTGGGACCTGTCGCGACGCTGATCTCGCTGGCGGATTATCCGCTACCCTTTGTCGATGAATCGCATCGCGGCCATGCCACGCCGGAGGCTGCCGCGCTCGGCGCGCTCGTCGGGGAGCATGCCGGCCTGTTCATCGCCTGCCCCGAATACAACTCCGGCTACACGCCCGCCCTCAAGAACGCGCTCGACTGGATCAGCCTGGCGCGGCCGGGCGGGCCGGCGCTAGCCGGCAAGGTCGTCGCGCTCGGCGGCGCGTCGCCCGGTCCGCGCGGAGCCTATCGCAGCCTGACGCAGTTGCGGACCGTGCTGGAACTCGGCTTCGGCGCGCTGGTCGTTCCCGAGATGGTTTCCGTGCCCCATGCCGACAAGGCCTTCGACGAGGCGGGCGGCTTCGTGGCCGAGGCCAATGCGAAGGCGCTCGACGCGGCGCTGGGGAGGCTCCTGAAACTGGCCGGCGCATCGGCGTGAGCACTCACCGAGTGACGCCGTCGCCTCGAGCGTCGGCTTGACCCCGATCGCCACCTCGGATTTGGTTCAGCGCGAGCAGGCAGCCGGCGGGGCGAGACGGTGACGGATATCGCGCGGCTCGTCCGCGACATCGCCGATGCGATGGCCGCCGCCCCCGAGCGCGGCGAGGTCGCGACCTATATTCCGCCGCTCGCCCGGATCGATCCCGCTCGCTTCGGACTTTGCGTCGTGATGGCCGACGGGACGGTCCATGCGGCGGGCGACGCCGACGAGACCTTCTCGATCCAGAGCGTCTCGAAAGTGTTCGCGCTGACGCAGGCGCTCGGCAAGACCGGCGATACGCTGTGGCGGCGGGTCGGCCGCGAGCCTTCGGGAACGGCGTTCAATTCGATCGTCCAGCTCGAGCGCGAGCAGGGCATCCCGCGCAATCCCTTCATCAACGCCGGCGCGCTCGTGGTCGCCGACGTCAACCTCGCCGGGCACCAGCCACGCGTCGCGATCGGCGAATTGCTGCGTTTCGTGCGCTATCTCGCCGATGACGACACGATCGCGATCGACGAGCATGTCGCGCGCGCCGAGCAGGCGACCGGCTTCCGCAATGTCGCGCTGGCCAACTACATGAAGGCCTTCGGCAACCTGACGCATCCGCCGGAGCTGACGCTCGGCGTCTATTTCCATCAATGCGCCATCGCGATGAGTTGCCGGCAACTCGCCACGGCCGGGCGCTACCTGATGCATGGCGGGCTGCTCGAACCCGGCGGGCCGCGCGTCGTCTCGGGCCAGCGCGCCCGCCGCATCAACGCGCTGATGCTGACCTGCGGCCATTACGACGCCTCCGGCGATTTCGCTTTCAGGGTGGGCCTACCAGGAAAATCCGGCGTCGGCGGCGGGATTCTGGCGGTCGCGCCTGGAAAGGCGTCGATCGCGGTCTGGTCGCCGGGACTGAACGCCAACGGCAATTCGCTACTGGGAACGCTGGCTCTGGAGCGGCTGGCGGAAGCGACGGGCTGGACGGTGTTCGGAGCGAGGTGAACGCGGCCCTTGCGGCGAGCGCGCGCCAATTCCGCCTCTTTGCTCCGCTACCAGAAACAGGTCACCGATCCGCGAGGCTGTTCATGAGATTGCGCTTTCAACTGGTCGCCGCCCTCGCCGGAGCAGGCATCCTGGCTACCCTGGCCGGTCCGGGTGGCGCGTTCGCGCAGGAGGACAACGCTCCCCGCCGCGATCAGGTCCAGACCAGCGAACGGCCCGCGCGACAGGAGACGAGGCCCGCCCCCTCGCAGGCGTTCGCCTTGCCGCCGGCCTCCATCTCCCGGCATGAGGCCGCCCTGCCGGGTCGGACGCTGAATTATACGGCAACGGCCGGCGCCCTGCCGGTCCGCGACCCGTCCGGCCGCGTCCTCGCCGAAATCGCCTATGTCTCCTATGTGCTCGACCGCGATCAGGGCGCTCCCGCCACAGCCCGCCCCGTGACGTTTGCGTTCAACGGCGGACCCGGCGCGGCATCCGCCTATCTGCATCTGGGCCTGATGGGCCCGAAGCGCCTGCCTTTCGGACGCCAGGGCGACACGCCTTCGATGCCGCCGACGCTACGCGACAATGCCGAGACCTGGCTCGATTTCAGCGATCTGGTCTTCATTGATCCGGTCGGAACCGGCTTCAGCCGTTTCGCGGCCGGCAATGACGAGGCGCGCGGGCTGCTCTGGTCCGTCGAGGGCGACTACAAGTCGCTCGCCCGCTTCGTCGCCAACTGGCTGCGGCAGAACGATCGTCTCGCTTCGCCGAAATTCCTCGTCGGCGAGAGCTATGGCGGGTTTCGTGCGCCCAAGGTCGCAAGCGAGCTACAGACCGGCGACGGCGTGGGCGTCTCGGGTCTCGTGCTGGTCTCGCCCGTGCTCGATTTCACCTATCAGCGCGATGCTGGCCGCTCGCCGCTCAGCTGGGCGGTGTCGCTGCCCGCGATGGCGGCGGTGAGGCTGGAGCGCAGCGGCGCGCTCTCGCGGCAGGCGCTGGCCGAGGCCGAGGCATATGCGGCCGGCGAGTATCTCATCGATCTGATCAAAGGCCCGCGCGATCGCCAGGCGCAGGCGCGGCTGGTCGCCCGCGTCGCGGCGCTGACCGGGCTCGATCCCGAACTCGTGCGGCGCAGGGGCGGGAAAGTCGACGTCGGCACATTCCTGCGCGAGATCGATCGCGACAAGGCGCGTGTCGGCAGCCCTTATGACGGCAACGTCACGGCGCTCGATCCTTCTCCGGATTCTGCCCGCGGCCGGGCGCCCGATGCCGTGCTGGACGCGATCACCGCGCCGCTGACGAGCGCGATGCTCGGCCATTACGCCAGCGCGCTGAAGTGGCGGCCGGAGGGCCGCTATTTCCTTCTCAACGAAGAGGTCAGCCGGCGCTGGAGCTATGGCCGGGGCCGCGGCGATCGTGAATCCATGCAGGAACTCACGAGCGTGCTCGCGCTCGACCCGCGTCTTTCAGTGATCGTCGCCCATGGCTTCACGGACCTCGTCACTCCCTATTTCGAATCGAAGCTGCTGCTCGACCAGTTGCCGCCCCTCGGCGATCCGGACAGGGTCAGGCTGGAGCTTTTTCCCGGCGGGCACATGTTCTACGCCCGCGACGCCGCGCGCATCGGATTGCGCGAGGCCGTCCGCGCCATGATGGAATCGCGCAAGGCGCTGTAACGCCGCGCGGGCCGATCGCGGTGGTCAGGTGTCGACCGTCGCGTTCAGCGCGTTGCTCTGGATGAACTCGCGGCGCGGCTCGACCACGTCGCCCATCAGCTTGACGAAAAGGTCGTCGGCCTCGTCGTTCTGGTCGTTGCGGACGCGCAGCAGCGAGCGGGCGTCGCGGTCGAGCGTGGTTTCCCAGAGCTGGTCGGGGTTCATCTCGCCCAGCCCCTTGTAGCGCTGCAGCGAGACGCCCTTCTTGCCGATGGCGGAGATGGCCTCGAACAAATCGGTCGGCCCGTTGACGACATGGTCGTCGCCCTTGCGGCTCAAAACGCCGGGCTTCGAGTAGGCTTCCTGCAGCGAGGCCGCCGCCGCGTCGAGCTTGCGCGCCTCGGCGCTGGCGAGCAGGCCGGCGTCCAGCCCCGCGACCTGCTTCACGCCGCGCACCATGCGCGAGAACAGGAAGCCGCCATCGGCGACCCTGCCCTCCCAGCCGCGCTCCAGATCGTCGGAGATCGCGTCGAGCCGCGCCGCCACGGCGGTCGCCTTGGCGGCGGCCTCCGCGTCGCTGTCGCTGGCGAGCGGATGCAGCGCCCCGGCGATCGCCATCTGCTCGACGACGCGTCGGTCATAGCGCGAATGCAATTGGGAGAGCGTGTGGCGGACGCCGCGCGCCTCCTCGATCAGGACGCGCAGATCGGCCCCGCCGCGCTCCGAGCCGTCGCTGGTCTTGAAGACCGCGCCGTCCAGCGCCGTCTCGACGAGGTAGTCCTCCAGCGCGCGCTCGTCCTTGAGATAGACATGGCTCTTGCCGCGCGCCGCCTTGTAGAGCGGCGGCTGGGCGATGAAGAGATGCCCGCGCTCGATCACCTCCGGCATCTGCCGGTAGAAGAACGTCAGCAGCAGCGTGCGAATGTGGGAGCCGTCCACGTCCGCGTCGGTCATGATGATGATCTTGTGGTAGCGCAGCTTCTCGATGTTGAACTCCTCGCGGCCGATGCCGGCGCCCAAAGCCGTGATCAGCGTGCCGACCTGCTCGGAGGAGAGCATCTTGTCGAAACGAGCCCGCTCGACGTTCAAAATCTTGCCGCGCAGCGGCAGCACGGCCTGGTATTCGCGGGCGCGGCCCTGCTTGGCGGAGCCGCCGGCCGAGTCGCCCTCGACGATGAAGAGTTCCGACTTGGCCGGGTCGCGCTCCTGGCAGTCGGCGAGCTTGCCGGGTAGCGAGGCGATGTCGAGAGCGCCCTTGCGCCGCGTCAGGTCGCGCGCCTTGCGGGCGGCCTCGCGGGCGGCGGCGGCCTCCGCCACCTTGCCGACGATCAGCCTGGCCTCGGGCGGGTGCTCCTCCAGCCAGGTCGCCAGCGCCTGGTTGACGACGTTCTCGACCACGGGGCGGACCTCGGAGGAGACCAGCTTGTCCTTGGTCTGCGAGGAGAATTTCGGATCGGGCACCTTGACCGAGACGATCGCGGTCAGGCCCTCGCGGCAGTCGTCGCCGGTGAGCGAGACCTTCTCCTTTTTCAGAATGCCGGAGCTTTCGGCATAGCCGGTGATCTGGCGCGTCAGCGCGGCGCGGAAGCCGGCCAGATGCGTGCCGCCGTCGCGCTGCGGGATGTTGTTGGTGAAGCAGAGCACGTTCTCGTGGTATGAATCGTTCCACCACAGCGAGACGTCGACGGTGATGCCGTCCTTTTCGTTGGTCAGCATCAGCGGCTTGCTGATGATCGGGCTCTTGGCGCGGTCGAGATAGCGCACGAAGGCCTCGACGCCGCCCTCATACATCAGCTCCTCGCGAACGATCTCGGCATGGCGGGCGTCGGTCAGGACGATGCGGACGCCGGAGTTGAGGAAGGCGAGCTCGCGCAGGCGATGTTCGAGGGTCTTGTAGTCGAACTCGATCATCGTGAAGGTGTCCTGGCTCGGGGTGAAGGTCACCTCCGTGCCGCGCTTGTCGCCGGCCGGGCCGACGACGGCGAGCGGCGCGATCGCGTCGCCATGGCGGAACTCCATGAAATGCTCCTGGCCGCCGCGCCAGATCCTGAGCTTCAGCGAGACAGAAAGCGCGTTGACGACCGAAACGCCGACGCCGTGCAGGCCGCCCGAGACCTTGTAGGAATTCTGGTCGAATTTCCCGCCGGCATGGAGCTGGGTCATGATGACCTCGGCGGCCGAGATGCCTTCCTCGCTGTGGATATTCGTCGGAATGCCGCGGCCGTTGTCGGTCACGGTGACCGAGCCTTCCGCATTCAGCGTCACGGTGACGAGGTCGGCATGGCCGGCCAGCGCCTCGTCAATGGCGTTGTCGACCACCTCATAGACCATGTGGTGCAGGCCCGAGCCGTCGTCGGTGTCGCCGATATACATGCCCGGCCGCTTGCGGACCGCATCCAGGCCTTTGAGAACCTTGATGGAATCGGCGCCGTATGCGGCGTCCTCGAGGTCGCGGGCGGTATCGTTCATGTCGGGGTCCTTCGGCGGCGCTGGCGGCGTCCGCGATCATCTTGATTCGTATCACGAATATAGCCGTTCAGCGTGGCTTTTTCACGCGCATGCGCGTGCGTGCGCGAGAGCGGCTCTTTGGCTCATCGGCGAGGGACGCTCCGGCGGTCGGAACTGGAATCGGGAATGCAGCAAATGACGTTGACGTCCCGACCGGCGCGTGACTGATACTCAGGGCGGGGGGAAACATGCCTACACGTATCGTCATTATCGAAGACGAAGCGATGATCGCTGCATTCGTCGAAGACGTTCTGATCGATCATGGGTTCGCGGTCGCCGGTATCGCCGGTTCGCTGCTTGACGCCAACGCGTTCATCGAAGATTCCGCTTTCGACATTGCGATCGTTGATCTGAACCTGCGCGGGCAATCGACCCGGGAGATCGTCGTTCGTCTTGTCGAGAGCGGAAAAGCCGTCCTCGTCGCCACCGGCCTTCATGGCCTTCCGCAGGATTTTCCGGATGTGCCGCTGCTCGCCAAACCGTTCTCGCCCGTCAAGCTGATCGACATGGTGCGTGGCCTCGAGGCCGGGCTCGGCTGAGGACGGGATAGGCACGGCGGAACCGCTTTCCTAAGGCGTCCCGCCCGCGCGCCATGGGCGGCGCCGAATTCCGATGACGGATCGGATCGTGTCGCGATCCAATCCGGGATCATCCGGTTCCGGGATCGGCGGCGAGGACCTGATGCAGCTTGTCGCCGAGTTGCGCCAGCGTGAACGGCTTCGGCAGGAGCTGGACGCCGGCGTCGAGCACGCCGTTGTGAACGATGGCGTTGCGCGTGAAACCGGTGGTGTAGAGAACCTTGAGACCGGGTCGTCGCGCCAGCGCCTGCGTCGCAAGCTTGCGCCCGTCCGTTCCCGGCATGACGATGTCGGTGAACAGCAGCGCGATCTCCGGATGGTCGTCGAGCACACGCAGGGCGCCATCGCTGCCGTTGGCGTGAACGACCGTATAGCCAAGTTCGCGGACAGCCGCGATGGTCAGCTCGCGGACGCGGTCGTCGTCCTCGACCACGAGGATCACGTGATGCGAGGTCGTCTGCCGCTGTTCGGGGACAGGGGCTTCCGCGGCGGCGTCCTCCGTGACCGCGCCGTAACGCCTCGGCAGATAGATCTTGATCGTCGTGCCGATCCCCGGCTCCGAATAGATCTTGAGATGCCCGAGCGACTGCTTGACGAAGCCGTGAACCTGCGAGAGGCCGAGCCCCGTCCCCTTGCCGACCTCCTTGGTGGTGAAGAACGGCTCGAAGACCTTGCTGACGATCTCCGGCGGCATGCCCGTCCCGGTGTCGGTGATCGCGATCAGCACGTGCTGGCCCGCCGATACGCCATGTTCGCGCGCATAGGCCTCGTCCAGATCGCCGTTGGAGGTCTCGATCGTCAGCTTGCCGCCGTCGGGCATAGCGTCGCGGGCGTTGACGCAGATGTTGAGGATGGCGTTCTCGAGCTGGCCGGGATCGGCATGGACCGGCCAGAGCCCAGCTCCGAGGACCGTCTCGAGGGCGATCGTCTCGCCGATGGCCCGGCCGACCAGCTCCGACATCCCGGTCACGAGACTGTTGGCGTTGAGCGTCTGCGGCGCCAGCGGCTGCTGCCGTGAAAACGCCATCAGCCGCCCGGTCAGGGTCGCGGCGCGATTGGCGCCATCGAGCGCAGCGTCGATCAGGCGGCCGACATCGGTGTCACCACGGGCCAGTCTCTTCCTGGCGAGGCCGAGCCCGCTCATGATCACGGCCAGCATGTTGTTGAAGTCGTGCGCGATGCCGCCGGTGAGTTGACCGATCGCGTCCATCTTCTGCGATTGCCGGAGTTGTTGCTCGATCTTCTGGCGCTCCTCAGCCTCGCGCAGCACCTCTTCCTTGGCGGCCCGCTCGCGACGGATATGGCGGATCGCCAGCGCGGAGGTCGCCAGGAGCGCGGCCATCGACAGCAGCGCCACGAGCGCGTTCATCGCCAGCGTGGCCCGCCAGGGCGCGAGCGCGGAGCTCTTGTTGATGCCGAACCCGACATAGACCGGATAGGGCTCGATCCGCGCATAGCCGAACATGCGCTCGATGCCGTCTATCCCCGAAATGGCGTCGAAACGGCCCTTGTCCTGCTGCGCCATCGCGCGCCGAAGCGGCGATCCGGGGGGCAGCGTCGTCTGGGTGGTCACCGGCATGCGGACCAGAATTTCGCCGTCGAGCCGCAGCAGCAGGACGTTATGGTCGAGTTGCCGTTCCACGCCGTCGTAGAATGTCTCGAAATAGCTGCGGTCCACCGAGATCGCGATGGCGCCGCGGAACTCTCCATCCGGGCTGTAGACGCGATCGGCGACGTTGAAGACCGACTGGCCCGACTGCCGCCCGACATAGGATCGCGAGACGTAGAGCCGGTCCATCGGCGTTGCCTTCAGCGCCTGGAACCAGTCGCGATCCGCGAAGCTGGTGGCGGGGGTTGCGGGGAAGGTGCGGCTCGAGGCCCGCATTCGCCCCTCGTCGTCGGTGATGGTGATGGTCGCGATCTGGTCGAGGTTGGTCTGAAGGCGCTTCAGCAGCTCGTGGACGCCCTCATTGGTCCCGACCGCGTCCCAGTCGACGCCGCGCAGCCGCTCGTTGATCTGGTCGATCGAGAGGCGGTGTGTCTCCAGCACCTTGAGGGCGTGCTCCTGCAGCACGTCCACGGTCCGCTCGGCGCGATCGCGCGCGCCGCGCAGCGTCTGGCCGTAGTTTTGCCAGCTCACCAGGATAAGGAGCGTGGTCGGAAGCAGAATCGACATGGCAAGGAGGGCGAACCCCGGGCCACGTGGCCGGCGCGCAAGATTCATCACAGTCGCGAACACCGGCCGTACGCCCCCAACCCCTTGTAGAAACCAGCCCAACCTAGCGACGTGGCGCATCCGGGTCGAGCGCCAAAAGCGGCCGGCGCGGCCGCGACCTAAGCCTCGAACCCGGCGATCGCCTCCAGGAACGCCTCGCCATACTGCGTCAGCTTGCGCTCGCCGACGCCCTCGATGGCGCGCATCTGGTCGAGCCCCAAAGGCCGCTCGCGCGCCATCGCGATCAGGGTGCGGTCGGTGAAGATGATGTAGGCGGCGACGCCCTCCTCGCGGGCGATCTGGAGCCTGAGCCGGCGCAGATGCTCGAACAGCCCCGCCGTGCCCTCGTCGAGCCCGTCGGCGCGGGCGGCCTCGCGCTCGGAGCGCCGCGTCCGACGCCCGGCGAAGGGGTCGGCGCGCAGCGCGATCGACTCGCGCCCGAGCAGGATCTCGTCGCCCTTCTCGGTCAGACAAAACCCGCCATGCTCGGGGCTGGCCTCGGCGAGCGCGCCTGCGGCGAAGAGCTTTCGCGCCAATGCGGTCCAGGCGCTTTTGGGCTTGTTCTTGCCGACGCCGAAGGTTTTCAGGCCGTCATGGTTCTGGCGACGGATGGCGTCGGTCACCGTGCCGGTGAGGATGTCGGCGAGATGGGCCGCCCCGAAACGCTGACCCGAGCGCGCCACCGCCGAGAGCAGCTTTCGCGCATCGAGCGTGGCGTCGGTGAGTTCAGCCTCGCCGCCGCAGAGATCGCAACGGAGCGGCGCCTCGCCATGTTTGCAGCTCTGAGTCTCCTCGCCGAAATAGGACAGCAGCGCGCTGCGGCGGCAGAGCGCCGATTCGCACAGCTCGATCATCGCGTTGAGCCGCCTGTGCTCGATGCGGTGGCGCTCGTCGTCGATCGCCTTCTCGTCGATCTGCCGGCGGCGCAGCGCCATGTCCTCGATGCCGTAAAGCGTCAGCGTGTCGGCAGAAAGCCCGTCGCGGCCGGCGCGGCCGATTTCCTGGTAGTAGCTCTCGATCGAGCCCGGCATGTCGGCATGGACGACGAAGCGGACATCGGGCTTGTTGATGCCCATGCCGAAGGCGATGGTGGCGCAGACGACGACGCCGTCCTCCTGCAGGAAGACGTCCTGGTTGCGATTGCGAACGCCCTGCTCCATGCCGGCATGATAGGCCAGCGCGTTCCAGCCCTTGCCGCGCAGGCCCTCGGCCAATCGCTCGGCGCGGTCGCGCGAGGAGCAGTAGACGATGCCCGAGCCGCCGCGGTGCCGCGTCAGGAATTCGTCGATCTGCCGGCGCGGCTGGTCTTTTGGCGCGAAGGCGAGCTTCAGGTTCGGCCGGTCGAAGGAATGCACCACGAGATGCGGCGGCCGCGGAAAAAGCTGCTGGGCGATGTCGTCTCGCGTCTGGCGGTCGGCGGTGGCGGTCAGCGCCGTCACCGGCACGCCGCCGAGCGCCTCGCGCGTCCTGGCGAGCAGGCGGTATTCGGGCCGAAAATCGTGGCCCCATTGCGAGACGCAATGCGCCTCGTCGATGGCGAGCCGCGTCACGCCGAGCCGGCGCAGGCGGCCGACCAGCCCCTCGCCCGAAAGCCGCTCCGGCGAGACGAAGAGCAGCCTGAGATCGCCAGCGTTGAGCTTGTCCCAGGCTTGCGTCGCCTCGCTCTCGCTGTTCATCGAGTTCAGCGAGGCGGCCGCGACGCCGGCCCGCGTCAACTGGCCCACCTGGTCGCGCATCAGCGCGATCAGCGGCGAGACGACCAGCGTCAGCCCGCCGGCGACCAGCGCCGGAAGCTGATAGCACATCGATTTGCCCGAGCCCGTCGGCATCACGGCGAAGACGTCGCGGCCCGACAGGGCCGCCTCGATCACCTCCCATTGCCCGGGGCGGAAATCGTCGTAGCCGAAGACGGATTTGAGGATCGCGCGGGCGTCTGATTCGCGAGAGAGCGGCATGGGGAGGGTGTGCCGTAATCGAGCGCGCGTGGCCAGCGGCACACGCTTGAAAACAAAAAGCGCGACGACGCAAAAGCCGCCGGAACTTTCCCTATTCGTCCCGGTTGTTCGGGCACAAGCCGCACATGCGGCGCGACAGTTAAAGGACGAGGACCATGGGCAGCACGATGGACAAGGTGAAGGGCATGGCGAACGAGGCCACTGGCAACGTCAAGCAGGCCGCCGGCAAGGCCATGAACAAGCCCGGTCTCGAGGCCGAGGGCATCGCGCAGGAGCGCAAGGGCGAGGCCCAGCAGGCGCTCGGCAAGGGCAAGGAGGCCGTCAAGAAGGTGGTCGACAAGGCCTGATTTCGATCAGAGCCTGACCAAGAAGCGGGTCGCCGGAAGGCGGCCCGCTTTTTTGTGTGCGTTCCACGTCTCTTTTTGAAGCCCTCATCCTGAGGAGAGCGCAGGCGCGTCTCGAAGGATGCTCCAGATTCGTCCGGAGCGAACTGGAGCATCCTTCGAGCAGGGCCATCGCTTGAAGCACCGAGCTGTCCCCTTCCCCCCGCTTGCGGTGGGGAAGGGGGCTGAAAGCACAGCGCCTCAAATCCTCTCAAGCGATCGCCCTGATCCTTCGAGACGCGGGCTTTACCCGCTCCTCAGGATGAGGTTTGTGGATGGATGCCGTCTTCTCAGGCCGCCCCGCCGAGCCCGCCGAGGAAATCCTTGACCCGGCCGAAGAAACCCGCCGATTCCGGGTGGGTCGAATGCGAGCTTTCGCGCTCGAATTCGAGCAGCAGCTCGCGCTGGCGGGCGGTCAGCTTCTGCGGCGTCTCGATCAGCACCTGGATGTAGAGGTCGCCGAACTCGCGCGAGCGCAGCACGCTCATGCCCTTGCCCTTGAGACGGAACTGCTTGCCGGTCTGCGTCCCCTCGGGAATTTTGACCCTGGCCTGCTCGCCGGTCAGCGTCGGCACCTCGATCTCGCCGCCGAGCGCAGCCGAGGTCAGGCCGAGCGGCACGCGGCAGAACAGATCGGCCCCGTCGCGCTGGAAGATGGCGTGCGGCTTGATCGAGAGGAAGATGTAGAGGTCGCCGGCTGGCCCGCCGCGCAGGCCGGCTTCGCCCTCGCCCGCCAGCCTGATCCGGGTGCCGTCCTCGACGCCGGCGGGGATCGTCACCGAGAGCGTGCGCTCGCGGGTGACGCGGCCGGCGCCCGCGCAGTTCTTGCACGGATCGTCGATGATCTCGCCGCGGCCGTTGCAGCTCGGGCAGGTCCGCTCGATCGAGAAGAAGCCCTGGTTCGCCCGCACCCGGCCATGGCCGCCGCAGGTCGGGCAGGTGCGCGATTTCGAGCCGGGCTTCGCGCCCGAGCCCGAGCACGCCTCGCAGGACACCGAGGTCGGCACGCGGATCGAGGCGCTCTTGCCGGCATAGGCCTCTTCCAGCCCGATCTCGAGATTGTAGCGCAGATCGGCCCCGCGCTCGCGACCGTTCGCGGCGCGCGGCCCGCCGCGCCCGCGCGCATCGCCGAAGAACGAGTCGAAAATGTCCGACATGAAGTCGGAGAATTCCGGCCCCTGCTGGCCGCCGCCCTGCTCGAAGGCCTGATGGCCGTAGCGGTCGTAAGCCGGGCGCTTCTGCGCGTCGGAGAGCACCTGATAGGCCTCGTTCAATTCCTTGAACTTGGCCTCGGCGCCCTTGTCGCCGGGGTGCCGGTCTGGGTGGCAGGTCATGGCGAGCTTGCGGAAGGCGCTTTTCAGCTCCGCATCGCTGGCCGTCTTGGCGACGCCGAGGATTTCATAATAGTCGCGCTTGGACATCAAACAAAGGCCCCTTCGCTCCCCTGCGCGTCATGGCTGGGCTTGACCCGGCATCTCCGGCAGGAGAACGAGTATGTTCGTTCACGACGCCATCCCGTAACGCAATGGCCGGGTCAAGCCCGGCCATGACGTCGTCGGTTCTGGCTGAGCGCCCTCAGGCGCTCTTCTTCTTGTCGTCGCTGACGTCCTTGAAGTCGGCGTCGATGACGTCGTCCTTCTTGGCCTCCGCCGGCTGCTCGCCGCCTTCGGCCGTCGGCGCTTCCGCCTGGCTGGCGGCATACATCGCCTCGCCGAGCTTCATCGAGGCCTGCATCAGATCGGTGGTGCGGGCCGTGATCGTCTCGGCGTTGTCTTCGGCCAGAGCCGCCTTCAAGGCGTCCATCGCGGTCTCGATCGCGGCCTTGTCGGCCTCCGAAACTTTGTCGCCATAATCCTTCAGCGACTTCTCGGTCGAGTGCACCAGGCTCTCGCCCTGGTTCTTCGCCTCGACGACCTCGCGGCGCTTCTTGTCCTCGGTCGCGTTGGCCTCGGCGTCCTTGACCATCTTCTGGATGTCGGCCTCCGAGAGACCGCCAGAGGCCTGGATGCGGATCTGCTGCTCCTTGTTGGTGGCCTTGTCCTTCGCCGTCACCGAGACGATGCCGTTGGCGTCGATGTCGAAGGTCACCTCGATCTGCGGCATGCCGCGCGGAGAGGGCGGAATGCCCATCAGGTCGAACTGGCCGAGCGCCTTGTTGTCGGCCGCCATCTCGCGCTCGCCCTGGAAGACCCGGATCGTCACCGCGTTCTGGTTGTCTTCGGCGGTCGAGAAGACCTGGCTCTTCTTGGTCGGGATCGTGGTGTTGCGGTCGATCAGGCGGGTGAACACGCCGCCGAGCGTCTCGATGCCGAGCGAGAGCGGTGTCACGTCGAGCAGCAGCACGTCCTTGACGTCGCCCTGCAGCACGCCGGCCTGGATCGCGGCGCCGATGGCGACGACCTCGTCGGGGTTGACGCCCTTGTGCGGCTCCTTGCCGAAGAACTGCTTCACCACCTCCTGGACCTTGGGCATGCGCGTCATGCCGCCGACGAGCACGACCTCGTCGATCTGCCCGGCCGAAAGGCCGGCGTCCTTGAGCGCCTTCTTGCAGGGCTCGATGGTGCGCTGGACCAGATCGTCGACCAGGCTCTCGAACTTGGCGCGCGAGAGCTTGATGGCGAGATGCTTCGGCCCCGAAGCGTCGGCCGTGATATAGGGCAGGTTGATCTCGGTCTGCGCCGTGGTCGACAGTTCGATCTTGGCCTTTTCGGCGGCTTCCTTCAGGCGCTGGAGGGCGAGCTTGTCCTTCTTCAGGTCGATGCCCTGCTCGCGCTTGAACTCGTCGGCGAGATATTCGACGAGGCGCATGTCGAAGTCCTCGCCGCCGAGGAAGGTGTCGCCATTGGTCGACTTCACCTCGAAGACGCCGTCGCCGATCTCGAGGATCGAGACGTCGAAGGTGCCGCCGCCGAGGTCATAGACCGCGATGATTCCGGCCTGCTTCTTGTCGAGGCCATAGGCGAGGGCTGCCGCTGTCGGCTCGTTGATGATCCGCAGCACCTCGAGGCCGGCGATGCGGCCGGCGTCCTTGGTGGCCTGGCGCTGGGCGTCGTTGAAATAGGCCGGGACCGTGATCACGGCCTGCGTCACCGACTGGCCGAGATAGGCCTCGGCCGTTTCCTTCATCTTGGTCAGGGTGAAGGCGGAAATCTGGGACGGCGAATAGTCGGCGCCGTCGGCCTCGACCCAGGCGTCGCCCGAGGAGGATTTCTTGATCTTGTAGGGGACGAGCTTCATGTCCTTCTGCGTCATCGGATCCTCGAAGGTCCGACCGATCAGGCGCTTGATCGCGAAGAAGGTGCGCTCGGGATTGGTGACGGCCTGGCGCTTGGCAGGCTGGCCGACGAGGCGCTCGCCGTCATCCGTGATGGCGACGATGGAGGGCGTGGTGCGCGCGCCTTCCGAATTCTCGATGACCTTGGGCGTCGAGCCTTCCATCACCGCAACGCAGGAATTGGTCGTGCCGAGGTCGATACCGATAACTTTACCCATGGAGGGGATCCCTTTAAGTTGAGCAGATCGCCGGCAACTGGCGTGACGCGCCATTTTCCGGCCCATGGACCGGTCCGCACCCACGATCGCGGCGAGCGAAACCGGCATTCCACGTCGAGCGGTCGTCAAACCGCCTCTTGGCGGCGTATATAGGGAGGGGGTTCCCCCCCTTGCAAGACATTCAAGCCGATTAAGAATCCGCCGGGGACTCCCGCCGGCGCAGGCAATGGCCGCCTGCATTCCTTCCCTGGTGTTGCGCCTGTGCTCTTGCGCCGGACGGTATCGCGTTTCATGCAGGGTCGATCATCCCGTCTTCAGGGTCGCGATTTGAAACGCCCGCTGCGCCAAGGAGCCTGCCTGGCCCTCTGCTTCGCCGTGCTGGCCCTCGCCGGCACGCTCCGGCATGCTGTCGCCCAGCCGCTGCAACTGCCGGGCGCCCAGCCCTTCAACCCGGCCGGCGCCCAGCAGAGCGCGCCGCCCGGCGCGCCATCTGGTCCCGCGACGCCGCGCCCGCCCTCCATGCCGGCGATCAAGGTCGCGGGCGAGGAGGCGATCATGGGCAGGCCGCTGAAGCGCAATGGCGGGCTCGGCGAGGCGACCTTCGAGAAGACCGCGACCGGCCACGGCCTCAGGCTCAACGTGCAGGGTTTCCAGTCCGAGAACCTGACCGAGCCCTGCGCCGTCTCCTTCGGCGAGACGCCCGTGCCCGTGACCGCGCAGGGCCGCCCCGCCGGCGTGGCGCGCTACAAGCTGGAAGCGGCCGCCTGCCCGATCGTCTTCGACGTGCTCGACGGCGCGTTCCTCGTGGTCGAGCCGACGCAGCCCTGCATGGTCGAGGCCGCGCAATGCCGCATCGACCCGCGCGGCCTCTGGGGCCCCGATGCGCGCACGCTGGCAGCCCGCGCCAAGGAGATCGAGACGGCGCGCGGCGCGGCCGAGCGCGCCGTGCGCGAGGGCTACCGCGTCCTCACGGCAAGGGCGGACGCCGTCGAGCAGCGTTCGATCGCCCGCGAGCAGGCAGGGTTCTCGGCCGAGCGCGAACTGATCTGCCGCGACTTCCAGCGCGAGGGCCAGATCGGCTTCTGCGGAGCCCGCATCACCGAGGCCCGCGCCGCCTCGATCAGAGCGCGGCTCGGCATCACCGACGCGCCGAAACCGGCCGCCAGGCCGAGGCCGCGCCCGGCCGCGCCGAAGCCGGCCCCGCTGCCGCTCGCGCCGACGCAGTAGCGCGACTGCGTCATTCCAAAGCGCTTGGGTTTCTGTTAGGCTTTCGCCGTGGCGGCGATCCTGCGGTTCGATGGCTTGCGAGTGGTGATCTATCCCAACGATCACCGGCCGGCTCATGTCCATGTGAAGGGCAAGGGTGGCGAGGCGGTGTTCCTGCTGCGCTGTCCGGATGGGCCGCCCGAACTTCGGGAAAGCTACGGATTTGGACGCACCGACCTCCGGCGCATCGAGGACAAGCTCGCAGAGGCGCTGAAGCAGCTCTGTCGGGAATGGGAGAAGCGGCATGGCGATCACTGACCGCGATGTGGAATTGGCCGAAGCGCGCATGCAGGCGCTGCGCGATGCCGGTCATGTCGTGTCGGCGCGTTACGACCGGCGCGCCGCACGCATTGTCATCGACCTCAATACCGGGGCGCAGCTTGCCGTGCCTGCCCGCAGCATCGAAGGGCTGGCGGAGGCTAATCCGGATGACCTGTCGCAGATCGAGATCAGCCCCTCGGGTCTTGGCCTTGCCTGGCCGACGCTCGATGTCGATGTCTATGTTCCGGCCCTGCTTCAGGGCGTCTTCGGCTCGAAGCGCTGGATGGCAGCCTTGCTGGGTGCGTCGGGAGGGCGGGTAAGTTCGGCGGCGAAGACAGAAGCGGCACGGCGCAATGGCCGCAAGGGCGGGCGGCCAAAGCGTGTATCCGCCGCCTGAATGGCTTCGGTCAAAGGACCGCTCGCAACGCCTGCGTCGCGCCCTCGACATCGTCGCTTGCGAACGTCGCGCCGATCACGGCGATGCCGTCCGCGCCGGCTGCCATCACCGAGGCCGCGTTCTCGGCCGTAATGCCGGCGATCGCGCCGACCGGCAGCGGCCCGAGCGCCGCGCGCGCGGCCTCGCGAAGATCGCGGTAGCCGTCGAGGCCCAAGGGCGCATCGGCATTGTCCTTGTGCGCGGTCGGGAAGACTCCGCCGATGCAGGCGTAGTCGATCCGCGCCGAGGCCAGATAGGGTAGCTCGCTCTCGTGCTTCAGCGTCGCCCCGATGATCGCGGCCTCCCCGAGCAGCCGGCGCGCATCGGCCAGTTCCATGTCGTCGGCTCCGAGATGGACGCCCTCCGCGCCCGAGGCGAGCGCGACGTCGATACGGTCGTTGATCAGCAGCGGCACGCCCGTGCCGGCGAGAGCCGCACGGATCGCCTTCGATTCCCGCACCATGTCGCGGGTCGAGGCGTCCTTGGCGCGGTACTGGATCAGCGTCGCGCCGCCTTTGGCCGCCGCCGCCGCGAGATCGGCGAGCGAGCGTCCCCGCGCGATCTGCGGATCGACGATGCCGTAGAGCAGGATATCGAGGGTCAATTGTCAGTCCTTTTCGTCATTGCGAGCGCAGCGAAGCAATCCAGCAGGGCTTGGAGCGAGACGCTGGATTGCTTCGCTACGCTCGCAATGACGATGACGCTCAGCCGATCATCCTGTTTCGCAGCGCCGCCTCGTCGAGCCCCGCCACCGCGTCGATCAGTTCCCATTCGAACGAGCCGGGCCCCCGGCAGCGCTCGGCCGCGATCTCGCCGGCTACGCCATAGGCCGTCAGCGCCGCGCTTGCTGCGACCGAGAAATTGCTCTCCACCGCGCAACAGGCTGCGATCAGCGCGCCGGCCGCGCAGCCGACGCCGGTGACCTTCGTCATGAGCGGGTGTCCGTGCGCGACCGAAAACGCGCCGCCCGCGCCCTCGATGCGATCGACCTTGCCCGTCGTGACCAGCGTCAGGTTCCGGTCGGTCGCCGCCGCGATCGCCGGCGCGATCGCCTCCATCTCCGTCGCGTTTCCGCGCACGACGATGTCCTTCAGCCGCAGCACCTCGCGCGCCACATGCTGGCGCAGCGGCGAAAGCTCGACGAAGACCGGGTCGAAGACGAGCGGCTTGGCCCTGTCGCGCGCTGCCTCCAGCAGCTTCGGGATGGCGAGTTCGCTCTCAGCGTTGATCGTGCCGATATTGATCAGGATCGCGCCCGCCCCGTCGGCCATCGCCGCGACCTCGTCGACATGGATCGCCATGGACGGGATCGCGCCGAAAGCGAGCAGCATGTTGGCGGTGAGGTTCTGCGCCACGGTGTTGGTGAGGCATTGCACGCGCGGGCGGGTCTCCGCCACGCGCGCCAGAACGGCCGCGACGCTTGCCGCGTCGAGACGTTCCGAAGCCATCGCCATGCTCATTCGGCCGCCGGCAGATAAAGCTGCGCCCCTTTGTCCAGAAACTCCTTGGACTTGGCGGCCATGCCTTCCAGCGCGGCGCGCTCATTGTCGCCCATCGCCAGCACCTCGGCGCGCAGATCCTGAGTGATTTTCATCGAGCAGAATTTCGGCCCGCACATCGAGCAGAAATGCGCGACCTTGTGGACGTCCTTGGGCAGGGTCTCGTCGTGATAGGCGCGCGCCGTGTCGGGATCGAGGCCCAGGTTGAACTGGTCCTCCCAGCGGAAGTCGAAGCGGGCGCGGCTGAGCGCGTCGTCCCTGAGCTTGGCCGCCGGGTGGCCCTTGGCGAGGTCGGCGGCGTGGGCCGCGATCTTGTAGGTGATGACGCCGGTCTTGACATCGTCGCGGTTGGGCAGGCCGAGATGCTCCTTGGGCGTGACGTAGCAGAGCATGGCGCAGCCATACCAGCCGATCATCGCCGCCCCGATCCCCGAGGTGATGTGGTCATAGCCCGGCGCGATGTCGGTCGTCAGCGGTCCCAGCGTATAGAACGGCGCCTCGCCGCATTCGCGCAGCTGCTTGTCCATATTCTCCTTGATCTTGTGCATCGGCACATGGCCGGGGCCCTCGATCATGACCTGGCAGCCGCGATCCCAGGCGACCTTGGTCAGTTCGCCCAGCGTCTCAAGTTCCGCGAACTGGGCGCGGTCGTTGGCGTCGGCGATCGAGCCCGGGCGCAGGCCGTCGCCGAGGGAGAACGAGACGTCGTATTTCCGCATCAGGTCGCAGATCTCGTCGAAGCGCTCGTAGAGAAAACTCTCCTTGTGATGCGCCAGGCACCAGCGCGCCATGATCGAGCCGCCGCGCGAGACGATGCCGGTGACGCGGCTGGCGGTGAGCGGAACATAGGGCAACCGCACGCCGGCATGGATGGTGAAATAGTCGACGCCCTGTTCGGCCTGCTCGATCAGCGTGTCCTTGAACACCTCCCAGTCGAGCTTGATCGGATCGCCGCCGACCTTCTCCAGCGCCTGGTAGATCGGCACGGTCCCGATCGGCACCGGCGAGTTTCGCAGGATCCAGGAGCGGATGTTGTGGATGTTGCGGCCCGTCGACAGGTCCATGACCGTATCTGCGCCCCAGCGGATCGCCCAGACCAGTTTCTCGACTTCTTCCGCCGCGCCGGAGGTCACGGCGGAGTTGCCGATATTGGCGTTGATCTTGACCAGGAAATTCCGTCCGATCGCCATCGGCTCCAGCTCGGGATGGTTGATGTTGGCGGGGATGATGGCCCGCCCACGCGCGATCTCGGAGCGCACGAATTCCGGCGTGACGAATTCGGGCACGGACGCGCCGAAGCTCTCGCCGTCGGCATGGCGCTCCTTCGCGCCTTCCAGCATGGCGGCGCGGCCGAGGTTCTCGCGATGCGCGACATAGATCATCTCGGGCGTGACGATGCCGGCGCGCGCGAATTCGAACTGCGTCGCCATCTGGCCGTTCCTGGCGGTCAGCACGGGTCGCTCGGCGGGGCAGGCCGGCACCAGCGCGTCGGCGGAGATGTTGCCGTTGTCGGCGTCGGTCACGGCGCGGCCGGCGATCGTCTCGAAGCCGCGCTTTTCGAGCCAGGCGCGCCGGATCTGCGGCAGGCCCCGGTTCAGGTCGATCTGAACATCGGTCTCGGTGAAGGGGCCGGAAGGATCGTAGATCCGCACCGCCGGCTCGGAATCGGTGGTGAGCTGGACCTCGCGGAACGGCACGCGAATCGTGGCGTCCTCCGGCGTCGGCACATAGATTTTTCGCGAGCCGATGATCGGGCCGGCGGTGACCGACTGAGGGGCGGCCTTGACGCCGTTCTTCGGCGTTTTCGTGTGGGCGTTCATGGGATCTCCTCCTTGTCCAAGGTTCAGGAGATCCGGCGTCGAAGCGGTTCGTCGCTGTCTGCGGAGGGGCGAAAAGCCCAGGCCGCGTTCCAGTCCCTCCGCCGGTATGACCCGGATCAGGTTCGACGGGTTCGGCTTTGCGCCATCTCAGCCCTTGCGAGCACCCCTCGGAACGGCGGTGAAGTTAAGCGCGATGGACGCCGCGCGCAACCGGCAAAGGACATGACCGCGATCTGCATGCAGTCCTCGCAAGATCGTCACCCTCTCTCCGACATGACGCCGCCCCGCGATTGTGCCACACGGGACCATCGCCTTTTGGAGACGGACATGGCCTGGGGATCACGCGACTACATGGCGCCGGGGCGCTCGCTCGTGGTGGGCGATCGTGGCATCGCCGCGACCTCGCATCCGGCCGCGACCCTGGCCGCCGTCGATATTCTGCGCGCGGGCGGCAATGCGGTCGACGCGGCCATCGCGGCTGTGGCCGTGCAATGCGTCGTCGATCCGCTGATGACCGGCATCGGCGGCGACTGTTTTGCGCTCCATGCGCCGGCCTCGGGCAAGCCCGTCGCCATCAATGGTTCGGGCCGCGCCCCGGCGAAGGCCGAATTGAGTTGGTTCAAGGCTCAAGGCATCGAGACGATCGGGCTGGAATCGCCGCACGCCGTCACCGTGCCGGGCGCGATCGACGCCTGGTGCCGGCTCTCCGCCGATCACGGCCGCAAAGGGCTGGACGAGGTGCTGGCGCCCGCGATCCGGGCCGCCGAGGAGGGTTTCGTGGTGACGCCGCGCGTCGCCTTCGACTGGGGCCGCAACGGCGCGCGCATCCTGCGTCAGGGCGCGGGCGCGGCGGTCTACATGCCCGGCGGCGTCGCCCCCAGCGTCGGCGAGAAGATGGTCCATCCGGCATTGGGCGCGACTCTGCGCCGTGTCGCGAGGGAGGGCCGCTCGGCCTTCTACGAAGGCGCGGTCGCCGACGAGATCGCCGCCACGCTGAAGGCGCTGGGCGGGCTGATGGAGCCCGAGGATCTGGCGAAGACGGCATCTGATTATGGCGAGCCGATCGGGACCGATTATCGCGGCCATCGCCTCGTCGAGTGCCCGCCCAACGGGCAGGGCATAGCTGCGCTACTGATCGCGCGCATCCTGTCGGGCTTCGATCTCTCCAACGCGAAGCTGAGCGAGGCCGACCGCATCCATCTGCTGGCCGAGGCGAGCAAGGCGGGCTATCGCCAGCGCGATGCGCTGGTCGCCGACCCCGCTTTCAGCATGCTAGACGTCGAGGCTCTGCTGTCGGAGACGACGGTTTCGCGCCTGCGCGAAAAAATCAGCCTGACGCAGGCGAGCGAGCCGTCCGCCTTCGACATGCCGGTGCATCGCGACACGGTCTATCTCTGCGTCGCAGACCGCGACGGCAACATGGTTTCCTTCATCAACTCGCTGTTCCACGCCTTCGGCAGCGGCATCTATGCGCCGAAATCGGGCGTTCTGCTGCAAAATCGCGGCACCGGCTTCAGGCTGATCGAGGGTCACCCGAACGCCATCGCGCCGGGCAAGCGGCCGATGCACACCATCATCCCCGGCCTGATCGAGCAGGGCGGCAAGCCGGTGATCGCCTTTGGCGTCATGGGCGGGCAGTATCAGGCGACGGGCCACGCGCAGTTCCTCTCGGGCCTCGTCGATCGCGGGCTCGACCTGCAGCAGGCCTCGGACGTTCCCCGCAGTTTCGCGGTCGATGGCGTGCTGCAGCTCGAGACCACCATCCCTAAAGGCGTCGCCGACGATCTCGCCGGGCGTGGCCACGCGATCCAGTATCTGGAATCGCCGCTCGGCGGTTGCCAGGCGGTCCAGCTCGATCGAGAGCGCGGCGTGATGTACGGCGCCTCCGACCACCGCAAGGACGGCATGGCGCTGGCGGCGTGAGCCGGCCCTTGCCGTCATTGCGAGCGAAGCGAAGCAACCCAGGAGGGCGTAGAGCGAGACCTCTGGATTGCTTCGCTGCGCTCGCAATGACGATATGCCGTCAGGCGCTGATCAGCGCCGGCTTCAAGCCGAAATCCCGCCCCGGAATCGAGTCGAGCAGCGCCTTCGTGTAGGCATGGCCAGGCGCGCCGAACACCGCGCCGATCGGCCCGGATTCGACCACCTCGCCATCCTTCATCACCGCGACGAGGTCGCAGACCTGCGCCGCGACGCGCAAATCATGCGTGATGAAGACGATCGAGAGGTTCAGCCGCTGACGCAGCTCCGCCAGCAGCTTGAGCACCTGCGCCTGCACCGAGACGTCGAGCGCCGAGACCGGCTCGTCGGCGACCAGCACGGCGGGTTCGAGCGCGAGCGCCCGCGCCAGCCCGATGCGCTGGCGCTGGCCGCCGGAGAATTCGTGCGGATGGCGCTCGGTCGCGGCGGGATCGAGCCCGACCAGCGCGAAGAGTTCCTTCGCCATCGCAAGCGCCTGCGCGCGCGGCATGCCATGCACGATCGGACCCTGCGCCACCAGCTCGCCGGCCTTGCGGCGCGGGTTGAGCGAGGCGAACGGGTCCTGGAACACCATCTGGATATGACGCGTCTCGACACGCATCTCCTCGCGGCTCAGGTTGGCGAGATCGCGCCCGTTCAGCCTGATCTCGCCGCTGTCGGGGTCGATCAGCCTGACCAGGCAGCGCGCCAGCGTCGATTTGCCCGAGCCCGATTCGCCGACGATGCCGAGCGTGCCGCCTCTGGGCAGGACGAGCGAGACATCCCTTACCGCATGGGTCACGCGCTGGCCGCGCCCCAGAAAGCCGCCGGTGCGATAGGTCTTCGAGACATGGTCGATCGTCATGATCGGCTCGTCCGAAAGCGCGCGCGGGGGCGGCGCCCTCAGCGGCGGCACGGCGGCGATGAGCTGGCGCGTATAGACGTGCCGCGGATTGTCCAGCACGTCGCCGACCGGCCCGTGCTCGACCACGCGTCCCTGGCTCATCACCGCGACGCGGTCGGCGATCTGCGCGACCACGCCGAAATCATGGGTGATGAACAAAACGGCCGTGCCCTTGCGCTTCTGCATGTCGCGGATCAGCGCCAGGATCTGCGCCTGAGTCGTCACGTCGAGCGCCGTCGTCGGCTCGTCGGCGATCAGCACCTTCGGGTCGAGCGCGAGCGCCATCGCGATCATGGCGCGCTGGCGCTGCCCGCCGGAAAGCTCGTGTGGATAGGCTTTCGCCGAGCGCTCCGGATCCGGAATGCGGACTTCCTCCAGCAGGGCCAGCACGCGCGCCCTGATCTCGGACTTGCCGAGATCGGTATGGATCGAGAACATCTCGCCGATCTGGTCGCCGATTGTCCGCAAGGGATTCAGCGCCGTCATCGGTTCCTGGAAGATCATGGCGATGCCCGCGCCGCGCACCTTGCGTATCTCCGCTTCGCCGATCGTGGCGAGGTCGCGGCCCTCGAACAGGATTCGGCCGCCAGCGATGGCCACGCCCTCGGGCAACAGCCGCATAATCGCGTTCGCGGTCATCGACTTGCCCGAGCCCGACTCGCCGACGACGCAGAGGATTTCGTTGGCCGCGACGCTCAGCGAAACCTCGCTCATCGCATTCGGGCGGTCGGCCCCTTTCGGCAGGCTGACGCTGACGGATTCGAGCGTGAGAACGGCGCTCATGAGCGGCCCTTCAGCCGCGGATTGAGCGCGTCGTTCAGGCCCTGCCCGACGAGCGAGACGGCGAGCACCGTGATCAGGATCGCCACCCCGGGAATGGCCGAGACATACCATTGCACCCGCAGCACGTCGCGCCCGGCCCCGATCAGGTTGCCCCAGGAGGCGACGTTGGGGTCCGAGAGCTTGAGGAAGGCGAGCGCGCTTTCCAGCAGGATCGCGATCGCCATCACGACGCTGGCGTAGACGATCACCGGCGGCAGGGCGTTGGGCAGGATTTCGCCGAAGATCAGCTTCATGTCCTTGAGGCCCAGCGTCCGCCCGGCCTGGACGAATTCGCGGTTTCGCAACGAGAGGAATTCGGCCCGCGTCAGCCGCGCCGAGGCCGGCCAGGAGACGATGCCGATCGCGATCGTCACCGTCGTTATGGTCGAACCGAAGACGGCGACCAGCACCAGCAGCAGCAGGAAATTCGGCAGGGTCTGAAAGGCTTCTGTGACGCGCATCAGCGCGGTGTCCACCCAGTCGCCATAATAGCCCGCGAGCGCGCCGACCGTGATGCCGATCATGATCGAGATCGTGGTGGCGACCACGCCGATCAGCAGCGAGATGCGCGCGCCATGGACGATCTGGGCTGCGATGTCGCGACCGGAATTGTCGGTGCCGAGCAGGAAACGCGGGTTGGCGAACGGCCAGATCAGCGGCCGCCCCGCCAGCGCCAGCGGATCGCGCGGATAGAAATACCCGGCGCTCAGCGCCGCCGCCAGAACGAGCAGCAGCAGCACGAGCCCGATAACGGCCGGCGGGCTGCGGAAATAAAGCTTCAGGAACGAGGCCATCTCAGGCGCCCGTCGTGATGCGCGGGTCGAGCCTTGCATAGAGCAGGTCGACGATGAAATTGACCGCGATCACCAGCAGCGCCGAGACGAAGACGATGCCGAGCAGCGTGTTGAGGTCGCGCTGCACCACCGATTCATAGGCCAGCCGCCCCAGCCCCGGCAGCGAGAACACGCTCTCGACCACGACCGAGCCGCCGAGCATCGTTCCGGCCTGCAGCCCGATCAGCGTCACCATCGGCAGGAGCGCGTTACGCAGCACATGGCGCGAGACGATCTTGGTCTCGTCGAGCCCCTTGGCGCGGGCGGTGCGGACGAAATCGAGGTTCAGCACCTCCAGCATCGATCCGCGCATGATCCTGAGGTAGATCGCCATGTAGAACAGGCCGAGCGTCAGCACCGGCAGCACGAGATGCCGCGCGATGTCGAGCGTGCGCGCGATGCCGGTCAGCCCCACCGTGATGTCCTCGAAACCGCCGGCCGGCAGCCATTGCAGATGGATCGCGAAGACGACGATCGCCATCAGCCCGAACCAGAAGGTCGGCATGGCATAGAAGACGAGGCCGAGCGTCGAGATCAGCGTGTCCTGCCAGCGGTTGACCCTTCGCGCGGCCGCCACGCCCAGCAGCAGCCCGAAGAAGAAGGCGAGCGACAGCGACGCCGTCATCAGCAGGATCGTGGCGGGCAGGCGCTCCGCGATCACGGTCGAGACCGGCTTGCCGTAGATCGCCGAGAAGCCGAGATCGAACCTGACCAGCCGCCAGAGATAATTGCCGAGCTGCGTCCAGACCGAGAGGTCGAGCCCGTAGAACTGGCGCAATTGCTTCGCCGTCGCCGCATCGCCGCCGCCCATCTGCGCCATCATCGCATCGACCGTGTCGCCCGGCGCGAGCTGGAGCAAAAGGAAGATGCCGATCAGGATCAGGATCAGCGTCGGGATCGAGGCGGCCAGCCGCCGGCCGGCGAGGCTCAGGACACGCATGGCTAAAGCCCTCCCCCCGCTTGCGGTGGGGAGGGTTGGGTGGGGGGCAGTCCCGCCTGGTGCAACGAGTGAGGATTGCGCTCCGGCTTTCCGGCCCCCCATCCCGGCCTTCCCCACCGCAAGCGGGGGGAAGGAAAAGAAAAGCGCGCGCTCACTCCGCCAGCCACAGATCGTGCCACGAGGACGAGCCCCAGCGCGGCGTGTTGGAATGGTTGCGCGCCTTGGCGCTGATCGCGGTCAGGAAGATCTGCTCGATCGGCGTCCAGATCGGCAGCTCCGTGTTCACCCCGCGCACGAACTCGCCATAGAGCGCCTTGCGCTTCACGGGGTCGACCTCGGTCGCCGCGTCGTCGATGATCTTGTCGATTCCGGCGTCGCTCCAGCCCCACTGGTTGGTCCAGGGCGCGCCCTTTGGCTGGCCCGAGCGATACCAGACCGTGGTCGAGACGGCGGGGTCGTTGCGGTACTGGTGCCAGCCGGTTGCGAGGTCGAAGGCGTGCTCGTCATAGACCTGCTTCAGGAAGCCGCCGCCATCGTTGCGGACGATCTCGATCCTGATGCCGACATCGGCGAGCGACTGCTGGATGAAGGTGGCGAAGAGCGAGATGTCCTCGCCCCAGGGCGCGGGCAGGAGCCGCAAGCTGAAACGCGCGCCGCCGCTGCCTGCCTTGAAGCCGGCCTCGTCGAGCAGTTTGGCCGCCAGCGCCTTGTCGAAGGGATATTGCGGGCCGTTGTCGGCCGGGTAGAAATCGGTCGAGACCGAAGGCACCGGCCCGGTGCCGCGCTTGGCGAAGTCGCCCAAAAAGTTCTCGATGAAAAAGGGGATGTCGAGCGCATGCGCGATGGCGCGGCGCACCCTGATATCGGCCAGTTCCTTGCGGCGGAAATTGAACTCGACCGTGTTGGTGCGGGCGTTGCCCTCGTTGCCTTTGGTCGAGACGATGAATTTCGGGTCCTTGGCGAGGCGCGCCGAATCCGAGATCGTCAGCCCGGAGAACGGGCTGTAATGGATCTGCCCCGCTTCCATCTGGGCGGCGGCGGCGGCGCGGTCGGTGACGACGCGCCAGACGATGCGGTCGAGAAAAGGCGCGTTCTCGCGCCAGTAGCTAGGGTTGCGGTCGGCGATGACGAACTGGCCGCGCTCGTATTGCACGAACTTGAACGGGCCGGTGCCGACGGGGGCGAGGTTGAGCGGGTTCTGGCGGATGTCGCCCTTGCCCTCGTAGAGATGGCGCGGCGAGATGTAGCCGAGATCGGGCAGCGCCCGCAGCAGGAGGTTGAGCGGCATCGGCCGCTCGTAGCGGAACACGGCCGTCAGCGGGTCGGGCGTATCGACGGCGGCGAGGAAGAGCTGCAGCGTCGTGCCGTAGTTCAGGATCTTCTTCCACATCTCCATGGCGGTGAACTGGACGTCGGCCGAGGTGAACGGCGCGCCGTCATGCCAGGTCACGCCCCGGCGCAACCTGAAGGCGATGGCCTTGCCGTCGGGCGCGGCCTCCCAGCTCTCGGCGAGCACGCCGACCGGCCTGCCGGAAGCGTCGAGATCGACGAGTTGCTCCTGGATCTTGCCGCCGATGATGTAGACGCCCGTCGAGGCCTGCAGGCTCGGGTTGAGCTGGCGCTGCTCGGCCCCGTAATGGACCGTGAAAACGCCCCCCTTGCGCGGCGAGCCTTGAGCGAAAGCGCGCGTCGGATCGAGCACATTGGCTGCGATGGCGGCGCTGGTCAGAAGCGCGGCGCGGCGTGTGATCTGCATGATCGGTCTCCTGACGGACGGGACGCCTTCGACGATGCGTCAAGGCGTGGATTGCGTAAACAAGCGGCTTGCCCAAATGGGCGGCGGCAGGCCCTTCAGAGCGGCAGAAAACTGAGAACGACGCCATTGGCGGCGTGGGCCGGCACGCTGAGCGCCGCGTCATGAGCGACGCCCCGGTCGCCGAGCGCCGACGCCGCCGCCGCGATGTCGGCGGTCGCCAGCACCACGGCAGCCGCGCCCTCGCTGGCTGCGCCCTCGCGCACGGCGTTCGGATAGCGCGCCGCGAAACCGGCAGCGTCGTAGAACAGGAAATCGGCGCGGCCGCAGCCCGAGGGCACGAGCCAGCCATCGCCGTCCTGGCGCACCGGCTCCTCGATCAGGTTGGACAGGTGCGCGGCCGCCGCCTGCGGATCGGCGGCCAGCACCTCGACGCGAATGATCCGGGCCGCGCCGTTGGCATGGCTTTGCAGCTCCGGAATCCAGACGGTCTCCCGGGTCAGATGCTGGCAGGCGAAAATCCGCATGCCGCCGGGGTTCTGGTCGAGCGGCCAGCGGAAGACGTTGAACTTCGCCTCGCCCGCGCCGCCGCCGGGCAGATCGACGGGACGGCCGAAATGCACGGGTCCGAGTGGAACAAGCCCCCGCGCCTTCAGCTCGCCGGCGCCGGCCGCCGCATCGTCGGTGGTGAAGGCGGCGCGCTCCAGCCCCTCGCGTTTGGCGAGGTAATCGCGCGTCGGCGCATTCTGTTCGGTCGGCGTCAGCACGCCGAGCAGCTCGAGATAATCCTCGCCCAACATGATGGTGTAGTTGCCGGTCCCCAGATGCGGCGAATGCGTCCCGCGCGGCGAAACCGTGAAGCCAAGCCCTTGCCACTGACGCGCCGCCGCATCGAGATCGCGCACTGTGACGACGACATGGTCGAGGCCGAGAATATGCTTGAGCGGCATGGCGTGCTTCTTCGTTCGGAATGCTGCGGAGCCTGAGTTCAACCCAAGCCGCCGGCCGGCGCAACCGGCCCGCCACGGCGATCCGCGCAGGCCTTGCTGCATTGCACACATGGCTATCGGGAGAGGAAAATTTCAATAAGGCGGAGGTTGTGGCTGGCAGAAAACGAAATCGGTCTCGCTGGCGGCCCCTTCAGAGAAATTGCTTCTCGATCGCCGCTATAACGCGAAACGGCCCCGCCACGCGCCTATGCGCGCAGCCGCGAGCCGGCCAGCGCCGCCAAGGCGAGCAAGATGGCGATGCCCACGAACGCCATGGGCAGGCTTGTCGCCTGGGCGAAAAATCCGATCGCGGCCGGCCCCAGCAGAATTCCCGAATAGCCGAGCGTCGTCACCGCCGAAACGGCCTGGCTTTCCGGCATGACGCGCTGCCGGCCAGTCGCCGAATAGAGCACCGGCACGACATTGGAGCAGCCGATGCCGACCAGGCCATAGGCGACGAGCACTAGCCGCCAGTCGCTCAGCAGCGTCGCCAGCAGGAAGCCGATGCCGGCGAGGAGGCTGCCGAGCACGATAATGCGGCCCGCGCCGACATAGCCGACGACGCGGTCTCCGAAGAGCCGGCCGAGCGTCATCGCCGCCGCGAAAGCGGCATAGCCGAAGCCGGCCTGGGCGGGATCGACGCCGCGCGCGCTGGTCAGGAAGACGGCGCTCCAGTCGAGCAGCGCGCCCTCGGCGAGGAACAGCACGAAGCAGAGCGCGCCGATCAGCACAACGACGCCGCGCGGCCAGGCGAAGCCGCTCTGCGAACTCTGGCCGCCTCCGCTCAGGAAGTGGCGCGCACTCAAAGCCAGCGCGAGCAGGATCAGGCCGACCACGACCAGCATGGCCAGCAGCGGCGTCGCTCCCATCAGCAGCATCAGGCTGACGCCGCCCGCGCCCATGATGCCGCCGACGCTGAACAGCCCGTGGAAGCCCGACATCATCGGCCGCACCGCGGCCCGCTCGACGATGATCGCCTGGATGTTGATGGCGCAGTCGAGGCAGCCGATGCCCGCGCCGAAGACGAACAGCGTCAGCGCCAGCGCGAGATGGTTCTCGACGACCACCAGAAACGGAAAGGCGAGGCAGGCGACCAGCGTCGATGCGGCCAGCACCCGCCTGCAGCCGAACCGCGCCGTCAGCGCGCCAGCCAGCGGCATCGCCAGCATCGAGCCCAGCCCGAGGCACAGCAGAACGAGACCGAGCCCGCGCGCATCGAGCCCGAGCCGCGCCTGCACGAAGGGCACAAGCGGCGCCCAGGCGGCAATCGCGAAGCCTGCGATGAAGAAGGCGACGCGGGTGGCGTGCTGCTGCGCCTTGGCCGCATGCGCCGGGTTCGGCGCGGGAAGGCTCGGCGCGAGAGGGCTCTGCATCGGGAAGGCGAACTCCGGCGCTTGCAGGCCGCGTGGCCGCGAGAGCTTGCTATGATGCAGGCCCCGATTCGTCTATGAGACGCACCCGCCCAGCGCCTGCGCCATCTCCGCCGGCCATCACCGTCAGAAGCATGCCGCAAGCCAATCCATCCCAGAACAGGTCAGCCAGGCGTCCGAGGCCCGCCGCTTTCCGCGCGGCGCTGGCCCAGTTCCCCACCGGCGTCACCATCGTCACGGCGGCGGGGCCGGACAGGCTCGTCGGCATGACGGTCAATTCCTTCGCCTCGGTCTCGCTCGACCCGCCGCTCGTGCTCTGGAGCGTGGCGAAGGCGACGCCGAGCTTCGCCGCCTTCCTCGCGGCCGACGCCTATGCGGTGCATTTTCTCGGCGCCGACCAGCGCGATCTGGCGATACGCTTCGCCAGCCGGATCGACGACAAGTTCGCCGGGCTCGACCACCGGCCCGGCGTCACCGGCGCGCCGGTGCTGGAAGGCGTCGAGCCGCTGCTCGAATGTCGGGTCTGGGCGCGCCATGACGGCGGCGACCACATGATACTTGTCGGCGAGGTCGTCGCCATTCGGTCGCGGCCGCATCAGCCCTTGCTCTTCCACGCAGGCGTGCTGCGGCCCGTCGACGAGGTCGATCTCGGCTGACGCGCGAGGGCGGTCCATCTCGCGCCCGGTTTCGCCTTGGCCACGAACGCCAGACCATGCACATCATCGCGACCGACCGGCGAAATGACGGGAATCGACAGCCGAGCCATGAGCAGCGAGCCCAGCCCGACCTCCCCGCATCGTGATTTCGCCGGCTACCGCGACAGGCCGCCGAACCCGGACTGGCCCGGCGGGGCGAAGGTCGCCGTCTCCTTCGTCGTCAATTTCGAGGAGGGCGCGGAGTTCGCCGTCTCCGAAGGCGACGACCGCAACGAGAGCATCTACGAGGTCGACCACAGGCTCGAGGGTCCCGATCCCTGCATAGAAAGCCACTTCGATTACGGCACGCGGGCCGGCTGGTGGCGGGTGATGGATGCGCTCGACGCGCATGGCGTGAAGGCGACCGTCAGCGCCTGCGGGCTCGCCGTGCTGCGAAGCCCGGACCTGGCGCGGGACGCCGTCGCGCGCGGCCACGAAGTCTCGGCCCATGGCTGGCGCTGGCAGAGCCATGCCGGCATGGAGGAGGGGCAGGAGCGCGACGCGATCGCGCGCGCCATCGCCACCATCGCGGAGGTCACCGGCCAGCGTCCGGTCGGCTGGCATACGCGCTCGGCGGCCTCGCCCAATACGCGCCGGCTGCTGGTCGAGGAGGGCGGCTTTCTCTACGACAGCGACGCCTACAATGACGACCTGCCCTATCGCGTCACGGTCTCGGGGCGGCGGCACCTCGTCATGCCCTATGCCTTCGACACCAACGACATGCACTTCTTCCACACCAACCGCTTCAGCGGCGACGACTTCGCCGATTACGTCATCGGCGCTTTCGACTGGCTGGCGCGGGAGGGCGCGCGCGCGCCGAAAATGCTCTCGGTCGGCCTGCACCTGCGTATGATCGGCCGGCCCGGCCGCATGGCGGCGCTCGACCGGATTCTCGCGCATGTCGCAGGTTCGGGCGTCGCCTGGGTTGCGCCGCGCGCCGACATCGCCCGGCATTTCCTGGCGGCCTGTCCGGATCCCGATCCGCTCGGACGCGGGCCGCAGGCGGCCGGCTGAAGGCGCGCCGCCCAGGGCTTCAGGCGCATCCGATCAGGCGGCCGCTGTCCCGGCCGTCTGGCCGGCCTCCCAGCCGAGGATGGCGCGCTTGCGCGTCAGGCCCCAATGGTAGCCGGTGAGCGCACCCGACTTGCCGATGACGCGGTGGCAGGGCACGACGAAGGAGATCGGGTTCTTGCCGACGGCTGCGCCGACCGCGCGTGAGGCGGTGGGCTTGCCGATATGGCTCGCGACATCGCCATAGGTGGTGGCGCGGCCGACCGGAATCCTGAGCAGCGTCTCCCAGACCCTGACCTCGAAATCCGTGCCGATCAGCACCACGCGCAGCGGCGTCTCGGCAGCCCAGGCCCGCGGATCGAAGATGCGGGCGGCGTAGGGCGCCGTCGTCTGCGGATCGAAGCGGTAATCGGCATGGGGCCAGCGCCGCATCATGTCGGCCAGCGCCTCAGCCCGCCCGCCGACGACCTTGCCGCCATCGACGCTGGTCGAGACCCAGCCGAGTCCGGCGAGCCCGCGCGACGTCGTCACGATCAGCGCTTCGCCGAAGGGCGAGGCGTGGAAGCCGTAGGACAGCGCCAGACCCTCGCCGCCAGCCTTCCACTCGCCCGGCGACATCGCTTCATGCGTGACGAAGAGATCGTGCAGCCGACCCGGTCCCGAAAGCCCGACCTCGAGGCTGGCGTCGAGGATGCTGGCCGATCCGCCGAGCAGGCCCTTGGCGTGGTCGAGCGTGATCGCCTGCAGAAACGCTTTCGGCGTCAGCCCGCACCAGCGCCGGAAGAGATGGTGGACATCGCTCGGCGTCGCGCCGGCGGCCTCCGCGATCGCCTCGATCGAAGGCTGCTCGCGCCAGTTCTGCGTGATGAAGGCGAGCACGCGCCTGACCGTGTCGTAGTCGGAGCCCGGCGCGGCCGAAGGGAAATCGGCCTCCTTCGGCATGGCTTCGACGGCGCGCGCCAGCACGGCGTTGGAAAAGCGGGTCGGCGTCATCGCCTTCAGTGTCTGGATGGCGGCGGTCATGGGGTCGATCGAACCTCGGATGGGATGTGATGGTCCCAGACTAGGCGCGGCGCCAGGATGGCTCCACCCGAAAGCTGGGAAGAGGAGCGCATGATATCCGCTTCACGCCGCGCCGAAATCGCCACCCCGCCTCGCGCTCGCCAGCGCTGTCCCCAACGCCTCGGCGAAACCCTCGCGCTCGGCCGGGGACAAAGCCGCCGCCACCGGCACGCTTTGCTCGCGCGAGACCAGCGCGAGATGCAAAAGCCCGTAATCCGCGTCGGCCCGACGCTCCAGCTTCGTCCAGGCCGGGTTGAAGCGCCAGACAGCCTCGCGGCCATGATGCGAGACCTTCTTCAGCAGCACCTCGAGCGGGCTCACGACGATGCGCTCGAAGGCGCGGGCATGCCGGAAATTCACATGGAAGGCGATGAAGAGCGCAATCGCATCGAGGCCGAAGAAGCCCGCCACCGGCCACGCGCCGAGCACCATGAACGGGATCGAGGCCGCCACGCTGACCAGGCAGACCAGCGTCATCACGGTCTGGAATCCCTTCTGGCCCAGCGAGCGATGCGGCGTGATCGTCGCATCGAAGACGGGCCGCTCGGCCACCGGGCCGGCGCGGGCGTGTGTCTCGCCGAACTCTGTCTTGCCGGAACGCATGGCGGCACTATAACGCCGCGATGACGCAAGAGAACAGGCTCAAGAACAGGCCAAGACGCCGCGCCGCCGGGACCGTCCCGGCGATCCGTGAACCCGGAAAAGCGCGTCCGCGCAAACCAGCCGAGATCCGCGAGATATTCTTGCGCTTCCAGGCCGCCAATCCCGAGCCGAAGGGCGAACTCGAGCACGTCAATCCGTTCACGCTGCTGGTCGCGGTCGTGCTGTCGGCGCAGGCGACCGACGCCGGCGTCAACAAGGCGACGCGCAAGCTGTTCGCGCTCGCCGACTCGCCCGAGGCGATGCTGGCGCTCGGCGAGGATCAAGTCCGCGAGCTGGTCAAGACGATCGGCCTGTTCCGCACCAAGGCGAAGAACGTCATCGCGCTCTGCGAGAAGCTGATCGCCGAATTCGGCGGGCAGGTGCCGACGACACGGGCCGAGCTGGAAAGCCTGCCCGGCGTCGGCCGCAAGACGGCCAATGTCGTTCTCAACATGGCCTTCGGCGAGATCACGCATGCGGTCGACACCCATGTCTTCCGTGTCGCCAACCGGCTGCGCCTCGCGCCGGGCCGCAACGTGCTGCAGGTCGAGCTTGGGCTGGAAAAGGCCGTGCCGGAGGAGTTCGGCCGGCACGCCCATCACTGGCTGATCCTGCATGGCCGCTACACCTGCAAGGCGCTGCGGCCCGCCTGCCCCGCCTGCCTGCTGGTGGATCTCTGCGACGCGCCCGACAAGCGCGTCGCCTGAGCGCAAGCCTTACCGCGTCAAGCCTTGCCCGGCGCGGCCGCGCATGGAAGATGGGCGTCCGCGATGAAGGAGACGCCATGCCCTCGACGATGCGCCACAGGGCGGGCCGGGATGATGACGGGGCCGGCCGCGACGTTCTCGATCTGCAGGGCTATGTGCCCTATTTCCTCACCGCGATCTCGAACGCCTGGTCGCGCTCCTCCTCGCGGCTCTATCTCGACCAGTTCGGCGTCGGCGTCACCGAATGGCGCGTCATCTCGCAGCTCGCGATCGAGCCCGCCATCGCGGCGCAGCGCATCTGCGAGGTGATCGGGCTCGACAAGGGCGCGGTCAGCCGCTCGGTCGCGGCGCTGGTCGCGGCAGGCCATGTCGCCGAGCACCCGGACGCCCGCGACGCCCGCCGTCAGGTGCTGGAGCTGACGCAAAGCGGCTATGACCTGCATGACCGGCTGATCGCGCTGGCGACGGCGCGCGAGAAGCTCATGCTCGCCGGCTTTTCCGAGGAGGAGCGGGCGCGACTGACCGGCTATCTGCGCCGGCTCCATGCCCGGCTGCCGGAGCTGAAGGAGTTCCGTCCGGACTGAGCGGGTTCAGACCGTATTGAGACGCCAGTCATAGTCGTAGCCGGCGATCCGGCTCGCCTGCGCCAGAGCCTGCGCCTGCGGCCCGGCGGCATAGCGCCGCCAATGCGAGAACAGGGCCGCCTGATCGCCGAAATCGGCCGCGAACCACGAATAGATCCGCGAGGCGGTGACCGTGTCGCCGGCCACGCTGACCCCGCGCGGATGGTTGACATAGGCGCGCGCGCGCCGTTCAAGCATGGCCTCCAGCGCAGCCCCCGAAAAGGCCTCGCGCGGCAAATCGGGGCAGCCGATCGAGGCGCAGTTCACCGCGTAATGCACGCGCGGGTCGCGCCAGAGCTTTCGCAGGATCTCGTGCTCGATGTCGTCGAGCGAGAGATCGACGCCCTCGACCCTGACGAGCTTCGCCCGCCACGGCCCGGAGCCGAACAGCGAGCCGCCGAGATTGATTTCGCGGATCGAGGCGAGCGGATAGCGCTCCAGAACCAGCGCGATCGTGCGGGCATTGTAGAGATTGGCCCAGAAGGCGAACTGGTCGCGCCGCGCGAGCCGCGTGACGGACACGCCAGACAGCATCGCGAGATAGGCCGCCAGCGGCTCGCGCGCCTCGGCCTTCCAGCTTCCATAGGCGACGCCCATGACGCCGTCGGGGCGCGGCTTGAGGAACCGCGCGAGCAGCTTCGTCCAGGCGGAATGATCCGGCGGGCTGTCGGAGCCGGTCGGTGAGAAGCGCTCGGCCAGGCCGACGGCCATGGCGGGATGCATCCGCGCGCCGATCAGCGCGGCGAGGACGAGGCCTGCGGCGCGGCGGCTGGGTCGGGAGAAGCTGGTGGACATGGGAACTCCGCTGTCGCCAGCCAGTCATGCTATGCGCTCACAGGCAAATCGCATTGGCGTGACGGTGGCCTACCAGCGGCGGAAGCCGTAGCCAAAGCCGAAGCCGCCATAGGGGCCGCCGAAATCGCGATAGGCGAAAGCCCTGCGGCTGGCGGCGCGGTCGAGGTCGATCTCCTGCAGGCACTGCGCGAAGGCGTCGGTGCCGGCGCGGAAGCCATAGCCCCGACACTGCTCGGCATCGAGCGCGCGGCGCTCCTCGATCGTGATGCAGCCGCCGGCCAGCGCCGCCAGTCCGAGAGCGAGAAACAATCCGGTCTTCATGGTCGGTCCTTTCGGCATCGTGCGCGCAAGAGAGACCGCAATTGCGTCAGGATTCCGGAACGGGCCCGAGTCCCAAGCCTGAGTGCCCAAGCCTGAGTGCCCATGCCTCAGTCCCAGGGTTGATCGACCTTGCAGCGATAGCCGACGAAGCAGGCGTCCGTGTCCCGGCTCGGCACGAAGGCCGGCTCGAGATAGTCGCCATGCTCGCAAAAACTCCGGTCGCGCACGAAGCGGTCATAGGTGTGGCCGCCGGTGCCAAGGACGATCGCGCCGCGGGCGGCGACGTTCTGGCGATTGGCGGCGCAACTGCGTTCGGGCGTCGAAGGGCGCGGCTGCGCCAGCGCAGGCATTGTGGCGAGCAGGAGCAGGGCTGACAGGGCGATCCGGGTCATCGGCGTCTCCATGATTCCATGCCATTCTAACACGCCGCGCGCAGGCGCGTTCCCTTGACGACGCCTTTCTCATCGGCCATCGCTCCACGCGCAATTGCGACGACCGGAGCCGCGCCATGTCCCACGCCGATCTCAGCCAGACCATCGACGCCGCCTGGGAGGCGCGCGCCGAGATCGGCGTCGGCACCAAAGGCGCGGTGCGCGAGGCGGTCGAGAGCGCGATCGAGATGCTCGATTCAGGAACCGCCCGCGTCGCCGAGAAGCAGGGCGGCGACTGGGTCGTCCATCAGTGGCTGAAGAAGGCGGTGCTGCTCTCCTTCCGCCTGACCGACAATCATGTCATCGCCAACGGCCCCGGCGACGCGGTGTTCTGGGACAAGGTGCCGTCGAAATTCGCGGGCTGGGGCGAGAACCGCTTTCGCGCGGCGGGTTTTCGCGTCGTGCCGCCGGCGGCCGCGCGCAAGGGCTCGTTCATCGCGCAGAACGTCGTGCTGATGCCGTCCTTCGTCAATATCGGCGCCTATGTCGATACCGGCACCATGGTCGACACCTGGGCGACGGTCGGCTCCTGCGCCCAGATCGGCAAGAACGTCCATCTGTCCGGCGGCGTCGGCATCGGCGGCGTGCTCGAGCCGCTGCAGGCCAACCCGACCATCATCGAGGACAATTGCTTCATCGGCGCGCGCTCCGAGGTGGTCGAGGGCGTCATCGTCGGCGAGGGCTCGGTGCTGTCGATGGGCGTGTTCATCTCGGCCTCGACCAAGATCGTCGACCGCGCCACCGGCGCGGTCCATATGGGCAAGGTGCCGCCCTATTCGGTGGTGGTGCCGGGCTCTCTTCCCGGCAAACCCTTCCCGGACGGAACGCCCGGCCCGTCCCTCTCCTGCGCCGTCATCGTCAAAACGGTCGACGCGCAGACTCGCTCGAAGACCGGCATCAACGAGTTGTTGCGGGACTGACCGCCGGCCGGCTCAATCGCCGCTCGCCGCCCCGACCGCCTTGCTGCGAAGCGGCAGCTCCTTCATCCGGATCATGAAGGTCAGCGCCATGGCGAAACCGAAGGCCGTGGCGGCGAAAACATAGGCGAACAGACGCACCATCGTCTCGCGGTCGACCACGCCGAGCTTGAGCGCCTCCGGCGAGAGCCCCGCGCCCTGCGCGCCGACGCCGCCGAGCACGATCGCGCCGAACACCGCCACGATCAGCGCCCCGCCGATCTGGCGGAAGAAATTCGCCACGGCCGTCGCCGTGCCCATCTGGTAGGGCAGGACGGCGTTCTGGATCGAGACGGTCGCCACGGGGAGCATCGTGCCGAGCCCGAAGCTGATCACCGCCAGCAGCAGTCCGAAGGGGATCAGCGGCATTCGGCCGGCGAAGATCGCCAGCACGACCATGCCCGCGAGCGCGATGCTCAGGCCGATCACCGGCAGGCGCTTGTAATGCGTGGTGCGCGTCAGCGCCTGCCCGGACAGGGTCGCGCCGATCACCGTGCCGCAGGTCAGCGGCAGCAGGCCGAGCCCCGAATAGGTCGCCGACAGCCCCGCCACCGTCTCGAAATAGAGCGGGAGGTAGATCGTCAGCCCGATGAAGGCGCCCATGCCGAAGCCGGCCGCGATGGTGCCGTCGCGCACCACCGGATTGGCCAGGATCGCGAGCGGGATCAGCGGCTCGTCGGCCGAGCGCAGCCGCCAGGCGAAGGCGATCCAGAGCAGGACCGACAGGCCGACGAGTCCGAGGATGGGAGCCGAGGCCCAGGGGTAATGCGTGCCGCCCCAGGACAGGGCGAGCAGCAGCGTCATCGTCGCGCCGGTCATCAGGAATGCGCCGAGCATGTCGAGCTTGTGCGGGCGCTCGTGCCGGGGCAGCCGCTTCAGCGCCGAACTCGTCATCCAGTAGGCGGCGAGCCCAAGCGGCAGGTTGATCCAGAAGATCACCGACCAGTGCAGCGCCTCGGCGATGATGCCGCCCAGCACCGGTCCCAGCACCGAGGAGACGAAGAAGACGCTGGCGATGTAGACCTGATATTTGCCGCGCTCCCTCGGCGGCACCATGTCGGCGATGATGGTCTGCGCCAGCGCGATCAGTCCGCCGCCGCCCAGCCCCTGGACGAAGCGCGCCACCACCAGCAGCCACAGCGACGGCGCGATGGCGCAGGCGACCGAGCCGATGATGAAGACGACGATGCCAGAGAGCAGCGTCACCCGGCGGCCATGGATGTCGGCGAGCTTGCCGTAGAGCGGGGTCACCGCTGTCGAGGCGAGCAGATAGGCGGTGATGACCCAGGGCAGATGGGCGACGTCGTTGAGTTCGCGGCCGATCGTCGGCATGGCGGTGGCGACGATGGTCTGGTCCAGCGCCGCCAGGAACATCGCCAGCATGATGCCGATGATGATCGAGCGGATGTCCTCATGGCTCATCGGCCCCGGGCTTGCGTCCGTCTCGACCCGCTTGTCCATGAATGCTCGCGCCTGCCCGTGCGTCTGGGGAATGGCGCAGTGTAGGGCGGGCACGCGTCATGCGGTAGGGACGGGACGGCATGGACGCCATTCCGGCGCGGCGGCCTTTGCTTCGGACGTTTCATCATCGCTCCCTGTCGCCCCCTGCTCGCGCGACCAGTCTGGCGCAGGCGGTTTCCGCAGACCCGGACAGGACATCGAAATCATGAGCGCGCAGCACCCGGGCGTTCGGCCATCGCGAGATTCCGGAGCCGGCAGGACCGGGTCGCATGGCCTGGGCCGACCATGCCGCGGAGGCTCGCGCCCGGGGCGATCCCGTTCAGGACCAGTGGGCGGCCCGGCGCGGCCGCGCCGGAGGCGAGACCATGGGCGGCGAATGATCGGCGGCCCGTGTTTGACCGCCGATCCGAGCTGTCATCAATGTATCGTCCGCGCGCACCTTTAGTCTGCTCGCATCCGCATGATTCGACCGGGAACGACCAGCATGACGACGGTGGCCACGAAAGCATTTTCCGATCAGGAACCGGGCACGTCAGGTTTGCGGAAATCGGTCGTCGCGTTCCAGGCGGCCCATTATCTCGAGAACTTCGTCCAGTCGATCTTCGACGCCGTGCCCGAGCTGAGCGGCGGCACGCTGATCGTCGGCGGCGACGGGCGCTTCTACAACGACCATGCCGTCAAGGTGATCGTATCGATGGCTCTGGCGAACGGCGTCGCGCGGGTCGTCGTCGGGCAAGGCGGCCTGCTCTCGACGCCGGCCGCCTCGGCGGTGATCCGCAAGCGAGGGGCGCAGGGCGGCATCATCCTCTCGGCGAGTCACAATCCGGGCGGACCCGACGGTGATTTCGGCATCAAGTTCAATGGCGCCAATGGCGGGCCGGCGGCTCCGGCGATCACCACGGAGATCGCCGCCCATACGAGAACCATCTCGGCCTTCAGGACCCGCGACGATTTCTCGCTCGATCTCAGCCGGATCGGCGTCGTCGAGGCGGCTACCGGGCAGTTGGTCGAGGTGATCGATCCCGTCTCCGACTATGTCGATCTGATGGAGACGCTGTTCGATTTCGATGGGCTCGCCAGCCTTCTCGGCTCGGGCTTCAGCATGCGCTTCGACGCCATGAACGCGGTCACCGGCCCCTATGCCAGGCGCATCTTCGAGGACCGGCTCGGCGCGCCGGCAGGCTCCGTCGTCAATGCGGTCCCCCTCCCCGACTTCGGCGGCCTGCATCCCGACCCCAACCCCGTGCACGCCGACGATCTGATCGAGGCGATGTCGGGCCCGGCGGCGATCGATTTCGGCGCGGCGTCCGACGGGGATGGCGACAGAAACCTGATCGTCGGGCAAGGCGGCTTCATCGTGGCTCCAAGCGACAGCCTCGCGGTGCTCGCCGCCAATGCCGGTCTCGCGCCGGCCTTTCGGGACGGCCTCAAGGGCGTCGCGCGCTCGATGCCGACGAGCCGCGCCGTCGATCGCGTCGGCGAGGCGCTCGGGCTGCCCTGCCACGAGACGCCGACCGGCTGGAAGTTCTTCGGCTCCCTGCTCGATGCCGGCGCGATCTCCCTGTGCGGAGAGGAGAGCGCCGGAACGGGCGCGGACCATGTGCGGGAGAAGGACGGCATCTGGGCTGTGCTGATGTGGCTGTCGATCATCGCCGCGCGGCGGGACACCGTGCCGCGCATCGTCGCGGATCACTGGCGTCGCTTCGGGCGCAACTACTATCAGCGGCACGATTACGAGGCGATCGATGCAGGCGTCGCCGCAGCGCTCTTCGCGGATCTCCGGGCAAGGCTGCCGCGGTTCGCGGGGCAGGGCTTCGCCGGCCTGACCGCGACCGCCGCCGATGATTTCAGCTATCGCGACCCCTTCGATGGATCGGTCGCGGAACGCCAGGGCGTACGGATATTCTTTTCCGATGGCTCGCGTCTGGTGCTGCGGCTGTCGGGCACGGGCACGCAAGGCGCGACGCTTCGGCTCTATCTCGAGCGTTTCGAGGCCGACCCTGCCCGGCATCAGCTCGATCCGGCCGTCGTCCTGCAGCCGCTGGCGGACGCCGCCGAGGCGATCCTCGACCTGCGCGCCAAAACAGGGCGATCCGAACCCAGCGTGATCGCCTGACAGGGCCGCGGAATCCGCCGGTCAGCCGGGGCGGCTTTCGGATGCGATCAGGCCCTTCAGGTCGCTCAGCGACGAAACCGTCCAGTCGGCGTCGAAGCCGAGAGCCTCGGGCTGCATCCGCAGAGCCTTGAACATGGTTTTGGGCGCGATCGTGCCCGGCGCGGCGAGTTCCCCGCGGAGCGTGGCGGGCGAGACGCGCTCGATGCGCGCCACCTTGAAGCCGAAGGCCTTTGCGCCGGCGACATCGAACCCGTTCGACGAGACGAAGACGACCTCATCGGGCGCGACGCCCAATTTTTCCTCGACCAGTTCGTAGCTGCGCGGGTCCGGCTTGAACACACCCTTGGCGTCGACGCTGAGCACGGCCTTGAGCAGATCATCGAAGCCGCTGTTGGCGACGAGCGCTCCAAGCATCGCCGGGCTGCCATTGGACAGGATGGCGCGGTCGTAGCCAGAGAGCGATTCCAGCGCGGCCCGCGCATCGGGATAGGGCTGCAGGTTGTTGTAGGCGTCGGCCAGCTTCTCGAAGAGTTCGGGCGAGGCTTCGAGCCCGAGCGTCTTCAGCGTGTAGGCGAGCGAGGCCCGCGTCACCGACCAGAAATCCTCGTAACGCCCCATCAGCGAGCGCAGCCAGGTGTATTCGAGCTGCTTCATCCGCCAGGCCTGCGTGATGTAGTCGCCATGGCCGGGAAAGGCGGCGTCGGTGACGCCGGCCACCGACTGCACGTCGTAGAGCGTGCCATAGGCGTCGAAGACGAAGGCTTTGATGGTCATGATCGGAACCCTTTATGCGGCAGAAAAGCTAGCTCAGAACTGCGACGCTGGCGCTGAAAATCGCCGTCAGGACGAGGCAGCCCGCGGCGCGCGCCGGCGAAAGCGCGGCGACCTCGGCCACGGCGCGCGTCGCCAGCATCAGGAAGGCGGCGGCAGCCACGGCGACGACCGCCGCCAGGGCGAAGCGTCCGTCGCCGGCCTGGATCAGCGCGGCCGCCGGCGCGGCGATCCAGAGCGGAGGCAGCGCGCCCGCCAGCGCCCAGAGCACGCTCCAGAACGGAGCGCGGGCGCGCAGCAGCCGCGTCATCGCGAAGAGCACCGCGCCGACGCCGAACCAGGACGCGGCGACCGCGCCGACGCCGCCAACCGCGATGTAGCCGAAAGCCTGCGCCGGAGGCACGCCAGACGCGGCCACGACGTCTTGGCGCGCGAGGAAAATGCCTGCGCTCCAACTCAGGCCCAGCAGCAGAACGCCGAGCCCGGCAAAGCGCTGCGGCAGCGCGACGGGCAGGCTCACCATGGCTGCAGGCCCCACCACAGCACCGGCAGCCAGAGCAGGCAGAGGACGATCAGCCAGCCGGTCGCCCCGTAGCGCGTGCCCTCGACGACGGGCCAGCCATGCATCGACTCCACCAGCGTCTGCGTGCCGGCCCGCATCGCCTCGTCGACCGCCGACAGCTTTTCGGCCGCGAGCGAAACCAGGATGGTGACGATGAAACCGACCGGCACCGCCACCAGCGCCGCCGCATAGCCGAGATTGGCGATCAGCCCCTTACCGACAGCGAATTGCGGAAAGACGTAAGGCGAGATCGCGACATAGAGGATGCCGGCGATCGCGCTGCCGGCGAAGGCGCCGTATTTGTTGATCCGCGTCGACCAGGCGCCGAGCACCAGCATGGGCGTGATGGTGCAGGCGCAGAGTCCGAAGGCCCAGAAGATGGAGATGATCAGGAAGGCCGGCGGCTCGAGCGAGATCAAAAGCGAGACCACGCCGGTCGCCATCAACGCGATGTAGCCCCAGCGCAACTTGGTCTTCTCGTCGAGATTTGGCTTGAGCATGCCGACGATGTCGTGGCTCGCGACAGTCGCGACGCCGATCATCAGGCCTGCGATTGTCGAGACGCCGGCGGCGAGCGCGCCCGCGATGACGAGCGCGCTGACCCATTCGGGGTTGTAGGCGAGGTTGAGCAGCAGCGTCGTCTTGTCGGCGGCGGCGGGCGGCAGCGCCTGGCCGAGCCTGGCGAAGTGGAACACGCCCGCGAAGCCGACCGCATAGACGCCCGAGAACGTCATGCCGACCCAGAAGCAGAACCACGGCACCGTGCGGCGCGCATCCTTGATGCTGGCGGAGGTGAAGACGCGCTGCGCCAGTTGCGGCAGGCCGAGCGTGCCCAGCGTCAGCGCCACGAACAGCGCCAGGAAGAAGCGCGGATCGAACTTCAGGTTGAAGAATTCCGGGATGCGGCCGAGCATCGCATCGGTCATGTTGCCGTAGCCCAGCGGCGGAAACCACCAGCCGGTGGCGTCGAGCTGCTTCAGGATCGCCGCCAGCGGCAGGAGCAGCGCCAGCAGCATGATCACCATCTGGATGGCGTCGTTATAGGTCGCGCCCTTCATGCCGCCGAGCGTGATGTAGCCGGTGATGACCAGAGCCGAGATGATCAGCGAAGCGAGATAGGGCAGTCCGAGCAGCACCTCGAAGACCTTGGCCACGCCGATGAACTGGCCGATCATGTACATCAGCATGATCAGGATCATCCAGGCGGCGGCGAGATAGGCGACGCCCTGGCCGTAGCGCACGCGCACGAACGAGACCGAGGTGTAGACGCCGAGCCGCCACAGCATCGCGCCGTAGAACAGCACCAGCAATGGCACGCTGAGGATGAGCTGGATCCACATGTAGACGAAGGGCAGGTGCAGTTGCTGGATCAGCGCGACGACGCCGAGAAAGGTCGCGACGCTCATCCAGGTCGCGGCCGCCGCCAGCGAGTTGATCACCGGGCCGATCTGCCGGCCGGCAAGATAGAGGTCGCGCTCGTTGTGGGTCGCGCCGCGGAAATACAGCGCCACGCCATAATACAGAGCGAACATGGCGGCGCTGACGCCGACTCCGAGCCAGATGTTGCCGAGTTGCCAGGAGGCCGGGGTCATGTCCGGTCCCCTTCGGTCATCGTGGCGGGCATGGCCGGGCCGGCCTCGGGCATGGCCGGGCCGGACGCCGCGATCTCCTCGTCGAGCCGGTCGGCCGCGATGTTCCACCAGATCGAGACGGCGAGCACGCCGAACCAACCGAGGACGATCGCCATGAAATAATGCAGCGGGAAGCCGAGGACGCGGACGGCGTTGTTCGTGCCGAAGATCAGCGCCCAGGGCGCGGTATGCGCCGCCAGCAGATACAGGACGAAGAACCCGATCGTGAGACGGGCCTCCTTGCGATAGGCATCCATAGCGTTCCTCCCCGTTGTTCCGCGCCCGGTTGGTCCGGGTCGTTCGGCAAGATCGGGCCGCGCTATTCGCGCAGCCGATAGCGTTCGACGGCGTCGTCGTTCCAGGCGAGCCCGACGCCGGGCGAACCGGATGGCGTGACGAAGCCGTCGACGACGGAGACCGGCGCGCGCAGGATCGGCGCGGCCCAGTCCATGTATTCGAGCCAGTGGCAGGTCGGCGTCGCGGCCAGCAGATGCGCGCTGACCTCCGGGAAGAGATGCGACGACATCGCGATCTCGTGGCCGGCGGCGAGGCCGGCCGCGCGAAGCCAGCCGCTGACGCCGCCGATGCGCTCGAGATCGGGCATCACATAGCCGCTGGTCTTGAGCGAAAGAGCGTTGGCCATGGCGGTCGCGCCGGAAAAGTTCTCGCCGATCTGGATCGGGGTCTTCAGTTCGCGCGCGAGCCGGGCATAGCCGTCATAATCATCGTGCCGGATCGGCTCCTCGATCCAGTAGACGCCCTCATGGTCGAGCGCCCGGCCGCGCTCCAGCGCTTCGGCCAGCGAGAGGGCCTGGTTGAAATCGACCATCAGCGCGACATCGTCGGGCAGGCGCTTCCGCACTGCCCTCACCGCCGCGAGGTCGGCCGCAAGCGTCGGCCGGCCGAGCCTGAGCTTGACGGCCGAAAAGCCACCCTCCAGAAGCTCCATCGCCTCGTCGGCGCAGGCGTCGGGCGCCATCAGGCCGAGCCCGTTGCTGTTATAGGCCCGGATCGGGACGGGCGATGCGCCAAGCATCGTCGCCAAAGGGAGCCCGGCGGCCTTGGCCAGAATGTCCCAGAGCGCGACGTCGAGCCCTGCCAGCGCCATCCGCACCACGCCCTGCACGCCGATCAGCCGAAAGCGCCGGTGCAGTTTTGCCGCGACCGCCTGCGGCGAGACGGCGTCTCCCCTGACGCTGTCGATCGACGATCCGAGCAGATGGGCGATGGCCGGGCCGGCGGCCGCGACATAGCAGAACAGATAGGCGTGGCCGGTAATGCCCTGATCGGTCTCGATGTCGATCAGCAGCAGCGGCGCGTTGCGGACCGTGTCGGCGCTGGTGCCGAGCGGGCGCGCCATCGGCACATCGACCGTGACCGCCCTGAACCCTGTGATGACCGGGACGGGTTGCATCTCAGAGCGCCGCCCGGCCGTCCTGATGCAGCGACAATATGTCGAGCACGGCCCGGTTCAGCGGCGTCGGCACGCCGAGGCGCTCCCCCATCGCGACGACATCGCCGCCCAGAAAGGGCAGTTCGAGCCGGTTGCCGCGATCGAGATCGCCATGCATCGAGGACGTCATCCGCGCCGGCAGCGTGTCGCAGAAGGCGAGCCGGTTCTCGGCGAAATCCTCCGCCAGCATGACGCCGCTGGCGCGGCCGACGGTCACGACCTCGCGCATCAGGCCGAGCAGGAAGGCGCGGGCGCGGGGGTTCTCGCGGATCGGGCCGATCTGCGAGCGCATCGCCGTCGTCGCGCCCGAGAGACCGGCGAGGAAGACGAATTTTTCCCAGGTGACGCGGCCGATATCGGGGCTGATCTGGGCGTCGATGCCAGCGGCGAGGCAGGCGTCGAGCAGCCCTTGGGTCCGGGCCGAGGCCGCGCCGCCGAACTCTCCGAAGACCAGCTTCTGCATCGCGCCGACATGGCGGATGACGCCCGGCCCCGCGATCGAGGCCGCGATGTAACTGACGCCGCCGATCACGGCGTCGCGCCCGGCGACGTCACGCAGGATGTCGTCCTTTCGCACGCCGTTCTGGAAGGAAACCACCGCCGCGCCACCGCGCACGAGCGGCAGCACGGCGCGGGCCGCATCCTCGGTGTCCCAGAGCTTGACGCCGACGACGACGAGATCGACCGGGCCGAAGGCAAGCGGATCGTCGCTCGCCTGCACGCTCGGGAGATTGATCGCGCCCTGGTCGCTTTCGACGATCAGGCCATGCCCGCGCAACGCCGCCAGATGGGAACCCCGTGCTATGAAGCGCACATCCGTGCCGGCAAGCGCCAGCTTGGCGCCGAAATAGCCGCCGATGCCGCCGGCTCCCATCATCGCTACGCGCATGCCGAGACCGTCCCTGTCGCCATTCTTGAATGATTATTCAATAATTGATTCTGGAATATGCGTTCAAAAATATGCAGTCAAGCGGCTCGCTTCCTGACCGCGGCACAGCTATTTCAACGAAAACGAAACTCTGGACGGTTCGAGACCATGGCGCGCCCGAAGACATTCGACCCCGACAGCACGCTCGACATCGCCGTCGAGCGGTTCTGGCAGAGCGGCTATGACGGCCTGCCGATCCAGGAACTGTGCCGGGCCATGGGGCTCAACCCCGGCAGCCTCTATGGCGCCTTCGGCGACAAGCGAACGCTGTTTCTGGCGGCCTTCGACCGCTATGCCAATACGGTGTCCCGGCAGGCGATCGAACGGATCAGCGACGCGCCCTCGGGACTGGACGGCATCAGGAGCTATTTCGCCCATCTGATCGATTCGATCCTCGACGGTCGACGCCGCTGGGGCTGCCTGGCGACCAATGCCGCCGTCGAGCTCTCCGCTCGCGACCCCGAGATCGCCGCCAGGATCCAGGTGCATTTCCAGCGTCTCGAAACCGCCTTCGCCTTCGCGCTGACACGGGCGGCCGACGACGGCTCCCTGCCGGCCGCGCCGGCCGGAATGGCCGCCTTCCTCGTCTGCCTGGTGCAGGGACTGAATGTCGTCGCGAAGACCAGGCCATCGCGCGAGCGGCTCGAGAGCATCGTCGGCGTCGCAATGGTCGCGCTGGCGGGCCGGACCTGACGCTGTTCCAGATCCAGCGACAGGTCGCCCGCCGGCAAGCCGCCGACCGGCCGATGCGGCCCGGCCGGCGATCGTCGTTTCGACCGTTCTACAGCTTCTTGCCGTCGTTGCCGAACTGCTTCAGGAACGCCGTGAGATCCGCGATCTCCTTCTCGTTCTTGATCCCAGCGAAGACCATCTTGGTGCCGGGTATCTTCGCCCTCGGGTCCTTGATGTAGTCGGCGAAGACAGCCTCGTCCCAGGTGATGGCGGCGTTCTTGTTGGCGGGCGAATAGCTGTAGCCCTCGACGGCGCCCGAGACCCGGCCAAACAAGCCGTTGAGCTGGGGGCCGACGCCGTTCTTCGCCGTCTCGCCGAGCTGGTGGCAGGCGCGGCACTTGTTCCAGGAGCGCTCGCCGGCGGCGATGTCCTGGGCTGCGACCGGAGCCGCGGTGAGCGCGGTCAGGAGCAAGGCGGCGGATATCAGGCGTGTCATGCGGCGTCCTTCGTTTCGGCTTCGTCCAATGTGAGTAAGGCGCTCGCCGCGCCACGGCCAGCCGCGCCGCCGACGCAAATGGTCGCGGGCGGAGCGGCCGGTCGCAGGAGAGCATCGCATCAGGAGAACATGTCGGCGGTGATGCCGGCATACCAGCCCATGTTTTCGGCCTGCGTTTCCTTGCGGATCTGGTCGCTCTCGCCAGGCTTGGAGACGAAGGTTTCGGTCGCGGTGATCTTGCCGTCCTTGGGCTCGTAGCGGCCGCCGACCTTGATGGCGTCGTCTGTGTCGACCAGCGACCAGCAGGTGTTGACGTAGCGCGCCGGGAAGGTCCGGGCATCGGTCAGTTCGCCCCGGATCACCATAGCGGCGACCTTGGCCTGGCTGTTGGCCGAGAAGGCGGATTTGGGCATGTCGCCGGCGATGCAGGCGTCGCCGAGCACGAAGATGTTGGCGTCGGCGGCCGATTTCATCGTCGCCGCGTCGATGGCGCAGTAGCCGCCGGCCGGCGCGAGCCCCGCCGAGCGCGCGATCTCGCCTGCCATCTGGGCGGGAATGACGTTGACGAAGGCGCAGTCCTTGTAGGTCTCGAAGCCGGTGACGACGGTGTTGGTTCTCGGATCGACCGACTTGATGCCGTCATGCACTTTCGGGCCGAGCCATTCGATCATCGAGCCATAGCGCTTCTCCCAGTCGGCCTGGAAGACGCCCTGCTTGGAGAACATCTCCTTGGGATCAAGAATGATGACTTTGGAATTGGTCTTGCCGGCCTTCTTCAGCGCATGGGCGAACATCGAGGCGCGCTCATAGGGGCCGGGCGGGCAGCGATAAGGGTTGGGCGGCGCGATCATCACGATCGTTCCGCCATTGGGCACGGCGTCGAGCTTCTCCTTGATGAGCTGCGTCTGCCGGCCGGGCTTCCAGCCATGAGGCATCTGTTCCTCGGCATCCTTCGACCAGCCGGGGACGGAATCGTATTTCAGGTCGATGCCGGGCGAGACGACGAGGCGGTCGTAGGGCAGGCGCTGGCCGGTGGAGAGCACGACCTCTTTCCTGTCGCGGTCGATCTGCGTGGCGCGGGCGCGCGCGACCGTGATGCCGTGGTTTTTCGCCAGCGCATCGTAGCGATGGACGATTTCGTCGTATTTCCTGAACCCGCCGACGAACAGGTTCGAGTGGAAGCAGGTCTGATAGGTCTCGTTCTCCTCGACCAGCGTAACGGCGATCGCACCGGCCGAATCCTTGGCGATGTAGCGCGCGGCTGTCGCCCCGCCCGCGCCGCCGCCGATGACGACGACGCGCGGCTTGGCCTGGCCGAGAACGGCGGGCGCGCCGAGGCCGAGCGTGCCCGCGGCGGACAGGCCCGTCAGGATGAACGTGCGACGATCGAGATGCATGGCTTGACCCTCCCTCTGGTTTTTATGGTTGGACTTTGACGCCTTGTTGCGGCGCTCTGCTTGGGCTCACGCCTTTGTGTGGCGTGTCTATTTCGCCGGCTTGAGGCTTTCGTAATAGGCGGCCAACGCGAGAAGCTCCTCCTGCGTCAGCCGTCCGGCGATCGTCTGCATGACCTGGTTCTCGAGGTGCTTGTCCCTGTAGGCCTCCATCAGCGCGATGAACTGGTCGGCGGGATAGCCGACGATGGCCGGGATGCCGCCGACCTGCCGGCCGCTGGTCTGGTGGCAGGCGGCGCATTCCGACGACAGGTACTCGCCGAGCGCCCTGTCGCCCGCCGCTGCGGCCGGCGTGGCGGAGAGCGCGGCGGCGGCCACGAAACCGAACCAGCCCGGCGTCTGGGAAGCCTGCCGCATCAATCGACCTTCGGAGCGGATTTCGAATCGGGCGTGACGTCGAGCACCGTGGCGCGCCCGGTGATCTTCGCATCGGGCCGGCAGTTCGTCATGCAGGGCTCCTTGCCCCAGAACGCCTTCTCGGTCGTCTCGCGGTCGTCGTCGTAGAAGGCGGCGGCATTGGGCAGCTTCACCGACGTGAAGTTCCGGTCGGAGAGCTCAAACTCCTCGTCCTTCACGATGTCGTTGAGATAGAGCATGTAGGCGGTCAGCGCGTAGGTCTCGTCGGCGCTGAGGGACTGCGCGTTGCCATAGGGCATGGCGCGGCGGATGTAGTCGTAGACCGTCGAGAGGTCCGGCCAGAACGAGCCGATCGTCTTCTCGGGCCGATCGGCCGTCAGCGAGCCCTGCCCGCCGGCCAGCACCGGCCAGCGGCCGTTGCCCTGGCCGAACTCGCCATGGCAGCTCGCGCATTGCATCTGGAAGATCTCGTCGCCCTGCTTGACCGTGCCCTTGCCGGGCGGCAGCCCCAGACCGTCGGGGCGGACGTCGATGTCCCAGGCCTTGATCTCCTCGGGCAATGCGGGGCGCCCGAGACCGAGCTTCGCCGGCGCTGGGGCCTGCGCCGCGGGCTTGGCGACGGAGGGTTTCTGCGACCGGGCCACCAGAGGCCCGCCGACGACGATGGCGACGGCCGACAGAGCGGCGAGCAGCAGGGCTTTAGACGATCTCGACATTCTCGGTCTCTCCGTTGCCCTTCACATGCCAGGTCTGGATGCCGTTGTTGTGGTAGATCGAGTTGACGCCGCGCACCTTTCGCAACTCGTCCTTGGTGGGCTGGAGATAGCCGGTCGAATCCGTGGCGCGGGACTGGATCAGCAGTTCCTGCCCACCCCAGTCGAAATCGACATAAAAGCGCGTCAGCGACTTATCGAGCACCGGCCCGTCGATCCGCGCCGCCTGCCAGTTTTTGCCGCCGTCGAGCGTGACGTCGACGCGCCTGATCGTGCCGCGGCCCGACCATGCAAGGCCCGAGAGCACGTTGCGGCCCCTGTGCTTCAGCGGGGCCTGCGGCGAGGGATTCGTCACCACCGACTTGGCGTCCATGATGAAGGTGTAGCGGCGCGAGCGGCCATCGGCGAGCAGGTCGGTGTATTTCGAGGTCTCCTCGCGGGCCTGCCACGGCATGTCGCCGGCTTCGATGCGGCGCAGCCATTTGACCCAGAGATTGCCCTCCCAGCCCGGGATCACCGAGCGCAGCGGATAGCCCTGCTCGGGCCGCAGCGCCTCGCCGTTCATCGCGAAGGCGATCAGCACGTCGTCGAGCGCCTTGATCACGGGCAGCGACCTGCTCATGCCCGACGAATCGGCGCCTTCCAGGTTCAGCCAGGTCGCATTGGCCTTCAGCCCCGCCTCGGCCAGCAGCAGCTTCAGCGGCACGCCGGTGTACATGACGTTGTGAACCATGCCGTGCGTGAACTGGCAGCCATTGAGCTGCGCGCCGCGCCACTCCATGCCGGAATTCGCGGCGCATTCGAGGAAATGGACATGGTTCTGGCGCGGCATGCGCCTGATGTCCTCCATGGTGAAGATCAGCGGCTTGTCCACGAGGCCGTGGATCATCAGCCGGTGATTGGCCGGGTCGATGTCGGCGATGCCGCCATGATGGCGCTCGAAGCACAGCCCCGACGGCGTGATGATGCCGTCGAGTTCATGCAGCGGCGTGAAATTCACCGAGGATTGCGGCGAAGCGGTCAGCCAGGAGACATCGCGACGGATGATGTGCTTCTCGAAGCGCGAGGGTGCGCCGTAGGGCCGCTGATCGACGCCGTCGCCAAGATAGCGGTTCCAGTCCTGGACATCCGTGATCAGCGGGTCGGGCGCGGGGGCCTGCGCGCGCGCCGCCCCGACGCCGGCAAGGCCTGCGCCGGCAAGGTCTGCGCCGGCAAGGCCTGCGCCGGCCGCGGTCGCCGCGCCGAGGAAGCGGCGGCGGCTCAGTGTCTCGTCATTGAGAGGCGAGGTCATCGTGTCGTGTCCCCTGTTCGATGATTGGCGGAGGCCGACCGGGTGCTCATGCGGCGGTGACCTTCACCGCGTCGTTGGGCTTGATGATGACGGTCTTCGTCGCTGCGACGTGGTCGCGGACCACATCCCAGATCGGCGGGCCCTGCGTGCCCTCGTTGACGCTGGCCCAGCCGGCGACGACGTATTTCCTGGTGGCCTCGATCGGCTGGCCGGATTTCAGGTGCGTCAGGCCGGAGATGCGGCTGCCCATCGGCTTGCCGACATCGATCGCGTAACCCATGCCACTGACGCGGACCATGTCGCCGCCGCCCTGGAAATACGGGTCCGGATGGAAGATGTTGTCGGCGACGTCCTCGAGGATCTCCTTGAGCTGCGCGCCGGTCATCTCGTTTCGATAGCAGTTGGGATAGGTGATCGCGGTGGCGTTGGTGATCGCCTCCCAGGTGATGGCGTCTCCCGGCAGAAGCGTGCCGCCCCAGCGAAAGCCCGGCGACAGCGCGATCTCGGCGTCGCGCTGGCTCAGCATGGCGTCGCAGATCAGGTCGTCGAACGAACCGTTGAAATTGCCGCGCCGGTAGAGCAGCGATTCCGTGCGGCCGATCTCCTTGGCGAGGTCGGCGGCATGGGGCGCGCGGACCCTGGCGATCAGCGCCGCCATCTCGGCGTCGGGCGCGATGGCGTCCGAGAACACCGGCATGAGCTTGAAGCGGATATCGGAGACCTTGCCGCCGCTTGTGGCGATGTCGAGCCGCGAGACGAACTTGCCGTGCGAGCCCGAGCCGACCAGCACCGTATCGCCGACGCGGATCAGGCCTGGCATCGCGTCATGGGTATGCGCGGTCAGGATGACATCGAGCCCCTTGACCCGCGAGGCCAGCTTCCTGTCGACGTCGAAGCCGTCATGGGAGAGCAGCACCACGACCGCCGCGCCTTCGCTCCGCGCCTCGTCGACCTGCTTCTGGATCTCCTCCTCGCGGATGCCGAACTCCCAGTTCGGGAACATCCAGCGCGGATTGGCGATCGCCGTGCGCGGCAGGGCCTGCCCGATCACCGCGACCTTGACGCCGCCCTTCTCGAAGACTTTTCGCGGCGCGAAGACCGGCTCGTTCCATTCGGTGTCGCGGATGTTCTGCGCGAGAAAGGCGAAGGAAGCGGCCTCAGCGATCTCCTTGACGCGCTCGGCCCCCAGCGTGAACTCCCAATGACCGACCATCGCGTCGGTCTTCAGCGCCGACATGACGTCGACCATGTCCTGGCCCTTGCTCTGCAGCGAGGACCAGCTTCCCTGCCAGGTGTCGCCGCCGTCGAGCAGCAGCACCCTGTCGTCGCCGCGCTCGGCCCGGACCGCCTTCACCAGCGTCGCGACGCGGTCCATGCCGCCCATCTTACCATAGGTCTTCGCGAGCGAGACGAAATCGTCCGAGGTCAACGCGAAGGCGTCGGGCGAGCCTGCCGCGACCTTGAAATGCGCGCGGAATTCCGCATCGACGAGATGCGGCGGCTGCCCTTTGGCCGGTCCGACGCCGAGATTGATCGAAGGCTCGCGGAAATGCAGCGGCATCAACTGCGCGTGGATGTCGGTGACGTGCAGGATGGTGACCGTGCCCAGCGGCTCGAAGCGCAGGATGTCGCTCTGGGCGAGCCTCTGCTGCGCGGCGGCGCGGCCGAGCGGGCCAAGGCCTGCGGCCGTCGTGATCGCGGCCGCGGCCGCCGTCGCCTGCAGGAATTCGCGTCTCGAGACCATGACTTTTCCTTTGGACGCACGCGATATGCAGCCCATCGGCGCTGCCCGAGGCGACGCCCTCAATCCATGACAGATGGTGGCCGTCGGGCGAGGCCCGCGGCCGAAGGCGCCTCAGCCCACCGCGAGCTTGTTCTTCGAGGTGTATTCGGAGCCGTCGTCATCCTTCCAGGTGAAGATGAATTCGCCCGATTCCGTCGCCTTGAAGAAGAAGGACTGGTAGGGATTGGCCGAGATCGCCGGGTGCCAGTCGGCTACGAAAACCGGCTTGCCGTTGAAGCTGGCGCTGAACCTGTTGATGATCTTGCGGGGGATCGTCGCGCCCTTCGCATCCTTGCGCTGGCCAGACTCCATCTCATGCGAGATCAGCGTCTTGATCTCGATCATCTCGCCGGCGGCGGCCTTGGCCGGGACGCGGACGCGAGGGGTGGGCTTGGTGGTCATGGCAGCATCCTCACCTGATTTTCTGTGGTTCGCGTCGATCGGCGGGGCTGGATCAGCCGCCACAGCCGCCGATGGTGACCTTGACGTTGGCCTTGGCCATGTGGAGCGAGCCGTTCGACATCTCGGCGACGCAGACGATGTTCTGCGTCTGGGCGAGGCGCATGCGCGTCGCGGCCGAGGCCTTTCCGCAGGCCGGGGTGAAGCTGTAGCTGACGATGCCCGGCAGCGGGTTGCCGTCTGCGAAGATATGGATCGCCTTGACGTAGTCGGCGTCCGTCATCGGACTCTCGACCTCGACATTGACCGGAACGACCAGCCCGTTCTCGGCGATCTCGGGAATGTCGAGCCTGATCTTGCCCTCGGACAGGGCCTTGTCGCCATAGAGCTTCCTGATCTCCGCCATGACCGCCTTCTCGTCGGCGAAGGCGAGACGCGAACCCAGCATGCTTGCCAAAGCCGCGAATGCGCCGGCCGTGACCGTGCCGCGGCGGGTGAGCCCGGACTGCATCGGAATTCCTCCTTCGAATTGGTCTTGTTTCGCTCTTGACGGCGGGACCATCACACGATCATTCTCACGTATCGTGATATTGTTTTCTATGAATGTAAAGTCCCTCCGCCAGAGAGGGACGCAAACGAAGGTCGCGCGGTCGGCGGCCGTCCGGGGACACGAAAGGGCAAGGGATGAAGCTTCCCACCATCGGCGCGGCCGTGCTCGCGGCCGCCATGACGCTCGCCGCAGGGCATCTGACCGCGCAATCGCCGCCACAGGACGACAGCGAGAAGGAGATCGAGCGCTACCGACAGATGCTGTCGGATCCGTTCTCCAATCCGGGCTTTCTGGCAGTCGATCGCGGCGAGGCGCTCTGGGCGGAAAAGCGCGGCGCGAAGAACGTCTCGCTGGAGGGCTGCGATCTCGGCGAGGGCGCCGGCAAGCTCGACGGCGCGTTCGCGAAGCTGCCGCGCTATTTCACGGACGCCGACAAGGTCATGGACACCGAGCAGCGCCTGCTCTGGTGCATGGAGACGCTGCAGGGCCTCGACACCAAGGACGTCGTCGCGCGGCGCTTCTCCGGGCCGGGGCGCGGCTCCGACATGGAGGACCTCACCGCCTTCATCGCCAACAAGTCGAGCGGCATGAAGATCGAGCCGCAGCTCGGACATGCCAAGGAGATCGAGATGGCGGCCGTCGGCGAGGAGCTGTTCTACCGCCGGGGCGGCGTGATGGATTTCTCCTGCGCCACCTGCCACGCCGAGGACGGCAAGCGCATCCGGCTGCAGGGCCTGCCCAACCTCTCGGTCAAGGGCGCGACGGCGCAGGCGACGATGGCGTCCTGGCCGACCTATCGCGTCTCGCAGAGCGCGCTGCGGACGATGCAGCACCGGCTCTGGGACTGCTACCGCCAGCAGCGCTGGCCGGCGCCCGACTATGCCTCGGACAGCCTGACGGCGCTGACGCTCTTCCTGCAAGTGCAAGCGGCCGGCGGCGAGATCGCCGTGCCTTCGATCAAGCGCTGAGAGGACGAAGACGATGAAAATCTCCGGGCTGATCGCCACCATCTGCGCCGCCGCCCTGCTGGGCGGCGCGAGCCTCGCGCAGGACAAGCCGAGCCAGACGACCGTCGACGCCTATGTGAAATCGACCTTCGGCAAGGCCTCGCCCGAATGGCAGGCGCGCATCGCGCCCGACGAATCGCTCGCGGTCTGCAACGTCAAGCGCAACGCCATCGCCTCGGCCGACGCCGACGCCATCATCAAGCGGGAGCTTGTCCGCGTCGTCTACCCGGCGGACGGCAAGTTCCTGGGAGACTGGAAGAAGGGCTACGGCGTCGCCAATAACGGCCGCGGCGGCCAGTTCTCCGACCCGCCGGGGACGGTGGCGGGCGGCAACTGCTTCGCCTGCCATCAGCTGGACCCCAAGGAGGTCAGCTACGGCACGCTCGGCCCCAGCCTCGCGGCTTATGGCAAGGACCGCAAATACGACCCCGAAGCGATCAAGGACGCCTACACCAAGATCTACAATTCGATGGCGGTGGCGCCCTGCTCGAACATGCCGCGCTTCGGCGTCAACAAGGTGCTGGACGAGCAGCAGATCAAGGATGTGATGGCGTATCTGTTCGATCCGGACTCGCCGGTGAACAAATAGACGCGCGCCGCGCGCGGCCTAGGACCCGGCAGCGCGCTCAGGCCTTCTTCGCCCAGTCGGCGAAGGAACCGCGCTCATAGCCCTTTTCGCGGACGTATCTGAAGACCGCGAGGAACTCCTCCGGCTCGGGCAGGCCCGGCATCCGCATGACCTCGCGACCGGCGGGCGGCTTCGACGGAAGCCCCTCGAGCGTTTCCGGAAAGAACTGGATCGCTGGCGTGCCATTGACGCCGTAGCGCGCGGCGAGCGCCTTCTCGCCGGCCTGCGTCCCGTCGAAATCGGTCACGGGACGCGCGCCGAGAATGTTGAGGTGCAAGATCTCGAAATGCGACCGGAGGTAGCTTTCGATCCGGGGCTCGGCGAGATGGACCATGTGCATCCGCCGGCAGGCGGGGCAGCCCTTGAGCCCCCACAGGATCGCGAAACGCTTCCCCTTGGCGGTTGCGGCGGCCAGATCCTCGGCGAGATCGAGGAAACTCTCCAGATACCAGTCGAGATGATACAGGCCGTCCTCGCCCAGCGCGGCCCGCGCCAGCGCCGGAGCGTTGGAGGCAACGCCTGCGAGACCTCCTGCAAAGCCTGCTGCAAGACCACCTGCAAGACCGCCTGCAAGCAGGCTGCGTCGCGTCGACATCGCGGCTCCTTCACCGGCCGGCAACGGAGCGATCCCCGCCAGCGCCGCTCCACTGGAATAAATATACGAATACGACTATGTTATCGCCATGTCGATCCCGCGCCCTGGACTGATCTTCGCCGCGCTTCTTGCGCTGGTGGCCTTGCTTCCCCGCGCGAGCATGGCGGCCGAACTGGTGATGTTTTCCCGCGACGGGTGCCCGTGGTGCGCCAAATTCGAGCGCGAGATCGGGCCGATCTATCCCAGGACGACGGAGGGCGCGGTCGCGCCGCTCCGGCGCGTCGCGGTCGTGCCGGGCGGAACGCCCATGCCGGGCCTGCGCGAGCCTGTCGTCGCCGCGCCGACATTCGTCCTCTTCGACGGCGGGCAAGAGCGCGGCCGTATCACCGGATACCCCGGCGACGACGCCTTCTGGGGTTTGCTTGGCAGGATGCTTGCTGGCATGGGTGACGCCGCCTCGCCGGAAGGAGGCCCATCCGCAATGGTGAAGTCGCAATGAACGCAATCGTCTCCAAGGCCCTCGAAAGCGAACTCCGCGACGGCGAGGAGTTTTCCGCCGAGCTGGACACGCTGATGCGGAAGGCGCGCAAGGCGAGCGATTTCCTCAAGGCCCTGTCGCATGAGAACCGGCTCCTGCTGCTATGCATCCTGGCCGAACGCGAGCGGACGGTGACCGAGCTGGAAAACATCCTGTCGCTGCGCCAGCCCATGGTCTCGCAGCAGCTTGCGCGTTTGAGGCTGGACCAGCTCGTGACCACGCGGCGCGACGGCAAGGCGGTCTATTACAGCCTGGCGAACGACGATGTCCGCCGGATGATCTCGGTGATCTACGACATCTTCTGCGGGCCGCCCAAGGCGCCGGCCAACGATTGACAGCCCGCCCATCCCGTCGGAAGCGCCGCTGAGTCATGGCTCCCCTGTCGCCCTGGACACTGACTCTGGTCGGCGCGGCGATCGGGGCTGCATGCGGCTTCACCGCGCGCCGCGCCAGGCTCTGCTCCTTCGGCGCGATCGAGGATGTCTGGATCGGCGGCGACACGCGGCGTCTGCGGATGTTCGGGCTCGCGCTGGCGGTCGCGCTGCTGGGCACGCAGTTTCTCGTCTGGAGCGGGCTGCTGTCGCCGGGGCTTTCCACCTATGTCCCCAACGCCATTCCATGGTTTTCCATTCTGCTCGGCAGCAGCCTGTTCGGGGTCGGCATGGCTCTGGTCGGCACCTGCGGGTTCGGCTCTCTGGTGAGGCTGGGAGCCGGCGACCTGCGTAGCCTGATCGTGATGATCGTCTTCGGCGCGACCGCCTATGCGACCCTGCGCGGGATGCTCGCGCCGCTGCGGATCAACGTGATCGAGACGATCGCGGTGTCGGTGCCGGGCTCGGTCCAGGGCGATCTGCCGTCGGTTCTAGCCTGGCTGGGCCTCGGCGGCATGAGGCTGCCGCTGGCGGTCGTGGCCTTCCTCGTCCTGACAGCGGCGGTCCTGATCGATCCGCGCCTGCGCCGTTCGCCGCGCCTGCTCACGGCGGGACTGACTCTGGGGCTCGGCGTCGCGCTGGGCTGGTGGGCGACGGGCGTCGCGGTCGACGAGTTCGCCGCGACGACGCGGGCACAGAGCCTGACCTTCGTCTCCCCGGTCGGGCGGGCGCTCTATGCCGTGCTGACCACGCCGGCGGGATTGCTGGATTTCGGGATCGGCACGATCATCGGCGTCGTCGCCGGCTCCTTCGCCTCCGCGCTGTTCGACGCCGAATTCCGCTGGGAGGCGTTCGACGACCATCACGAAATGCGCCGGCACCTGCTGGGCGCCGTGCTGATGGGAGGCGGCGGCATCCTCGCAGGAGGCTGCACCATCGGACAGGGCGTCTCGGCGGGCTCGATGATGGCGCTGTCCTGGCCGCTCGCCATCGCGGGAATGATGATCGGCGCGCGTCTCGGCATCGCCTTCCTGATGGAAGGATCGATCCGCAACATCTTTCGCCACTGAACGCCCGCGGACGATGTCTCGGCGTCGTCAGCCCGAAGGGACGAACCGGTATGCGGGTCCGGAGCGCTCGACCCGGCCGATCGCGCCTTCGAGATGATAACCGATGACCTGCGCCCGTTCCGTCGCCGCCCGGTCGAGCAAGGTCTTGCGCGCCGCCACGGCGCGGTCGGGATCGAAATCGGAGGCCGGCCGCCAATCGGGATGCGCGAAGGAGGCGACCGCGTGGGTGAGCGCGTCGCCGAGAACGAAGACCGGCCCGCCCTCGCCTGCGAGCGCGAACGAGACATGGCCGGGCGTATGGCCGGCCGTATCGAGCGCCGCGACGCCGGGAAGCCACTCCGAGCCCGCATCCTTGCGTTCGAGCGCGCCGCCCAGCGTCTTGAGGATGCGCTGGGCGCCGGCGGCGAAGGCGTGGCGGTCCTCGGGCAGCTTCCCATAGACATCCGGATCGGACCAGAAGGCGACCTCGCGCCTGTCGGCCATCCATGTCGCGTTGGGAAAGAGCGGCGTGTCGAAATCGTCCAGCGCGCCCCAGAAATGGTCCGGATGAAGATGCGTGAACAGGACATGCGTCACGGCCTCGGGCGCGATGCCGGCCGCCTCGAGGCTGGCGGCGAACTTTCCCGTGCCGGGCAGGAAATTGGCGCCAGAGCCGCAGTCGAAGACCACGACCCTGTCGCCCTGCCGCAGGCAGGTCACGTTGAGAACATTGGTGATCGGTCCCGCCGCGCCGGTCTCCCTGGCGATCCTCTCGGGCGAGAGGTCGCGTGCCAGCATCGAGCGCGGCATCTCGAAGGCGCCGTCGCTGAGAACGGAGATCGCGCGGTCGCCCTGCCGCGCGCTCGCCACGACCTGCGCGCTGGCCGGCGCTTGCGGCAGCGCCGCGGCTGCGGCGGCCAGCACCATCTCACGTCGGCTCAACATGGCGTCTCCCGATGTATCTGTTTTTTTGAATATATATGATGCGCCGTCCGCGGCAAGCGCCGGGTCTGCAGCCCCCGGAATCGCGATCCGGTTCCCGTCGAAAGCTCGGAGCAGAATTCTTGCGATAAGCCCGCTCCCTCCTTTTCGTATCCTGCTCAGCGGCCGGTCCCGGCGGAGCGCCTGACGATCAGCTCGACGGGCAGCCGCATGTCCCGTTCGATGGGCTCCCCACGGACCAGCGCCATCAGCGTCCTGGCGGCAAGCTGACCGATCCGGCCGGTGGGAACATGCACGGTCGTCAGCGAGGGCGAGACATGCGCCGACATGTCGAGCCCGTCGATGCCGACGACCGAGAGGTCGCGCGGGACGTCCATGCCACGCGCATGCGCCTCCCCGATGCAGCCGATCGCGAACAGATCGACCCCGCCGATCAGCGCGGTCGGCCGGTCTTCGAGTTCCAGCAAGGTCGCGCAGCCCGTCCGGCCGCCCGCCAGCGTCAGGGCCTGCTCGGTGGTCAACTGGTCGGGAAGGGACAGTCCCGCCTCCTCCAGAGCCTCGCGCGCGCCGGCCAGACGCGCCCGCTGCCGGTCGTTGAACTGGAGATGACCGGTGATCATGCCGATCCGCCTGTGCCCGAGCGCGATCAGATGGCGGGCGGCAAGGCGGCCGGCCAGCGCGTTGTCGATCGTCACCGAGGGGAAATGTCCGTCCGCGCACCAGGTCAGCACCACGGGAACGCCTGCTCCCCTGAGCAAGGCGGTCGTCTCGGGCGCGCGCTCGGCGCCGACCAGCATCAGTCCGTCGACGCCGCGTCCCAGCAGCGCCCTGACGGCCTGGGTTTCGGCGGCGGCGATCGATTCATGCGAGGCGACGAGCAGCAGATAGTCCGATTGCGCCAGCGTCGCCTGCATCGACTGCAGCGCCCGCGCGAATATCGCGCTGTCGAGCGTGGGCACGATCGCGCCGATCGTCATCGACCGGCCGGAGGCGAGCGCGCGGGCGGCGCCGTCCGGGAGATAGCCGAGGCGCTGGGCGCTGGCCCTGACCCGCGCCAGCGTCTCGACCGAAAGGAGATCCGGCTGAGCGATCGCACGCGAGACGGTGGCGGGCGACACTCCGGCGTCGCGCGCCACATCGCTCAGCTTGACCCGCCCGCCCATCACGATCGGTCCTTATGAAAGAAATTTCATCCGATCTAGCCGCATACATGCCTCGAGCACAAGCTTCCCGACATGAGAACCGCCAGTTAAATTGGTCATTGACAATGATAAGATGGTCTGAAAGGTTTGCTGAAAGCGCTTTCATAGAAAAGGCGCGTCGAGGAACGCCATGATCGGAAGACGCGGATGGGTCAGTCTCGGCTCGGTGGCGGTCGTCCTGCTGCTGTGGTTCCTGCTGACCACGGTCACGGGCGCGGTCTCGGGCGGCCGATTCCCCTCGCCGGCCGATTTCTGGGTTTCGCTGAAGCAGATCGCCATGCGCGGCTATGCCGGCGCGCCGCTGGCCAGCCATGCGGTCCAGAGCGTCAAGCTCGTCGTGATGGGCTTTGCGCTGGCGGTCGCGACCGGCGTGCCGCTGGGGCTGCTGATGGGCTGGAGCCGCAGGGCCGAGGCGGCGATCAACCCGATCTTCCTGATCATCCGGCCGATCCCGCCGCTGGCCTGGATTCCCCTCGCCATCCTCTGGCTCGGCCTCGGCGACGCCGCCAAGATCCTGGTGATCTGGTTCGCGGCCTTCGTGCCGTCGGTCATCAACGCCTATGCCGGCGTTCGCGCCATCGACAAGCCGATCATCGAGGCGGCCCGGATGCTCGGCACGCCGCGCTGGCGGCTCGTCAGCGAAGTCATCGCGCCCGCGGCCTCGCCGATGATCTTCACGGGCCTGCGCCTGTCGCTACAAGCCTCCTGGACCACCCTGGTCGCGGCCGAGCTCGTCGGCGCGCTGGCCGGCATCGGGTTCGTGCTGAACATGGCCCAGCAGGACATCTATCCGGGCATGATCCTCGTCGGAATGGTCGCCGTGGGGGTGCTCGGCTGGGCGACGACCTGGCTGCTCGGGCTGGCGGAGCGCCGCGCGCTCGCCTGGAACATGGCGGCGAGAGACTGAACCGATGCAGGATTCCACCCTCCCCTTCGGCGAACGTTTCGCGCTCGGCGCCATCGGGCTCGCGGGCTTCATCGCCCTGTGGACGCTGCTTTCCGTCTCGGGCCTCGTGCCGCGCCAGTTCCTGCCGACGCCGCTCGACGTGCTGAACCGCGTCGTCCTCCTGATCGGTTCGCCGTTCGCGGGGGCGACGCTGCCGCAGCACCTCGCCTCCAGTTTCCAGCGCTACGCCTATGGCGTCGTCCTGGCGGCGGCGATCGGCGTCCCCCTGGGGCTGCTGATGGGCTGGTTCCGCTGGCTCGACGACGCCGTCACCCCCCTGTTCGACGGCCTGCGCTTCATCGCGCCGATCGCCTGGGTGCCCTTCGCCGCGCTCTGGTTCGGCACCGGCGTCGGCGGGCCGGTCCTGATCATCTTCGCCGGCGCGTTCCCGCCCTGCCTGATCAACGCCTACCGTGGCGCGCGCTTCGTCGAGCCGAGGCTGATCGAAGCCGCGCGCATGCTCGGCACCGGCCATCTGCGGATGATCCTCGAAATCCTGCTCCCGGCCGCCACGCCCTCGATCGTGGCCGGCCTGCGCGTCTCCGCCGGGCTCGGCTGGCAGTCGCTCGTCGGCGCGGAGCTGATCGTGGCCGCGGCCGGCGTCGGCTTCATGATGGTGCAGGCGCAGGCCAATGTCGCGACGCCGACCGTCATGGCCGGCATGGTCGCGATCGGCGTCGTCGGCATGCTGATCGACATGTTGCTGCGGCAGGGCGAGGCGTCGCTGCGCCGCCGCCGCGGCCTCGAAGCCTGAGGGGTTGAAGACGATGGGTTCGATCCGCTTCGACAAGGTCGACAAGATCTTCGGCCCCGCCTCCGGCGGCGTGAAGGCGCTCGACGACATCAACCTGGAGATTCACGACAAGGAGTTCGTCGCGATCGTCGGGCCGTCCGGCTGCGGCAAGACGACCTGCCTGCGGATGGTCGCCGGCTTCGAGGCGCCCAGCGCCGGCGCGGTCAGCGTCAACGGCAGGACAGTCACGGCGCCGGGACCTGACCGGGCCGTCGTGTTCCAGCAGTTCGCGCTGTTTCCCTGGAAGACGGTGCGCGAGAACATCGAACTGGGCCTGCGGAACAAGGAGCTGCCCAAGCCGCGCCGCGACGAACTCGTGGCCGATGCGCTGACGCTGATGAATCTGGAAAGCCATGCCGACGCGTTTCCGCACCAGCTTTCCGGCGGCATGCAGCAGCGCGTCGCCATCGCCCGCGCCTATGTGCTCGACCCCGAAGTGCTGCTGATGGACGAGCCGTTCGGCGCGCTCGACGCGCAGACGCGGGTCGTGATGCAGGAGGAACTGGTGCGGCTGGCGCGGGTCAATCCGCGCACCGTGCTGTTCATCACCCATGCGGTGGAGGAGGCGGTCTACCTCGCCGACCGGGTCGCGATCATGACGCGCCGGCCTGGCCGCATCAAGGAGGTGCTCGACATCCGCTCGGTGCGGCAGGCGGAGAAATGGGACCGGCACGAGCGGATCGAGGACGTGATGGACCTCGAATCCTTCGTTCATCTGCGGACCCAGATCTGGAAGTCGCTGCGCGAGGAGAAGGGCGCCCATGGGGTCTGAGCCCGCCCACGCAGCGCGACTGAGGCGCGACCTGACGGAGCCGGAGCCGATCCCGGAGGCCGGCGTCGCGCGCGCCGTCGAACTGATGCGCTCGGGCCGGCTCTTCCGCTATGGCGAGATGGGCGCGGACCAGAACGACGTCGCGCTGCTGGAGCAGGAGTTCGCCGCCTTCGTCGGACGGCGCTACTGCGTGGCGGCGAACTCGGGCGGCGCGGCCATGTTCCTGGCGCTCAAGGTGCTGGACGTGAAGCCCGGCGACCCGGTCCTCGTCAACGGCTTCACGCTCGCCCCGGTCCCGGGCGCGATCGTCCATGCCGGCGCGCGCCCCGTGCTGGTCGAGATCGGGGCCGACTACGTCATCGACTGCGAGGATCTGCGCGCCAAGGCCCGCGCCTCGGGCGCGCGCATCCTGCTGCTCTCGCATATGCGTGGCCATATCGCCGACATGGACGCGGTCATGGCGGCCTGCGACGAACTGGGGCTGTTGCTGATCGAGGATTGCGCCCACGCGCTTTGCGCCTCGTGGGACGGCCGGGCGATCGGAACCTTCGGCGCGGCGGCGGCCTTCAGCGCCCAGACCTACAAGCACCTCAATGCCGGCGAGGGCGGCTTCCTCGTGCTGGACGACCCTGATCGCGCCGCGCGCGCCATCCTGCATTCGGGCAGCTACATGCTGCACGGGCAGCATCTCAGCGCGCCACTGCCGGCGGAGATCGCGCGCTGGGAGGAGACCACGCCCAATTTCAGCATGCGGATGACGGCGCTGGCGGCCGCCCTGCTGCGCCCGCAATTGCGCGAGCTGCCGGGCCGCGCGCGGCGCTGGAACGCGATTCACGACCGGATCGCGGCCGGTGTCGCGCGCTTGCAGCATCTGCGTCTGCCGCGGCGGCCCGCCAAGGCGCGCCACTCGGCTACGTCGGTCCAGTTCTCGCTGCTCGGTTTCGACGAGCCGGAGGCCCGGTCCTTTCTCGCTCTCTGCGCCGCGCGCGGGTTGCCGGTGAAATGGTTCGGCGCGGATCGCCAGCGCGGCTTCACCAGCGCGCCGCGACACTGGCGCTACGCCGGCTCCCAAGATGCGATGGACCAGACGCATGCCGTCCTCGCGGGCCTTTGCGACATCCGCACGCCGCTTTCGCTGACCGATCAGGACTGCGACCTCGTCGCGGCGATCGTCCGCGAGGCGATCGAGACCGTGGTTTCCGCACGCGCGGGGACAGGGGAAGCCGGCCGGGCCGCGACAGGCTGAGACCGGGCAAACGAAACCAGGGAGAACGACATGAAGCGGATCATTGCAGGATTGGGTATCGCGGCGGCGCTCGCCTGTGGCGCGCCCGGCGCGGCGCGGGCCCAGACCGCCATCGGCGTCAGCTACCAGCCCTCGCTCTACTGGGCGCTGCCCTTCCATTACGCGACCGTGAAGGGCTGGTGGAAGGAGGTCGGGCTCGCGCCGAATTTCTCGACATTCCCTGCCGGCGCGCCGCAGATCGCCGCCTCCGCCGCGAAATCATGGGATGTCGGCGGCACCGGCTCCGTGCCGGCGGTGCTCGGCGCGGTGCGCTTCAACATCCTGACGATCGGCCTGACCAACGACGAGTCCAAGACCAATGCGATGATGGTCCGCGGCGACAAGTTCGACGCGATCAAGGCCGATCCGAAGCTGCTGAAAGGCCAGAAGCTGCTGCTGACCACCAATTCGACGGTGGATTACGCCGCGCGCAAATGCCTGGCCAAGTTCGGCCTCCAGCAGAGCGACATGCAGTTCGTCAATCTCGGCCAGGCCCAGATCATCACCGCGATCACCTCCAACAACGGCGACGTCGCGGGCGTCTGGGCGCCCAACACCTACACGCTCGAGGAGCGGGCCAACGCGAAGTATCTCTGCTCGGGGGCGGATGCGAACGCGATCGTGCCCGGCGCGCTGATCGTGCGCGGCGACTTCGCCAAGGAGAAGCCCGACGATGTCGCGAAGTTCCTCGCCGTCTTCCTGCGCGGCTGGTCCTGGGCCAAGGCCAACCCGGCCGAGGCGCGCACGCTGGCGCTCGACTTCTACAAGCAGGGCGGGCTCGAGGTGACGCCCAAGGCGATGGATCAGGAGTTCGCGCTGCGGCCGACCTTCGGCCTCGACGAGCAGTTGAAGCTGATGGCGCGGGCGTCGGGCGCCTCGACGGTCGATGGCTGGTTCTCCGAGATCGGCAAGTTCATCACCGAGGTCGGCACGATTCCTGCCAACCCGGACGCCAAGAGCTACCTCACCGACGACTTCCTGAAGCGCGTCGCGGCCGATCCCAAGCTCAAGGCCTTCGCGACCGAATTCGACAAGAAGTGATCCGCGACACGTCACGACGAGCAGCGGCGGCCTCCGGGCCGCCGCCGCATCCCTCAATCTGATTTCAAGCGGACAGCGCCATGGCCATCACGCATCTGAAGACCGCCACCAAGACGCCCGAGACCGAAACCGACGCGGCGCGCGAGGTTGTCACCGCCATGCTGGCCGCGATCGAGGCCGGCGGCGAGCAGGCCGTGCGCGACTATGCGCGCAAGCTCGACAAATGGGATGGCGAGATCGTGCTGGACAAGGCGGCGATCGCCGCGCGCGTCAGCGACATCCCCCAGAGCGTCAAGGACGACATCAGCTTCGCGGCGGGGCAGGTGAGGCGCTTTGCCGAGGCGCAGCGCGAGTCGTGCCGGGATTTCTCGATCGAGATCTCGCCGGGCCTGCATCTCGGCCAGAAGCTCGTGCCGGTGAACACAGCCGGCTGCTATGTTCCGACCGGCCGCTACGCCCATATCGCCTCGGCCTACATGTCCGTCGCCACCGCCAAGGCCGCCGGCGTGAAGACCGTCGTCGCCTGCTCGGCGCCCTTTCGCGGCCAGGGCATCCACCCCCATGTGCTCTATGCGCTGACGGTGGCGGGCGCCGACATCGTCATGTGCCTGGGCGGGGTGCAGGCCATCGCCGCCATGACCTTCGGCCTGTTCACCGGCCGTCCCGCCGACATCATCGTCGGCCCCGGCAACAAATTCGTCGCCGAGGCCAAGCGCATGCTGTTCGGCAAGGTCGGCATCGACGTCTTCGCCGGCCCCTCCGAGGTCGCGGTCCTCGCCGACGAGACCGCCGATCCGCTGATCGTCGCGACCGATCTCGTCGGGCAGGCCGAGCATGGTCATGAAAGCCCGGCCTGGCTGATCACCTCCTCGCGCCGCATCGCCGACGAGGTCGCCCGGCTGATGCCGGAGCTGATCGCGACCCTGCCGCCGACGGCGCGGGACGCGGCCGGAGCCGCCTGGCGCGACTATGGCGAGATCGTCCTGTGCGACACGCGCGAGGAGATGGTCGAGGTCTCGGACCGTTACGCCTGCGAGCATCTCGAGGTGCATTGCGGCGATCTCGACTGGTGGCACGCGCATCTGAGCAATTACGGCTCGCTCTTCCTCGGCGAGGAAACCAACGTCGCCTTCGGCGACAAGGTCTCGGGTCCCAACCACATCCTCCCGACCAAATTCGCCGCCCGCTATTCGGCGGGGCTCTCCGTCCACAAATTCCTGAAACCACTGACCTGGCAGCGCATGGACCGCGAGGCCTGCCAGCGCGTCGCGCCGGTCTCCGCCCGCATCTCGCGGCTGGAAGGCATGGAGGCCCATGCCCGCACCAGCGACGCGCGCATGGCCAAATACGCGCCCGGCTCGAATGTCGATCTCGGCGCGCCGGTCGAGGTCTGAGCCATGTTCCGGCTGACCTCGCTTTTCGACCTCACCGGCAGGACGGCGCTGGTCACCGGCGGCAACAGCGGCATCGGCCTCGCCATGGCCCGGGCGCTGGGCATGGCCGGCGCGCGCCTCGTCCTCGTGGCGCGGCGCGAAGCCGAACTCGCGAGCGCCGCGGCCGGGCTCGAAGCCGACGGCGTCGCGGCACATTGGACGGCGGCCGATCTGTCCGCGCCGGATGTGGGCGCAGGCCTGCTCGCCCATTGCGACCGCGCCGGGATCGGCATCGACATCCTCGTCAATGCGGCCGGGCTGAACCTGCGCCAGCCCTTCACGCAGGTCACGGCCGAGGGCTTCGACCTGCACATGGCGGTGCATCTGCGCGCGCCTTTCCTGCTGACGCAGGCCTTCGCGCCGGCCATGGCGCAGCGCGGCCATGGCCGCATCGTCAACATCGCCTCGCTGCAGAGCTACCGGGCCTTTGCAGATTGCGCGCCCTATGGCGCGGCCAAGGGCGGCGTCGTGCAATTGACGCGCGCGATCGCCGAGGAGTGGTCGCGCCACGGCGTGACCTGCAACGCGATCGCGCCCGGCTTCTTCCCGACGCCCCTGACGGCGGCCGTCTTCGACGACCCGGCGCGCGCTGCCAAAAATGCCGCGCAGACCGCGATCGGCCGCAATGGCGAGCTCGACGACCTCGCCGGCGCGACCGTGTTCCTGGCGTCTTCCGCCTCGGCCTATGTCACCGGACAGACCCTGACGGTCGACGGCGGCTTCACCGCGAAATGAGGACAAGGCCTTGATGAAGATTTGGGCGGCATGAAAGCGCTGGTCTACACCGGCCCCAGCAGCCTCGTCCTCCGCGACGAGCCGGACCCCGTGCCGCAGGCCGACGAGGTTCTGGTCCGGGTCGAGGCGGTCGGAATCTGCGGCTCCGACATGCACGCCTATCACGGTTTCGACGCGCGCCGCCCAGCCCCGCTGATCCTCGGCCACGAGGCGGCCGGGCGCATCGCCACGGGGCCGCGCGCGGGCGAGCGCGTTACGATCAATCCGCTGGTGGTCGACCCGTCCTGTCCTTATGCGATCGAGGGACGCTGGCATCTCTCGCCGACGCGCCAGATCATCTCGATGCCGCCGCGACCGGGCGCGTTCGCCGAGCTGGTCCGCATTCCGGCCCGCAATGTCGTGGCGATCCCCGAGACGATGCCGATCGCCCATGCAGCGCTCGCGGAACCGGTCGCGGTGTCCTGGCACGCGGTGCGCGTCGGCATGGAACGGCTGCACCAGCCGCTCGCGGCCTGCCGCGTCGTCGTGCTCGGCGGCGGCGCCATCGGACTCGCGGCCGCGCTCGTGGCCCGGCATTTCGGCGCGCGCAGCATCGCGATGGGCGAAACCAACGCGCTTCGGCGCGCCACGCTGCAAGCCGAGGGCTTCGTCGTCTACGAGCCGCGGATCGACGAGCCCGAAGACGACAGCGCCGACCTCGTGATCGACGCGGTCGGGGCCGACGCCACGCGCGCCGCCGCCTGCCGGATGGCCCGGCCGGGGGGCGTGATCGTCCATGTCGGGCTTTTGCCGGGACAGGGCGGCATCGACATCCGCAAGATCACCTTGCAGGAGATCACGCTTGCCGGCGTCTACTGCTATACGCCGCGCGATTTCGCACAGAGCGTCAACGCCCTGGCGCAACTCAGGCTCGGGCCGCTCGGCTGGTTCGAGGAGCGCGGGCTCGCTGACGGCGCGGACGCCTTCGCCGACATCGACGCGGGCAACACAGCCGCGGCGAAGATCATCCTGCGAAGCTGAGAATTCCTGGATGAGCCGGGCGCGTTCGCGCGGAACCCGACGGAGCGAATCGGACTTCGCCGAGAACTCTCGCCAAGCCGGCCCCCGTCATGCTAACCGCAGGCGCATGACAACGACCGGCTCCACCCGCATCCAGACCCGTTTCGCCGAATGCGCCTCGCAAGGCCGCGCCGCGCTTGTGACCTTCGTCACCGCTGGCGATCCCGATTACGACAGCTCCAGCGCCATCCTTCATGCGCTGCCGGCGGCGGGCGCCGACATCATCGAGCTCGGCGTGCCCTTCACCGACCCGATGGCCGACGGCATTCCGGTCCAGCTCGCCGGCCAGCGCGCGCTGAAAGCCGGCCAGACGCTGAAGAAGACCCTGGCCATGGTCGAGGCGTTCCGCGCTGCCGGCCACGACACGCCGATCGTGCTGATGGGCTATTACAATCCGATCTATGTCTACGGCGTCGAGCGCTTCCTGCAGGATGCGAAGACCGCCGGCGTCGACGGGCTGATCGTCGTCGACCTGCCGCCCGAGGAGGATGTCGAGCTGTGCCTGCCCGCGCTCGCGGCTGGGCTCAACTTCATCCGCCTCGCCACGCCGACGACCGATGACAGGCGGCTGCCGAAGGTGCTGCAGAACACCTCGGGCTTCGTCTATTACGTCTCGGTCACCGGCGTCACCGGCGGCGCCATCGGCAACTACGACGCGGTCGGCGAGGCCGTGGCGCGGATCAAGCGCCATACGGACCTGCCGGTCGCGGTCGGCTTCGGGGTCAAGACGGCAGCCGACGCGGTGGCGATCGCCAGAGGCGCGGACGGCGTCGTCGTCGGCTCGGCCCTGGTCGAGCGCGTGCGCCTTTCGCTCGATGGCGACGGCAAGGCCACGGAAAAGACCGTTTCAGCCGTCACCTCGCTGGTGGCGGAACTCGCGGCCGGCGTCCGCCAGGTGGCGAAGGCCGCGGCGTAAGCCGCTCGCTTGCGGCAAACCCGTCAGGATCGAAGCGATGAACTGGATTTCCGAAGTCGTCCGGCCGCGCATCAAGACGCTGTTCAAGCGCGAGAGCCCGGAGAATCTCTGGATCAAATGCCCCGATTCCGGGCAGATGGTCTTCCACAAGGACGTCGAGGCCAACGGCTTCGTCATCCCCGGCTCCGAACACCATATGAAGGTCACCGCGCCCGACCGGCTGCGGATGACCTTCGACGAGGGCAAATGGCTCGACGTCGCGCTGCCCGAGGTCGCGGTCGATCCACTCAAATTCCGCGACGAGAAGCGCTATGTCGACCGGCTGAAGGACGCCCGCGCCAAGACCGGCGCGCAGGATGCGTTCAAGGTCGGCTATGGCCGGGTCAAGGGCCTGCCGATGACGCTGGCGGTGCAGGATTTCCACTTCATGGGCGGCTCGCTCGGCATGGCGGCGGGCGAGGCCTTCATCAGGGGCGCGGATACCGCGCTCGAGAAGAAGACGCCTTTCGTCGTGTTCGCGGCGTCTGGCGGCGCGCGCATGCAGGAGGGCATCCTCTCGCTGATGCAACTGCCGCGCACCACGGTCGCGGTCCGGATGCTGCGCCGCGCCGGGCTGCCCTATTTCGTCGTGCTGACCAATCCGACCACGGGCGGCGTCACAGCCTCCTACGCCATGCTGGGCGACATCCAGATCGCCGAGCCCGGCGCGCTGATCGGCTTCGCCGGCCCGCGCGTCATCGAGCAGACCATCCGCGAAAAGCTGCCCGAGGGTTTCCAGCGGGCGGAATATCTCAAGGATCACGGCATGGTCGACATGGTCGTCCACCGCCATGAGATCCCCGAGACGCTCGCCCGGCTCGGCCGGCTCTTGACCCGCCAGCCCGATCCGGCTCAGGCCGCCGCGCCGCTCCCGGTCGCCGAGGCGGCCTGAGCGACCGGCGCGCAAGCGGGGCGAAGACACGCGTCATGGGCTCGTCCGACATGCTGCTGGCGCGGTTCCTCGCGCTGCATCCCAAGCTGATCGACCTGTCGCTCGGGCGCATGCTGCGACTGCTGGAGCGGCTCGGCGATCCGCAGGCCAGGCTGCCGCCGGTGATCCATGTCGCCGGCACCAACGGCAAGGGCTCGACCATCGCCTTCATGCGCGCGATCCTCGAGGCCGCTGGTCTTCGCGTGCATGTCTACACCTCGCCGCATCTGGTGCGCTTCCACGAGCGCATCAGGATCGGCGCGGCAGGCGGCAGCCGCTTCGTCGACGAGCGCATGCTGGTCGAAGCGCTCACCGCTTGCGAGCGCGCCAATGCCGGTGACCCGACCACCTTCTTCGAGATGACGACGGCGGCGGGCCTGCTGCTGTTTTCAGAGCATGAGGCCGATGTCGTGCTGCTGGAGGTCGGGCTCGGCGGCCGCTTCGACGCCACCAACGTCATCGCCCATCCCGCCTGCGCCGTGGTCACGCCGGTCTCGCTCGACCATGCCGAGTATCTCGGCGACACGGTCACCAAGATCGCCGGCGAAAAGGCCGGCATCTTCAAGCGCGGCGCGCCCGCCGTGATCGCGCCGCAGGAGCCCGAGCCCACGGCCGTGCTGGAATCGGTCGCCGAGCGCGTCGGCGCCTCGCGGATCCTGATCGGCGCGCAGGATTTCAACGTCCATGAGGATGGCGGCCGGCTGGTCTACGAGGATGGCGACGGCCTGCTCGACCTGCCCCTGCCGCGGCTGGCCGGCCGGCACCAGCATACCAACGCCGGCACGGCGATCGCCGGTCTGCGCGCGGCCGGCTATGGCGGGCTGCCGGCCAGGGCATTCGAGCAGGGCATGCTCGGGGCCGACTGGCCGGCCAGGCTCCAGCGCCTGTCGCGCGGACAGCTGGTCGAATTGCTGCCATCGCGCGCCGAACTCTGGCTCGATGGCGGTCACAACCCCGATGGCGGGCGCGTGCTGGCGCAGGCCATGGCCGACCTCGCCGACCGCAACCCGGCTCCGCTGGTGATGATCGTCGGCCTGCTCTCGACCAAGGACGCGCGCGCGACGCTCGGCCATTTCAAGGGGCTGGCGCAGACGCTGCTGGCCGTCCCGATCCAGAATTCGCTGGTGGCGAGGCCCGCGGCGGAAGTCGCGGCGCTGGCGGGAGAAGCCGGGCTCCAGGCCGAGACCGCCGGTTCGGTCGAACAGGCGCTGCGGACCATTGCCGAACGGAGTTGGCCGGCCCCGCCGCGCATCCTGATCTGCGGCTCGCTTTATCTGGCAGGCGAGGTCCTGCAGGCGAACGGCACGCCGCCGGTGTGAGGTCGGCTATGCCGGATAAAGCCAGGGATTGAACACCGGCACGCCGCAAGCCTCGAAATCTGCGACGTTGCGGGTCGCGACGGTCAGGCCGTGGACGCTCGCGGTTGCGGCAATCATGCTGTCGCGATCGGGCTTGGGGTCGGGCACATGCATGGCGGCGCAGCGAATCGCGGTCGACGAGTCGAAGGCCAGAATGCGGCCATCGAATTGTTTCAGCACATAGTTGGTCAGCCAGTCACGAAACAGCGCTGCCGTCTTCGCGTCTTTTCGGTTTAGGCGCAGAATTCCCTGCTCGATTTCGAGAACCGTGATCGCAGACAGGAAGAAATTCTGCAGCTGCATGTTTTCCGACCATGTGCGGACGCTGGCGTCGCTACGATCGGCTCGACGCAATTCCGAGAGCACATTCGTATCGAGCAGGTAAATCACTCGAAATCCGGAATCTTGAGGGTGAAGTCTCGAACCCTCGGCGGGTCGAATTCGATATGGGCACTCGCCGGGTGGGCCAGCGCTTCCGCCAGGCTCTTCCCTTTGAAGGCGAGTTTCCGGTAGTCGTCGATCGAAAGCAGGACGTGCGAGGTCTCGCCCCGATCGGTAATGAAGACTGGACCCTCCTTCGCAGCGCGCTTGGCCCTGCCAGTGTCCTGATTGAACTCTCGGCTGGAGAGTGTGGTTGGCATAACGTCTTCCCTCCATAGCGGCCACGGCCTAAATGTAGCAACGTTTATATAATTCTGAGACGCCGCTGTCCAGACGGTGGCTGCCGAGTGGAGAAGCCCATGATCCCGCAGCCTTTCGGCACACGAGGCCCGGCTATCCCACCCATCGGCCAGGGCACCTGGAACATCGAACTCTCCGATCGGACCGAGGCCGTCGCGGCGCTGCGGCGCGGGCTCGATCTCGGCCTGAGCCATGTCGACACCGCCGAGATGTACGGCTCGGGACGCTCGGAGGAGATCGTCGGCGAGGCCATCGCGGGCCGGCGCGACGCGGTCTTCCTCGTCACGAAGGTCCTGCCGCACAACGCTTCGCGCACAGGCGCGATCGCGGCCTGCGAGGCTTCGCTGCGGCGGCTTGGAACCGACCGGCTCGATTGCTTTTTGCTGCACTGGCGCGGCTCGCATCCGTTGGCCGAGACCTTCGCCGCTTTCGAGACGCTGAGGGCACAGGGCAAGATCCTGTCCTGGGGCGTGAGCAATTTCGATGTCGACGACCTGGAGGAGGCGCTGGCCGTCGCGGGCAAGGGCGCCATCGCCTGCAACCAGGTGCTCTACCATCTGCGCGAGCGCGCCATCGAGCATGCGGTCATTCCGTGGTGCGAGCGCCATGGCGTCGCCGTCACCGCCTACAGCCCGTTCGGGCAGGATGATTTTCCCGAGGCCGGGAGCGCGGGCGGCAAGGTGCTGACCGGGATCGCCGAGGCGCGTCACGCGAGCCCGCGTCAGGTCGCGCTTGCCTTCCTGACCCGCCGCCCCTCGGTTTTCGCGATCCCGAAGGCGTCACGCGTCTCCCATGTCGAGGACAATGCCGGCGCGTTGGGCCTGACGCTGAGCGAAGCCGAGATCGCCGGTATCGACGCCGCTTTCCCGCGCGGGCCAAGACCGCGTTCGCTGCCGATGCTGTGAGGCCCTAAAACCCGGCCGCGCGGCGCAGCAGATCGAGGCCGATCACGGTCAGCACCGTCTTGATGATCGCGACGAACCAGCGCTCTGGCAGCCGATCGAGCAGCTTGGTTCCGGCGATGGTGCCCAGGAACCCCGAGACGATCATCGCCGCGATCAGCGGAAGCCAGCCGGCGAAGGCGAAGCCGAGCGCCGCGAAGGCGAAGACCTTGAGCAGATGCTGCACCATCATGCAGGCGGCGTGCGTGGCGATGAGCTCGCGCTTCCGCAGGCCGAGCGGCAGCAGCAGCGCCTGCACGAAGGGGCCGGTCGCGCCGACGAACATGGTCACGACGGTCGAGATGCCGCCGCCGACGATGAGCCCGCTGGAGGCGAGACCCGGAATCTGTGGCTTCGGGATCCAGGCCAGCACGAGGATGAAGCCGCCCAGCACTCCCAGCAGCACCCGTTCCGGCATCGCCACGACGATATAGCCGCCGATCGCGACGCCGACCAGCGAGCCGAGGGCGAAACGTGCCACCATGCGCCATTGGGCGTGGATGCGCTGGACGAAGGCGCGCCCGACATTGGAGCCAAGCTGGACCAGCCCATGGACCGCGATGATGACGGCGGGCGAAACCGTGCCCGCCAGCGCCCCCAGCATCACCGCGCCGCCGCCAATGCCGAAGGCGGCGGTGAAGGCCGAGGTCAGGAAGCTGACGACGATCAGCAGCAGCGCGATGGCGGGCGGGACGCCGGCCGGCAGGAGCATGTCTGTCACAGGACCATGTCCGTCATGAAAACCGGGCGTCGGAGGGAAGACCGGATCCTGCTATAACCCGCGCTCCATGGCGGTAAAGCGCAGCCGACGCATGCCACTGCCGCGATGCCAGAAACCACGATTCGCGCCAGTGCTTTACAACGCAGGCGAGCAGTAGTTTTCTTCAGGCAATGGCGGCGAGCCCGAGCGCCCGACAACGCCGATCGATTTCAACAGTTTTCGTCTTTCGGAGTGTGTGATGCGTCGCGTTCTCGGCATCCTGGCCTTTATCGGACTGTTTCTGTCAGGTCTGGCTCCGGTGCAGGCGGGTCTCGACGTCCGGGTCGATATCGCCGCCCAACGCATGACCGTGAAGACGAGCGATGGCGAGTTTCATAACTGGACGATATCGTCGGGCCGCAAGGGTTTCCGCTCGCCCAACGGCGTCTACCGCCCGACGCGGCTGGAGCGGAACTGGTATTCGCGCAAATATGGCGGCGCGATGCCGCATTCGGTGTTCTTCCGCGGCGGCTACGCCATCCATGGCACGACGGCGGTCGGCGCGCTCGGCCGCCCGGCTTCGCATGGCTGCATCCGCCTGCACCCGGCCAACGCCGCCAAGCTGTTCGCGCTTGTGAAGAAGCACGGCGCCGGCCAGACCCGGATCGCGCTGAACGGCGCCGCGCCCGACAACCTCTCGCAATTCGCCAAGGCCTCGGGCGGGGCAAAAACCAAGATCGCCAGGGCGAAACCAAAGAGCAAGGCGCTGATCGCCAAGGCGAAGCCGAAGGACCGCGCCATCGCGCAGACGCGCAACCCGCCGAACTGGGATACGGCGCGGGGCCAGATCCTGCTGCGGCCGTCCCTGCCCGCCGGCGCGATCGGCTACCAGCCCTACGACATGCAGCGTTACTACCAGACCGGCCCGCGCTGGCGCTGAGCGGCGCTCAAAGCGCCTCCGGCACGATCCGCAGCCAGCCCGAGAGCGTCTCGCCCGGCTCCAGCCGCGTCAGCGGCGCGGCCTCGCGCGCCGGCCTCTCGCTGGGCGACCCGATGGCGTGGCTCTGCGGCTCGACGCATAGGAAATCCGCGCCAGCCGGAGCCCAGACGACCGGGCAGCGCAGGCTTTCGCTCGCGGTCAGGGTGAGGCCAAGGCCGGTCGAGGGCGTCTCGATGCGCGCGACCCCGTCCCAGCCGAGGAAGCTCCAGGCGGTTTCGCGGCCCGTAGCGAAGACCGGCTTGGCGGCAAAGGGGCCGCCATCGGGCAGGTTTTTCGAGCCCGTCGCGCGGAAGGCCTCGCCGAAAACGAGAGCGCCCGTCGCGGCCATGCCGAGTCTGGTGTCCGGCGCGCAGGCGAACCACGGGTGATGGCCCAGACCGTAAGGTAGGGCCGAGTCAGCCTCGTTGGCGATGGCGAGTTCGACGGTCATACCGGCGCGATCGAGGCTGACTCTCTGGGTCGCCCGGTAGCGATAGGGGTCGGACCCGGTCGTCCTGCGGTGTTGCAGCACGGCTTGGCTTTCGGTCTGACTCAGCATGTCCCAGACGGACTGCCAGCCGAAACCATGGATGTTGCCGCCGCCATGTGTGTTGTTGTCGGGAACCGCGAAGCGGCGCTCGCCATCGTCCACCATGCCGCCGAAGGCGCGGTTGGCGAAAGGGACCATCGCCCAACTGCCGAACATGTTGGGCGCTGCAGTCGAGGGGGCGGTTGCCTCGGGCGAGTGCAGCAGCTTGTGGATGCGTCCGTCCGGCCCGCGCCAGTCGAGCCCGGCGACGATGCCGCCGGCTTCCGGCGCGATGCGGGCGCTGAGCGGGCCGGCGCTGAGGCTGATCATCGGCATTTGCCCCTACTTGATCAGCGGCTGAAGCTGCATCTGCATCGCCCGCATGCGCGGCAGGAAACGCTCGACCATGGCGTGGGCCGGGACGCGCTGCACCTGCACCGACAGGTTGAACGCGCCGACGACCGCGCCGCGATGGCTCAGCAGCGGCATGGCGAGGGAGGCGAGCCCCAGTTCGAGTTCCTGGTCGATCAGGCACCAACCCTGCAAGCGGACCTCGTCCAGCAGCGCCATCAGCCGGGCGGGATCGGTGACGGTATGCGGCGTCAGCGCGCGCGGCTTGCCCGCGGCGATCAGCGCTTCTGCCGCCTGCGGCTCCAGCGCCGCCAGCAGCACGCGTCCCATCGAGGAACAGAAGGCCGGCAGCCGCGAGCCGACCGACAAGCCCACGGACATGATGCGGCGCTGGGCCGAGCGGGCGATATAGACGATCTCGTGCCCGTCGAGCAGCGAAGCCGAGGAGGATTCATGCGCCTCCTCCGAGAGCCTTTCGAGGAAGGGCTGCACGAGTTGCGGCAGCGCCGTCGAGGCGAGCCAGGCGTAGCCGAGCCTGAGCACGCGCGGCGTCAGCCGGAAGAACTTGCCGTCGAATTCGGCATAGCCGATCTTCGCCAGCGTCAGCAGGCAGCGCCGCGCGGCGGCGCGCGAGAGATCGGTGGCGCGCGCGACGTCGGCGATGGTCAGCCTGTCATGGGCGGCGTCGAAACATTCGATCACCGCCAGCCCCTTTTCGAGGGCCGCCATATGGTCGCGGTCTGGCGTCCCGGCCGGCATGCTTGACCCCGATATCTTCGCATCATAAAGTGCGATAATCAAAACACTGTGCGATAAACGCACATTTTGAGGAGATGTCAAGGTGGCGGATTTCGTCTCTCTCGGCGAGGGCGTCGAGGCGGTCCTGAGCGACGGCTGCTCCGTCGCGATGGAGGGTTTCACCCATCTGATCCCGCACGCCGCAGGCCATGAGGCGATCCGGCAGGGCAGGAAGCGCCTGACCCTGATCCGGATGACCCCCGATCTGGTCTACGACCAGATGATCGGCATGGGCTGCGCCGAAAAGCTGGTGTTCTCCTGGGGCGGCAATCCCGGCGTCGGCTCGCTGCATCGCTTTCGCGACGCGGTCGAGAATGGCTGGCCACACCGGCTCGAGATCGAGGAGCACAGCCACGCCGCCATGGCCAACGCCTATGAGGCCGGCGCGGCCAATCTGCCCTTCGCCGTCTTCCGCGGCTACAAGGGCGTCGATCTGCCGGGCGTCAACGACAAGATCAAATCCGTGACCTGTCCCTATACCGGCGAGGTTCTGGCGACGGTGCCGGCGATCCGGCCGGACGCGGCGATCATCCACGCGCTCAAGGCCGACCGCGAGGGCAACGTCATGCTGGAGGGCATCGTCGGCGTGCAGAAGGAGGCGGTTCTGGCGGCCAGACGCTCGCTCGTCACGGTCGAGGAGATCGTCGAGGATTTCGGCCCGCGCAACGCCAATGCCGTGATCCTGCCGGCCTGGACGGTGACCGCGATCGCCCATGTGCCGGGCGGGGCTTATCCCTCCTACGCGCAGGGGTATACCAAGCGCGCCAACGACTTCTACATCGCCTGGGACAAAATCGCACGCGAGCGCGAGACCTTTCTGGCCTGGATGAAGGAGCACGTGCTGGAGCAGGGGCCGGAGGCGTTTGCCGCGCATGCGACTGCTACGAGGGCCGCAGCGTGATAGAATCTGGCTCGGAAGCACAAACGCGGCCCCTTCCCCCCGCTTGCGGTGGGGAAGGCTGGGATGGGGGGCAGTACCGCTTGGTGAGACGGTCGAGGCTCATCCTGCACGCCCCCCCATCCCTAACCCTTCCCCACCGCAAGCGGGGGGAAGGGGACCTGTCGTGCCCAGGAGCCCGCCCATGACCGCGACCCCGACCGAGATGATGACCATCGCCGCCGCGCGGCTGCTGACGAACGACGACGTCTGCTTCGTCGGCATCGGCGCGCCCTCGGCCGCTTGCAACCTCGCCCGGCTGACGCATGCGCCGAAGATCACGCTGATCTACGAATCCGGCACGCTTTCGACGCGCCCCTCGGTGCTGCCGCTCTCGATCGGCGACGGCGAACTTTGCGACACGGCGTTGACCACGGTCTCGGTGCCGGAGATGTTCCGCTACTGGCTGCAGGGCGGACGCATCACCATCGGTTTTCTGGGCGGCGCGCAGATCGACCGCTTCGCCAATCTCAACACGACGGTGGTCGGCGCCTACGATGCGCCGAAGGTCAGGCTGCCCGGCGGCGGTGGCGCGCCCGAGATCGCCAGCAGCTGCCAGCAGATCTTCATCACCATGGCGATGGGCGCGCGGGCCTTCGTCGACAAACTGCCCTTCATCACCTCCTTCGGCCACGGCGCGGGCAAGGGCGACCGCGAGGCGCTCGGGTTGAAGACGCTGGGCCCGACCAGGGTCATGACCGATCTCTGCGTCATGGAGCCCGCGCCGGACACATCCGAACTCACTGTGACATCGCTGCATCCCGGCGTGACGCGCGAACAGGTGCAAGCGGCTTGCGGCTGGCCCTTGCGCTTCGCCTCGACGGTGGCCGAGACTCCGGCCGCGACCGGGCAGGAACTGAGCGTGCTGCGCGATCTGCAGGCGCGCACGCGCCAAGCCCATGGAGTGGCGGCATGAGCCTGATCTATCCGCTGGACGGCCTGAAGGCCCATCCGGCCAACGCCTCGCCGGAGTACAAATCGACGCTGAAGCGCGCGCCCTCGCAGCCGCCGATCCTGCTGCCGCACACGCTGTCGGAGACGACAGGCCCGGTCTTCGGTCATGTCGCGGTCGCCGAGACCGACATGGACCTGACGCGCCAGCATGCGGGCGAACCGCTGGGCGAGCGCATCATCGTCACCGGCCGCGTGCTCGACGAGGACGGACGGCCGGTGCCGCATACGCTGGTCGAGATTTGGCAGGCCAATTCGACCGGCCGCTATGTCCATGTCCGCGACCAGCACCCGGCCCCGCTCGATCCGAATTTTACGGGCGCAGGGCGCGCCGTGACCGATGCGGATGGGCGCTACCGCTTCCTGACGATCAAGCCCGGCGCCTATCCGTGGCGCAACCACTACAATGCCTGGCGGCCGGCCCATATCCACTTCTCGCTGTTCGGGCCGAGCTTCCTCTCCCGCGTCATCACCCAGATGTATTTCCCGGGCGACCCGCTGTTCCAGTACGATCCGATCTTCCAGTCGATCACCGACGAGCGGGCCCGCGACCGGCTGGTCTCGCGCTTCGACATCGACGCGACCGAGGATCACTGGGCGCTGGCCTACCAGTTCGACATCGTCCTGCGCGGGCGCGAGGCGACGCCGACGGAGGAGCCGCATGAGCACTGAGACCAAGCCGGGGCTCACTCCCTCGCAGACGATCGGCCCCTTCTTCGCCTATGGCCTGACGCCGCGCGCCTATGGCGGACCGGAGCTTTTCACGGAACAGGTTGCCCCCGAGGGCATGGAAGGCGAGCGCATCCGCGTCGAGGGCGTGGTCTATGACGGCGACGGCGCGGTGGTCGGCGACGCCATGATCGAGATCTGGCAGGCGGACGGCCAGGGGCGCTTCAACGCCGCCGGCAATGCCGGTTTCACCGGCTTCGGCCGCTGCGAGACGACGGCCGCGGGGATCTACTTTTTTGAGACGGCGCGGCCGGGCGCGCTGCCGGGACCGAACGGCGCGACGCAGGCGCCCCATCTCGGAGTCTCGGTCTTCGCGCGCGGGGTGCTGACCCGGCTGATGACGCGCATCTACTTCTCCGACGAAGCCGCCAACGCATCCGACCCCGTGCTGGCGCTGGTCCCCGCCGAGCGTCGCGACACGCTGATCGCCAGACGCGGAACCGACGGCGTCTTCCGCCTGGACATCCGCCTGCAGGGCGAGGGCGAGACGGTGTTCTTCGAGGCGTGAGCCGGATCGTCGAGAACCGTCATTGCGAGGAGCGCAGCGACGAAGCAATCTAGGCCCGTGTGCGAACTCATCTGGATTGCTTCGCTAGGCTCGCAATGACGGGCCTTGCCGCCTGACCCGTCGCCGACCATCGCTGCCGCCGGAGCCTGCCATGCCCAAACCCCTGATCGCGCTCGACTGGGGCACCACGCGGGCCCGCGCCTTCCTGATCGGCGCGGATGGCGCGGTCGTCGACCGACGGAGCGCCTATCGGGGCATACAGTCCGTGCCGGAGGGCGGTTTTCCCGCCGCCTTCGAGGCCATAGCCGGAGATTTCCGGCGCGCGCGGCCCGATGCGGTGGTCGTGCTCGCCGGCATGGTCGGCAGCCGCAATGGCTGGGTCGAGGCCCCCTATGTCGCCTGCGCTGCCGCGCCGGCCGCGATCGCCGCCGCCGCGCTTTCGGTGGCGCTAGACGGTGGCGGCAAGGCGACGATCCTGCCCGGCCTCTCCTGCGACGAGGACGCCTTCGACGTGATGCGCGGCGAGGAGACGCTGATCGTGGGCCTGGGCCTCGACGACGGCATCGTCTGCTTGCCGGGCACGCATTCCAAATGGGCGGTCATCGAAAGCGGGCGCATCGCCCGCTTCGCCAGTTTCATGACCGGGGAAGTCTATGGTCTGCTGCGCCAGAACTCGATCCTGTCGCGGCTGGCCGCGGAACCGTCGGGCGACGAGGCGGCGGACGGCGCGCGGTTCGGCTTCGCGGCAGCCGGCCGGCCGGGGGGCCTGCTGAACGCCGCCTTCGCGGCGCGGACCGAGGTGCTGGCCGGGCGGATGCCTGCCGGCTGCGTCGGGCCCTATCTCTCGGCGCTGCTGGTCGGGCAGGAGATCGCAGGGGCGCTCGCCCTGTTCGGCCGCCCGCCGCTGATCCATCTCGTCGCGGACGGCGTCATGGCGGAGAGCTATCGCGCAGGGCTCGGCGCGTCCGGGCTCGCCTACGAGACCACGGCCCCGGAAGCGGCCTTCGTCGCGGGCGTCAGCCGCCTGGCCGGCGGACTGGCGCGATGATCGTCGTCTTCGGCTCGCTCAATGTCGATCTGGTCACGGCCGTCGCGAGGCTGCCGAAAGCCGGCGAGACCGTGATGGGCCCGGATTACGCGCTGCATCCCGGCGGCAAGGGCGCGAACCAGGCGCTCGCGGCGCGGCGCGCCGGCGCGGAGGTCGTCCTCGTCGGGGCGGTCGGTCGCGACGGTTTCGCCGAGATCGCCCTGTCGCTGCTGGCGCGGGACGGCGTCGATCTTACTCACGTCGCCCGCCTCGACGCCCCGACTGGGGCTGCCTTCATCGCGGTGGCGGACGATGGCGGCAACCAGATCGTCGTCGCGGCCGGCGCGAATGCGCGGGCCGACGCCGCCGCGCTGTCTGGGCTGCCGCTCGGCGAAAACGACATCCTGCTGCTGCAGCGGGAGGTTCCCGAGGAGCAGTGCCTGATCGCGGCGCGGGCGATGAAGCAGGCCGGCGGCCGCGTCATCCTCAATCTCGCGCCGGCGGGGCCGCCTTCAGGCGACCTCCTGTCCTGCCTCGACATGCTGATCGTCAACGAGCACGAGGCGCTGGTGCTGGGCGAGGCGCTCGGCTGGCCGGCGCTGGAGCCGGACGAATTCGCCAGACGCGTCGACGCGCAGCGCCGACTCGCCTGCATCGTCACGCTCGGCGCGGAGGGCGTGGTCGGCTGGGATGGCGGCGTCCGCCGGCGGCTCGAGGCTCCAAACGTCGTGGTCGTCGATACGGTCGCCGCCGGCGACAGTTTTTGCGGCGCGTTCGCCGCGGCGCTGGCGGCGGGCTACGGCTTTTCGGGCGCGCTGCAGCGCGGGCTGGCGGCAGGCTCGCTCGCCTGCACGGTCGCCGGGGCGCAGCCCAGCGTGCCGCGCCGCGAGGCGATCGAGCAACTGGTCGGCGCGACGTTCCTCTGAAGCCGACACGAGCCGTTAAGGCTCCTGCCGCGAAAGCTCCGCGAAACAAGCGGTTATCCGCAATTCCGGGCTTCCGTTTCATGCTTCGTCAGCACCTGCGCCGCCATCGTCGCACATGATCGAGGCAGGCGGGGCCGGCGAGATGGGACAGAGTCCGTTGCGATGGGCGCTTGGCGTGGCGGCCGCCGTCGCGCTCGCCGCGGCGTATCATGGCGAAAGGATCGCGGGATTTGCCGGCGGCGAAGCGCCTGGCCTGGCGACGGCGCGCGCGCCTGGTCCGCCTCCCGCCCCGGCCGCCGCCCGCCCCGTGGGCCGGCCGACGCTGACGGTCGCCGCCGATTATCGCGGCCATTACGTCGTGCATCCCTCGATCGACAATTATCGCATCAGGATGCTGGTCGACACCGGCGCCAGCTTCGTCGCGCTGACCGCGGCCGATGCCCGCGCGCTCGGCATCAAGCTCTCGTCGAACGACTACAAGATCGCGCTCAACACCGCCAATGGCGTGGTCAGGGGCGCGCGCGTCAATCTGCGGGAGGTCAGGCTCGGAGACATTCTGGTCCGCAATGTCGAGGCCGTGGTGCTGCCGGCCGGCGCGCTCTCGATGAGCCTGCTCGGGACGTCCTTCCTCGGCAAGCTGCAGGGCTACGAGGTCCAGACCGGCCGCATGGTGCTGCGCGGCTGATCCTCGGCAAGCGTTCCCAAGGGCAGCGCTATCGGTTAAGCGAGAAAGGCGTCGCTGCTCCGGCGTCGCCACGAGGCCGCATTGCTCGCGCAGGACGGCCGCCTCGCCACGCAAGAACTCGCCACGCAAGAACTCGCCTTGCAAGACCGCCGATGGATGGCCCGATGTTTCCCAAGCCGCTGCCCGAGCTCTTCCCCAATACGTTCGACTATGAATCCCTGCCGATGGTGAAGCCGACCGGCTTCCGCGAATACGACGCGCGCTGGTTCTTCGGCGAGGAGCTGAACCTGATGGGCGTCCAGGCCGTCGGCATGGGGCTGGGAACCCTGATCCGCCGCATGGGCGTCAAGCCGGAAATCGTCACCGGCCACGACTTCCGAAGCTATTCCTCCTCGATCAAGATGGCGCTCGTCACCGGCCTGATGGCGGCGGGCTGCAAGGTCCACGATATCGGGCTGTGCATGTCGCCGATGGCGTATTTCGCCCAGTTCGCGCTCGACGTCCCTTGCGTCGCCATGGTCACCGCCTCGCATAACGACAATGGCTGGACCGGCATCAAGATGGGCGCGCAGCGCCCCGTCACCTTCGGACCAGACGAGATGGGCCAGCTCCGCGACATCGTGCTGGCGGGCGATTTCGACCTGCCCGGCGGCGGCTCGTATCATTTCACACCCGACTTCCCGGAAATTTACTTCAAGGATCTGACCAGCCGCCCGAAGATCACCCGCAAGCTGCGCGTCATCGCCGCCTGCGGTAACGGCACGGCCGGCGCGTTCGCGCCGAAAATCCTGGAGGCGCTCGGCTGCGAGGTCATCCCGATGGATGCCGAGCTCGACCACACCTTCCCGCGCTACAATCCCAATCCCGAAGACATGAAGATGCTCCACGCCATGGCCGACGCCGTGAAGGAGCATGGCGCGGATGTGGCGCTCGGCTTCGACGGCGACGGCGACCGCTGCGGCGTCGTCGACAACCATGGCGAGGAGATCTTCGCCGACAAGATCGGCGTGATGCTGGCGCGCGACCTCGGCAAGCTCCACCCCGGCACGCAGTTCGTTGTCGACGTCAAGTCGACCGGCCTGTTCGACACGGACCCGGAGCTGCGGCGCCTCGGCGTCAAGACCGACTACTGGAAGACCGGCCACTCCTACATCAAGCGCCGCGTCCGCGACCTGAACGCGCTCGCCGGCTTCGAGAAATCCGGCCATTTCTTCTTCAACGCGCCGGTCGGGCGGGGCTATGACGATGGCGTCGTCACCGCCATCGCGATCATCGACATGCTCGACCGCAACCCGGACAAGTCGATGGCCGAGCTCTACGCCGCCGTGCCCAAGACCTGGGGCACGCCGACCATGGCGGCCAAATGCGCCGACGAGATCAAGTACCAGGTCTCCGACCGCGTCACCAAGGCCGTCGAGGCGATGCTCGCCAAGGGCGACAGCTTCGCCGGCCAGCCGATCCGTTCGGTGGTGACCGTGAACGGCGTGCGCGTGACCACGCAGGACGGGAGCTGGGCGCTGGCGCGGGCCTCGTCGAACAAGCCGGAGCTGGTCGTGGTCTGCGAGAGCCCGGTCTCCGAGGCGCGGATGCGCGAGATGTTCTCAGCGATCGACGCGATGCTGCGCGCGCATCCGGAAGTCGGCGCCTACAACCAGACGATCTGATCGGCCAGACGGGAAGGCAGGGCGGGCTTCAGAAGCCCGGGCACATCGGCGTGCTGGGCGAGGTGCCGGTGCGCTCGACCTGCTCGATTTTTCCCGTGCCGCCGATCTTGCCGTTGCGCGGGCGCATGTAGATCGGCCTGTCGCCGATCCGGATGGTGCCGGTGATCAGGTAGCCGACCGCCGGCTGAAACTCATACGACGCCTTGGCCATGATCAGCGACGTGTTGGGCACGACGAGGTCGGTCGGCAGGGTCACGTTCGTGCCGCGCCCCGGCGCGGTCGCGTTGCGCTGTCCGCTCCAGCATATCTTCGCCTGACCGGCGGCGTCGATCACGACGCTGGCGATCACCATCTCCACGGACCCTGACGGAAACGGCGCCATCATCGCCAGGGCGGCGTCGAAGACGGTGTTGATGTCGTCCGGAGAAATGGCGCTGTACTGGGCGGTCAGGTCGGCGAGCGTGCGGTTGAGATGCGTCACCTTGCGGTTGGCCATGACTCCCTGGGCCACCTCGGCCACGCCGAAATAGACCGCCAGCATCGCCGGCAGGATCATGGCGAACTCGACGGCCGCGACGCCGCGACGGTCGCCGACGACGCGCCTGACCTGGCGACGCAGCGCCGCCCGGTTGCGGCGGAGCGAGAAGGCCCGGCGGAGCTTGACCCAGATCATGGCGCGGGCCCCACGAACGGCTCGTTCTTGAAGGTGGTCGAGGCGACCAGCGCGCGCTTGCCGGGGCCGATATTGGCCAAGGCCGTGCTCCACGGCGTGAACATCAGGCTGTATTCCAGCACGGCGCGGACGACGACGATCTGGCCGGGGCCGGTCTGCGTGTAACCGAAGCCGTTGGTGTTCAGCGTCCCGCCGCTGACGGGATTGGAGCCGGAGCTGCCGTCTTTCGCGCCCGAGAACGAGGCGTAGCTGCGGACGTCGATCGTGACCTTCGCGCAATCGACCAGCGCGGAAGCCTGGGCGCAGACGGCGTTCCTGAAGGCGGTGGTGTTGGCGCTGGCCCCATTGGCGGCTGGATAGGCCGTGAGCGCCTGCCCGGTGAGGACCGGGCGCGAGGCCTGCGTCACGGCGTCCTCGAGGATCTGGCTGGTCCAGAACATCAGCGCGGTTTCGAGGATGGCGAGCAGCAAGGCCAGGAACGGCGTCACCAGCATGGCGAATTCGACAGCCGTGGCGCCGTCCTGATCGCGGCGGAATCGCCGTATCAGTCCGCGCGGCGGCGGGGCCGGGAGCAGGGTGCCAGAGGGCGGCTGATGGTCCGTCATGCGCGTCAGGCGTCCGGTTCTTCAGGTTTTGCGCCTGCAAACCTAGGCGAAAACACTTGCCGATCCGTTATGGGCCAGCCGGGCGGGCGCGCGACGCCGTTAGCGGATCGTTCACCCTCCGTGGGCGGATCAGCGCGTCGCGCCGGTGGCGGCCGCGTTGCGGCTGCTCGCCTGCGCGCCGACCTGGCCGAAAAACTGCTGGGCGTCGCCGAGCCGCACGGTCGGCTGGCAGGCCGGCGTGCAGGAATAGCTTTCCCGGTCGAGCCCGCGCTGAACGGTCAGGACCGAATCGGAGCCCGCGCCCACGCGCACGAGCGATTCCGCGAGAAGCCCGCCGGCTGCGTCGAGCGCGATCAGGTTGGTGACGCCGAAGCTCTTGCCGGTCACCACCATCACGCCGTTCTTCTGCACGGAGACGTCGGCGATGCCGGGATTGCCGACGATGACGGTCTGGGCCTTCTCGGGCAGGCGCACGACCTTGGCGTGGTCGACCATCACCACCACGGTTTCGGGCGCGCCCGGCTGCGGGGCCGCGGCCGCCATGCCGGCTCCGGCGCTCCAGGCGAGCCCAATGACCAGCCAGACCGCGATGCGATGGCGCCGAGGCGACCGCGACCCTGCAGGATGCGAATGAGCGGACATGGCCAAAGCCCCAAGATGTGTTGCGCCTGCATGAAAGCGCAGAATGATGAATCAATCCCTAACCGGCCGCAGCGGAGGGCTTTGGGCATCAAGCAGTCCGGGGCCGCGCAGGCCTCGCCGCAGCCCCGGACCGTGCCGATGCAGCGCTTTGGCGGGCCTGAGACAGATTATGATCTTGTCAGACACCCAATACTATTTTTGTTCGCTGAAATATTGTTGTCTCGCTTCTCCGTTCGATGCATGAAATCTTGTCAATTCAGCGTTAACCATCCGATGCACGTTTCGAGAATTCAGCGAATTCTTCGATTCTTTTAAGAGATCGGCAACGGGCGCGGGGTAATGTCGGGTTGTCGCTGACCGAAGCCATCCAGAGCGAAGGCAGCCGTCAAACCGTGGTGTAACAAGGAGTTCTCCCATGACCAATGTCTTCGCTCGTTTCGTCAAGGACGAGTCCGGCGCTACCGCCATCGAATACGGCCTCATCGCCGCCCTCGTCGCCGTGATCTGCATCACCGGCCTGACCACGCTCGGCGGCAAGCTGGATGCGCTCTTCGCCGCCGTCGCCGGCAAGCTCGTCGCCCCGTGAGCCTGGCGCTTCCGGCCTGAGGGCCGGCGCTTTTGAGGAACGCCCCGGCCTCGTCGGGGCGTTTCGCATTTCAGGGACCAGGGATCGCCGGGGTTTAAGAATTGCCACTGCCCCGGTAAGGCTTTGGTCAGCCCTGTCCGCGATGATGCCGCATCTGGTAGAGGATCGTCCGATGTCGGTTTCGCTGATCGCCCTGCTCGTCGTGTTCCCGGCCGCGATGGCCTATGCCGCCGCGAGCGACCTCGTCTCGATGACGATCTCCAACAGGCTCTGCCTCCTGCTGATCGTGACCTTCGGGCTGTGCGCCTGGCTGCTAGGGCTGGACTGGTCGCGGATCGGCTGGCATCTCGCCGCCGGCGGCGTCGTCCTCGTGGTCTGCTTCGGGCTGTTCGCGGCAGGCTGGATCGGCGGCGGCGACGCCAAGCTCGCGGCCGCGACCGCGCTCTGGTTCGGCTTCGAGCAGTTGATGCCCTATCTGCTGCTGGCCGCGATCGGCGGCGGCGTGCTCACGCTCGCGATCGTGCAGTTGCGCGCCGGGCCTCTGCCCGCCGTCGCCTCGAACTGGCCGTGGCTGCGCCGCCTGCACGCGGCCAATGAAGGCGTGCCCTACGGCATCGCGCTCGCCTTCTCGGCGCTCTTCATCCTGCCCGACACGGCGCTCTGGAAGGCCGCCATCGGCGTGTGAGACGCGCGGCCCGATCGGCCGACCGCGAAAAAAAGATACGTCCGATTAACCATAAGTTGACGATTTCGGCCGCAGCATCCTCGCGGAACGCCAACCGTGCTTGGCCGAGGGTCTGTCGCAATGAGTCCCGCCCGCATCATCATTCTGGTCGTCGCAGTCGTCGCCGGCCTCGGCGCGGCCATGCTGATCCAGCAGCCGACGCAGACGCCGGCCCCGGCCGCCCGCATCGAGGCGGCGCCGACCGTGCCCGTGCTCGTGGCGGCGGCCGACATCCCCGTCGGCAACACGGTCTCCGCCGCCGACATGCGCTGGCTCGACTGGCCGCTCGCCAGCGTGCCGGCCGGCGTCGTCCGCAAGGACGAAAGCCCCGAGGCCGAGACCGAGCTCGCCGGCCAGGTGGTGCGCTACGGCATTCTCGCCGCCGAGCCGATGCGCCGCGAGAAGCTGATCAGGACCGACGGCACCGGTTTCCTGTCGGCGGTGCTGCCGGCGGGCATGCGCGCCGTCGCGATCTCGACCGACAGCCGCGGGGCCAACACGGCCGGCGGCTTCATTTTGCCCAATGACCGCGTCGACGTGATCGTGACCGTCAAGGGCCCCTCGGTCGAAGGCGCGGGCGACGCCTTCCTGAGCGACACGATCCTGCGGAACCTGCGCGTGCTGGCGATCGGCCAGAACGTTCAGGAGCGCAATGGCGAGAAGGTCGTGATCGGCGAGACCGCGACGCTCGAAGTCGAACCGGGCCAGGCGGAAACGCTGTTCCGGGCGCAGAAGATGGGCACCCTCTCGCTCTCGCTTCGCAGCCTCAAGGATGCGGGGCAGGTCGCGGCGGGCCCAACGGCCGAAGGCGCCATGACGATCGTCAAATTCGGCGTGACCTCGAGGAGTGCGAACCAGTGAGCCGCGACCGTATCGCCCTCTGCGCCATCCTCGCCCTGACCCTTTCGGGCGCGGCGAGCGCCCAGACCGCCGGCCCCGCCCCGGTCCTGAACGTCGGCGCGAGCGAGCATGCGATCTCGCGCAAGCTCGATCTCTCGATCGGGCGGTCGCTGATCGTCGAATTGCCGCGCGACGCCAAGGAAGTCTTCGTCGCCAACCCCAAGGTCGCCAACGCGGTCGTCCGCTCGGCGCGCAAGCTCTTCATCATCGGCATCGCCGACGGCTCGACCTCGATCTTCGTGATCGACGCCGAGGGCCGCCAGATCTCGGCGCTGGAGATCGAGGTCGGGCGCGATCTCAACGTGCTGCGCCAGACGCTCCGCAGCGCGATGCCGCGCGCCCAGATCGAGGTCCGGGCGGCGGGAACCTCGATCCTGCTCGTCGGCAGCGTCGCCAACGCCTCCGAGGCGTCGCAGGCGGTCGACATCGCCAACGCCTTCGTCGGCACGGCGGGCGGCCTGTTCACCGCGAGCAAGGGCGCGGTCATCAACTCGCTGTCCATCCGCGGCCGCGACCAGGTGATGGTCAAGGTCGTGGTGTCGGAGGTTTCGCGCAAGGCGATCAAGCAACTCGGCATCAACTCGACCGGCGAATGGAGGCTCGGCAACTTCTCGATCACGCCGTCGATCGACAATCCGCTGCCGCTCTCGCCGCAGGCGCTGTCGGCGACCGCGATCGGCGCCGGCATCGGAAACTCGACGAACTTCACGCTTCGCGCGCTGGAGCGCGCCGGTCTCTCGCGCGTGCTGGCCGAGCCGACCGTGACCGCGATCTCGGGCGAAAGCGCCAAGTTCACCGCCGGCGGCGAGGTGCCGGTCCCCAGCGGCTACAGTTGCGACGCGGCCGGCCGCTGCACGCTGGGCATCCAGTACCGTCCGATCGGCGTCGCGCTGAACTTCACGCCGATCGTGCTGTCGGACAACAAGATCAGCATGCGTATCGCCACCGAGGTGACGGAACTCGACTTCGAGAACCAGATCCGGCTCAGCGACCGCAACGAGTCTCCGATCAACGCGCCGGCCTTCCGGGTCCGCAAGTCCGACACCACGGTCGAGCTGCCCTCGGGCGGCACGCTGGCCACCGCCGGCCTGATCCAGCGCGTCTCCAAGACCTCGCTCAACGGCCTGCCGGGCCTGATGAACCTGCCGATCATCGGCGTGCTGTTCCGCTCCCGCGACTACCAGCGCGAGGAGACCGAGCTGATGATCACCGCGACGCCCTACATCGCCAAGCCGATGGAGCCCAACCAGGTCCAGCGCCCCGATGACGGCTTCGTCGAATCCCATGACGCGCAGGCGGTCCTGCTCGGGCGTCTCAACAAGATCTACGGCGCCAGCGGCGGCCCCGCGCCGCAGGCCTACAAGGGCCGCGTCGGCTTCATCGCCGACTGATGGCGTCGGACCGCAGGGCATGAGGATGGGCCAGGTCATGATGGTTGGATCACAGCAGGGTGGCCGGCAGGCCCGGCGCGGCCTCGCGGCAGCCGTCGCGGCGGGGCTCGCGCTCGCCGGCTGCGCCGCTAAGGGCGATCTCACCGCCTCGACCGCGCCCAGCGACGTCCGCGAGCGCCATCCGATCGTGCTGCGCGACGCGCCGCGCTCGCTCGACGTCTTCGTCGGCCGCGCCGGCGCGGCGCTCGACACGCGGCAGGCCGAGGACGTCGCCGAGTTCGCCAGGGAATATCGCCGCAGCGGCCGCGGCGGCCTTGTCGCGCAAGTGCCGACCGGCACGCGCCGCGACATCGCCTCGCATGACGCGCTGTCGGGCATCCGGGCGGCGCTGTCGCGCGGCGGCGTCCCGGCCGCCTATCTCTCGGTCACCACCTACCCGGTCAGCGACCCCGGCCTGGCCTCGCCGATCCGGCTGACCTTCGCATCGCTCCAGGCCCAGTTGCCGCATGCCTGCGGCCAGTGGCCGGAGGATACCGGCGTCTCGAACTTCAAGCACGCGACGTCCAACGAGCCCTACTGGAACTTCGGCTGCGCCCACCAGGCCAATTTCGCGGCCCAGATCGCCGATCCGATCGACCTCGTCAGGTCGCGCAGCGAAGGCCGCGCCGACACCGTCAAGCGGCTCAACGCCATCGGCAAGCTGCGCGAGGGCCAGGATCCCTCGACCCAGTACCGGCAGGAGACGCCGCAGATCAACTCCACGGTCGGAGGACGCTGATGGACGCCGAAAACGGCGCGGATGCGCCCCATCAGTCCATGGTCTCGGGCGAGGACGTCATCATCCCGCTGCCGCGGATCACCCTGCAGGCGTTCTGCGAGACGCCCGGCGTCGCCGCGACCATGCAGGCCGCGATCGGCGACCGGCGGATGAGCAAGGCCCATGCCCGCATCCAGATGGGCGGGCCGGCCGCGGCGGTTGAGGCGTTCCGCTCCGCGCCGACGCCCAACATCATCGTGCTGGAGACGGTGTCCGACCCCGCCGCCCTCGTCGGCCATCTCGAGACGCTGTCGGAGAGCTGCGACGCCGGCACCAAGGTGGTCGTGATCGGCCATGTCAACGACGTCCAGCTCTATCGCGACCTGATCCGCCGCGGCGTCAGCGAATACCTGATCGCGCCGCTGGGCACGCTCGACGTGCTGCGGACGCTGTCGGAGCTCTATGTCTCGGCGAGCGCGCGCAATCTCGGGCGAATCATCGCCGTGATGGGCGCCAAGGGCGGCGTCGGCGCCTCGACCGTGGCCCACAACGTCGCCTGGGCGATCGCGCGCAATCTCGACGCCCAGACCGTCATCGTCGATCTCGACATCCCTTTCGGCACGGCCGGGCTCGACTTCAACCAGGACCCGCCCCAGGGCGTGGCCGAAGCCGTGTTCGCGCCCGAGCGCCTCGACGCCAACCTGCTCGACCGCCTGCTCTCGCGCTGCAGCGACAACCTCGCCTTGCTCGCCGCGCCGGCGATGCTGGACCGCACGATCGACCTGTCCGAAGAGGCCTTCGATCCGCTGTTCGACCTGCTGAGGGCGAGCGTGCCCTGCGTGGTGCTCGACGTGCCCCATGTCTGGAGCGCCTGGGTCAAGCGCGCGCTGATCAGCGCCGACGAGGTGGTGATCGTGGCCGCGCCCGAACTCGCCTCGCTGCGTAACGCCAAGAACCTGATCGATCTCGCCCGCGCCAGCCGGCCCAACGATTCCGGCGCGCGGCTCGTGCTCAACCAGGTCGGCGTGCCCAAGCGGCCCGAGATCGACGCCGCCGAATTCGCCAAGGCGCTCGGCATCGAGGTCCTGACCTCGATCCCCTTCGACGCGCAGCTCTTCGGCACGGCGTCCAACAACGGCCAGATGATCGCCGAGGTCCAGGCCACGGGCAAGGTCGGCGAGGCCTTCGTCCAGATCGCCAGCGCTCTCACGGGCCGCGGCGAGGCCAAGCGCGGCAAGCGCGGCCTGTTCGAGCCGCTCGTCGCCAAGCTCAAGCGCCGCAGGGCCTGACGCATGCGCGCCGGGCGGGCCAGTCTGAACGGGCATGGGCGGACCGCCCCGGCGGCGACCGTCGAGAAGGATTGACATGTTCGGAAAGCGGTCCATCGGCGCCACGGCGCCCGCGCTGAACCTGAAGACGCCGGCTCCTGCGGCCGCCGCCCCGCGCCAGCCCGAGCCGAGCGGAGCGATTGCGTCGAACGAGGCGCGCCGCGCCGCGCCGCCTCCGGTCGTCGAGCCGCCCCGCTCCGACGAATACTACCAGATGAAGAGCATGATTTTCGGCGCTCTCATCGAAGCCATCGACCTGTCGCAGCTCGCCAAGCTCGACGGCGAATCGGCGCGCGAGGAAATCCGCGACATCATCAACGAGATCATCTCGCTGAAGAACGTGGTGCTCTCGATCGCCGAGCAGGAGGAACTGCTCGACGACATCTGCAACGACGTGCTCGGCTACGGACCGCTCGAGCCGCTGCTGGCGCGCGACGACATCGCCGACATCATGGTCAACGGCGCGACGCGCACCTTCATCGAAGTCGCGGGAAAGATCACGCTGACCAGCATCCGCTTCCGCGACAACGCGCAGCTGATGAACATCTGCCAACGCATCGTCAGCCAGGTCGGCCGGCGCGTCGATGAAAGCTCGCCGATCTGCGACGCGCGCCTCGCCGACGGCTCCCGCGTCAACGTCATCGCGCCGCCGCTCGCCATCGACGGCCCGGCGCTCACCATCCGCAAGTTCAAGAAGGACAAGCTGACGCTGGACCAGCTCGTCCGCTTCGGCGCGATCGCGCCGCCGGGCGCGGAGATCCTCAAGATCATCGGCAAGGTCCGTTGCAACCTCGTGATCTCGGGCGGCACCGGCTCGGGCAAGACGACGCTGCTGAACTGCCTGACCAACTATATCGAGCATGACGAGCGCGTCATCACCTGCGAGGACGCCGCCGAACTGCAACTGCAGCAGCCCCATGTCGTGCGCCTCGAAACCCGCCCGCCCAATCTCGAGGGCACCGGCGCGGTGACGATGCGCGATCTCGTCAAGAACTGCCTGCGTATGCGGCCCGAACGGATCATCGTCGGCGAGGTGCGCGGACCGGAAGCCTTCGACCTGCTGCAGGCGATGAACACCGGCCATGACGGCTCGATGGGCACGCTTCACGCCAATACGCCGCGCGAATGCCTGAGCCGCATCGAGTCGATGATCACCATGGGCGGCTTCAGCCTGCCCTCGAAGACGCTGCGCGAGATGATCTGTTCCTCGATCGACATCATCATCCAGGCGCAACGCATGCGCGACGGCTCGCGCCGCATCACCCACATCACCGAGGTGATGGGGATGGAGGGCGACGTCATCATCACCCAGGACCTGATGACCTACGAGGTCATCGGCGAGGACGCCGCCGGCAAGCTGATCGGCCGGCACAAATCGAGCGGCGTCGGCCGGCCGCGCTTCTGGGACAGGGCCCGCTACTATGGCGAGGAACAGCGCCTGGCGGCCGCGCTCGACGAGCTCGAAGAGCATGGCGAAGCCCATGCGGCCTGAGCGGAGCGTCTCGCGATGAGCACGAGCTTCCTGGCCGTCGTGTTCCTGGCGGCGCTCGCGGTGGGCGGCGTTGTCTACGCGCTGTTCTATCCGATGCTCAGCGGCCAGGCGCGGGCGGAAAAGCGCCGCAAGGAATTCGCCAGCCCCGTCGCGGCGCGTGGCGTCGACCGCGACGCGCAGGTCCGGGCCAAGCGGGGCCAGATCGCGCAGAGCCTCAAGGACATCGAGACCCGCGAGAAGGCGCGCAGCTCGGCCTCGCTCGAGGTCAGGCTGCTGCAGTCGGGCCTCGGCTGGAACCGCCAGAAATACTATATCGTCAGCGCCGTTCTGGCCTGCGTCACCGGGCTGCTGCTGTTCGTGGCCAGCGGCAACACGATCCTCGGACTCGTCGGGCTGTTCATCGGCGGGTTCGGACTGCCGGCCTGGTTCATCAAGCGCTGCAAGACCCGGCGCCTGAAGAAATTCGGCAACGAATTTCCCAACGCGCTCGACGTCATCACCCGCGGCATCAAGGCCGGCCTGCCGCTGAACGACTGCCTGCGGATCGTCGCGGCCGAAGCCGCCGAGCCGGTCGCGAGCGAGTTCCGGCTCATCATCGAGAGCCAGACGCTCGGCCTGCCCCTGACGGATGCCGCCAGCAAGCTGTTCGAGCGGATGCCCTGCGCCGAATCGAATTTCTTCGGCATCGTGCTGGCGATCCAGCAGAAGACCGGCGGCAACCTGTCCGAGACGCTCGGCAACCTGTCCCGCGTCCTGCGCGAGCGGCGCAAGATGCGCGACAAGATCCAGGCCGTCTCGATGGAGGCCAAGGCTTCGGCCGCGATCATCGGCTCGCTGCCGCCCGTGGTGGCGGTGCTGGTCTATCTCAGCAGCCCCAAATACATCGAACTGCTCTGGATCACGCAGACCGGCAAGCTCGGTCTCGTCGTCAGCGCCGTCTGGATGCTCACCGGCATCCTGGTGATGCGCAAGATGATCAACTTCAACATCTGAGGCGCCGCCATGATTGCCCAGATCGCCGATTTGGTGGTGAGCGGACAGTTCCTGCTCAGCGCGCTCGTGGCCATCGCCGCGGCCGCCACGGTGCTGACGCTGGCGATCCCCCTGACCGAGGGCGACACGCTCGGAAAGCGCATGAAGAGCGTCGCCAGCGAGCGCGAGAAGCTGCGCGCCCGCGAGCGCGAGCGGCTGGCGCGCGGGAAGGAAAAGGTTTCGCTCAGGCCCGAGCCGAAGGAGTTCATGAAACGCATCGTCGAGCGGTTCAAGCTCGGCGACTGGCTCGGAACGGAAACGGCCAAGCACCAGCTCGCCATGGCGGGCTATCGCGGCCAGCAGGCCGAGATCGGCTTCCTGTTCTTCAGGCTGGTCGTGCCGATCGGCCTGTTCCTGTTCACGCTGTTCTACGTCTTCCTCATCAACGATTTCGGCCAGAGCCTGACGATCAAGATCGCGATGGCGATCGGGGCTGCCTATCTCGGCATCAAGGCGCCGGAGCTGTTCCTGTCGAACCAGATCAGCAAGCGCCAGGCCTCGATGAAGATGGCCTTTCCCGACGCGCTCGACCTGCTGCTGATCTGCGTCGAATCGGGCATGTCGATCGAGCTGGCCTTCCGCAAGGTCTCGACCGAGATCGGCGGCCAGTCCGTGCCTCTGGCGGAGGAGTTCGCGCTCTGCACGGCGGAGCTGTCCTATCTCGCCGAACGCCGTCAGGCCTATGAGAACATCGCCGCCCGCACCGGGCTCGAAGGTGTCAAATCGGTCTCGACGGCGCTGATCCAGGCCGAGCGCTACGGCACGCCGCTGGGCACAGCGCTGCGGACGCTGGCGCAGGAAAGCCGCGACCAGCGCATGATGGAGGCGGAGAAGAAGGCCGCCGCCCTGCCCCCGAAGCTGACCGTGCCGATGATCCTGTTCTTCCTGCCGGTGCTCTTCGTGGTGATCATGACGCCGGCGCTGATCCAGGTCTTCAAATGGCAGTGACAAGACGCGTGGCCTGAGCGGCGCTCATCGCGGACGTGATGAGCCTTCTGCGCGAGGGCGCGGTCATAGCCGCTGTGGCCATCCCCCCAAAGCGCCAGCCGGGCTTTTGACCCGCTTCTGACCGACCGAACCGCGCGCGGCGATTCCCGCAACGGCAGTGGCGCGCGCCGGATGGTCCGGGCCGTCTCAGCCCTCGGTGGGCTCGACAGCCCGGGCGGCCGGACGCGCGCTCGCGGGCTTGCCCTTGCCCTTGGCCTTGAGCAGCTCCCAGCTGTTCTGCTGGCTGACGCTGCGCTTGAGGTAGGCCACCGTCTGCGCGGCCTCGGCCGGGCTCTGGTCCTGCCGGGCCAGCGTCTCGGCCTCGCCGAAGCGTCCCTGCAGGCCGAGCACAAGCACGAGGTTCTGGCGGACGCGGGCGTCGGCGCGGCGGGATGACGCGGCCTCGCGCAGCACGCGCTCGGCCTCCGGCAATTGCCGCGACAGCGCCAGCGACAGGCCGAGATTGGACATGACGGTCGCCTCGTCGGGCGCGATCCTGAGCGCGGCCTGATAAAGCTGCTGGGCGCGGGGATGCTCGCCGAGCTGATCGGCGACGACGCCTTGCGCCGAGAGGACGCGCCAGTCCGGCCGCTCCGGCGAATGGGCCCGGGAGAGCACCTCGTCGGCCTCCTTGAGCCGGCCATTGTCGGAGAGCGAGCGGCCATAGGCGCCGAGCATCTCGCGATCGTTGGAATGGACCAGAACCGCGCCCTGCAGCACCGCCAGCGCCTGTGCGTTCTGGTCGAGCGCGCGCAGCGCGCGGGCATAGTTGAAGGCGGCGTCGCGATCCTTGGGGTTGGCCTCGTAGCGCCTGCCCAGCGTCTGGCTCTCGGCCTGCCAGTCGGCCTGCGTCCGCGCCGCCGCCGACGCGCCTATCGACCCCGTGACGTCGCCCGGGCCGCGGCTCTGGCAGCCGGCAAGGCCGAGCGCCAGAACGCAGACCGCGATGGGCAAAGACAGACGCGACGATGGCAGCAAGCGCGAAAGATGAGCGGTCGAATTGGCAGACATGGGCAAGATCGCCTTGTCACAACGGAAAATCTGGTCGATCCGGTGATAAAGCGTTAACCCTAATGCATCCTTAATCGGCCGCTTCGCGCCGCTCCCGCTCTGGTCCGGACCCCATCGTGCACAGCCTCCTCGTCGCGTCTTCGCCTGCCGCCATCCCGGTCCACGTCGTCTCGAAGCCGGGCTGGGCCGCGCTGCTGGAGAGCCTGCCGGCCGAGGGGAGGCGTTTCGCGCAGGCGCATGGCTTTGCCGCGCGACCCAGCCAGTTCCTGATGCTGCCGGACGGACAGGGCGCGATCGCCAGCGTCCTGCTCGGCGTGGAGCCGCCCGATTCGCGCCGGCGCGACCCTTTCTCGCCTGGCCGTCTCGCAGCCCTTCTGCCTGCCGGCGACTACGCGCTTTCCGGCGAGATCGGCGATCCCGGCCTCGCCGCGCTCGGCTGGCTGCTGCAGGCCTATCGCTTCGACCGCTACCGCAAGCCCGCACCGGCGGCCGCGCGCCTCGTCGTGCCCGAAGGCGTCGATGGCGAGGATGTCGGCCTGATCGCCGAATCGGTCTGGCTGGCGCGCGACCTCGTGAATACGCCCGCCAACGATCTCGGCCCCGCCGAGATCGAAACCGCGATCCGCGCGCTGGCAGAGGACACCGGCGCGAGCGTGACCAGCATCGTCGGCGACGACCTGCTGCCCGCCAATGTCCCGATGGTCCACGCGGTCGGCCGCGCCTCGCCGCGCAGCCCCCGGCTCGTCGATCTCACCTGGGGCGATCTGGCCCACCCAAAGGTCACGCTGGTCGGCAAGGGCGTCGCCTTCGACACGGGCGGGCTGAACCTGAAGCCCGACGCCTCGATGCTGCTGATGAAGAAAGACATGGGCGGGGCCGCCGCCGCCATCGCGGCCGCGCGCATGATCATGCTGGCTCGCCTGCCGGTGCGGCTGCGGCTGCTGGTGCCTGCCGTCGAGAACGTCGTCTCGGGGACGGCCTTCCGTCCGGGCGACGTGCTGGCGAGCCGGAAAGGGCTTTCGGTCGAGATCGGCAACACCGACGCCGAGGGGCGGCTGATCCTGGCCGACGCGCTGGCGCTGGCCGACGAGGAGGCGCCCGAGCTGCTGCTCGACTACGCCACGCTGACCGGGGCGGCGCGGACCGCGCTCGGCCCCGAACTGCCGCCGTTCTACACCCATGACGAGGGCCTGGCGGCCGAGATCGCGCGCCTCGGCATGGCGGTCAACGATCCGGTCTGGCGGATGCCGCTCTGGCCGCCTTACGACGCGATGCTCAAGTCCCGCATCGCCGATGTGAACCACGTCTCGACCGGCGGCATGGCCGGCTCGATCACGGCCGCGCTCTTTCTCAACCGTTTCGTCGAGAAAACCGCCTCCTACGCCCATTTCGACATCTATGCCTGGACGCCGTCGGCGAAGCCGGGACGCACCGAGGGCGGCGAATGCCAGGCGGCCCGCCTGACCTACGCGCTGGTGAAGCAGCTCTATCCGCGCGTCTGAACCGCGCGATTAAGCCTCTTCGGCAGGAATCGTTGCGCCGCAACGAAACTGGAATAATGATACGGACCCGTAACGATCGGGATCCTTCATGCCACTCGAGATCAGGCCTTCGCAGGCGCTTAGGCTCTGGCGGCAGGTGCATCTCGATCTGGTGCGCGACGGACAGGCCGATCTCTCGGCCCGCCAGACCGCGATCCTGCTGACGATTTATCTCGAACTGCCGCCGCACACCGTGCGCGGTCTCGCGAGCCAACTCGGCGTCACCAAGCCCGTGATCACGCGCGCGCTCGACACCATGGGCAAGCTCGGCCTCGTCAGCCGCAAGCGCGACGATTTCGACCGGCGCAACGTCGTGATCCAGCGCACGGTCGCTGGCGCGCTCGCGGTCGAGAGGCTGGCCGACCTCGTGACCGAGCGGGCGCGCGAACTGGGCGGAACGTGACGGAAGCGCTCTCGCGCCGTCAACGCTGCGCCGCTAGATTGCCGCCATGATTCCCGACCGCCGCATCACGCCCTTCCGCCCCGACCTCGCCGCCCGCAGGCTGATCGGCCAGATCGAGGCGCGCGCCTTCGTCGATCCGCGGGCGATGCAGGTCGTCGCGCCCAGCGCGCCCTTGCGTCGCGAGCCGCGACCCGATGCTCCCCTCGATACCGAGGCGCTGATGGGCGAGCGGGTCGATGTCTATGAGCGCCATGAGGGCTGGGCCTGGGTCCAGCTCAGTGGGGACGGCTATGTCGGCTACCTGCCCGACGATGCGCTGCGGCAGGATGCGGCCCAGCCGACGCACCGCGTCTGCGCGCTGCGGAGCTTCGTCTATCCCGGCCCGTCGATGAAGCTGCCGCCGCTGGAGAGCCTCTCGCTCGGCGCGCAGGTGAGCGTCGCGGGCGAAACGGGCGACTTCCTGGTGCTGGCGGATGGCGGCCATGTCTTCGCCGGACATCTTTCTCCGCAAGACCGCTTCGAGCCGGATTTCGTCGCGGTCGCCGAACGCTTCCTCCACGTGCCCTATCTCTGGGGCGGCAAGACCAGCCTCGGTCTCGACTGCTCGGGCTTGACGCAACTGGCGCTGGCCGCCGCGGGCATCGCCTCCCCGCGCGATTCCGACATGCTGGAAGCGGCTGTCGGCGAGAATGTGCCAATCGACGAAAGCCTCGACGGGCTGAAGCGCGGCGACCTCGTCTTCTGGAAGGGCCATGTCGGCATCCTGACCGACCCCGGCACGCTGCTGCACGCCACCGCCTACACGATGCGCGTGATGTCCGAGCCGCTGCGCGAAGCCCGCGACCGCATCAGCGCCAAGAGTTTTGGCGCGATCACGAGCATCAGGCGGCCGCCAAAGCTCAGCGCCGGATGATCGTGCCGTGGCCGGTATCGGTGAAAAGCTCGATCAGCGCCGCATGCGGCACCTTGCCGTCGAGGATGACGACAGCCTCGACGCCCTTTTCCAGCGCGTAGATGCAGGTTTCGATCTTGGGGATCATGCCGCCAGAGATGGTGCCGTCGGCGATGAGGCGGCGGCACTGCTCGATCGTCAGCTCCCCGATCAGGTTTTTGTCCTTGTCGAGGACGCCCGGCACATCGGTCAGCAGCAGCAGGCGCTTGGCGTTGAGCGCGCCGGCGATGGCGCCGGCGAAGGTGTCGGCGTTGACGTTGTAGGTCTGGCCGTCGGCGGCGGCGCAGACCGGGGCAAGCACCGGGATCAGTTCGGCCTTCAGGACCGCGTCGAGAACCGAGGTATCGACCGTCTCCGGCTCGCCGACGAAGCCGAGGTCGAGCACCTCCTCGATCTTCGAATCGGGATCGACGATGGTCCGGGTCACCTTGCGGGCGGTGACCATGTTGCCGTCCTTGCCGCAGAGCCCGATCGCCTTGCCGCCCTCGCGCGAGATGTAGCCGACGATCTCCTTGTTGACCGAGCCGGCCAGGACCATCTCGACGACGTCCACTGTCGCGGCGTCGGTGACGCGCAGGCCCTGCCTGAACTCCGACTTGATGCCGAGCTTTTCAAGCATGCGGGCGATCTGCGGCCCGCCGCCATGGCAAACCACGGGCTTGAGCCCCGACTGCTCCAGCAGCACGATGTCCTCGGCGAAATCCTCCGCCGTCGCCGCGTCGCCCATGGCGTTGCCGCCATATTTGATCACGATGATCTCCTGGTCGTAGCGCTGCATATGCGGCAGCGCCTGGACCAAAAGGTCGGCGGCTTGCGAGGGCGTCATGTGGGCGGGGGTGATCATCGGCGCAGCTCCGCAGGCGCGCGAGGCAACCGCGCGGTGCGCCTTCTAGCGGACAAACGCGGCCTGCGGAAGCGGGCGGAGCCCCAGCCGTTCAGCCGGCCGCCTTCATGATCGCGTCGGCCATGCGCGCGCGCCAGTCCGCGCCTTCGCGCTTGTAGCGCTCGATCAGGCTCGGCGGGAGGCGCAGAGTCACGACCTGCTTGGCGTCCGCCAGCTTCGGGCGGCCCGGCGGGCGCGTCAGCGTGCCCTGCGCCGGGCGGATGACTTTGCCGCCGATGGACAACTCGGCGCGGGCAAACTGATCGTCAGTCCATTCCGGGCCGTCATCGGGATCGATGAAGCTGGTGTTGGAATTGGGCTCGTTCGCGATCATTGCAGTGCCTCATGGATATGACATGGCAAGCATGCCCGCGCGGTGTCCAGACGACGACCACCAACCGGTCGCTGGCGAGGCCGTAGGTCAGAAAACGATCTTCGCCATAATCCCAGCGGTCATCGACCATCGTCAACACAGGGCCGGCGAACACTTTTGCCGCATCCTCGAAATCGAGACCGCGTTCCTTCAGCGTCGCATCGCGCTTGGCCGGGTGATACGTGATCTCCATGCCTATGCAGGCTAGATCAGTATCAGGCCAAGCGTCAATATCGGTAATACGGAAATTGATCAGGCGCGACGCGGAAAGGCCGCCGCCAGCGCCAGTCCGAGCCAGCCGCCGAGCATCAGGAAGCCGCCGATCGGGGCCGCGCGGGGAAACAGCGCCTCGCTGGAAAAGCCGCGCCGCGTCAGGTCGGCGGCGAAGAGCGCGACGCCGAGGATCACGACCGAAATGGCGGTTCTTCCCAGCCAGTCGTGCAGGAATCCGGCTTTTCGCGCCACGGTCGCGCCCACCACCGTCGGGGCGTGGAAGAGCAGCATCTGCCCGGCTGTCTGGACGTTCGTCGTGCCAGTGACATGCGCCGCGGCGGCGAGGAGCCCGACGCCGGCAAGGCCCATCAGGGCGGCGAGGACGAGGTGGATGCGGGTGGCGGTCACGCCTCGCCCCGCTCCGCCAGCACGCGCCCCACCGCCGCGCGCAGTTCCGGAATGCCCAGCCCGCTCTCGCTCGAGGTCAGCAGCACCTCCGGAAACGCCGCCGGGCGGCGCTTGATCTCGTCATAGGTCGCCTCGACCATGAACTGCTGGTCGGCCTTCTTGATCGCGTCGCCCTTGGTCAGCACGACCTGATAGGACATCGCCGCCTTGTCGAGCGTCTCCAGCACCGCGCCGTCGACGTCCTTGAGGCCGTGGCGGGCGTCGATCAGCAGATAGACCCGCATCAGGTTCGGCCGGCCGCGCAAATAATTGTGGATCAGGTTGGTCCAGGAGGCGACCTTGGCGCGCCCGACCGCGGCATAGCCATAGCCCGGCATATCGACGATCGTGAGCCGTTCATCGGCGCCGACCTGGCGGAAGAAGTTGAGCTGCTGCGTCCGGCCGGGCGTGTGCGAGGTCCGCGCCAGCGCGTTGCGGCGGGTGACGGCGTTGATAAGGCTCGATTTTCCGACGTTGGAGCGGCCGGCGAAGGCGATCTCCTGGCCGACCATCGGCGGCAGATCGTCGACATGGGTCGAGGCCCAGACGAAGTCCCACGGGCCCTCGAACAGTTTCCGCGCGGATTCGATCTCGTCGTCGGCATAGGGCTTGGTCAGGCTGCTGGTCATGGCCCCTGCCTACACGGCCGCGCGCAGCGCGTCGATGTCGGCGGCTGTGATCGCGGCGATGTTGCGGGCGATCCTGTCGCCATCCCAGTCCCACCAGGCGATGTCGAGCAGCGCGGCGACGATCGCGGGCGGAAAGCGGGTTTTCGCGATGCGGCCGGGATTGCCGACGACGATCGCATAGGGCGGCACATCCTTCGCAACCTGAGCCCGCGTGCCGATGATCGCGCCGTCCCCGATCGTGACGCCGGGCATGATCACCGCCTCGCGGCCGATCCAGACATCGTTGCCGATGCGGGTGTCGCCGCGAAAGCCGGTTTTCGTCGTCTTGTGGTCGGGCGCGCCGTCGAGGCCGAACATGCCGAACGGATAGGTCGAGAAACCGCCCATCGGATGGTTGGCGCCGTTCATCACGAATTGCGCGCCCTGCGCGATCGCGACGAACTTTCCGATGATCAGCCGGTCGCCGATGAAGTCGAAATGATAGCGCACGCAGCGCGCGACGAAATGTTCGGGCCCGCGCGAGTCGTCATAGTAGCTCCAGTCGCCGACCTCGATCAGCGGGTGATCGACGATCGCCCTGAGGAAGGCGGTGCCCTTCCAGCCCGGGATCGGATGGCGGGTGAGCGGATCGGGCAGGGGCATGGGTGCGAGTGGCGAGAGTGGCGAACGAGGCGGTCTGCTCGCCATTCGCCACTCGCCGCCTTCACTTCTCGTTGCTGTTGGCGGGCTTTTCCGGCGGCGGCGTCTCGACCACCGGGGGCGACTTCTTGGTGCTCGCCGACTTTGCCGCGGACGCTTTCGCCGGCGATTTCGAGTTCGACGGCTTGGTCGAGTCATTGGCCGCTATCGGAGCGGATTTGGACGCATCCGGCTTCTTGCCGAACATCGCCTTGATGTTGTCGAAGAGCTCGATCTTCACGCCGTGCTTCCTCATGATGTAGCCCTGCTGCATCACCGAGAGGGTGTTGTTCCAGGCCCAGTAGATCACCAGTCCGGCCGGGAACGAGCCGAGCAGGAAGGTGAAGAACACCGGCATCCAGGTGAACATCATCTTCTGCACCGGGTCCGGCGGCTCCGGGTTCATTTTCATCTGCACGAACATCGTGACGCCCATGATGATCGGCCAGATGCCGATCAGCAGGAAGGCCGGCACCGCGAAGGGCAGCAAGCCGAACAGGTTGAAGATCGAGGTCGGGTCGGGCGCGGCGAGGTCCCTGATCCAGCCGAAGAACGGCGCGTGCCGCATCTCGATGGTGACGAACAGGATCTTGTAGAGCGCGAAGAAGACCGGAATCTGGACCAGCACCGGCCAGCAGCCGGCCAGCGGGTTGATCTTCTGGGTCTTGTAGAGCTCCATCAGCGCCTGCTGCTGCTTCATCTTGTCGTCGGCATAGCGCTCGCGGATCGCCAGCATCTCCGGCTGCACCGCCTTCATCTTCGCCATCGAGGCGTAGGATTTGTTGGCCAGCGGGAAGAACAGGATCTTGAGCAGCACAGTGACGACGAGGATCGCCACGCCGAAATTGCCGGCGACCCGATAGACCCAGTCCATCACGTAGAACAGCGGCTTGGTGATGAAATAGAACCAGCCCCAGTCGATCAGCAGCTCGAAGCGCTTGATGCCGAGATTCTTCTCGTAGGCGTCGATCGCAGCGGTTTCCTTGGCTCCAGCGAAGAGCCGCGCCTGGTTCGACGCGCTCGCGCCAGGCGCGACGGTGACGGCCTCGCCGAGGAAGTCGGCCTGGTAGGTGCGGGCCGAACCGGTCTGGACCGAGGAATAGCGCCCCTCGTATCTGCGGCTCTGGTCGGGCACGACGGCCGCCGCCCAGTACTTGTCGGTGATGCCGACGAAGCCGCCGACGACGTCCTTCCAGACCTTGCCGTTGGTTCCGGCCGAGAGCAGCGGCTCCTTGTCGACGGCGTCGTAGCCATACTCCTGCAGGCCCTGTTCGCCGAGATTGCCGATCAGGCCCTCATGCAGCACGTAGAAACCGAGCACGGCCGGCTTGCCATGACGCACGACCTGGCCGTAGGGAAACAGCGTGAGCGGCGCAGACCCCTTGTTCTCGACCTCGTCGCGGATCGTGAACATCGCATTGTCGTCGACCGTGATCGTGCGCTTGAAGAGAACGCCCTGGCCATTGTCCCAGGTCAGGTTGAGCGGCGTGCCGGGGCGTAAGGTCTGCGCGTCGGCGCTCCAGAGCGTAGTGGAACTAGGCAGCGCGACATTCGCGCCCGGCCCCGCGACCCAGCCGAAATCGGAATAATAGGCGTTGGGACCGCCCAGCGGCGAGAGCAGGATGATGTTGGCGCTGTTGGGATCGACCGTCTCGCGATAGGCCTTGAGCGAGACGTCGTCGAGGCGCGCGCCGGTCAGCGCGATCGAGCCTGAAATCTTGGGGGTATCGATCCGGACGCGCGGGCTGCGGGCCAACGCCTGGGCGCGGGTCTCGACGGCAGGCGTCGCGGGAACGACGCCGGGCGTGGCCGCGACGCCGGGCTGGCCGGAGACACTGGGCGCCGGCACCGAAGCGGCCCCGGGCGGCACGGTCTGGACCTGCGTCTGCTGGTTCTGCTGCGCGATCTGCTGCTGCTTCTCCATCTGCGGCACGCCGTAGAAATACTGCCAGCCGAGCAGCACGACGACGGACAGCGTGATCGCCAGAAGCAGGTTGCGGTTGTCTTCTTTCATCATGATCGCAAACAGGTCTCGCTGACGCCCGAAGGCTTTATGGTGCCCGAAGGCTTATGATGACTGGCCCGCGGCGGCCGGTTCGGCGCCGCGGGCGCGGGTCGCAGGGCGGCGGCCGGATTTCGCAGGCTTCGCGCGGTCGAACGCCAGCGCGACTTCGGCGACGAGCGTCGGGAAGGAGGCGCTCAGGGTCTCCGGCCGGGCGACGATGACGAGATCGCTGGGCTGCCCCGCCCTATCGGCGAGAGCGAGCGCGGCTGCCGCCCGAAGGCGGCGGCGGATGCGGTTTCGCTTTACCGCGTTGCCGACTTTTCGCGAGGCGGTCAGCCCAAGGCGCAGGCCCGTGTCGTCGCCGACCGGACGATCGAGCACCTGAACCGAGAGCGCGGACGAACGAAAACGGCGGCCGTGCTCGGCCGCCGCCAGAAATTCCTTGCGTTGCGTCAGACGGGCGAGGCGCATGGCGATTGGCCAGTCTTCCGGGTGCGGCGCGCCAAGACACACGCCTCGGTCACGCGCCCGCGGCTCAGGCCGAGAGCTTCTTGCGGCCGTGCGCGCGGCGGGCGGCGATGACCTTGCGGCCGCCGACAGTCGCCATGCGGGCGCGGTAGCCGTGGCGGCGCTTGCGAACCAGCTTGCTGGGTTGATAGGTTCTTTTCACGATCCGTCTCCGGGGCCTGGTCGGCGCGGCGGTCTCAGGCCTCCCATGGGAAGCGCGGCCATCCGAACCTGTCATGCAAAATCTCTGCGCGGCCGGCAAGGCCGCGCAAGTGGCGGGCTTATGGCGGATGGGCGGTTCCAAGTCAATGCCGAAGCGCATGCTGCGACAAGAAGGAGCGCCCTGACCGCAGACGAAACCACGCCGCGGGCCGAGCGCCGATCCGCCGCAGGCAGGCTTGCGCTCCGCCGCCAAACCCCCGATATAGCGGCCGGGAGGTTGGCGAGGGACGTCTCACTCGCCAACCGGGTCAGGTCCGGAAGGAAGCAGCCCTAACGAGACCGAACGGGTCTTCGTCCAGCCTCCCACCTTGCTCCTGACCGTTGCCGTCATGGCGCGCAGGGCCAGCCGCGAAACGGGCGTTGACCCCCGCGCGGCGAACCGCCAAACCAGACCGATGAGCGATGACACCCTTTCAGGCCCCCCGCTGGACGAGCCGGGATTCGCCGGTTTCGACCCCGCGCCGGCCGCTGCGCCAGCGGCTGCTCCCGCCGCCTATCGCGTGCTCGCGCGCAAATACCGCCCCGCCCATTTCGGCGACCTGATCGGCCAGGACGCGATGGTGCGGACGCTCACCAACGCCTTTTCCGCCAACCGCATCCCGCAAGCCTGGATGCTGACCGGCGTGCGCGGCGTCGGCAAGACGACGACGGCCCGCATCCTCGCCCGCGCCCTCAACTATCAGACCGAAGACGGCAAGGGCGCGCCCACGACCGAGCTTTCCGGCTTCGGCGTCCACTGCAAGGACATTATCGAGGGCCGCCATATCGACGTGATGGAGATCGACGCAGCCTCCAACAACGGCGTCGACAATGTCCGCCAGATCAACGACGCGGTGCGCTACGCGCCGGTCTCGGCACGCTACAAGGTCTACATCATCGACGAAGTCCACATGATGTCGACGCCGGCCTTCAACGCGCTGCTGAAGACACTGGAAGAGCCGCCGCCGCACGCAAAATTCATCTTCGCCACGACCGAGATCGGCAAGGTGCCGATCACGGTATTGTCGCGCTGCCAGCGCTTCGACCTGCGCCGCGTCGAATCGACCCTGCTGGTCGGCCATCTTTCCGGCATCTGCGTCCGCGAAGGCGTCGAGGCCGAGGAGGAGGCGCTGGCGGCGATCGCGCGCGCGGCCGAAGGCTCGGTGCGCGACTCGCTCTCCATCCTCGACCAGGCCATCGCCCATGCGGCCGGCGCGATCACCCTCGACGATGTCCGCTCGATGCTGGGGCTGGCCGACCGCGCCCGCGTCATCGACCTGTTCGAGATGGTGATGAAGGGCGACATCGCCGCGGCGCTCGCCGAATTGCGCGCGCAATACGACGCCGGCGCCGACCCTGTCGTGGTGCTGACCGACCTTGCCGAATTCACCCATCTGGTGACCCGGCTGAAGCTGGCGCCGGACGCCGGGAAGGATAACGGCCTCGCCCAGGCCGAGCGCGTGCGCGGCGGCGATTTCGCCCAGCGGCTTTCGGTGCGGATTCTGGCGCGCGCCTGGCAGATGCTGCTGCGCGGCGTCAGTGAGGTTAAGCAGGCCGACCGGCCGATCATGGCAGCCGAAATGGCGCTGGTGCGCCTGACCCACGCCGCCGACCTGCCGACGCCCGACGAAGCGCTGAAATCGATGCGCGACGGTTCGGGCGCGATGCCTGCGGGCAATCCCTCCCCCTCCGCCAGCCCGCGCCCACCATCGGGCGGCGGCAATACGGCTTTGGCGGCCCGGCCCGTGCTCGCCAGCGCCAATCCGATGCCGATGACCGCGCCGTCGACTCAGGCGGCAGCCCAGCCGCAAATGCGCCTCGCCTCGATCGAGGATGTCGTGGCGCTGGCCTCGCAGCATCGCGACATCACGCTGAAGCTGGCGCTGGAACGCGATGTCAGGCCGGTGCGCTTCGAGCAGGGCCGGATCGAATTCGCGCTGGCGCAGGGCAGTTCGCGCACGCTCGCGACCGATCTCTCGCGCAAGCTGCGCGAATGGACCGGGCAGATCTGGATGGTCGCCGTGGTCAACGCCGAGGGCGGGGCGACACTGCGCGAGCAGGCGGAGGCGATGCGCGGCCGGCGAGAGAGCGACGCCGCCTCGCACCCCGCCGTGCGGGCCGTGCTGGAGCGCTTTCCGGGCGCGCGCATCGTCGATGTGCGCGATCCGCGCGCGGCGGAAGCCGAGGCCGCCCCCGACGCCCTGCCCGTGACCGACTACCTGCCCGACGCCGAGCCGCTGTTCGACGACAGTGAGCCCGACTACGACGGCGTCGATTTCTGACGACAAGGGAGCCGAGACGATGCGCGACATGATGGGCCTGATGAAGCAGGCGCAGGACATGCAGCAGAAGATGGCGACGATGCAGGCCGAACTCGACACGATCGAGGTCGAGGGCGCGGCCGGCGGCGGCATGGTCAGCGTGACGATGACGGCCAAGGGCGCGCTCAAGGCGGTGAAGATCGACCCGTCCCTGATGATTCCCGACGAGCGCGAGATCGTCGAGGACCTGATCGTCGCCGCCTGCGCGGACGCCCGCACCCGCGCCGAGCGCGTGATGCAGGAGCGCATGGCCGAGATCACCAAGGGCCTGCCGATCCCGCCGGGCATGAAGCTGTTTTGACGATGGGGCTGTTGTATCACATGCGCCACGCGGGTCGCGGGCTTCCTCCCTCCCCCCGCTTGCGGTGGGGAGGGTCGGGGTGGGGGGGCGAGTCCAGGCCGTCGCTCGGGACCGCTGTCGAGCCTCACCCTGCACGCCCCCCCATCCCGTCCCCTTCCCCACCGCAAGCGGGGGGAAGGGGACGGGGCGGTGCTTCCGTTCGTCAAGCGCGAACCTGAGCGGAAAGCGTCCATGACGCGCGCCATCGCCGGACCCGAGATCGAACGGCTGATCCAGCTCCTGGCGAAGCTGCCCGGCCTCGGGCCCCGTTCGGCCAGGCGCGCCGCGCTTCACCTCGTCAAGAAGCGCGAGCTGTTGCTCGGCCCGCTGGCCGAGGCGATGGCCGTGGCGCGCGAGCGCATCGTGGTCTGCTCGACCTGCGGCAATATCGACACCAGCGACCCCTGCTCGCTGTGCCGCGACGGCCGCCGCGACGAGGCGCAGCTCGTCGTCGTCGCCGATATCGGCGATCTCTGGGCGCTGGAACGCTCCGGCGCCGTCTCGGGTCGCTATCATGTGCTGGGCGGCGTGCTCTCGGCGCTGGACGGGGTGCGGCCCGAGCATCTCTCGCTGGAGTCGCTGGTGGCGCGGGCCAGCGCGCCGGCCGTGCGCGAGATCGTGCTGGCGCTCAGCGCCACGGTCGACGGCCAGACCACGGCCCATGTGATCACCGAGATGCTGGCGCATCTGCCGCTCAAGGTGACGCGGCTCGCCCATGGCGTGCCGGTCGGCGGCGAGCTCGACTATCTCGACGACGGCACGCTGGCCGCCGCGATCCGCCAGCGCACCGGATTCTGAATGCGGGAAGGCCGCGCCTTTCCGGCGCGGCCCTCGAAACCCCTCGACGATGGCCTCAGAACTTGTAGGCGACGCTGGCGCGGAGCGTGTGCATGGTCGGGTTCTGCTCGGCGGTCAGGCCGAGGAAGGCCGAGCGCGCGACATAGTCGAACTTGCCGTAATCGGTATAGCGGTAGTCGAGGCCGAGGATGACGTTGTTCGTCATGGCGTAGTTCACGCCGCCGCCGGCGGTCCAGCCGGTGCGGTCGAAGGTGCCGCCCTCGCCGGCGCGCGCCACCGGGTTGTAGTAGCTGTAGTCGAACTCGGCGAAGCTGACGCCGCCGGTTCCGTAGATCATGAAGCGGTCGAAGGCCCAGCCGACGCGGCCGCGCACCGAGCCCTGCCAGTCGCGGCGGACGCGGACGACGCCGCCCGGATCGAAGGCGTTGCGTCCGCCGGGATCGTTGAAGCCGCCGCGGCCGTTCGTGCCTTCGATGTCGGCCTCGGCGCCGATGACCAGCGAGGCCATCTGGTAGTTGAAGCCGGCATGGAGGCCGCCGACGGCCGAATCGGTGCTGTAGGTGAACTCGACGCCGACCGGGACGCGGCCCGCGGTGAAGAGTTCCTTGGTCTTGTCGCTGCCCCAGCTATAGCCGGCCTGCGCGCCGACATAGAAGCCGGTCCAGTTGTAGAGGCTCGGCAGGGCGGGAGCGCGGGGAAGATATTTGGCGGAAGGCAGGTCGCCAGCACCGGCGGCGCCGCTGCCCAGGATCAGAAGGCTCGCCAGAGCGGCTGTGAGACAAGTTTTCATCGCGATCTCTACCCATGGACGAATTCGGAGGCTCGCCTGTCCGCATCGCCTTCTCCGGAGATGCGGTCGCAGGCCATCCGAGCCCTCCCGCGCGCCCGTCAAACGCGTCGGTCTGACCGCCATATGAAAGCGTTAAGGTTAACAAACGCCTAAACGAATGCCGTTTGCGTGGGGGAGGAACATTTCCGATGATCGGCTGTTGCCGGCAGGCCGACCTGCCGATGCAAGGACGCGGGACCGGCGCGGCGTGAGGGATTCTCGGCGAATGGCGTTTCTGAAGCGGATCACGGGCATGGCCGGCGCGGCCGTGGCGTTGAGCTATGCCTATGACGCGGTTTCGCGCCGCCTGTCGCGCAGAAGCCGCGAGCAGGCGCGGGGCCGCACGGCCGGCGCGCCCTGGCAGATGACCTGGCTCGGCTGGAAGGACGTGCTGCTGCGCTTCACCGACAACCTCATCGACAACCGGCTGATGTCGCTGGCGGGCGCTGTCGCGTTCTTCACGCTTCTGTCGCTGGTGCCGGCGCTGTCGCTCTTCGTGACGATCTATCGCTATTTCACCGACCCGCTGACCATCGCGGGGCAACTCGACAGCCTGACGCTGTTCTTCCCCGACGCGGCGCGCGACCTGATCCGCGAGCAGGCGGTCAGGCTCGCGACGCAGGACATGTCGAGCCTGTCGATCACGTTCCTGATCAGCTTCCTCGTCGCGACATGGAGCGCGAACGCCGCGGTGAAGGCGATCTTCGACGCGCTCAACATCATCTATCGCGAGCGCGAGAAGCGCAGCTTCCTCAAGCTCAACGCCATCTCGCTGATGATGACGATCAGCGGCGTCGCGCTTTTGACCACCGCGCTCATCATCATCGCCAGCGTGCCGGTGATCACGGCGCTGTTCCCGGCCGCCTTCGAGCTGGAGCGTCTGCTGCGGCTGGTGCGCTGGCCGAGCTTCTTCGTGGTCGCGACCCTATCGATCGCCTGTCTCTACTGGATCGGGCCGAGCCGGCATCCGGCGCGCTTCATCTGGGTGATGCCCGGCGCGATCGCGGCCGCGATCTTCTGGGCCGCGACGTCCTTCGCCTTCTCCTGGTATGTCGGCACGCTCGGCAACTACACGGCGACCTATGGCTCGCTGGCGACCGTCGTCGTCTTCATGACCTGGCTCTGGCTCTCGGCGACGATCGTGCTGGCCGGCGCGGAGCTCAACGCCGAGCTGGAGCACCAGACCGCGCGCGACACGACGAGGGGCGAGCCCAAGCCGATCGGCCTGCGCGGCGCGACCATGGCGGACACCATCGGCAAGCCGGTCGCGGACAAGGACTGATGCTCGATCCGGAGAGCACCCGCCAGAACGACCTCCGCAGCGGACGCAGCCCCTGGCTCGCAGGTCCGCCGCGCCCCACGGGGATGAGCGTCGACGCCGATCTGCGCTGCGATGTCGTCATCATCGGCGGCGGCATCACAGGCGCGCTGATGGCGGAGCATTTGACCGGGCTCGGCCGGCAGGTCGTGCTGGTCGACCGCGAGCGAGAGGGTTTCGGCAGCACGGCCGCCTCGACCGCCATGCTGCAATGGGAGATCGACAAGCCGCTGGCGAAGCTGACGGAGTTCTACGGCTTCGAGAAGGCGGCCGACGTCTATCGTCGCAGCTTCCGCGCCGTAGAGGGCCTGCGGGACCTCGCCGCCGAACTCGGGATCGGGGCTGGCTTCCTGCCGCGAGACAGCGTCTATCTCGCCGCCGGTGATGTCGATCTGGCGCAGCTTCGAGCCGAATCCGCGCTGCGCGGCAAGGCCGGCCTCCCCGGAACCGTGCTCGACCATGGCGGGCTGCTGGGCCATTTCGGACTCGACCGGGAAGGCGCGATCGTCTCGCCCGGCTCGGCCGAGGCCGATCCTCTCAGCCTGTGCCATATCCTGCTGTCGATCGCGATGAAGCGCGGCGCGCGGCTGGTCCGCGACGAGGCGGTGGCGTTTTCCGGCGAGGGCAGCGCCGCGCTGATCCAGCTCGCAGGCGGGCGCATGATCGAGGCCGACCATGCCGTGCTGGCGACGGGCTATGTCATGCCCGATTGCGTGCAGACCGCGCTGCACCGCGTCGCCTCCTCCTGGGCGATCGCGACCTTGCCGCAGAAACCCGAAGCGCTGTGGCCGGGACCGGCTTTGGTCTGGGAAGCCTCGGACGATTACGTCTACTGCCGCACCACGCGCGACGGCCGCATCGTCATCGGCGGCGAGGACGAGGAGGACGACGATCCCGAAAGCCGGGAGCGCCTCCAGCCGGAGAAGGCGCAGGCCTTGCTGAAGAAGCTCGGCGCGCTTTTGCCGCGCGCGGAACTGACGCTCGGGCATAGCTGGTCGGGCGCGTTCGGCCAGACCGGCGACGGGCTGCCGCTGATCGGCCGGGCGCCGGGCCATCCGCGACTGCTCGCGGCCTATGGCTATGGCGGAAACGGCATCACCTTCAGCTTCCTCGCCTCGCGCCTGCTGGGGGCGCTGATCCATGGCCAGGAGCGCGACTGGTTTTCCCATTTCGCCATCGATCGGCCCGACCCGACGCGGCCCTGACGCTGCCGATTGCAGCGCTGCAATTCCGAACTTGCCGGAAGCGGGGGCGACATCGGGCCAAGGACGCGCCATCTCCGCAGGCAGGCGGCCGCCGGGCCGCGCCCTCTTTCGGAGGCTGCCATGCTCGCGGTCCAGAACACAAAACACGTCGCGCTCGAAGCCCATGACGCGCCGGTCCATATCGGCGCGGTGACGCTGCGGGTAAACGATCTCGCCGGGCTGACGGCGTTTTATCGCGATGCGATCGGCCTTGGCGTGATCGCGCAGGAGACTGGAGCCGCCACGCTCGGCGTCGACGGCGTCGCGCTGGTGCGGCTCGTCAAGGGCGGCGCGCGCGCCACCTCGCCGGCGGGCCTGTTCCACCTCGCCATCCTGCTGCCTTCGCGCGCCGCGCTGGCCGACTGGGTCGGCCATGCGGCTCACGCGCGCATCAAGCTCGAAGGCGCGTCCGACCACCTCGTCAGCGAGGCGCTCTATCTCTCCGACCCCGAGGGCAACGGCATCGAGATCTATCGCGACCGGCCGCGCGCCGAATGGCCGCGCCGCGACGGAGCGATCAGGATGGCGACCGAGCGGCTCGATCTCGACGCGCTGCTGGGCGAGGCGAAAGGCGGGGCCTATGCCGGCATGCCGACGGGAACGCGCATGGGCCATATCCATCTGCGCGTCGGCGACACTGCCGAGGCCGAGGCGTTCTACCACGGCAAGCTCGGATTCGACCTGATGGTGCGCTATCCCGGCGCGAGCTTCCTCGCCAGCGGCGGCTACCACCACCACATCGCCGGGAATATCTGGGGAAGCCGCGACGCGGCTGCGCGACAGGCGGGTGAGATCGGGCTGGATCGGTTCGAGCTGGTTGCGCGGGATGAGGATGAGTTCGAGACGATGCGAGGGCGGATATTGGCCGCAGGCGGCGAGCTCGGCTCCGATGGTCCGACCGTGGCCGATCCATGGAGCAACCGGCTCGTGCTGAAGCGCTGACGCCAGTCCGGGCACGACGCGGAACCCCTCTCCTGTAAGGAGAGGGGCAGGGGTGAGGTGACGGCCCTCAAACCAGTGAAACGCCAAGCCGACCACACGCTGCGGTGAGGTGTCGCTTTGTGTGGAGAGCGTCCGACCCCTCACCCTGCCCTCTCCCTCCGGGAGAGGGTTCCCCGCGCCACCTCCTGGGGCGGCTTAGTTCACCGATTCGCTCAAAGCCCCTCGAACAGCGCGCTTGAAATGTAGCGCTCGGCGAAGGAGGGGATGATCACGACGATCGTCTTGCCGGCGTTCTCGGGCCGCGCGCCGACTTCGAGCGCCGCCGCGACGGCTGCACCCGACGAGATGCCGGCGGGAATGCCCTCGGCCTTCGCCAGGGCGCGCGAGGTCTCGAAGGAGGTCTGGTTGCCGACGGTGACGACCTCGTCGATCACGGAGCGATCGAGGATGCCGGGCACGAAGCCCGCGCCGATGCCCTGGATCTTGTGCGGGCCGGCCGCGCCGCCAGACAACACCGGCGAATCCTCCGGCTCGACCGCGATGATCTTCACGCCCGGCTTCTTCGCCTTCAGCACCTGCCCGACGCCGGTGATGGTGCCCCCGGTGCCGACGCCAGAGATGAAGATGTCGATCTGACCGTTCGTGTCGTTCCAGATTTCCTCGGCGGTGGTCCGGCGATGGATTTCCGGATTGGACGGGTTCTCGAACTGCTGCGGGATGATCGCGCCCGGGATTTCGGCCTTGAGTTCCTCGGCTTTGGCGACCGCGCCGCGCATGCCGCCTGGACCGGGAGTCAGCACCAGTTCCGCGCCGAGCAGCGCCAGCATCTTGCGCCGCTCCAGCGACATCGTCTCGGGCATCACGAGAATCAGGCGGTAGCCGCGCGCGGCCGCCACGAAAGCGAGCGCGATGCCCGTGTTGCCCGAGGTCGGCTCGATCAGCGTGCCGCCGGCCTTGAGCGCGCCAGAGGCCTCCAGCGCGTCGATCATGTTGACGCCGATGCGGTCCTTGACGCTGGAGATAGGGTTGAAGAACTCGAGCTTGGCCAGGATCGTCGCCTTGACGCCACGCTCTGCCGGCAGGCGGTTCAGCCTGACCAGTGGCGTGTCGCCGATGGTGTCGGTGATCGAATCATAGACGCGGCCGCGTCCGGGCGTCCTTGTCGGGGCGGGGTGGAGCTTGCGGACGGCCTCGGTCATCGGATCCTCCTGTCGAGATGCTTTTCGATTTAGGGGGAGACTACGCCAATTCACAGACACTGTCGATGAAACTGAAATTATACAGAATTATATCGTGAAATCAGTGTTGGCGCCGCCGCCTTCCACGGCCCTGGCCTCCTCGGCCTGCCGGCACAATTCGGCGACCGTCACCGCGTCGAGCACAGCAAGGAAGGCTTGCGAGGCCTGCTCCACCTGCGGGGCGATGACCCTCTCGACCAGAATCGAGCGTGGCAGCGGCCCAAGCGCCTCGTCGGCCTCAGTGAGCATGGCGGCGCGGGCGATCTCGCCGGCCGTGATCCGCCGGCGCTCGCGGGCGAGTTCGTAGCCGCCGCGCGGGCCGCGCACGCCCTTGAGGATGCCGGCTCTGACCAGCGCCTGCAGCAGGGTCTCGAGATGGCGCGGCGGCAGATCGTGCCGCGCCGCCAGCAGCTTGGCCGCGACAGGCGTCGGGCGGGCATGCAGCGCGACATCGACCACGGCGGCGATGGCGAGCAGGCTGCGGCGCGAGAGCAGCATCATGGTCGCGACGCCTCGCCGCCCGCGACGCCGGTCGAGCCGAAGCCGCCGGCTCCGCGTCCGGTTTCGTCGAGCGCGGCCGCCTCGGTCAGGACGGCGCGCGTAACCGGCGCGACGACGAGCTGGGCGATGCGATCGCCACGCGCAATGGCGAAGGGCGCGCCGCCATGGTTGATCAGGATGATCTTCACCTCGCCGCGATAGTCGTTGTCGATCGTGCCGGGCGCGTTGAGCACCGTGACGCCATGCCTGGCGGCAAGGCCCGAGCGTGGGCGGACCTGCCCTTCATATCCGGCCGGAATCTGCAGGCTCAGGCCCGTCGGGACCAGCGCGGTCGCGCCGGGAGGCAACGTCAGCATTTCGCCTTCGGCCAATGCGGCGCGCAAATCCATGCCGGCCGCGCCTTCGCTCTCATAGGCCGGCAGCGAAAGGCCCTCGCCATGCGGCAGGCGGACAAAGCCTATGGCGACGCATGTGCTCACGGCGTCGCCAGCCCTGCGAGATACGCCACGAGCCGGCTCGCGACCTCGGTCTTGGGGAGGGTCGGCCAGGTTTCGACGCCGTCGCGCGAGACCAGATGGACAGTGTTGCTCTCGCCGCCCATCACGCCGGTTCCGCCGACATCGTTGGCGACGATCAGGTCGCAGCCCTTGCGGGCGAGCTTGGCCTGGGCATGGGCGACGACGTTCTCGGTTTCGGCCGCGAAACCGACCACAAGCGGCGGCCGGCCGGTCGTCAGCGCCGCGACCGTGGCGAGGATATCGGGGTTCTCGATGAGGGCGAGCGCAGGCAGCGCGCCGACATCCTTCTTCATCTTTTCAGGCGCGGCGTCCGCGACGCGCCAGTCGGCGACGGCGGCGGCGAAGATGGCGATATCGGCCGGCAGCGCGCCTTGCACGGCAGCCAGCATCTCGCGCGCCGATTCGACAGGGATCGTGGTCACCCCGGCCGGGTCGGGGACCGCGACGGGGCCGGACACCAGCGTCACCTGCGCCCCGGCGGCGGCGGCGGCGGCGGCGATGGCGTGGCCCTGCTTGCCCGAGGAGCGGTTGGCGATGTAGCGCACCGGGTCGATCGGCTCATGCGTCGGTCCCGAGGTGATCAGCACATGCTTGCCCGCCAGGGGTTTTGCGGCTGCGTTCCCGCCCGGCAGGCGGCCGAGAAAGCCGATGGCGCGCGGCGCAGCCTGCGACGACAATGCCTGCTCAATCGCAGCCAGAATTTCCATCGGCTCGGCCATCCGTCCCGGCCCGCTCTCGCCGCGCTCGGCCATGGCGCCGCTATTGGGGCCGACGACGAGGACGCCGTCGCGTTCGAGCTGCGCCATGTTGCGGCGGGTGGCCGGATGCTCCCACATCCTCGGATTCATCGCGGGCGCGATCAGCACGCGCTTGTCGGTCGCCAGCAGCGCGGTCGTGGCGAGATCGCCGGCCATGCCCGTCGCCATCTTGGCGATCAGGTCGGCGGTGGCGGGCGCGACGACCAAAAGGTCGGTCGAGCGCGACAGGGCGATATGCCCGATATCGGCCTCGTCTGTCAGCGAGAACAGGTCGGTGAAGCAGCGCTCGCCGGCCAGCGCCGAGACCGAGAGCGGCGTCACGAACTGCTCGCCGGCCTTGGTCAGGATCACGCGGGAGGAGATGCCGCGATCCTTCAGCCGCCGGATCAGCTCCAGGCATTTATACGCGGCGATGCCGCCGCCGATGATCAGCAGGATGGAGCGGGAGGCGGACAAGGGCGTAAAGCTCCAGGGCAAGGGCGTCGTCATCTAGCATCGCCGGGCTGCGGCTGTCATCGGGGAGCCCAGCGGCGATCAGGGCAATCGCTTCAAGGCGAACCTCATCCCCTTCCCCCCGCTTGCGGTGGGGAAGGGTTAGGGATGGGGGGCCGAGCGACCGGGCGCGACTTCGATGATGATTGGCTCGCCCGGTCGTGGGGGGCCCCCCCCCCCCCCCCCCCCCCCCCCCC